>ERZ795059.13-NODE-13-length-410016-cov-16.769507_pt1 | contig 410016 bp, 317 predicted proteins | sample MGYA00375143_ERZ795059 | MGnify/ENA primary metagenome ERZ795059 (study PRJEB30188, sample SAMN05720168) | activated sludge metagenome | isolation source: Anaerobic digester | place: USA | collected 2015-01-07 ... | reverse complement strand
GGTTTGATGTAATATACAAACTTTTTGGTGTGTCCACAATACTGGGTACAGTCTAATCGATGGTGAGATTAATAACAGTTTTTCTATAATCTATCCCTGTGTAGTAAAATGAATACTTTCAATTGTAAAAACGACAAACCTAATCATCGGATGGAGCAGCTATAATTGACCAAAGATACTGATTATACAGGCAAAACGGTACGCCTGAAAGGCGATCCCGGTAGGCGGGGCGTCTGCACAGGACAGGTCAGACAAACGGCCGGAAGAGAGATTCTGCAGGTGATCTTCCCTGACCGAATGCAATATGTTCCGTTTGATCAACTGGACTTTTTAAGCGAGCAGAATGAAACGGCCTATGATCTGCTGGTCAAAGGCCGCCTTGGCAATCCAACCGACTTGCGCCGCATTCTTACCCATATCAGGCTCAGCGGTCGGCTGGCCGATCTCATTTACAGCATGGAAATATCCAATACGGATTTCTACGCTTATCAATTTAAACCGGTCCTTAAATTGCTCAATTCAATGACCAGGGGCATCCTTATCGCAGATGAGGTCGGTCTGGGTAAAACGATTGAAGCGGGACTAATATGGACAGAGCTTAAAAGCCGCTTTGATTATCGCAGATTGATGGTTTTATGCCCTGCCATGCTCCGTGAAAAATGGCAATATGAATTAAAATATCGATTCGGGATCGATGCAGACATATTGAATTCTAGTCAGGCACTCAAGGTGCTTAAACAATCCTCCCGGGAAGGATTGTTTTCAGATTTTGCGATTATTTGCAGTATGCAGGGATTGAGGGGGCGCAAAGCAAGCGGATATTATGGTGAAAGTGATTCGAATCAACTGTCTAAATTTCTTGAAGAGAATGCAGAGGAAAATCCTCTTATCGACTGCCTTATTGTCGATGAGGCTCATTATTTGCGCAATTGGGAAAGCAAAACAGCCAAGCTTGGAGAGCTGCTGCGCAACGTAACAGAATATCTCATCATGCTATCTGCAACACCAGTGCATCTGCGCAGTACAGATCTCTATAATCTGCTTCACCTACTGGACGCAGACACTTTTAACCATCCCTCTGTATTTGATACGATTCTCACTGCCAATGAGCCACTCATTGCCATCCGCGATGCGCTCATCGCACGAAAGGTCTCACAAAGTGAATTTCTTGCAGCCCTCGATGCCGCTCTTGCCCACCCCCTGCTAAAGGATAGCCGGCAGCTGGCAGAATTGAAGTGTAATCCGCCAAATGATCAACAGTTATCAGATCACTCCTGGCGCAGCTATCTGGCCAACCGATTCGATTCGATCAATATTTTAGGACATGTGGTCACGCGCTCTCGCAAGCGCGAGGTCACTGAATGGCGCGTTATTCGGGATCCAGTACCTGAAGTCATCCCTCTAAACGAGCCGGAACAAAGATTTTATACCCTTGTAACAGAAAAGGTCCGCGAGTTCTGTGCGAAATCCAATTATTATGAAGGATTCATGCTGGTCAGCCCACAGCGACAGATGTCTAGCTCGATGGCCGCAGCTTTGCGGGAATGGAAACACCGCAAGCTGGAATTTGAAAAAGATTATTTAGGCGATGATGATAGCATCTATGAGGAGGATCAACACCAAAAAGCTGGACCTATTATCTTTGAGCTCATACGCAATGTGGATGATTTTGGAAATTATGATGAGCTTTATCAAAACGATTCCAAGTTCGACCGGCTGGTAGCCATTTTGAGAGCTCTATTTGGCCCGGGGACTTCCGATAAAGTCATACTTTTCAGCTATTTCAGATCTACTATAGATTATCTGGCAGAGCGCCTGGGTGAAATCGGGATCCGTTCTTACGTCCTCAAGGGTGGCGAAAGGATCAGCAAGAATCAGGTCATTGAAGATTTTAAAACCTCAAAAGAGATCAGGATACTCCTCTCTACCGAAGTTGGAAGCGAAGGTATTGATCTGCAATTTTGCCGAATCCTAATCAATTACGATCTTCCTTGGAATCCTATGCGCGTGGAGCAGCGAATTGGTCGCATAGATCGCCTGGGCCAAAAAGCGGAAAAAGTGATCATTTGGAATCTGTTTTATCAGAATACTATCGATGACCGGATATATGATCGTCTGTATAAGCGTCTCGATATATTCCGCCAGTCTCTCGGTGGACTGGAACCTATCCTTGGCGATACCATCCGTCAATTGACCTTTGAATTATTGAGCGAAAAACTATCACCAGAGCAAGAACAAGAACGAATCGATCAAAAAGCATTGGCACTCGAGGCTAAGAGAAATAATGAGGAGGCGCTTGAACAGGAAGCTTCTCATTTAATGGCTTACGGTGATTATGTATTAAATAAAGTAAAAGCAGCACGGGAGCTAAACCGCTGGATCGATGCGCGAGACATCAAATCCTACGTCTTGGATTATCTCAGGATTCATTATACTGGCTGCGAGATAAGACTTCTGGATGATAAAGAAAGCATCTATGAAATCACCTTGACAGACCAGGCCAAACACGATTTGGAGACCTTTATCAAAGACAAAAAGATAAACATCCCTACCGCTCTGATCAGAGTATCCCTCCCAGCGGTAAGGTGCAAATTCGCCAATAAATTATTTGAGGAATCTAACCGACGGATTGAATTAATTAATCAGATCCACCCGCTTGTTCGGTTTATCTCTTACAGACAGGAAAACATAGAGCAATTGCCATTCCCCGCTGTGGCGCTCACTTTAAATTCTGCATTATTTTCCAAGGGTTTATACGTTTTCTGCGTACAAAGATGGACATTTAAAGCCCTGCAGGATATTGAAAAGCTGCATTACTCAGCTATGCTGCTTAGGCCGGAGGAAAAACATCTCATCGATGACGATGCCGAACGCCTTATTGTAGAATCTACCATTGATGGCAACCCCTGGTTTGAGGTTCTCAATCAGGTAAATTTGGATGAAATTGTCAATGCTATTAATAACGAATGCATTGCAACCAGCGATGAGCAATTCGCAATTGAATTAAAAGATCTCCAAAATATGAATTATGACCGGATAGCCACGCAGATAAACACCCTAAATGCCCATTTGGACAATCAAAGAATAATAAAACTTGAAGTCAAGCGAAAACATGAGGAGCTTGGCCGCTATTCACTTGCCAAAGCGACACAAGCGCAAATTGATGCTTTGGAAAGTAGGGTAAATCGAAAGATCATTGGCATTAAGGAAAGAAGAGAGATCCAATATCAGAAACAAGAAGTTGCTGTTGGGATAATTCGGGTCATTTGAATGGGAGGGAGAATGATGAGCAGTATTTCAGCCAATTTGCTGAAAAAAGGCGTCATATCTGGCAGTGACACACAATTTTCTATTGCGAATCAGGAAACTTGCGACTTGGTAATTGGCCTGGATCTGGGCACATCATGCACTAAAGTGGTCGTACAAAGTCCCTATCGTCATTCTGGGTGGAGTCACGCAATACCGCTTGGACTTCACGTTAAAGAAATTTACTTGATTCCAACACAGCTGTTTTACGATGTGTTATCTGGAAAAACGGATATCGTTGAATTTCCCCAAGCCAAACGATTTCAAAATTTAAAACTGCGATTCATCGATAAACCTAATCAAATAGTGTGTAATCTGGCGGACGGCCATTCTGTATGCATCAGAGATTTCTCAATTTGCATTATTGCCAATATTCTATTAAAAACCAGAGAATGGATTTTTGCTAATTGTTCTGATATGTTCAGACAGTATAAGATTATCTGGCATCTAAATATGGGGATTCCTTCAAGCAATTTTCAAAAGAAATATTTTAACCTGTACAGAGCAATAGCATTAGCAGGCTGGAATCTTTCAACGTCTTCCAATGGCATCACTCTTCAGAATGCTTCACTTTGCCACTTGGATGAATGTACTAATAGTAATTCATCCATACATCCAGATCTTGTCAATATTATCCCGGAAGTGACAGCGGAAGTGGTCAATTATGCCCGCTCGGAATCTCGCAATAGCGGGCTTCATGTCATCATCGATGTTGGAGCATCAACGTTGGATGTCGCTGGCTTTGAGCTGTATGAACGAACTGGAAAAGACAACTACAGTCTCATCGAAACGCGCGTTCGCAGACTTGGCGCCTATCGTTGTCATTTGGCTCGACTGAAAGCGATGAGACGCCGAATTCTTCAAGGATACGCCGTAGATGAGCTATTCTCAGATCCAAGTTATCGCGTCAACCAAAGATTAGAGGAGTATTTACCGAAAATCGACTTGGTTGACTTTAATCAGAATTTTCAATTTTATAGAAAAGTGAGGCAGTGCATCGGAAATGTGATTAAATCTCTCCACAATGAAAGCGATCCTTTAGCAAAGGCATGGGAAACAGGTTTACCCATATTTTTATGCGGAGGCGGTCAATTTGTTGACCTCTACCAATCGGTTTTAAATGATATTAAAGCAGATTGGCAAAAAAATAGCAGACGTATCAATTTTAAAATTACGCGACTTGATCAGAAACCTGCAAATTTCCATGGAGATGGTGTTGAATTCCATCGCCTTGCCGTAGCCCACGGCCTGAGTTTCCCAAAAGAGGAGTTTGGGGATATTTGGCCAAAACCCAAGAAGAGGGTAATTGAGATTAACAAAAATGTTGATGATTATGAACATCACTTCATCAGAAAAGAGGATACATAAGATTTAAAGAACGGATTCTAAAGCACAATAAGAATGGACGATGGAGATTGGTGTCATAAAGCTGGTTTAGCTTCTCCGGCAGAATAGGGGTCTACTTTTTTAATGCACCCGCATTCAAGCAGATTAAGCTTGAAATTATTGAACTTGTTACTGTGTATCGACAGAAGGACCCCACGTTTATTAATCTGCTTGATGCGATTAGATCAGGAAAACAAACAGAAGCCGATCTCGCAAGATTAAATGACCGCGTAAAAGGCAATTCCAATATAACCCAAAATAATTCCATTATCCTGACACCGACCAGACGAAAAGCCTTGGAAATCAATTTAGAACGATTGGAAGCCATTCGAAATCCAGCCCATAGTTATAAAGGGCATCTTGAGGGTGAATTCCGTGAGGATGACCTGCCTGCCGATATTAATTTAACATTAAAAAGTGGCGCTCAAGTCATGTTTGTAAAAAATGATCTGCAAAAGAGATGGGTGAATGGAACTCTAGGGAGGGTAGTTTCTGCATCAAAAGATGTAATCCGTGTGCAAATAACTGGTAATGGAGGCGGGACCTTCAATGTAGCTAAAGAAATATGGGAAAGTTATAAGCACAAGTATGATTCCATGACCAAAAAATAAAAATCGAAGTGATTGGAAGTTATACTCAGTATCCTCTCAAGCTGGCATGGGCCATCACTATAAACAAGAGCCAAGGATTGACATTCGACAATGTCATCATCGACCTTGACGATGGAGCGTTTGCCTGTGGTCAAACTTACGTAGCCTTGAGCCGCTGTCGGTCTCTCGAAGGAATTCTTTTACGAAAGCGAATACGGAATGGAGATATCAAGGTCGATCCTACTGTAATTGCTTTTATGAATAATTCACCAATGTGCAGCTGATGCACCTTTTTTCCCCAGGGACTAATATGTTACCTTCGCGAAAGAAGCAGCTTCATAATTGTTTATTGTAATTCGCAATCCGGCTGGCTGATTTTCTTCTTCATTTGTACCCTTGCCACCCTCTGAATGAAGTCTGTCTCCACAAAACAGTGGCTGCAGTCCCTCATCCTTGCGTGGGCGTTTTTTTGCAAATTGAACATGGCCGCGAATCATGAAGTGCTTATCGTTTTGCTTAGCCAGGGATGACCAGCAAGAGTCTCCGCACCTATGACCTCGCAAACTGCCGATTTTTACACATGTCCGGTTACCCGCCTCTCCTTGCCAAGGTCTCACTGCTTCGGGCCGGTCCCCCATGCCCGGTTCGGATTAGGCCCCATTTTTAAGTGCAGTTTACCCCCAGCCCGAATATCCTCATGACGGATCCACGGCCGCTGCAGCGGCCGGCCGTTCAGGTCGGCGGATTGAATGTAGCGGTTCTTCGACGACACCCCCTCAGCGCAAACAGTAAAGACCGCTCTCGGATCAACCGCATCCAGCTGCACTTCGACTCGTTCGAACAACGGCGTGCCGACGGCATAGACCGGATCTCCCGGACACACCGGATAAAATCCCATGGCGCTGAAAACATACCAGGAGGAGAGCGAGCCCATATCCTCGTTGCCGCACAGTCCGCCCGGCCCGGTGCGGTACAACTCCTCCATGATCCGGCGCACCATGGCCTGCGTCTTCCACGGCATGCCGGCGTAATTGTAGAGATAGGCCACATGATGGGACGGCTGATTGCCGTGCACATACTGGCCGATGGCGCCGACCACGCCGACATATTTCGGCCCGGTGATCTCCGGACTCATGGTGAAAAAAGTGTCCAGCTTTTGAATAAAGGGCTGCGGACCGGCGAACAGCTGTATCAGGCCGCTGACGTCATGGGGAACAAACCAGAGATACTGCCAGGCATTGGATTCGGTGTAATGGCGATACGGCCGCCTGCCCACCCATAAAGGATCAAAACAGTCATAATAGAAATGTCCCGCCTCTTCAATCTTGGCCGGCTCTGCGCAACACGATTTCAGCCAGGAGCCGTTCTGAAGTCTGGGCCGCATGAACCGGGTTTCCGGGTCGAATAGCAGGCGATAATTGCCCGCCCGTTGCATGAACAGCTGATAGTCGTCCTCCTTGCCCAACGCCCGCGCCATCTGCGCAATGCACCAATCGTCATAACAGAACTCCAGCGTGCTGGAAACGGATTCGGTGTGCTTGTCTGCCGGCAGATAACCGAGCGTTCGATAGCTGGCGACGCCGGCGCGCGCAGCGGACGGCGGAATGGGCGCAGGCGGCAGGTCCATCGCCTTCTTGCGCATCATGCCATACAGATAGTCGGCGTCGAATTCGCGAAAGCCTTTCAAATAAGCATCGACGACGATGGGCGTCAGATGATCGCCCACCATGCCCTGGCCGAATGTGTTGCGGATGTGCTGCGACGGCAGCCAGCCGTATTCCCGGCATTTCGCTTCAATGGATTTCAACATATCGGTAACATGATCCGCCGCGACCAATGTCATCAGCGGATGCTCGGAACGAAAGGTGTCCCAGGCGAAAAAGGAGGGATAAAAATCGAATCCCTCCGCCTTGTGCTCGCGGCCATCCATGCCCGGGTACCAGCCGTTGCGGTCATTGCAGATCTGCTGGGCGATGAAGGCGTGATAGAGCGCAGTGTAAAAGATCCGCTTTTGCTCGCGGCTGCCGCCTTCCACTTTGACCCGGCGCAGATACTTGTTCCAGGTGTTCCTCGCCTGCGCCCGGATGCGGTCGAAATCCCAATCCGGAATTTCGGCGACGAGATTTTCCCGAGCGTTGTCGATGCTGACAAAGGATAATCCCACTTTTACCAGAATGGCCTCATCATCGCCGACATCATAGTCCACAAAGGCGCCGATCTGCTCGCCGGTCTCCTCGGTCTTGTAGGGAAACACCCCCTCGCCGGATTCCGGCGTCTGATAGATGCGATCCCAGGTGCCGAAGGCGGCGAACGGCTTGCTGAACTCGGCGCTGAAAAAGATCCGGCCGCCGATGCTCTGTGTATAGCCCTCGATCCGACGGTTGTCCACGATGCGAACATGCGAAGCGCCAGCAGGAACATAGCCGATGTGATGACCCAGGTCCAGGAGGATGTGGGCGTTCGGCGTTCGCGGAAAGGTGTAGCGATGGAATCCGGCCCTTTGCGTGACGGTCAGCTCAACTTGAATGTGATGGTCCTTGAGCAGCACGCGATAATAACCCGGGGAGGCGGCTTCGTCCTTGTGGTCAAAGCGCGAGCGATAACCCTGCTCCGAATGAGAACGGGGACCGGGCTTGATTTCTATCCGGTTTCCAATAAAGGGCATGAGCAGAATATCGCCCGCCAGAGCAGCGCCGGTGCCGCTAAAGTGGGTATGGCTGAAACCGAGAATGGTCGAATCGGCGTACTGATAACCGGAGCTGGCATTCCACCCCTCGGTGTCTGTATCCGGACTGAGCTGCACCATGGCAAACGGCAGACTGGGGCCGGGAAAGGTGTGGGCGAAAAAGTGGCTGCCGATGAATGGATCCACATAGTCCACCGCGTCGCCGGATCGGCAGCCGGCAGAACCCATTAAAAAAGCGCTCAGGCAGGCGATGATCGTCATTTCTTTGATCTGTTTCATAGAGGCTTTCTAGTTAAAAAAGAGGTCCGGCGGCGGCCAGAAAGCGACAGGTGCTCTTTGCCGGCGAAGGACCGGTTCCAATGGCAAAACCGTGAATATTACAGGCCGAGACTGAAAAGCCGGCTGGCATTGCGCCAGCTGATGTTTTCGAACGCCTCCCGGGAGATGCGGCTCTCGGCAAAAGAGGTGCGCAGATAATCGGCGTGTCGATGCGGAATCAGCGGATCGCAGATGTCCGTGCCGAACAGAATGCGGTCGTTGAACCGCTCCATGAACGACCAACCGAACTCGGCATCGCGGGTGAGGCCGTTAAAGCCGCTGACGGCATCCCAGCCGCAGTACAGATTGGGGTAATCGGCCATCAGACGAGGCACGGCGCCGCCTTCGGTTACCGGACCGCTGGGATATTGGTTCCGGTTCTCGGCGTTCACGTCCCCGCTGATCTCTGACCAAAAGGCCGATGAATGACCGATGAAAATCAATTTAGGAAATGCTCGCAACGAGGCCTCCAATCCGCTCAATCCCAGTCTATCGATCAAGCCGTAATTGCCGTAACGCTGCGGCGCTACATGAAAAAGCACCGGCATTTCGCAGCGTTCACAATGATGAAAAAGATTTTGTACCAGCGGGTCGGTAAATTCCAGACTGGCGGTGATCTCGCCGACCCCCAGGCACCCCTGATGCTTGTAATAGTTCAAGTGAAAAGAAAGGTCGGCATCATGGGCATGGGCGCCGGCGCGGGGATCCACATTGCAGAAGGGATAGAATCGATGCGGATAGATCCGGCAGACCTCGAGCACATCCTCGGTGGTGGACAATTGATAGCTGCTCTCCGGGCTGATTAAGGGCAGAAGGATTCCACGGTCCACGCCGGTGCGATCCATCATGGTGATCAGTTCTTCCGGGGTGGTGTAATTGGAATCCGCAGCGTTGCGCGGCAGGCCTTTGCGTCGGACCACGTGCAGATGTGCATCGATAAACATGGCGGTCGCTCCTGGTTCCTCGAGTGGGTTGGAATGTTTATATGGTTCATCAGCGCCGAGGGAGATACGGCGTTTGCGTCACCGCGATGGGTGCTCGTTTTGTCCACAAGTCCGCTCGAAAATGCTCCATGGTCCAAACCTCCCGGTCAGCGCCACTTGGCTCTCTGCAGCGAGAAAATCCTTGGCCCGTTCATCTCTGAACACAAAACAGCCTGCGTGGATGCGGCGCAACGCCTCATTCGGCGCGCCCTCGGACAGAGTTAATACCGGAGGGGCCGGCGTTCTGGGATTGGGGCCGCTGTTCAAGATAAAATGGTCGGGATAATTGGAGGCCACTAGAATATTCAAATAGGACCAATCTGAATTTTCAATCAGAATCATCAGTCCGGGATTTTTTTCAATGCGGTCTTTTAAAAACTCCCCCGCCTGGCGGTCGCTTGCAGGAAAACTCGACTCGCCCCTTTTATGCTGTATTTGAACAGCAAATAAAAATAACAGCAGCAGCAAGACCGGATAAAAAATCAGCAACCCGGCTGCTCGATGGATCAACAGCAGGCGCTGTTTCAGGAACCCTATCGCCCAGGCGGTAAAGGGAACCAGCAGCAGGCTCCAGACCGCGGCAAACCGCCAGCTGTTGCTGGGGGGCAGACGAAACGTGCCTCCGGGCATGAGTAAAACGCAAAACCAGACCACGGACATCAGAAGCAGCGACCCGCCAGCCAGCCACGTCACACTTCTGACCCGCTCGTCCGCCTGCAAGAGAAAAACCAGCGGCGCCAGACCGATCAGATTGAGGGTTGCCCCGTTCTGGCTGAAAAAATGAAAAAGCACATTGGCTTTGAGCAGGTTGTTAAAAAGATAAGGGGTGGATAAAGTTGTTTTTATTCCCCTCAGGGTTTCGCTGTCCAGGGAGCGCTCGGTAAAGGAAACCGGATTGCCGCTGAAAAAATAGTGAAGCGCCAACCAAAGGACGGGAAAAAACAGCAGCAGGCTGAAAGCCGGCAGGACAACGGTAGAAGGCAAAGCCTCTTTTCTTTTCCGCCGGTAAAAGAACAGCCATAAGGCGAAGCAGGCGATAAAAACCCAGCCCTCATAGCGTACGGCGCCTGAAAGGGCGAAAAAAAAGGCGGCGAAGAGAATCAGTTTCTTTATTCGCGTATTCAACCACCTGACTAAAAACCCACAGCCGGCGAGGATCATAAACATGAACATGATTTCCGACAGCGGAACCAGAGACAGTATCACCCGCTGAGGAAGCAAGGCGCCCAACACGCCGGTCAGAATGGTTATGTCTCGCCGGCCGAAGAGTTCATGAGCGAACCAGATCAGGCTCACCAGGGAAAGCGTTCCAAAAAGAAAACTGAGGATACGGGGGACCAGAAAAAGGTTATAATAGATTTTCAAGGCAATCCCGACCACCAGGGTGTAAAACGGCAGCCAATTTCCCACGGTGACCCGGCCGCCGGTCGCCACACGGTGTGCGAGCAGCGTCCTGCCGTTCTCATCGGCGGAGATGGCGTAGAGTCCGGATTTGAAAAGGAAAACATGAACCGCTACGGCCGCTAATAAAGAAAGTCCTATTAAGCTCCAAAAACAGCCGTCGCGCCGGTCCAGCGCATTGGGAGCATTCCGAATCTCGGTCATGGTACATCCTTTGGATTGTCGCTCTTGACGCCCAAAATCAACGGCGGACGGCTGCGGACTTGGGGCGACCACAGCAACCCGCTTTCCCGCCCTTGTGCTGCATTTTGTCGTTGACCCGTCCGTTCATTTAATATAACACAAATGCACCTCCCCTTCAAGCGATTCTCATCTCTGCGACAACCGCTGTCATGACAAGGCCGATCCATGTCGTGCGGCGACGGGAGATGTTATATCCTTCTGTGTTCACCTGCGAAACGGCTGCTTCGATTGTCGATTTTGCCCAGCCCCGACGGATCGCCGCGCATGCTTTGGTCTCGCCTGCTGCGGACAGCAAAAAAAAGCCCGGCGTTCTTGTGTGAGGCCGGGCTCGCAAACAAACGCCGAGTCTGCTATTTGATCTTGTATTGGTTCAGCGCCTTGATATAATTGGCGCGCTCATAGGCCGCAGGTTCTGCCACGTTCTTCTGGCTCATGCTGCCCTTCATTTTCGCCACTGACTCATAACCGTTCTTCTCCATCCAGGCCTGCATGTCTTTCAGCACTTTGCCGAGATAGGCCGGACCGTTCACCAGCAAGGCGGCGCACATCTGCGCCACATCCGCGCCGGCCATGATCAGCTTGACGGCGTCCTCGGCGCTGTGCACCCCCGTTGTGCCGGCCAAGCTCGCCTTCAGTTTGCCGTAGAGAATGGCGATCCAGCGCAGCGGCAGACGCAGATCGTTGGAGCTGCTCAGCACCACACCGGGCGTGACCTCCAACTTTTGCAGATCGATGTCCGGTTGGTAGAAACGGTTGAACAGCACCAGCGCGTCGACGCCGGCGGCATCCAGTTTTTTGGTCATGGCTGTGATCGAGCTGAAGAACGGGCTCAATTTGACCGACACGGGAATTTTCACCCCGGCCTTGACCGCCTTGAAAATGTCCACATAGGTCTGCTCGATGGCGGCGCTGTCCTGTGTGGCATCCGCGGCGAGAAAATAAATATTCAATTCCAGAGCATCGGCGCCGGCCTGTTCCATTTTTTTCGCATAGTCGATCCAGCCGCCGGTGGTCATGCCGTTGAGACTGGCGATGATCGGGATTTTGGTCGCTGCTTTGGCCTTGCGGATGTGTTCCAGATACTCATCCGGCCCCAGATTGAACTCGCTGGCCTGCGGGAAATAGCTGAGCGCTTCCGCGAAGCTGTCCGTTCCCTGCGTGAGAAAATGATCCAGTTCCTCCGCCTCAAAGGAGATCTGCTCTTCAAAAATCGAGTATAGCACAACAGCGCCGGCGCCGGCGTCCTCCAGCCGTTTGATGCCGTCCAATTCTTTGGAGAGCGGCGAGGCCGAAGGCACCAGCGGATTCTTGAGGGTTAAACCCATATAGGTGGTTGATAAATCCATATCCGAGTCCTTTCTGAAAATTTGAATTCCGCCGATTATTCCGCTTTCTTTTCCTCGCCCTCGCCGTATTTCATCGCCGCCCATCCTTCATACATATTCCAGCGGCTGTGTATCGACGCCTGAGCCCGTTGCAGCAGGTCCTTGGCGCGATCGGGCATGCTTTTGGTCAGCATCTTGAAGCGGGTTTCCCGATAAGCGAAATCCTCGTACTTGATGGCCGGCGCCTTGGAATCCAGCTTGAGCGGATTCTGACCCTGAGCCGCCAGCATCGGATTGTAGCGGAACAAAATATAATGGCCGGATTCTACCGCGGCTTTTTGTTCCTCCATGCCCTTGTGCATAGCGATGCCATGAGCGATGCAATGGCTGTAAGCCATAATGATGGAGGGGCCGTCGTAGGCGTCGGCTTCGATGAACGCGCGCACCGTCTGCAGATCGTTATAGCCCATGGCGGTCCGGGCGACATAGATGTTGCCGTAGGTCATGAAAATCATTCCCATGTCTTTTTTCGGCAGCGGTTTTCCGGCAGCCGCAAACTTGGCGACAGCGCCCAGCGGCGTGGATTTGGACATCTGACCGCCGGTGTTGGAATACACCTCGGTGTCCAGCACGAGCACATTGATGTTGCGGCCGGAAGCCAGCACATGATCCAGACCGCCGTAGCCGATATCATAAGCCCAGCCGTCGCCGCCGACGATCCACACGCTCTTTTTCACGAACATATCCGCCAACGACAGCAGGTGTTTCGCTTCCCGGGATTTGCTGCCGGCCAATTTCTCCTTCAAAGCCTGCACACGCTTGCGCTGTTCCGCGATGCCGGCTTCCGAGCTCTGATCCGCGGCGATGAGAGCGGTGACCAGATCCTCTCCGATCTCCGCAGCCAGCCGTTTGGCCAATTCATGGGCGAACTCGGTGTGCTTGTCGATCGTCAGCCGATAGCCGAAACCGAATTCCGCATTGTCCTCGAACAGGCTGTTGCTCCACGCCGGGCCGCGGCCGTCCTGGTTGAACGTATAGGGAAAGGTGGGCAGATTGCCGCTGTAAATGGACGAGCAGCCGGTGGCATTGGAGATAATGGCGCGGTCGCCGAACAGTTGGGTGAGCAATTTGACATAGGGCGTCTCGCCGCAGCCGGCGCACGCTCCCGAGTATTCGAACAACGGTGTCAAGAACTGCGAACCTTTCACCGAAGCCACTTTGATCTGGCCGCGATCCAGAACGGGCAGATTGAGAAAGAACTTGTAGTTCTCCCGCTCCTGTTCACGGATAGGCGGTTGCGGCGCCATGTTGATGGCTTTCTTGGCCGGTTCCAGTTTGTTCTTTGCCGGACAGGCCTCTACGCACAGAGTACAGCCGGTGCAATCCTCGGGCGCCACCTGAATGGTGTATTTCCACCCGGCGGGAAAATCTTTGCCGCGCGAATCGGCGCTCTTGAAAGTCGGCGGCGCATCCTTCAGATGCTTGGGATCATAGGCCTGCTGCCGGATGGCGGCATGGGGACAGACCATGGAGCATTTGCCGCACTGAATGCAGACCTCAGGATCCCATACCGGTATTTCCAGAGCGATGTTGCGCTTTTCCCATTGGGTGGTGCCGCTGGCAAAGGTGCCGTCCACCGGCATGGCGCTCACAGGCACATCGTCTCCATGATTGGCAAGCACCTTGGCGACCACGTTTCTGACGAACTCGGGCGCCTCATCGGGGATCAGTTTAGGCATGGACCGCGTGCTGGTGACCTTGTCCGGGACCTTGACTTCAAAGAGGTGGGCCAGAGTGTGATCCACAGCGGCAAAGTTCTGCTGCACCACCTGCTCGCCCTTTTTGCCATAGGTCTTCTTAATGCTGTTTTTGATCATCTTGATGGCTTGTTCACGCTGCAAAACGCCGGAGATGGCGAAGAAACAGGTCTGCATGATGGTGTTGATGCGCACGCCCATGCCGGTGTCCTTGGCCACTTTGTAGGCGTCGATAATGAAGAACTTTATCTTTTTCTCGATGATCTCCTGCTGCAGCTCGCGCGGCAGGGAATCCCAGACGGTGTCCTTGCTCTCCAGGGTGTTCAGCAGGAACGTGGAGCCCGGCGCCGCTTTTTCCAGCACATTGAATTTCTCGATAAAAACCTGCTGATGGCAGGCGACGAAATTGGCGCTGTCGATCAGATAGGTGGAATGGATCGGCCGCGGTCCGAAGCGCAGATGGGATACCGTCACCGTACCCGCTTTTTTGGAATCATAGACGAAATAGCCCTGGGTGAAATTGTCGGTCTCTTCGCCGATGATCTTGATGGAATTTTTATTGGCGCCCACAGTGCCGTCGGAGCCGAGTCCGTAAAAGATGGCGCGCACCACATCCTCGCCTTCGGTCTTAAAGCCGGCATCATACGCCAGGCTGGTGCCGCTGACGTCGTCGTTGATGCCGACGGTGAATCTGTTTTTCGGCGCGGTCTTTTTCAATTCATCGAACACGGCTTTGACCATGGCCGGAGTGAATTCTTTGGAGGAAAGGCCGTAGCGACCGCCGATGACGCGCGGCATGGCGAACGGCAGCCGGCCGAGAATCATAGCTTCGCCGAGGCTGGAGACCACATCCTGATACAGCGGCTCGCCGACCGCGCCGGGTTCTTTGGTGCGGTCCAGCACCGCGATCGCTTTGACGGTTTTAGGCAACGCCTGCAGCATATGTTCGGCGGAAAAGGGGCGGAACAAACGCACTTTGAGCAAGCCGATCTTTTCACCCTTGGGCTGCAGGTACTCGACGGTCTCTTGAACCGCCTCAGCGCCGGAGCCCATAAGAATGATGACCCGTTCCGCATCCGCGGCGCCGACATAATCGAACAGATGGTAACTGCGGCCCACCTGTTTGGCGAACCGGTCCATCATCTCCTGCACGATGGCCGGACAGGCCTCATAATACGGATTGATGGCCTCGCGCGCCTGAAAGAATATATCGGGGTTCTGCGCAGTGCCGCGCAGCACCGGACGATCCGGCGACAGCGCACGGCTGCGATGGGCGAACACCAACTCGTCGTCGATCATGTGGCGCATATCGTCTTCCGTCAGCTCTTCAATTTTCTGCACTTCATGAGAGGTGCGGAAACCGTCAAAAAAATGGACAAAAGGAACGCGGGCCTTGAGTGCGGCGGCCTGGGCGATGAGGGCGAAATCGTGCACTTCCTGCAACGAGTTGGAAGAGAGCAGGCCCCAGCCGGTGGAGCGCACCGCCATCACATCGCTGTGGTCGCCAAAGATGGACAAGGCGTGGGTGGCCACGGTACGAGCGGTCACATGAAAGGTGGTGGCCGTAAGCTCGCCGGCGATTTTAAACATATTCGGGATCATCAGCAGCAATCCCTGGGACGCAGTGAAGGTGGTGGTCAACGCACCGGTTTGCAGGGCGCCGTGCACTGCGCCTGAAGCGCCGCCCTCGCTCTGCAGTTCGGTGACCAGCGGGATCGTGCCCCAAATGTTCTTCATGCCTTTTGCCGAATATTCGTCAGACCATTCTCCCATAGGGGAAGAAGGGGTGATCGGATAAATCGCGATCACCTCATTTATCTTGTGTGCAACCAGGGCCGCCGCTTCATTGCCGTCGACCGAGATCATACGTCGTGCCATTCGTTACCTCCTGGTATCCCTGTTGATTAAGTATTGATAAAGCGTTATTTTGATTTCTATCCAGCCAAGCAGAAGAAACGCTGAATACACCCCTTTCGCCGGTCGCAGGGCCGACAAACAAGAGCTTCGCTTTAGCTCGGATTATAAATTTATTTAAAAATTTAATAAGAAACAAGCCTTTTCCCCTGCCGGAATGTTCTTGCTTTTAATCCTCGAAAAGGCGTACTTTTTTCCCTGCCAAGGAGTGTGCATGGATAAAAAGAAAAATTTACCCTTGTTCTCACAATGCTCAGCCGTCGTCTGCGACCTGGACGGCACCCTGTATCTGGACGGCGTTCCGTTTCCGGATTCAGCCCCGTTCCTCAACGCCGTCCTCGCCTCCGGACGCCGCCTGTTCTATTTCACCAACAATACCTCCCGGTCGCGGAGCAGCTATCTGCACCGACTGGAACGCTTCGGATTCCCGGCGGCCGAGGAGATGCTGATCACCGCTGCGGATTGCACCTTTCAGTATCTGCGGCAACAACAGCTGTGTCCGGAGATCTATCTGATCGGCAACCGGGAGCTGCAAAGGGATTTTCACAACCACGGTTTTCGTTGTCTGACAAAGCCGGAGGGGGACGAGGGAAATCCGCCGCGAGCGCTGGTGCTGGGATTCGACACAGAGCTCGATTATGAAAAAATCAAAACCGGATATCAGCTGCTGATGCAGGACATCCCCTATATCGCTACGCACGCGGATCTCCTCTGTCCCATGAACCACGGTGCGTTTATTCCAGACGCCGGCTGTTTCATTGAGCTGTTCGCCGCAGCCAGCGGCCGGCGGCCCCTGGTCATGGGCAAGCCCAGCCGATTCGCCGCCCAAACGATCAGCGATCGGGCGCAGAGTGCATACGAACGGATCGCTTTCATCGGCGATCGGCTGTACACCGATATCCGCATGGCCGAACGATTTAATATGATCGGCGTGCTGGTGCTGAGCGGAGAGACCAGTGAGAAGATGGCGGCCGATTCGCCGGATCAAGCCAAGATCGTTGTGAACGGCATCGGCGACTTGATCAACGCGTTAGGGTAAACAGGGAAGGTCACTTGTTGCGCATGGCCGAGTAAATCGCCTGGCGGTTATGACGCCAGTAATCAATCGCAGACCAGAGCGTTACCAGCATGGCCACTCCGATGATCGCCATGGTCATCCGCTTAAAGGCGGCATCGGCCGCTAGAGAGGCCGGCAGCAATTTTGCGCGCTGCAGGATCAGGAGAAAAAGAACCAGAAAGGTGCTCACCGCCTGCACCCAGGCTTTGGTCTTGCCGCTTTTACGGGCAGCCACCACAATGCCCTGGCGCATGGAAAAGACCCGCACCACGGATACCAGCACATCGCGATAGAAAAAGACAGCGATCATCCACAGCGGCGCCAATCCCGCGCTCAGGAAACAGAGAAAAACAGTAAACCGGGCGATGCTGTCGGCGAACGGATCCATCAATTTGCCGAAATCGGTTATCTGATTGCTCTTGCGCGCGATGATGCCGTCGAAATAATCGCTGAGCTCGATGAGGATCGCGAGCAGAAAACAGAGAATATAGGCGCCCAGCGTGTGCACGGTAAAGCAGAACAGAAAAATCGGCGAAACCAGAATGCGAACCAGCGTCAGTGTGTTGGGAGGGTTTAGCTCTGTCAAGCGCAAGATCTTCTCCATTCCAATGAGGTGCGCCGTTTCTTGACCGACAAGGTATTAAAAAAAAGAGCAATCTTCAAGTGATTTAATCAGGCGGACCCCTGGTTCCTCATACCTCCGGCACCCAACCCCGATTGAGCACGAACTCCATCCAATAGGCCAGATAGCGCCATTCACCGAAACGGGCGTAATGGTCTTGCACTTCCTTTTCTGTCGGCCGGCGGCCGCCAAAGTGAGTCTTGGCCATATAGGCGATGACTGCGCTGTCCACCGCCAGCTCGCCGAAATAACCGTACAGCGCCGCCAGGTAGCGCGCCGTGATTTTGCCGATCCCCCGGTAACCGGCGAAAAAGGTCAAAAGCTCCGGACCGCGCACCTCTCCGTTCTGCACACGCTCTGCCTCAGTATCCCCCTGCACCATCCGTTCGCACAGCGCTATGAGAGAGTCAGCGCGATAACCCACCCGTCCCTTGTCGATCAGATAGCGCTTGCCGGCTTTTAGTACAACCTCCGGCGCAGGAAACGCACGAAACGGGCCCGACGGAGCCAGGTCGCCCAGTTCCGCCACAGCACCAACCATGCGCACCGCCTGTTTCCACAATGTATTGGTGCCGCAAATGCTTTTAAATACATCCTCATAAACCGATTCGCTGCGCTGGATGCGGCCCAGCCCCCTTTGTCGCAAAGGCCTTAAAAACGGATCTGCAGCACAAAGCCGGTAAAACGGCGATAAATCCAATCCCAGGTTGAACACATGGTGGAACTTGACGATCACAGCTCTCCACTCCCGTTCCGATAGCCCAGGACAGGACATTTTCACCGACCTGCGATCAGCCTGCCTCAGGCTTATGCAGCGCACTTTAGCAGCCGGGCGCATCACCCAGCAGAGGGTTTTCTCCCGCTCTTGCCAGTAAAAGGGGGCCAGCTGAAACCAGCCATGGGTCTTCACCACGGCCTCCAGGTTAAACGGAACCGCAGGGAGGTAAAGACGATCGGACATCACTATGCGCCTTTATTCGCAGTGGACTCCAAAGTAAAGATCTTGTAGGCCGGAATCTGAAAAACGCGGTTCGCGATCTCTTCCTTCCGTTGTTCCAGCAGATTGGTGCGAAAAGTCTTTGCCGCGTTTTTTATCTCCATCGTACAGGAGACCGGCTGTCCGGTCACATTGAAACCGCGGATGATCAATCCCTTCCGCTTTTCCGCTTTTTTGACTGCGGTCATGATCACAGTTTCCGGCCACTCGCTGATGAAACGGTCCTGCAGCGGCCAGGCGCCGGACTGTCGGCCGACGCCCCGGCAATAAAGCGGACGGCTGTAAGCATAGGCGGCTCGATAGGGCGTTTCGCGGCCGCCCGGCGATAGAGCGAATTCCGCCTGCTGGCTGCCCTGACATTGAGCCTCGGGCGTGAGAAACGTGCCCCAGTCACCCAGCTCACCGACGCAGCGCAACAGCGTAACAGAGGCCACGGCGCTGCCGTCTTTGGCCAGCAGCGGTTCGATTTCGGTCAAACCCTTATTGGCGATCATCAGCGTCCGGCGGTCGTCCTGAAAAAAAGAAAAAACACCCTGAGGCAGAGAATAGGAATGGCGGCGATAGCCGTCCATAGGCCGCAGCGGCCGAGTGTCCACAGCGAAATCCCCCTCGCTGGAGATCACTGCCGTGGTGATGGACGTGGGCAAAGACACCCGCAGCCGGCAATCGCAAAGATGATTGTCCATTTCAACGCGCACATCGAGCCGGCGCTGGCCGCTGCGCAAGGTCAAAAAAGTTTTCAGCATCAATTCATTCTCACCGATGCGCCTTTGTTTCGCGGCATCGATCCTTTCGGACCAGGCGATGGTTTGCTGAAAGCACAGCGTGGCTTCCAGGCCGGTGTCGCACACTCTTTGCGCCGGGACCGGACAAGGAGGATAGATTCGCGGCGTTTCAGCCGGCAAAGAACGAAAATTGTATTCATCGCCCACATCGCTGCGCAGTTCATAATCGCCGAGATTCGTGTAACGCAGGCCGCTCGTTTTGTCCTCCACCGCATAACGGCCGTCGGCCTGGATCGTCACCTTGATATACTCATTCTCCAGGCCATCCGCGGTGACGCGCACCGGTCGGTCAACCTGCAGCGCTGCGTGCGCGGGCGTGAAACGATAAACCGAGTAGCCCAACGATGGCGCCCTGACCGGCAGTTGCACCCGCACGCGCGTCGCCTGAAAGGGAATGCGAAAGTGATCGTCCGGCAGGCGATAGCTAAAGGCGCGCTCGCTGGAGAGCACGCGACAAGGCGTGATCGATCCATCCGGCGCCAGGGCGGACAGCTGCTCGATCATCAGGTGTTCCGGAAAATCCACCTCTGCGGTGACGATCTCGCTGCGATCAAAGGGGGTGGGATTAAAGACAAACAGCGCACGGTCATCCTGCGACAGACCGGACAGGTCCAGTTGTTTGAGCAGCGCATCCAGGCTGGCCTGAATGATCGGCTCGCACACATCCTGCACCTGACGAAAGCGGATCATCATATCCTGATGTACCGCATCGATGCTGCAGCCGCAAATGTCGTCATGCACCTGGTTCTGCAGATACAGTTTCCACGCGTGATCCAGAAAAGCCTGGGGATGCGGCGCTGCGGCATAGACATGGGCCAGCGCGGCCAATGGTTCGGCGTACGCCTCCAGCATCAGCCCGGCGCGATAGTTGGCCTGTTTGAGATAGAGCCGGGTTGACGCCACATCCTCCAGCCCCAGACCGTTGGCTTTCTGTTGGGATCGCGCTTCGCCGTGAAAAGTGGGCCAATCGGTTCGTAAAGCCTGCACCGTGGCGAGAAATTTCACCGGATGAGAGATCACGCAGCGCCCGTCGCTTTTCCGCTGATTGATGGAATCGAGCACTGCGCGAAGATTTTTTTGCAGCGGCTGATGATCGCAGCCGTTCATCAGCAGATAATGATCCGCTTCCGCAAACCGGCGGGCCTGAGTGAAACGGGAGCGGAAATCCTGCGGATCAGCGGTCAGGTCTTTGCCGTTGCAATACCAATCCGGAAACTGGTGGGTAAAGATCTGCGAGCCGTCGGGCGACTGCCAGTAAAAGTGGGCGCCGGTCTTTTCCGGCATAAAACCGCGGCCAGCCAAACAAAAGGTAAATCCTAATTCTGCCAATAGTTGCGGCGTTTGCGCAGTATTGCCGAACGTGTCCGGGAAATAGCCCAGAGAGAGAAAAAAGGGCGGCAGGGTGAGCTCCTCGGCCGAGACGGCCGGGGCCCACTGTTCCGCTTCGCGAACTGCGATCAGATAGTTGCGCACCTGCGACTCTGCATCCGCCAGATAGGCGTCGGGCAGAACATACTGCGGGCCGTAGGAGAGCCGGCCCTCACGGATGGCGCGGCCGATGCGTTCTCGGTTTTCCGGCCGCACCGCGAGATAGTCTTCCAGCATGATGGTCTGCCCGTCGCAGAGAAAATAAAACTCGTCGTCGGTTTCACACTGTTGCAGCACCGCATCCAACAGATCCACCAAGCGCATGCGATGCTGTTCAAAGGGGAGATACCATTCGCGGTCCCAATGACTGTGGGGAATGACATGCACGGTCAGGTCTTTCGGCTGCACGGGCAGCGCCAACGTCAGAATCGCGATCAGCAAATGTTTCATAAGATCCTCCTGGCCTGTTGAAAAAAAGTAGCAAAAAATTCCGAGCTATCAAAGCACTATTCTGCTGAATCTTTTTATCGCAACGGGCATCCAAAGAGAGATTAAAAAAAGCGGAGGATATTGTATGGACGTAAAAATCACATTTCCCGGCGGGCTGCAGGTGAACGCCGAATACGGACCGTTCACCATCGTCACCAATCAGGACGGCACGGCGCCGGCGCCGTTTACGTTGTTTCTCGCTTCGATCGGCACCTGTGCCGGCATCTATGCTCTGAGTTTCTGCAAACAGCGGGGATTGAATCCTGAAGGATTGGAAATCCTTCAACGGACCACGTCGGATCCGGAGACGCACATGATCACCGAGGTCGCGCTTGAAATCAAACTGCCCGCGGGATTTCCGGAAAAATATCGCTCCGCGATTGTGCGCGCTGCGGATCAATGCGCGGTGAAAAAGCATTTGCTGCAGCCTCCAAAGTTTTCCATCACCACGCGCTGAATCCGCTCAGCGGCTTCTATCGACAATGAATTATAATTCATTATTGTGAGAACGCCCCAAAAAGCGTTTTCAGGACGAAAAATACGGCTAAAAACGAAAAAAAAATTGTCTTTATCGTGTTTTTTTGAAAAAAAGTATTGACAATTAACGTGTAAAAATTATATTTAACATCAAACAACACAATCTCTATGTCAAAAAAATTCTCAATAGCACCATTAGTAGACTTGTTAAATCGGTGGAGAGGAAAATATCTAATTCATGCGCATTGCCCTTGTACACAGTTCCAAAGACGGTATGGCCGGAATGGTCAGCCGGTTAACGAGTCAGGACGTTGCCATGGAGGGGGACGATGAAGAACCTCCGCCGGATCTGTTGGCGGAATGTGATTCGGACGAAACCATTCTGGCCGTTCACAACGCCCTGGCTGAGCGATATGAAGTCATTCCGATCGAGTCGGATGAGTATGCCTATGAACGCCTGCAAAACACCAAGCCCCATCTCGTCTTCAATATAGCCGAACGCGTATTCGGCCCCAATCGAGAATCGCACATTCCATCCCTGTGTGAAATTTTAAATATTCCTTATACAGGCTCTGATCCGTTGACGCTGTCCTTGTGCCTGGACAAGTCGCGCGCCAAAGAAATATTGTCCTATCATGGCATCGCCAATGCGCGCTTCTGGACCATCGAAACGCTCGCCGATCTGCCGGACGACGTCGCTCTGCCGGCGATTGTAAAGCCGATGTTCGAAGGATCCAGTAAAGGCATCAAGAATAATTCCGTCGTCTATCAGCCTGCGACCTTGCGCGAACGCATCACCGAGGTGCTGAGGCGGTATCAACAGCCGGTCATTGTGGAAGAGTTTTTAACCGGCCGCGAATTCACCGTAGGCACGCTGGGCAACCTGCCGGATCTGGAAGTGCTGCCCATCGTTGAGATCGATCACAGCCGGTTGCCGGACGGCGCAGCGCCCATCTATTCCTATGAAGCCAAGTGGATCTGGGACGTTCCGGAAAAACCTCTGGAGATTTTCCGCTGCCCGGCCGAGCTGCCGGAAAGCCTGCAAAAGGAGATTCACGATCTCGTCGTGCGCGTCTGCAGAGTGATGCGGCTGCGGGATTGGAGCCGCATCGATGTTCGTCTGGACAGCGCCGGCCGGCCGTACATCCTCGAGATCAATCCGCTGCCGGGCATCCTGCCGAATCCGGAGGATAATTCCTGTTTGCCCAAAGCAGCGCGCACGGCCGGCTACTCGTATGCGCAAATGATCCATCGCGTCGTCGATGCCGCAAAACTACGTCTTGGGATCGTCTGATGAATCCTGAAGAGATCAACGTTGGCATCGCGTATAATGAATACGTGTCGCCGGAAACGAAAAAAATCGAACAGCTCTCAGAAGAGACGGTCAAAGACATGGCCATGGATGTGTTCCATCAGATCAGTCAATTCGGCTATCGTCCAAAGCTTGTGCCTCTAGCAATTGATATATATGAGTTTATGCATAAAATCACCGACCAGAAACTGGATGTGGTGATCAACCTTTGCGAAGGATATAAAGACCGTCCGTTCATGGAATTCTGTGTGGCCAGCCTGCTGGAATTGATGGCGGTGCGCTACACCGGCAATCCGGCGCGTACTCTGGGGATGTGCCAGAATAAATACCAGACCAAACTGTTGCTGCACGGCGCCGGACTGCCGGTGGCCAAAGGCCAGCTGGTCACCACGCCGGACGAGATAGCCTTTGATCAGTTTCCAGCCATTGTCAAGCCCAACAATGAAGACGCAAGCCTGGGCATCTATCCGCACTCGGTGGTCCGCAGTCCAGAGGAGTTGGAGATCCAAGTCCGGCAGGTGCTGGCCACCTATCATCAGCCGGCGCTGGTGGAGCAGTACATCGCCGGCCGCGAATTCAACGTCGCGGTCATGGATGTCGAGGAGCCGATGGCCTTGCCGGTGTCCGAGATCGATTTCTCCAAGGTGCCGGAGGGCTATCCACACATCTGCAGCTATGAGGCCAAATGGTTCGAGGGCCATGTGCTGTTCGACACCACGGTGCCCATCTGCCCGGCCCAGCTCAGCGCAGCAAAACAGAAACAGCTGCAGAGCCTGGCGACCAAAGCCTTTCGGCTGATGGGCTGCCGCGATTACGCGCGCGTCGATTTCCGCATGAATAAACAAGGCCGGCCGTACATTCTTGAAGTGAATCCAAATCCGGACATCAGCCTGAACGCAGGCTACGCCCGGGGCTTGCGCGCGGCGGGGATCGACTATAGCGAATTCTGGGACCGTATCATCCGTAAAACCTATCAACGGAATCGATGAGCGCCATTCGTCCCATGATTGCGGCCGACAAGCCGCCGGTGATGACCCTGCTTCGGCAGACCCGTTTCTTCACCGAAGAGGAGATCCAGGTCGCCGAAGAGTTGATCGACCTTTATCTGAACGACGGCCGGCAAACCGATTACCGGCTGGTCGTTATTGAACACGAACAGACGGTGGCGGGGTATCTGTGCTACGGCCCGACTCCGCTGACCCAGGGCACGTTCGATTTGTACTGGATCGCCGTGTCTCCGGATTTTCAGGGCCATGGATTGGGCACACAGCTGTTGAGCTGGTTGGAGAACAAAGTACAGGAGGAGCATGGGCGGTTAGTGTTGATCGAAACATCTTCGCAGGAGAAATACCAAGCCACCAGAGCATTCTATCTTAAAGCACGGTATCAGGAGTGTGCGCGCATCGCTGATTTCTATCAACCCGGCGATGATCGCATCATCTACGTAAAATATCTTGAACAAAATGGGAGCATGAAACCCAATGGATGATTGGCAACAAATGCTGAAAAACAGTTTGACCGACCCCGAAGTCATTGCCAAACGTTTCAATTTAAACAGCAAAGAACTTGAAAAAATCGCTAAAGAATTCAAAATTCGCGTTACCCCCTACTATGCAAGCCTGATCAAAGAGAAAGGCGATGCGATCTATAAACAGGTGATCCCGGATCCGCGTGAGCTGGCTGAGAACAGCGGTGTTTCCGATCCGCTTTCAGAGGATCACGACTCGCCGGTGCCCAGCATCGTCCACCGCTATCCCGATCGAGTGTTGTTTCTAGTGTCGCACTCGTGCGCCTCCTATTGCCGTTTCTGCACGCGCAAACGCAAGGTGGGGGACTCGACTAAAATCAACCCCCGCTACATCGAAGACGGGTTGGAATACATCCGTCAGCATAAGGAGATCCGCGACGTCATCATCTCCGGCGGCGATCCGCTGATGCTCAGCGACAACAAGCTTGAGTACATCCTCAAATCGCTGCGCGCCATCCCGCATCTGGAAATTCTGCGCATCGGCAGCCGCGTGCCCTGTTTTCTGCCCCAGCGCATCACTCCCAAGCTCACCGAGATGCTGAAACGCTACCATCCGTTGTGGATGAACGTGCACTTTAACCACCCGGATGAGCTCACGGCGGAAGCGCAAAAGGCTCTGGCGTTGCTGGCCGACGCCGGCATTCCTCTGGGCTGCCAGACCGTGCTGCTCAAAGGCGTTAACGACGATCCGGCGGTGATGAAACGACTGATGCAAAAACTGGTGGCCAGCCGCGTCCGGCCCTACTATATCTACCAGGCGGATTATGTCACCGGCACCGAATACCTGCGCACGCGCGTGGAAAAAGGCCTCGAGATCATGCAAAATCTGCGCGGCTGGACCTCCGGCCTGGCGGTGCCCTATTTTTGCATCGATGCCCCCGGCGGCGGCGGCAAAATCCCCATCCTGCCGGAATACATGCAGCAGATCGACGATGAAAAAGTTGTGATGCGCAATTTCGAGGGTCAGGTCTTTGTCTATCCGCAGGTGCAAGAGGGCAACGGAAAACGCAAACCGGTCGGCCGCGTTCGCCGCCGACAAAAACAGGCGCCGTTGGAACCGGCCTTCGCGGACATCATTGAAGTGGGTTGAAAAATTGTTCTTCCGTCGTCCCGCCCGTCTCTACGATCTGGTGGTTCTGTGGGATTGGGAGTACGACGACGACCTGGTTCAAGCGCTGCTGGCAGGCGCGGTCCGCCGCCGCCTGTCAGCGTGCGCCTTTCGCTCAGCTGAATTGACCGCCTTTGTCGACCTCTGCCGCAATCCTCATTATAGCTTTCCCTATCTCATCGATCGGGCTTCGGACGTCCACCCCTTTTTACTGCCGGTGTTGTCCGAGCTGCAACAGGCCGGCAGCCAGATCATCAACGACCCGCAGCAGATGATCTGGTGCCGCGATAAAGCGACCATGCACCTCGAACTGGTGCAGCGCGGCATTCCGGTGCCTTATGGTCTCATCCTCTCCCATCAGGACCATCTGGAACAGGCGCTGCAGCAGACTCGGGATAAGCTGGGATCCCCCTTTGTCGCCAAACCAGCAGAGGGCGGCGGCGGCGAGGGCGTGATCCTGGACGCGCAAACGCCGGAGCACATTCGTCAAGTCATGAGAGAAAGCCGGCTCGGCAAAGTGATCCTGCAAAAACGGATCGAACCCGCTGAGATCCACGGTCGGCGCGCCTGGTTCCGCGTCCTCTATGTCATGGGGGAAGTCTTGCCCTGCTTTTGGGACGACCGCACCCATCTCTACAGCCTGATCGACGATCTCTCCGCGCCTTGGGTGGCCCCGCTGACGGATCTCGTCCGTCGCATCGCCGCCATGTCCGGCATGCGCTTCTTCTCCTCCGAGATTGCGATGACCGCCGCGCAAGAGTATTATGTGATCGATTTCGTCAATGAAATGTGCGATATGCGACTGCAGTCCCGCCACACGGACGGCGTGCCGGATGCGCTGTTCCATCGCATCATCGACCTCCTGGTGTGCCGCCCTCCGCAGCTGCAATCCGAAATCCGTACGTCCTCTCCCGTGCGCAAAGGGGGAATTTTTAAAAAAGGGTCTGTGTTGTAAAGACAAAACTGGAGGACCCTGCCATGACAACACGCCGTGATTTTATAAAATCAGTTCCTGCCGCTGTGGGTGCTGCCGCTGTGGTGGAAACCGCCTTCGCCCAAACCGGCCAAGCGATGGATGCCGGTAAAAACGAAAAAGGTGAGTATGTACTGCCGCCTCTGTCCTATAGCTATAACGCCCTGGAACCGCATATCGACGAACAGACCATGCGTTTGCACCACGATAAACACCATCTGGCCTACGTCAACGGTCTGAACAGCGCTCTGGCCAGTCTGAGCCAGGCGCGGGCGGCCAATGACTATGGGTTGATTCAACACTATTCCAACCAGATCGCCTTTCACGGCGCGGGTCACATTCTGCATACGGTTTTCTGGACCAATATGAGCCCGCAGGGTGGAGGCGATCCCAATGGAGCGCTGGCCCAAGCGCTGAGCAAAGACTTTGGCAGCGTAGCAGGATTCAAGGCGCAATTCGCCGCAGCGGCCAACAAGGTGGAAGGCAGCGGCTGGGCCGTTCTGGCGTATCAGCCTCTGGGCAAACAGCTGGTCATCCTGCAGGCGGAAAAGCACCAAAACCTGACTCAATGGGGCGCCATTCCGCTGCTGGTGTTGGATGTGTGGGAACATGCCTACTATCTCAAATATCAAAACCGGCGCGGGGACTATGTGACCGCGTTTTTCAACGTGATCAATTGGAACGATGTAGAGAAAAGGCGCCAACAGGCGATTCGGCTGTAGCCGGCGTTCGATTGCGCAAGCATGCCCGGCAGGGAAGTTTCTCTGCCGGGCTTTTTTATTGCTAGTTAGAGAGGAAAATGGTAAATTCAGGCCGAAAAAGAGTGCGGGGCCGCCGCCCTGCGCTTTGACAAGCCGCTGGCTTGAGCCGGCCGTTTCCAGATTTATGCATGGCTCAACCGCCATCTTAAGGAGAGCGTATGATCGTCAATGTTGAAAAAATGACTATTCATCATCTGATGCAGCGAAGTTTTTCTCTTTACGCCTCGCTGCCGTGTTTGGCTTTTTTTGATGAAAAGGCCATCACCTACGCCGAGCTGCAAAAAGCGATGAACGCCCTCTCCGCCAAGCTGGCGTCGCTGGGCGTGGAACCAGGCGATCGCATCGGATTGCTGGGGGATAACTGTCCCAACTGGACCATTGCCTATCTCGCGATCACCACCATGGCGGCGGTGGCGGTGCCGATCCTGCCCGGTTTTCCAGAGAACGATATCCGTCACATCATTCGCCACGCCGGCTGCAAAGCGATCTTTATCGGCGAAAAATACCGGCACAAATTGGAAGAGCTGGCGTCCGTGCCGCTGGTGGTTCTATCGCTGGAAACTTTGAACGCCGAGGACGCTGAAAAAAGCCGCAGCTCTTTTTACGCCAAACTCCTGCAGAAAAAAAGCAGCAAAGCGTCGGCCGCCGAGCTGCCAAGGCCCCAGGAGCAGGACCTTGCCGCCATCATCTACACCTCCGGCACCACCGGCAACTCCAAAGGGGTCATGCTGTCGCAGCGCAACATCGTCTTTGACATCATCCACAGCATCGAGCGGTTTCCCATCAGCAGCGCGGACCGCTTCTTATCCATACTGCCGCTTTCCCACGCCTTTGAGACCACCGGCGGCATGCTCTGCCCGCTGACCGTCGGCGTTTCCATCTATTATCTAAAGGGCGTGCCGACGCCGCAAAAGCTGCTCAGCGCCACCGAGATCGTCAAACCCACCGGCATTCTCACCGTTCCCCTGGTGGTGGACAAAATCTATCGCAAACGCATTCTGCCGAAAATGCAGGGCCGATTGATCAGCCGGCTGTACCGCAGACCTTTTTTCCGCAAACGGTTGCACAAAATCGCCGGGAAAAAACTGATTAAATCTCTGGGCGGATCGCTGCGTTTTTTCATGTTCGGCGGCGCCTCGCTCAATCTCGACGTCGAGACGTTTCTGCAGGATGCGGAGATCAGCTACTCTTCCGGCTATGGCATGACCGAAACCTCGCCCATCATGACCATCAATCCCTTTGGTGCGGTCAAAGTCGGTTCGTGCGGCAAACCTATCCCAGGCATCGAATTGGCCATCCACCAACCCAATCCGGAGACCGGCATCGGCGAGATCATTGTGCGCGGCGATATCGTGATGCAGGGCTATTACAAAAATGCGGACGCCACGGCCGCGTCGTTTCTGCCCGACGGCTGGTTGAGGACCGGCGATCTGGGATATTTTGATTCTGAGGGCTATCTGTTCATCAAAGGCCGTTCTAAAAACGTCATCATCGGACCTTCGGGCGAGAACATCTATCCGGAGATCATCGAGCAGGTTCTGCAGCAGTCTCCGTTCATCATGGAGTGCGTGGTCTACAGCCACCGCGGCCGGCTGTTGGCCAAGGCCTACTTGGATTCCGATGTTCTGGATCAGGAGATGAGCAAACGCGGTCTGGACAGCAGCGGATCCGCTGATTTTATCGCCCAGGTGCTGGAAGAATGCCGCAAAGCCGCCAATCGCGAATTGCCGGCGTTTTCGCATGTGCAGCAGATCCTCGAGCACCCGGAACCCTTTGAAAAGACTCCGACCAACAAGGTCAAACGCTATTTGTACATACCAGAGGAGAACTAGCGGCCTGCAGCGGCCCAAGGAAAATCGCTGAACAATTCTCTTGCTGCAAAATTTAAAAACAACTAACTTTTCCGGGGCAGACGGCGCCTGGAGTAGGCGAGAGATCGACGATCGATGCCGCCCTGTCCGTTCAACCTTTCTCGAAAAACGATCATTTTAAACGCAAAAAGGAGCGCTGCCATGATCATCGCCATTCCCAAGGAAATCATGCCGGAGGAAAAAAGAGTCGCGGCCATACCGGAGACCGTCGCCAAACTGGTCAAATTAAACTATACGGTGGCCGTGGAGTCCAAGGCTGGGGAAGGAATTTTTTTCACGGATGAAGAGTATAAAAACGCCGGTGCGGAAATCGTAGACAACGTCGAAGCTCTGTACGCCAAAGCGGATATTGTGCTGAAAGTCAAGGAACCGAAATTCAACGATCAGGTGGGCAAGCACGAAATCGAAATGATGCGGGACCGATGCATTTTGATCACCTTCCTCCACCCCGCCGCTCCTTCCAATCATAAAAACATCACCATGATCAAAGACAAGGGCATCACCTCCTTCACGATGGACGGCATTCCACGCACTTCACGGGCGCAAAAGATGGACGCCCTGACCTCTATGAGCACCGTGACCGGATACAAATCGGTTCTTCTCGCCGCCAACCACCTCGCCAAGTTCATCCCGATGATCGGCACCGGCATCGGAGTGGTCAAGCCGGCCAAGGCGTTGATGGTCGGAGCCGGCGTCGTAGGCCTTCAAGCCATCGCCACGGCCAAGCGGCTCGGCGGCCTAGTCACCGCTGTGGATATCAGGGCCAAAGCGCGGGAGGAGGCCGCCAGCCTGGGCGCCAAAGTCGAAGGATTCGAAGTGCCGGAGGAGCTGGCCGCGGGCAAATGGGGCTACGCCAAGGCCCTGCCTGCCGAGTGGTTGAACAAAGAGCGGGAGGCGCTGCTGCCGCTGCTGCAGGAGGCGGACATCGTCATCCTCAGCGGCCTGGTGCCCGGAGAGGTGGCGCCGATTCTGGTCAGCGAAGAGATGGTCGCTAAGATGAAACCCGGCTCTGTCATCGTCGACGTCGCCATTGACCAGGGCGGCAATTGCGCCATCACCGACGCCGGCAAAGTGGTGACCAAACACGGCGTCGTGATCAACGGCCTGCAAAATATCCCCGGCCGCATGGCCGTACATTCCACCTGGTTGTACGCCAACAACATGTACTATTACGTGGAGAACCTGTTCAAAAAAGGAGTGGGCGTCATCGATTTCGATGATGAGATCGTCCAGAACTCCCTGGTCACCCGCGATGGAAAGATCGTCCATGAAGGGACGCTCAAAGCGATCGCTGCAGCTCATTAAGCGAGGTCCGACGCGCTATGAATGCCTTACTCATCATGTTGTGTGTGTTCGTCGTTTCGATTGTCATCGGCTATCTTTTAATCTCGCGCGTGCCGCCTCTGCTGCACACGCCGCTCATGTCCATGACCAACGCCATCTCGGCGGTGACCATCCTCGGCGCCCTGCTCATCTTTGCAGTCACGACCAGCGCCACGGACAAGCTGTTGGGCGTCGTGGCGATCGCCCTGGCTGCCTTTAACGTCGTCGGCGGCTTTGTGATCACAGAGCGAATGCTCAAGCTGTTCAAGAACAAATAGAGGACTTCATGGACTTTAAGCTCGAACTGCTCATCGACCTGGCCATCATTCTCGTCTTTCTCGGCGGATTCCGTTTGTTCAGAACGCCCAGAGGCGCACGCTCCGGCAACCTGCTGGCAGCCTTTGCCCTGCTCATGGCCGTTGCGGTGGTGCTGTGGCGGCATAGAATCCTGCAGCCAGAGCTGGTGCTGATCGCTTTACTGGCAGGCTCGCTGGCGGGCTGGATGGTGGCTATGAGCGTGAACATGATTCAAATTCCAGCCATGGTGGCGTTCCAGCACGGCGCCGGCGGCGTGGCCGCTTTTCTCGTCTCCTTTGTCGAATTGACTCGAGGGGCGGAACCGGGCATGGCGAAAATATCCGGACTCCTCGGCCTGATCATCGGAGCCGTGACCTTCAGCGGCAGCCTGATCGCCGCCGGAAAGCTCGCCAACCTGATCAAACAACCGCCGGTGGTCCTGCCCAAGCACAGCTGGCTGATCATCGGGCTGGCGGCGCTCCTCGCCTTTGGCGGTGCGTCAGCCGGCGGGGCTGAAGGCCAGACGCTGGTGTACCATCTACTAGCCCTGATCGTGCTGTCCGTTGCCCTCGGCCTGGTCTTTTCCATCCGCATCGGCGGTGCGGACATGCCGGTCCTGATCTCGTTTCTCAACGCCACCGCTGGATTGGCAGCTGCTTTCTGCGGCGTTATCATTCAGAACCGCCTGTTGATCGCCTGCGGCGCCACTGTGGCCGCTTCAGGGTCGATCCTGACCCATGTGATGTGCAAGGCGATGAACCGCAACCTGCTCAAAGTGTTCATCGGATTTCAGAGCAAGGCAGCGGACAAGCCCGAGGCGCTAATGCCAGACATCGTGCCGCAACCGGACAATCCCCCCTTCGGCCGGGCCGATGCAGCCCCTGCTTCGCCGGCAGCCGGCGATCCGCTCGCAGCTGCGGTGGAAGCAGGTCAAAGCGCCAAATCCATCATCATCATTCCAGGATACGGCATGGCCCTGGCGCAAGCCCAATTTCTGGTCGTGGAACTCGCCACGCTGTTGGAAAAAATGGGCAAACTGGTTCGCTTCGCCATTCATCCTGTGGCCGGCAGAATGCCCGGACACATGAATGTGCTGCTGGCTGAGGCAGAGCTCGATTACGACAAACTCTGCGAGATGGATGACATCAATCCCGAGTTCAAAAACACGGACCTGGCTATCGTGGTCGGCGCCAGCGATGTGGTCAACCCAGCGGCCATCACCATTGCCGACACGCCGATATCCGGAATGCCGATTCTGCTGGCTCACGAAGCCAAACGAGTGCTGGTGTGCAACCTGGATGCCAGACCGGGCTACTCGGGAATCGAAAACCCTCTGTATCAGCAGAACAAGGCCATCCTGTTGTTCGGGGACGCCAAGACCTCGATACAGAGCTTGATCAAAGGTTTGTCGCAAGGAATAGAACCGACGCGCTGATCGGCAAAAGCAGAAAAAAAGAGGGCGGCTGAACAAAAGCCTCCCTCTTTTTTTAAAATCCGCTTATTCGGCTTACTGCAGCTGTGCGTTCGCCACATCATCCAAGACCAGTCTTTTTCGCTGATTGACGCTGCGCGGCGTTACCGCGAAATCCTTTACCCTCAGACCCTCCACATGCCGGGCCCAGAGTCCATAGGCAGGCACATCTCCGAACATCCAAAACTCCGGATACTCGGTCTCTTGCTCGGGAATAGGATTCAGTATCTCGAGCCGCTCGTTAGCCTGCCGATAAACGACCTCGATCTCCTGCAGAGTGACCCGACGGATAGGAAGGCCCGGCAATCCGCTCAAAAGGCACGGGAACTCGGCGCCGGACGCCTGCACCCCGTGAATGTGGATGTCCTGCAATCGTCCCTGCCGGTCCTTGACCTTCCGGCGATTGCGGTTGCCCAAACGGATGAAAATCGGCGCCATACAATTACGCATGCGAATGTTGGAAATATGCACGCGCTCTACATGAGCGCCGTCCACGGATTCGATGGAAAGGCCAGAGAGCGCCGGCGGCCAGACGCCCTGAGAAAAAAAAGTGCAGTCCGACACATGGACGTCCGAGATATCGTTGGCCGTCTCAGTGCCGATTTTGAAACAGTTCGTCGAACTCATGACCGTGCAATCAGACACGCGAATGTCAGACATGGAACCGCTCTTCTCCGTCAGCGCTCCATTTTTCAACACAATGCCGTCATCGCCGGTGGCGACAAAACAGCGGCGGATTTCGACCTGGCTGGAAGTGACTACATCGATACCGTCGGTATTGGGACCGTGATAGTTGTTATGGATGACCACGCCGGCCACGCGGACGCCGGTACAGCCATCGATGCTCAGCGTCCATCCCGGCGAATTTTCAATGATGAGGTTGCGCACCGTGACGTCAGAGGATTCCAGCAGCCGTATGAAAGGCGAAGGCCGTCTGCCCCGCTTGCCGCGTTTGGCGTCAAAATGCATATCCATCGCCTCCTGCAGGACAAAGGTCTCCGGCGGCGTTCGCGGCGCCCGCTTTCTCGGCGGTCTCCACCAGACCTCCCCTTCGCCGAGAATGCGGCCAGGCCCCTCGATGACCACCTTCTGCGCCTTCTCACACCACAGCAAAGCCATGGGATCATAGTCGCAGCTGTCGCGGCTGGCGCGCAGCACGCCGTCCAACGCTATGTGCAAAGTGATCCCGTTGACCAATTTCACCGTGCCGGAGACAAAATCCCCTCCTTGAATCACCACCACACCCTTTTTTTCTTGCGCAGCCTGAACCGCTGCGTTGATCGCGGCCGTGTTCACCGTTCTACCGTCGCCGACCGCACCATAGTCGCGGATGTCAAAAACCGGTTTGTCAGGCATGGGCGCCTGATAGTCGATATAATCCTCATAGGGAATGCAGGGCAAGAACTCCCCTGGCAGCGGCGGCAGAATACCCGGTTTCTCCGCCGCCTGAACGGTGGAAGCCATCAGGATCAGGCAGCCGAGCAGCTCGACCGCCGCTCTGGCCGGGTTTGAACTTTGTTGCATGCATACCTCCTTGCTCATGCACTCGGATACTCTGCGCTTTCTTGGTCAAAAGAAAAGCGGTTGGTTTTCGATCCACTTGATGCAAAGGCCGCGAACTTACCGAGAGGGTCACTCAACGGACGGCTGGCGCAGATGCACGGCGACTATGGTTGCCAGGTCTTGGTAAACATCCACGATATAGACCAGACGAAAGGGGCCGTCGATGATTTCGCGCAAGCGCTCATCCGCGAACTCGGGTACAATCCTTCCTCTGACCGGCTCTTCAGCCGGTTGCCGCAGCAGCCTTTTCCACTCCTCTGCTGAGCGGAAACCAGCATAGGACCGGTCAGTCGTCGACGCTCTGACTATGGCGGCCATCTCTTTAGCCGCGCTCTCGGAGAAGACGATGTTCATCCCCGCCCCATTCAGCTTAGAATAAGATCGATGTCATTGGACACCTGCTCCAATCCTACCGAACGATCTTCACGCTGCTCTTGCAAACCTGTCGCCACCTTGCGCATGAACTCCATTTGATCCTGCATCTGCTGATAACTTGCCGCATCCAGGATCACCGCAGCGCTTTTACCGTTTTGGGTCAAAACGATCGGCTGTTTGTGGACACTGAGCTCATGCAGGTATTTTTTCACATTGTTGCGGAAATCAGTCAACGGAATGATATATTTCAAGTTAATTACGTACATAATTATTCCTTAATAATTATATTAAAATGTACATTAAAAAGACATTAAAATCAAGATATTTTATTCTTCCCTCGTTTCATGGTATAAGGATATAAAAAATTCGGCGGAGCGGCTGCGCTATTCCGCTATTTTTTCTATTGCAAATCAGCGGCGTTATATTAAATTATGAAATCAAGTTACAACCATTCCATTCAGGAAACTGTCTATGCAGCAGACCTTTGAATTTTACGACGCGCTATACACTACCATGCTGGAGCAATATCTGCAGTCCGGCATGAAGCAGAAAACCGTCATTCAGGTCGGCTCAGCCACCTGTGAACTGGCGGCCGGGGCTGCATCGGTGCGCGACGAGTTCGCCAAACTTATCGCCGCCTCGGGACGGGACGATATTATTCTCAAGCAGACCGGCTGCACCGGCCGCTGCGCCCGCGAACCGATCGTCGGTGTTTTCCGTCCAGATCAAATTCCCATTAAATACGAACAGGTCACCATCGACAAAGTGCAAAAAATCTTCCAGGAACACGTGATCGCCGGAAGACCGGTGACCAGCCTGGTGTTGGATAAAAAAACCGATATTCTCTATTCCTACGTGGCCACGGTCTGTTCTTCGTCGCGCTGTCGTTCGGAGGAGATGGAGGCTTCGGAAGACCTTCTTCGCCGCAGACTGCAAGCCCTGCAGGTGCCGGCGGGGACGGTGCGCATTTTTCCGGGCGGCTGTCTCGGTCTGTGTGAAGATGAGAAGAAAGGTTCGCATCGCACTATGATGGTGTTGCCGGACAAGGTGATCTACGCCTTTGCCGACGAATCGCAACTGGATGAGATCATCGATGCGCATTTTATTCATGGCCGCGTGCTGAAAAAATATCTCACCCACACCAACTTTATCACCGAGCAGTTTTTTTCCCTTTACGGCGACGTCGCCTTTTTCAACAAGCAAACCCGTCTGACGCTGCGCAACAGCGGATTGATCGACCCGGAAAGCCTGGGGGATTACGTACGCAACAAGGGGTATGAAGCGCTGGCGAAAATTCTCCAGCGCAACGAACCCGCTTACGTTCTCGAACAACTTGCCCGTTCCGGCCTGCGCGGCCGCGGTGGCGGCGGCTATCCTACTGGACTGAAATGGCAGTTTGCGGCGGACAATCCCGATCCAGTCAAATATGTAATCTGCAATGCGGATGAAGGCGATCCGGGCGCCTTTATGGATCGCAGCGCTCTGGAGGGCGACCCGTTCATCATCCTCGAAGGTATGACCCTCGGCGCCTTTGCCGTCGGCGCGCAACAGGGCTACATCTATGTGCGCGCCGAATATCCGCTGGCCATCGAGCGGCTGGAAAAAGCCATAGCCGTGGCCCGAGAGCATCAGCTCCTGGGCGCCAACATCATGAATTCAGATTTCAGCTTTGACATCGAAATCCGTCTGGGCGCCGGCGCCTTTGTCTGCGGCGAGGAGACGGCATTGATGTATTCCGTCGAGGGCAAGCGCGGACAGCCGCGCATCCGGCCGCCCTTTCCCACGGAATCGGGCCTGTGGGGCCATCCGACGGTGATCAACAATGTCGAAACCTGGGCCAATGTGCCCACCATCCTGCTCTACGGCGCCGACTGGTTCGCCAATATCGGTACAGTGAAGAGCAAAGGCACCAAGGTCTTTGCGCTGGCAGGCAAGGTCATCAACACCGGTCTGGTGGAAGTGCCGATGGGCACTGCCCTGCGCGACATCATTTATGATATCGGCGGCGGGCTGCCGCCGGGACGAACGCTCAAAGCGGTGCAGACCGGCGGACCTTCCGGAGGATGCATTCCGGCTTCAGCCATCGACACCCAGGTGGATTACGACTCCCTGGCGGCCGTGGGCTCGATCATGGGATCCGGCGGCATGATCATCCTGGACGACAATGACTGCATGGTGGCTACGGCAAAATTTTTCCTCGAGTTCACCCAGAGCGAATCGTGCGGCAAATGCGTGCCTTGCCGCGAAGGCACTCTGCGCATGCTTGAAATTCTCGAACGCATCACTACCGGCCATGGAACCGAGGAGGATTTGACCAAACTGGAGCGGCTGGGCGACCTGGTGAAGAAAACCTCCTTGTGCGGATTGGGACAAACGGCGCCCAATCCGGTGCTCAGCGCGCTGAAAAATTTCCGTGAAGAATTCGAGATCCATGTGCGCGAAAAAAGGTGTCCAGCGCACAAATGCAGTCAATTGATCCGTTATGAGGTGCGGACGGACAAATGCGTCGGCTGCACGCTCTGCGCTCGGCGTTGTCCGGTCGGCTGCATCAGCGGCAGTCCCAAAAAACCACACACCATCCATCAAGCCGAATGCATCAAATGCGGCGAATGCTGGAGCGCGTGCAAATTCGACGCCATCAGCAGAGACTGACCCTTGTCACTCTAACCTAGGCCATGTATGGAAAAAGTTCATATTGTCATCAATGACACGCCGCTGGAGGTCGACAGCCAGAGCACCATCATGGCAGCGGCGGAGCAACTGGGCATCAAAATCCCGAGACTGTGTTATCATCCGCAGCTGTCCATCGAAGGCGCCTGCCGCATCTGCATCGTGGAGGTGGACGGCAGCAAAAACTATCTCCCCTCTTGCGCCACCCAGGTGCGCGAAGGGATGGTGGTGGCCACCAATTCGCCGGAGATCCGCCAGGCGCGGCGCGATTTGCTCGAGTTGATTCTCGACAATCACCCGCGGGAGTGTCAGACGTGCGAGCGCGACGCCAACTGCGAGCTGCAGAATCTGGCCTACAGCCTGGGCGTGCGCGAACGGCTGTTCGAAGGCCGGCGCAAACAACATCCCATCGAATCCTCCTCTGCCTCAGTGATCCGCAACGCGGAAAAATGCATCCTCTGCCGCCGCTGTGTGCGCGTCTGCGCCGAAGTGCAGGCGGTGCATAATCTCAGCCAGCTGTTCCGTGGATTTGACACGGTGGTGGCGCCGGCGTTTTCCGCGCCCATGGCCGAATCGGTGTGCATCAACTGCGGCCAGTGCATCAACGTCTGCCCAGTGGCCGCATTTCTTGAAAAAAACTCCACTGAAGCGGTCTGGCAGGCGCTGGCGGATCCGCGGAAACATGTGGTGGTTCAGATCGCGCCCTCGATCCGCGCCGCCATCGGCGAAGGCTTTGACCTGGAGCCAGGCGCCGACATGACCGGCCCCACGATCACGGCGCTGCGGCGCCTCGGATTCGACTCGGTGTTTGACACCAACTTTGGCGCGGATCTGACCGTTGTGGAAGAGGCGACTGAACTGGTCAAACGGCTGCAGAGCGGAGACCGATTGCCGTTGCTGACTTCCTGTTCGTCCGGGTGGATCAAATTTCTGGAGCATTTTTATCCGGATCTCATGCCCCTGGCGTCCTCCTGCAAATCGCCCATGTCCATGCTGTCAACGCTGTTAAAAACCTATTACAGCCGGATCATGGGCATTCCGGCCCAGGACATCTTTGTCGTCGGCGTCATGCCTTGCACAGCGAAAAAGTACGAGGCCGAACGGCCGGAGCTGTTCACGGAAGCCGGCCTGCCTTCCACGGATGCGGTGCTGACCACCCGCGAGCTGGTATGGATGATCAAAGCCTATGGCATCGACATCGTCCATCTGCCCTCCGGAACCTTCGATACGCCGCTGGGCTTTTCCTCCGGCGCAGCGGATATTTTCGGCGCCACCGGCGGCGTCCTGGAGGCCGCGTTGCGAACAGCGGCGGAAAAACTCACCGGCGAACCGCTCACCGAGCTCAACTTTACCTCGGTGCGCAGCGTCGAAGGATTGCGCGAGGCGAGCATCGAGATCGGCGGCCAAACGCTCCAGGTGGCGGTGGCCAACGGGCTCGGCAATGCACGCGTCATTCTCGACAAAGTGCGCAGCCGCGAAAAGTCCTATCACCTGGTCGAGATCATGGCCTGTCCAGGCGGCTGCATCGGCGGCGGCGGTCAACCCTATCCCACCGGCGGCCGCTATGTGCTGGATCGTGAAGTAAACCGTCTCCGCGCCGCCGCCCTCTATCGCATCGATGAGGCGAAGACCATCCGCAAATCGCATGAAAATCCCTATATTCAAAAACTGTACGCCGAATTCCTCGGCGAACCGGGCGCTGAATTGGCCCATACCCTTTTGCACACCCATTATATCCAACGCGAGCCGAGAGGAATCTGATGGAAACCAAAACGCAATCACTGAATCAGGCGATCCTCGATTTCATCGATCTCTGTAAAACCAAGCCGCATGCAGACAGCTATCTGATCGCCGTGCTTCATAAAGTACAACAAACCTACGGCTATCTGTCCGAAGAACACATGTATGAAGTGGCGCAGCGGCTGCAGGTTCCCACTTCGGTCGTCAGCGGAGTGGCCACCTTTTATCACTTCTTTCGCCTACAGCCGCGCGGCAAATACGCCATCTCGGTGTGCCTCGGAACCGCCTGTTTTGTCAAAGGCGCGGACAAGATATTGGATGCCTTCCGCACTGAACTCGGCATTGAACTGGGCGAAACCTCCAGCGATGGATTGTTTTCCCTGGAGGTGAGCCGCTGCCTCGGCGTATGCGCGTTGGCGCCCGTGGTTACGATCAACGACACGGTATACAGCAACGTCACGGTCAAACAGGTGCCGCAGCTGATCGACCAGGTTCGCCATGCGGAGGGGTGAACGAGCAGCAGCACCGTTTCGCCGCGGGCCCTTTCGGCAGGCAAAAAGCGCCGGGCGCACACGTGCCTTTTCTTTCACTGAGCCGTACCACAAAACCGAGCACAGCATGCAGGAGCGAGAATCTGATGCCGAGCCCTATCGGCTTTGACAACGAAAAATATCTTGCGGAGCAATCCGCCGCCATTCTTCACCGCATCGGCCAATTCGGAGACAAACTGTTTCTCGAATTCGGCGGCAAATTGCTCTACGATTATCATGCCGCCCGGGTACTGCCCGGCTATGATCCCAATGTAAAAATGCGGCTGCTGCAAAAGCTGGGGGACCAGGTGGATGTCATCCTGTGCATCTACGCCGGAGATATTGAGCATAAAAAGATGCGCGCTGATTTCGGCATCTCTTATGACGCCGATGCGCTGAAACTGATCGATGATCTGCGCGAATGGGGGATTGAAGTGCAGGCGGTCGTGATCACCCGGTTTGAGGAGCAGCCTGCCGCCGTCCAGTTTAAAAACAAACTGGAACGTCGCGGCCTTACGGTTTATACGCACAAGTCCACCAAGGGATATCCCACCCACGTGGAGATGATCGTCAGCGAGGAGGGCTATGGCGCCAATTCCTATATTGCAACCTGCAAACCGATCGTCGTGGTCACCGGGCCGGGCCCCGGAAGCGGCAAACTCGCCACTGCGCTGTCGCAGCTCTATCACGAACGCAAACGCGGAGTCCGCGCCGGCTACGCCAAGTTCGAAACCTTTCCGATCTGGAACCTGACGCTCAAACATCCGGTGAATGTGGCGTATGAAGCAGCCACGGCGGACCTGCGCGACTTTAACATGATCGACTCTCATCACCTGGAGGCCTATAACCTCAAGACGGTGAACTATAATCGCGATGTGGAGGCGTTCCCGCTGCTGCGCCGGATCATCGAAAAGATCACTGGAGAACCCTGCCCCTACAAGTCGCCCACCGATATGGGCGTCAACCGAGTCAGCTCCGGCATCATCGATGATCAGGCGGTCCGCGCAGCGTCGGTGCAGGAGATCATCCGCAGGCATTTCCGCTACGCTTGCGAATACGCCATGGGGCTGATCGACAAAGGCACGGTGGAGCGGGCATCGCTGATCATGGATGAGATCGGCGCCAAACCCGAGGACCGTCCGGTGGTGCTGCCTGCGCGCAAAGCGGCTGAGCAGGCTCGTGACCGCGGCAAAGGCAATGAGGGAATTTACTGCGGCGCGGCCTTGGCTTTGGCCGACGGAACCATCATCACCGGCATGAATTCGCCGACCATGCATGCCTCAGCCTGTCTGATTTTGAACGCGGCTAAGCATCTGGCCGGCATACCGCCCTCCATCGACCTACTTCCGAAAAACATCATCGAATCGCTTACGCATTTCAAGCGGGATGTGCTCGATGGCAAGCGGCTGAGCCTTGACCTCGAGGAAACCTTGATTGCGCTCAGCATCAGCGGCGCCGCCAATCCAGCCGCCCAGATCGCGGTGGAGAAGCTCAAGTTGATCCGTGGCTGCGACGTGCACATCACCCATATCCCCACCCCAGGCGATGAGGCCGGCCTGCGCAAGCTCGGCCTGAATCTGACCTGCGATGCGGATTTTTCCACGCGATCGCTCTTTTTAAATTAACCGCCGCGTTCCCATGGTTTTAAACGGGGCAGCGTGATCAACCCTACATAACAAACCAGGAGCCACTCATGAGCAAATTATTGCGAACCCTCGTTGCCGGTTGGGGCGCCCATAAATGGGGCAAAGGGTGTTTTTCAACCGTGTTGATTTTCCTGATTCTGTGGTGGCTGCTCAGTCATTTTGACATTTTCAGATAGACGCAGGAAGCCAAGCGGCACTGGATAGTAAGCGTGAAAAACAGCCAGCCGCTACAGCGCAGAAGGGTAAAAGCCCATCTGCGAACGCCAGCGGGCACTTCCGCAAACCGGCCTTTTTTCCAATCCCTCTTCACCGCAAGCCGAAAGAAAAAGCATGAAAAAATGCCTTGCGCTGTTCCTAGTCTGCTGGAGCAGTCTGCTTCCGGCAGGCGCCAAAGTGGATTTGCTCAAGCAAATTCCTCTGATCCCTGCGCCACAGAGGGTGCAGGACAACGGCGACCGTTTTCCGTTTCCCAGCCGCATCTCGATCCAGGGATGGCCCTTGCAGGATGCGAAACAGCGGCAGGCGATCAATGGATTGATCGACCTGCTCTCCACTATGCCGGGCGTTGAAACCGTACTCGACCGGCCGGCGGATTTTGCCATCGTCTTTTACCATGACCCGGCTGTCGTCCATCCCGAGGGCTATGTCCTGCAAATCACCCGCTCCGGCGCAGCCGTTCGCGCACGAACCGCTGCCGGCAGATTCTATGCGCTGCAGACGCTGCATCAAATCCTGGGATTCTGCTACTACGGCCCCGGCTTTCTCTATGAGGGGGAGGAACCGGAGCTGCCGGACGCCGGTGAAAAAAAGTATGTCCCCGCATGGACCGTTTACGATCATCCGCGTTATCCCATGCGATCCCTGATGCTGGATCTGGGACGGGCGGTCTTTAGCAAAGCCTATATCCAACGCATCATTCGCATCATGGCGCACCTCAAGCTGAACACCCTGCACCTGCACCTGTACGACGATGAGATCGGCGGTTATCGATTCGATAGTCTGCCCCTGGGTCACGAGAATCCCCTGGCGCTGACGAAAAAAGATCTGCAGGAGCTGGTCCGCTATGCCCAGGAGCATCACATCGCTGTTCTTCCCGAGATCGAATCCTGGGGTCATGTCAAGAGCGTGGTGTATCACTTTCCAGAGCTGTATGGCGGACCCGGCATGTATGGCGGCGCTTCTTTTGCTGTGGGAGAAAAGACCTTTGCGGTGCTTGAAAAAATCTACGGTGAGATCGCCGACTGTCTGCCGGACACTGCAGCGATTCATGTAGGATTGGATGAGGCGCGCTGGTTTGTCGCCCCGGGCGAAGCGGACAAAGGCTATACGCCGGAAAAACTGGTGACGATCATCTACGATCTGGTGCAAAAAGTCGCTCGTGAGCGCGGCAAGCACCTCACCATGCATATGTGGGCGGATCACAAAGGCCGTCCGATCCCTGCGCAGGTCGGCCCTAACCTGGTGCTGCAGCCATGGAAATATCGCCGCTCTGATCAGGAACGCATTGTTCAGGCCTTGAGGCAGTATGGCGGAAAGGACAAGCGGCCGGTGATGATGGGCGCCGGCATCACTTCCGCCTGCCGCAGCGGCGATTTTGCTGCCACCCGCCTCTGGTGCCTGGCTGGCGATCCCTACCCCAATGTGCTGGGCGCCACACTCTGTTTGTGGGGCACCAACAATCTGGCCGACCGTTTGATTATGCTATATGCGGGCGCGTCCTATCTCTGGTCGCCGCGGAACCTGCAGCCGGAGGAAGGAGATCCGTACAGCGAGGATTTACGTTTTCGCTTTGAGAGAAATATGCAAAATTGGCAGCTGATTTTCCCCGACGCTGCCGAGGCGGCGCTTGATTTCGACCGCGGCCTAGAGGTTTTTCTCGGCCGCTACCTTCAACCGCCGTTCAACGGCAAAGCGGTGGCGCCGACGCTGGAGCATCAACCCTGATTCTGCGCAACCGCCTCCACGAGGACAACCGATCCCTCGGCGATCTCCAGAATCCCCTGCCGGCCGCGGACAAACCGTCGGTCCAGAGCATTCGGTGTGCTTGCTACTCAGCCGACCTGTGTTCCGATTGGAGAGCGGCCCATGTTTGGCCCAGCATCCAGGCGCTGTTGCATACAAGCAGCCAGGGCCAGGTTTTCGCAAAAAGACCGATCGTTCTGGTCCGCCAGGCCTGCATGCCCTGCCAGTAGAGTGTGCGCAGAACTAAGAACAGCCATCCTAACAAAAAAACCAATCGCACGGCAGAAGGCCATTTTTTAAAGGCGCGGCGCATACGAAAATAATCCTGCCCCCGCTGCCATCGCTCGCGCACAAGCGTTGCCAAAGTGACGTTGACATGAATGTGATGAACAACGGCGGTGGATTGAAAATAGGGCATCACTCCTTGAGCGCTGCTGTGGAAACACAGCAGGGTGTCGGCCGCGACGAACTTTTGATCCAAACCGTCCAGAATTTTATACCAGTCCCGGTCGATCGCCAGATTGGCCGTAGCGAGAGAGTCGAACGGAGGGCGATCATAGACCCGTGGCGGACGGCCCGGCTGCCATAGCCAAAATTTGGCCTGATGCGCTACGTACGTCCAGTAGCCGCCCGGAAAACAGGCGATGGCGCCGCCGATCAACCGATGTCCGGCGCGGGCCGCTTCATCGATCTGTTCAAGCCAATCGGGCGCAGGAACACAATCGGGATCAGTGAAGACCAAGATCTCTCCCTGACTGGCGGCGATCCCGACCGCCCGAGCCTGGTGCATCCACAACCGTTTCTCAGAACGAATCAGATGCACGCCGTATCTTTCCGCAATGGATCGACATCGATCGTTCGGTGAACTGTCCACCAGAATAAGTTCATAATCGGCGTACCGCTGCAGATGAAATCCTTGCAGACAGGCTGCCAGTGTCTCATCTGAACGATAAGCGGGTATGATGACAGAAAAACGCATTAGCGCTCTACTCTACGATTTGTCGCCAATTCATACTCTTCCAGTTGTTTGGCGGCGCCGGCGCTGCCGAAAAGATGCCCCAGACACTCTCCCAAGGTAGAGAGGAAGAAGGTGAGGGTGATGGGCACGGCACAGCGCCAGAGAATGCCCGGCGGATAAAACGCGTGCTGTCTTGGAATCCTGAGCAGTTCCCACCAACGCACCAAAGGTTTCAGCCAAATGGCGGCAGCAAAGAGCAGTCGCTTGCCATACCCCCATCGAGCAAAGGTTTGCCGCGTGTCGGCGAAATTCCAGCCATACCAAAAATCCGCCAGCCATAATTCGCGCAAGGTATAAGGTTCAAAATGCACCGAGTGGATCTCGGTGGTGAAATAGAGTAGGTCGCCTTGCCTCGTCAGATCCCAATGAAGAAACGCTTCCGCCAGCATCAGTCTGTTCAGATCAGCGCCATAGGCCAAAAGCCGGTCGCGACGATAGGAAGAATTATGGCCGGGCAGATGCGTAACCGGTGCGCCGGAAGTCACTCCCGGACCCCACCATCCATATTCGACCAGAAAACCGCTCCAGCTTGTAATAGTCTTTAAACGGCCGGGTTGAATGGTCCACCCGACGGCGGAGATTCTGCTGTCCGCGTACAGACGAAGCAGCGTTTCGACCCAGGGCCCGTTCAGCTGCGTATGATCCTCGGCAAAAACGACAATATCGCCCTGCGCCCTGACCACCGCCCCGGCCCGTGCATCGTTGAGGGCTTCGCTCCCCTCGATGGTCATCTGATGGACCTGCCAAAAGCCGCCTGCCACCAGAGAACGGTACGCATACCCTTTTCTGACGATGAGAAACAGTTCGACCTGCTCAACATGTGCGGATTGCTCCACGCTGTGCAGGAATGATAAAAATTGTTCTTTAAAAATGCTGCAGGAGACCAGCAATGAGATAGACGGTTTTTTGCAGCTTTTACTTTCCATAACGTACCCTTCTTTTACAACACGCTGTTCCCCCTGCTTCAACCAATCGTCGTTTTTCACGGGTGCGGCATCAACCGACCGCGTCGGGCTGCTGCCGCAACTGCCACCGGTACAGCGCAAAAGTCAGGAACGACGACAGAGCCATGGCGGCCAGCTGCGCGCCTGCCATGCCCTCTGCGCCCCACCGGGGTATCAGCCACGAGGACAAAACGAGCAGAAAGATCAGCCGGTTAAGCAGATCCAACGTGATCAGGTGCGGCTTGTAGAGATAATGAAAAATATTGTACAAAGGTTTAAACAGTGCATTGATGAGATGGGACAAGCAGAGCAGAACAAAAATCGGATAGGCAAGCGCTCCTTTGTCGCCCAGCCACAACGGAAAGACGAAATACGCAGCCGCAACGGCGACCACGGTGATCAGAAAAATGGGGCCCATCAAATGGACCGAGGAACGGTAAAACCGCTGAATGCTGGCGCGGTCCTGAAGCCGGCAGGCGAAGGGCAGAAAATATTGCAGGATCACATTGATGAGCGTCACCGCAAAACTGCTGGCGATCAGCGCCAGGCCAAAGATGCCGGCGTCTCTGCCCAGACCGTAGCGCAGCAGCAGGATGGCGCCGAGATTCTGATTGGCTGAGAGAAGAAAGCCCGACAGGCTGCCCCAGCTGCCGTAGCGAAGCAGCTTTTGACTCACCTTCCTGGAGTAAGAACTGCGCCGTTTTTTCCCATTGCGCTCGAAACGAAAGACCTGCCGCAAAGGGTGTTGAATAAAGAGCAGAGGGACCCAATAGCTGGCCATGTAAATCAAGAAGATCACCAAGAGTTGCGACCGAGTTAAGAAAAAAAAGCAAGTCAACAGAGCGAGAATGCGCACAAACGCGAGAACGGTCTGCAGCAGCGCTATAGTGCGAAATTGCATGCGGGCGGTAGCCACATAAAAGGCGAATTGATAGCAGGTCAATCCGGCGAGCCCCACGGCAAGGGCCCCTATCATCGGCGCGGTGAGCGGTTTGTTGAAAAACCAATTCAGCCAGGATCCTGGCAAGATCATCAGAATGAGGCACAGCGACGCGGTCAAAAAAAGCTGGGTCAGCAGGGCGGAACGAAAGATCAGGTTTGTACGTTTGGCATCAGGCAGGGCGGAATGGCGGCCGGCCAGCCGGACCATGCCGGCGCTCGTACAGAGTTCCATGACCGGCCAAAAAATCAAATGAAGGGACAGCAGACTGGTCAACACTCCCAGCTGTTCCTGATTGAGCAGGCGGCTGACCAGCGCCCAGTTGACCGCGCCGAACGCGACCAGCAGCGCAGCGCTGAAAAAAAACGGCGCCAGTTCATGGGCGAGAATGGATGCAGAGGTCGGACCACTGCTGGTCCCGGCGCCATCGCCCGTTTCGTTTTTTTTACCCGCCTCGATGAGGAAGCCAACGGCCACACACAGTTGAGCCAGGGCCACGGCTGAGACCCGCTTCAATCCGGTGCAGGAGGAACCCGCCTTCCAGGCATGGCGAAATAGATCGACAAGCATAGACCAGGGCAGTTTGGCCGCGGCCGGCGTAGCTTGTTGATAGAGAATAAATGATCCGCGGCCGTAATGAAGCTGTTGGCGGACAAAGCGTTTAAGGGTTAGTTCATGATGATGATAGATGACCAGGTCGGCGAGGAAATCGACGCGCCAACCGTTGTCGTGAATGGCTTGCACCAAACGGCGGTCCTCCGCGCCGGCGCGAAGAATTTTTTCGTCAAAACCATGCACCTGCTCGAAGACCGGCCGGCGCACCGCCAAATTGTTGCTGGTAAGAAAAAGGTCTTGTCCCTGGCCGCGATTCACCGCCGCTTGCCAGTAATCGATGATGAATTGATGAACGCCGCTCAAATAATGGTTCGCTGCCGCATTGATGGTTTTACCTCCACAAACGGCGCGATCCGTCCGGCTGAAATAGTCGCGCACCCGCTGCAGCCAATCCGCCGGCGCAGTACAATCATCATCGATAAACACCAGAATATCCCCGGCAGCGGCGCAGGCTCCGCGATTGCGTGCTGCGGCCGGCCCGCGATGGTCCTGGTGAATGAACTTGACCTGAGGATAGCGCGCCACGCAGTCCCGAGTGCCGTCCACACTGCCATCATCCACCACAATGACCTCATAGCCATCGCTCGACAGCGTCTGCGCCAGCAAACTGGTCAACGTCCGCTGCAAAGACGAACATCGGTTATAGGTCGGCAAGATAACGGACAGTGTGGGCGGATGCGCGCTCAACCGCTACTCCTGATTGCACTCCATGAAACGGCCCTGCGGCAGGGACCGGATAGGCAAAAAAATCATTGAGGATGAAACAATCTCGACGCTGCATGCCGCTCGGCCCGCGCCTTCACCGCCCTGCCTGCCGGCCGGAAATACGAGCGGCCAGCCAATCGATCATACCGACAGACGCCCCCAGGGCGCAGGCCCAATGATCGAGGAACAGCACAGGGATGACCAGCAACGCAGCGCCCCACCCTCGTTCTCGCTTGAAATAACGCCAAAAAGGAAGATTCAAAAACAGATAGACCGCCACGGAGATCAAGACAGCCCAGAGCAGAGGTCTCCACAGGAAGGAGAGACAGACCAGCAAGGACAGAACCGGGACCAAAGCGGTGGCCAGAATAAAACCAGGGTAGACGTTAAAAACGCCCTTTTTCCAGGAACTGGACAATTCCTGGAAAAAATCAGCGAGAAAGACAAACCAGCGGCTACGGATGAAATCATTGCGCAGCAGGGATCTCAGCGTGTGCCGTTTGAGGTGTTCGACGCTCAAGTTCGGATCCAGCACAATGGAAAACGAGGACTCGACGAGCCGTTTGCCGAGATCCAGATCGTCGGCGTTGTGCGGCTGATAGGCTTCATTGAAACCATGGACCTTTAAAAAAGCATTCCGCCGTATTGCGGAAACCGCGCCGAAAATCCAATCGGCTCGGGATTGACTTTTTAAAAACGAATAACGGATCCATAAATTTTTATACTGGCTCACCAGATTGCCATGGGGATGATGGGCAGAGTACACGCCGACTACACCGTCCACTGACGGATTCTCGAAACAGGCTTGCAGATAGGGCAGACTGGCCGACGTCAGCACCACATCGCTGTCGAGAAACAGCAGGATTTCGCCGCTGGCGGCGCGGGCGCCCTGATTGCGGCAGAGATTGGCATTCTGGTTTCTTTGCAGCGGAATGACACGCGCTCCCAGCGCGCCGGCGATTTCAACCGTTCGGTCGGTTGACCCATCGTCGGCGATGATGATCTCCAGAATATGCTCCCGGTCTTCCAGCAGAGGCCGCATAATCTGGGGCAGGATATCCGCGCGATTAAAAGTTGGGATAATAACGGATAGATTCTTCACCGCAACACTTCCACCGGCGCCAACAGATCATCCGGTTGGTTGAAGGTTAAGTCTATGATTGCAATGTACGCAAAAAAAAAGCCAAACTCAAAGGATTAACGCCTGACGCGCCGCCCAAAGCAAAAACAAGCCAAAGAGCAGGCTGCGCGCCGGTTAAAGCCCTGACCGCCCGAACCCTGGCGTTCCCTAACGGTCAGAGCACAAGCCGAGTCCCCACCGCCTGCCTCAAGAGCCAAGTCAGTCCCCCGCCGCCTTGATTTCATCCCAGATTTTGGTGTACTTGCCGTTCGATTCGCCCAGGTCCTGGATCACTTCACCCTTGCTGCGAATGGCCGCACTCGGAAAAATGCCCGGATTGCTTTTGATCTCTTCGCTGAGCAGATCGTAGCTCGCCCGGTTGGGGCAAAGATAACTGATATACTCGGTATTGGCGGCCGCCACGTTGGGCGTATGAATAAAGTTGATGAATTTCAAGGCCAGATCCACCTGACCGGCGGTCTTGGGGATGACCAGATCATCGCAGGCCAGGGAGAAACCCTCTTCGGGGATCAGAAAGGCCACCTGCTCGTTGTCCTCCTGGACCTTGAGAATATCGCCGCTGTAACCGTGAACCAGCTGGAATTCACCGGACGCCAGCCCGGTCTTATATTGTTCGTTTTCAAATTTGGCTAGGTTCTTTTTCCAGCCGATGACCACCGCCTTGGCCGCTAAAAGTTCATCGTCGTTCACGGTGTTGAGACTGTAGCCCAAGTATTTGAGCGCAGCGCCGATGGTCTCGCGCATGTCGTTGAGCATGGTCATACGGCCTTTCAGCTCCGGACGCTCGAGCATTTTCCAACTGGGCGTGACATCCGCAACCGCATCCTGAAGATAGCCGAGACCGGTGTAGCTGACCATATAGGGAACGCTGTATTTCATCTCCGGATCAATGGCGATCTGAAGGTACTCTGAATCGATATGAAGAAGGTTGGGAAGTTGGGCGTGATCCAAAGAAAGCAGCATTCCCTGATCGTTCATGATCTTGGCCATATAGGAGCTGGGGGTGATCAGGTCATATCCGGTTGCGCCGGCCTTGAGCTTGGCGTACATCGCCTCATTGCTGTCAAAGGTGTCGATGATAATCTTGCATCGATTCTCCAGCTCAAACCGCTGCACCAATTCCGGCTTGATATAGTCTGCCCAGGTGTAGATATGCAGGTCGACGCTCTTGGAATGGCAGCCTAACAGCATCGCCAGGCAGGCCAGCAGAAGCGTCGCGGCGAAAACACTGATTCCTTTTTTCATGTTGCCTTTTCCTTGTTGGTTGTGAGTCTCTGACTCGCCCAAACCAGAATAAACGTAACGGCGAGCAGAATGGTTGAAAGCGCATTGAGCACTGCCGGTGAGCCGAATTTGATCATGCTGTAGATGCGGATCGGCAAGGTCGTAGATCCCGGGCCGGCGACAAAAAATGAGATGACAAAATCATCGACCGAAAGCGTCAGCGCCAACAATGCGCCTGAGGCGATGCCCGGCGCCAGCATCGGCGCCAGCACGCGCCAGGTGGTCACCCACCAGTTGGCGCCCAAATCCTGAGCCGCTTCAATGACCGCCATGTCAAAGTCCTGCAGCCGCGCTAACACGACCATGGCGACATAGCTGACGCAGAAGGTGACATGGGCGAGAAAAATGGTGAACAGCCCGAGGCGCACGCCGACAGCGACAAAGGCGAGCAGCAGGCTCATGCCCATCAGAATCTCCGGCACCACCAACGGCGTATAGATCAGGATGAAATGACAGCGCTGCAGAGCGGATTTGTAATAGTGCAGAGCAAAGGCCGCCGTGGTCCCGAGAATGCAGGAGGCCAGCGTCGCACTTATCGCGATGATGATGGTGTTCTCCAGCGCCAGCAGGATATCTCGCTGCCCCATCAGTTTCAAGTACCAGCGCAAGGAAAAGCCCCCCCAATGACCGCCATAGGTCGAGGCGTTGAACGAATTAACCACCAGGACCATGATCGGCAGATAGAAAAAGATCAACACGCCGATGGTCACGACAAAGGGCAACCGGCTCCTTTTCATGCCTTCTCCTGAAGGATGGGCGCCTGTTTCTGATCCTCCCGGGTTTGCAGGAACAAAGAGACGATCATGGGAATCAACACCGTGAGGGTTAAAATCGCCGCCAGACCGCTGGCATGGGGCAGATTACGGTCAGAAAAAGCGCGCTGGGCGATCTTGTTGCCGATCATCTCGCTGTTAGGACCACCGACCACATCGGGGATCACATAAGAGCCCAGAGCTGGGATCAGCACCACTAAAACCGCGGTGGCAATGGCGCGGCTGATACCAGGCACAAAGACCTTGAAAAAGGCGGTCAACGGCCCGGCGCCGAGATCGCGCGCCGCCTCCACTAGATGAAAGTCAAATTTTTCCGCTGCCGTAAAGATCGGCAGAATGGCGAAAGGCAGCTCGGTGTAGACCATCACCAGCAGCACCGCCTCCGGGGTGTAGAGTAGAGTGGCCTCCGGCGAGATCAGACCTAAAAAAACCAATCCCTGCTTGATCAGACCCTCAGGATGGAGCAATGTTTTCCAGGCGAAAATGCGCACCAGAAAGCTGGTCATAAAGGGCGTGATGATCATGAGCAACAGCATGTTGTGCCATTTTTTATCGACCCGGGCCATGTAATAGCCGGTGGGCAAAGCCAACAGCAGGCACAGAACCGTGGTGAGTATGCTGAGCCAAAGCGTGCGCCAGATGATCGCCGGATAGTTGGGATTGCCCAAGCTGCGAAGGGTCTCCAGCGTCCACCCTGACCCGATGCCGCCGTACGGATCTGCGGGCTTGAAAAGAATGGCAAAAACCACCAGGGTCGGGATGACAAAAAGCCAAGACAGCCAGAAAAAGCTCGGCGCAGTGACAAACCATTCATAGATCCGCCGCCGCCTGGTCATGGTTCCGCTCCTTCTCCCAGGCTCTCCGGAGGCAGGCTCATCAGATTCTCATCCGCCTCGCTGTAGCGCTCGAGCATAAAGCCGTCATCCGCGTGCCACCAGATCCAAACGTCGTCGTTCCAGCGGATCGGTTCCTCATCCAAATAAAAGCGGTTATGCTGCTGATTGATGGCGATCTTGTATTCGTCGACGCGCACCCAATATTTGGTCATGCCGCCAAGATAGATCACATCCTCCACGCGTCCTGGCACGATATTATGTTTGCCGCCCAGCGATGGTTTGGCGCGGCCGATGCCGAACTTTTCCGGCCGAATGCTCAGATAGACCGGATTGCCGGCCGAGATGTTCTTGTCATTGAAACAGACCAGATCAGGAAACCCCTCGATCTTGAGGCGGCTGTACTCTTTATCCACCAGTTCCCTGGCTTCGCCCTCAAAAAAGTTGGTGTCGCCGATAAAGGCGGCGACAAAGCTGCTGCGCGGCGCTTCATAGATCTCGGTTGGCGTGCCAACCTGTTCCGTCTTGCCGCGGTTCATCACCGCAATGCGGTCGCTCAGGCTCATGGCTTCGCCCTGATCGTGTGTGACATAGACAAAGGTGATGCCGACCTCATCGTGGATAATGTCGAGCTCCAGCAGCATCTTTTGTCGCAGCTTGAGGTCCAGAGCGGCCAGGGGTTCATCCAGCAACAGCACCTGGGGTTTCATGATCAACGCGCGCGCCACGGCCACGCGCTGTTTCTGACCGCCGCTGATCAGGGCCGGCTTCTTGTCCGCTTCCGCCTCCAGCTGAACCAGCGCAAGCATCTTGTCCACCTGCGCATCGATCTCGGCCTTGGGCAACTTTTGCACCTGCAGGCCAAAGGCGATATTCTGCCGCACCGTTAAATGAGGAAAAAGAGCGTAACTTTGAAAGATAGTATTGACCTTGCGTTTGTTGGGGGGATGGCTGGTGATGTCTTGGCCGGCGAGGAGGATACGGCCGCTGTCCGGCCGCTCAAAGCCGGCCAGCATGCGCAGCAGAGTGGTTTTCCCGCATCCGCTGGGGCCGAGCAGAGAAAAAAACTCTCCTCGATGGATGGACAGTGAAATTTTATCCACTGCGCAAAGGCTGCCGAAACTTTTAGATACATTCTCAATCTCTAGAAACTCGGCCATTCTTTTGCCAATTCCTCCATGAATACCTGGGAGAGGCACTCGAATTAAGCTACGGCCCTCATCAAGGGCGCGTGCTGTAAGCAACCTTCCATCCCTCGCGAACGAATTAAAGATCGCAGGATCTCGACCGGTGATGCGGCAGCCGGTTTATGAGAACCGCCGGCTGCTGCCTGCAACAGAACCGTTAGAACTCTTTGCCCACCAGCAGACCAAAACCGCTGGCGTGTTTTTTCAGATAATCCTTCAGTTCGTTGTTGAGCGTTTTGTTGTACTGAAAATAAGGCTGCAGATACATGCCGTTCGCCGCCGTATAGGTCAGCCGGCCTTCCAGAGAGATCAGGCTGGTCGTCGACTGGGGCAGTTCAAAATAGGCCTCGTTGAACTTTTTGAACGCAGAGCCCAGGCCCAAGCCGCCAAAGACGGTGAAACGATCGTTGAGCTCTTTTTCCACCTCGACGCCCTGCTCCGTGTAGACCGCGCCCGAGTATTCCATGACGTCGCACATTACACCGGCTTTGAGCGTTACAATGCCCAGCGGGTAGCCGACGATGCAGGCCACTTCTCCGGTGTTCGGCGCATCCGGTTGATCGAGGTAATGATAATAGTTGAAATAGGTCTCAAAGGCCAATTTCGCCAGTTCGAATTCATAGGTGATGGCGGCGTCTATTTCATGCCGTTTGATGTCGTCCTTGGGTTCGCTTAGAGTCCAGCTGCTCCACAGCGACAGGGTAACCCGGCGGTGGGTTAACCAGGCGGTGGGTTGCAGGATCGCCGCCTCATTGACGGTTATTCCGCGCCAGAGATAGTTGTTGGTGCCGGTCAGTTCCACACCGCCGCTCCATTGGGGTTCGGCTTCTGCGGAATCGGCCTCAACGGGAGCGGTAAACGCCGACGATAGAAAAGCAATAAGCAGGATTGAGACGAGGAGGCTCTTTTTCATGGCTGGGGTCTTTCCCGATGATTAAATAGTGTCGTTAAAAACTGGTAAAATTAGACATTATTTAACTGCCATGCAATTATTATTTTTCCCCCGGCTTTGCGCCATGGCGAACGCGCAGCGAGGATAACCGCGAAAGAACAAAGCGGATCGGAAAGGGCTTACGCGGCTGAAAATCCATAGAACCGTTCTAGACTTTAAGAGGCGAGCCGGTTTGTGCGGTTGCCGAAACCAGCGCACCTGACACTATCATGGATTTTCATCCGTGTATAAAACACGGTCACGAAAATCCGGCAAAGTGATGGCGATGATCTTTGTCTGCGTGCGAGTATCCGCCGCGCTCCAGAATTCCGCGACCGACCCCTGGCCATGCAAGCCACATTGCTGGCAAAGGCGATATCGGCCGTATTGATTTTATCAAAACCATAATCTTTGATATTTTTCGGATCCGAACCGTCGAGGATTTCGAAATCCCGCTCGCGGTCCGACGCATAGAACGTCGTCTGATGGCTGTACATGATCAAGGATAGGATGTCGATATCATAAGCATAGGATGCGCGGAGATGCTGTTGCGCGTCCAGATCGGACAAGCGGACGCCGCTGAGGATGTCGGCAAATCCAATAATTTTTTCAGTGCTGGAAGCCTCTGCACGTTGCCATCGTCATGATCGAAAAAATTGGCTGGATGCTCTTATTGCCCGCAGCGAATAAACGCTGATCTCGCACAATCAGCTTGCCGGCCTGGTCAGAGGAACACAAACTGGCGCGCAGTGAACGCACATCGGTGATATCAATGGCATACAGGCCGGTGTTGGCCGCTGCGGCATACAGCGTCTGCTGATGCAGCGCTAGATAGTTGACGGACTTTGGCAGGTTCAGGCTGGCCGTGAGCGTATTGGCGGCTAGATCGATGGCCGCCAGAGTGCCTCCGAATGCAGCAAAGGCATAATGGTCGTTGAGACAGATCTCCTTGCACGGGCCGGAAGCCCAGTGGCTCTCAAGTTTGGTGTTGGTTTGCGGGAGAACGGGCGAGAGCAAAGCGGAAAAAAGCACCGCAGCAACGGTCGTGTTTCTCATAAGGCTTCCCCATCAGTTGAGCCTCTGCAGCCGGCGCCAGGCACAGCACCGGTGCGCATTCCGACAGGACCCCTCTTCGCACTCCGGGACATCCCTTAAAAAACAGCGCCGGCTCCGCGGGATCAGGCGCTGCCTGCTGCAAGCCGGCGCGTCAGCTCTGCGAGCCGAACACTTTTTTCAGCAGCTCGGTCACCCGCGCCGCCGGATCCTGGCGGATCTTTTTCTCTTCCTGGCCGATCAGATAGAATAGCCCGTCCAGCGCTTCTTGCGTGACATAGGCGTCCAGGTCGGGATTCACCGCTTTGGCGCCGGTAAGGACCGACAACTGGTTGTAGGCCGAGGCGAGTGGTTTCCAGTATTTAGTCACCTCGACCGTGTTCAGGGCGTTCTGCACCACCGGCGTGAACTCGGCAAACAGAGCGCTGGAAGTCTTGGTCTTGAGATAGAATGTGGCGGCGCTATCCGCTCCGCTGAGAATGTTCGCCGCATCGGTAATGGTCATGCTGGTGATGGCGTCCTTAAAGATGGGCAACGCTTTTTTAGATGCCTCTTCCGCCGCACGATTGAGCGACTTTTCAAAATCCGCCACCAGACCGCCAAAGCCGGCCTTTTCCAGCGTATTCTTCATCTTGATCGCTTCCAGGGGAAAAGGAATTTTTATCGCGCTGTTCAGATGGAATCCGTCTGTTTTCGAGGCCTGGCCCGTAGAGTTGATCGCTCCGACCACCAACGCTTCCTTTAATCCAGCGATGATCTCTTCAGTCGTGAGGCCGCCGCCCGACACTGCCGTGGCGAGTTCCGGAAGGATCGCCGCCATCTCGGCGCAACTGACTAGAACCAGACAGGATACTGCAAGAACTAAAACGAGGATCTTTTTCATGGAAGGATCCCTCTCTTTTCTTCCAACTTCGGTTTTGCCCGTCTTGCGGAGCCGGTGAACCGCTTTCAGCATCCCCTGGGCTTGGCGCGAGCAAAGTGAAAAGGGGACTGGGCCACCTGTCCATATTATAAAAGATATGGTTTTCTGCCCATGGAATCAAGGCTTTTACTCACAAATCACATAACAAATTAATCAACCGAGGAGCGCAAGCCTATCAGCCCGGCGTCAGTTTCTATTCTGCAATGCCGTGAGACACAAGGCGATCCGCGCACTGGATGCAATCGCCTGCCAGCCTTTGCAAGCATTCTGCCAGCAGCCGCCGCTTTTCGCGCCGTGCGGATTTCGCCCCGGCCTGCCGCCAATCATCTGCGACCGCTCTAATGAAAAAAGGATTTGATAAAAGAAAAAATGTCGTCATATTCAATTTTATCCGTTTTAATTATGCGAACCAAATGAACGGCTGTGACGGCCGAAAGGCTTTCCCGCTTCCGTTTGAGCCTGATTCATTTCTCGGAGTCGATAATGAAAAGTGGTAACTCACTGCTGTTTTGCGCTGTTTTATTTCCACGGATTCTCTTCGCCCAGCTGGTGACCGTAAACAACCCATCGTTCGAGGACAGCCACGGAGCTGCGGCGCCAGGCTGGACCCTTTTCAGCGCACAGGGCGGCGCCAGCGAAAGCCGGCCCTATCAGGGATCCCGCTCTTTGTGGATCAAAGGCGATGGCGCACAAAGCAGCTCAGGCTGGTGGCATTCAATGCCCTTGGAGGTAGAGCCGGGCAAGGCCTACATCCTCTCCTTTTACAGCCGACGCGATCTCTCTTCGCTCGATGGACACGCTTTATCCGGTACCAACCAATTCAATGTGAATCTCAAGGACCTGACAGAGCGATGGCAGCCGTACCGGCTGGTGGTCTATGCGCCCCAAACCAGCGAATCTAATCAGCTGCGCTTTGGACAATTCGCCTCCAAGGACCGCTTTTTCTTTGACGCAGTGCGTCTGGCCCCGGCTCAAGCGGCTCACCGACGCTATGGAATGGTCGAATTGGGATTAGGTGAACGCATTATCGGCGATCACTACAATTTCGCACCGCCCATGGCCGAACATCACACTATCTATTTCCGTCCTCTGCGCTGTTTTAGCGGCCGTTTCGACACCGACCGCTGCTTTTTTGCCGACAACAGCAGACTGGAGTTTGAGCACTCTATCGCCGAACATACGATTCGATCCGCCGACCTCTATCTGTGGACAGCCCACCAGGGAACCGGCGAGCTGCTGGTCGAGGTATGCAAAGACAACCGCCGATGGATCTCTCTGGGGTTTGCCGAACCTGGGCAGAAAAAGGCTGTGGCTCTGCCGGATTCCCTGTTTCCGGCAAAAAGCCTTTGCATCCGCATGAGCGCCAGCACCCAATCGGACGCAGCCATCGTCCTCAGCGGCTATCGGCTGGAAGCAGTGCTCGATGGAGAGCCTGTGAACGGCAGCGGCGATACGCGCTATTTTGAAGTTCAACGCGCGGAACCGGGTGTCGAGTTGGCTGTGGACTGTCCCGGGCTTTTCGATCCCTCGCAAGCCCGAAAGGGCATTACGCTCAAGGCGATGAAGCAGGGCAGGGAGGTGTCCGGAGATCTGCGCGTGCTCGACAACGGCAGAGAATTGGCCCGCGGCAAACTCGGCGCAACGATCAACAGCCCCGCGGGCGCCGGCGCCCGCGACCTGGTGTTGGAGAGCCGGGTTGCGACGCTTATGGTTCCCATAGATATTCCAGAGTATTTCAACAACGATTACGGTGAATTGCTGGATGGATCAGGCGTCTTGTGCGCCTCGTCCGGATGGAAGATTCCTAAAAGCCGGGAACTGCCGGCTCGAAAAGCAAAGGCCCTGGTTGTCGAGTTGGCGCGCAATGAAGCTGAGGCCGTGCAGCTGATCATGCATCCGTCTCGGCCGATCAAAGATTTCACGCTGAGCGTCGGTCACCTGCAGAATCAAGCCGGCGAGATGCTGGCGCCTGAAAGTGTGCAGATTCTGCAGGTGGCCTATGTGCCGGTGTCTCTTCCCACAGATCCCAGCGGCGTCGCAGCCCTGTGGCCCGACCCCCTTCCGCCGCTGACCGCGCCGCTGACCCTGACCGCCAATGAAAACCAGCCCTTCTGGATACGGGTCAAAACAACCGCGAACACAACGCCCGGTCTGTACCAAGGAACGATTCGGCTCGCCGGCCGCGACTATCAGAAACAGATTCCTTTCTCAGTACGCGTCTTTCGCTTCAGCCTCCCGGAGCGAATGACCTGCACCACCGCCCTGGGCTGCAATGTGGAGCGCGCATTTGAATATCATGGGTTAGTCGTCGAACAGGACAAGCGTAAAGTGCTGGATCTCTATCTTCAGGCCTTGTCCGACCACCGCATCACTCCCTTTAATCCTGCTCCCTTGGATGCCTTTCAAGTGACTTGGCCCGACGTCAAACCCGGCGACCAGCCGATCCCTGAGGATTTATCCGTGCGCATCGACTGGACGCGGTGGGACCAGGCCATGCAAAAAGCCTATGACGACTATCATATCACCAGTTTTCTACTTCCTATACAGGGCATGGGCGGCGGCACGTTTTATTCGCGCACCGAGCCGTCGCTGCTAGGCTTTGGCGAGGAGACGGCGGTGTATCAGACGCTGTTCAAGAATTATTGTAAAACCGTACAAGACCATCTTAAAGAAAAAGGTTGGTTGCAGGACGCCTATGTGTACTGGTTCGATGAACCGGATCCGAAGGATTACCCGTTCGTCATGAACGGATTCAATCGAATCAAAGCCGCAGCGCCCGACCTTCCGCGCATGCTCACCGAAGAGATTCAACAGGAGCTCCTCGGCGGACCGAACATCTGGTGTCCCCTCTCACCGGAACTCAAGCCGGAAAAGACCCGGGAACGGCAAAAGCACGGCGAAAAAATCTGGTGGTATGTTTGCACCGGACCCAAGGCGCCCTACGCGACTCTGTTCATCGATCATCCAGCCACCGAGCTGCGGGTGTGGTTGTGGCAAACCTGGGAAAGAGAGGTGCAGGGCATTCTGATTTGGGAAACCCTGCTGTGGACATCGCCCACCGCCTATCCGAATCCCAACGCCCCGCAAAATCCCTATCAGGATCCCATGGGCTGGGAATATGGTTACGGCGGTGAACCGGGAATGCGCCGTCCCTGGGGCAACGGCGACGGACGGTTCCTCTATCCGCCTTTGGCCGCGGCCGACGGACGGCCCAGTGCACCGATCTTTGACCCGCCGGTGGACTGCATTCGCATCGAAATGCTCCGCGACGGCATCGAGGATTATGAATATCTGTCCATGTTGCGCAAAGCATTGGCCGCGGAAGGTATGGGCATCAGCATCGAACAGCGCCGTTCTTATAAAAAATTGCTGCAAGTGCCGGTCGAGATCAGCGCCTCCATGACCCAATTTACCAAAGATCCAAAGCCCATTGAACTCCACCGCCGTAAAGTGGCGGCTGCTCTGGAGGCGTTGCATTGAGAGGCTGCTGTCCTCGAAAGAGGATCCCAATCGACGTCGCCCCCTGTGGGCCGGCATCGGGGGGCGGCTGCGGTTCTGGTCGGCAAACGGCGCTCTCGGAGAAATGACACTGCAGCGGACCTCGGCTTTCATGGTTTCCCGCGGCATTGACGCTCACCCTCACGATCCAGGACACAAACACAGCGGCCTCATCGTCTATGCGTTTGACTGCAAATTGATTTTTTAAACTAACGCAAAGATGACGGGCTGAAACTTGGTCAATATCAGAGGGTCAGGACCGTATTTACATCAGCAACGGAAAGGAGCGGCGGTCGTCTGCGGAGTTGGCGACCGATGCGCGTGCGGCTGCAGTGCGGGAGGGGGCGCTGCGTCTGGCGTTCAGTGACGCGAGCAAGGTCACATTTCATGAAAAACCGTGTCGGCCGTGAATAAGAGAGGGGGTTGGGAAAAAGAATAGTTATCACAGACGCTGCAGGTGGAGAGCGGTGAGGTCGGCGTGCTCCTGTAAAGGCGTGGCTCATGCAGCCAGTGTGTACTGGGGCAAGATGCCCCAGTTATGAACAGCGGTTCGATTACAGTCCGTAAGGCCGGTGACGCGGCAGGTCGAAGAAGGCGATCCTCGTCTCCTGTCGTTGCTTATTCTGGCTGCGCATTTTGCGTTCTCATAACGAACATTTAATGCCCTCTCCTGTTTCGTCCAGCCGAACCACCGAATTGGGTTCTACAACAAATGAATAAACCTTTCGGCCGACATTCACTGTAGCCCTTTTGGTTTCTGCTTCGATGCCGATTATTTCTACGATCACGCCTTTTAAATCTGAGACTAAACGAATTCCTTTGCTGAAAGAAAAAACCACTTTATCATTGATCATGGCGTGGACCATTTTGTCCGTTGTTTTCATTCTGTAGATCTGATGGTTCCATTCCTGGGTGTAGTCATAGGAGGGGTGATGATCTAGACAAGACCAAAAAATTTGGTCTTTAGAAATGTGCACACCATATAATCTGGAGATAAACTCTAAGCAAGCTAAAATGGTCGGGCCATAGCCGTCCTTGGAGTGATTGATCGTTGCGGTAAAGGGATCAAATTGCTGTGTAAACTTTAGCGAATCGCCGATCACCTCCAGCAGCTTTAATCCGATCAACGTCAATTCTGAATAATGTCTATAATTTTCAAGAGCCCTGATCGACCTTTGAAAGGTCAGCCCCTGTGGTTGGCCGCTCCAATTATTTCCTGGAATATTTCTGAATGAAGGATCATTTGCTGCAATGGACGGCAGGGGCATAGGCGTCCAGAATTCTTCAGGATTTAGCAAATGATATTTCACAAACGCATCAGCCATTTCCTGATCAAAGCTGCCGTAATACATGCACCGGAGATTGTTATGTAAAAGTATGGGCATAGTAACGTTATTCTTGTCTTTATCAAAACAAGCGTGTTTTTGAGCATCCCATAAAAAGCTCTTGATTTTTCCACGCACATGATCGGCCTGGGCGCGCCAGAAGGCATCCTGATTGTTTTCCAGTTCGGTGGAGAGGAGGGCCAGCGCATCTCTGCAGGTGTAGGAGTAGGACATGATATCCATCGATTCAATCGGCACGGTCATTTCTTTCAGGCTATCATACTGCGAGACCTTGCAATGCTTTTGAAGCTCTTCAGTCGACATGCTCTGCACCGCTTGTTTCGTCGGCGGAAAATCGAACGGCCACGCATTAGGAAATTCATTGAACCGTATGCAGTGGTCTTCGCCCGTGTCATAAATGCACCAGGATTCCAGACAGCCGTTGTGATCCGAGTCCCGGGTTTCCCACAAATACGCATCAAATTTCTCTAAAGCCGCGTAGACCTTTTGTAAAAATTTTTTATCCTTGCCCAGTAAATAATATAACTCCAGAGCCGGCATGGGAAAGCAAAAGCCTTGAAACTGATGATAATCGGGCGAGATTCTGTCATCGTGTTTAACGATGAGGCCGGGGAATCGGCCGTCAGCGCGCTGAAAATCCATGAATATTTCGACATTATTTCTTGCAATTGCCAGATCCCGCTTGGCGTACATCGTGCCGCCCATCGGCTGCGTTTCCAGCCAGATATTTCGATATTGCGCCCCCTCAATCAAGACCGTTCTGCCGCCAAAGACGGCCATGTTTTCCTTTGCCGCTTTTTCGGCCCGATCAAAAATTTGCTGCAATCGATTATCGGAAGTGGAAAACTGTACTGCGGTATGATCGACGCATTCGTTTTGGCGCATGGAGGAGCATGCCATCGTCACGATGAAAAGCCCGCAGAGCAAAATGGATCTCATGAGTTTATTCTCCAAAGCTCGCGGACTTTATAAAAGACCGCCGTTTGCCAGGTACGGCCGTCTTGATCGGATTGCGCCACCCAGTATATTGTCACGGAGCCGTCCCCGCGTATGGAAATAATACCAGGGCTACTGCAGCAAGGTCAGCTTGGCTGTTTTAAAGAATTCATCCGTCTGCAGGGTGCAAAAATAAATTCCGCTTGCCAATCCTTGTGGTTGCCACTGTATCTGATGTGCGCCGGCTCCCTCGAATTGATCAACCAAGGTTTCTATTTCTTGGCCGTTCCTATTGTAGATTTTCAGAGTGACTTGTGTCGGCTTGTGCAGCTGATAGGTCAAGACCGTACCGGCATTGAACGGATTGGGATAATTATAAAGCAGGTGAAAATCCGCCGTCATCGCCAGGCGACGGTCCTTGACGGCTGTGGCATCTTGATTTTCGATTATCTGCAAATTTCCATTCGCTTCGCCGTTAGCGGCGATGACCAGTTCCTTTTTCCCATCTCCATCCAAATCCCCGGCCGGGGAAATATAGCCAAGAACCAGCTTGTGTCCGGTGTAAATTTGAGTGGCTTTCCAGCTGGTGGGATTGTCGACCGGCCCCCCTTGGTATTCCAAATCCAGCACCGCTTTGGCGGTCATGTCGTTGTAGTAAATATCCATCTTGCCATCCTGATCCAAATCCGCCGCTATGCCGGATCGCACAAAACCATTCTCCAAAACACCGGGCAGATTTAATAAATAGGTCCAGGCCGATGTGCCGAAATCAGTAAATCCCTTGGATTTCGTATGCGTTATGATGAATACTTTGCCGTGGATATCGCCGATGACAAGCTCCTTTGTCCCGTCCCCGTCAAAATCGTAAAAAACCGGATCAGCAATCGCATCGTCAAAAGTCGGAAGAAACGTCAGCGTACCTTGGGTCGTGGTGAATTTAATATCATACGTATCTGCGCCATTGCTTTCGTACAACCTGGTAACTGATTCGTCCTGCTGGTTGCAGGTGAATATTTCCATATTGCCGTCGCCGTCGAAATCGTTGATATTCACGCCGCCCACCTTCCAGGGACTGAAATCGTCTGCATATTCGAGTTTCCAATCTGGATTGGACAAATCCGAATTAACGAACGAGCCAATGGTGCAATATAAGCCGTTCGAAAAGGTATAACCCATAAAGATCTCCAGATCAGGATCCGCATCCATATTGGCGATCTTGAGCTGCCTGATATTTGCCGCTCCTGAATTATCTTGAATGGTGAGCATGGTTTGTGTAGGCGTTTTCGGCAGTCCGCCTCCGGACTCAAAAGTCGTGCCATCCGCTTCATAAGCGTAAATTTTAGCCTCCGTGGCAATCCACACTTCTTTTTTTCCGTCAAAATCCACATCGGCAACGGTCAATCCATGACCCTGTTCTTTTTGTGTCGCTGTATCCGTGTACTTGACTTCCCAAGCCAAGTAAAAATCATTGTCTCCTCTTGCTTCCCAGACCTGAAGTCTATCCCATTTTTGAAAAGCTATATAATGGTCATAGACGATAAATTCGTGTTTGCCATTGCTGTCAATATCAAGCCCCTCTTCTGCATAAACGCCAATTTCACCCCAACTGCCCTGAAAAACCGATTTGTCTGCGGACCAAGTTTTAACAAAGTGATTGCCGTTATCCGTCTGGGCCAAACCATTCTGCGCCAACAGAGCGATCGAGACAATCATAAAGAGCTTGTAAAAATGGACTTTCATTTTCTTTCTCCTTATAAAAACACAAAAGTGTCCTTGCCCGGTCATAGGTCACGACCTTTTTAAAAGGCTGACTCGTCCTATTTCCTACCGACTGTTTAGCACAAAAATACCATTATTTCTGCATTAACTGATCGTTTTGTTCAAACTTTATGAACTTTTTGTTCATTAATATAACCAGCCTAAACTATTAAAGCAAGCATTTTTAAATTTTTTTTCTGTAAAACAGGACAGATCAAGGCCTTGAGAGCCTATGGACCATTTTCTAGCTGAACAACGCCTCGCCTTGCAATCGCAGGATTGCGCAGCTCTTGACGCCGCCGACTTGATCCATTAATTTTAAAATAAATGTACCCTGCAGCAGGCAAGGACATGGATGCGCCCTTGCCTGCCGCCATTAACCTCTTGAATTCTAATTCAGAAGGTTTGCTAATCCTGCCGTTTTTAAGAACTATCGCCGGAATATGGACATCGAATGAAGAGTTTTGGGGGCGATCTTACCCAAGACGGGAATACTAGGCATTTTTGCCCGAAGCAGGGAAGAAGTATAGGCTGTGAAAAAAACAATATGGGCCAAATGCCTTTTGAGGGAATAGGAGATCTTGTGTTCGAATCTCAGCGCCGGCCTCCGGCGGCGGGAAGGAACACAGCGGCGCTGTGGGGCAAATAGGCGGCATAGAATTCTTCGCCGCAAAATGAGACAACCGTGTCAAGAGCTAAAATCGTCGCTGGGTTTACAAGAGGCTTCATCGCTTAATCCCGTTACTGGTTTGACCGTATTTCCTCTGCCGTGAATAAACCCACACCCGCTCATTTGAGCAAAAGCATTTTTTTCTGTTCAACCAACCCGTCTGCCGTCAACCGAAACAGATAGACGCCTGCGGCGAGAGTATTCCCGTTAAATCGGGTGCGATGAACTCCGGCCGTTTGAAATTCATTCACCAACAGCGCAATTCTTTGTCCCAACATCGAGATCACCTCTAATTGAACGGCAGCCGAATTTGCCAACGTATACGAGATCTCGGTCGTCGGATTAAAGGGATTGGGGTGATTTTGCTGCAAGACAAATCCGGAGGCCGGGCCGATTTTTCTCTCCACCGAGGTGGCATCCTGGTTTTCGATAATTTGAAGATTGGCCGTTGGATGACCGTTTCCGGCGATCACTATTTCGCCTTTGCCGTCGCCATCCAAATCGCCGCCTGGATAAACTTGTCCGTAGAACATATTATGGCCGGTATAAATCTTGTACCCAACCCAGCTGCCGGATTCCTCCACTGGGCCTCCCTGATATTCCAAATCAAGTACCGCTTTGGCGGTGAAATCATTATAGTAAATATCCGCCTTGCCGTCCTGATCCAAATCACCCAAAAATCCGCTGCGGACAAATCCGCCCATTTGCACATCCGGCATGGTTAAAAGATATTTCCAAGCCGTTGGTCCAAAATCTTGAAAATTATTGGATGCGGCCTTGGTGATAACAAACACTTTGCCATGAGTGTCGGTTATCATGAATTCCGAATTTCCATCGCCATCAAAATCATAAAAGACCGGATTCGCGAAGGCATCATCAAAAGTAGGATTCAAGGCCAGATTTTCCGGCAAAGTGGTAAATTTAATTTCATAAGAATCCGGGCCGTTGTTTTCATAGAGTCTTGTGGTAGGGGCATCTTGAAAATTGCTGGTAAACATCTCCATGTTGCCATCGCCGTCAAAATCGCCGATCGTCATCCCCCCCATTCGCCAAGGATCAAAGGGATCGATGAATTCGTCTTTCCAGTCAGGATTCGAGAAATCTTTATTCGGCATGGAAGCGATGGCACAGTACATGCCCGATCGCCCATAGTAGCCCATAAACAGCTCTACTTCCGGATCGCTGTCCAGATTGGCTACTCGAAGCTGTCGGATTCGAGCTTTGCCTGCATTATCCAGAACAGGAAAAAATTCGAGAGTCCTTTGCGCGGGTAGACCGCCGCCTGATTCAAAGGTCGCGCCATCCCATTCGTAGATAAAGATGCGATCCTCTGCGCAGACGAGCAGTTCCTGATTGCCGTCTTCATCCAGATCAGCTAAAGCAATGCCGTGGCCTTCATCATCTATTTCGCTGATATACTTCTGCTCCCAGACCTTTTTAAAATCATTGTCGCCGACCGCTTCAAAACAAAGTATGACATCCCACGAAGTGAAGCCGATCACTTTGTCAAAAACAAAAAATTCTTTTTTTCCATCTTGATCTAGATCGGCTCCTGCAAAGGCGGTGAGGCCTTTCCCTTGAGCTCCCTTATAGACAGAGAGATCCACCGACCAGCTTTTCGTAAAATGATTGCCGTTGTCAGCCAGCGCGATGCTGATCCCAACCACTATCACCGCGCATGCAATCATCATGCGGATCATAGAAAACCGTCTCATGGCTTTTTGCCTTTATAAAAAGACGAGGTTCAGTGGTTTTTTAGTTTTTATTCGACAGCCTTGATTGCCCGAGAAGAAACTACAAACTAAGAGAAAACTTGATGTTGCCGGGGCAAAGAGACGAAGGCATTCGGCCTCTGTCAGGCGCCTGAATCTCAATCCCTTCCCATCTTCAGAGTCCCAAGAAATATCCAGCGACCTTATCGCCTCTAACCTGCCAGGAAAATAGACAATCGAAACCTGTCCTGCAAGCAAATTTTTTAAAAAATACATAAACAGGCGATATCGCTGCAAGATCGAATTGTGTAGAAATTACGCTGCAAAAATACTGAAACGCGGAAGGGGAAAATAGCCGGTGCGTTCTCCTATGAGCTCCGGTAAAAAAATGCAACGGTCATGGAAACGATCGTTAAGCAATATTTTCAAACCCGTTTTACGTCATCAAGCCTCAGAAGCGAAAAAGGCTTTGTTTTTTATGCGCTTAGACGCGCAGATGCGGCGTTCTGCGATGCAATAGTGTGTTTTCACACAAACTCGAAGCTTGAGAACGAGGGAGAAACTCATTCGGCTTTATCTGTTTTCGAAAAGATCACTCGGCAGGGTGCATCTGAAATCGACTGAATTCAGCTCGATGTTGACGTTAAAGCCCCAGCTGCCCCCTGACTGCAGGATCAGCAACACTAATTTGTTTCCCCCCTTTTTCAGACTCACCGGCAGAATGAACTGGTTATAGTAAAAAGGTCTCTCTCTATAATTGTCAAGGATCAATTCATCATTGAGCCAGACGAACGCGCCGTCATTGGTGCCGACGAGCAGGTGAGTGGCCATGGCTTTTTCTGTGATGATTTCCGTAACCGCAAAGGCATGACAATCTGCAAAAGGCTCGAGCTGTCGGTCAAGCCATACGATTCCCCGGTCGTCTGCGATCGCCTTTTTCCACTTCATCGTATGGGGAGAGAATGGGTACCGCCCTTTGCCTTCCGGCCCAAGGTAACCGCGAAACGATTGCGAGATGAGGAAATCGGAAATGATGGCCGTCGCTTTTTTCATCTCCTCCGGCTTGATCTTTTCGAAATAGATGGTCGAGACTTCGCTGGAACTTCCATCCGCAAGAAAGGCCTGGGCCTTGAGCCGACAGGTTTTTGAAATTGAAAACGGCATTCGATAGATCGGACTCTTTCGATTGGGCCGGCTGCCGTCCAGCGTATAGCGAATAACGGCCTCGGGCGTGGCGCATGCCAATCGAACCTGCGTGTCGCGCACAAACCGATAGGAATCCGTTTGGGCGGTGGGCGCTGCGACCTGCATCTCCTCGCGCGTCCGTAGCCGGCCATCGGCGAAAACGCGAACGGATTGCCCATGCCGATAAGGACCGTACGGCTTGCCATCGCGCGTCACTATAAAACCATAACGATTCATGGCAAGATCGTACCGGTGTTCGCGAAACTGAAAATCGCTCAGCTCGGCTCGGCCTAAATCATAGCTGTAGACCGGCCGAATGTCCAGCGTGCCTTCGCTGTGAAGGGTAAATCCGAACAGGCCGAAGATCACCGCTTCAACGCCCGAACCTGCACAAATGGCCAGAGGCATCGACGACTCATCCTGAAACAGTTCATCCGCACGGTAATTCTGTGAAATGTAGGGGAAATGCTCTGCAAATTGGGCAAACCGTTTCAGGATCATCCAGGCCTGCTGGCCCATTCCCATTTTGTACAAATTTCGTACAAGTTGCATCACGGTGCCGATGTAGGCGCCGCCGCCGCCCCAATCGGCATCCACCCGGTCCCAATGAACCTGATCTTGCCTGGATATGGAAAAAATACTGAAAGGGCCGAGAAATTCATTGTCGTTCAGATGGGACACGAGCCCAAGGCGCTCTTCGGCGGTCAAAATGTCCGTACCCAGCAGATCAAAAAGAAGATTCGAGTAAACGGATTTTCGGCCGCCATCTGCATACAGATTGTCGAACCACCTGGTCTGCGCATTCCACAGGTTTTTATGAAAACGTTCCTCCAGATCACGCGCCGACCGGGCAAAGCGCAAACTGTCCCCGTCCTCATTCTCCTGACATCGCCGGGCCAACCACTTGTAAAACTCGACCGTCAGTCCGTTGACCACCGGGACGATGTGATCATACCCGTCGGTGCGAATTTCGACCAGGGCTTCGGTGTCTTTGCCGATGTCGATCATGCCGCTGGATTTGGACCGGTATTTTGCATCGAGCAGGGCCGCCCACTCCTTCATCCATCCCAACAGGGTTTTGCCGGCGATCTGTTTTTGCAGTATGGCTGCATCGCCGGTATGGCGGATATAGGCGTTGATCATGGTCTGCAAGGCAAAGGGCTGCATGATGTAGAAAACGCCCGGGGCGCATCCATCCCAGCCGATGTTGCTGCAATCCAGCTGGCCTTCGCTGAAGGACAGGGCGATCGTCTCCTCCATGCTCTTCGGACTCTGCATGGCGAGCAGGTCGCTCACAAAGCTCATATCCCAAGGTATGGTATAAATCCAGGACCCCGCGGACCAGAAGGGATTGACGATGAAATTATCTCTTTCCCACTTGCATTCCGCCATGGTTAAAATACAGCGTCGATAAAATTCATCCAGATTTTTATATTCCGTTCTCAGTTCGGGAAGTTTTTCCGCCGCCCGGTGCAGGCGCCGACGGGTCGTTTCCCTGGCCGCCTGCAGGCGCGGGCCGAGGAGGATTGCCTCCGTGGCGCGTAGGTTCTGTTTGCTGGATTGCACCTGGATGACAAAGCGGCCGGTATCCGTGGATCCCGGGGAAATCAGCCACTCCCACCCATCTTTGGTGATATTGGTCAGATCGCTGCCGAGGGATATTCGGTACAGGGAGTTCTGCAGGATAAAGGGACTGAGCTTTCTGTAGAATTGGTCCCTTCCCGCCTCTGTGGAATCATTGAAACGGACGCCTTGCACAGGGATGCAGGTGAGGGATAACGGCGTTTCACTTCGGTTGGTCAGCTTGATCTCCAGATACACCTCATCGTCGCTTCCGGATACAAGGGTCTCGGTGCTGATGGCAAAGGATACCCAACGCCCATCAATTTGCTTATGAAATGTGCCTTCCCGGCGGTACAAGTTCGGCTGCCAGTACTCTTCCTGGCTGAGCGGCGCAGTGGGATACCCTGCTCGCAAATTGACGCCCAGAGGATCGTATCCCGACTTTTTATCCGTCCAATCATCCCAAAGGTCCGGCATGTTGTCCTGAATGAGCGTACTGCTTACGTTGTCCCTGAGATCGATCCTGAATCGATACTGCGGCAAGTCAATGGGCGGAAACTGGATCGCCTGGATGCCGGTCAGGCTGTTCTGCCGCACATAGGCGCACCCCCTGCCGTTAAAAAGACGAACCTGTTTATCGGAAAATCGCATGGCTTCACGCGGTTTGCCCAGCATCTCCGGTGTGAGTTTTTCTGCGGGGCAGGAATGAACGAACTGACACAACACCGTCGAACAGACCAGCGAGATAAAAGCGATTTGTGTTTTCGCAAAGCGAAGGATAGGATGAACCAGCAAAGGAATTTTCGATCGTTTTCGCACCTTCATGGGGACTCCTATTGCGATGTACATTGGAAAATGGGACAGCAGGGCTGTTGCGGGGGCTGTACATGGTTTCTTTCAAGCGGACGTTCGGGTATTCGATTGCCTGAGGCTTGTTGATATTTTAACCAATCAAAATGCGATAATCAAGAGTAAAGTATTTTCAAAAAAACGAAGCGGAACCTCCTCGGCAGAGCAAAGGGATGACCACGCCTCAATAAGGAAGGGCATAGCCGAACTCTTTGAACTGGAGTTGGCATTTGCAACGACGTCATCGTTGCAAATGAAAAGCCGTTTTATATTTTTTCAGGAGATCTACGCACTTTCCTTATCTTATTAAAATCGTTTTACGCACCTGCCGGCGATCGTCCGCTTGTAAAACATAATAATAAATGCCGGTCGTCAGATCAGCGGCGTTCCAGATCACTTGATGGGGTCCTGCCGATAATCTTTCATTCATCAGAACATCTATCAATACACCGTGCAGGGAATATACTTTCAGCGAAACACGACTCGGTGAGGGCAGTGCAAATTCGATCGTCGTTGATGCGTTGAACGGATTAGGATAGTTCTGGCTTAGGGAGAACGGTTGATACGGCCATGGGTTTTCCGCCAATCCGGTTATTCCTGTTCCCTCCACCATGGTGTAATAATGGTCCGGCGGCACCCGAGTTAGGACATCTCTTTTACCGAGAGGCCATTCCACGATGACCGAATCAACGGCGACAGCGGCGCCGATGCCAAAATGAACCCAAGGCAATTGTTGCACCAATCGTCCATCACCGGCAAAGGTTGTGCGAATTTGCGATGTACCGTTTGCGACAATGCGCAGCCGAGCGCCGATGCCGTCGCGATTCGATTGGGTGCCTTTGAGCTTGAAGCCGATCCAGTGATTGGCGAGCGCAGAGACGTTTTTATACAAAATATGCCGATCATTCACACCGACGATGAACAGGTCCAGCCATCCATCGGCATTGTAATCCGTGACGGCGGAACTATAAGAATCGGTCCCCTGCGTGAGTCCTGCATACTCGGCGACATCTCCAAACGCCCAGGTGCCATCCGGTTGATGAATGTTTAACAACAGGGTCGAAGGGTGAGTCGGCTCGGCGATATCGATAAAAATATCTTGATCGCCGTCGTTATCATAGTCTCCGACCGAAAGAGCCCGAAAGGCGCCGCTCATATCGATCCGGGATAAATCGGCTCCGACATAGGGCGCCACATCCTCAAACACTCCATGATTGTTTTCCATCAGTTGATTGGCCTGATTGCGGCTTTCAAGGCCGATGGTGTAAAGGTCCAGGTCGCCGTCATTGTCATAATCAAACCAATAAGAGGTCACGGTCGGACCGACTGCAAGTCCTGTCTGTTGGGTTGCTTCTGTAAAAGCGCCGCCGTTATTTTTAAACAGGCGTCCCTGGTCATCGCCGGCTGTCCAGAGATCCGGATCGCCATCTTGGTCAAAGTCAATCCACGTGAGCACAAACATATGTTGATACCCGTCGGCGGGCAATCCGACCGAGCTTCTGACTTCGACAAAGTGGCCGCCGTCGTTGCGGAACAGATAAAGGCGCGGCGTCAGATGCGGCAGAGCGGTGACGGCGGCGTCCAGATCTCCGTCCAGGTCGTAGTCTCCCCAGGCACAAGAGTAAAATTCTCCCGCAAAAGGCAATTGCCCCACTAAATTCGTTTGCTGCGCGACATCGATAAACACTCCGTTCGTATTTCTCAGCAGATGCATTCGGGGAGCCGCGGAATAATACAGGTCGGTATCGTCGTCATTATCAAAATCGACCCAGATCGAATGCCAGGTTGGATCGGCATCGCTCGAAATTCCAAAAGCGCTGCTGACATCGGTAAAGGCGCCTTGATCGTTTCTGTAGACGAAACTGAAATTTTTAATGCCCAATCCCGGCAGGCGATATCTTGCGATCAAGACATCCAAATCTCCATCGTTGTCATAGTCGCCCCAGGCTTGTCCCCAAGCGTTGATGGTGCTGGCGGGCAAGGCGGATTCACTTGTTGCATCCTGAAAAAGCGGAATCTCTTGTCCGAAAGTGCGCAAGGCAAAAACAAGAACAAGGCTGTAGAAAAAGGCTCTTTTCATTTTTATTTCCTCCTTATCAATGGTTCCCTGGTCGCCGTATTCGAATCAACGCTGCAAAACTTGGGACAGCACGAAAGAGGCGCAGGCAGCCGACCCTGCGCTGCCGAGTACGGCGCTCGCCAAACAAGGAAATAAAAAAAGGCATAATCGATTTATCCCTTGGATAAATTCATTATGCCTCCATGGTCCGATGATGGCTTTCTCCGCAACAGCCATGCGATAATTAAGTATAAATATAATTCCTGAAAGGTGCAAGCGGCAATTGAAATGCGGGCGAAAAAATTGTCTCCTGGAACAATCAGATGATGGGCGATGCCGCGCGTGCAGCCGCAGGATTACAGAAATGGCGCTCTAATCAGGTGCAATCACCGTGCAAGGCTGTTCGCGGACACAGATGGAAAAGCGGGTGCCGTTATCAAGAAATGACATTTTCAATTTATCGCCAAAAATTATCTTGCCGATTCTGCGACATCTGCTTGATAATAATTGACTCCCATTAGCCGCAATATCGCAAGATGTTTTTCCAAGCGATTCCTGAAAGAATCCCAGTCAGTACTTCCTGACGGCGACCAGCCCCGTTCCGCAATCGAAAGAAGTCGCGGAAAAAGCTGTTTATCCACAAGCTCCGGCTCACGGTCTATATGCGACCAGAAATTCGCTTGCAGTCCAAGAATATGTTCGGATGGTCCCTGCGAAAGATCTTTGACCGGATCGAAGCGATAGGCGTGCTCCGAGTCGATAGAGGCATACGGATAATCAAAATAGCAATATCGGGTGGGCGACATGACCACATCCTGCCCTTTTTCAGTTGCCTCCTTGGCCCCTCCTATCCAATCCATCACTGCGGCATTCGGCGCCAATCCTCCCTCGATGATTTCGCTCCATCCGATCAGTCGGCGTCCCTTAGAACGGAGGTACCGTTCAACACGGCGGATAAAGTAGCTCTGAAGTTCTCTTTCGTCGCTTAATCCTTCATCCTTTATCCTCTTCTGACACTTGGGACATTTCTCCCATCTTGCTTTTGGCGCTTCATCCCCACCTATATGAATGAACTCTGAAGGAAAAATCTCAACGATCTCATCAATCACATCCTCTATCAGAGCAAATGTTTCCTCATTGCCCGCGCACAGGATATCGGGGGTAACGCTCGGCCCTTTAAAGAACGGGAATATTTTATCAACAATTTCCCCGGTGCAGGACAGCTCGGGATAACAGACAAGAACGGCCGTACTGTGACCGGACATTTCGATCTCAGGAACTATCGTTATTCCTTTCGAACCGGCGTACTGGACAATATCCCTCATCTCTTCCTGTGAATAAAAACCCTGGTGTCTTTCCGGTTCATTGTATTCAGGGTGAAATTTTGCGCCCTTTTCTGCAAGTACAGAGCGTGATTTTATCTCTAACCGCCATCCCTGGTCGTCTGTAAGATGAAGGTGGAGGACATTCATCTTGTAAAAAGCGATCCTATCAATCGTTTTCTTCAGGTATTCCGGCGACTGAAATGTCCGTGAGCAGTCGAGCATCAACCCCCTCCAGCTGAACCTCGGATAATCACATATCGCAATACACGGCACCTTTGACGGCAAACCTTCAGAACCTGACAACTGATGCAGGGTTTGCAGGGCATAAAAGACACCGGCATTCGATCCGCCGGTAATTTCTATCTTGCCTCTCTGCACCTTTAGACGATATCCTTCACGGTGCAGGGAGGTGTCAATGGCCAAGAAGATGCCTTTTCTTTTTCTGCCGGTGTTTACCTTCTTGATAATTCCAAGCTGTCTTGCGGCGATAGCGGCGGTCTCTTCAAGCTTCGCGGGGCAAAACATTCCGGTGTTTTCCGTGATGGTGAAATGACCAGAGGCATACTCTGTGCGTACAGGCTGAGGAATTAAGGCGCGTGAAATAGTAGAAATTTTCTTTTCCTCATTAATACCCGGTTGGCAACGGTGGGTAAAAGCCAGTAAAAAAACCGCAGATAAAAAAATTGAAATACATTTCATCTTTATTCATTCCTTATCATGAAAAATCGCTGTTGTCCAGAAAAATTGAATTCAATAAAATTAAATAAAAACAATTAGTTAAAGCCAACTTTTACCGCCAACAAGCTTTCACTTAAATGAAAATGAAGGGTTGTTCGCGGACACAGGTGGGCTGTTGCGGAAGTCAGTATGTCTGAATATTTTAAAACCTTTTTGCAATAGAATTTCAGAGAGGCATCGCCACATAATCTGCCTTAGCGAGAAACTCCATACTCCTCTGGCAGATGGTGAACCAGCTAAACATATATTTTCAGATTCCACCATTCTGTATTTCATTCCTGATATTTTTCTGCTTCGTAACGAAGGGAAAACCGACGCTCTAAGAATTCTGCTTCATTTGCGAAATATCATCACACTGCATTTTCCAATCAGCTGCTCTTCGAACGCCCTCGCCCTGATGCATTCCGCCACCTCGCGAAAATTTGTTTTAACAAATGTATCATAATGGCTTCCTTCAATCCATTCGATCAGCGCCGACACCGGATTCCACCGCCGTATATGATCTACGATTACGACGCCTTCGCGGCTAACCCCCAGCAACCGCGACAAAATGGCAGTCCCCTGTTCAGGGGCGAACAGATGAAGCCCGCAGGCGACAAAAACCCAATCATAGGTCTCAAACGCTTCATCTATTTCCAACAGGTTCCCCTGCAGAAATTGAATGTTGGCGCTTATCGTTCCTGTGCGACGCCTGGCCGAGGCGAGCATTTTTTGTGAAAGATCCCGCGCAACCACCGAGTTGAAATAGGGGGCGATTTTGAAAGTTAACAGCCCTGTGCCGCAGGCGTACTCCAGCGCACTTTTGCGCCTTACCTCTGGGATAGTGGCGATGCACTCAGCGGCTATCCGCTCAAATGTCGCATCGAGCGATTTTTCAATGATCCCATAAAAAGGATAGAGCCTGTTGTAGAACCGCTGCATCGATTTCACCGAGCGTCTGCGCACAAAACCTCCTGAAAATCCTTTTGCTGCATCCACCGCGACGGCTGTCCCTACTCCCCCATAAAAACGGGGTAGTAATCATGGTACAGATTTTTAATTGACCACTGCAAGCAGAGCGTGGGAACGAGGGGAAAAAAGAATTCTACGAGTGGGCGACAGGCCGCGCCCTGTCGCAGAAGATTGCTCCGTTTGCAATGACAGAAAATGGCGATGCGATCATTGATTCCCTCGCATAATCTATTTCGCCCAGTCTCTCGAGCGTGAAAACGAAAGGATACCCGCCGGATCACCCGCCTTCGCTTTGCCGAAACGAAGTCATTTATCAGCCAAAGGATCCCACCCGGCCCGCTCATCGCGGACAAACAGCCAAAAGCGCTCGCCTCCTGCCTCGGGCAATGAGGCACGGTTTTTGAAGGTCAACGGCCCCTAACTCCATGCCGATACGAATCTGCGGCCGCCAAGCTGCCGGCGGCGAGTCAACAGCCGGGCCATTGAAGGTCCGAGCAAAGATAGACTCTCACAGACCCCACTGTTTATTCGGCTGGGGTCCCATTTCAAAGATCAGCTCGCCGCCGTGGATGATCGTCTCGTGGTTGATCGATGACCGATTATAGGCGCGGCCGTTCAACGTCGCTGATTGAATGTATATATTTTTCGCGCTCAATCGGTTGGCGCGAATGGTGAACTGCTGGCCGGGATAGAAATACTTGTCCAGGCGGATCGATACGCGGTCAAAGACCGGCGCGGTCAGCTGATAGACCGGTGAGCCGGGGCAAACGGGAAAAAGGCCCATGGCGCTGAGAACATACCAGGCGGCCATACAACCGTAATCGTCATCCATTTCAGGCAGATAACCGTCCGGCGCAGCCTTGTAGATGCGGTCGAAAATCGGCGTCTGGTAAAATTCGTGCGTCCCATAGCGGTGGGTCATAGGTTCGGTGAGCAGAGTGCGGACCCATTTTTGCGTCAACCACGGAGCGCCGGCCATGTTGAACAAAAAGGGCGCGTGGATATCGGGCTGGTTGCCGGCCTGATAGAGATGGTTGGTGAAAAAATAGTCCAGCTCGCGGATGAACCGCTCATTTCCGCCCATCATTTCGATCATGCCCGGCACATCATGCGGCACGAACCATCGCCACTGCCAGGGAGATCCCTCGTACATATATTTCTCCCGGTTGACCGCGGGATCATCGGGAAAATCGAGCCAGGTTCCGTCCGCCGCGCGCGCACGCAAAAAACCGATGCGGGAATCCCAGGTGTTGCGGTAATAACCGGCTCGGCGCATAAAATAATCATGTTCCTCGGCATGACCGGCTTTGGCCGCCATCTGCGCTACACACCAGCTGTCATAGGAGTATTCAAAGGTTTGGTCCGGCCGCGCCGGGATATAGCCGAGCCGGTCATACTCCTTCGGCATCTGCGTCATCGTTTCGCTGCGCATGCCCTGATACATGCTCTCTATATCCTCGCGGGCAATTCCTTTTTCATAGGCATCGAGCGCCACGGTGAGCATGTGCTCATGCCGACAGGTGAGAAAGGGCCTGAATCCATCCTTGCCGCTTACGGAAAAACCTCCCACATGGGGCTCGTGTTTGGGATTGCTGTAGGTCCAGTAATCCGCACAGTGCCGGTAGAGATGCTGGATCGAGTGGACCACGTTTTTGAACGTCGCAGGATCCACCAGACTCATCAGCGGAAACTTGGTGCGGTAATCGTCCCAAAAGGCGTAATTGTCATGAAAGAGAAATCCCTCTGACCGATGCACCTGCTGATCGAACCCCAGATATTTCCCGTTCACGTCGGTGATGTTGGAGGGCTGCTGGCAAGAGTGATACAATGCGGTATAAAAGATCTTTTTGTATTCTTCATCGCCGTCAACCTCGACCCTGTCAAGGATGTTGCTCCAGCTCTCCCTGGCTGCCTTGGCTGCGGCGGCGAAATTCCAATGGGGAATTTCGCTCTGCAGATTGAGCCGTGCCTGCTCTTCGCTGATCACGGAAAAGCCGATTTTGAACAAAAGAGGCTCTTCGGCTAAAGTGTGAAAATCGAACAGGACGCCGGCGCGCTGCGCCTCGAAGTGGCGCACGCCCCTATGCAGGACCGTGTCCCAGGTGGCGAAAGAAATAAAGGGCTTGTCGAAACAGGCCCAAAAATGGATGGCGCTGGAATGGGTCCGAAGAGTGCCGGAAAAGGCGTTGTCGCCGGCAACCGTGATGCACGAGCGCTGAACAAACGCCCTACTGCCCGGATCAAATAAAACATGCGCGTCCTCGCTCTTGGGGAACCGATAGCGATGAAACCCGCAGTGCGTCGAGGCGGTCAAAGCGACCTCTATGCCCTCGTCAACCAGGGTGACCTGGTACAGCCCGGCTGTCGCCCTTTCCCTGCGCTTGGCGATGGCAACGGCTGTTTTGCTGCGATCGATCTCCGGCAGGCCCACCGCGGGCAGAACCGAGGCGATCCATCCCCGGTCGTACACCTGTGTGCCGCCGCTGCTCTCTTTGCGAATATGGCTAAAGCCCCGAATCAGCGTGTCGGCGTAATTATAGCCGGAATGAGCCCAATCGCCGCTGCCGGTCAGACTGCTGGGATAGGTGTCTGGCCCTAGTTTGACCATGCCGAAGGGCACAACCGCTCCGGGAAACAGGTGGCCATGGTCGCCCAGCGTACAGATAAAGGGATCAACATAGTCGACGCTTTTCTTCCGATCCGTTCGGCTGCAGCTAAGCGCAACCGCCAACGCACAACTCACCCCCAGCAACAGGATTAGGTCTCTTTTCATTTCTCTTCCACATTTCAAAAACGGTTCGAAGCTGAGATAAAATGTTCATTCCAACACGATATCTTTGACGCCTATTTCGCCCTTTTTCAGCGGCAACGATAAAAGTTTCCCGCCAGGCGGCCAATGGCGGTGATAGCCGCCGTCCCCGGTGACATGGCCGTACACCAGCAAAATGCCGCCGTGATACTTGCCCCAATAGTTGTTGTCGTGATCGTGACCGCAAAAGCAGGCCTGCACATTGCCCTGGTCGAGAAAAGCCTGATACACTGAACCGTCGTCTTCCTCCAAACAGACGGTTTCATGCAACTCCCCTGATTTGACCAAGGTCGAGTCGTGCCAGAGATCATGGTATTGTTGGAGTGGAATGTGAAAGAAAACGACGGCCGGCACTATGGTTTTAAATTCCTCCCGGCTTTTCTGCGATTGCGCACGAAACCATTCCAGCTGATTTTTCTTGATCGATCTGTTGCCGCGTTCCGATCCGCTGTCAAACGCATACACCTGCCAGACCGGGATCGGCGCCTGATCGACGAACACATCGATGCGGTAATCGCACTTGAATCGTCCGGTATCAGGATTGTGCGACCCCATCATCCCCCATTCGGAGCCGGCGAAGATCCTGCGGATCGGCTCGCGGCCCTGACCGCCTTCGGGATCATGGTTGCCGAAGGTAAAAAACCAGGGGATTTGCATTCGATCGAAATAAACACGCGCAAAGGCCGACAATGCCTCGCTGTCTTTTTTTTCTCCGGTAAAGAGATCGCCGGTGACGGCTATGATGTCCGGCCGACACAGCTCCACCAGCTTTTCGACGCGCTCCATGGTGGTCCAGGTTTTTTCCCACGATCTGGAGATGCCGATGTGCAGATCAGTCACCTGCAAAATGCGAATGGAATCAGCCCTGGCAGCGGACCAGCGCAGACAAAAGTGATCTTCGGCGATTCTGCTTATGGTGGCAGAGGCATGGGCGAGTTCGATGGTGAAAAAATAAACCGCCAGTAAAAAGAAAAAATATTTGGCTTTCATTTTTCTTCATTCCTTTTTAGGTTCTATCGGATGCGTCCGATGCTGCAGCAGGGTGAGGACGCCGGCCACCCGCTCCCTTCCCGGTCTCAGCCAGCCGCCGGCGCCGGCTGGACCGGTACGCAGCACTCGATCACGTTAAAAATCGTTGGGGCCGGCGGTTGCGAGACAAAAATATTTCCGCCGTCCTTCTCGAGTACAAGATCACGCAAAAAAAAATTAAAAGCAACTGTTTTGTTCTCTTAAACAGAGGGTGCGGAGAGAATAATCGCGATAGAGCGGCCAGCGCGCGTCCGCGGACGGCATGGGGGGAAGAATTTTTCTTCAGTCGTGACGCAGCGCTTCCACTGGATTGATTCGGCTGGCGCGTGCGGCAGGGTACCAGCCGGCAAGCAGACTGACCAGCAAAGAAAAGAGAAGGGCGCCGACAATGAGCCAGATGGGCAGATAAAAAAAGTCGATCTCCGCCCCTGCTCCGCCCTGACGGGCCATCCAGATGTTGGCGATCCAATTCGCCAGTCGTGAAACCAGCCACCCCAACGCCACGCCCAGGCAGCCGCCCAACACACCGATCACGCCGGCTTCGAAGAAAAAAATAGATTGGATCTGCCGGCCGCTCGCGCCCACCGCTTTCATCACACCGATTTCGCGCGTGCGTTCAAGAATCGACATCACCATGGTGTTGATGATGCCGAGACTGGCTACGATCAGGGCGATGGCGCCCACGGCGCCGAGGGCCATGTCGATCATGAGAAAGCCCCGCCGGATCTCGTCAAATTGATCAGCCAGGGCAAAGACTGAAAAGTTGAGCGCCTGCAGCCGTTTGCGCACAGGCCCTAGATCACTGAGCTTTTTAAGCCGCACATAGAGGACGTCATAGCCTTCGGTTGCCTGGTTCCTGCGGCTCAGCATGTTCCACATGCTGGTAAAGACGAACCGTGGTATCTTTTTGCCGGTGACCATAGGCGCGAGAATGCCGCCCTCTGTCTGCGGACTGCTGAACGCGTGCGGCTTCGGCCGGATGCCCGCAATCCGAAGCCGAGTGACCCGCTCGCTGAAAGGCGCCTGTCCATTCGAGCTCAGGCCCAAGGCCTGTCCGAGATCGAATACCGATGTAATCACCTCGATCTCTGCACCGATCAGCGAATCCACGGGTATATGCCGATGGGTGCGGCGGGTCTCCGCTGAATCCTTTTCTGCGGGGTCGAGAGAGAGATGGAGTTGGCCCAACGTATAGTAAGAGAGGATTACCTCGTGCGCGGAATCGCTGGTGAAAAACGCGCCCCAGCCCATCTTGTCATAGGGTTTGTATGCGCCCATGGCAGCCGGCAGGCAACGCAGGGTGGTGTTGGTTTCACGGCCAAGAAAACGGACTCTGACCGGAAAGGTGTTCTCGGGAAAGACGATGGCCACCTCCGGCATGGCGGCGATAAGCGCCAAGGCGGAATCATCGAGCGCCCGCGTTTTCTGCTGCATTCCGTCCATTGCGCCGGCCAGATTGCCGGACAGGGCCTCCTCGATTTTCATTTTGACCGGGAACACTCGCAGGGTGGTAAAGAGATCGTTGGCGGCAAAGGTTTCAGTTACGTTGCGCTGCAGACCGGCGCCGAAGGAGACCATGGAGACCAGCGCGCCGATGCCGATGATCACGCCAAGGGTGGTCAACAGCGTGCGCAGTTTGGTGCGCCGAAGATTTTCCAAGCTGAAACGGAGCAAATCGAACAGGCTCATGTCGTCCGCCGCAGTTCTTGCTGCTGCACGATTTCTCCGTCCAGCATGTGCAGCATGCGGTGGGAAAGGCGTGCAGCGGCGGGTTCATCATGGGTGACCATAAGGATGGTTAAGCGGCGCTCCTGATTGAGCTGTAACAAAAGATCGAGGATCTCCACCGCTGTCCGACTGTCGAGATTGCCGGTGGGTTCATCCGCCAGGAGAATGGCCGGCCGGTTGGCTAAAGCGCGGGCGATGGCCACGCGCTGGGCTTCGCCGCCTGATAGTTCTGCAGGCCTGTGATGTTTGCGCAGCGCCAGCCCCATCAAGTCCAGCAATTCCTCAGCCCGCCTTCTCCGCTGCGCCCTGCTCGCACCGGCAAACACCATCGGCAGCTCTACGTTTTCCACGGCGGTTCGCGAGGGAATCAAATTGAAGGATTGAAAGATCATCCCCACCACATTCCTACGGTGCAGCGCCAGCGATTCCCGGTCCATGGCCGTCAGGTCGCAGCCCCGCACCTTGATTTGTCCAGAGGTGGCGCTGTCGAGTCCGCCGATGATATTGAGCAATGTCGATTTTCCCGAGCCGGAACGGCCCACCAGGGAGATAAACTCCCCCGCCTTTACGGCAAACGTAACGCCGGCCAAGGCTGCCACAGCCGTCTCGCCCTTGCGGTACTGTTTGTAGAGATCGATCGCCTCGATCAGAACAGCCACTCTTCTCTCCTTTTTGTATCTCCTACGTAAGGCAAGCGGACCGGGTTTCACGTTTTTCACCGAGCCGGCGATTCTATTCTGGCGACTGCCGGAAATCGACGCAAACAACCGAGGAGACGCGCCCTCTCAGCCTTCGGGCCGGCAGGCCGTGCTTTTATCCACTGGATCGCACCGCCCGCTATTCTGAAAAACCGCTTTGAGCAACGACGGCCTGTTGGTCATGATCCCATCCGCACCGATCTCGATTAGACGACGCATCGTCTCAATGTCGTCCACCGTCCAATACTGTACGGCGATGTTGTGTCTGTGGGCGGAACGAATAAAGGCGGGAGTGTCAAAGCGATGACCGGCGCGCTGAATCGGGACCTGAAACACCGACACCGGATCCAAGTAAAACAGATCCAGCCCAGCAGACCGGAGCGCCATATACCTTTTGACGCTCGCGGCGGAGGGCGAAAGCAGCAATCGCGGATGCCGGGTTTTTCGTATCCGCTTCATTTCGACAAAGATCTCCTGATGGAAGGAGGCCAGGACCATCCGCGCAAACGTGTGATGGGCGGGGTCAAGCGTCTCCATCGTCTCGATCACTTTATGGAGCGCCGCCAAACCCGTGTTCCCGGATTGCTTGATCTCCACATTGATCGGATTGTGTGGGAAAGCGACGATCAGTTCAGCGAGCGTGGTGGCGAGAAATTTGCTGGGATGTCTGGGAGTGACGCTGTCGGGATAGATGATATCCAGCGGAGTGACCTCCTTGCCGAGGTGATTGCTATATTTTCTCAGATCGCCCGTGAGATTGACGCCGCCGGAAACCGAATTATGATAACCGAAATCGACCTCATTCTTCATCAGATCGGCATAGTTGACGTCGGCAATCCTCGCATTCATCAGTTGGGTTTTTCGGTCCAGGGTGGTGTCATGCGACAAAATCACGACGCTGTCCCTGGTCAATGAAACATCGGTCTCCAGCATGACTTGCGGATCAATGGAATAAGCGTTATAAAAAGCCTCCAGCGTGTTGTCAGGGAACTCGTGGTTTCCGCCGCCGTGGGCGATGAGCAAAGGCCTGTTTCCGCCCCTTCGCAGGGGGTTCTCGCCTCTGCTGCCGGCGAATCTGGGAGATAACGCAACTATCGCATAGAGAACCAAAGGGATGAAAAAAATCAGATGGCGTCGTTTCATGGATATGCCGTAGATGGATCGCCCTCCTGCTCTGGCTTTGAGCAGATCATTCGTTTTCCCTGTCGATCAAGCACGCTGTGCATTGATTTATACGCAATTTGCTCGAATTTATCAACCATTAACTTTCACCAGGACACAAATTTAAAAAGTCCGCGGTAACTCCCTGCATCAAAGGCGCAAACATCGGACGGCGGCAACCGGAATCGTCGTAAAGCGACATTCAACCGCTGAGGGAGGTGTATCGGATTGGCTGGCAAAGCAAAGGAAGGCAGAAGAGTTCTTCCACCCGGCGGCGCATCTCTCCTGCCGCTCGATCATCCTGAAAAAATGCTCGATAACCCTTGGGCTGGCTTCAAGACGGGTAACGTGGAAAAACTTGTATTGCCGCGTGCAGCGGCCCAGTTTCGATGCGTCACATATGCTTTACTCTGTGATCTCCTGCAACTCGCCCGCTTCGATGCGGAACCGACTCACGGCGGGGTCATGGACATGGAAGCCCCAGGTGGTCAAATCAGCGCCGGACGCCGGCCTGATCTGCGTGCCTTCCGGAAGGCCGAGGTCGATATCGAGCGTCGAGCCATTCCATGGACTGCCCTCGGGCAGCTTGAAATATTCATCCAGATAGAGCGTGTCACGCGAGACCTTCCAGCCAAAGTCGATCCATCGCGCGTTTTTCAAGGCCTGTGCGCGCGACTTGCTGTAAGCGGTCTTTTCCACCGATATCCAGCCGGAGGGGGCATCGCTTTGGTGAATACTCAGCTCAGGCGTGCAAAAAAGCTGTTTGGTAGACGACTTGAACAGAAAGGTAAAAGAACCCACCGCCGCCTTGTCATCATACCCCGTGTCGGATGCTTTTTTCAACGGAGCAATCCAAAGCGTCCGGGGAAGCGCATCCAGCTTGACCTTCTCCTCCGTATGATCATGATTGGCGTACATGGAAAGTCGTAGAGCAAGCAGCACGATCAGGGCGCACAGGGCGGCGATCCAGACGAGGAAGACGATCACCTTGAACAGCTTTGAACAGGCACCGATGCGGAAGATCAACTTGATGCCAAGATAGGTGAGCGCGGCCAATGGAATGAGGAAAACGATCGCTGCTAGCATCAGCACGCTCTGGGCCATATCGCTGCCCAGGGCGATGGACAGCAACATTGGAATGTTCTGCACATCCGGTTCGATCAGCGACCGCACCATGGGGGTATTATGGAGAAGAAGCATTGCGGCGGACATAAACAGCAGTATGAAACCGAAAACAGTGAATACGGCGCCCAGACAGACCGACGCGATTCTGAACAAGCCCGCCATGACCCCGCGGAATGTTCTGCCGCAGACCGAAAGCGTTTTGCCGGCACGCGCGGCAAGGCTGTCGGGATCATACAACGGTTTGCGCGGCGCGGCCGCTTCGCCTCGGCCGGTTCCGCTTTCGGCGTTAAACTCTTCCGGCGCCCCCATGATATCGATCATACGGTCAACTATCTCTCGGCCGACCAGACGGGGAGGATCTTCGCCGCCGCCGAAAATCTCGGCAATACGGGTCTCGATGTCGGCGATGGTTTCCTCACCGCCCTGTTCCGCTTTCACCCGGGCGGAGACATGCTCCAAATAACGCGTCAAGACCGTGAAAGCATCCTCGTCGATGCGAAATAGTTGCCCGGCGATGTTGATGTTGATGTTTTTTTTCATGACAGCCTGCCTATTTTTTTCCGCGTATCTGATCGACAGAATCGACGAGCTCCGCCCAGGCTCTGTCAAGATCTGCGAGATAAGATCGGCCCAGCTCGGTGAGCTCATAGTATTTGCGCGGCGGGCCTTGGGGCGACTCTTCCCAGCGGTAGCTGAGCAGCCCGGCGTTTTTCTGCCGGGTGAGCAAAGGGTACAGCGTTCCTTCCACGACGATCAACTCTGCCTTGCGGAGCTCATTAATAATGTCCACTGCGTAGGAGGAGCTTCTTGAAAGGATGGCCAGGATGCAGTACTCCAGAATGCCCTTGCGCATCTGTGCTTTTGTATTGTCGGTGTTCATGATGTTGTTTTCACCCGCCTATTGAAATGATAGGATTGAGACTAGAGCTTCATTCGCTGCTTGACCGTTTCATACTCGTTCTTGACGATCTCTTTGATGTTGGCGATGGTCACTGGTTCGCCCCTCATCTCCAGCTTTTGCGCCGTGGTCTTGGCCTCAGGTAGAACGATCCACAGCACGAGATACAGCGCCAATCCGAACCCTCCGGCAAAGACCAATGCGGCGAAGAGGATCCTGAATACCAGCGGAGACCAGGAAAAATAGGCCGCAATGCCGGAACAAACCCCGCCTAGCAACCGATGGTCATAATCGCGGTAAAAACGGTGCGAAGAGGAAAAACAGAATTTATTGCTGACAGCCGTGCCGCCGTTGATCGCTTCCGGTGAACCCAGGATGGCGATCACCTGTTCAAAATCTTGCACGGTGATAACCTGCTTGTAGGTGTTGAGCCGCATGGTGAAAAGGTCGGCCATCCTGCTTTCGATGTCGTAGATGATCTCCGCTGCGCCGGTCTCGGCGGCGAACTCTTTTTCCAACCGTGCCAGGTACTGCCGAAGACGTGAATAGACCTCTTCCTCGAGATGAAAAGCGCGGCCCCCAAGGCTGCTGTTGACGGCTATTTGCATAGTTGTTACTCTTAATACCTTTTATTACATATTATCTTTCGATATCATAATATAATAAATTTTTAAATACTATGCAATACATATTAATAAAAATCAGCAAATTTTTCCATCCTGCATTGAATTATCTATGGTAGCGAATTGGGCGAAGAGGATTTGTTTTTCAGTGAGTCCGAATTCGGCAAGCGTCAGGTTGCGCCGCAATGTCCGGCAGGTGTAACCACTCGGCGCCTTGCATCCTCCGCCGATCGGACTGAACAGCGATGCTGAAGATAAATGATTAAAGAAGGGGCGACATGAATCCAGTCGATGCGCTGTAAGGACTTGCCGTCAAAATGATGACAGACGCTTGCGTCTGCTTCGGAATTCAAATCTCCCATGAGTATAGTGGGCGAATCGCCGGCGACCTCGTGAAAAGAGAATCGCCCAGGACTATTCACGCCCCGGGCGATTGCCAAAGAACAAGGTGCTGATGCCCAAGCCGCGCCGTCAAGCCGGCCTTGAGCTTTATCTGTTCAAGGCATCAAGAATTTCCTGAATTTCTTCCTGACAGCCTCCGCAGACCGTGCCGGCGGTTGTCGCCTCACCTACCTCTTCCACGGTTTTCAACCCCTTTTCCTTGATCGCCTTGATGATCTCGGCCCTGGAGATCTCATTGCAATTGCATACCAAATCGTCTTTCGTCATCATGTTTCCTTTCAATTGAGGCCGAAAATTTTCAAATCCTGTTCAACCGTGGTGTTGGCCTGCACGCCGAATTTTTGCTGCACCAACTCCAAAACCTTCGGGGTCAGGAAGCCCGGCAACGTCGGACCGATATGCGTGTTCTTGATGCCGAGATAGAGCAGGGCCAGGTGGACGATGATCGCTTTCTGTTCATACCAGGCGATGTTGAAGACGATCGGCAGCTGATTGACGTCGTCCAGATTTAAAACCTCTTTCAGTTTCAACGCGACCAGCGCCCAGGAATAGGAATCGTTGCATTGGCCTGCGTCCAGCACACGCGGAATGCCGCCGATGTCGCCGAGGTTCAATTTGTTGTAGCGATACTTGGCGCATCCCGAGGTCAGGATGACCGTGTCCGGCGGCAGCGCCTGAGCGAATTCCGTATAATATTCACGACTTTTTTGCCGCCCGTCGCATCCGGACATCACCACGAGTTTTTTGATTGCGCCGGTTTTAATCGCCGCAAGGACTTTATCCGCCAGCGCTAAAACCTGCTCATGGGCGAACCCGATGGGGATTTCACCTGTTTCGATCTCGGTGGGAGGGGGACACTTTTTCGCCTGCTCGATGATTTCGCCAAAATCTTTTTGACCGTTGGCCAATTTTTTATCGATGTATTTCCATCCCGGCATACCCGCGGCGCCGGTGGTGTACACGCGGTCGTTATAGGTTGTAGTTTTTCGTGGAGGGACCAGGCAATTGGTGGTGAAAAGAATCGGGCCGTTGAAAGTTTCAAATTCGTCGAGCTGACGATGCCACGCGTTACCATAATTGCCCGCCAGATGAGTATATTTTTTAAACTCTGGATAGGCGTGCGCAGGCAACATCTCGGAATGGGTGTACACATCCACCCCCTGGCCTTCCGTCTGCTGCAACAACTCCTGCAGATCCCTCAGATCGTGCCCGCTGACCAAAATGCCCGGATTCTTCCTGACTCCGATCTTTACCCGCGTGTGTTGAGGATGACCGAAGGCAGCGGTGTTCGCCGTGTCAAGCAGAGCCATCGCCTTGACGCCGTATTCGCCGGTACGCATCAGCCAATCCAGCAGCGCCGCTTCATCCACAGGGGTGGCGATCATGACCAGGGCCTTTTGCATGAAATCATAGATCTCTGCCTGTTCATGCCCCAGATTAAAGGCATGTTCTGCATAGGCCGCCATCCCTTTGAGGCCGTACAACACATACTGCTTGAGGGCACGGTGATTTTCATCGGCGTCAAACGTAAGCGTGCCGACCTTTTCCGCTTTCTCCAAAAACTCCGCCTCAGTGGATGCGTTCCAATGGAGCGCATCCGGTTTTCCGCCGACAGGATATCGGCCTTTAAGATCGTCGCGCAGCCTCAGACTTTCCTTAACGGCCTGAAGAATGGCCTGATCATCAAAGTTGGCGTTGGTGATGGTCATGAACAAACAGTTGGTGATATGCCGGTCGGCTGCATTCGTGTCCGCTCCCTTTGCTCGAGCTTCCAACGCTGACAGGGCAAGCCCTTGGCAGGCGTAAATCAACAAATCCTGCAAATTGGCGGTAGTCGACTTTTTTCCGCACACCCCATTGAGTGTGCAACCGATATTCTTGGCCGTCTCCTGGCATTGATTACAAAACATTCCCATTGCGCCTCCTTGAGTGATAGATACCGTCCGGCATGATTTCATCCAACGTTCCGGCTCAGCATAATGAATTTTTTTATTCAGCGATCCATAAAACTTGTCCAACTTTAAATTTACTCCCTAGGGCGATCAAAATCAACGATTTCTTCAAATCGCAGCGAGGATTCAGGCAGTATACATTTAAACCTTGCAAAACGAATTCTAAATGCCGCCGGCGAAGGATGAACGTTTTCTCTGCACCCTTATCAGCAAAAAACGAGCGTTGGATTCGCTGTCCGAGGACGGCGCGGCGAAGCGGGTCTGTGCAGACCCGCTGAGGGTTTGAGATGATCACGCAGGCGGTCAGGCGGTGACGGCCGCGGATTCCGCCTGGCTGCAGATCCGCACCCCTGCGGCAGGCAGATCAGAGTTTTCCACGAAGAGAGACGGCGCGGCGCAACGGCGGACGAACGCGATGATGATAGGGATCTTGACTTTCCAACTGGCAATGATAAAGTTCGATCAGCCGCAGCAGGGCGTTCTCAGCCGCGGGACTGTCCAACCCGCTGCCGGCAAAACGCTCGTGGTCCAGTATGGCGCGCAAGCGCATGATCTCCCATCGCCAGTTGTTTCGCACCCACTCTGGAAAACCCTGATGCAAAGCCTCAGCCGCAGCAGCTGCATGCCGCACTGCATCGACATCCACCGACTGTTTCAGTTGAGCGGCTGTCGCCGTGCGCTCGAACGTATCGATAAGGTTCAACACTTCACTGGCAACGCCCGCGCCGAATTCATAAGCGATATATTCCTCCAGGGTAGCTCGGCTGGACTGATCCCTGTTCCAGTAAAACTGGACCGCCACAACTTTGTTCATATCCTCGTAGATGCCCTCACTGTAGGGAAATCCTCCCTGAGCGACGTGCTTGATCTGATCCCATAATCGTTGAAACCTGGAAGGCAAAGGATGGGCGCCGAACCCGCCCCAGGGCCAATTGCCCCACATGCTGATCTCGGGAAAATTGAGCAAAGGCTTGCCGCCCGGCACGCCCTGATCGAGTGGATAACGCGGAAAGTCTTCGTGAGAATCTGCAAGAATGTAATCCAGCCATTCCCCCTCTTCACTCAGGAGGCGCGTCAAACCCTGCCATTCTCCTTCCGGTGGAGTGTCAAACATCCAGGTGCTGATAATGGTTTTTAACCCGGGGAAGTAGCTCCTGCCGAGCTGAGTGAGTTCGCGCGACATTCTTAGATATCCGTTAGTGCCCCACGGTGAGCACGGTGCACAGGCACAGCCGCCTTCGTCGTACGGCCAGAACATGACCGCATCCAAACCAACGTCAACGAGGTTTTCAAACAGCTGACGCGTGGTATCGAGAATATAGGCGCGTCCTTCAGGATGGCTGAAGCAGATGGGGTGGCCGCTGTTGCCGCGCCGGCGGGTCGGGTCTGGCAGAGGGGTGGCCCGAATGTGCAGCGGCGCTCCGGCGAAAAGCGCGTTGCTCAAGCCTGTGACAAACTGCAGCCCCACCTCTCTGGCAGCCGTAACGGTCTGTCGCAGCATGGCCATGGCCGGTTCCGTCTGCGGGTCTTTCCACCCCTGCAGATTGATCATCGGCAAGACCGCCATGACTGCATTCACCCCCCAAAGGGCAAGGTCCTCCAAGTAGCGAGCCATCTCCTGCTTTGAAGCCTGGTGGTACCAATTGTGAAAATGGGTCGCAAAATACATTCCCCGCACGGCGCCCTGCGGGTTGGAAAAGCCTCTCCAAGTGGATGGTTGAAACACGCCGTCATAACCACTGGTGCGGAGGAATTTGCCGGCGCCGTACAACAAGCCGCGCGGAGATCCGCCGGCGATCAGCACTGCGGTTTCTTTTTGCTCGATGCGAAAGGCTTCGGCCGGCAGCCGTTCATCCAGGTCGAAAATGAGCTGCGCGTCGGTATTCGCCGCAAGAACCGCAGTCGCACAGCGCGTTTGAATCCGATCCTGCAGAATGGTCAAGATTTTACCGACCGCGGGATCAGTTGCAGCGGCCAGCCGTACCCGCAAAACCGGGCAGGAGGACGGAGGACCACTTGAGGCAGCTGAACGGTTCAGCGGCGGGGGAGCGCACCCAGTCCACCCCGCACTGAGCGCAGCCATGCCGCTGCGCTGCAGAAAAACTCTTCGATTCAATTCCGGCACCTCTTATCTTTTCCTCATGACCCTGCCATTGACAACGCCTCTTTAGTCGCGTTGCACACCGTTCCGTCGGCTTTTATCGCCATTCACCGGCGCCCTGCCGACAAGGCGATGTACGCTGTCCGCTCTGGCGTTGACCTTCACTGCTCTGCGTTAGTCCTTCGGCAGTAGCGGCTTCCAGATGGTCGCAGCGATATAACGCTCTTTGGCCGATGCATCGTTGTAATAAACTACTGTTACAACCCGGCCGTCCGAACGCTGAGCGCTGCGCGGATAGCCAAGGTCCCAGCACGCGCCATCGTGGCGCAGAACGATCTCTGAGCTCCAGGTTTGGCCTTCATCAGCAGAGATCCTGGCGCGAAGGCCGAACGGGGCATGTCGCCAGCCGTAAGTCAATGCGATGCGGCCGTCAGCCAGCCGGATCATGCTTGCGGGATTTCCGCCATTGTCAATGTATGGCTCTTCCAGCAGATACCATGATTTACCTTCATCCGGAGAAAGGTAGGCGTCCAGCCACCAGCGGCGCTGCCCGTTAAAATCCCCGCCGTGGCGAATCACGGAAAGAAATGCGCCGCTCTTTAAGCGCACGGTGGCCGGCATGATTGCATATCCATAGCGTTCCACAGGCGGCTGTTTACCGATCCAGCCAACCAACTCCCAGGTCAAGCCGCCGTCTTTGGTACGTGCACAAAAAGGCCAGCCCTCTTTGCCGTCATCCTTGGGCGAGGTTAAAAACACAAACAGGTCGCGCTCGCCGTTGACGATATAGTCTGTTCTGGCCAGCAGACCGCGCCGGTTGAAATCCGGAAACGAGTATGGGCCATTCCAGGTTCTGCATCGATCCAAGCTATAGAAAAAGGCGCCGCCCTGAGAACGAAACTTGAGGGCAAAATCCGGATGCATAAAGTTGATTGCGTTTTTCAGCTCGGTGGCTTTGGCCTCCTTTTCCTGTTCGTCAAGAAAAGTGGGTTTTTCGATGGTCCAAGTTTCGCCGCCGTCCAGAGTGCGCGCCTGTCGCTGCACCTGCGGCGGTTTGATCGGATGCCCATCCTGTTCATCATCGTCAAACTGCCCGACGACAAATCCGACGACCATCTCATTTCCCCATGCCCACATTCCGTTATTCGCCGGCCAGCCGGCGAATTTATCGGTCTCTTTAAAGACAATACGATTCCTGATCTCCGCCGGTCCCTGAGCCGCTGCGGCTGAACTCAACCAACAGCCCACGCCCACCATCAGAAAAAATATCTGCACCATGGCGCAACTCCTTTTCCGTCGTCATTCTTCCGACACTGGAAACATTTCTCGCCGCTGCCTCATTGATTGAGGAAAAGAGCGTTGAAGAGCAGTTTATAGGTTGCCGGCGTTGCGGCGCGATACTGCGGATTAAAAGCGAACAGCACCAGCTGTCCTTTGCCCTTGGCCAGCCAAGCCAGACTGGTCCTGTTTGCCAGCTTTTCCTCTTTTTCGAGGTATCCACTGAGCAGCAGCTCTTTTTCCGGAAACCAACCGACCACTCGGCGGTCCATATCCCAGGAAGGGATCGAGGTAACCAGGATCGGCCGGCCCCGGTAAAAAACTCCAACCTCAGGCGGCATGCCCTGGGTAAGGGCGTGATCTTTGGCTAAAAGCGTACGGACCAAAGAGCCCGGGCAATAAAGACCCTCTTTGGCCGCTGATTCTGCGATATTGCGCACCGGCAGCTGGAACTCTTGCTTTTCTTTGCCGTGGGTGATCTCCAGCTTGCCCATAAACAGCTCGGTGGAACGGCCCCAGGAGACGATCTCCCCTCCCTGGTCGAGAAAGGTCATCAACTTTTCAAAGCCGGCTTTACCGATCCCTTTGGCCTGCTCCGGAGGATAATCGCTGACCACGTATTCGTCCTGGCGTTTGTATTTGCCCTCCAACAAAACGGATTTATCGTCATCCGGGAAAACCAGCACATCGAATCGACCGGCGAGATCGCTCTTTTCGAAATCAGCCGGCCGAAGGACCGTAAACGGAATGGCATGGCTGTCGAACACATAGCGGGTCCAACCCGCATCCATATCGTGAAACCAGGTCTCCACCAAAGCGATGCGCGGCAACCGCACCGATTTTGCTTTGATACCCGCTGACGTCGAAGCATAACAAGGCGAGATGCGCAATTTCTCCAACAGAGCGGAGAATTTTTCCCCGCGGCGGTCTGAATGAATAACAAAACCGCCGGCTGAGCACTTTTCACCCTGCACGGTGCAGGATTCGGTCAATCGCTCGACGGAGAGCCCGTCTTGCAGAGCAAGGAACGCGGCCCGAAAGCTGGCGTTGTTCTCGACCGGCCACACGGAGAGACTATAATCGGCGGGCGGCTCTTGCCGCAAGGTGAAAGGAGGCATGATCTCCTTCAGTTGGAAAGAGCGTCCGGGTTCCAGGACCGGGACCGCTTCCACTCCGCTGTGCAGGGAAAGCGACCAGGAGGTGATGTCATAGGGTTTGATGATCTCCCCGTCCGGAGCAAAACGGCGCACCGGGTATTCCTGTTTTTCCAGCATCTCTTTGATAAAAGCTCGAAAAGGCTGCGCCAGAGAGACCACAAGGTCGCCTGCTGCAAAAGTGCGGCCGGCGATAGACGCAGCCTCCTCCAGCTGGTGGATGCGAATGCCGTGTTCGAACAGCAAATTGATCAGATCGGCCATCAAACCGGCATCATGCTGTTTCCGCGGGATGATGTAATAATAGGGCGCGCGCTTTTGCCCCAGTTCCACCTCGCGCCGGCAAAGGTCGTTGCGAAAAGTCAACAGTTCCTCGCGATAGCGGGCCGCCGTGTTGAGCAGGGCATGAAACGAGGCCACCTCATACTGCACCATATCGTGCAAACGCCACCAGCCGCCCGGCCAGGGCGCGGTCATGTTGATGCTCTTTTTATATTCGGCAAGGCCCTTGTCGCCGGCGCGCAACTCGTTGGGCTCCACATAAACCGGCGTCGCGATCTTGCAGCTGGCCAGTTCGGTCAGCAGCGCGATGCCCCCTTTCCACGCGCAGGTTTCGGTGGGGCCGGGCCAATAGAAATCAAAAGCGTAGCTTTGTGAAATGCCGGTGAGCCCTCTTTCCGTCATGTCGGTGACCATGTGGGCGCCGAAGATCTTGCTCCAATTATAAAGGCCGGCGTCCAGGTTTTCGGCGATAGGATCGTGAACCGGCGGAACGAAATAGCGCGGCCCAGCGGCGCCCATCTGATGTTTGTCGACCATCACCTGGGGAAACCAGGAGGTGCTGTACAAGCGAGAAATCGCGCGCGTGTCCTCCTGTGTCAGCGTCACATAATCGCGATTGTTGTCGTGGCCGATGTATTTATGGTACACGCCCGGCATGGAGGCGCCTTCAAAGAGGGTGCCCTTGTTTTTTCGGTAATATTCCACCACCATATCCATGCCGTCCGGATTGTGGGTGGGCACCAGCATGAGGACCACCGCATCCAGTGCGGTGAGAACCGCCGGGGCACGGCTGGTGGCGAGCTCATAGGCGATGAGCGGCGCCGCTTGCGCCGGCGCCACCTCCGTTGAATGCATCGACAGCGTTGCGAGTAGAAAAACGCGGCCTTGCGCGATCAGGGCGCTTCGTTCGCTCTCCGCAAGATCTGCTTGCAGCGCCAGTTTTTGATTGATCTCCCGCAGCGCCGCTAGCGTTTCGATGTTTTTCTCCGATGAGATAAAGGCCACATACATGGGCCGCCCCATGGGGGAGCGGCCGATCTCGGTCATAGTCATGCGGCTGGAGGTCTGATCGAGTTTTTTCAAGTAGGCGATGAGCGCCTCATAGTCGATCAGAGATCGATCGGCGCCTGGTTCAAAGCCGAAAAAAGAATCAGGGGTGGGACATTTACTTTGAGGGTCTGCGGCGAAAACAGACAAAGCCCCGAAAACGATCAGCACAAGCCAGAGCCGGATACTTTTTTGCATAAAAGCCTCCATGGCGGAAGTTGATCAGAGTATTCCGGGTTAAAGTAGAAAAAGAAATACATTCGCACAAGTAAAATTGTTCATTTCGGCGGGTTCCGACTATTGCGCCGCTGAAAAAAGCCGGGGTATGAGAAGGGTTAAAACCTGTATACGGAAGTCTGGATGGCAGTTCGCCGCTGAAGGACTTGATCACACCGCCAGATGCTGCAGGTCGCCGGCCGCATCCATAGCGACATGGCGGCCGACTTGCTCTAACAGGTTTCGCCCCTCCCTGATGCTCTGCAGACGCAGCAGGACTTTCCCGTCCAGGGTTTCGGCAATCCGATTCGTCATGCCTGCAGCTGCCGGCGCCTGCAACGATCCCGTGAGTGCGTGGAACGCCTGAACGGTCAACCGATATTCAGAACTGCGAATGATAAAAATGATTTCATCGTCGTCCACAGCCAGTTTTTCGATGACCGCGCCGGTGTAGGTGGCAAAGGTGTAGAGTTGCTGTTCATGATGCACGCCGATCAGAAAACCAATGAAGGAACGGCGCAGCCAGGGTATGAGCGCTATGGACGCGGTAAAACTCGTGCCGGGCTTTTCGAAATGGTTGCTTTGCATCCAGATATAGGCTGATGGAAAGGAGCAACCCCAGTCCTTTTCCATATAGCCGCGTCCGCCGGTCAGGTCGATCCGTTCTCCCTGCATATTTAAAACGCCGTGAATGGTGTGATCAAGACTGAGAACGCCATGATAGCACTGCATAAATGGGACCCAGGCGTACCATCCCATGACGCCGGGGGCGCGCCAGGTCTTCGGCCAAATCACCGGATCGCTGAACGTAAGTCGGCCCGTGATCCGCCACCCCTGCTCCTCGAGATCGAGTTTGACTTCCTGGCTGGTAAAGCGATTGGGGCCGATCGTCAGATCAAAGCGTTTTTCCTCAGCGCGACACTGCCCCAGGGGATAGCGCGAATAGAGCGTCCTGCCGCTGCCTCCTTGCAGAACTTGAACAAAGGCATGACTCTGAGCTGCATCCCGGCAGAGTGAAATGCCGGGAATCACGGCCAGTCGATGCCGCTCAAAGGCATCGACCAATTTTATAAACCATCCTTCAAAAAAGGGAGACCTTCGGCCGCGTCCGTGGTATCCCTCAGGATGAAAAATTAAGCGCCAATGATTGAACATATCCGTCCGGGGTGACTCTTCATCGCATTGCCAGAATGGCTGCCAGGCCGAGAATCAATAAACCCGACATCAGCAGGTGGATCTGTACATTCCATCCAGCCGCCGGTTTGAGGGAAGTAGGTTGATCATGGAACCGGTACACCTGCTGCCAGGTGCGCGGCAACAGCAGAACATAGGGAATCAGAGCGGCCAGAACCGGCCACCCCTGTGGCAGAACAGCAAAGCCCAGAACAAGAAGGTTCCCGACTAAAAGCGAATGGATAAGCAGAAATCCCCACCTCCCCCTGCGGCTGCCAATACGCGTCACGATGCCGCGCTTGCCCGCCCCGGCATCAGCCGGCAGATCGATCATCTGACCCATCCAGAGAATGGAAGCGGTGCTCAGCCCGGTGATGGGCATGGCAGCCACCACATAGGGATGGAAAAGCACATTCTGGCTTGCCGCGGCGACCAGCACAGCCATCGGTCCAAAGGCGAACCAGACCGACACTTCACCGAGACCCCGGTAGGCGAGTTTGATGGGAGCCGCAGTGTAATATTTGCTGAAAAAAATGGATAAAACACCGAGTCCGATCAACCAGGGCCGAACGGCCGGTTCGATCAGCACCAGCAACACTGTGCCGGCACAGGCAGCGATGATCAGGCTCGACCGAGCAATCCAATACATGGATGGAAGCAGGTCAGGGTGCTGCAGCAGGAAACCGGTGCCGCCGCTGAAATCGTTGCGGTGCTGGTTTATCCGGTCTGTGCCCTGCAGGGTGTCAAAGATGTCGTTGTACACATTGGTGGCAGCGTGCAAGCCCAGGCCCATGATCGTTACGACAAAGAAACGCGCCAGGCTGAACTCGCCTTCGGCCATCACCGCTAGAAGGGTACCCGCCAGCAGAGGCGCTAGTATAGAGCTGAAAAAGGGTGCGCGCATGACAGCAAAAAGTCCGGGTTTTTTAGTGATCATAATGATCCGCTTTCCTTTAAAGTCTTTCTCAGCATAACAGCCAAAACAACAGGTCCATTCCGCTGAAAAGGTGCTGGTCGTTCTATTCTTCGACATTCTGCAGGGGCAGAAAGCCCGACGACCGCACAAAGGAAAAATCACGCCGATGAAGCTCCGTAAGTTCAAACTATCGTTGTAACTATGGTCCTACGCCGGCAGTTTTATCTATCTCCCGTTTTTCATTGTGGGAAAGCCGAGCCTAGCTCCGCAGCTCCTCCCGCTGCCCTCCGCGTAACGGATATTTTCTGCTTTTGTCCTTGATTTTTTACCGTTGTTTGGATATTTTGAAAATACAGGGCAAAAGCTATTTTCCGCCCTTGCAGTAAAAAGACAGCCGACAGCCTCTGTCACAGGACCAGAAAACATATGAAGGAAGCGAATCAGACCTCTGCCGGGTTATGGAATTTTTTCCAAGACCACTGCCGCTCTTTTCATGCTCGTCTCGCCGTCGCTGGGCCGGAAGGAAAGCTACACTTTACAGACCTTTTTCTGCGCGCAGAACGCCTGGCAAGCGATTTGAGCAAAGCGGGCTGTCAACAGGGCGAGGGGATGGTTCTGGCCCTGCCGAATTCCATTGCTTTTGTTCCGGCGTTTCTCGCACTGTGCAAGCTGTGCTTGATCATCCGGCTTCGGTGGGTGTGGCGATGAAAAACGTTAAAGTGCTGATCGTTGACGAGCAGGGGAGGCCGTTGCCCATAGGACAGAAGGGGGAGGTGGTCGTACGCAGTGAAGCAGTCGCCGGCGGCTAGGCCATGGGGCCTCAGGCAGAGATCTCGCCCTTCACCGATGGCGCCTTTAGGATGGGGGATATCGGCCACCTCGATGCGAACGGATTTCTTTATCTCCATGGACGCAAGGAGGCGCTCATCAACGTCGGTGGACTCAAAGCTTCTCCGGATGAAGTGACCATGGTTTTGGAGAGCTGTCCGGCGGTGCGAGAAGCAGGGGTCATCGGCGTTCGCGATGCCACGGGGGAAGAGTTCATCTACGCCGCCGTGGCCCTGCGCTCCGCGCTGAGCGAAAAGGATCTTCTCGCCTTCTGCCGCTCACGCGTGGCTGATTATAAAGTACCTCGGCGGTTGGACATTTTTGATGAACTGCCTCGCGGTCCGTCGGGAAAAATCAAGATCGATCCGCCGGCGCTTTAAGCTTTTTCCCACGCGGTGTCGGTTCGAGCGGAACCTACCGTCCTTTTTTATAAAATGCCGTGACAGCGGTTGTCAGCAAATTTAGAGTGCCCACGTGCGCTCAGCTGGAAAGCAGAAAAAGCGATTCCACCAGAGCCGGACGGGCGGGCGATGGAGAGGGAGGCAACACGTGTTGTACGAACTGATACCCAATGAAAAAAAAGGGCCTTTTCTCAAGGACCTTTTGGAATATGTCGTTGAACGCAACGGCCTGGCCAGCATGCCGAAACAAGACATGGAGGCCTGTTTCATCTATTTGTTCAAAAAGCATGTGGATCCGAATATCGACGTCTATTCTCTGAGTAAGATTTTCAAGGTAAAGGAAGCGAAAATAAAAAGCCTGATGGAATTGCTGTATTTAAAATTCGACGACAGCGACCGCCGGGCGGATGAGCTCAAATTTCTCAGCCTCATCGAGAACACGCTTTTTGAAATAGAATCCTTTGAAAAAGTCCAGATACGCTTTCATTTCACGCAAGTGGAGGCCTTTCCCCTGCTGCAGGATTTTTTCCGTCGCGTGCAGGGATCGGTGAAATACGACCGCCGTTCTGAATCCGTGATCGTCAACCAGAACCGATTGTATGACGTTCTCAATGCCATCTGGGAAAAAGACGGCGGTCTGTCGGTCGCCCAGTCGTTGGTCAAACCCAAAATCCAGAAGATCATCGGCAACCTGGGACGATCGTTGGATGAGGAGATAAGGAGCAAACTCAGAGAGCAGAACAACAGCAAGTTTTACAAATCACTCGACTATGCGAGCAAATTGTCGGGCATCGGCTCCTTTGTGCTCAATCTGTATAAAAGCGAAGCCTTTAAATTCTTCAAATCGTGAGGGCGTGGACCAACGGCGCTCTGGGGCAGGCGCTGCAAAAGCTGAACCACCGCGCTCGACGGCTCGAGGCTGAAGCTTATGCCCTTTATCTTGCCGCGCGGCATCCGAGGACTCCCTGGCATGCCAAACTGCTCGCCGCTGGAATCGTTGCCTATGTTTTCAGCCCGATCGACCTGATCCCTGATTTCATCCCGGTTCTCGGCTATGTAGACGACCTGATCCTGGCGCCTCTGGCCATGCTGCTCGCCATCCGATGGATTCCCCCTCCGATCCTCGCCGAATGCCGAGCGCAAGCGGCACAAACCCTGTCGCCTGATAAACCCTTTGGCAAAAGAGCTGCCGCCGTGATCTTAATCCTATGGTTGTTTTTTCTCTTGCTGATCCTTTCTAAACTGTGTTGACAATCCTCGATAGAAGGAGAACATCGTGACGACTCGTTTGCCGTTTTTTTCCGCGTCCTTAACCGTTCGCAGAACCAGCCTGCTGGGTCTCATCCTGATCTCAGCCGGGGCGTTCGATGCAACAGCCCAATACGCTGGACCCGCTCCCTCTTCACGCTTTTTCACCCGCTTGACCGCGACCGGACCTTCCCATTCCTCTGAACCGGAAGGATACAAAGCCTACAGCTCCATCCATTTGGAAATCGGCGTGCGCCGGCCATTCACCTCCACCCTGGCCATGGAGCTCGATCTAGCCCATGAATCGCGCGAAATGGACTGGCTGGGACCGGAGAAGGAGGAAAGTTTGGGTTCCATCGAACTGCTGCCTGTTCATCTGCTGCTGCAGTATCGCCCGCCGATGCATAAATGGCAGCCCTACATCGGCGCCGGGGTGAATTACACCCTGTTCTGGGAAAAAAGCGGCGAGTTAAACAGTAAAAAATTCTCCCCCAGCGCAGGACCGATTTTGCAGGTGGGAGTGGACCGGCCCCTGACCTCGCACCTTCTGCTCAACCTGGATATCAAATTCATACGCATGAAAACTGATTTTGAAGGACCGCAGAAAGAGCAGATCAGACTGTCCATTCATCCCACCGCCATGGGGATCGGTCTAGGCTTTACATTATAATGGGTAAATCGATGCCGCACAGGCTACGTGCCTATGCGGAGCGGCGTGGGGGGCGTTTCATGGACAGCCGCGGCCGCACGGAAAAGCAATTTTTTCAGGAGTCCAACACACTGTCCGCCATCATCCAAAAAATCCGGCGAACGCTTAGACAAGAAGCGGATGAGAAGACCCGGGCCACCGGGAATACATTTTTTAAAGAGCCGGTGCAGCTGCACGGCGTCAAATCCGCACAGGTCAGCAAAATAGCAAAGACCTTTTTTCAACAGATCCAAGGGCAAAGCAAAACGCACGTGTTTGCCCTCTGCGAAGAGCTCTGGCGATGCGGATTTCTCGAAGAGTCGTTTATCGCCTGCCATTGGTCCTACGCCGTACGAAATCAGTATGAGCCGGCGGATTTGGAGATTTTCGAAAGATGGCTGCACGAGTATGTCGATAACTGGGCCTCCTGCGACACTCTATGCAATCATACCATCGGCTCCTTCATGGTGATGTACCCCCGCTGTTTGTCGCGGTTAAAAACCTGGGCCCAATCCTCCGACCGCTGGCTGCGGCGAGCGGCGGCGGTCTCACTGATCATTCCTGCCCGGGAAGGCAAATTTCTACAGGATATTTTTGCCATCGCCGACAGCCTTCTCTTGGATGAGGAGGACCTTGTGCAAAAAGGGTACGGCTGGATGCTCAAAGCCGCCAGTCAGGCGCATCAGCAAAAAGTCTTTGACTATGTGTGTGCCCACAAAGCGACCATGCCGAGAACCGCGCTGCGGTATGCGATCGAAAAAATGCCGAAAGCGTTGAAAGAAAAAGCGATGGCAAAATAGCCGGCTTGGCCTGTCTGTACGCCTGGAAGGCCAGCCAATGGACGCTTCCGGCGGCTGCTATTGAAATGATCGCCGCCGCCCAAGCTCTGGATCTGATCGATGGCGTGAATCGCTGCAGCCCGCGGAATCGACAGCTCTATCGAAAGATACGATCACGGATTCCTTTCCTCCAGGAAGACAGTCGCTCAGCCTACACGCTTATCAACGCTGGAACAGCGATGATCAAATCCGATGCGTTGCTGAATGATTAGGTGGAGAACTCGGCGGTGATCCAAGCACGTCCGGATTGAACCACCTGTGCGGATCCACACTCCGGCCTTGACGATTCGACGCGCAACGACCTTAGACTTGGTTCATATACAAACAAGAGATATATATGAAAATACCCTTGTACCATGTGGATGCTTTTGCCTCAGCGTTGTTTTCCGGCAACCCTGCTGCGGTCTGTCTTTTACAGGACTGGATCGATGACTCGCTGCTGCAATCCATTGCGGCGGAGAACAATTTGTCCGAGACCGCTTTTCTCGTGCAAAACGGCGACCACTTTGAGCTTCGCTGGTTCACACCCACCACGGAAGTCGCGCTCTGCGGTCACGCCACTCTTGCCTCGGCTTTTGTCCTGTTTAACTGCCGCCGATGGACCGACGATACGATTCGCTTTCAAACTCGGGAGAGCGGGCAGCTGCGGGTGAGTCGGCGGGATGATCTGCTCGAGTTGGATTTTCCGGCGCGGCCGGCGCGACCGACCACGCCGCCGGCTGGGCTCGATGCCATGCTGGGCGTTTCAGTAAAACAAGTGCTGGATTCCGCGGAAGATCTGTTGGTTCTATTGGAGAATGAAGAAGCGGTGCTTCAAGCCCGCCCCGATTTCACCGCTTTGACCAGCCTGGACTGGCGGGGAATCATTATCACAGCGCCGGGATGTCGAAGCGACTTTGTCTCCCGTTTCTTTGGTCCGGCCGTCGGGGTAGCCGAAGATCCGGTAACCGGCTCAGCCCACTGTGTTCTCACGCCATACTGGTCCGCGATTCTAGAAAAAAAGGAGCTGTATGCCCTGCAAGTTTCCCGCCGCGGTGGAGAGCTATGGTGCCAGGAAGCCGGCAAGCGGGTTAAAATCCGCGGCAGAGCCGCCTTGTATTTGCAGGGGGTCATTTCCATTTAATCAACAGACTGATTAAGGACTGTCTGGTTGAGCAACGAGCCGGCGGCGCTTCAGGTTCCTGTACTGCGTCGCACGCTGTGGGCTGCTCATCCATTTCGCCAGTAGTCGGCCGGGCAACGGAATCGATGGATGTTCTACACTAAACGATAAATAAGGAAACCGTCATGAAGGAACGATTCATCATCGCGTTGGTGTGCCAGTGCATCCATGCTGCGCACAGTTCCACGCCCATCGATAGGCTTCCGATCACAGTTCCCCCTTTTGAGCAGCAGATTCATTACTCCTATACCATCGAACAGGGTTTGCCGGACAATGATGTGTCGCGGCTGTACCTAGACCGGCAAGGCCGTCCATGTGCCGTGACAGCCCGTGGTACAGCTGTTTTCAACGGCCGGTGCTGGCTGATGGAGACACCCGCGCCGCCGGCTAAATCGCCTCGGCCGGCACTGAACCCGCAACAGCTCGCAAGCCTGCAGCAGCTGGCCGGTACGGAGATACACATCCGCGCCGCGGCAGAACATTCGGGCGAATGGGCGGTCGCAGCGGACTGCGGTCTGTTTCTCGGCAATGGACAGCAGTGGCATTTGGCGCTGGTCCAGCAGGGCCCGGTCCGCTGGGCGCCGGTCGACGTCCGCGCGGTCTGCTATGACAAGGCAGGCCTTCTCTGGTTCGCAGCGCCGCAGGGCGTCGGCTGCCGCCTGTCCAAAGATGCATGGAAACTCTTTACCGGGGCGGATGGGCTGCCCTTCAACGACTTTACTTGTATGGCTGCAGGACCGAAAGGTCTTTGGTTTGGCACCCGTAACGGCGCAGTGCACTATCGCGACGGCGCCTGGATGTTCCGTCAGGGCCGACGCTGGTTGCTTGACAATCATATTCGCGACCTGACGATCGACGCCCAAGGCGACGTCTGGTTTGCCACTTCAGCCGGCGTCTCTTGCATTGCGCACCAGCCTATGAGCCTGGCGAAAAAAGCCGCTTACTTTGAACAGGAAATTGAGAAATATCATCGCCGCACCTCCCTGGGCTATATCGATCCCGCAGAGCTCAGTGTGCCCGGCGATAAAAGCACCGCCAAAGCGGTGCACTCGGACAACGACGGTCAGCGAATGGGGCTTTATCTCGGTGCTGTCAGCCTGGGCTACGCGGCCACCGGCCGGGCCCAGCTCAAGCAGGAGGCTGAGCGGGCGTTTCACGCCCTTGCCTTTCTCAGTGAAGTGACCCAGGGCGGTTCTCATCCGGCGCCCAAAGGATTCATCGCCAGATCAGTCATTCCGACGACCGAACCGGATCCCAACCCCGAATATGATCTATCCTATGACCTTCGCCGGCAAAAGCGGGACGCACGGTGGAAAATCATTCAACCCCGCTGGCCTGTGGATGAATCGGGCCAATGGTACTGGCTGTGCGATGGAAGCGCCGATGAACTGGACGGCCATTATTTCGGTTATGCGCTCTATTTTGATCATGTCTGCAAAACGGAAGCTGACCGCGCGCCGGTAAGGACGGTTGTGCGGCGCATCACCGACCACCTCATAGACCACGGTTACCATCTGGTCGACTATGACGGCCTACCGACCCGCTGGGGCTATCTGTCTCCTGATGCTCTGAACCGAGACGAAGCCTGGGTCGTTGAACGCGGGCTCAGGTCCTTCGCCGCTCTCACCTATCTCTCCGTGGCTCACCATATCACCGGCGATGCGAAATATCGGCAAGCCTATCTGGAACTCGCCTGGAAACACGGCTATGCTATGAACGGCATGACCCAGCCCAGAGATCTCGCCGGACCCGGAACCTTTGGCCAGGGCGACGACAAAATGGCCTTTATGAATTATTACCATCTCCTTCGCTATGAGAGCGACGAGAAATTGCTCAGTATATTTCATCACGCCATCCATCGCCACTGGCTGATGGAGCAGTACGAACGCTCTCCGTGGGCGAACTTTATTTACGCAGCCTGCTGCCTCGGCAAGGTCCGCCGCGATCATTGGGGCGAGAGGGACCTCACGCCGCCGGCGCAGAGTTTTGCCGACGCAATCTCCACCCTGCAACGTTATCCTTTGGATCTGATCGATTGGCCCATGTCCAACTGTCATCGAATCGACCTGATCCCGCTGCCGGATCTTTTAGGCGAGCGCAGCGGACCGGCGGGGTATCGCATCGATGGCTACGTCTTTCCCATCGATGAGCGGACAGAACTGCGTTGGGGTGAAGATCCCTATCTGCTCGCCGGCGGCGGCCAAGGCGCCCGATTGGAAAAGGGCGTTCATTACCTGCTGGCCTACTATATGGGCTGCGCGCATGGATTCATCAGAAGCGAGGAGTAAAACCGGCAGAAAAAAAACAGTACAAGCGGCTGATCAGCGCAAAAATTTGTTTAAATCAACAATCATCTTTTCCGTGCGCAGCGACCTGCCGCGACGATTGAGATGATATTCGGTATCATAAAAACATTCCAGCGGGAACGCGTATCGTTCCGGTGTGCCCAATACCGGGCACTGCAGCTCGCCCAATGCCTCGCGCAAACGGTTCAGCGCCGGAGTATGGCGAGACAACAGACGATCGTAATACCCAGGGTACAGCAGACAGACCTGAACGCCTTTGGCCTGCATCTCCTGGTTGAATCGATTGATAAGCCGAATACTGCGGCGGTCCAGGCGCGCGGCGTTGAATGGCTGCACGTCATTTTCCTGCAAAGGGACCGGCGGCTGGTCCAGATGGGAGACCAGATCGCCGAAGGGATTGAACCCGCCCCGGTGATAGATGTGATAGTGCGGATCCTGTTCGACGTGAAAGGTCTGCTCTAAATAATATTTTAACTTGCCCTGAAGGTAATTAACCGACTGCAGCAGCGCCACCGCCCACTGGTCCGGCGTGCGCAAATATTTCCAGCCGCCTTGCTGATAGCTCATCGCTTTCAGTACACCCATGTTGCCGTTGCGCAAACCAAAAAATTGTTCGTATTCCGGTATGAGAATCACCCGGTCCCCTGCAGCCAGATGTCCTCGGACCTCGGCGAGCATGTACGCCAGACCGATGTCCGCGTGCAGGCCCATATTGACCACCGGACAGCCGATAGCCTGCTCCAGTCTTTCCGTGTCCACCCCGCAGGCCAAGTTGGAGCCTCCCACCAACACCACTTTAGGGGAAGGCGTCTGCGCCAGCCGCTGATGCTTATCTATGGTGGCGGCAAAGTAATGGTCTTGATCCACCGGTAGAAGCAACCACAAAAACGCCAAAACGGCGAGGATCAGGCTTGCCAGAAGGCAAAGCCGTCGGCACACTTTTCTCATATCGACTGTCCGCTGCACGTCCAGGGAGCCAAGGTGAAGCCCGGACGGCGGGTTAAAATTGAAAATAGATGAATTGCTGCTCAGTCGCCATGCGGCCGAACAAAAGGATCAGCAGCATCAGACCGCTGTACAAAGCCAACCGCAATGCAACAGGTTTTTCCCGCAACAGCCGGCTGATGGATCCGCGCCGCTGCACGAGTTGGACGCTCTCCAGAATCAGCACCGCCGCGACCGCCACAGCCATCTCGACCATGCCCAACGCTACGGATTGATGATCAGTGGAAAAGATCAGCATGTTTTTCAACAGGGTCATGGCGTCGGCCAGCGTATCCGCGCGGAAGAAAATCCAGGCGAAGCACACCAGGTGAAAGGTGACGCCGACGCGCATTATTTTCAGCAGCCCCGTCCGGCGCTCCAGGCCGAGACGGGCGGTCAAGGCTTGACGTCCTGCCGCGGTCCAAACGGCAAAGAGAGAATAAAAACCGTGCAGAGCGCCCCAAACGAGAAAGGTCCAGTTGGCGCCGTGCCACAACCCGCTGATCAAAAAAACAAGGAACAGATTGACATACCACCGCCACACCGCGACCCGGTTGCCGCCCAGCGGGATGTACAGATAATCTTTGAACCAGGTGGACAACGAGATGTGCCAGCGATGCCAGAATTCGCGGATCGATTTGGCGTAATAGGGCCGGTGAAAATTTTTCATCAGAGAAAAGCCCATGACCCGGGCGGCGCCGATGGCGATATCACTGTATCCGGAAAAATCGCAGTAAATCTGAAAGGCGAAAAAATAGGTGGCCAGCCAAACAGGCCAGCCGGTAAAATCCTGCGGCCGGCCATAGACCGTGTTCACATAAACCGCCAGTCGGTCGGCGATTACAAGTTTCTTGAAAAAACCCCAGGCCATGAGCTTCAGACCGCTGGTCACCCGTTCATAATCAAAAGTAAATTTCTCCATCAGCTGCGGCAACAGATGTTTCGCCCGCTCGATGGGGCCGGCGACCAGTTGCGGGAAAAAAGTCACATACAACAAAAACCGGCCGAAATGGCGTTCAACCGGAATGAGCCTTCGGTACACGTCGATGGTGTAGCTCAGACTTTGAAAAGTGTAAAACGAAATGCCGACGGGCAGGATGAACTGAGAAACCGGCAGCGGACAGGTCACCTGCAGTCGCTGCAGCCCATCCGTCAGAACCTGGCTGAAAAAATTATAATACTTGAAGAAAAAAAGAATGCCCAAATTGCTGATCAGACTGAAACAGAGCAAACCTTTGCGCACTGCGGCGGACCGGGTGCGCCCCATGCCGAGGCCGGCCAGATAATCCACCGCAGCGGTGGTAAGCAGCAAAAAGCCATACAACACTTTCCAGTACATATAAAAAAACAGGCTGGCGGCCAACAGCCAGAGCCAGCGAAGCCGATGCGGCAGAACAAAATAAATGACAACCACAGTGGGAAAAAACAACAGAAAAGCAACCGAATTGAACAGCATGCCGCTCCCTTCATCCCGTCAAAACTCGTTCACCAACCCCACATGCACTTTGCCGTTCATCAAGCCCTCCCCCTGAGCCAGGCCGTAATCCACTCCCATCATGCCCAGACCGGTCTCCAGACGAAAGCCTAGTCCATAACCCAGTTTGAAAGCGTTATGCTTCAAGTCCTTGCTCTGGGTCGAAAAATAGCCGCCGTCGGCGAACAGAAACACCCGTGAGCGACGGCCGAGCAGATAGCGCCACTCCAGATTGGACCATGCCACCGCTGCGCCGCGGAATTGATCCTCGCGATAGCCACGCAGAGTCCTAGCGCCGCCCAGTCGAAACTGATCCGGCAACGGCAGTGAGCCTTCATTGCTTTTTATCTGCCGGCCGTGCAGGCTCCAAGCGATCAGCTGCCTCTTCAGGGTGGGCAGATACCATTCGAGATCGAGAAAAATTCTTTTGTTGTTGATCAAGTCCTTTTCCTCCTGCAGGGCGATCACCTCAGAAGGTCCCAGATTTTTTTTCCTGCCGGCCTGGACCGACGTGCTATAGTAAACGCCGTGACGAGGATTGATTCGGTCATCGCGGCTGTCGTACTCCACCCCGATGGAAGCGGTCAACGTGCGGCTGCGCAGCAGGCCCTGCACATAGCTGCCGATGGAATCCGGAGAAATGGAGACACTGGCCAGCTGACCGATGACCGCCAAGTTTTCCAGCAGCGGCGCGCTGAAGTGAATGCCAAACTCCCGCTGCACATAGATGGTGTCTTGAATCAGCTGGCTGAACGAGACGCCGGCGCTGACCGGCCAACCCGCGATCCAGGGTTCCCAATAGGCCAGCTTGATGTCCTGTGTTTCTTGATCCCGTTTTTGCCAGTGCGCCTCCAGAGCGCGGCCGGTGCCAAGCAGATTGCCCAGGGCGATGTCCAACAGGCCGGTGAAATACCCCTTTTGCCCACCCGCGGCTGGAACATAACCGAGAAGCCCGTCAAAGCGGCTGGCGGTTCCTTCCACCACCCGCAGCAGCAGGCCTCCCTCCTCACCCTGGGTCCAGAAAACTTGCGGTTCTTCGACCTGATGGAAATACTCCAACTTGATCAGACGACTGCGAATACGCGAGATCTTGCGCGGATCATAGATCTCGCCTGGTTGCAGGCGCAGTTCGCGAAGAATGACGTTTTTTTTCGTCACCCGGTTGCCGACGATCTGGATTTCATTCAATCTCAGCCGCGGCCCGAGAGCAGTATGCCAGCTGACTGCAAGCGCTTGCCGGTTTTCACCCAGGGAATCCAGGTTTAGGGAGTGTAAATCAAAACGGCAAAATGGATAGCCGCGGGACTCTAATTGATTAAGCGCATCATCGAGATCGTCCTGCATCTGGCCGGGATCCAGCGGTCGGCCGGGACGGCTTTGAAAGCGGCTGCCAAGCTGGTTCTGCTGCAGGCTGTCCAGACCCTGCAGTCGCAGCGCGCCCTGAACCACCGGCGTGCCCTCGAAAACATAAACGCGCACCAGCGCTTGACTGCTGTCCGCAGAGACGGAATAGTGAATGGAATCGATGCGGCTGAAATAGTGCCCCGCCTCAGCCAGTTTGTTGAGAAGCGCATGGGCGCCTTTGCTCAGCTCCTCCAGCCGCAGCGCACTGCCCGGCGTCAAACCGAACGCCTCGGCGGCTTTTTCTTTGCTCATTCGCTGCAGACCAACAAATTCGATGCGCTGGATTTTGGGCTCCGCAGCCCAGCCGGAGCCGGCCGGCGCTGCCAGGATCAGCCAGCCGATCAGAATTTTGGCCGCATACCGGCGCGGGATTCTATTTTTCATTCTGTTCATCATAGCCATCACCGAAAGGCCGCGGTCACTTGAGCCTGGCCGGTATGGACCGTGCCGCGGCGTTGAGGTTCGTTGCGGCCGTTGTAAGAAACCGACGCCTGGATGGTGGCGGAAACCCGGTAATCGAAGCGCAGATCCCAATTGAGCGATCGGCCTAGGCTGCGGCCGTTGGCCATCTCGTAGGGCAGCACCCGGCCGGCGGGCGCACTGCTGACATGGCTGTACTCGATCTCTGCGCGCAGGCGTCCCTTGGATTTCACCGCGTAATTCAAACGCGGAATAAAGCTCAACGCGGTCACCCTGGTGGGATCGGCGTAAACGCGGTCCTCTTCCCTGGAGATGCGGTTTTCCAGCGCCAGCTCCAGAGTGGGACGCAGACGAAAGGATAGATCGACCCGCAGCTGATTGCTGCAGACATCGCGATTCTGGCGTCCGGCGTAGCCAAAGGTGCGCGCCATGCGCTTGCGGGTGAGTTCGGATTGTGAGCTGAACCGATCGCTGATACGATTGGTCAAGCGGGCGTTGTATTCCCGCTCCAGCCGGTCCTGACCGCCCTCCACATACTGATTATTTTTTTCATCGCGTCTCTGATAGCGCAGTCGCAGGGAGAGATCACGGTTGTGTTCGAAAAGATAGAGATCCTGACGCATCTGCAGGTTGCCGAAAATGGTGGCCGCCGGTTGACGGAATTTATTCATGTTCAGCAGATAGATCTGCCATACCTCTTTTTCCTGAGTCTGCTCCTCGATGTTGGCCGAGGTCTCTGAAGAGAGCACACTGAGCACCTTTTGCCATTTTTTCAGCGGCTGTTTCGCCGCACCGCTGCGGCTGGAAAAAAACCGCGCCGGCGACAGCCGAAAGCGGGTGCCTGCCTTTAATTCAACCACCGGGATCAACTCGTCGGTCGTTAACACCCGCATGATGTAATCGCCGAGCGCATCGTTGACATATTCATTGAGCTGTGGATCAAAACGGTAATTGCCGTCGCCGGGGTCGACCTTGATATAGACGCGCTCTTTTTTAGCGGTCGCGGTGTTGGAAATCTGATACTGAACCTCAGAGGTGATCGCCCGGCGCCAGGGATTGAACGCCAGGCGCACTTCCGCTAGATCGGTGTTTTTGTTGTCCTGATTGGGGTCGCTGAAAGTGCGCTCCCGGTGGGTGAAATCCAGATTACCGGAAAACGCGCCCCATTGTTGCGTGCGCAGAGAAAGGCTGTGAGTGGCGGCTGAGGATTTTTCCGTGAATCGATTCAGGCCCGTATAATCATCGTCCTGGCGCAAAGCAGAGCGCACCACGGCGCTGAAGCGGCCGCCGGGCTGGTATTCCAGGCCGCCGGTAAAGCTGTTGAATTGAAAGCCTGTGTACAACGTGTCGGACCAATTCTCCTTTTTCACCTCCGCTTCATAATCGAACGTCGGTATGAACCGGCCCCAGCGATGGGCAAGGGCGCCGCGCTGTCGGATCCAATCCGAGGCCGCAGAGCCGCCGGACTCATCCCGACTGATGCGTTCCACCCGAAAGGCCGAGCCCGGCCATCCCGCCCTCGTGAGGCGGTTCTCCACTTGCCAACGCCGCGATGTAAACGCATCGCCCTTGTTAATGCTGCCGTATTCGCCGGACCAGGCATAGCCGCGCCAGGGCTCATAACGCGCCGTCGTTTCATACACCCTCTCGCCGCGGGAGGCAGAGTCCGGCAAGTCCCATCTGCGGGCGTACTCTACCTCCGTGGTTCGATCGATGTCGCTGAATCGGTTTTGCACCGATCGATAGCGGGAAAGCAGCTGAATTTGGCCGAGTCGTCTGCCGAACAAACGCAGCGAATCGGAGTGAAGCTGCAGGCCCCAGTTTTGCGCGGTGCCCTGATTATCGTCATCCCCCAGGCTTGAATATGAATTCAGATCCATCGCGCTTACCGCCCACTCCCCGGAGAGGGTGAGGGCGCGGACCGGAGACACCTCCATGGTGAAATCGGCCAGCGAATGCGCGACCGCCGGCTGCAACAACACTCTGGGTTCATACCGACCCAGCCCGGCGCCGACGTATTCGTAGACGCCCAACCCATTATTGCGGTAACGGCCTCGCCCCTGACCCACATCGGAAAAAGCAACGGCATATTCCCCCAATCCAGGGCCGGCGTAGCGGTAGAGGCCGTTCTCCTCGCGGATATAGGTCCCCTTGCCCGGGCCGACATACACGGCGCCATCCACACCGGCCTGGTTTAGATCGTCCCCGGCCCTGCGCAGCACGTCCAAGTTCTCATCGGACAGGGTGAAATCAAGCGGATTGTCCTTGTCATCCGCTTCCCGCAGCATGGTTCCCGTGAATTTGAGCCGGCCCTGCCAAGAGTGCGCCTCTGCACGCGCTGCGTAGAGATTACGGCGAAAACGTTCGTCCGAATACTGAAAATCCACGACCAGGCGGGAGTCCGCGGTGATCAGCCGGCGGCGGGTAAAGGTGATCTGCGCCAACGAGTAATCGATCACATAGTCGTTGGTCTCGCCTCGGACCATGGGTTCGCCGTCGATGAAAACCCGTTCAGTGCCGGCCAGCACGATGATGTCGATCTGGCCGCGTTCGCCCTGCAACTGGTACGGCCCTTGATTGCCCTCCCGGCCGGAAAAGCTCATGGAACGATATTTTCCCCGCGACACCGCGCCCGAGGCGGTCACCTTGACATGAGCATAGTCGGCCTGCGCCATCGCACCCTGAAGCTTGCGCGAATAGCCGGCGAATTGCGTAGCCGGAAGTTCCAGATAGTAATCCCCCAGCGTGGCAGCGAGATGAGGCGCTTTGATCTGAATAAAGACCTTGTCGATCTCCTGAAGATTTTGCGTTGTGCCTTCGGGTTGTATCGGCGTGCTTTGATCCGTCAGGGCTGCAACCACCTCGACGTTCTCCGCTACTTTGCCGGAGACGTTCAGATTCAGGCTTGAGTTGACTTTCAGGTCGCGGCTGTTGCCCACGGCGACCCCGCGGGTGATGCTGCCGCTTTTAGTCAGTTGACCGGCATAATCCTCTTCCGCCGGTTTGCTCAAAGCCACGGGGATTGCCGGCGCCTCGGCCGACGCGCCGGCTGCCCGCTGCAACAGCGGACGATGGCTGACCGTCTTGGGCAGAGACAGCGGTGATCTACGGTAGAGAATGCGGATCTGCGATTTTTCATCCACCGGATGAGCGAAACGCAAAACCCCGTTGATATAATCCAGTTCATAGTCTGAGGGATCCAGAAGCTGCTGATTGATAAAGACTTTTTCCGAATGGTCGATGATGAGGCTGTCGGGAAGGGGATAAGGGCCGCGGCGGCCTTCACCCATCATGAGCAGATCTTTTTCAAACAGACTGATTCGATCCACTCTGCCCGTCGTCTGGGAGTAGGCCGCATTGCAAGCAATGCCAAAACCAAATAGGAAGAGCCACCACTTCATCGCCATCATCCCAAGGAAGGGAACCGCGGATTGATGAATTAGATGCACAGGGCTGGACCGCTTCACGATCGATGAATCTCAAACACCTGAATCCGATGGTTGTCCGAGTCCACCACATAGAGACGGTTGTGCACGACCGTCACATCGACCGGATGCTTGAACGCGCCGTATTTTTCCCCGGGCCCGCCATACTGCAAGAGCAGACGTCCGCTGGGGTCAAAAGCGAAAAGCTGCTGATGGGCGCTGTCGCTCACCCAGAGCACCCCGCGGCTATCCAGACACAAACCCGCAGGCCCTTTCAACACCCCCTCGCCCCAAGAGAAGAGCCAGGAGCCGAAATAATCATACACGCTGATGCGGCCGGCTCTGCGATCGGAAACATAGACGCGATCATCCCGGGATACGGTGAGCGCCGCCGGTTCCAGGAGCACGCCCTCGCCCCAATCAAAATCGCCGAAAGAGAGCTCCGGCGCCCACTGGGTGTTCAGTTTGAGAATCCGCTGATTTTCACTATCCGCAATAAACAGATCAGAGTGCAGGCTGATGGACACGGCGCAGGGAAAGCCCAGGCGCAGCCGTTCCCCCTCATCCGGAAAACTGTAGGAAGCAATCCAATGCAGCGCGTTATCACAACGGGCGATGCGGCGGTTTTCGTAATCCGCAATAAAAACATCAAGACCGTTGCAAGCACAGACATCCAGAGGTTGCTGAAACTGTTCGTTCGCCCAGCCGAATCCGCCGATCATGCTGAGGAACCGACCGAGCTGGTCAAATTTCTGTATGCGGTTGTTGCCGGTGTCCGCAACGTAGAGATTGCCCTTGCCGTCGTTGGATATGGCATGCGGCCGCCTCAGCTGTCCCGGACGATCCCCCTCTTCGCCGAAAGCAGCGATGAAACGAAGCCGCAATGAATCCTGTGCAACGGGCGCTGAATCCGCCTGCACGGTGCAGAACAGCAAACCCCAAAGGACCTGCAGGCCCAGTCGATGCCGCCGCCTCATAGCCCTGCCCTTTATCTATGGTTCATAGTCGATGCCGGAAGAAACCGCTAGGGCCTTCTTGACCGTTGGCTGGGATATATGACATAATTCACGCTGCGCATTAAACTGCAGCAACGCCGCCACCGGTCATAGGCCTCTATCACCTCTTTGTCATCAGCAGCCAGCTGGCGGACCTTGCCGTTGGACAGACGCATGCCGCCGTTGCGCTCCTCCTCGTTCAATACTCGATCGAGCAGCCGAAACTGGTCTCTCCTCAAGGAGCCTTTGATAAATCGGTCGTTCTTTGGATCCGAATCATACATAAACATGAACGGATCTAGACGGTTGTCCTGCTGGGTAAAAGAATTAGGCAGAAAGCGCAGAATACGGTGCCGATACCTGCCAAAGCCAAAATAAAGCACTGCGCCCAGCAGCGCAAGAATAATCAACGTATTGAAATTTTTGCTCATATGTCCCAACCCGGTTGTTGAGAAAAAAAGATTGATTTGTTATTGTTAAATTTATGCTTATAAGAACTGAAAGTCAAGAGAAAACTAGCCGGTCATGAGAAAAAGCTTGTAACTTCTAATTATTTGTTTTAACTTTTCTAATGCGATTATCGCTTATAATAAGTGGTTTGTCGGCGCTTCTTTTGGCCTCCTGCGCCTATCATCCTGACAGTCGTTACTCAAATCACATGGAGGCTGAGCCGACGCCGCTGGATCCCGAACTCGTGGAGCGGTTCAAAGCAGAAATTCGTCGCTTCTGGCAAGCGCCCTATGTCTGGGGAGGGGCCTCTCCGCAGGGTACCGACTGCTCAGGCTTGGTGCATACCCTCTATCTCAGAGCGGCGGATGAAACCATTCCCCGCCACACCACGGACTTATACGCCGCGGGGCTGCCGGTCAATTGGAAAAATTTGCGTTTCGCTGATCTGGTTTTTTTCAGCATGGGGGCGGGCCGCACACCACGACACGTGGGTTTGTATATCGATCGCGGCTTTTTTATTCACGCCTCGGTTTCAAACGGCGTGACGCTTTCGCATTTCAGCGATCCCCCATATATGGAGACCTACCTTGGTGCAAGAAGGTACCTCGAGTAATCCACTGCCTGCGTCTACTGTCAAACGGCGGGATATCCTTACTCTGAACATCGATCGGCTGGCCTACGGAGGCGCCGGGGTCGCCCGCTATCAGGATCTGGTGATTTTTGTCGAACAAGCGCTGCCCGGACAGCAGGTACAGGTCTGCATCAGTAAAAAGAAAAAAAATTTCGCAGAGGCGCGACTGCTCGCTGTTATAAAGCCCTCCCCTGTTCAGCGGCAGCCGGTCTGCCGTCACTTTGGTCCGTGCGGCGGTTGTGCGCTGCAAAACCTTTCCTATACCGCCCAGGTGGAGGAGAAAACCAGACAGGTGGCCGAGTCTTTGAAGCACCTTGGCGGCTTTCCTGACGTGGTTCTGGAACCGGCCCTCGGGTCGCCGGAGCAGTTCTTTTACCGCAACAAGATGGAATTTTCTTTTTCCGAATACAGGTATGTGCCGCAGGAAGAGCTGAACCTCGGCCTCATGGCTGAGCCGGGCTTATTTCTCGGTCTTCATGCAAAAGGTTTTTATAACAAAGTCATTGATCTCCAGGAATGCCATCTGCTGGCGCCGCTGAGCAATGACCTGGTGGCTGCGGTACGCCGTTTCGCCCTGGCATCGGGTAAGACGGTGTTCAACGCACAGACCGGCGCCGGTTTGTGGCGTTTTCTGGTGATCCGCCATGCCAAACACAGCGGGGAATGGCTGGTCAATCTCGTCGCTTCCGAATATGATGGAGAACTAGCGCAGCGGTTCAAGCATGAGATGGTGGAACGATTTCCCCAGATCACCAGTTTATTGTTCAGCACCACCCGCAGTCGCGCCGGAGTGGCTTTCAGCGAAAAAGAGTATCTGCTGCACGGGCGCTCCTTTATCCGCGAAACCATCGGTCCGCTCGGTTTCAATATCTCGAGCAACTCTTTTTTTCAAACCAACAGTCTGCAGACTGAACGGCTGTACGCTGTGGTCAAAGAGTGGGCTGCGGTGCAGGCGCATGAAACGGTTTTCGATCTGTATTGCGGCGCCGGCACGATCTCGCTCACGGTCGCGAGCCAGGCCAAACGGGTGATCGGTTTCGAATCGGTCGCGGCCGCCGTGGCCGACGCCCGCCGCAATGCCCTGGAGAATCACATCGACAACTGCGATTTCGTTCTCGGCGATCTGCGCGATCAACTGGACGATACCGCAGCGGTCACCAGCGCCTGGGGCTCGGTGGACGTCATGATCATCGATCCACCGCGCGCCGGCATGCATCGCAAAACCGTTCAGGCCATTCTGCGGCTGCAGCCGAAACGGATCATACACGTTTCCTGCAATCCTACCAGTTTGGCCAGGGATCTAAAATTGCTCTGTGAGGGCGGCTATCGCTTAGGCCGCGTCAAACCGGTGGACATGTTCCCGCACACCACGCATATTGAGATAGTGGCTGAATTGACCAGATAAACGCATCCTACGGACTGGAAAGACAGGTATGGATTCCATCATCAAAGCAGTGATTCTCGGCATTATTGAAGGTATAACAGAGTTTTTACCCATCAGCAGCACCGGTCATTTGATCATCGCCAATCATTTTATCCACTTTACCGGCGATCTGGCCAATTTGTTCGATGTGGTGATTCAATTGGGCGCGATCCTTTCCGTTGTGATCTATTTCTGGCGCCGTCTCTACCCCTTCTCCACGGATAAAACCCCGGAGGAAAAAACGCGCACCTGGACCATCTGGAAATTGACCCTGGCCGCCACCGTGCCGGCCCTATTCATCGGCGGCCTTCTGGGCCATAAAGTTGAAGAGGTGCTGTTCAACCCAACGGTGGTGGCGTATGCGTTGCTTATCGGCGGAATGCTCCTGTGGTGGTTGGAGACCGGCGCCCCCCGCCCGGTCATCGCCACAGTGGAAGAGATGCCCTATCGGATCGCCGTTGCCATCGGGTTCATCCAGTGTCTGGCGATGATACCCGGCACCTCGCGCTCCGCCGCTTCGATCATAGGCGCCATCGTGCTGGGTTTATCGCGTCCGGCGGCGGCTGAGTTTTCCTTTTTTCTCGCAGTGCCGACTCTGGCAGCCGCCTCGGCCTACTCTTTGCTCAAAAGCCGGGCGATCCTAGGTCCGGCGGAATGGCAAATGCTGGCCGTCGGCTTTGTCGTCTCCTTTCTCGTCGCCTGGCTGGTGATCGCCCTGTTTATGAACTTCATCAGCAGGCACAATTTTAAAATCTTCGCCTACTATCGCATCGCCCTGGCGCTGCTGCTGTTTTTTTTCACCGCCAAGGGGATATTGGAATGAGGCGCAGGCTGGTACAGACAATGCCACGTTGCTTGTCGAGTCTTTGCACACTGTCCTTCTCAGATCCCAGAATGGGGATAACGAGGCAATCATTCGAGTTTTGGGAAGTTACACTGATCAGGCGGCATGAATTAAAAAGGTTGATCGAGTGCCGGATTGGCAAAGAACAGAGTCGATGAACGCCGGGCCTTGCAACCGGCCTTATCACATAAATAACGAAGGAAAGACCAACCATGACGCATCGTGAACGTCTTCTCTGCACGCTGGATCACCAGCAGCCGGATAAAATGGCCATCGACTTTGGCGCCATGCGTTCTACCGGCATCAATGTCATCGCCTACAACCGTTTGCGCACCCATCTCGGGCTGCCGATCACCGGCACTCGGCTCTACGATGTGTTTCAGCAATTGGCAGAACCAGAGCCGGACATCCTTGAGCGTTTTGGCGCCGACGTAGTGCAACTGCATCGTCACTCGCCGTCCTTCGGCGTCTCGCTGGACGCCTGGCGGCCGGATACTCTGTCAGATGGGTCCCCCTGTCTGGTGCCGGCTGGATTCCACCCACTGCGCAACGCCGATGGATCTATGGAAGTGATCGTCGACGGGAGGGTGATCGCGCGCCGTCCAGCAGGAGGCTATTGGTACGATTCAGTGCACCACCCGTTGGCCGATGCGCAGACCTTGAGCGATATCGACCGGCATGATTTTGGCGCAATCGGTGCAGAGGAGCAAATCTACCTGCAGCGGGAGTCGCAGCGGCTCTACGACAGCACCGATATGGCCATCCTTGGGGAATTCGGCGGCAACCTGCTGGAGTGCGGCCAGAGTGATTTCGGCTACGGTCGGTTCATGGAGATGCTGGTCGCGGAACGGGAGTTGACCGAATACTATCTCGACAAACTGGTTGAATCGCATCTGCGCAATCTGCGGATTTATCTCGAATGCGTGCAGAACCGCATTCACGTCATTCAACTGGGCGACGATCTGGGAACCCAAGAAGCCCTGCAACTGTCGCCCAGGCTGTATCGCGATCTGCTCAAGCCGCGACAGGAAAAACTGTTCCGCTTCATTCATGAACACAGCGACATCAAAGTGTTTCTGCACTCCTGCGGCGCCATCTATGACATCCTCGGCGATCTGGCGGAGATCGGACTGGACATCATCAATCCGGTGCAGATCTCGTCGCCGAACATGTCGCCGACCAAACTGAAAAAAGAGTTCGGCAAAAAATTGGTCTTCTGGGGCGGCGGCTGCGACACACAGCACATTTTACCGCGCGCCAGCCTTGAGGAGATCCGCCGCCATGTGCAAGAGAACATCGCCGCTTTCGCTCCAGGCGGCGGCTATGTCTTCACCCAGGTGCACAACATTCAGCAAGAGATCGAACCGGAGCGCATCGTCGCGCTGTACGAGACCGCTGTGCGCTGCCGCTGACGCGGTCTTGAATCAATCTGCCGTTTCTTTCGCGCGATCGCGAACAACCATCACTGGTCCGCGCCGAACTCTAACTTTTTTTCAACATTCCTCACATGGATGAAAAGGACTTGAATGGAAACGACAAACAAAATAAAAATCGGATTGGTAGGGGTCGGCAAGTTGGGCGCCATGCATGCCGCCTCTCTCGCGCAGAATCCGCAGGCCGATCTGATCGGTGTATTCGACAGCGATGTGGAGCGCTGCCGTACGATCGCGGAGAAACACCGCTGCACCGCCTTTGCCTCGGTGGACGCTTTGCTGGAGGAGGTGGAGGCGGTGGGCGTCATTGTGCCCACTACGCTGCATACGCCGATGGCCCTACAGGCGCTGTCCCAGGGCAAACCGGTGTTCGTGGAAAAACCCATTGCCGCCACCGTAGCTGAAGCCGAACAGCTGGTGGCTGCCGCGCGCAAATGCAAAACCCTGCTGCAGGTGGGCCACATCGAACGTTTCAATCCGGCGATCCGCGCCCTGGACGGCCGGCCCATCGCGCCCCGCTTTATCGAATCCCATAGGCTGGCGCCGTTCGATCCCCGCGGCACCGATGTGGCGGTGGTGCTGGATCTGATGATCCACGACATCGATATCATCCTCAGCCTGGCGCAGAGCGAGGTGAAGGACATCCACGCCAACGGCGTGGCCGTGGTTTCGGACGAAGTGGACATCGCCAACGCCCGCATTCAGTTCGCCAACGGCTGTGTCGCCAACATGACCGCCAGCCGCATTTCGCAACGCAAGATGCGCAAGATGCGGCTTTTCCAGCGCGACGCCTATATCTCCATCGATTTCCTGCAGCGGCTTACCGAGGTTTTTCAGCTGAAAGAGGGCGATTCCGACCTGCCCAGCACTGTCATCCTCGGACAGATCGAAAAAGGCAGCCGCAAACGCAACATCCTGTACGAACAGGCAGAGATCCCTGAAGGCGACGCCATGACCGCGGAATGGTGCAGCTTTTTCGACGCCGTTCGCCGGCAAAGCAAACCAAAGGTCAGCGGCGAGGACGGTCTGAACGCGCTGCGCGTAGCTGAGAGGATAACCGGGATTATGCGCCAGCAGCAGAGTGAAGCGCTCCTGTAGTAAAACATGAGACACGCGATTGGATAAAGGAGGTCGTCATGAAAAGGCAGCCCGCTTTTTTAATGGTTCTCCTGACGGTCATCGTGGTTTTTGTTTCTTCCTGCTCCGACCAAATGGATGAGCCCATCCGTTGTATGAGTTTCAACATCCGTTACAACAATCCACAGGATGGAGAGAACGCATGGCCGCTGCGCAAGGAGATGGTCGCCCGCACCTTCACCGTTCACTGCGTCGATGCAGCGGGTCTGCAGGAGCCCGATACCAGGCAAATTGAAGAGATGCACACCCTCCTGCCCGAATATGACTGGATCGGCGTGGGCAGCAAAGACGGCAAAGAAAAGGGGCCTTATAATCCCATCTTTTACCGCCGTGATCGTTTGCAGATTTTAAACAGCGGCACCTTTTGGCTTTCTGAACATCCGGACAGCGCGGGCAGCTTTGGCTGGGATGCCTCGCACACGCGCATCGTCACCTGGGCCAAATTCAAAGATCGTCGTCCTGGCAAAATTTTCTTTCTTTTCAATACCCATCTTGACTATGCCGGTACGATCAATCAGCCGAAAAGCGCCGCGTTGATATTGACTAAAATCAAAGAGATCGCCGACCGTCATCCGGTGGTGTTGACCGGTGATTTCAACTGCACTCGGGAATCGAGCGCCTATCTTACGTTCACCCGCGACCCGGATGGGCTGAAGGACAGCTGGTCGTTAAGCGAAAACGGACACTACGGCGGCACTTTATCCGCCAATGCTTTTGGCAAAGATATGCGAGCCAATTATGTGATCGATCATATTCTGGTTCAGGGCGTTCGGCGAGTCGCCAATCATGGCATCGTGGCGGAACGATGGGACGGCCGCTTTGTCTCTGATCACTATCCGGTCTTGGCGGATATTTATCTGCCGTAGCGCTTGATCTCTAATCAACAAATGGCTACATTTACAGTCAATAACGGCATTTTGCCCGCACAGAGAAACACGGAGAACCTAGTATTTACAAAGGACTCTATGGGCTATCGCGAGTTTTTTTTCAAATACCGGAGCTATACGCCGATCCCGCTGATCATCGCCGCGCTGATTCTGGCGAAACCGAGCGGTTGGTCGCTGCTCATCGGCTTTGCCATCGCCGTCTGTGGACAGTTGACCCGTTTGTGGGCGCTGCGCTATTCGGGATCCGCCACCCGCACCACCGGTCGAGTGGGCGCGGATGAACTGGTGACCAACGGCCCTTACGGCCATTTGCGCAATCCGCTCTATGCCGGCAATTTCCTGCTCAGCCTGGGCGTGCTGATTATGGCCTGGCCATGGATGCCGTGGATGCTGCTCCTCTATTTGATTCTCTTCGGCATCCAGTACTATGCCATCATCACCCTGGAGGAGGATTTTCTTCGCGGAAAATTTCCTCAGGTTTTCTCCGAGTACGAAACGGCAGTGCCGCGCATCATCCCCAGAATCACGTCCTGGGGCAGAGGCGATCGTCTGCCCACCACCTGGCGCAAAGCCCTGCGCACTGAACGCAACTCGCTGCAGAGCTTTTCCCTGGTCTCGCTGCTCATCTTTCTGATTTGGCTGTTTCGTTAGGCGCCGCCATGTCCGCCAGAATCATGATCAGTGCCGGCGAGGCCTCCGGCGATATGCACGGAGGCCGGCTGGTCGCAGCCCTCAAACAGCTCGATCCAACGGCAGAGATTTTCGGCATCGGCGGAGATGCGATGCAAGCGGCCGGCATGTCTCTGTATTACCACGTGAACCAGCTCGCGTACATCGGCTTTATCGAAGTGGCCCGGCACTATTTTTTCTTTCGCCGTATTTTTCACCATCTTGTCGCCGAGATCGAGGCCCGCAAACCCGATGTACTGGTGCTGATCGATTATCCGGGATTCAACTTGCGTCTCGCCCGTGCAGCCAAAGCCCTGGGGGTGCGAACCTTTTATTATATCGCGCCTCAGGTCTGGGCCTGGCGGCCGCAACGCGCCGCCAAAATGGCCGACCACATCGACGAGATGGCCGTACTCTTTGACTTTGAGGCGCCGTTCTTCAGCCGTCACGGCATTCGCACCCATTTTGTCGGCCATCCGCTGCTGGAGGGGCTGCAACCGAAACATACCGTTCCGGAGTTTTGCAGCCTGCACCGGCTGGACCTGGAGAGGCCGGTGGTTGCGTTGCTGCCAGGCAGCCGACGCCAGGAAGTTCGCTCTCTGTTGCCCGCCATGCTGCAGGCTGCAGCGCTCCTGCGCCGGCGTCATCCCCAACTGCAGTTCGCGGTGGCGCAGGCTCCCACGATCTCTGGGGAAATTTTGCGGGAATGGCTGGCGGATTATTCGTGGGTAACGGTGGTGCAGGATGAAACCTATGATCTTCTCCAGGCTGCTGCGGCCGCGCTGGTTGCCTCTGGAACCGCCACGCTGGAAACCGCCTGCTTTGCGGTTCCCTTTGCCCTGGTCTATAAAGTTGCGCCCCTATCCTATGCCATCGGCAAACGCGTGGTGACGATTCCCTACATCGGCCTGGTCAATGTCGTTGCCGGGAAAAAAATCATCACGGAATTTCTTCAGTACCAGGTGACTGAAAAAAACTTGGCCGCAGAGCTGGAACGATTGCTCTTCGATCCTCAGCTGCGCAAAAGGCTGTTTGATGAATTGCATCAGGTAAAAAGCAAATTGGGCGATCCCGGGGCATCGCTGAAAACCGCCCGCCTTGTCCTTCGCCTGGCTGCGGGAATCTCACAATCCGAATGACCCGCGCATCCCTCGCCGACGGTCACGCCGCTGGATAAGGCGCCCTGTGCGGTGCAGTCACGCACGGCCCCTCGCTGATCCTCAGGAACCCTATGTCAAAGGAAAACCAAAAGATGATCTCCAACCGCCGTCTGTTTCTCAAAACCTCCGCTCTGACCACCGCCGCTCTGATGACGCCCTCAGCGTCGGGCTTGCGCGGCCAGGCGAAAAACAAACCCAGCGACACCGTTCGTTTGGCGGTGGTCGGCATCCGCAGCCGCGGCAAAAGCCATTACCGGAATTTTTCCCGCCTCGCCAACGTTGAGGTGAAAACCCTATGCGACATCGACGAACGCCTATTCCCCGATGCCGTCAAAGAGGTCGAAACTCTGACCGGCAAGCGGCCCAAGACCGTTGTTGATTTCCGCACGGTTCTGGACGACAAAGACATCGATGCCGTGGCCGTTGCCAGCCCGGATCACTGGCACGCTCTGCACACGTTGTGGGCCTGCCAGGCGGGCAAGGATGTGTATGTGGAAAAACCGCTCGCCTACACGCTTCAAGAAGGACGTTTGATGGTGCGCGCCAGCCGCCGGTTCAACCGCATCGTGCAAATCGGCACTCAGCATATCAGCGATCCGGTGGTGGCTGAGGCTGTTGATCTCATTCGCGACGGCCTGCTGGGAAAAATATATCTGGGAAGGGTCATCGTCTTCGGCCATCGCAGGAACATCGGCCGGGTTAAAGACAGCCCAGTGCCGCCGGGCGTGCACTGGGATCTGTTTCTCGGTCCTGCACCCTATCGCCCATTTAACGAGAACCGGTTTCATTACAAGTGGCATTGGTACTGGGATACCAGCACCAGTGAACTGGGCAACAACGCCGTCCATTTTCTCGACGTGCTGCGCCGCGGCATGAACAAACAGACCCATCCGGTGCAAGTCTTCTGCAGCGGCGGGTTTTACGGCTATGATTCAGACCAGGAAATTCCCAACCTGCAATCCGCCCACTATGCCTATGCGGATGGCATGAAGCTCGAGGTCGAGGTGCGCAGCCTGTTCACTAACAGTGAGGCGGGACTAAAGTCAGGCTGTTTTTTTTACGGCGATCAGGGCTGGATGCAGGTGCAGCCGGGCGCGTATCAGTCCTTTTTGGGCGAAAAGGATGAACCCGGGCCGGCCAACACCGCGGCGGATCTGCAAACGGCGTCCCCAGAGATGCGGGGACTGGATCATTTCCGCAATTTTATCGACTGCGTGCGCTCGCGCAAAGCGCAGGATCTGCGGGCAGATGTTTGGGAAGGACATCTCTCCACCGCGTTGAGTCATCTGGGCAACATCGCCTATCGCACCGGACGACAGTTGGCGTTCAATCCGCATGCCGAGCGGTTTATCAACGACGAAGACGCTGACAGTTATCTGCAGCGTGATTATCGTCCGCCGTACCTGTTGCCGGAGAATATTTAGGCTTGAGGAGCGGACGCGCCGGCGCCTATCCGCCGGCACGGCAATCCGTCAATCTGTGATCCTTCGCACATCACGATGTGCATCGGTTGCGTATGTTAAAATGAAAAAAGAGATTAAAACCAAACTGTTACTGTTCTTCGTTCCCCGGCTGACCTGGCTGCTGTTGCAGATCCTCGGCAGGACCAGTCGGGTGGCGATCCGCTATCATGGGCGGTCACAGGCCTTGCAGGAAAGCGGGCGGGATTTTATATTTATCTGCTGGCACGGCAAGATGCTGTTGCCGATTTTCATTCAGCGCCACCGCGGCATCTGCGCCATGGTCAGTGAACACACCGATGGCGAGATGATCAGCCGCACGATCCAGCGGCTGGGGTATACCACCGTGCGCGGCTCCAGCACTCGCGGCGGCGCCAAGGCGTTCATTCGGCTGCTGGCCATTGTGAAAAGCGGCGTCGTCGGTTGTATTCTGCCGGACGGGCCTCGAGGTCCGCGTCACACAGTCAAGCCGGGTGTGATCATGTTGGCGAGCCGCTCGCAAAGGCCTCTGTTGCCTGTCACCTTTGCAGCACAGAAAGCCATCCAGCTGAAGAGCTGGGATCGTTTTACGCTGTGGCGGCCGTTCAGCCGGCTGGGCCTGATCTACGGCGAACCTCTCACCGTGCCGCCGGATCTGAATGAACAAGGAATAGAGCAATGGCGCTCAATCGCTCAAACGGCCATGGATGGTTTGGAGCAGGAGGCGGATGCGTTTTTTTGAAAAAAAATGGCCCGCGGTTTTGCTTTGGCCTCTCTCCGTTTTTTACAGCGCCCTCACCTGTTTGCGCAACCGTGCGTATGATCTGGCTCTCCTTTCGCAGCATCGGTTAGACACCCCGGTATACAGCATCGGCAACATCACAGTCGGCGGTACGGGAAAAACCCCCACCGTTGTTTATATCGCACATTGGCTGCAGCGCCGCGGTTTGCGCGTGTGCGTGTTAAGCCGGGGGTATGGAAGAAAAGGAAAAAAGCCGGTGATTCTGAACCCAGGAGCATTGAATAACTATTCAGCAAGCCAGACCGGAGACGAACCGCTGCTGCTGGCTCAGCGATTGCCCGACACGCCCATCCTGGTCGATGCGGACCGCCTGCGCAGCGGACGCGCGGCGGAACAGCGGTTTCATCCCGACGTTATTCTGCTGGACGACGGTCTGCAGCATCGCCGGCTGGGGCGCGAAGCGGATATCGTCACTTTTCGACGCCAGGCGCCGTTCGGCAATGGTTTCTTGCTGCCCGCCGGACCGTTGCGGGAGAGCCCGCGCCGTTTGCAGCGCTGCGCCCTCCTATGGCTGAACGGAGCAAAAGACGAAGAGCACGCTTTCAGCGGCCAGATGCCGTTGATCCGCGCAACCTATGAGCCGCTCGATCTACTGGATTCTGCCGGCGAAATCCATGCGCTGCCGCCGTCTGTCTCTGTGGTGGCTTTTTGCGGTCTGGCAAATCCATATTCTTTTCAACGAACGTTGGCTGACCTGAAATGGACGGTCCGAGCGTTTATCCCCTTTCCGGATCATTATGCTTACACCGACCAGGACCTCGAGCGGTTGCTGGGCTGTTGGCGCCAGAAACAGGCCGATATGCTGGTCACCACGGAAAAAGATTGGGTTAAACTTGCCGGACGTCTTTCCAGCGATCAGCCGTGGCGTTGTCTGCGCGTTCAGCTCATGCCCGATAAGCCGGAGCAGGCGGATCGGCTGTTGGAAGCGTTGTTCACCGTTCCGCTGAACGCCAAACGACGGGATGCCGGCCGGCAGGGCTGAAACCTGCGGCTATTCCGCTTTTGAACTGTATCAGGATAATACAAAAAACTTCTTGCTATTTTTACTAAAATTATGTAGAATTTCTTAAGCACCCTTATGAAACCAGCATCCTAACCCAGGTAAAAGTGGGAGTACAGCTTTGGAAGAGCGCGTAAAGAAATCGAACATTCTGATCGTCGATGACGACAAAAATATCTGCAAGATGATTGATGCCAGCCTGAGAAAAGAGCGAAAATATGAAATACAAACTGCGCTCAACGGAGAGGCCTGTCTGAAGAGCATTCAAGAGTCGACGCCGGATCTGATTCTCATGGATATTCAGATGCCGGGCATTGACGGCATCGAAACTCTGCAAAAGATCAAGCAGGAAGACCCGCGCATTCCGGTGATTATGATGACAGCGCACGGCACGATCGAACGCGCCGTCACCAGCATGAAATTGGGCGCTTATGATTTCATCACCAAACCTTTTGCCCGCGACCGGCTCCTGGTCACGGTACAGAATGCGCTGCTGAACAGCTCGCTGAAAAAAGAGGTCGACGAGTTACGTTCCGAGCTGAAGAGCAAGTACACATTCGACAACATCATCGGCCAGAGTGGAGTGATGCAGGACGTGTTCAAGGCCGTGGAAAAGGTGATCAACAGCAACGTCACGGTCCTGATCCAGGGTGAAAGCGGCACGGGCAAGGAGCTGATCGCCAGGGCCATCCATTTTCACTCCAAAGCGCGCGCCAATAAACCGTTTGTCGCGGTTAACTGTTCTGCGCTGCCCGAGTCGCTGCTGGAGAGCGAGCTTTTCGGTCATGAAAAAGGATCCTTCACCGGAGCAGCCGGACGGCGCATCGGTAAATTCGAGATGGCCAACACCGGCACTATTTTTCTCGATGAGATCGGCCTGATGACGCCGGCCACTCAATCCAAAGTGCTGCGCATTCTGCAGGAGCGCGAGTTCGAACGGGTCGGCGGCAACGAGCTGATCAAAGTGGATGTGCGCGTCATCTCGGCCACCAACAAAGATCTTGAAGAAGAGATGAAAAAATCCGAGTTCCGCGAAGATCTCTATTATCGCATCTCGGTCTTTCCCATCAAATTGCCGCCGTTGCGGGAACGGCGGGAGGACATTCCGCTGCTGGCCGCGCACTTTTTAAACAAATTCAACCAACATGAAGGCAAACAAATTGAGGGCATCTCTCCTGATGCGCTCGATCTGATGATGGCGTACAATTGGCCCGGCAATGTACGCGAACTGGAAAACGCCATGGAGCGCGCGGTGGTGCTGGCCGCCGGCAATGAGATCCTGGCCAAAGACCTGCCGGCAGCGGTCCGCTCGCTGGGCGAAAAACGCATCTATGAATCTGACAACACTCTGGCCAGCTGGATTGAAAAGCTGGAAGAGGAGGCGCTTCGTCAGGCGCTGCTGGAATGTGAAGGCAACATCTCCGCCACAGCGAAAAAACTCGGTATCGGTCGCGCCACCATCTATCGCAAGGCCAAGAAATACGGCCTGCCGATGGTCAAAGGATAACGCGTTTGATCAGGGGTCTCTTTTTTCCGCCTGTGCCAAGCTGATACACTGTTTCATCCTGTTCCATCCTCATTTTGTCTCCTCACGGATTGCCTGAAAATTTCTGCAATAAAAACAGCCGCTTACTCCACGACAGTGAAGCTGGTTTTTGGTACACGATTTGCGAGTGGATGGGCGACGTGATATACCTGCTTTAGGAAAAAGGTGGTCCTGTACCCTCTGCTTCCGCAAAAGCGCCTGCATCGCCCGTAATTTTTACTGGCCGTCCTGTTGTCGGGTAGGGAGTCTGGGATGGGCGCTACGGGTCAAAATGGATGGCTAACCAAGTGTAGAATTACGCGCAATCTTATGAAGACAACTAATTTGAAGCAACTCGTGTGCAACCTCTGTTCCGGTCAGTACAGTCAGTCGGAAGTGGTCGAATTCATCAATCTGACGCAAAAAATTTCCCTGAGCTATTTAAAGTATCAGGAGATGATGGGCAAACGCATCAGTGGCGACCGTCCGGAATCTGATCTCGAACTCGAAGATCTGGCGTTGGACTGTGTGGCGGAGTTGTTCAGCCGCGACGAAAATCTGCAGTTCTTTCAGCTGAAGCGCTACTATGAGGCCAAGTTCTCCGAACAGCCGGTGGACGACGCCGAGGTGCTGATCCTGACGCGCCGGCTGGTGGTGCGGAAAACCAAACAGGAGCTGTCGCGCATTTTCCGCGAACGCGACCCAGAGGGCGCCAAGATCGTGCGCAACATCAAAGTGGCGATCCGCAGCGCGGAAAAGCTGCACACCTTTCACGATCTGGGACGCGAGTTTGTTTTCTACAGCAATGGCTGCCATCTTAAATCTCCGGAAACCGAGGTGAAGGTGACGCGGCCGCTGGCGCAGTATCTACGCAAAAAATTGCCGCCCATTCCCGATGAGTTGCTTCACCAGCGGTTTCAGGATATCTATCGTCCGACCGATCCGGTGTCTGTGGTCATCCGCAACCTTCTGCAAGCCCTTCACGACCTGGAGGACTATCAGAATTTCATCGCCATCGACATGCTGGTCAAAATGGTCCGGCACATCAAATTCGACGCCTTTCGCGAAAACATGACGATTCAGGAACAGGTGCCCACTCCCTCGGATCACCTTGAATCCAAAGAGATGGAAGCCTATATCGATATCGTGATGCAGACCATGTGGTCGCGCATGGATTCCCAGTACCTGCGCACGTCCAAACTGGCGCTGGACAAGGCCCACATCTATCATCGTGCGCTTCGCGATGTGCTGTTTGATCTTTTGCAGAAAAAAGACAATTCCTCCTATTATCGCAATTTAAAATACTATCTGCCCGAGTTGACGCAGAAAGGGTACCGAAAACAGGAGCGATCCATTTTTGAATACCTGGCCAAACTGGCCAAAAAAGAGTTCCGCAAACACCTCCAAGAAATGCTGTAATTTTTCCGCACTTGAGCCCGTTTGCCCGCACTATTAAAACAGCAAAATGGAACGTGACCATTTTGTCCAATAGAGAATCGGTGCCGAGCAAACATGTCAAAAGAAAACAATCGCTTACCTTCTTGCCCTTCCCGCCGTGAATTGGAGCTGTTCTGTCTGCAAACAGGGCTGTCCAGGGCGGAAAAGCTCCGTGTGCAGCGCCATCTGGCGCAATGCGGCAAATGCCGCCGCACCTGCCGGTTTCTCGACCGCTGCAATAATCTTTTGTGCATGGAAATGCAAAGACCGGTTGCCAACACAGCCCTGGACCTGGCCAAAAGCCTGGCGCCGAAACAAGTTCGCTATGGTCTGCTCATCTGTACGCCAAGTCCGGATCACAATCAAGGCGCTGCCAAAGCCTATCGCACCCAATTGGTCTTCAGCGCCAACGGCGAGGCGGGACGCAACAAATTGCGAGATTTTGATCTGAAAAAAATCCCCCAGGGGAGTCTGGCCCTTCGCTTGTACACCGACCCCAAGGATGAAAAGCTGTTGCTGTTTCTCTGGGAACCAGGGCCGCGTGAAAGCAGACCGGATCGCCTGCGTTGGTCAGGACGGCGCGCATCCGTCTCCTTCAATCGAATCGGCGCAGGAGGCATGGACCTGTCCGATTTTTCTCATCTGGATAATCAGCTGGTCTATTTCTCCAAATCGATCAATAAAAAAAGCAGACTCCGTCGATGGGAAATCCTCTGCGGCCGGTGATCTGCAAGCGTCCGGGGCGTCGCCCGTCTTCCTTTGTCACGGCATTCTTCCATTTGTGTTTTCACTTGCCTTTTATCGATTTCTTTGCCAATTTTTATAAAGTCCTTCACCAGCAGGAAAAACGAATGACCGGATTCTTTCCTGCGCCGGATTACGACCGCGCAACCGGAAAATCACTGCGGTTGCAGAGCCGGAAGAAAGACCTCCGCCTATCGTCCGCGGAACCACTGACATGAGCATCTGGGATTTACAAGCGCCGCTGTATCATCTGCAACGCCGACTCTGGCCTCTATCGGTGATATTGCGAAACGAGACGAGTTTGGCAAGCCGCCTGCTGGCGAGCCGTCCGCACTCCGACGGCTGGGCGTTGGATCTCGGCTCCGGACCGGGTCACTCCTTCCCCCTCTTGCCGGACGCTTTGGCACGCGTGGGCGTGGACCAATCGCCGGCTATGGCCAAGCGTTGCCGCGCGCATCATCACGCCATGATGGTGGTGGCGGATGCCTGCGCGCTGCCTTTCAAATCAGATCTGTTTACGTTGATCAGCGCCGTCGGCTTGATGGAATATCTGCCCAGTCCGGAACCGTTGCTCACTGAGCTCGGCCGCATGTGTCGATCGCAGGGTTCGGTGTTGCTGACCACTTCGCCGCAAGGGCTGTTCACCCGGTTACGCTCACTGACCGGCGCCCGATTGACCGTACACAATCTCGACGCGGTGATCGAGGCGGCGCAGCGGCGTAGCCTGTTCCTGACCGGCGCGGTTCACACATTTTCTCAACAGCTGTTTCTGCTGCAAAAAAGATAAGGAGACCTGTTTGCGTTTTATTCAAACCAAAATCGCCGGACTGGTGATCATCGAACCGGCGGTGTTTTCTGACAGCCGAGGCTATTTTATGGAAAGCTATCAGAAAAAAATTTTTCTTGAAAACGGCATTGACGCCGATTTTGTCCAGGAAAACATCAGTTATTCGCTCAAGGGCGCTTTACGCGGCCTGCACTTTCAGAGATCGCCGCACAGCCAGGGTAAACTGGTGCGCGTCACTCTGGGCTGCGTCTATGATGTAGCCGTGGATCTCCGCGCCCGTTCTTCCACCTTCGGCCGATTCTTCGGCCTCGAACTTTCGCAAGAAAATCATCGGGCGCTGTATATTCCGCCGGGATTCGCTCACGGCTTTTACGTACTCAGCAACTGCGCGCAGTTTTCTTACAAATGCACCGCCTATTATGCGCCGCACAGCGAGGGCGGCGTTCGCTGGGATGATCCAACCATTGGAGTGCCCTGGCCGCTGGATGGCCCGCCTCTGCTGTCGCCGAAAGATGAGCGCCTGCCGCTGCTGGCGGACGCAAGGGTTCCATTGGAATGATAGCACGCCAGCGAACCAGCCGGGGGTTGCTGCAGCACTGTTCAGCGTCTCATGGCCTCTGCATTAGATCCAACAGGCGGACGGCCTTTAAAAAATAAGCGTGGAAACATGGATATCCCGATTGAAGCGTTGCCTTTCGGCTCGCGATTGACCAAAGACTACCTCCGGTTCGATGAGCGGGTGGCCGGCTTTTTCAACGGCGACTATCGCCGGCCCATCAGTTACCAGACCGCTGCAGCGCTTGCCGACCAAACGCCGCGCGCCGATCGCCGGTCGCTGCTGCAATGCCTGCATCAGCAAAACGAATCATTCGGCATGGCTCACGCGACCAGACGCCGTCTCGAACAGCTGGCCGCCCCAGAATGTCTGACGGTGGTAACCGGACAACAGGTGGGGCTTCTCACCGGTCCACTTTACACCATTTATAAAGCGTTGACAACCTGCCGCCTGGCGGAATCCCTTGCCCATGACCTGCAACGGCCGGTGGTCCCGGTCTTTTATCTCGTAACCGAAGACCATGATTTTGACGAAGTGCGTTGGTTGGGCTGGCGAAATCAAAAATACGAGTTTGAAAAAAAATTCTATTCTCCTGAAATTGTGCCTCAGCGGACGCCCCTGTCCGATGTTGTTCTGGATGACACGATCGCCGATCTACTGCAGCAACTGAATGATGAATCAGAGGCCTCCCCCTTTAAAGCGCAGTATCTGAATTTAGCCGGCGCTTGTTATCAACCGTCCGTCACTCTGGCCGCCGCGTTTGCCCGTTTCTTCGCCTCCCTGCTGGCGGATTGGGGCGTCATCCTTCTGGATGCAGCCGATCCGCAGCTCAAAGAACTGGCGCAGCCCATTTTTCAACAGGAGCTGACGGAGTTGACCTCTGTCTCAGCTATGCTGCAGACCAACCGCGAGCTCGCAGAAGAAGGGTATCACACCCAATTAGCCGTACACCCGCAGAGGCCGCATCTTTTCATCCTGACACAGGGACGGCACAGCCTTGAACAAACGGGCGCTCGCCTGCGCGAAATGCATTCCGGCGCTCTGTTCACAGCCGAAGAGTTGGCCCGTGAACCCGCACGGCTGAGCCCCAAAGCCGCTCTGCGTCCAATTGTGCAGGATTGGCTTTTGCCCACTATAGCCTATGTGGCCGGACCCGGGGAAATCGCCTATTGGGCGCAGCTGAAACGCGTCTATGCGGGTTTTCATCTGCCGATGCCGGTTGTGGTACCGCGGGCGAGCATGACCCTGGTGGAAGCTAAAATCCGCCGGCATCTGGAAAAATATTCCGTGAGCGTCGCCGAAGTCCTGACCCAGACGACCGCCTGCCGGCAAAAGGTGGAACAACAGCTGCTGCCGCACCAGCTGACAGAACCATTGAACGCGCTGCAACAGCTGATAAAACAAAAATGGCCGGAGCTCCTCCATGCGGTTTCGAGCCTGGATCCCACTTTGGTGTCACCGGCACAAAAGACCGCAGATCAGATGGCTTCGGCTCTGCAGCAGCTGCAGGCCAAGCTCTTTCGCTCTCTGCAGCAAAAAGAAAGCGCGGCGGCGGAAGCGTGGCGCCTCATCCTCGCCAGCTTGATGCCGGCGAATGAACTGCAAGAGCGCCAATTGAACATTCTGCCGTTTCTGATAAAATACGGTCCTTCTCTGTTGACCACACTCTATGAGCAGATAGACATTCAGCGAAACGACCATCATGTGGTGAATATTTAAGGAGAGCACGGTGGAGGCATTGGAGGTTTTGGCGTTTGGAGCGCATCCGGACGATGTCGAGCTGATGGCCGGCGGCACGATCATCAAGCTGGCCAAGCTGGGTTATCCCACGGGCATGGTCTCATTGACCGCCGGTGAAAGCGGTACGCGCGGCACGCCCGCCGAACGCGCCCGCGAGTTTGCCGATGCGGCGGAGATCATGGGCCTGTCGGCTCATCGTATGCTTGACCTGCCCGACGGGTTTGTCTCCGCCGACCGCGAGAGCAAACTAAAGATCATCCGGATTCTGCGCACCTATCGGCCGCGCATTCTCTTCGCGCCATATTGGCGTACCCGGCACCCGGATCATGGCACATGCTCCATCCTGGTACGCGAAGCCGCTTTTTTGTCCGGTTTGAAAAAGATCGACACCGGACAGCCGGCCCATCGTCCGGCAAAAATCATCTACTACTGCGAGCATTATCCGTTTCAACCCTCTTTCATCGTCGACGTCAGCGACACCATCGAACAACGGTTGAAAGCAGTGCGTGCTTATAAATCGCAAATCTTTAACGCTGATGCGGTTTACACCGATGACGATAAAACCTATGTCAGCAGTCCGGAATATTTTCAATCTTTGATCAGCCGGGCGCAGTTCTGGGGCCATCGAATCGGAGTGCTTTACGGCGAGCCGTTTCTGGTGCGTGAACCTCTGGGGGTGGAAAATCCTCTGCTCCTGTTTCCCGCTAAATCCTGACCGTCACCGACTGACCCATTCAATCGCCTGACGCACCAACTGACGGTATGAGGGGTGTTCAAAAGCGTGATGATCATGTCCGGGCTGCAGATAGACGATCCTGGCCTTGCCATATCGGTGGGTCCAGCCGATGACCGGAACGCTCTCGGCATGATCGGTGGTTATTAGAGGATGAATCCCGGGCTGTGTAAGATAGCCTCCATAGATTTCATCCTGCAGGGTAAACTCCTCGAGCCCCTGGGTCACGGCATGCCGGGGATCCGCAATCCTCACCCGCATCTCCACATCATGACGGTACAGGGAGCCCGGCACGGTTACGCCGCCCCGGTTCTCTGCTTCCAGCAGATATTTTCCGCCGATGATCTTTTCAAAGTCCGGCCAGTTTTGATAGCTGGCCAGGCTATGGTGAAGGAAAACCAGGCCCATCCCTCTGTTCGCCATTCGCCTGAACGCGGACTTTTGCTCAGTGCTGATCTCCTGATGCATATCGTAAAATACGACCGCATCGAATCGTTTGCACCACTCGGACGTATAGGCGATCTCGCTCAGGGGATGTACGCGCTCTTCATACGACACATTGCCGAAGCTTTTAAACATCCTGAAAAAAGCATCCCGATCAAAATCATGTCCGCCGGTGAGAATCAGCACCGTGCGCTTTTTAAATTTTTCGCCCGACTCTATCGTTTGTGGAATCCATGCCAAGAGCATAACCAGCCCGATAATGCCTTTGCAAATAAACCGCTTCCCATCCTGCCCCATGATGCACTCCCTCATAAACTGAAAACGACTAGAGCAATATACGCCAATTTCCCTTGATATTAAAGAAAAATCTGATCAGGCGCCATAACGAGTTCGTTGTATCAGCTTTTCCAGATAACGGGATTTGAATTGGCGGCTGGCCAGCGCCTGCTTGATGGGCGGCAGCTTCAAGATGACGCCGAGAATCGCAGCCATGGCGCGATGGCTGGCGAAAGCCTGTTGACTGAAGATCAAATGCTGCAGCGTACCTCGCTCGATGGCCATCATCACCGCCCGATGCACCGAATCCAGCGGAGTAATGACGCGCTGCGGCCGGGACCGCAGCGACAGGGCCGCCTGAGTGCAAGCCCGCACACACACACCGCAGCCCAAGCAGATCGTCTCATCCAAGCGAGCCTGTTTTTTCTGCGGATGGCGGGAATCCTGAACAGGCACCAGGGACCACGCTTGGACCGGACAGGCCGACACACACCGGCCGCAGCCGGTACAGCGGTCTGGAGCCAGCAGCGGAAGAAAGTTGGTGGTGTGCACCGGATGCAAAATGCCGAACCGCTGTGCCGCCAACATCGCCTCGCAGCAGCAACCGCAGCAATTGCAAATAAAGCTCACCCGTTCGCGCACGTTTTCCCCGAACTGCACCAGTTGGTGGTCATAAGCCGACTGCAGCAGATCCATGCATTCTGCGCGATCGATCTCGCGTGCAAAGCCGTGGCGGGCAAGTACTTCGCCGCAATGGTTGAAGGTCATGCAGATATTCATCGGCGCTTGGCACGCTTTATCCAGATGGGCCATCTTATGACGGCAATAACACATTCCCACCGCACGGTGGCTGGCGGATTGAATGACCTGGCTGGCGCGTTCATAGTCCAGCACATAAAGCGAATGCTCCGGAGAGAGCGCCGGTTCGTGCACGAACACACGTCCCAGCTGCGTCTCACCCCGGGCGAAAAGATCTTTAATAAAATCCTCTTCCACAGTAACGTACTGATAATAAAGTTCGGAAAGAGTCTTTTGATCCAAGTCCTCGCGGACGCGCATCAGGCTGAATTCAAAAAATCCGGCCATGGGGGGCGGCAGCGTGTAGGTCATTCTGCCGTCCTGCTCGCCGTCCAGCAACAGAGCCCGATCCGCCAATTGATCGAGGATTTTGCGAGCCTGCGCTTGCGGGATTTTCCAGGCTCGAGCTGCATCCGCGATTGAAAACGGTACAATGGGAAGCAGGGCCACCAAGTGCGCCTCTTTTTCGCTGAACAGCATTTTCAAAATCTGGAATAATAGATCGGAGGGCGGCGCCCCTTGGGGAAACTTATTCAAACGGCGCACCAGAGAGTGATAATCGGATTTCAATGCATGATGTGCCATCGACGTCCTCCATAATCAAGACCTTCCGTGCGGCCTAAAAGACCGTTATATGAAGGTCTGTGACCCCCGGCCGGCTTACCGCTTTGATTTTGTCAAGCAGAACAATCGTCGCCGTGCGCGCACAAGCTCTGCCGCTATTCACGATCTTTGTTGCCGGGTGGGCGCGTTCTGTGACTCCACTCGAGACCAGAGTGAAATCACCCCTTAATCACGGCCAGAGGTTTTAGTTTGACCACTTTGCCGGCCAGACCCGCGGCAGCCACAGTATCCACCACTTCGGTTACATCTTTATAGGCGGCGGGCATCTCTTCAGCCAGCGTCTCTTTGCTGGCGGCGCGCACCAGAATGCCCTGAGACGCCAATTCGCGATCCAGCGAGCGGCCTTTGGCCCAGCGGACCGCCTGCGTCCGGCTCATCACCCGGCCGGCGCCGTGGCAGCAGGAGCCGAAGGTCTCAGCCATCGCCCGCTGTGTACCCAGCAAGACATAGGAGCAACGACCCATATCTCCGGGGATTAACACCGGTTGACCGATGACGCGATAGGCTTGCGGCACCTCAGGATGGTGGGGTCCAAAGGCACGCGTTGCGCCTTTGCGATGAACGCAAATCAATTTTTCAACCCCTTTCACCTCATGCCTTTCTATTTTAGCGATATTATGCGCCACTTCATACACCACTCTCATCGCCTGGCCTGCGCCGCTCATGGCCATGCCTTTTTGCAGCGCCTGCCGCGCCCAATGGGTGATGATCTGACGGTTGGCAAAAGCAAAATTGACCGCGGCCGCCATGGTCGCCACATAGCGGCGGCCTTCTTCCGAGCGGATCGGCGCGCAACACAGCTGCCGATCCGGCAGCTCGATGCCGTATTTGCGGCTTGCCGGCAGCATGATTTTGATCGCGTCGTCGCACACCTGATGGCCAAGGCCGCGGGAACCGGTATGGATGGTCACCGTCACCCGGTCCTTATGCAGGCCCAGCAATGCCGCCGCAGTCTCATCGAACACCTGCTGCACTACACCGATTTCGACAAAATGATTACCAGACCCCAAGGTGCCCAACTGCTGACGACCCCGTTCCAGGGCGCGTTCACTGACCGCCTCGGGATTCGCGCCGGCCATGGCGCCGTTCTCCTCGATCTTGTCCAGATCCTCACTGTTTCCATAGCCGTTCTCCACTGCCCACAACGCGCCCTTTTCCAGCACGCTTTTTTCCTGCTGCCGGCTCAATTTGATCACTCCGGTGGAACCGACGCCGCTGGGAATCTGGCGATAAAACTGATCGAGGAGCTGCGGCAACCGCGGCATAATCTCCTTGCGCGTCAAGTCAGTGACCAGCAGACGCACGCCGCAGTTGATATCATAGCCCACACCGCCTGGAGAGATCACGCCCTCATCGAGATCAAAGGCTGCCACGCCGCCGATGGGAAAACCATAGCCCCAATGGATGTCGGGCATGGCGAGGGAATAGCCAAGAATGCCAGGCAGCCAGGCCACCTGGGCGGCCTGTTCTGCCGCGCGGTCCTTGATAATGTCGGGGATCATTTTGCTGGAAGCGTAGATGCGCGCCGGCACGCGCATTTTGCCCTGTTGCGGGATCTCGTAAAGATGATCGTTCAGTTGGATGAGGTTTTCAGCCATATCGCCCTGCACCTATAAATCGAAATAGGCTCGTGCCTCCCAGGTGCGGTCAGGCCGTTGCTGCACCAGAATGTTGTGGTACGTCACCGCTTTGATTTCCGTGCGCCATTTCGTTTGCCCGGCAACGACGGCGGCGCCCTGCACTGTACAGGTCAAATGGTCCGCGGTCACAACCGCGTCGCTGCAGCCCAGGAACAGCACCTTTTTAATCTGCAGCAGATAGTTCAATTCAGAAAGCCAAAGTACCAGCAGCTGCTCATAATCGTCAAAAGCGATGCGGACAGGGATCGTCACTTCGCCGGCGGCAGGGAGCTCCTCCACCACGATCTGCATCATCGCCCGGCCGGCGCAAACCAGCAGCTCTTGCAAGGAATCCGCCTGCACCCGAATGCCGATGTCGGCGGTGTGGTCAAGGATTTGAATCCGGCTATTCAAAGCAGGGCGACGCATGGCCGTTCGCGTCGATCCAGTGCGGCAACCAGAGCAATGCCACCAACCGCACTTTGATATCGGTTTTTTTCGGTCGAATAGTGGTGCTGGATATCTTTTGCTGCAGCGGATCGGTGGAAGCCTCGATGGCCTGCATCTCGCTTTCAAATTCGTTCTGCAGGTCAGCCAGACGCTGCTGTAAAATCTCCAGGCTCTCGTTCGCATTGGAGAGATCGCCCTGCTCCTTCGCCGTCCGCATGCCGCTGCGCATAGCTGTAGATGCACGATTGAGGGTGGTGGCGGATAATTTTTTTCTGCCCATAAAAGCGCCCAGAATAGTGGCGCCGATGGAAACAGCGGTTTGCAGACCCTGTGAGCGCACGTCAGCGCGCTCTTTTTCCAAACGCTGCTGCGCGCGCATCACCCGTTCCTGAAGTGTCGCGATCTTGGACGCATATTTACGCCGCAGCAGTGCTGCTTGATGATCCCGGCTCTCGCGCGCCATCTGACTGAGCCGAACGCGAAAATCCCGCTCCGATTCACCGGGTTTGGATTTCTCCTTCAGTTCCGTGCTTTCGAATACCTCCAGCTTGACTGTGCGGTAGAGATAGTCGGCGAAATCGCGGCTCCAGGCTTTGTAATGAGCCGCATTGACCGCTGCGGCCAGAAGAGCGGCAAAGCTTGCGCTCTCCTCCGGCTGCTTGACCAGATCGTTCTCATCCAGCGATACCGATCGACTCTCATCCCAGTTGACCGGCACGGCGTCATCCTCGATGGCGGTGATCCAGGATTGGCGCAACGACGTTCCTCCTACAGAGGTCACATCGCCGAGCCCAAGAATATATGGTTGGTAATTCAGTTTGGCGTCTGCAGGTTTGCTCCCGCGCACCGGAGCGAAATACTCGCTGATCTGCGGCGGCACAGAGGGCCGCACTGATCCGACGACCGCTTCCACCGGGTGCTTGTCAAAGGACTTGACCGCTGCGTCGGTCCTTTTGATTTTCGAGCTCACTGTTTTTATCTGCGCCAGAGTGATCGGCCCGCGCAAATAGGAAAGGCACCATCGCGTCTGAAAGACCTCTGCTTCGTCCTCATGAATGTTTTTCAGCAGAAAAACGCGTTTTCCCAGAGCGGAAATCGACTCGGCCAGCTTGGCATCTGTGCCGCCGGTGCTGGTGGCCAGGCCCTGTACCAGCCGGTCCACGTCCTGCTCTGTCTGCAGCCGGCCGATAAACCAGGTACCGGCATTGCTCAACGCTTTATAGTCCAGATCCGCAGGATTTTGAGTGGCCAGCAACACGCCGACGCCGAAAGCGCGCGCCTGTTTGAACAGGATCATCAACGGCTTTTTAGAAGGCGGATTAGCCACCGGCGGCAGATAACCGGCGACCTCGTCCATATAGATCAACGCGCGCAGGCTGGTGGTGCCGGGTTGGCTGCGCATCCAAGACACCACCTGGTTCAACAAAAGAGTGACGAAAAACATGCGCTCATTGTCCGACAGGTGAGCGATGCTGATGATCGAAACCCTCGGTTTGCCTGCCGGGCTGTACAACAGACCAGCCACATCCAGAGGATCGCCCTGCATCCAGACGGCAAAGCCCGGCGCAGCCAGCAAATTGTTCAACGCCAAGGCCAGATCAAACCGTTCCTTAGCCGGCATAAAAGAATCCACTGCAAAAGCGCCGATCTGCTTGAACGGAGGCGTTTGGATGGCGCTGATCACTGACGCCAGATCCAGATCCCGACCTTCGCTCCAGGCTTGATGGATGATGCTGGAGATCAAAACGTGCTCGCGGCTCTTGAGCGGGTCGGCGGCGATGCCGATCAAGCCTAACAACCCGGTCCCTAGCGAGGCGATGAGATCAGCCCGTGCTTCAGAATCATCCAGCACCTCCTGGGACGGCCGGCAAAAACTGTTGAGAATGGAGAGCGGCAGACCCGCGTTGCTGCCCGGTGTGTACAGTAGAAACTCGGCGCTGTCCTTCAGCTTTTGTATGCGACGGCCGTCCTGCCCCCAATCCGCCAATCCTTTTTTCCAGGCCGCGGCCTGAGCCTGGCTGAATTGCTCCAGCGACTGGCCGCTGCGCTGGGCGTCGTCGTGGTTGACCCACGGCAGAAACTCCTCAGCGGTCAAGCTGGGAAAGGTCAGCAGTAGATTGCTCATGTCGCCCTTGGGGTCGATTACAATGCTGGGGATATTGTCGATAGCCGCCTCTTCCAGCAAGCCGATGCACAGACCGGTCTTTCCGCTGCCGGTCATGCCCACACATACGCCATGCGTGACCATGTCCTTGGAATCATAGAGCAGCAGATCCGCTAGCGGCGTTTTGCTGCTCATATCGTATTTACGGCCCAGATAAAACTGACCCAGTTTTTCAAAGTCCGTCATCTCCTCGCTCCCTAGATTGGTAGGTGTCGCTCAGGTGCAATCAGCGTGTGCCAGCAATAACGGCATCAGCTGCGTACTGTGAAGCACGTGCAATCCCCCCTGGCTGCAAGAGATCTCGTCAAAGGATTGCACCATATCGTAACGGCCGTTCTTCGCCTGAATCATCACCGGCGCCGGATGCCAGGTGATGCGGCCGACGGCTGTGGGCAGAGTTACATCGCCGGTGACGCACAGAACGGCAGGATCCAGAGCCTGCAGCTCAGGAAGGTGCCGATCGATGTCTTCCAGAATCTTGATCTTGTCATAGTATTCCTTTTGCAAGCCAAACGGTTCTGCATCAGGGATATGGAGAATGAGGATCTCCTCGCCACCCCGATCGATCGCGGCAAAGACAGCCGCAACCCCGGACGCACAGATCCGGACCGGAATGGAACAGCGGGCAGCGACCCGCCGCATCACCGGGTCAGAGGTAAGGACCAGGGCTTTGCGATGAAACCGTTTGGCGAATGTTTGCTGTGGTCTTCCCGAGCAGCCCAGCAATCCGGCCAGGGCGGTTGACTTGCTCGGTGTTTTGCCGGCTTCGGCCGGGCATACAAGCCCGCAAATGGATTTGCGCATCAGAGCGTTTAAATTCGGTTTATGCGCCTGCTGTAGCTCGGTCAACATATTGGGTCCGGATTGCACGCCGCCCAGTCCGCCGATGATCACCAGAATGATCTTGTTCTCCGTCATAGCCGCCTATCATTTGAAACACAATCTGCTGAAAACGGTCTTTCACGCTAAAATATACTCCAAGCGCTCAACAAATGCAACTCTTTTGCAAAAGGCTTTTATCTTTGCGTAAAAATGATTACATTATAGTTTTAAAGGACGCTAATGAATAAAGGAAAAAAATATGGCTCTCACTTTGAACAAACTGTCCGCCTTCCGCGGCCGCAAAGGTCCCTTGTTGTTGATTATCATGGATGGAATCGGCATTGGTAAAAACGACGAAAGCAACGCCGTTTATCTAGCTGACACACCGGTATTGGACCGGCTTCTGGCCAGCCCGCTTAAAACGCAGCTGCGCGCACACGGAACCGCCGTGGGCCTGCCCTCTGATGAGGACATGGGAAACAGCGAGGTGGGCCATAACGCCATCGGCGCCGGCCGAGTCTTTTCTCAGGGCGCCAAACTGGTGGATTCAGCGATCGAAAGCAAAAAAATCTTCGCCACACCGATCTGGAACGACGTGATTCAACGGCCGACCGTGCATTTCATCGGTCTGCTGTCGGACGGCAACGTGCATTCGAACATCAAGCAGTTGTTCGCTCTGATTCAGAATTGCGCGGACCGCGGCGTGCGCCGCCTTCGCCTCCACCCTCTGCTGGACGGCCGCGATGTGGGTGAAAAAACCGCCTTGATCTATCTTGAACAGACCGAGGCTTTCCTGACCGGGCTGAACGCAGCCAAAGGCGTGGACTATCGCATCGCTTCCGGCGGCGGCCGCATGGTCACCACCATGGACCGCTACAACGCCGACTGGAGCGTGGTGCAGCGGGGGTGGAAAGCTCATGTACATGGCGACGCCCGGCCGTTCACCAGCGCCGCACAAGCGGTGCAGACCTATTATGATGAGGACGCGAAAATCACCGACCAGTATTTGCCCTCGTTCGTGATCGTCGATGACGCAGGCCGGCCGGTCGGCCCAATTGAGGACGGCGATGCGGTGATCAATTTCAATTTCCGCGGCGATCGCGCCATCGAAATCTCGCGCGCCTTTACTGAAAAAACATTCAAAGAGTTCGACCGCGGCCGCACTCCGGAGGTGCTCTACGCCGGCATGATGGAGTACGACGGCGATCTGCACATCCCCGAACACTTTTTAGTGTCGCCGCCGGAGATCGACCGGACGGTATCCGAATATCTCTGCGACGCCGACGTAACCTCGTTTGCCCTGTCAGAGACGCAGAAATATGGTCACGTGACCTACTTTTGGAACGGCAACCGCTCCGGCTATATCAATGAAAAGTTGGAGAGGTACTGTGAAATCCCCTCCGACAAGATTCAGTTTGACCAGGCGCCGGCCATGAAGGCGAACGAAATTGCCGACAAGGCCGTCTCGCTGCTGCGCACCGGCCGCTATCGCTGGGGCCGGGTCAATTTCGCCAACGGAGATATGGTCGGCCACACCGGCGTGATGCAGGCCACCATCACAGCGGTGGAAACCGTGGATCGCTGTGTGGGCCGTCTGCTCGAAGAGGTGCAAAGGCTCGACGGCCTCGCGGTGATCACCGCGGACCACGGCAACGCAGATGAAATGTTTACCATTAAAAAAGGCGTCAAATCGGTCAAGACCGCGCACACCTTGAATCCAGTGCCGTTCGTCATTTTTGACCCGCAGTATCAGGGGGAGTATGGAATGGCGCCGATCGCCAACGCAGGGCTGTCCAACATCGCAGCGACTTTGCTGAACCTGCTGGGCTATGAAAAACCCGCCGACTATGACGCTTCGTTGATCGCATTCAAATAAAAAGCCGTCGGCGGTCAGAGGCTACAAAAAAAACCCGAGCGTTCAGCCCGGGCTCTATGTTACTTTTTCGCTTGCAGTATCACCTGCACCACATGATCAGGGTCCATGCCCTGGCTCATGTATAATTCATCCGGCACGCCGGAGCTGCCGTAGCGCTGGATGCCCAGTTTGATCAATCTGCAGCCGCAGCCGTTTTCCGCCAGCACCGAGGCCACCACGCTGCCGAGTCCGGTGCGCACGTTGTGATCCTCCAGGGTGACGATCAAGCCGGTGGCAGCCGCTTTTTTGATCGCCTCCACATCCGGGTCAGCCGGACAGCACAGGCTCACCACCATCACGTCTATGCCCTGCGCCTTGAGCTTGTCATGAGCGATCACCGCGCGGCCGGTCATGGCGCCCATGGTGATGATGGCAGCCGCCCCGCCCTGACGAATCACGTCCGCTTTACCGTACTCGAAGGCATAGCCGTCGGCGTAAAACGGTTTGCCCTCATCGTTCAGCACCACGCCCATTTTGGAACGACCCATGGCCAAGAGAAAATTGCCCGGCGTCGCAGCCGCATATCGGGTGACGCGATCGGTCTGATTGGGATCCGCCGGCACCAGAATCTTGAAACCGTAGAAATTCAAAAACGCGCCGAGGTAGTCGATGCTTTGATGGGTTTTACCGTCTTCGCCCACATCCAATCCAACATGGGTGCAGACCACTTTGTAATTAGCGCCGTTGATGTCGTTCAGCCGGTGTTGGTTAAAAGTTTCAGCCACTCCGAACACGCCGAAATCGGCAAAGAAGGTAGGCACGCCTTCAGCGGAGCAAGCGCCGGCGATCGCCGCTGTGTTATGCTCTTGAATGCCGCCCTGAAAAAATTGCTGAGGATAATTTTTCGCAAACGCGGTGGTTTTCACCGAAGAGGCCAGATCGCAGTCGAACACCGCCATAGGAACGCCGTCTTTATTGACCGCTGCCAGATCGTCCAGCGCGGATCCCCAGCCGCTGCGATTATCGGTCTTGTCGGTTGCACTGTAGGTGCGCGGGACGCCGGGCAGCAGCTTGGCCTTCGCATGCGGACGCTTGGCCAGTGCGACGGCCGGGTTCTGCGTTTTGCGGCGCGCGGCACAGGCCTCGAGGTCGTCAGCGAGGCCCAACAGGGCCAGGGCTTTGCGGCACTCGTCCAGGGGCAACGCCTGTCCATGCCATTTATGATCATTTTCCATAAAGGCGACGCCTTTGCTCATCACGGTGTGCGCCAGAATCATCACCGGCGCAGTGGTTTGATGCGCTTGACGGACCGCCTGATAGATCGCCTGATAATCATGGCCGTCGATTTCCAGAACCTTCCAGCCGCTCGCTTCCCACTCTGCTCTGATGTTTTGCGGCATCACTTTTTCGATCTGGCCGCTGATCTGCAGTCGGTTGTAATCGATAAACGCCGTGAGGTTGTGAAACCCATACTTAACCGCGAATCGACGTGCTTCGGAGATCTGCCCTTTTTGCTGTTCTCCGTCGCCCATAAAACAGTAAAGCTGTACATCCCGTTTCTGCAGCCGGCAGGCCACGCCGAATCCCAGCAGCGCGGAGAGCCCCTGCCCCAAGTTTCCCGTTCCCCATTCAACGCCTGGCACCTCGCGTTCCACGTGGCCTTCGAACGGCGATCCAGTCTGACGAAAGTGGGCCACTGCATCGTCAATGGAAAAAAACCCCAAGCGTCCCAGGGCGGCGAATGCGCCCGGTGAAGTATGGCCGTGGCTGATCACAATACGATCCCGATCAGGATGAAAGGGATCGGACGGATCTATGCGGCAGTGCGTCCACACCGTCAGATACAGATCGATAGAAGACATGCTGCCGCCCGGATGCCCGCAGGCCGCCAGCGTCGTCATCTTTAAAATATCCCCGCGGCAAAGCGTCGCCAGACGGGTCAGTTCGGCAATCTGTTCTGCTGTCAATTTGTCTGCGGAAAAACCTTTGGCGAACATATCCATCCTCTCTGGTTGATCATAATGTGAAAGTTAACAAATAATCCTTTTTTCTGCAAGAGAAACGATTTTCGTTTGTTATTGCCGGCCGGATTTGGTAATTTATTAAAAGCTGTCTACGCTATGGAAAATCCATGAATTCGTTTCATCAGACCATCCGGCAGACGCTGCTGGACCGTAAAGATCACTTGATGCAGCTCTGGATCCCGCGCCTGAGAGGCATGCTGACCGACGAAGCAGAGGAAACCATCCTTCGCCTGGCAGAGATCTGGTATGGTGTTTTACTGAACTTTTTCGCCGGCGCAGCGGTCGCTGAAAGCTTAAAGGAGTCCGACGAACTGCGTGCCTATTCCTTCAATGCGCTATCCATCAGCCGCTATGCCCTGCTGGCGTTGTTGCCCTACGAAAACAGCCTGGACTGCTACAGCCGGCTCAACGAAGCGTATGAACCGTTGCTGCAGATGGCGCACCAGGCGGAGCAGCCGGCGCAGGGTTCTCTGGATCGCATGGCCGGCGACTTTTCCCGCACCTTCGCCCGCTATCTACAGAACATCCTCAATGACGCGGCCGACGCCATCATCCTTCTGGACATCAAGGACCACATCGTGATGTGGAACAATGCCGCCGAACAGATCTACGGATGGACGCGAAGTGAAATGCTGGGCCGACATATCAGCCGCATTGTTCCGCAGGACGCCGCCTCCAGGCAGGAAATCGAATGGATCAGTCAACAAGTGCGGGAAAAAGGCTTTTTGCGCAACTATCGAACGCATCGGCTGACGCGGGACGGTAAAACCGTCACCATCGAAGTGACCCGCACCGCTATCTACGACGAACAGCACCACTACATCGGTTCCAGCGTCATCAGCCGCGACCTGACGGAACAGGAAAAGCTGCGAGATCAGCTGGTGCACTCGGAAAAGCTGTCCGCGGTCGGCACCCTGGCCGCCGGCATCGCTCATGAGATCGGTTCGCCGCTCACAGCCATCTCCTCGATTTCACAACTGCTCCGGGTGAAAAGCCAAGATCCCTTTATCGTCGAAAAGGTGTCGCTGATTCAGCAATCCATCGACCGCATCGCCCGGATCGTGCGCACCCTGGTGGATTTCTCCAAACCCACGCAGGCGAAAGTGGAAAGCGTTTATTTGAACAGCGTAGTGGAGAACGTGGTTCAGATCATCAAATATGACCGGCGCTTAAAGTACCGCGCTATTGTAACGGACCTGCAAGCGGACATTCCGCAAATTCAGGCAGGCTTTGATCAGCTGCTGCAGGTGTTGATCAACCTCTGCCTTAACGCCGCCGACGCCATGGAAGAAAAAGCCGACGGCCGGCTGACGATTAAAACCTGGAGCCAGGACTCCCGCGTTTATGCATCGGTCGTCGACAACGGCAGCGGCATCCGGCCGGAGCATCTGCCGCATATCTTTGAGCCCTTTTTCACCACCAAGGGCGATCGGCGGGGAACCGGTCTAGGATTGTGGGTCAGCTACAATATCATTAAAAATCTGCAGGGCGATATCCAAGTGGTCAGCCAACCGGCGGTCGGCACGACATTCACCCTCTCCCTGCCGGCCTTAACCCTAAACCCGCAAATTCACTGATGGCCGAACGCGTATTCATCGTGGATGACGACGACATCGTCCGCGAAAGCCTGAGCGCCGTGCTGCAAAACCGTGGATTCACATGCGAGCAGGCCATCGATGGCGAGCAGGCTTTGCAGCGGCTCGGCGAACAAGAGTTCGATGTGGTCATTACGGATTTGGAGATGCCGCGGCTCAACGGCATCGAACTCATCGAGCGCGCCTCCCTATTGAACAACCGCACTTCGTTCATCTTAATCACCGCCTACGGCTCCATGGAAACCGCCATCGAAGCGCTGCGCAAGGGCGCCTTTGACTATCTGCTCAAACCGCTCAACTTTGAAGATGTAGCGATCAAAGTAAAAAAATTGCTGGAGCACCGCCGGCTGATACAGGAAAATCAGGCCCTGCGCCAAGAGATCAACAGCCAATATAATTTCTCCAACATCATCGGCGCCGGACCGGCCATCCGCCAGGTGTTCGACACCATCCGGCGCGTCTCGGACAGCGACGCCCATGTGCTCATCAGCGGCAACAGCGGCACCGGCAAGGAACTGGTGGCCAAAGCGCTGCACTATAACAGCCCACGCCGCAAGGGCCGCTTCGTCGCCATCAACTGCGGCGCCATCACCGAATCCATTTTCGAAAGCGAGCTCTTTGGCCACAAGCGCGGCGCTTTTACCGGCGCGGTGGCAGATAAAGAGGGGTTGTTCAAGACCGCTCACAACGGCACCCTGTTTCTGGACGAGATCGGTGAAATGTCTTTATCCTCGCAAGCCAAACTGCTGCGTGCGCTAGAGACCAAAGAGATCCTGCCAGTGGGCGGCACCACCTTTCTCAGCATCGATGCGCGCATCATCGCCGCCACCCATCGCAATCTTTTACAGGAGGTGCATCAGGGCCGCTTTCGTGAAGACCTCTATTATCGGCTGGCGGTTATCGAAATTCGATTGCCCTCCCTGAGCGAACGGCGTGAGGATATTCCCCTGCTGGTGCATCACTTTATCAATAAATACAACCGGCAGATGAACCGGTCTGTCAAAGGGGTTGAGCCGGCGGTCATGCAGGCGCTGATGCAACGCACCTGGAAGGGAGAAGTGCGCGAGCTGGAAAATATCATCGAACGGCTGATGATCTTTGCCAGCGGCGAAATTCTGCGCGCCGACGACCTGCCCGGAGAGGTTCTGCATAATCAGGAAATACGAAAAGAGGTGGAGGGGGAACTTCTCAAAGAGGCGGTAAAAGCATTCGAACGGGATTATATCTCCCGTCAACTCGCACGCCAGGCCGGCCATCGCGGCAAAACCGCCCACGCTCTGGGGATCAGCGAAGCGACCCTGTATCGCAAAATGTTAGAACTGGGCATCGGCTGATCCAACAACCCAGTTTCAAGCCGGATCCAGGTCAGAACCGTCCCCTCATGTCATGCCCATACGTGCTTTATATGCTGCTTTTACAGCCGGGCAAATTGTTCAGAATCTTCGTAGATATGATTAAATTTCTATAAAACAATACAATAAATCATAAATAATAAATGCGGTTAATCAATCATTTATCACTTTTTCTGAAACAATTAACGAAAATTATCAGTATATTATGAATTATTTCCTTTTTATTTCCAATTAGACGCCCTTTTCCTGGTAAGAGCTGTCAGGATCTTTGCCAGGAACTAAATTTTTTGCCGCTGCCTGGCGAAAATCCTTCGGAGGCATGGATGAGACTGAAAAAAGCCTATGGCTTGTTGTATGTAATCCTCTTCACCGGTGTGACCGGCCTGGCTGCTCAGGACACCCTGGTGCTTACGATCGAGGAAAGCGTCCGGCAGGCCTTGGAAAAAAATCCGGAAATTAAAATGGCGGAAAAAGAGCTGGCCAAGGCCCGGGCGGGTGTCTGGGAGGCCACTTCGAATATTTTACCGCAGGTCAACGGTTACGCCAATCTGCAACACGCCTGGGATATCCAGCAGCAGACCATCCCCAATTTCCTCAAACCCATGCTGGGCCCTCTGGTGAATATGATCCCTGAACTGGCGGGCATGCCCGATTATGTGCAGCTCTCCTTTGGCATGGAGAACACGTTTATCTACGGAGCGACCCTGACACAGCCGCTCTTTCTCGGCGGCGCCGGTATCTCCGGTGTGCAGATGGCTCTGGCGGGGAGACGGGCGGCGGAGCAGAACCTCGAAAGCAAACGCCAGAACCTGATCTATCAAACCGCCAGCGCGTTTTACGCCTGTCTGCTGGCGCAGGAGCTGGCGGCGGTGCAGGAGGAAGCTCTGGCGCAGGCGCAGGCCAACCTCGACGTGGTGACCAAAAAACATGCGGTGGGATCAGCGTCCGGATTTGACCGAATGCGCGCAGAGGTGGAGGTGGCCAATCTCAAGCCCGAAGTGATTTCAGCGAAAAACAATCTGCAGTCAGCGGTCACCGGGCTGCGGACCGTGCTCGGGCTGCCGCGCACCACCGATATCAAAGTGGAAGGCGCTTTGGTGTATATCGACGATGATTTCAGCAATATGAGTCTGGCAGAGTTTCAGAATCAGGCCCTGGCCGCCAGACCTGAGATTCTCGCGGTCAAGGAACAGAAAACCATCAGCGGCAAGGGCGTCACCGTGGCGGCCAGCAGTTTTATGCCCAAGCTGTTTTTTCAAACCGATTACTCTTATATGGCGATGAAAAACGACATGAAATTCGGTCATGGCGATTTCAGCAAGGGTTTTACCTCTGCGATCAGTTTGCAGCTGCCGCTGTTCACCGGCTTTAAGAACAGTAAGCAGTATCAAAAAGCGCGGCTGGATCACAAAATCATGGTCGATGCCGAAAAGCAAATTTTCGACGGCATTGCAGCGGATGCAGAGATGAGCTACAACAAATTTCAGGAAGCGCGACAGAAATACCAGGCTGCCAAGGAATCCTCCATCCTCGCTCAGGAGGCCCTGCGCCTCGCCAATCTGATGTACGAGGAAGGGGCCAACACCCAGCTGGATGTCCTCAATTCCCAGCTGGCGGTGAATCGCGCCAAGCTCAATTATGTCTCTTCACTTTTTGAATATCAGATGGCGCGCTATCAATTGCGTAAGGCTGTCGGCAAATTAACCGATGTACTCTAGCAGATCTCGAAAAGGAGAAAATTCATGCAACGAAAGATGATATATGGTCTGATCATCATCAGCCTTTCCCTTATGGGGGCCGGATGCGGCAACAAGGCGACTAAAAGTGAAGAGACTGCCCGTGTGCCGGTGGAGGTGATGCCAGTGCAGACCGGCCGTATTGTACAGTCCCTGACCTTCAATGGAGATGTCGAGGCTGAGTTGGAGGTCAAGGTCTTTTCCAAGATTCCGGATCGGATCGAGAAATACTTTGTCGATGAGGGAAGCTTTGTTCGGCAAGGGGATCCCATCGCCCTCATCTATGCCACGACACTCCAGCAGGCGGTGCGTCAGGCCGAGGCCGGCCTGAGTGCGGCCAAGGCCCAGGAGGCCAATGTCGCAGTTGAATATGAGCGCGCCCAGCGGCTGTTCAAAGAGAATGCGATGAGCAAGCAGCAGTACGATATGGTGGTGACGCAGTACGAGGCGGCCAAAGCGGGCCTGGAGCAAGCCCAGGCGGCTTTGCTTTCAGCCAAAAGTACGCTCGCCGACGCCACGGTTTCGGCCCCGATCGCCGGCATCATCGGCAAGCGCTATTACGAGGCCGGCGATATGGCCAATCCGGCCCTACCGATAGCCACGGTGGTGCAGATGGAACGGATCAAGGTCACTTTGGATGCAACCGAGAACGATATCGGCAGGATCAGGGTGGGGCAGGAGGCTGAAGTTCAGGTGCGCAGTTTTGGCGATGAGACGTTCATGGGCAAAGTGATCAAGATCAGCCCGGTGCTGGATCCGATGACGCGCATGGCGACCGTAGAAGTGCTGGTGAATAATCCAGATCGGCGGCTGAAACCGGGCATGTTCGCGCGGGTCAAAGTAAACATCGGTGTAATTGAAAACACCATCGCTGTTCCGCGTTATGCGACGGTGGAACGGACCACTTTAGAACGGATAAACGGAGAAGAGACGGCCGTCACCCATTATCTGGTCTATGTCGTAGAGGGTGACAAGGCGATACAGCGAACATTGCAGGTATCATATGCGGACCATCTCCATCTGGCGGTGACCGGCGGCCTCAAAGCCGGCGAGCAGCTGGTCACCGTGGGCCAAGCCAGCCTGCGTGACGGCGCACCGGTTCAAATCATCAGCAAACCGGAGGCCACCCAATGAGGATGACCCAAACTTCCATCAAACGTGGAGTGACAACGGCGATGATCTATCTCATCGCTATTGGCTTCGGTCTTTTTTCCCTCGCACGGCTTAACATCGATCTTTATCCCAAACTCGAATTTCCGATGCTGGCTATTATCACCCAGTACACCGGCGTCGGGCCGAACGATCTGGAGACCGTAATCACCCGGCCGATCGAAGAGGCCTGCTCCTCGGTGGAGAATGTCAAGACGGTCAGCTCCACCACTCAGCAGGGACTCTCGCTGGTTATGATTGAATTCAGCTGGGGCACGGACATGAACCAGGCTGAGATTGACGTACGCAACAACCTGGAATATATTCGGGATTATCTGCCGCAGGATGCGAGCGATCCCATGGTCTTCGCCTTTGACGTCTCCTCGCAGCCCATCCTCTATTTGACCCTCTCGTCGGCTGATCTCAGTCAGGCGGAGCTGCGTTATATCGGCGAGCATGACCTTGAGCCGCGTCTGGAACGCATCCCAGGAGTGGCGTCGGCCTCCACCATGGGCGGTATGAAGCGCGAGATCAAAGTATTCGCTGATCCCATGCGCATGCGCGCCCACAACATCTCACTGCAGCAGATCACCGGAGCTCTGCAGGCGGCCAATTTGCAGATCCCGTCGGGCATGGTCGACAATGACCGGCTGGAATTTTCCGTCAACACCGCGGGGCAGTTCACCAGCGTCGAACAGATCGCCGGCGCCAGCGTCGCAACCTATAACGGCGCGGTGATCCGCGTCAGCGACGTAGCGCGCGTCGAGGATGGTTTCACCGAGCAGCGTCAGCGGGTCTGGAACAACAACAAGCCCGCGGTCATGGTCATCGTGCAAAGGCAGTCCGATGCCAATTCAGTAACGGTCTGCCGGGAAGTGGCGAAGCGCATGCCCACGATTGAAAAGGAACTGCCGTCAGGCGTCAAGGTGGAAACGATGATGGATCTCTCCAAGTTCATCACCCAGTCTATGTCCAACCTGACGAGCACCGCCTGGCAGGCGGTGCTGCTCACTTTCCTGGTGCTGCTCTTTTTCCTGCGCAACATCCGCAGCGCCCTGATCGTCGCGGTTTCTATACCGGTCTCGGTGGTCACTACCTTTGCGGTGATGGACCAGGCGGGATTAACCCTGAACATCATCTCCATGGCCGGGTTAGCGCTGTCGATCGGCATGCTGGTCGACACCTCGATCGTGGTTCTGGAGAGCATTTTCCGACGCCACGATGAAAAAAAGGAAAAACTGCGTGAGGCCGCTAACAACGGCGCGCAGGAAGTGGGCATGGCGGTCACCGCCTCGACCCTGACCACCCTGGTCGTGTTCATACCGGTGCTCTTTGTGCCAGGCATGGCCGGCATGCTCTTCCGCGATATGGTGATCACCATCTGCTTTTCGCTGACCATCTCGCTGGTCGTGGCCTTGACGCTGATTCCCCTGTTGGCTTCGCGCATTCTGCGCATTCAGAAGAACCTCGATCCCAATGGGATCGCTATGCGGGCGAACCGGCTGATCAGCGGCTGGCTGAATCACCTTCATGTTCATTACGAGCGCGTTCTGACTCGCGCCCTGAAGTATAAAAAGAGCGTTCTAGCGGCAACCTTCCTCGCCTTTATCCTCGCGGTGGTCTGGATGTTCACAGCTGGAGGAGACTTTATTCCCCAGACGGATAACGGCTTTCTCGCGGTCTCGGTAGATCGTTCTCCAGGCACCAGCCTTGAGTCCATGGACAAGAGCATGCAGGAGCTGAGCCAGATTTTAAAGGAAAAGATCCCCGAGGCCGACAATATCTATGCCAACTTTGGTCAGGGAGAGGGGATCATGGCCCTCTTCTCCTCGCAAAATTCCGCCGAAGGAGATGTAACCATCCGCCTTAAGGAGCGCAAGGAGCGCAAGCGCAGCGTCTTTGAAATCCAGGATGATTTGCGCGAGGAACTCAATAAGTTGCCCGATATGGAGGTCAAGTTCGCCGACCGTGGCGAACAGCTCTTCAGCGGCGCGGATATCGCCGTCAAGATTTTTGGCCACGATCTGCGGAAATCGGAAGCCCTTGCCAATGAACTCGAGGCCAAGCTGGAAAAAATCCAAGGCATCGCCTCGATAACCTCCAGCATCCGCAAGGCCACCCCGGAGCTGCGCATCGATCTCGACAGACAGCGCATCGCGGATCTGGGATTGAGTACGGCCCAGATTGGGCAGGTGGTCAGCACCAGCATTCTCGGTTCCACCGTCACCCAGTTCCGCGACGGCGGCGACGAGTACGACATCAAGCTGCAGCTCGATAAAAAATCACGCACCAGCAAGGAGGATCTGGAGAATATCCTCATCATGACGCCAACCGGAAGCCAGATACCGCTGCGCGCCATCTCCACGATCGCCTACACCAAGGCTCCGCGCGAGATTCTGCGGGAGGACCAGGAGCGCATCGTTACCCTCAATATTGATATTTCCGGGCGCGATTTACGCAGAGTGACCGCTGATGTCAAAAAAGCGATGAAAGAAGTTTCGCTGCCGCGCGATTTCCGCACCGAGATCGGCGGTACAGCCGAAGATCAACAGGAGTCGTTCATGTATCTCGGCCTCGCTCTGATGGTGGCCATTCTGCTGACTTACATGGTGATGGCCTCGCAGTTCGAGTCCTTGGTCGATCCTTTCACCATCCTCTTCACCGTGCCCCTGTCGATGATCGGCGTCGCCCTGGGGTTGCTGGTGACCGGTACGGACATGAGCGTGATGGCATTAGTGGGAGTGGTGATGCTGGTGGGCATCGTGGTCAACAACGGCATCGTCCTGGTGGACAAAATCAACCAGTTGCGTCATGAGGGGCTGGAGCTGGAGGCCGCGATTCATGAGGCCGGACGCGTGCGTCTGCGGCCGGTGCTGATGACCGCCATGACCACCATCCTTGGCATGTTGCCGCTGGCCATCGGCTCCGGCGAAAGCGGCGAGACCTGGGCGCCCATGGGCCGCGCGGTCATGGGAGGCATGACCGTGGCCACTGTTCTCACCCTGGTCGTCGTGCCGATCATTTACTATTACATGGAATTCATCGGCTCGCGGGCCAACCGTTTCCGTAAGGCGCGCGAACAACGCCGCCTCGAAAAGGGGATTGTCCACGCCGAAGAGTAGAAAAAAATCTAACAGAGAGGGCCGCATTCTGCGATGCGGCCCTTTTTTTATCATGCCGCCGCCTGCTTTTAAAAGTACAGCCGCTCAGCATCGACACGAATAATCATTCAGGTCGCTCTGGATTCACCCTTATAGCGACTTGAGCAAATCGCCTTCGCCACGCATGCCGCCGCGCCTCTGATCCGCAGCGCCCTTTTTCCATTGACAAGCAGAACCTCTTTTTCTATATTGATGACACATTCCGTAAAAGCGCTGACCGCGACGCCGTGCCCAGGGCAGCGAACGGCGCCACCCGCGGCAAACCAAAATCAGAGGATCCTCCCATGGATGCATTTTTTTTATCGCGGCTGCAATTCGCTCTTACCATCGGCTTTCACTATATCTTTCCGCCCCTGAGCATCGGCCTGGGGATTCTGCTGGTGCTTATGGAAGCCCGGTACATCAAAACCAAGGACGTGGTCTATCTCGATATGACCAAATTCTGGGCAAAGATTTTCGCCCTGATCTTCGCCCTGGGTGTAGCCAGCGGCATTGTCATGGAGTTCCAGTTCGGCACCAACTGGTCGATCTACTCTCGTTTTGTCGGCGATGTGTTCGGCAGCGCTCTGGCAGCCGAGGGGATTTTTGCCTTTTTCCTCGAATCGGGATTTCTCGCCATCCTTCTATTCGGCTGGAATCGGGTAAAACCGAAACTGCATTTTTTCGCCACTTGCATGGTGGCGCTGGGCGCGCACTTTAGCGCAGTCTGGATCATTGTCGCCAATTCATGGCAGCAGACGCCTGCCGGCCACCATATTGTCCAAGCCGGCGGCATTGCGCGCGCGGAGATCGTTGATTTCTGGAACCTGGCGTTCAACCCCTCCACCCTGGATCGTCTCAGCCACACCCTGGCCGGCGCCTGGCAAGCCGGCGCTTTTTTTGTGCTAAGTGTAGCCGCCTATTATTCGTTGCGCAAGAAACACGATCGCTTCAGCGCCGTTGCAGTGAAAATCGCCCTGCCCATAGCCGTATTCTCCTCTCTGCTGCAGCTGTTCACCGGCCACCAAAGCGCCCAAGGAGTGGCTGAAACACAACCGGCGAAACTGGCGGCCTTTGAAGGCCACTATGAAGCCTGCGCTCCGGCGGATATGTATCTGTTCGGTTGGGTGGATGAAAAAGAGGAAAAAGTGCGCTTCGGCGTCAAGATCCCGGGCCTGCTCAGTTGGATGGTCCACGGCAGCTGCTCGTCGCCGCTGGCAGGGTTGAAGGCGTTTGCGCCGCAGGACCGGCCGCCGGTGAACATCGTGTTCCAGACCTATCACCTGATGGTGATCATCGGCATGGGCCTGATCGCCCTGTCCCTGGCCGCACTTTTCTTTCACCTTCGCGGCACCCTGCGCACGAAAAACTGGCTGCTGTGGATTCTGGTTTTCAGCGTGCTGGGACCGCAGCTGGCCAATCAGGTGGGATGGGCGTCGGCGGAGATCGGCCGCCAGCCCTGGATCGTCTATCAGCTCTTGAGAACCAGCGACGCCTGGTCGCCCAATGTCTCTACCGGCGAACTCTATTTTTCGCTGGTGCTGTTTTCCATCATCTATGCGCTGCTGCTGGCGCTCTTTCTCTTTCTGCTTATGGATAAAATCCAAAAAGGACCCGGAAACGCACCTAGCTTGGAGGAACATCGCGCATGAGTGGAGCTCTGGATCTTAACACGATGTGGTTTTTTCTGGTAGGCGCGCTGTTTGCCGGCTATGCCATACTGGATGGGTTCGATCTCGGCGTCGGCGCCTTGCACCTCTTCACCCGCGGGGATGAACATCGCCGCATTCTAATCAACGCCATCGCGCCGATCTGGGACGGCAATGAGGTGTGGCTGGTCGCCGGCGGCGGCGCGCTCTTTGCCGCATTCCCAAACGTCTATGCCACCGCTTTTTCAGGATTCTATATCGCCTTTATGCTGCTGCTCTTCTGCCTGATCTTCCGCGCCGTTTCCATCGAATTCCGCAGCAAGCAACCCATGGCCTGGTGGCGGACCTTCTGGGACATCAGCTTCAGCGTCAGCAGCCTGCTCGCCGCCCTGCTGATCGGCGTCGCCCTCGGCAATATCGCCCGAGGAATTCCGCTCGACAGCGAGGGCGCGTTTCACGGCTCTTTCTGGAGTCTGCTCCATCCCTACGCCCTGTTGGTGGGCGTGTGCACCGTGGTGCTGTTTCTCATGCACGGTTCGATCTTTCTGGTGATGAAAACCGAAGGCCCTTTGCAGAAACAAATTCTCTCTTGGACCAAACCCGCGATCATCGCCTTTATCGGCTGCTATCTCGCGCTCACGCTGTCCACGTTCGTGACAGTGCCGCACCTGGCCAAGGCGTTCTTCAGCCGGCCGATCCTCTATCTGGTCGCGCTGATCAATCTGCTCGCCATCATCAACATTCCGCGGCAGATGAAAAGAGGACGCCCGCTGCGCGCCTTTTTTTCGAGCGCAACGACCATGTTGACCTTGCTGCTGCTCTTCGGCGTCAGCGCCTACCCTCATCTGATTTATTCCCATCCGCTGGCGGCAAACAGTCTGACGATTTACAACGCCGCCTCCTCCACCAAAACACTGTGGATCATGCTGATCATCGCGGCCTGCGGCCTTCCCTTGGTGCTCGTCTATACGACGAGCATCTACTGGATCTTTCGCGGCAAGGTCAGACTGGATGAACACAGTTATTGAGAGAAAAGGAGGGTTCAAGGCCGTCAACAAACAGCAGCGGAGAAAAAAACCGGCAAGGGGTTCAACAAGATGAGCCGGGGCTTCTGGGGCGGGAGTGGAATAATCCACCCCCGCATCAGCGGACGGGTAAGAGATCATTCCCCCATGACTTTAATGACAAGCCGTTTGCGGCGTCGACCGTCGAACTCGGCGTAATAGATCTGCTGCCAGGGCCCCAGGTCCAGGCGGCCATGGGTGATCGGCACGATCACCTGATGATGGATGAGCAGGCTCTTCAGGTGCGCATCGCCGTTGGTTTCCCCGGTTCGATGGTGCTTGTAATCCTGCCTAAAGGGCGCCAGGCGCTGCACCCACTCATCGATATCCTCGATCAATCCAGGTTCGGCGTCGTTGACATAGACCGCCGCCGTGATGTGCATGGCGGAAACCAGCACCATCCCTTCTTGCACACCGCTTTTAGCGACCACCGCCTCGACCTGATCGGTGAGATTGACGTACTCGCGCAAATTTTTACAATGAAACCAGAGATACTCGGTCGCCGTTTTCATCATTCACACCATATACTCTTCATCCAGCAGCAAGGCTTCCCGCTCGAACAAAGATTGATTAATATTGTCGATAAAGTCTTGAACGTGGAGAAAATGGTCCTCGATGACGGCCTTGTGCAATGGATGACTGTTCAATGCCACGAATTCCAGAGCCAGCTTTTCCATTTCGAGAATCATCGCTCGTTCGAACTCGTACACCCGCTGCAAGCGGCGATCGGCAAGCCGCTCCTGGGAAAAGAATCCTCCCCCCAGATAAGTCGGTGTAGCCAGACTCTGATAAATCGTACCGAGCTTGCGCCGGGTGCTCAAGATGAGCTCCTGCAGCCGCGGCTGATCTTCAGGCAGAGCGGTCTGCGGGGCGGACTCGAGACTCTTGAGCAACGCCTTGATCCGTTGCTGCAAATGTTGTCGGATTTTAAGGTCCGTGCCCTCTCTTTGCAGGCTTTGCTCATAGCCTTCGTAGCCGGCGATGAATTGAGAAAGCGCTTGCATCGAGTTCATGGCTAAAGAGGGGTTCTCCATAGGGACTCCTGGATTCGAAAAAAGACGGTAAATTGGCGCCCGAATCGCTTTCCTTTACCGAATGGGATTATGTGCAGTGGATGATGGCGTAGGCGAAGACAAGTATATGGTCAACCGATCTCTATCTTCAAAAAGGGTAGACAGCAGATAATGTGGGTTTGTGGCAAGAGTAATTTATAAAGGATTGAACTAAAAGTCAACATCTTTCGTTAGGGGGTGGCCCGATTGACCAGCTTGTAAATTTCCGCCTCGACGAACAGGGCGAACAGGGCGCCATCCAGCTTGCCCCCTTTGACCTCCTCCTCGAGAATGGCCAGGGCTTTATCCGGCGGAACCGCCTTTTTATACGGTCGGTCCCATGCGGTGAGCGCGTCATAGATATCCGCTATAGCCATCATTTTCGAAGGCAGAGGGATCTGCTCGCCCGGCAGGCGCCGAGGATAGCCGGTTCCATCAAGCTTTTCATGATGCGCATAGGCGATCAGCGGCACCTCCCGCAGATGCGCCGCCCAGGGGATGCGGCTGAGAAAGTTATAGGTGTGGGTCACGTGCGATTCTATTTCCTGCCGCTCCTTTTCGCTCAGGCTGCCGCGGCTGATGGACAGCAACTGTATTTCATCGGGGTTTAACAAGGGGGTGGCATCCTCCTCATCCTGCACAATTTTATGTCCCAGATCAGAGAGATGCGATCGGTCGCTCTCCGCTAAAACACGCGGCTCGTTGGCCTCGAGGATGAACTGTAAAAGGCCGTCCAGATCCTGCAGCTCGCTCATAAACCGCTGGTCTAGACGGCTGAGGATGGTCTGGACCTGTTTCGCATCCCGGGACAGCAAAAAGGAAATTTTCTCGCGTGAAGTTTTAGCTTCCAGCATCTTTTTTAGATAGCGGAAACGCAGCTTGATCATCTCCAGCTGTTCCGGATAGAGCTTTTTCGCTTTTACCAGCACATGTTCACGCACGCCGATCTTGCCGAAATCATGAAGCAGCGCGGCATATTTGACCTGCTGGAGATCATCCCGGCTGAAATGAACCGTGTGAAAGGGCGCGCGGTTCAAGCGATCGACCTGCTCCGCCATCGCCACCGTCAGAACCGCCACCCGCTCAGAATGACCCGACGTGGTCGGATCCCGTTGTTCGATGGCGTGCACCGAAGCCAAAATAAACCCTTCGAACAGCCGCTTGATGTCCTCATACAACCGCATGTTTTCGATGGAAACCGCCGCCTGACCAGCCAGGGAGGAGGCCAGCTCTACACAGCGATCATCAAATGGCACGATCGCCGGACTCGCGTCCGACGAGGCATTCGGTCGCTGTTTGCGATTGATGAGTTGCAGCACGCCGATCATTTCACCCTGATGGCTTTTCATGGGAATGCAAAGCACCGACTGAGTATGATAGCCCGTGCGTTCATCAAAACTGCGGTTGTGCTGAAACTCGCTTCCCTCGGGCAGATGGTAGGCATCAGCGATGTTGAGCGGGTTGCCGGAGACCACCGCATAGCCCGCCATGCTCTGGCGCTGGATGGGCAGGACGAACTCCTGATAGTCGATGCGCAACGAATCGTTTTGCGCCAACTTGAAGCGCAGCTGTTTGTCCGCCCAGGGGTCTCCCTCTCGGCTGACCGCGTCCGGTATTTTTTCGATCAGATACAGACTGCCGGCGTCCGCAGCAGTGATCTCGCGCGCCTTGCTCAGGATCAACTCGAGCAATTTGATCGCATCGCGCTCTGCAGAAAGGGCTACGCCTATTTTATTCAGATCGGACAGTTCGCGGCTGCGCAGATCCAACTCCTGTTGCAGGAAGCGCAACTGCCGGTTCATATCCAACTCTGCAGCCAGTTGCTGGATGGCGGAAAAGAGCCGCCAGCGCGTCAACGGCGTCTCCAGATAGCGAACCCGCTGCGAAGAGAACTCTTCCGGCTCCTGTTCCGGGCCGATGAGCTGCAACAGACCGGCTTCTGCCGGCAATAAGTCAATATTCCTCACTGACCGCTGAACGCCATCCTCATCGAGGAGAATGATTTTGCATCCATCGGATCCGGAGTCGAGGGTCTGGACCAGTCGCCAATGGTTCGGGCCTTGAGCCAGAAGGCGCCGGACCTCTTGCTGATTTCGGCCCCCACGATAAACAATGTACACGGTTTGAGTGGTCGACATGAGGTTAATCCGATCTGTTTTCAGAGACCAGGGTCAAGGCTATGCCACTTAAAATAACCACCCCGCCGGCTATTTTAATCCAGCCCACCGATTCGTGCAAAATCAAATAAGCCAGGATCGTGGCGCCGATGGGCTCGGCCAGGGTCATGATGGATACCGCGGTGGCGGAAAAATGCTTCAGCGCCCAGTTCAGCGTGGTGTGACCGATGATTTGCGGAAATAGAGCGATCAAAAAAAACAATCCCACCGTTCGTGCTGGATATCCCCAGAGAGGATAGGCGAACAGGCCGGTGATCATCAGCGTGGCCGCAGCCGCGGCGGAATAGACCAGGCTGACGTAAAGGATCGTACTCATAACCGGCCGCAGCTTGCGTCCGATCAGCAGATAGCCGGCAGCGCCAAAGGCGCCGAGGACGGCGAGCGCGTTGCCCAGCAGAGAACTCTGCGCAGCCTGATAGTCGTGATGGCTGATGAAGAGGCTGCCGGCCAAACAGAGAACGATGCCCGCAAACAGCAGCGGCGCGCCTTTTTCCTGAAAAAAAAGAAAACTCCCGATCGCAACCAGGACCGGCGCGGTCTGTACCAAAACCACCGAGCTGGCGACCGAGGTGAACTCAAGAGAGGAAATCCAAGCTATAAAATGCAGGCTGAGGAACAATCCGGAAAAAACAGCCCATCGCGCCTGCGCATCGCTTATCCCCCTATAGGGCCGGCGCGTCCGGCTGAAGGCCAGAAACCCGTAGAACAGCGCGGCCAGGGTAAGGCGATAGCTGGCGATGACCAGCGCCGGCGCGTCGCACAGCTTGATCAAAACAGAGGAAACGGAAATCGAACACAAGCCCACAGCAAGCATCAGCAGCCTGGCGCTCCAGCCTTTCTTCAGGCCGATCATAGCGGCTCCCGGACCAGGACCGAATAGCAGTCATAATCCTGCGGCATTTCTGTTGCCGGAAAAATAGAGCGCGCGGATTCCAGCATCTCCATCTCTGACTGGTCGTCCTGGCGCCCGCTGATGTGGTAGAGATAGAGCTGTCGGCATCCGGCGGCTACGGCGCTTTCCGCCGCCTGCCGGCTGGTGCTGTGACCGGTCTCCTGGGCCAACATCTCCTGATCCGGATGAAAGGTGCTTTCATGAACCAGCACATCGGCATCCCGCGCCAGGATGCGCACGTTTTCGCAAGGCCGGGTATCGGTACAATAAGCAATAGTGCGTCCCCTCTGCGCCGGCCCTACCACCTCTTCCGGTCTGATGCGCCTGCCGTTCCACTCGACGGTTTCACCGTGAATAAGCGCGGTGCGCAGATCGTTGTTCGGAACGCCCAAATCTCGAGCGCGGTCGGCATCAAATTTGCCCGGACGATCGTGCTCGATAAAACGATAGCCGAAGCACGCTGGTCCGTGATCCAGCGGCAGCGATTGCACGGAAAAGCCCTCCAGCGTCCAGATCTGCTCCGCCTGCGGCGTGCAGGGAACCACGACCACCGGGAAGGACGCCTGGTGCTGCGTGACTTGATGAACCGTTTGCAGAAAAAGATCCAGTTCCACCGGTCCGAAGATGTAGAGCGGTTCGCTGCGCTTGAGCAGATGCTGTGAGGTGATCAGGCCGGGCAGCCCGAAAAGATGATCGCCGTGCAGATGACTGATAAAAATGTGGCGGATTCGAGCAGGGGAAAGGCCTGCTTGTTGCATCCGCATCTGTGTACCTTCGCTGCAATCGAACAGCGCCACCTGGCCGTCCAGGATCAGCGCCAGAGCGGGCAGCATGCGGCGCGGCGACGGCAAGGCCGCGCCGGTGCCCAGAAAAAGCAGTCGGATTTGATCCATGGCCGCCTATCCCGCGGTCTGGGTCGGCTTGCCCTTTTTACCGAATTTATTTTCTGTACCGTTCAACAGCCGCCGGATGTTGCTGCGATGGGTGTAGATGATCAACAGCGCAGCAAAAAAACTGAAATAATACAACGTGGCCGAGATCGGCCGGCTGCCGCTGTATTTAAGAATGCTCAATACAACCGGAAAGGCGACCGCAGCGCTGATGGAACTGATCGAAACGATGCGCGTGAGGGCCAGCACTAACAGGAAAACCACAAAGCAGATCAGCACCACCAGCGGCGGGTAGAGCGCCAACAGAACGCCCGCCGCGGTGCCGACGCCCTTGCCGCCGCGAAATCCGGCGAACACCGTCCAGATGTGACCGATGATCGCCGCCAGGCCGCCGAACAGGCAAAGGGTGTCCTGCGGAAGGACGGCGGCGGAGAAAGCCAGCCGAGGCAGCCAGATGGCGGCGACGAATCCCTTGAACGCATCCATCAGCATGACAAACAGCCCGGGTTTCCAGCCGAGCACGCGGAACACATTGGTTCCGCCCGCATTGCCGCTGCCATGCTGGCGGATATCGATGCCGCGCATCAGCTTGCCGACCACCAGAGCGGTCGGCAGAGAACCTAAAAGATAAGCAAGGAGTAGAACCAATAGGACCAGAAGCATACTATTTTCCTTTTTTTAACCGCGGATCAAACCCGCAATTGATGAGCGGGATCTCCCAGGATGGCCACCGCGATGCTGCCGATGCCGGCATGCAGCCCCAACGCCGGCGAGGCCTCCACGATCGGGATATCCTTGCCCGGAAAAAAATTTCGTATTCGGTCACGGAACCATTCAGCGCGCTCTTCATTCAATGCGTGTGCGATCTGAATGCGCGGATCCACAACCTGTTCGGCATACTGAATCGACAACCCAACCGTTTTTTTCCACAAACGCTTCAAGCCGATGACGCGACCGGCCTCGATGATGCGGCCCTCAGAATCCAGGCTGATGATCGGCTTGACGTTCATCAGTGTGGCCAGCAGGCCGCGCGATTTGGTCAAACGCCCGCTGCGCATGAGATAGTGCAGCGTTGGAATGCAGACAAAAAGACGGGAGTGGGCGATGGCAATATGCAGCCTGCGCGACACGTCCTCGTGATTGAACCCCTGTTCAATCAACCGGCCTGCCTCGGCCACCAGAAGCCCCAATCCGACCGAAGTCGTCCGCGAATCCATCACCTCGATTTTAATGCGCTGTGCAAACGAACGGGCGGCGGTCTGCGCTGCATTCAGGGTGCCGCTCAACGCACCCGAAAGATGCAGAGAGATGATAGATTGAAACCGACCTGCCAGGGCTTCATAGATCGCTAAATAGCTGGCTGGCGAGGGCTGAGAGGTGCTGATGCGCGGCTGTCCGGCCTTCAGGGCGCGATAGATTTCCCGAGTAGAGATCTCCACCCGATCCAGCAGAGTCTTCTCTCCCATCATCACCTGTACCGGCACTACCTGAACCCGATAGCGATGCAGGGTCTCCTCAGGAAGATCGCAGGTGGAGTCGGTGACCAGCGCAATTCGTGGTTCGGTGTCGCGTGCAAGCGCGGCGCTGTGTTGACCGCGCATATCTTCGATTTTGGTGTTGCTGACCGGTCCCCATTGCGCCGCCTGGGCAAAAACCGCCTGCGGGTCATTGGTGTGAATATGCACCCGCCACCTGCGGCCGCTGGAAACGATGATCAGCGAATCGCCGAAGCCGTTCAACTTATCCTGCACCGTGGCGCGCTGCAGCGCTTCCGCCTCGAGCAGAAACTCGGTGCAGTAGCGGAACCGGATCGTGCCGTGCGCTTTGCGCAGATGAAATCCTTTGATGCGTTCGCCGAGATGCAGGCCGGCTTTCAACGCCGCCACTTTGCCGGAACTGATGAAATCGCTCAGCCCTTCCAACAGATGAACGAATCCCTGAGCCCCGGCGTCGACCACGCCCGCTTTTTTCAACACTTTTAATTTCTGCGGAGTTTCTGCCAACGAGATCCGGGCCCGCTGCAACGCGTCTTGCAGCAGCGCCACATAATCGGACTCGATTTCTGCCTGCTGGTTCAGTTGTTTCGCCCAGTCCTGCATAACCGTCAGAATAGTGCCCTCGCGCGGATTGCTCAGGGCCTCAAAAGCCCGCTCCACTGCCACGTGCACCGCATCGGCAAAGGCCTGGCTCGACAGCCTTTCCCGGCCTTCACAAGCGTCAGCCAGACCGGAAAAAAATTGCGCCAGAATGGCGCCAGAATTGCCACGGCTGCCCTCCAGGGCGCCGTCTGCGATGGACCGACAAACCTCAGAGAGCGAACCATCCTGACAGGCCGCGGCGCGGTCGATGATCGCATGCATGGTGGCGGCCATGTTGGTGCCGGTATCGCCATCCGCCACCGGGAAAACGTTGATTTCATTCAACTCCTCCCGCATGTCAAGGATGCGCTGAGCCGAAACGATGATGGATCGTTTCAGCCTGCGACCGTCTATGTAACGTATTCGAATGTTCATGGGATTCGCCGAATTCAATCAGGAAACTGCCGCCCCGGTTTCAGGGGACGGTGGAATGAGGGCGGATATCTCTGCGGCCAGGGTGCCGGCCATGGCCAACCGCAGCTGTGTTTCCAAATAGCCGCGCGGTGTGCCCATGTCCAGCCTAAGTCCATCCACTTCGACCGCCAACGCGCCTTCCCGCTGGATCAAATCAGCCTGGGCCGTGGTCAGCTGTATTTCGCCCCGTTCGCGGAGATTCTGTCTGATGTGCTGCCGCAGGATGGCAAAGATCGTCGGGGTGAATAAATAGAGGCCAAAAAACGTCAAATAGCGGTCGTCCGCCAGACCGGTGGTGCGACAGTGCTGTTGGGCAAACGTGATCTCCGGTTTTTCAAAGACCGCAGCCGCCCGCCACACTCTCGGGTGGTTCTGCAGCAAAGGCGTTCCGGCCACGGCGCCGAACAAATGCAGCGATGCGCCGGCTGTCTGTTGAACGCCGAATACCGATTGACCTGATTGTTCATGGACCGCCAGCAGCCTGCGGCTGCACCATCCCGGCTGTGGAGCGAGATACACATGATCTCCGAGCAAAAGCAAAAACGGTTCTTCTCCTACCCACTCGGCTGCGCTGTACACCGCATGGCCGAATCCTTCGGCGCTCTGTTGAAAGACAAAGGAAAGTCGCGTGTGCATGCTCTCCAAAAGAGCGGATTGCTGCTGAATCCATGGCTTGTCCGGCAGGCTGTGCCGGTGCGCAAGTCCGGCAAAATGCTCCTTAAAGACCGCATCCGCACCAGGCTGCACCACCAAACAGATCTCCTCCACGCCGGCGGCCAATGCTTCTTCCACCACCAGTTGAATGGTGGGCTTGGTGACGCCGTCGCGATCCACCAAAGGAAAAAGCTCCTTTTGCACCGCGTTGGTGGCTGGATAATGCCGCGTGCCTTTGCCTGCCGCAGTGATGACGGCTTTGCGGATAATTTTTTTCATTTAATCAAACGCCGTTTGTATCACACCCATCTCCATCGCGCCACAGGATGAACCGAAAAATAGATAGGGCTCCAAATGCGTCAGGTGGCGGTACCGGCTCACCAGGTTCTGCAGCACGTCTTCACTGCCTTTGGCAGCCAAAACCGCTACGGTCCCCCCACACCCCCAGGCAGTGGTCTTGGCGCCGTACAACCCTTTTTCCGGGCCTTGAGCTTTTATCAGATCGACCAGCAGATCCGTCTCCTTGCTTCCCAGGCCGCAACGTTCCTGATAGCTCTGATGCGATTCATACATCAGCCGGCCGGCCTCCAACAGGCTTTGCTGAGAAGCCTGGAGTGTTGCGTCCAGCAGCTCGGCACACCGCTCGCTGCGGCTATGGTCACTCAGATGATGTTCGATCGCTGCTCGCGGTTGATACCGTTTTTCCAGATTGATCGCAGTGGCAGGATCGTCGTGGGTGGCAAAACGTTTGATAAACTCCTGGCCGGTTATTTTCGTCAGCACCTGCCTGCGCAACCGCTGTTCCCATTGCGCCGGATCTGTGTTGCAAAGATAGCCCATGGGCATCACCTCAGCGGATGCACCGCTGTGGTGCAGAATCATCTTGCGGCCCATAAAGGAAGCGATGCGCAGATCGCGATACCGGCTTTCCCGTTGAGGCGACATCAGGCCGCTGTAAATGCCGACCCACTGCACGCCCGGCGGCAGAGACATCATCTTGACCAACTCGTGCGGCTGACAGCGCAACACCATAGTACGGTTGCTCTGTCCCAGAGCCACAGCCACGTGGGTGGTGATGCCGCACGGCATGCCCATGATGCGGTTTTCCAGTATCTGGCAGGCGAGCGCGATCTGAAACCCGTCCAGATCGAGAGCAAGCGCGCCCTTGATCGCCAGCATGTTCGCCACCTGCAGCGCAGCGGAAGAGGCAGCCGAGGAGGCCTGCGGAATCGTGCTGCTGATGGCAATGCTAAGGCCGGTCTGCCATTGCTGGACAAAGCCCTCATGCTGCAGCACGGCTATGGCGCCGACCACATGACCCTGCCAACGGTTGTTCGCATCCTGAGCGAACTGGCGCTGCAGCAGTGGGTAGGGCTTGAGATGGCCGTCTTCGTACAGGTCGTCCAGCCGGTATTCGCAGTTCAGCACCCGTTCCTTGTTCATATTCAAATTGCGAATGACGACGCGGCGATCGCGCCGTTTTTGTACCGCCACCACCGTGGCCTCTCGCAAAGGGGTGGACAGCACCGTAGCGCCGGCATAATCGGACAGTCCGGCCATGACATCCAGGCGTGCCGGAGCACGCGCGATATAAATTTCTCGCCGGGGTGAAAAAACCCCGCCCAGATTGGTTTTAAGATGCCCCCCGAAGCGCTTCAGATCTTCAGGCCACTGAGCTTGCATGCCTCAACCCTCATTCCGAATCAGGATCACAGACCAGGAGCAACAGCCTACAGACGTGAATGTAAGGCAAAGTTAGTAATATTTTTACTAAAATCAACCGATAAAAAGGCTTGAATAAAAGTTCTGCAACCCCTATATTTATATATTTATGGACCATTTAAATAAAGGTGTATTCATGAACAGACCTGTTGCCCTTGTCACCGGCGGCGCCCGCGGCATCGGTCGCGGCATCGCCGAAAATTTAGCTGAGAATGGCTTTGACGTGGTGATCGACGATGTCCACGAAAACGCACAAGAGACCCTGTCCGCGCTGGAAAAACGCGGCGCGAAAACGCTCTATCTGCGCGCCGACATCACCTCGGCTGAGGAGAGAAGGAGAATCATCGAAGAAATTAAAAAAACGTTCGGAAGTCTGCATCTGCTGGTGAACAACGCCGGCGTCGCGCCCCTGGTGCGCATGGATTTGCTGCAAGCCACAGAGGAAAGTTACGATCGGGTGATGAACATCAACCTAAAAGGCCCCTACTTTCTCACCCAGCTGGTCGCCAACTGGATGATCGAACAAAAAGCCGCGCATCCGGATGAGATGTTCCGTATCGTCAACATCTCATCCAATTCGGCGTACACCTCCTCCCCCTCGCGCGGGGAGTACTGCCTTTCCAAAGCCGGGGTCAGCATGATGACCAAACTTTACGCCGACCGCCTTGCCGAATATCAGATCGGTGTGTTTGAAATCCGTCCCGGCATCATAATGACCGACATGACCTCAACGGTCAAAGCCAAATACGACAAGTTGATCGACGGCGGGCTTTTGCCCCTCAAACGCTGGGGACAGCCGGAAGACATCGGCAGGGCCGTTGCGGCCATCGCCAAGGGGCTTCTCGACTATTGCACCGGTGAGGTGATCAACGTCGACGGCGGTTTTCACTTGCACCGATTATAAGCTTTTTATTGCTCCCACTTTTTCGGAGTTTCCATGACTGACCACACTCTCATCCTGGAAGGAATATCCTTTCCCGTCTATCAAGTGGACACGATCATTGTCGGCAGCGGCGCCGCATCGCTCAACTGCGCCGTGCATTTGCATGATTACGGACATCAGGACATCGCTCTGATCACGGAAAAAGTCGGCGGCGGCACCTCCAACAACACCGGATCCGACAAGCAAACTTATTACAAGCTGTCCCTGTCCGGCAAAGAGCCGGATTCGCCCTACGACATGGCGCGCTCGCTGTTTGACGGCGGCGCCATGCACGGAGAGCTGGCGCTTATCGAAGCCACCATGTCGGCGCAAGAATTCTTTCACCTGGCGCAGATCGGCGTGCAATTCCCGCACAACAGCCTCGGCGGATATGTGGGCTACAAAACCGACCACGATCCTCGCCAGCGGGCCACCTCGGCCGGACCCTGGACCTCCCATCAGATGGTGCAGTGCCTGCTGAAAGAGGTCAAAGGAAGAAATATTCCTATCTTTGATGAGCACGACGTCGTCAGTCTCATCGTCGAGGACGGCCGCGCCGCCGGAGTGATCGGCCTGGATAAAAACAAATTGAACGAAGAAACATTCGGCCTCTGTTTCTTTCAGGCGAATCAAGTGGTGTTCGGCGTCGGCGGGCCGGGAGGATTATACAAAACCTCTGTTTATCCCGACTGCCACGTAGGCGCTATCGGCCTGGCTTTGGAGGTCGGCGCTGTGGCGCGCAATCTTACCGAATCCCAGTACGGCCTGGCTTCCATCCAATTCCGCTGGAATGTCTCCGGCACTTATCAACAGGTGATCCCGCGCTACATCAGCACAGACCGCGACGGCCACGACGAGCAAGAATTTCTCAACGACTATTTTCCCACCATGTCCAAGCTGGCCACCGATGTTTTTCTCAAAGGATATCAGTGGCCTTTTGATCCGCGTAAAATACCGGACTATGGTTCCTCACTGATAGACGTACTGGTGTACATCGAGACGGTCATCAAAGGCCGCCGGGTGTATATGGATTTTCGCTGCAATCCGCTCGGCGACGAACGCATCGGCGCTTTTTCATTGGATGATCTCGAGCCGGAAGCGTACACCTATCTGAAAAACTCGGAAGCGCTGTTTGGTTCGCCCATTCAACGGCTGGAAAAAATGAACCCGCTGGCCATTGAACTCTATCGCAAAAACGGCATTGACCTGTACCAGGAACCGCTGGAAGTGGCCGTGTGCAGTCAACACAACAACGGCGGCTTGGCTGGAAATCTGTGGTGGGAATCAAACATCGCCGGTCTGTATCCCATCGGTGAAGTGAACGGCAGCCACGGCGTCTACCGGCCCGGCGGCTCTGCGCTCAACTCCGGTCAGGTGGGCTCGTTGCGCGCTGCGCAAAAGATCAGCCATGCTCCGGCGCCCGGCAAAACGGCTGGGTGGGAAAAGGCTGCCGGCGAACGCGGCAAAGCCATGCTCTCTTTTATTCAACACCTCTTCGGCCCGGTTTCAACCGTGACAGCTTTTCGCGAAGAGTTTCAATCCCGAATGACCCAGTATGGGGCGCACATTCGCGACCCGCGCAAGATCGAGCAGGCGCTCTCCGCAGCCTATGAACAGTGCTCACGAGCGGCTGAACAAAAGGCGGCCAGCCGCCGGGAAATCCCCCTGGCGCTGCAGAACCGCCATCTGGTGCTGGCCCACGCCGCTTATCTGCAAGCGATCGCCGCTTATCTGCAGCGCGGCGGAGGCAGCCGCGGATCCTACCTGGTAATGGATCCGCAGGGCCAGCCGGTGATCGATCAGCTGGGCGACGATTGGCGCTACAAGCCGGAAGTGGCGCCGTTGCGCGAAGAGGTTTTGGAGACGCGCCTGGGCGCGGACCAGCGATTTCACTCCACCTGGAAGCCGCGCCGGCCGTTGCCTGAAGAGCCTTCCTGGTTCGAAACGGTGTGGGGTAAATTTTTAAGCAAGGAAATCTTTCAGACCAAAGGGGATATTTAAGATGCAAAGATCGCTCAGCGAAATAAAAATTATCTGGGCGATTTTATTGATAACCTGATCGTCCAATGACCGGGTTTAGGCAAAGACTGGAGCAGGAGGCGAGGACCGGTATTCCCATAGAAAAGGTCGATGGTGCGGTCGAAAAAGGCCTGGAAAAAGGGTTAAAGGGCAGAGCTCCAGGCCGCCACTTGCGCCATGGCATGCAGCGCCAGACAGGGCATTGCAACCGCTCCCATGGCTGTTTTTATATATCAAAAACTGGACCAAGGACTGAGACGGGACGCCCTCTCAACCCAGATCGAGGTCGAGATCGAAAGGCGTAACGACGAGGTAAAGGTGGATGAATCAACGGCCAAAGCGGCTCAGGAGACCCTCGAAAAAGCCGCCAAGGCAAAAAAATGGTGGGAGTTCTGAAAATAGCTCTTATGATTCCGCCCAAGCAATGTCTTCCCTGGGCGGTGGACCATTCTACAATCCGGGGGATTGCACCGAGCGACACGTGCACATTCCCGTTGCACAATCCGTGGCACAAGCCCTGGGCTTGTGCCGTTAACAACCATTCACCTAGTTGCGGGGTATTCCTCCGGCCGGTTCAAATCACCATTCAATCCGGAATCAGCGCGCCCTTCCTTATCATGACTTGTCGATGCGCGCTATTCCGCCCAGCTCGCTGGACAGGTTTGTCGGGTAGAGGCCCGAAGCCATGGCTCCATCTAGTGAACAGGACCCCCTGGGCGATCTGGATAGCAAGGGCCGCCAGCCACCACTGCCACGCCTCCCCCATTTGCACCTCGATAACCCAGAAATCCCTACGACATAATTTACAGCTTATATACGCACATGAAAAAGGAGGCTTTGGAAATGGAAAGCCCGGCCTATCTCGACGCATAGTGCCGCACGCCGCGGTCGCACCCGAGCGCTCGAAACTCACAGCCGGGCGCTGAAGCGAACTTAATCGAGTGGCCCTTTTTCGCTTCTGGTCTGACTCGGCTTGAAGGTGATGAGATAATCGGTGCCGACCAGAAAACGGAAATGGACATCCACCCGCGCTCTGGCGCAACTCACATTCCAGGTGTCAATCCTGCCGTCATTATTGGTGTCGTTGCCTCCGCATTCGCAGGTTTTCCAGCCGGCCAGGTCAAGAGTGAATTCTCCGGCCACCAAATCGCCCAACTCAACGCCCCAGGCTGTGAGATAGATATTGCCCGGTGCGGTGATGCCGCAGTTGCATCCACGGTCTTCGGGATCCTGCATAAAGCTGAAAGACATGGGTGAACGGATGGCCTCCGTAAGCTGACATTTCTTACGGGTGGTGCCAAAGACAACTGCGCATGGAGCGGAGGCCGGCGAGCAGCCCCAATAGTCCGCTCCACCGACTGGATAAGAGTCCGGTTGGTTGATCATCGAGGCGGCAAGTCCGATCTCAATAAAATCAAAACTCTCAATTGAACTGCCGTTCATCCCTGCGCCCGCCATGGTCAGCATCGGGTTGCCTCCGTAAGGACAGCCCACATCATGAAGCTGGGGTTTGCGCAGGCCGACCTGAGGAAAAGCGATGTTTATCTTGTCATCATTCCGATCATACCCATTATTTTCCATGTCGAGCGTTATAGAGGCGGTCATGGTTGGAGCGGGTTTGAGTACCAGATCACGGGGTGCATTCATATCGCCGGTCTGGGTCACATCCACCCTGACCGAATCCGCCCGGTAATCCTCATGCGCAGCGACAATCCACCAGCTTCCATACGTCAGCGTAAGCCCATATACACCGTCATTGGTCCAGGTGCTGAACTGCTGCTGCTTGCCGCCGATCTCACGGACAGTGATGGAGACCTCTCCCTTGAAATTGGCCGGGGTGACCCCGTGATGCTGGAGAATTTCGTTAACCACCTTCCCTGCGAGCCCACTAGTTTGCTTCTCAAGGATGATGTCCTGGTCCAGAAACTTGTTCTTGGCAATGACGACATTGACGGTCGCACTTTTATAACCCGTCTTACTCGCCGACAGGCTTTTTTCGCCGACACCGATGTTCTCAAAACGATAATAGCCGGTATTGCTGGTCGTCTGTTCATGGGCTGGATGCATGGGATTATTTTCGTCACCAAGCAGCTTGACGGATACCCCCTCGATGCCCTTGCCGCTCTGCTTGTCGCCGACATATCCCTGGACTCCGCCGAAATCAGTGTATTCCCGCCAGGCTTTGAAACTGGTCCGGAAAAAACTTCGGTTAAAACCAAGTACAGCTCGAAAACCCTGAGTGATGGAGTTGGCGCCCATAATCGCGCTGACCGGCGCCGCCAGCCACCGGGCAAGAGCCCCGAGCCCCCCCTCTGTCAAAACAATGCCGGTAACGGTGCAGAAAGCCTCCCTGTACGCCGCTGAGTTCACCATCCTTGACAGGAACTGTTTGACAATCCAGAAACTGGCCCCCCACGGATCATTGGCCGCGATATATTGATCAAGCCGCTGCAGGTTGGATGTTTCATTGAAGATAAACGAAATCAGCTGGGCATCCTTTTGAACGAGATCCGGGACCTGTTTTCCAAAGGCCGGAATCACCACATTGGTGATCACAGCCAGAGAATGACGTCCCAATTCAAAAATGGCGGTGGTAATCCCGGCATAGTGAGCCTTTCTGCGCTCTGCGAAGGAAAGATTATGCCAGCTGTTGGATTTGCTCTGCAAAAAACCATAACCATAATTGCTCACACGCAGGGTATCCCCACCGGGAATGAGCCCATAGGTAAATTCCCGCGTCGATGGGGCAAAGGGGACACCACCCGGCTTGACCGCATCGAGAAAATCCCCGCTCGGCAAGAGCATGAACGAATCGCTGGAAGTCTGGCACCAAACCCATCGGCAGTAGGAATTGCTCATTCTAAACTTGTCGCCGCCCTCCCAGCTCAAGCGCAGCCCCCCTGTTTCCACATTGGGCAAAATCTCCGGAGCGGCGGACGTTTTGCTGCTCTGCTCCATTTGGGCGGCGGATTGCAGCGACAAAGTACGGCTGATCTGGGAAGGATAGGATTCGAGATAGGCTAAAAGTGCGGCGCTGACCCGGGTATCCAACTCTGAATCCTGTTGACCGAGGGCATAAGGATTTTTCGCCAGTTGTGCGGTTAGATAAGCCCTGAGCGCATCATATTCCGGAAGCCCCACAATCCGGTTCAGTACCATCTTCGCTTCCTCCGCATCGCTGACGCAGACAAAAGGGTGCAGGAAGAGCAGAGCCTGAGCTGTAGAAGCCGCATCAAGGCTCAACTTGAGACCGCCCGCGGGATCGGGAACGACTTGAAGCAGCAAGATCTTCCCATCCCGGCCATAGGCCATGGCCAGTCCCGGCACATGCTTGTTGCCCTCGACCGAAAAGGCGTTAGCAGCATCCACGCTGCTGAGAACTGAACCGAAAGAGACCGCTATCTCCTTATTGTCGATGCCGCTGCCGGGGAAGTGGAGCTCTCCAGTCATTTGAATTTTCAGTTGTGATGGTGCTGTCGGCTCATCCTCTCCACAGCGGACAGCCAGTCCGAAGACTAAACCAACGACCAGCGCAACGCAAAATATTTCTGACCTGTTCATGACATCCCTCTCTGTTGAATGGGCAGTCGATCAAGTTATGCATACCTATTGGCCTGCAGTCCAAAAGAACGCAATCCCGGGAATTGCACCACGCAAAGATCGTACTTTCCCGTGGTACAAGTCCCTGGCTTGTGGCTCAAACCGCTAAGGGGTCTGACTGAGGACAGCTATTTCTCCGATGGATTCAGATCACCTTTCCATTCGGAAACAGCGTACGCTGGATCACGCTGACGAGGCTGCTTTAAATCCAAAAGCCAACAAGAATTGACAGAAATTCATTTTTGCCGGGGGCAAAAATGACCGACCGCCTATTGCATCAACACCATCTTGATGATCTTTTTAGCCGAAGAGTGCATCAGCACCGCGTAATAAATGCCGGCGGCGAGAGGACGATCCTCTGCGGAAAAGATCACCCTCTGCGCCCGTGCTGTCCGTGGCGGTTGTCAGAGCTTGAATAATTGGGTTCCCCGGAAGAGTGATGCATTCCTGCCAGCCACCGCCATCATCAGCTGAAGACAGGATCTTTTTTCTGACAACGGTATAGATCAGCGGATTCTGCGCCAGCGGGGCGCTATGCCGACAGCAAAGGCAGCAGCTCGCCGCGATCAACCACTGGTGCGGTTCACCGGGAACCGCTGCTCGCGTCGGCAAGTCGAGTAATCATCAGGGATGCTTCACCTGCTCGAGCAGCATCCCGATGGTCTTTAGCAGCCGCTGGTCGCGGGTCTCCTTTTTTTTGGCCCCCTCGATCCAGCGCACGTACTCTTTCCTGTTGGTATAGGACAGCTCGTCAAACCAGCGTTTGGCCCGCGGATTTTCATCCAACAATCGGCCCAGGTCAGCGGGGATCTCCACCTCGCGGGGCTCTTCATCTTTGCGCAAAACGACATGAACGCTGTCGCCGGGGTTCTTGCCGATGGCCGTTCGCACCTGTTGGGTCAATCCCAGCCAGTGGCAGGGTAAACCCATCTTGACCAGTGAGCCGCGGTATTCATGGCCGTCAAAAGTCGCCACCACCTTCACCCGGCCCTTGACGCCAAACTCCTTTTCAACCTTAAAAGGAAATTCAATGAAAGCGGCATCCAGGCCGGGATGTTTCTGGATTACAGCATCAAATTCATAGCTCTTCATGGTGCAGCTCCCGGTTCGCAATATTTGTCTGCATAGAGCACCTTGCCTGAATTTCAGCTCTTCTCAGACCTCAAAAATCATTAGGGAATCCATAGACCCCATCATAGCAAAAGAGTATAACCAGCCGTCACCGCAGCAGTAGAAGCTGAATCTCCGCCTACCATTCGTCCGAGGTCATACGGCAGAAATAGGCGCCAATGGGCACTGCCTATGCATTCCAGTCCACAGAGTGGGCGCCGGCCTCCAACCGGCGCGCCAGCAGCGTCGTTACCTCCTGTTCCCGCGCAGCATAGATTTTCAGCGCGCTCCCGCCCGGCCGCGGCAAAGGGGCCATAATCGCTGGCGCCCGTGGTATCGACCACTGCATCCAGTGTTGCGCCGATGCCATAGCGTTTATTGTAAACCAGCGCGGAATCGATCAAGTGGTTGCGGCTGGGATAGCTGCCCACGATAAGCCGCACCGGATTGCCGGTCAGAGGGTAGCCGATCATATCTCCATTGACCGCCGCCGCGATCTTGCGTTCTTCCTCACCTGCTTGCAGAACATAATGGGTGCTGCCGAACATGCCCAGTTCTTCACCGGATACGAGGAAAAACTTAGGGCGGCGCCGATCTCGTACTCCCGGCAAAGCCTTGCGGCCTCCAGAACCGCGCTGGTTCCGGTGGCGTTATCATTGCGCCGGGGGCGTAATGGAGGGGTTCATCGCTGTACGAATCATAATGCGCCACCATCACCACCTCCCGGTCCGGCGCCGTCACCCCTTTCCGGGCAGCCAGGATATCGCGCGAGAGATGGATCAGATTCTCCGGCAGGCGTTCCGTACAAGAGCGCCATTCTTCTTCACCCGTATTAATAAGCAAAATCCCTCGCGGACCACAGGCCAACCATGATCCATCCTGCGTCCTGTCGATCCGGTACAGGTTCAGCCTCCACCCCAGGTTGAGGAGTACTCCTTCTCCCACCTCTTGCCGCCGTCACTAGTCGAGAGGATCAAACCGCTGACCGTGACGAGGCGTCCGTGCAGGCGATCGGCCATGATGATATCGCGGGGTTGATAATGGGCCGGCAAATTCGTATTGAGCTCTTGCTACGTTGCGCCGCCATCGCCCGTGTAAAGGAGCCGTCCGTTTTCACCGGCCACCCACCCCTCCGCGGCAGAGATAAAAGAGAACCCATGCAAACGGTACGAGGAGTTTTCAGGCGCGAGACCCAGATCTTGCCGCGATCGTTGGAGAAAAAGAGGACGCCATAGTAGCAGCAGAGCCAGACATGATCGTCATCTTGAACATGCGGGTTCCAGAAAGCATCGGTGTTGTTCAAGGCAATTTTCTGCCAAGCCTCGCTGTTTTTTCCCTTGCGATAGAGTACGCCCTTTTCGCCGCAAACGAGCACGACGCCGTTCGGCAGAGCGGCGATATCCCAAAGATGGGGTGCGTCCGCCAGTGCCGTTTTTGTCCAGGCAGCGCCGCCATCCCGGGTCCCGTAGAAGTTGCCATTATAGCTGCATGCCCATCCCTCGGTGGTCGAAAGAAAAGCGAGGCCGTAAAGGGGTTCTTTTTCGGCAAGCGTGAACTGCAGCTGCCTTGAGGCACCGCGGTCCGTGCTGCGCAGGATGTGGCCGCGCAGCGAGACCGCCCAGAGAGAGCCGGATCCGACGTGCGCAAGGTCATACAGGTCCGTCAAACCAGTGGCATACCAGTCGGATTCGGCCCGGTATCCCAGAATTCGCAGCCGTTCAAGCAGGTACTCAGCGGCCTGGTCCCGCTGGGGGGCGTATTCATAGCGGGTGCCAAAATCCTGTAACTCCTGAATGGTCCGCAACAGAGAGTCGCTCGACACCTTATCGACCAGGTTCCGGATGTATGGCGACGAATCAAAGCTAGGCGGCCAGACCGTCTGAATAGATGGCTGGGCAGCGGCTGGCAGAGCTCGCATTAGTTGGGATGGACGAGGCGGCTGGGCGAAGACATGGGCGCCGATCAGGAAGGCAAGAATGATGAGCTTTGCGGTTCTTTGCATTAGCCCCCCTCTTTAAACGGGATTTTAAACCAACGGCCGGGCTGATATAGAGAAAGATCCTTGGCGTGATTATAGCAAGCAAAAAAGCACTTGGTGGATCACGGCGGTGAGAGAATCAGAGCAATTGGCTTGGCAAGGTTCGCTCAACCATCGGAATCCGCCATTGGGTTAACAGCAAGGCCTCAAACCTGCCCGGTGTTGATTTCATCACCCAAAGCCAATAGTTCTTCATTCTCAGGGATGTCGCGCATGCTGTGGCCATAGTGGACGTAGCGCGCCACACCAGCCTTGTCGATCAACACCTGGGCCGGCATCCGTCCCAGCTTGAACAGATTCACCTCTTGCCCGTAAAGTTTCAGGACGCTATAGGTCGGATCGGGCAGACCGATGAAGGGCAGTGCCTCCCTGCTAAAGTAGTCGGCGAATGTCTTGGCATTTTCCGGGCCGACCACGATGATCTCGACATCGCGATCGACGAATTTTGTGTAGTCCTGGCGCAACTGCGCCATGTGCGCGCGGCAGAACGGTCAGGTGAAGGTCCTGTTGAAGACGAGCAGGACGTTCTTCACTCCGCGCAAGTCGGCCAGGTGTACCGTGGCGCCGCGATAGTCGGCCAGGCTGAAATCAGGCGCTTTCTGGTTGAGGGATACACGTGGCATGGTGACTCTCCTTTTGTGAAAATGTTGGCCTGCCCCACAGCACGCGCTAATAGGTCAAGCCGACCGCCTGGCGCAGAAAGCGTTCATCCACCAGGTTCTTCAGGATAAAATCAGCCACATCCGCGCGTGCGATGCGCGGTTGGCCGACTTTAACGTTTGGGTCGGTGATGCAGCGATAGACGCCGGTCCGTGGTCCGTCCTCCAGTCCACCCGGTCGGACAACGATCCATTCGAGGCCGCTCGCGCGGATGATCCCTTCTTCGATCTCCTTCTCATCCAGCGCCTTGCGCAGAAAAAGGGGCGCCACGATCTTGCGCGACACCCAACCCATTTGCGCCAGGCTGTCGCCAACCCCGTACGAAGAGACGTGAATCAGCCGTTTGACTCCCGCCCGGCTCATCGCCGCGACGATGTTCTGCACACCTCCCGGCAACACGCCATAGTTGCCGCCGCGCGGCCCCAGTGCTGAGAGGACGGACTCCTGACCGGCAATCGCACGGTCAACGGCCGACGCATCAGAGACATCGCCCTTGACGATCGTGAGTCCGGGCCGCGGCTCCAGAGCAGCCGGGTTGCGCACGAACGCAGTCACCGCATGGCCTTGTGCCAGACCCTGATCCAGCAGAGCGCGCCCTGTTTTTCCAGTAGCTCCAAATACCAATAGTTTCATGTTAAAAGTCTTTTTTGAGCGCTTACGCCCCACTCTCTATCGGCGGAACATCACTCCCTCGGTTCGACGAGTCAACTCCAACCTGCTGGTAAATTAGCCAACAAGAGTTTGAAAATCAACCAAAAATACTAAAAAGCATATATATAGGCCATCCCTATGCTTGATCCACTTGCATTAATACTAAGGAAGAATTTCTGATGTAGGGAAAAAACCGCAAGTGGGCACGGCAGTCGCTCCCGTTCGGTTAGATTATTATGAAAGTGCGGATAACACATCCGACTAGCATCTGATGGTTCGCGTTATCTTTGGGTACTTACCAGCAAGTACGGCTTGTATTTGTTACAGCTGATAAATCAAATCACCTTTCCATCCGGAATCAGCGCGCCCTTGATCACAATGACGATGCCGTTGCGGATCCAAAAGCCCTCCTGCTCGCGCGACGACTCTTGTACGTGGTCGCGATTGATAATCTGCACGTTCTTACCGATGCGCGCATTCTTGTCGATGATAGCCCGGTGGATCACACCGCCCTCGCCGATGCCCAGCGGCGGCAATCCATTCCCCAAATCCTGCTCCCGCTCTTCAGCCGATTGATAGTAATCCGCGCCCATCAACAAAGTCTCTTCGACCATGGTGCGCCGGCCGATGCGGCTGCGAATGCCGACGATGGATTTGCGAATCACCGCCTCCTCAATGGTGCAGCCGTCGCAGATCATCGACTGCTCGATGACGCAGTTCTCCACCACCGTGGGCGGCAGAAAACGCGGGCGGGTGAAAATCGGTTCGCCGACATCGTAAAAATTAAACTCTGGATCAGGCTGCTGAACCAGACGTAGATTGGCGTTATAGAACGATTCGATGGTGCCGATGTCCTCCCAATAACCGCTGAACAGATAGGCCTGCACATTATGATGATCCAAAGCCGACGGGATCATCTCCTTGCTGAAATCGGTCTGCTGCAGATGTTCGGTCAGCAGATGGATCAAGACCTCTTTTTTAAAAACATAGATGCCCATAGACGCGAGAAAAGGCTTTTGCCGCAGGGCGGTTTTGCTCAGGCCCGGCAACGGCGCCCGCAGGCGCATGGCTTTGAGTTCCGCACCTCTGGGCTTTTCCCGGAACTCGATCACCCGGCCCCGGCTGTTGCAGCGTAAAAGGCCGAATTCGCCGGCGTTCGCTTCTTCCGCCGAGATCACCGACAGGGTAATGTCCGCTTTGGTCTTGCGATGATGATCCACCAGCAGGCCGTAATGCATCCGGTATAGATGATCACCGGACAGAATGACATAGTCGGACACGTCCAATTCCTTCAGGGTAAAAAGATATTGACGCACGGCATCTGCGGTTCCTTGAAACCAGTCGGACCGCTCCGGCGTCTGTTGAGCCGCCAGCACTTCGGCAAAGCCGGATGAAAAAGGAGAAAAACGATAGGTCTGGCCGAGATGACGATGCAGCGAGGCGGAATTGAACTGGGTGAGCACATAGATTTTTTCGATGCCCGAGTGCAAGCAATTGCTCATCGGAATGTCGATCAACCGGTACTTGCCGGCCAGCGGTACAGCCGGTTTGGCGCGCACCTGGGTCAAGGGATACAGACGCGTGCCTCGGCCGCCGCCGAGGATGATCGCCGCAACATTTTTCATACCTACCCCGTGCTTGCTGAAAAATAAAAATGCTCCTACCGCAAGCCATTGCCGGCGGCGGAGAGCGAACCGCTGCAAAATAGAAAGAAAAAAAGAAAAATCAAAGTCGGAATCATCGCTTCTCTCCTGTGGCAGCTGCGGCAAACAACATTTTATTTGGACCTCAGCGCATAATTAAGTAAATTACCGGGTAATACACCGGTGGAAATAGCGCCGGTCCGCTCAAGGAGATCGCCGATGAAGCCGAAACTTTCCATCATTCTGACCACGCCGGGGCCTTCCGCTGCCGGCAAGCAGCTTTTGGCAAAAACCCTCGCTTCTCTGGCCAGTCAATCCGATCGCCGGTTCGAGGTGATTTGCTACGGCCGAATGGAGGAGGCGGATGATCTCTGCCGGCAGTACGGCTTCCTCCATGTGGACGTGGCTACAGAGCACTGCAGCAAGGCCCTAAACGCCGCGCTGCAGCGGGCGCAGGGCGACTATGTGTTGATCTGCTACAACAACAGCAACCTGATCGAATTCAAACAGTCGGCCACGGCCTTTTATATCATGGTCATGGAGCGAAATCCGCTCTGTCCGCTGCTGTACGCGGATTATGACCTGATCGACCACGGTGAGGTCAAATCGCGCAAGTTGCTGGAATGGCACCCCGGCCGGCTGACCGACTCCTGGGACCTGGGATACTGTCTCCTTTTCCGCAACAGCTTTTTGCAGCAGATCGGCTTTTGCGACGAGCGCTACCGGTTCCACCCTCTATATGATCTGCGCCTGAAGGCGTTTGAGCGCGGCCATCTGGTGCACGTCTCCAACCGTTTCAACGGTGCGCCCTATCGCGTCCACGCGGCGGAACAGGGGCTGGATGTGTTCGCCTATTTAAAAACCGGCAGAGACGTGCAACGCGAGCTGGAGGCCATCGTGACCGAGCACCTGCGCCGCATCGGCGCCTACCTCGCCGCCGGACAAAATTACCATTCTGTTCATTATACCGCGGAGGAGGAGGCGGCGTTCCGCTCCTGTATCGCCAGCGTGGTCATCCCGGTTTTCAATCGACCCGAGTTCATCGGCCTGGCCATTGAATCGGTTCAGGCCCAGACCGTGCAAAATATCGAGTGCGTCGTTGTCTGCAACGGCGGCGCCGAGGACCCTACGGTGGCGCAGGTTCAACGCTATCTACCCGGCGGCGACCGCTATGATCCACACAAACCGGCCGTACGGCTGCTGGTGCACGATCTCAATGTGCTGGGCTTCTGCTTCAACGACGCCCTGCGAAGCTCGAAAGCCAAATACTATGTTCAACTGGATTCGGACGATCTGCTGTTTCCGCAGGCAGTGGAAAAAATTCTTCATGTATATGACGAAGACGACCGCATCGGCATGGTGATCGGTTCCTATCAGGTGTTTGAAAAAACAGCTGACGGCGCCATCCAGCCGGTACTGGTCGACGGCAAACCATTTGTGGTAACCCATGACGAATGGAGTGAAGAAAACGGCCGCAACAACCTCCTGCGCATCGGCGGCGCCGGAGCCCCGCGCTCCATCAAAATCCGGGTGCTGGAAGAGCTGGGCTGGTTCGGAATGAATGACAGTCCCTTCTCCCGCAACTACGGCGAAGATTACGAACTGGTGAACAAATGCGCCGAACGGTACCGTATCGGCCGCGTGTGGGAGCCGATCTACAAAGTGGTTCGGCACAGCGGCGGCACGGATCACATGATCGATCAAGCCACCATCGACATCAACGACAATGCCAAAGACCATATGCGGTTGGAGGCGCTGGCACGAAGAAAAAAAATAAACCAAGCGTAACACCCTCATGCAAGAAAAAACGGAAAAAATAATGAACGCCGTCTACAATGAGCTGACCGGCGGTCCGGCCCAACCCAACTCCTTGGCGCGGCTCATCGACCATACGCTGCTCAAGCCGGAGGCCAATGAAACACAGATCCTCCAGCTGTGCCGAGAGGCGATCGAGTACGGCTTTTTCTCAGTCTGTGTGAATCCCTGTTGGGTGAAAACCTGCAGCCAGCAGCTCGCCGGCAGCGAAGTGAAGGTCTGTTCGGTGATCGGCTTTCCCCTTGGCGCCAATCGCACGTGCCTCAAGGTCGCGGAAACCGAACGGGCGGTGCAAGACGGCGCAGCGGAGGTGGACATGGTGCTCAACGTGGGCCGCCTGAAATCCGGCGACATTCCTTTTGTCCGCGACGACATTCAACGTGTGGTTCGAGCCGCTCACCCCAGCCGGGTCAAGGTGATCCTGGAGACCTGTCTGTTGACCGACGAAGAAAAGATCACCGTCTGCGTGCTGGCCAAAGAAGCCGGCGCCCATTTCGTCAAAACCTCCACCGGCTTTAACGTGGCCGGCGCAAAGACGGAAGACGTTGCACTGATGCGGCGCGTGGTCGGCGAGGCGCTAGGCGTCAAGGCCTCCGGCGGCATTCGCGATCGACGGACCGCCCTGGCTATGATCGCCGCCGGCGCTAACCGGCTGGGCGTCAGCGCCAGCATCGCCATCGTCACCGACGCGGCTTGTGCGCCGATCGCATGACGGACGGCGCAAACCAAAGGGGGCTGCTATGAGAAAACGCTGGTCGTTGTTCCTGGCGATCGGGCTGCTGGGGTGGTCCTGCGTCGGTCTGAACAAACTCGTTCAAACTCCCACTCTGCAGGTCGATGACGTCGCTGTCACCAGCCTTGATTTTGAAAAGATCGGTCTGGACTTTGTCTTCAGAGTGCACAACCCCAACACCTTTGCCGTCAGTCTGAGCGCTCTGGACTATACGCTGGTGGTGGACGGCAACACGGTGCTGGCTGGTCAGGAAAATCGTTCCATCACCCTGGCCGGCAGGCAGGACAACCTGGTTCACTTTCCTGTCGCGCTTCTGTTCAGTGATATCCGCCGTTTTGTCTCTGAAAACGAAAATATGGACTCGTTGTCCTATCGTTTATCCGGATCGTTGGCGCCCGCCGGGGTGCTGTCCGGAGTGAAAATCCCTTTCAATAAATCAGGCCGCGTTCCGAACCTGCGTCTGCCGCGGCTGTCGCTCAATTATCTGCAGATCCGCAACCTGACCTTCAGCGGCGCAGACCTTCTGCTGGTCATCGGTTTGCAAAATCCCAACAGCGTGCCGTTTAAAATCGCTAAATGGGATTACTCACTCAGCCTGGCGGGCCAAGCGCTCGCCTCCGGAGTGTCGCAAAAGCCGGCGGAGATTCCGGCTCATGGCCTGGGCGAGATCGAACTGCCGGTGTCGATCGATCCGGCCGGCGCCCTGAGCTCTGCGGTCTCTGTCCTGATGGGGCAATCGGTTCAGGCGGCGTTGAACGGCAAAATGGAATTGGCCACGCCCTTTGGAGAGGTCGTGCTGCCCCTCGACGCCCAAACCACTCTCAAGATCATACGCTGAACGAGGCTGCGGCGGCGCAGGAACCCACGCGCGGCCGTCTGTTGATTCATAGATTCTATTTGGAGCGATTCGTTGCGCAAAATAGCATGGCCCACGGCATGGCCCTATGCGGCGTTGATCACGCTGGTACTGCTGGAGGCGGCGGCGGCGATCAAACTGAATGAAGGGACATTCACTTACTCGCTGGACGACGCGTACATCCATCTGAGCCTGGGCCGGCAGATCAACCAGGGCCACTATGGCATCAACCCCGGAGAGTTCAGCGCCCCCAGCTCCAGCATTCTCTGGCCCCTCCTGCTGAGTCCGTTCGCTTCGCTGACAGGCTACGCCTTGGTTCCCTTTTTCATCAATCTGGCGGCTGCGGTTCTCATTCTCCTGGTTTGCGGTCGCTTCTTCAGCCGCCTGTTTCGCCCGCAAGTTCGTCTTGCAGAGAGCGCGATCCTCACCCTGTTGATGATTCCGGCGTTCAACCTGATCGGGCTCATCTTCACCGGCATGGAGCACACTCTGCAACTCCTCCTCGCCCTGCTCCTCGCCGAAGGTCTGGTGCGCGGCCAGGAGGGCGATGCGCCGGGATGGGGGTTTTACGCAGCCCTGGTGCTCGGACCCCTGGTCCGTTATGAAAACACCTTCCTGACCCTGATCGGTCTGCTCTGGCTCTTGCAGCGTCGTCAACACGTTGCCGCGTGGATATTGGGCTTGATCGTTGCCGGTGTGATGGCTGGCTTTTCCCTCTTTTTGCATACCCACGGCCTCGGCTGGTTGCCCGCTTCGATTCACGCCAAGTCCATTACCCTCTTCGGAGGCCATAGCTCATTGTGGAGCAACGTCCTGACAAACCTTAGCCAGCGGCAGGCCCTGGTTTTGCTCCTCGGTCTCGTCCCTTTGCTCTCGGCCATGATCACGCGGCCGCCCTGTCGGCTGATGATCGCGTTGACCGTGAGCGCCGCTGTCGCACATCTGGTGCTGGGCCGCTTTGGCTGGGCGGACCGCTACGAAATATACATCCTTGGCTTTACTCTTTTCATCCTGGTCTATCTCTATGGCCCCACGCTGATGAAAAAACCACTCTGGATTCCTACCGCCGTTTATGCTCTCCTGGCGCTGCCCTTTGCGCTAAACTGGCTGTATACGCCGCTGGGCTGCAACAACATCTATCAACAGCAGTATCAGATGGCCCGGTTCAGCAGAGACTATATACACGCGCCGGTGGCGGTGAACGATCTCGGCTGTGTGGCCTTTCACGCCGACCACTATGTATTAGATGTGTGGGGGCTGGCCTCGCCGGGAGCGCTGCAATTAAAACGCCGTCAAACCTCAGCGATGTGGATGGACAGTCTGGCGCAACGTCATGAAGTCAAACTGGCCATGATCTATGATCATTACTTTCCGCTGCTGCCGAAACAGTGGGTCTGCATCGGCAAGCTGTTCCTCGGCCGCCGCAAAGTGACGGCCGACCACGCGGTGGTATCTTTCTATGCGGTCAATTCAGAAACCGCAGCACAGCTGCACAGCCAACTGTGCCTGTTCTCCGCCACCCTGCCCAGAGGAGTTGTGCTGGAAACCAAACCATATGCACCGTAACCCTTTCATCCTTTGGTACAAGACGTATGAAAAACAATGGCATTCTCGACACCATCAACATTCTGATTATCGAAACGGAAGTCAAGCTGATCAGTTCTCTCATTCTGGTTCTGCTGATCTGGCTGTTGCGCAGCATCGTCCTGCGGCTGTTATCACAGCGCATCAAAGACGAACGCACGCGCGAACTATCGCGGCAGATCGTCGGCTATACCGCCTTTCTGCTCGGCCTGGTGCTGATCGGCCGGTTATGGCTGGAGGGATTCCAATCCCTGCTCATCGTACTGACCCTGCTTCTCGCCGCCATGATCCTCTCCTTGAAAGAGCTTATTTTAAACATCGCCTCCTGGAGCGTCATCGCCTGGCGACAGTTGTTCAAGATCGGCGATCATATCAGAATCGGCGAGCATTACGGCGAAGTGGTGGAGATGAACATGATTTATATCACGCTGGTCGAATTGGATGAAAGACTTCCTTCTGAACCCGCCGGACATCGCGTCATCAAGATTCCCAACAACCTGGTGCTGACGCAGCCGATCGTTAACGACACCGAGGGCGCGCATGCGCTCTGGTATGAGATTCAAGTGGCCCTGAGGCTGGACAGCGACTGGCAGGACGCCCAACAGACACTGGAGCGGATCCTGCAGCAGCGCATGGCCGCCGCCGAGATCGAGAACCTGGAAGACGCGCCGCCGGTTCAAGTGTCTGTCCGAGTGCACGCCGGCGCCCTCCTTCTCACCGGCCGTTATTTTTGCACCTCCGAACAGCAACCGGAGATCGAAGAGGAGCTCTGGCAACAAATCCTGTCCGCCTTTCAGCCGCACGGCCGAATACACCTCGTCTGATCCCAAACCCCCTGCGCCTCCTATGCACCCAGCGGTTGCAGCTATAATTTTACTGGCTTTTTACCTATTTTATGCTTAAATTATAGTCTTTGTTTTTCAAACCGTTAACCAACATCTGAGAAACCTATGGCCATTGACTTGACCAAAATGCGCAACATCGGCATCAGCGCGCACATCGATTCGGGCAAGACCACGCTGACCGAGAGAATTCTCTACTACACCCAAAAGATCCACGCCATCCACGAAGTCCGCGGCAAGGACGGTCATGGCGCCACCATGGATTCCATGGCCTTGGAACGTGAACGCGGGATCACCATTCAGTCCGCTTCCACCAACGTGACCTGGAAGAATTTCGCCATCAACATCATCGACACGCCGGGCCATGTGGATTTTACCATCGAAGTGGAGCGCTCGCTGCGCGTACTCGACGGCGCCATCTTGGTGCTCTGCGCCGTGGGCGGCGTACAGTCGCAGACCATCACGGTGGATCGGCAGATGACGCGCTACAAAGTTCCTCGCATCGCCTTTGTAAACAAATGCGATCGCATGGGCGCCAATCCGCAGCGAGTGGCCGATCAGTTGCATGACAGACTCAACCATACCTCGGCATTGATGCAATGGCCCATCGGATTGGAGAGTCAATTCGAAGGCCTCATCGACCTGGTTACGATGAAGGCTTATTATTTTGACGGCGCCAACGGTGAAAACATCCGCGAAGAGAACATCCCGGCTGAGCTGCTGCCCATCGCCATGGAAAAAAGGGATCAGCTGATCGATCGCGTGTCTCTTTACGACGACGAGCTGGCTGAAGCGTACCTGGAAGACCGGGTCAGCGAAGAACTGATCTACCGCGCCGTGCGCAAAGGCACCCTGAGCCTTGATTTCATTCCTGTGTTCATCGGCTCTGCTTTTAAAAACAAGGGCGTGCAAACGCTGTTGGATGCCGTCATTAAATATCTGCCTTCGCCGAAAGAGATCGAAAACAAAGCCTTTGATCTGGACAACGACAACGCCGAGGTCGTGCTGCAATCGAATCCCACCCTGCCGACCGTGCTCCTGGCCTTTAAGCTGGATGACACCCGTTTCGGGCAGCTCACCTACGTGCGGCTGTATCAGGGCACGCTGCGCAAAGGCGACGAGATTTACAACCGCCGCTGTCAGAGAAAGGTGCGAGTCGGCCGGCTCATCCGCATGCATGCCGACGAGATGGAAGACATCTCCTCAGCTGAAGCCGGCGACATCGTCGCTCTATTCGGCATCGACTGCGCGTCCGGCGATACCTTTACCGACAACAGCGTGAATTATTCCATGTCCTCGATGTTTGTGCCGACGCCAGTCATCTCGCTCTCCATCAAACCGGTCGATAACAAATCCAGCGAGAACATGGCCAAAGCCCTGAATCGGTTCGTTAAAGAAGATCCGACTTTCCAGACGTTCGTCGATCCGGAAACCAACGACACCATCATTAAAGGCATGGGGGAGTTGCACCTGGAGGTCTATGTGGAACGGATGCGTCGCGAATATAACGTTCTCCTGGAGACCGGCGCTCCACAGGTGGCCTATCGTGAAAGCATCTCGCAGAAAACAAATTTCGATTACACCCATAAAAAGCAGACCGGCGGCGCCGGCCAGTACGGCCGCGTGTGCGGCATCATCGAGCCGTTTCATCAGGGTGAGTTTGAATTCATCGATGAGCTCAAAGGCGGCGTCATCCCCACCGAATACGTCCCAGCCTGTGAAAAAGGATTCATTCAGGCGCTGCAAAAAGGACCGCTGGTGGGCTTTCCCATCGTCGGCGTTCGCGTGACGCTCAACGACGGCAACTATCACCCGGTGGACTCGTCGGACATGGCGTTCCAGCAGGCGGCGTTCGGCGCTTTTCGTGAATCGTACCTCCGCTGCAAACCCATCATCCTCGAGCCCATCATGCGCGTCGGGGTGGAAACCCCGCCCGAATACCAAGGACCGGTGTTGGCTACCATCAACCAGCGCCGCGGAATGATCCTCAGCGCCACTGAGGATAAAGTGCTGACCGCCATCGAAGCGGAAGTGCCGCTGAGTGAGATGTTCGGCTATTCCACTGTGCTGCGTTCAGCCACTCAAGGCAAAGCCGAATTCACCATGGAGTTCTCCCGTTATGCCAAGGTGCCTGAATCAATCGCAGAGAATCTGAAAAAAGCTTTTCAGGAAAAACAAAAACAGCAAAAGTAACCTTGCATTGTTGCAGGACATTTTTGTATATTGCCATCGGCGATGGAAGAAACCAGAGGAACTACACATGATCAAAGAAGAACTCATTAAACGCAGTCCCATCCGCATCCTCGAACAGACTCTTCACGGTGGTCTGGGACCAGGCCATCTGGGAGTGTTTGTGTCCAGAAAAGGCGTAGGTAAAACTGCCTGCCTGGTACACTTTGCCACCGACCACCTGCTGCGCGGCCAAAAAGTCCTGCACATCTCCTTTTCCGATGATCCCCATCACATCGCCAACTGGTACAAACAGGTATATGAAGAGGTGGCAGCCGCCTATCAGCTTGAAAGCGCAAACCTAATCTTTGACGAGTTGCTGCGCGACCGCTTGATTTTGCACTTTAAAAAAAATGGCTCGAATTTGTCGGCGGTGCACAACAACCTGGACATCTATGTGAAACAGGGAGGATTCACGCCCAAAATGATCATTGTCGACGGGACCCAGTTCGTCGAAAAGGACCAGGCCAGACTTCAGGAATGGCAAACCCTGGCCAAAGCCTTTGAGACCCAGATCTGGTTTTCCGCAACCCTGCCTGCGAATGCCGGTTCCGCAGCCGAATTTATCAAACCCTTCATGCAGTATTTCTCCGTGATCATCGAACTGAACGCCCAACCGGACCATATTCAGCTTCGCCTGCTAAAAGATCAGGATGCCACCTCTTGTGAAAAATTGCGGCTCCGCCTTGATCCCAAATCTCTGCTCATCTCCAATCGACGGGTGTAACTCCCAATCATTCCTTCGGTTACTGACTTATCCACACCGCTGTTGACTCTGCAACAACGCCTCACCCCTTTTATAAAAAAAGCCTGCTTGCGCAGGCTTTTGGCGCGCCCGGAGGGGCTCGAACCCCCAACCTTCTGATCCGAAGTCAGAAGCTCTATCCAATTGAGCTACGGGCGCATAGAAATAATTTACGATTTTGCGCGAAGGAATGCAAGCCCTGATTTTACCAGCTTAATTCCTGGACAGTAAAAAAAATGACAGGCGTTAGTGAATGCGCGTCTTAGGGGGGTCGACGCCCATAGAAGGAAACTAACGCCTGCCATACTTTAAAACGATTTCTTCCGCCCTTTTGTTCCACCCCACCCTATTTCACTGCTTATCCGCCAAATAATTCTCCTCTGTGCGAAGGCGAATGGAGCTCAGCTGGCGAAGATTAAATGTAAGTTCTGTTTTTATTTGCAGATAACCGTCTCGCCGCATCGAGCTTACGCCGGATTGGCTCTGCAGGCAGTATTTGTACTGCACTTGCAGCCCGAGATTCCATTGCTGCGCCACAAGCAGGTTCACGCCCCCGCCGGCGAAAAGAATTCCGCTTGATATCGGCGGTCCACTTTGCATCCTGGTGCTTAGCAGGCCCAGCCCAAATGAGAGATTGGGATGCACCCGTTGATGCACAAACAGACCATATCGGCCGATCAGATCAGCCGACATCTGCAGAGTCTGCCGTCCAGCAGGCCAAAGAATCGGTGTTGCACCCGCTGCCAGCTGAAGCTGAGTGCGAGGGGTTGACTGATAACGGTAATGCATCTCGGCGAAAACCGGAATCCTGACCTTTTCTGCCATATTAGGCAGTGCTGTGCCGATGGCCAGGCCGAAGCCATGTCTGGCCAGCCGAATTTTCTCGACCGGCCGCAGGCCCAAAACAGGTTGCGTTCTGGCTGGATCATGACTGGCCAGTACGATCGCTGGTTCAAGATGTATTGCAGGACTCGACTGATTCAAAGCCATTTTGCTTTTGATCAGATGTAAAATATCCTCATAAATCTGCTCTTCATCGACCCCGTTCTGGGCAATGACGCTCAAGGGCGTTTTGCCGATCTCTTCCATCGTTTTGGCATCCTCCGGCTGTGTGGAAAGCAAGATGGCCTCTGCTTCTGCACGCGTTGCTGCCTGACCGACTGGCTGCTGAACGTTTGCAGCAGCCGGCGGCACAGCCGCGTAAACAACCGCAATCGTCGAAGAATCGGTTGGTTGCATGGAAGGCGCGAAGGCCTCTGCTTCTACTTGCACGAATGGCTGCTGAACAACAGCAGCACTGAGTGCCATTGTGGTCTGAACATCCGCAATCGTCAAAGAATCGACTGTTTGGGAATTAGACGCAACAGCAGCTGCTATATCTACCGTTTCCTCCACAGACGCTGGGAACTCGCCGCCCACTGAGCGGGCTGCTTCTTGCATCAACTCCCGGGTCAGCAGATGTATTGCTGCGGCGGTCGCGGTGTCCTTTTGAGCGGCTTCGACCACTCTCTGCGCTTGTCGGACTCCGGCTGCAGATGCAAGCGCTGTTGTTCCTGCTGCAGGGAGCGGAGTCATCTTTTGTGTTGGTGCGTCACCATGCACGGGCAGATGGTTTCTGGCCTGGGACGCTTCCGTGCTGTTGTTCTCTTTCAAAGCAGGAGCAGGTTTCACCTCAGTGTCCGGGGAAGCGGTCTCCTGCAGAGCAATGCGATGGTAGAGCGCCTGGGTCAAAAGCCAGCTTGTCAGCAGCAGGCACAAACCGACCGCTATTAGATATCTTCTTTTCCACATCTTCGTCTTCTCTCTTCCCCCCCTGGCGGCTTTGTTCAAGCCGACTACATTTTTGTTTCATTCGAGTAACAAAATCGGTCGTTCGGCGACAGGGGGTCTTGTTTATTATGTTATTATCTGACCTCACTCGGCCCTGCTCCAACATTTAGGCAAATAGTATACCAAAAAAAAAGGACGTCCAGTGGGACATCCTTTTCGCGTTGAGGGAAAAACCGTAAATTTTTAATCAGGGTCTTTGCTCCGCCTTTTCGATTTTAGCCCAAGTGTCCCTGAGCGTCACCGTCCGGTTCACTTTAATTTTTTCCGGTGTGGAGTCTTTATCGATGCAGAAATAGCCCAGCCGCTCAAACTGAAACCGGTCCAAAGGGTGCGCGTCCTTCAGCGCAGGCTCGAGATAGCACTGCTCCAGCACCTCGACCGAATTTGGATTCAACGCATCGAGAAAACTCTGACCCTCTTCCAGATCGTTCAGATTTTCCTTAAGGAAAAGATTTTCATACAACCGCACCTCTCCGCAAAGGGCGTGATTGGCGGAGACCCAGTGTATGGTCCCCTTGACCTTGCGATCGCTCTGCGAAGAGCCGCTGCGCGTCTCCGGATCATAGGTGCAGTGTACCTCCACCACCTCCTGAGTGACGGGATCCTTGCGCACTCCGACGCATTTGATGATATAGGCGTAACGCAGCCGCACCTCTCCTCCCGGCTGCAAACGAAAATATTTCTTGGGGGGATCTTCGCGAAAATCATCCCGTTCGATGTACAGCTCGCGTGAAAAAATGATTTTTCGCACACCCATCGATGGATCTTCTGGGTTGTTGATGGCGGTCATCTCTTCCACTTGGTCCAGTGGATAATTATCGATGATCACCTTGAGCGGCCGAAGAACAGCCATCACCCGACGGGCGGTCTTGTTCAACTCTTCGCGCACGCAATGCTCCAGCAACGCCAGATCCACCATGCTGTCGCGCTTGGCCACGCCGATGGTTTCGGCGAAATTTCGGATGGCCTGCGGCGGATAACCCCGCCGTCGCAATCCGGAAAGCGTGGGCATGCGAGGATCATCCCAACCACTCACCCGCCGCTCCTGCACCAGCTGCAGCAGTTTGCGTTTGCTCATCACCGTGTAGCTCAGGTTGAGCCGGGCAAATTCGACCTGTCGGGGATGATATAATTTCAGCGTGTCTAAAAACCAGTCGTACAACGGCCGATGATCTTCAAACTCCAAGGTGCAGATCGAATGGGTGATGCCCTCCAGCGAATCGGACAAGCAGTGCGCGTAATCGTACATCGGATAGACGCACCAGGTCGAACCAGTGCGATGGTGTTCTGCGTGCTTGATCCGGTAGATCACCGGATCGCGCATGTTCAAATTTGGCGAAGCCATATCGATGCGGGCGCGCAGCACCCGTGTTCCATCCGGAAATTCACCGGCGCGCATGCGCTCAAAGAGATCCAGATTCTCTTCCACGGACCGGTTGCGATACGGGCTTTCTTTGCCGGGCTGCGTCAAAGTGCCGCGGTACTCCCGCATCTCCTCCGCCGAGAGATCGCAGACATAGGCTTTGCCGAGCCTGATCAGCTCTAGCGCGTACTGATACAGCTGTTCGAAATAATCGGAGGCATAGAACAGTCTGTCCTGCCAATCAAATCCTAGCCAGCGGACGTCCTCCATGATGGATTCCACGTATTCGACATCTTCTTTGACCGGATTAGTGTCGTCGAAACGTAGATTGGTCAAGCCGCCGTATTCATTGGCAATGCCAAAGTTCAGGCAGATCGATTTCGCGTGGCCGATATGCAGATATCCGTTGGGTTCCGGGGGAAAGCGCGTATGCACCTTACGGTCGCCGAAGCGACCCTCAGCCAAATCCTGATCAATGATGGTGCGGATAAAGTTTGCGGGAAGAGCGACTCCCGTTTTTTCTTTGTTTTCTTCCATGACAACCTCTAAATTCTAAAAAGCGCTTGGCGTCTGTGGTCAGCATAAAAAATAAAAAAACCGGTCATCAATGCCTGACGACCGGTTTCTTCCGCTGGGGAGCAGGGACTCGAACCCCGGTACCATGATCCAGAGTCATGTGTCCTGCCACTGGACGACTCCCCAGGATATTACTGCAACAACGGTATGCGCGCCGCGGCGTTCTGCAAACGCCGCACGACCGTCTCTTTACCGAGCAGAGCAAGGAGGTCAAACAAACCCGGTCCCACCCCTACGCCGGTCACGGCCAGGCGGACCGGATGGATCAGTTTTGTCGCGGCAACGCTATTGTTTTCGGCGACTTGACGTAAAACCGTTTCGATCGCACTGCTGGTAAACACATCTAATTTAGAAATTTCTGCAGAAAATTCAAGAATTATTTTTGCACTGTCCGCCTCCCAGCGTTTCCTTACGACAGCCGGATCGTAAACATCAGGGTCGTGGAAAAAATAAGCGCCGATTTTCAGCACATCGCGGCTAAAGTAAAGCCGTTCTTGCAGCAAAGCCACAACCTGCTCCAGGTAAGCCTCGCTCACCGGCACAGATTGCATTACGGCCTCCCGGTTTTCCAATGCCAATGAAGCCGGGCTGCGTCGCATGATGTGTTCTTTGTTCAACCAATTCAATTTTTTCAGATCAAATATGGCGGCGCTTTTGTTGACGCGCTCCAGAGAGAACTGCTCAATCAGCTCTCCCACCGTGAACACCTGGCGATCATCGCCTTCGCCGGGATTCCAGCCGAGCAAAGCGATGTAATTGAGAAGGGCGGCGGGTTCATATCCTTTTTTAATATAAGAAGCCACGTCCGGATCGACCTTGCCGGCGGGCAGATCGTCCAGGGACTGAATGTCCCGTTTGCTCATCTTGGTGCCGTCCGGATTAAAGATGAGCGGCAGGTGCGCCAGAGCCGGCGGCTGCCAAGCGAAATATTCGTACAACAGCAGATGCTTGGGCACCGAGCTGAGCCACTCTTCTCCACGGATCACATGGCTGATCTCCATCAGATGATCATCCACCACGTTGGCCAGATGATAGGTGGGATAGCCATCCGACTTGAGCAGAACCTGGTCATCCACTTCGCGGCTGTCGAACGTTACCGATCCGCGAACGATATCATTGACTATAAACTTGCGTTCCGGCGGCACCAGCAGACGGACGACGTAGGGTTGTTTTTGCGCCAGCGCTTCATTCACCTGCTCAGCCGTCATGGTCAGGCTGTTGCGCATTTGCATGCGTCGGCTTGCGTTGTACTTGGCGTGAAAATCACCCTGCTGTTTCGCCTGCTGACGCATCGCCTCCAGCTCTTCGGAGGTGTCGAAAGCGTAATAAGCGTGTCCCTGCTGCAGAAGGAGTGCAGCGTATTTTTGATAGATCTCTGTGCGCTGCGACTGAAAGTAGGGACCGTATGGTCCCCCCTGTTCCGGCCCTTCGTCCGGTTCGATCCCCGCCCAGCGCAACGCGCTTTGCAGGTTCTCCGTGGCGCCCGGTACAAAGCGCTCGCGATCCGTATCCTCGATGCGCAAAATAAAAACGCCCTGATGATGGCGGGCGAAAAGAAAATTGTACAGCGCGGTGCGCAATCCGCCGATATGGAAAAATCCCGTGGGACTGGGTGCAAAACGTACTCGGACCTGATTCACAAAAATTCCTCGCTCTAAAAAACTCCAATAAATAATGCAGGGGCGGCACGGCTGTAATCCCGAGAAAGATGCTTCGGCGTACAACCGTATCGCCCCTGTATGGGCGGAGAGGCAGGGATTCGAACCCTGGGTAGGGGTTACCCCCTACAACGGCTTAGCAGGCCGCCCCGTTCAGCCACTCCGGCACCTCTCCAGAATAACTTTTTTCCCGCCAGCAACTCCCTGGCGGAGGGAGGGGGATTCGAACCCCCATGGGTTTGCACCCGGCGGTTTTCAAGACCGCTGCCTTGCCTGTTAGGTCTATCCCTCCCCGGAACTGAAATTTACTGATTATTTATCAGACAGTCAAACGTTTTTTAATCCGCTTTAACGGTCCGGACCCGACTCAGCCCTTGCGCACAAACCGCTTGCCCGCCAATTGCAGCACCAGGCCGCGCAGTTCCAGCTGCAATAGAACGGGCAGCACTTTGGCGGTGGACAGAGCAGCGCTGGACGCCAGCGCATCGATGTGCTGCGGTTCCGTGGTCAGCAGAGCGAGCAGCCGCTCCTCCTCTTGCGATAGCAGCAGAGAGGCGGTTTTGGCCTCTGCGACCGCGTCGCATCCCGGCAACTCTTCCAAAATATCCTCCACGCAGGTCACCAGCTTGGCCCCCTGCTGGATCAGGCGGTTGCAGCCAAGGCTTTTGGCATTGTTGATATTGCCGGGCAGCGCAAGGACTTCGCGGTTGGACTCTAGAGCATAGTCTGCAGTGATGAGCGCACCGCTGCCCTGACCCGCTTCGATCACCAGCGTGGCCAGCGACAGACCGGCGATGATCCGGTTGCGGCGGGGAAAATAAGAGGCCTCTGGCTTGGTGGCCATGGGATATTCCGAGACCAGGGCGCCGCGCTCCGCAATCTCCTGCGCCAGCCCGAGGTTCTCCTCCGGATAGATTACGTCCACGCCGCTGGCCAGAACAGCGATGGTGCTGCCGCCGGTCGTCAGCGCGGCTCGATGCGCAAAGGTATCCACTCCTCGCGCCAGTCCGCTGACCACACAAAACCCGGCCACGGTCAAATCGCGGCCGAACTGCTCCGCCATCAACCGGCCATATACTGAGGGGTTGCGCGTTCCCACCACCGCCACCTGCTTCTGGGACAAACACGACAGGGAGCCTTGAACGAACAATACCACCGGCGGGTCGTTGATGGTCTTGAGCCATTCGGGATAATCTGCATCCCAAAAGGTGAGCAATTGAGTGTGATGCGCTTGCACTCTCTTGAGCTGGTCTTCGGCAAACCCCTCAGCCGCGCTCTGCTTGATATGGCCGGCTAAAACCTGATCGATGCCGTCGACTTGCGACAGTTCGCGGACAGACGCTCTGAGAACCTGGCCGGCGGTTTGAAAACGGGCCAACAACTTGCGCATGCGCCAGGAGCCGATCCCGGGAACGTGCCACAGCTGCAACAGCGCCTGAAGCTCAGCGGGCGACATACTCTTCTCCGATTAAGATGTCTTTTGCAGCCTCTCCCACAAAATCCGTACCAGTTCATCCAAATGAAGACCAGCCACCGCGGAGATGACCACATGGGGATCTCCACGGGACAAGCGGGGTGGACGAAACCGTTTGGTCAGCAGGTCTTTTTTAGTGAACACAATCACTCTTGGTTTTTTCTGCAACTCTTTTTTATAGGCAGCCAGCTCATTCAGCAGCATCTTGAAATCCCCCCGAGGATCTTCAGAGGTCGCTTCGATCAAAATGGCCAGCACGCGTGTCCGTTCGATATGGCGAAGGAACTGGATGCCCAGCCCGCGGCCGGTATGAGCGCCTTCGATCAATCCGGGGATATCGGCCACGACAAAAGACCGGCCGTCTTGATACTGAACGATGCCGAGGTTCGGCTGTAAGGTGGTGAAGGCATAGTCTGCGATCTTGGGCCGTGCGGCGGAGATGCAGGACAACAGCGTTGATTTGCCGGCATTCGGCAATCCCACTAAACCCACATCCGCCAGCAGCTTGAGCTCCAACGTCAGCGTCCTCTCCTCGCCTTCTTGACCATCTTCATACTGACGCGGCGTGCGATTGGTGGAAGAGGTGAAGCGAGCGTTACCCCGGCCGCCGCGGCCGCCTCTGGCTACTACCGCCGTTTGGCCGGCGCGGGTCAGATCCACCAGAATCTCTTCGGACTCTTTGTCCAAAATCAGCGTGCCGACCGGCAGATGCAGGGTGAGAGATTGCCCGCTTTTACCGGTTTTAAGATCGCCCTGCCCATGGCGGCCGTTCTGGGCGCTGTATTTGTTTTTATATTTGAAATCCAGCAAGGTGCGCACATGTTCATCGGCCACCACCACCACGTCGCCGCCATGGCCGCCGTCGCCGCCGGCCGGTCCTCCCTTGGGCACATATTTTTCCCTACGAAAGGCGATGCAGCCCGAACCGCCGTTGCCCGCCTTTACATGAATCTCTGCACGATCGATGAACATGATGATTTTTTTCTATTCAATAAAAAAAGGCCATGGCAACTTCTTGTGATCTACCATGGCCCGTGTTTTCACAAAGGAACCGGTTATCCTTTTGTCGAGAACCGCAGCCGTTTCCGTTTTGAATCCAGATCCAATTGCTTGAGCAGTTTTCGCAGGGCAAACCACCCCGGCTTTTCATAGCCATAGGCGGAAGAGTTTAAAGTTTTGAGTATCTGGATGGTGCCCGCCTCTGGATCTTCCCGGATGATCTTTTGCACCTTGTCCTGCAGGGTTTCGACTGTTTTATTCGCCGCTGCTTTTTTGCTGATCGGGTCAGACGTCGGCTGCGCCGGCAAGGATTTGTATTCGTTTTCAGAGACCGGCGCGGCGATTTCATAGCCTTTAGCAGCCAGGGTTTTCTCAAAATCCTTGACCGCTTCGTCAATCGTTTCGAACGCTTTGAGAATGAAATGAAATTCCAAAAGCTCAAACACTTCGTACACTTCGGGTATCATGCGCACCAGCTTCAAGTCGCCGCCCTTTTCCCGAATGCCTTTGATCTCGCTGATAAAAATTCCCCAGCCGGCGGAACTGACATAATCCACATTTCCCAGATCGATGATGATGTTGTAGGAACCGGCCTTGAGCAACGTATTCAATGCATGCTCCAACTCGGACGACGTGGTGGTGTCGATGTACCCGCCCACTTTGATAATCGAGATGCTGTTACGATACCCTGCCTTTTCAACAGAAAGTTGAATGCCTTCCATGTCGGTCTCCAAATGGGAAATGGCCTGCACTACGAAATAAAATATAGCGGATAATCCCCTAAATGTCAATAAAAAACATTGCCTCAGGACGCCGGTTTACAGGCTTTCGGTCAAAAAACGTTTCGCCCGTTCAATCCCCGTACGAATATCGACGCGGCCCGGCGCCATTTCCAGCAGTTTTTCCCACACTTCTATCGCATGGCGGAAATTACCCTGGTTGGCGTGCACCACGCCCAGATTTTCATACGCATCTGGATTCTTTGGATCCTGGTTGATCACAGCCGTGTAAACCCGGGCGGCCTCGCGCAGCTTTCGACAGCGAAAATAGGCGTTTCCCAACAACATGCGCGCCTGATGATCGCCAGGGAAAAAACGCAAATACTCCTCAAACAAACGGATCGACTCTGAATAGTTTTCCGCCTCATAGGCGCCCACTGCATGCTGCAGGCGAGGATCATTCGCCTCCATACGGGCCGATCCTTTGGATCTTGGCTTTTGCGGATCCATGGCCAACATTTCGGCCGTTGAATCCGCCTGGCGTTGTTTTTGCAGCAGTGCCAGCAAATCATCAAATTCGATGACCTCGGCGGCGGTCTCCATCTGGCCGTGGCTGTCGCCGTTCGAGTCTTCCGCGTCGCCGCCATGCCATTGGCTCACCGATTCTAGGAATTCAAAAAACTGATCGGCGTCCAACCTTTCCTTCAGCTCCTGTCGGACGATCTGTTCCGAAATGTCGTAATCCAACTCGCCATGAGGATTGATCAGGGGCTGCGTTTCTTCCATCTCCAGCAATTCATCGATAGGCTGCTCAAGACGAGGCTCGAGCGAGAGGACCGTCGGTTCAGAATCAGGGCTGATTTCATACAAAACCGTCGCATCGGTCACCTCCTGCCCGGGAGACAGCGCGTCGTCATCCTCCAGCGTCAGGCCTCCGCCGGATTGCAGCAGCTCGGCAAAATCCAATTCATCCCTGCCCGCTTTTTCATATAGACGATGATCCGGCGGAAGATCCAGATCAGCAGCTTGGCTTCGCTCCTCAGCATCCGGCTCCAGCGCGGCAACAGCGGGCGATATCTCCTGCAACGCAGCAGGCTCTTCCCCTTTCAAGCCGGGTGAAAAAACCTCAGCCGCTTCCGCCTCGTCCTCTGACTGAGCATATTCGGGCAGTCCCAGGGTCAGTTCCTCGGCCTCTGCGGCAGCTTGGCTCTCCGGCGTACTGCCGGCGCGTTTGTCGAACAGATCCTCCAGCGCCTGATGAAACAGCTCCGCAGCTTGAATGCTCAGAATATCCCGTCCTTGGTAAACATACTTTTCCTCACGCCGCGGTGGTATGGCCTGCGTCTTGCCGGAGGACTCGGAAACAGCAACCGTTTCGTCAGCAGGCTCGGCCACAGAAGCTTCAGCAATCGATTTCACCGACCGCCGTTTGGATGCAGGCCTGGGCATGGACGAAACCGGTTCGTCGATCGCCGGCTCCTGGGCGTCGGACAGTCCGCCCCGCTGAATGATCACGCGGCCGTCCAATGTCAGCAGCGGCGTGCCCGGCGGTTTGATCCGGCGCCGCCGGCCTCCGCGATTGATGAACGCCTCGCGCAATTCGCGCGTGTTCAGATGCGCGCGCACCAGCTCTTCATAGATTTTCGAACTGCTGATCTGAAGAAAACCGTAGCGTTCGCTGTACAGCTCTTCGCTAATCTTTTTTGCCCCGTATTCGGGAAAGCGGCTGATAATGTCGTAAATTTTGGTTTTCTCTTCAATGCTGAGATGCTTGGCCTCCAGCGCATCCGATTCTCCGATCAGCTCATAGCTGTCGACGCCGGTCAATTCAAATTTGTCCCGGTATTTGTTATAATAGGCGTAGGTGGACAGCCCCACCAGATCGCACGCCTCTTTGATGGTTTTGCCTTGCTCGATCAGGCTGAACACTCTTTTCGCCCGCTCCAGCTCGATCTTTTCCGCAGTGGTCTTTTCTTTGATCGCCACCAAAGTGATGTCATCATTTTGCGCGCTGCCTTCGGTGAATGAAAGGATCTCCTCATGCAGCCGGTTGACAAACACGTTCGGCGGCAAAGTGCCGTGTTGGCGAATGACGTCGAGAAACCGTTCTTCGCCGAACAGAGCGCGTTTGCGGTTCATGGCCTCGGTGATGCCGTCGGTATAGATGAGCAGGATATCATCCTCAGCCAGCGAGATCGTGTCCGAAGTAATGGTGTTGCGGAAAAGATTTTTATCCGGCAGCGAGATACCGATGGGAAACCCGTGGGGATTCAGATAAAAAGTTTTATTCTTACTGGCCCGGTAGAGGATCATGGGATTGTGGCCGGCGCTGGCATAGTTGAGTTTGCGCCGCTTGGAATCGATGATGACGTAAAACAGGGTGACGAACATGCCCTTCTTCATATCGTTGACCACGAAATCATTGACGCGCGACAGCACTTCAGCGGCGTCTTTGACGCCGCGCGCTTCAGTGCGCAACGCGGTCCGGATCATGGTCATGACCAGGGAGCCGGGCACGCCTTTGCCGGACACGTCGGCCACCACGATTCCCAGCGTGTCCTTATCCACCTCGACAAAGTCATAATAGTCTCCGCCCACCTCCTTGGCCGCCGCATAGTAAGAGGAAATCTCGTATCCTTCGATCTCGGGGAAATCGGACGGCAACAGCGTTTGCTGGATCTCCTGCGCTACCTGCATCTCTTTCTGCAGGCGTTCCTGTTCAGCCAGGTTGACCTGAGACTCGCGCAGCTTCATGGTGATGTCGCTGAATGCCTGGGCAATTTCGCCGATCTCGGTCGAGGCGTCGATGTCCATCTCCTGGGCCGCTCCCGGTTGGCCCAGAGCTTTGACCCATTCCGAAAGCCGGCGGAAGGGATTCATCACGATATAGATCAGCAGAAACAGACCCGCCGCGCCCAGCACCCAGACAAAGCCGAGCATGTTCAGGTCTTTCAGCCGCGCCTGTTGGATCTCCTCGCTGATCACCCGATAGTTCATCACGAAATGAACTTGACACAGCCGCCGACCCTTGTCGTCCTGCACGATCTGATGGACATCAACCACGCGGTCCGCTGGAGGAACCGTGTAGCTGTAGATGTCCGAGGCCTCCTGCTTCGCATTTGCAGGCCGTTCATACAGTTGCAGCCGCTTGCTGGGATCGGTGGATGCGATGATGTTGTTGCTGCGGTCCACCACCAGGGCGTGGTGAAGAAAGCCGCGATATTCCGCCGGCAGCTTGTTGACCGTGCGGCCCAGACTCTCGACGATGTTGAACAGCTGCGAAGCGTCATCGCGGTTGAGCAACAGCTGCAGGTCCTCGCCCAGCTCGGGCTGCTGCAGGGTCAGGAGCACATCAGAAGCCAGGCCGGAACACGCGGCCTTGGCGCGGCCGAGGTAATCCTGCATCACCTGGTCATCCCGGCGGAAAAAATTGAGAAAATAGATAGTGGATAAAATCAGAGAGAACGCCAACATGGAAACCAGCCAGTAGCGCACCTTGAGGGTCATCGGGATGGCCGGCACAGCGATCTTGGGATGCCGCGCCACATCGCGATGTTTGATCATCCAAAGCTCGTTGCCCTCCTCGGTCTTGCGATAATCGATCTGATCGAGCAGGCGCCGCATGATGAAAATGCCCAATCCGCCCTTTTTGCCGATCTCGACATAGCGCTTCAGATCCGGATCGTTGACCTGGCGCGGATCGAAATATTTCCCCTGGTCGATTAAAACGATGGTCAGGCTGTTGGCTTTGACAATGGCGCGAATGGTGATGTTGCCCGGCCAGTCTCGGTAGGCGTGTTTGATGATGTTGGTGGCGGCTTCGTCGATGGAAAGCTTGAAGGCATTGATCACCCGTTCGGAAAAACCATGGCGGCGGCCGACCTTGGTGACAAAATCCCGCAATTCCCCCAGATACTCGATTTTAGCAGGAACCTTGAGTTGTTCTTTTTGTACGTTGCGAAACAACGAAACAGTTTCCCTTTATATCTATCTACCTGCAGTTCCGCTGATCTTTTTCAATTTGTCGTTCGCCGAATCAATCGCCCGCAGGATGTTGCGGTTTAACGGTTGCAGTTTTCTCGCCTCCTCCAGATGACGCAGCGCCTCCTGATAGTTGCCGGCAATGGCCGCCTGGACGCCCCGGTTGTAGATGGCCTTGACGTTTTCCGGCATATCTAGATCTTTGGCGTTGGCGCGGGCAAAGGCGTCGTCGTATTTTTTGCGCAACGCCACGTTGCCCGGTTCGCTGTTGGACAGCTCGCGGTACAGTTCCGCCGCTTTGGCCCAGTTCTTGTCGTTCTCATATTCCATAGCCTGACGCAGCATGCTGTCGCGCGACAGCCCGGCGCTGATCTGGTCGATTTGCCCGATAATATACGACTTGTAACGTTCATTGTCACGCGATAATCGCCGGGCTTCATTGAGCATAGTGATGGCCTCGTTGGGCCGACCGGCCGACTGCAGCGTTTTAGCCCGCTCCAGCAGACTGGCGATTTTGGTCGCCAGCGCTTTCTCCGCATCGCTTTTCAATTTTTTGAACTGATCGCTGTTGGGCGCATACTCGAGCGCCTTGTCGATCTCTATCAGGGCATCATGATACTCTTCGGCGGTGAAATAGGCCAGATACCGCTTGTAATGATCGTCCGCCGCTATGGCGTTGCGCCGGATCTGCGCCTCTTCCTCCTGCAACCGGCGAAGCGCTTCCTCCTCTTTGGTGCGTTTTTCCTCCAGCGCCTTGCTGATGCGCGCGAACAGCTCGCGGGTGACCTCGAGATCCGGATCGCTGCCGGTGCGGTCGTATTTGATCAAAATGCGGTAGATGGCCACATAGGCCTGTTCCAGATCGTTTTTGGCCAGCAGCTTTTCCCCTTCCGCCATGCCGGAGGAGATGGCGTTTCTGCGTTCGTTCTCCAGCCGTTGGGTCTCTATTTTTTCGAGCCGCTGCAACTCCTGCTGCTGATGCTCCTCCATCCGCTGTTGCCGGTTTTTACCGACGTTGAGAACCAAAGAGAGGCGATGGCTGGTGCCCAGCAACGCATCGTTGCCGTTCCAGTAGGAATAATCGAACTGCATGCCGGCCAGTTTGGCGCCGACGCCATAAGTGAGATGGTCGTTGTACAAACCCATGCGCAAGGAAACCGTCTCGTGATAACGATACTCCAGCCCCATATGCACGGTGGACGGAGTTTTTTCATTTTTGTCGATCTCAGCAGCCACCAACAAATGGTTCAGCGCGGAGATCTCGAACTTTTTGCTCATCCCTGCGCGCAAATTGCGCGGCGTCGATTCGCGCGCTTCAATCGCGCGGATGGTTCGCTGCAGTAGATTCTGCACAGTCACGCCCACGGTGAAATGGCTTAAATAGGGGCCGGGCAGCTGCGGCGTGAACACCAGTCCGCCGTCCGCGCCGTAGGAGGATTCGGCAAAATTCGGCGGCCCGGCAGTGGGGTCGACGTTATAGCCGATCAGGTTGGCACGCTCGACTTTAAAAGTGGCGCCGAGCGACAACCAGGGATGTGCGTTGAATCCATAGCCAAACAGAAACAAAGTCCGGCTGTAATTGGTGGTGCCCACCACCGCGGGATCAAAATCGCGCAGCTTGATGTCGCCGGTGGAGATGTTGAGAAGGCCGACGGAAAATGTGCCGGCGAAAAGCGTAGGGTGCACATAGGCGAGATAGTTGTACGAAGTGCCGGCCGCCAAATTGGTATAATACACTCCCAGTCCCATATTGGGCACACTCTGTAAGGCGCCGGGATTCCAATACAGGGCAAAGGGATCGTCCGCCACGGAGACATAGGCGCCGCCTAGAGCCATGGCCCGCGCGCCCACCGGATAATCAAAAATATCCGTTGCGCCGCCCCAGGCGTCGGCTTGATACGAGTATTGCGCCATTGACGCCGGGATCAACGTCAGCCAGAACAGAAGCGCTGTTTTTACAATTCGACTCGCCACCCGATACTCTTGCCTTACTAGGGTTCCTAAAGGTCTCATCAACGAATGACCGCTATCTTGCTGATAGCCACTTGGCCGCCTTCCACAGAAAGATAAGCGAGATATACGCCGCTCATCACACGCTGGCCGCGTCCATTGCGGCCGTCCCAATAAATATCGCCGTCATGCAACCCGGCTGAGGTCTCCGCCGGGTGCTCCGCTTTTTTGAGATCCCAGCTGAAGACCAAGTCTCCCGTCAGGGTGAAAATTTTCAATTCGAGGTCGCTGGGCTGCTGCAGATAATAGACAAACCGCGTTTCCGGCCGGGCGGAGGTGCCGAACGGATTGGGATAATTGCAAAAAGAGGCCTCCAGCTTTTGATCGATCAAGACGACGGCGCCGGAGCTGTAAGCGAGCACGCTGACCCGCTTTTCCGTGGAATCGGCTAACAGCAAGCGGTATCGAGAAAGGGCGTCGCGGGCGATGACCGCGCTCGCCGAATCGATCGTCAACTGAAAATCCGCATTGATCGGTTCGTCGAGCACATCCACCAGCAGCGCGACGCGAAAGTCTTCGCTGTCGCGAATCGTGTCCGCGTGCAAGACGGTAAAATCCAGCAGCACTTTCGACGAGGCCGGCGGCGGCGACAGCTCGGCCAACACCTGGCGGTCCACCGCGTTCACCGCCGCAATGCGCGACACCACCTCACTGGCCTTGATCTCGTTGCCTTTTTTATCTCGGAACTCGAGGCGCAGCGTATCCAGCACCGATCGGCTGTTCAGCGAAATGTCCTTGTTGCGCAGAGAAAAACCCATCATCGCTAGATCACGGGCGCCTTTGACCGTGGTGGCCCCGGACTTGACCGTGTTCGGTTTAATCACCAGCATGCCGGCCTCGCGCTTGATAATCACCCGTGCGCTGTCCTTTTTTACCAGCACGGTTTTTCGCGAATACTGATCGACCGGCAACGGCGCAAATAATTTGACCGTAAAAGTATCCGGCACATCTGAAATGGTTTCCGGTGCACGCACCCGCCAAATCACCGTGTCGCCGCCGGTTTTGCTGAGAAGCGTGTAACCGGACGGCAATTTAAAACTCAGGGCCGGCGCGCCGACAAACCCCGCTTCGCCGGAATTGCCCAGATAACCGTAAATGTTGAAAACACTGCCGATGCGCACCGGCGCATAACTGACCATGGCGGTATCGCTCAGCGTGGCGGCCACGCTCACCTCTGCCCGTCGCACCACCTGGATGGAATAGGACTCTTCGATGTTTTCGATCGCAGCGTACTGGTTCGAATTCAAATCCCGCGGCACCCGTTTCAACCGGAAACGGAAGATGGACAACCCCTCCGGCTTTTTGCTCGGCGCGCGCAAGCGCCAGTATGGATGCGCCCGGACTTTACTCTGCTCCAGCGAATCCGTGGTGGTAAATTCCACCGGCTTGGTCATCTGCACCACAAAGGGATCCGCGGTCTCATGCGGCGCGCCCCTGGCGATCAGCCGAGAGGTCAAAATAAAATCCTCATCCGTGGAGACGACGTATTGATTGAGCGAATCCGGCTGCGTGATGGCCGGACGCATGGAGAACACCGTCTTGTTCTGCAGCTGAACCGTCGTTTTGGACGAAGTCAAACTGCGCGTGGTCGACGGCGAGCGTTCATCATACCCTCTGACGATGACATAAAACGAATCCGCCGTCGTTTTGCTCACCGTGGACGGTGCGGTCACCGTCCACTGCACCTTTTGATTCTCGCCGTAGGTGACGCTCTTGGTCTCCTGATCGATCTTGTATTCCGGGTTGGAGAACATGAGTTGGGCGGTGATTTTGTCCTGCACCACGCGGCGAGTGGTGACCGACAAAGTCACCTCAAAACTTTGATCCGTAGAAATCTGTTTGTCGATGGCGCCGGCCGGAGCGGTGATGCTGGGAACGCCGGAAGAGATGGCGCCCGCCTCGATGGTCAACACCGAAAGCGTACTGTTAGGAAAGCCGATGATATCCGCCTCCTGACCCGTGTGCTCATCCACCGGAATGGCGGTCATGCGGATCTCGATCTGCTTGGTCTCCACGCTCGGCTTTAAAGGAGCGATCACATTCCAAGTCACACTGGTGGAGATCGTAAAGATTTTTTCCGCTGTCTCTCCGGCTGCCAGGGTAAAGCCGCTCTCGAGAAAGTCGATCCTTATTTTGCCTTGGCTGACCCTGGCGGTGCCGCTGTTGGTTACCAGCGTGGATAACGTAGCCGACTGGCCGGCGGAAAAAACACCGCCCGGCGATTGTATCGCTTCCAGCGGCGAGGACACCATCAAGGGCTGCATGGAAAGCTGTGCGCGGGTGACGACCCGGTTGATGCGGATAGAATCCAACGTGCTCTTGGTGCTCAGGTCGGTCCTGCCCTCGGCGCGGATATAAAAATGATGCGGGGCGGCCACTGCCTTGTCAGGCGCCCGCACAGTCCACTGGATCAGCGCAGGAAAAGAGCTGATCTCCCTCTGCAACGGTGTTTCCAGGTTAGGCGAATAGCCCATGCCGGAGGGCAGCTCCAGCGTCACCTTGACATTGCTGAGGTTGGGTGTGGCTTGGATTTCCGTCTGCAGTCCGATGTACTGCAGGGTGGATAATTCACCGGCCAATGCGCCGTTGGGGGAAAAAATCCTGCTGTTGGAGAGAAACAATCCGGACCGCGAGGTGGAGACGCGAATCGAATCCCTGCCGTCGGCGAGGAGCGGCGCCGGCGCCCGGCTGTTCAAATCCTCAGGCGCGGCGATAATCTGACACCGGATGATATCGTTCAACGATTCAAAGTTCGGCGCCGTCACATGAAAAGAATCCTCCACCGCCTGGGTGTCGTTGACGATATAGAAATCCCGCTCCGCGCCGGCTTCGTCGGTGAGAGTGAAATACTCGGGCAATTCGAGCCTGATCCGTCCGCTGTCCAGCGGCGCACTGCCCAGATTGGTCATGCGCGCGATCACGGTAAAGGCCTGGCCTGCGGTCAAAATGGAATCCTTATCCGCTCTGAGCCGGAGGTCCAGCCGGATTTGCGCTGGATTCTGAATGCGCATGGCCACTTGGGCATCGATGTCTCTGCGCGGATTGCGAATCTGCGCGGGCAAAGGGGTGCCAAGCGTTTTCGCTGACAGAATCTTGGCGGTGAACAGCTCTTGCTTTTCGGATAGCTTGGCGTTCCAGCTGTCATCGGCCGTGACCGTAAAGCGAACGGTGTCCTTGCTGGCACGGTTCAGCCGCGCAATGGTCATCAGCGAAGGCGTAATGATAGAAAGCCCATTGCTCGTCAACTGCACCTGAACGGAATCCACGCCCCCCAGTTCGCCGGTCTCCACAGAGACATTGGTGTGAAAAACCTGTCCACGGTTGACCAGCCAGTTGCCGCGATCATCACTCACCCGTCCTCTGGGCTGCGCCAGATCGATGCGCACCCAGGACACGCTGCTTACCGAGACCGTATCTTTGCCCTGAGCCGTTTGAATGGTGGAAGGATTGGGTTGACCGAGGTTGACGTCATATCCCTGCAGCCGGACCGTGATCTCGGCGTTTCCAGCGATGTCGCCGTTTTTAGTGACCACATAGTATAAGGTGTCAGGAACGCCTCCGCCCGCCAGCTGAAAATTGCCGGAGCGGACCAGGCTCACCGGCGTAATAACGTAATCCGGATCGATCTTGCCCTCGGTCTGGATGGTAATGTTGGAACGGTTGACGTCGGTCAGATGCAGCGCCGATTGACCGCTGTTGACCAGCTCTACGTTGATGCGCCAGTTGCTGTTGCTGTCGCCGGCGTTGATCTCTTCGGTGGAGGAAAACACGCGCAATATCTGCAGCTTTGCGCCGGGCTCTATGTTGGCAGAGGCCTGGTTGTCCTCTCCTTCGTGCTGCACAGCAGCGATCGCGTTGCTGTTCAAGCCCAGGGACTGAACGATCGAAGAGGTAAAGGCGACTGGACCGGGACGAGACAACGCCGTTGCGGTAAATACCACCGTTCCGGTATCCTGACCGGTGATCGTGCCGGGAACGGCCAGCGTGGTTGGCGAGAAAGCAACTTTATCCAGGCTGTCTGCCTCCAGGTGAACCAGCACATTGCTCACCGGCTCTGATCCCCAGTTTTTGACCGTCACCTTGACGGGAAAACTCTGTCCCATACTGACGTTTTTAGTTGGATTGGGCGCCTGATTGACCGTGGCTGTAATCTGCAGCAACGCGGGCGTATAGATCTGCGCGACAGCGATAGAATCATAAGCCGCGAGAATGCGCGCTTGAGATCCGTCGATGCCGACCGCCTGATTGATCACCGCTAAAAATGTCTCGCCGCTCAGATTTTCCATGCTGTCGGCGCGCACGTCGAAATAAACGACGCTCGGCTCGCCGATGCCCAAATTCTTGACCAGCCGCTCAGCGCCGTTGAACAGATGCGATTCGACTGCCTGCAGGCCGACGGCGATCTCTTTCAGATTCTGGCCGCCTTCGTTTTTAACCTCCACGCCGATGCGGAAATTCTGTCCGGTGTTGACATGGACGATGCCGGCTTCGTCGATTCGGTTGGCGTCAGCCACAATAAAGGTTTTCGTGATGCGCGCCCGCGAGGTGGAGGCGATTTGAACCGACTGCTGCGCCATGGTCTGCAACGGTTCCCGTGCGCTGTCGTTCACATCCCGGGCGGACAGCACAGCGGTGATGGCGGCGGTGCCGCTGTTGGGCCCGGTGGTCAGCACCTGATACTCGAGCGTGTCCCGCTCGCCGCCGGCCAGGCGTTGTTTGGCCGGGGTCAACACCGGCGCCTGAACGGAGAAACCAGGCAGCGAGAACAAAATATCGCCGGCTGCCGGTGCAACCAAATCCAACGCCCCCTGGCCGGCATTATACACCAGGACCTGAATGCCCCAGGGAATGCCGCTTCCCGCCGAAATGGTGTCCGCCGTTGTGATCACACGCTCGATAGTCAGAGTGCCGGGCTTTTGGATGCGAATGGTCTTGCTGGTGTCAGCCGCCTGCAGCGCCGGAAGAACCGCCACCGGCTCTCCCGTGTTTTCGCTCACCGCTTGCACTACGCGACTGGTAAAATGCTCAACCACTGAACCCAACTCAAGATTGGCCGCCTGCACCAGAATGCCGCGCGAGGTCCATTTGGACTGGCCCGCGGCCAACGTGTCGACAGTGGCCGTCGCTCCGGATGGATCCGGAAAAAGGGACAGATTTTCTCTGGACAACACCCGCACCTGCGCCGATCGAACCGTCTCGCCATTGCCGACGTTGGTCACCTTGGCGCGAAAATAAAAACGCTGTCCGGCATTGGCCGTCGAGTCGGCAGGAAGGGTCACCACCAGCGTGTCGATGCGCACTCGGGCTGAATCCTGAATGACCACGGTCACCTGCGGCGAATTCAGACCATAGACGATGCGATCGCTGTTCAACTCGAGGGCCTCCAGAGCAGCGCTCAGCCGGCACTGGCCCAACACCGCTGAAGCGGCGCTCACTTCAGACACGGTGTAAACCAGGCTGTCCTCCGCGCCCGCCGCCAGCTGCAGGCCGGCGCCGGATAAAAACGATGTCGGCGGCTGCACGGTGAAATAAACGTCGCCTTTGCTGAACATAATGCGCGAAGACCCGCTCGCGGGACGCACTTCCACCCGGCTGCCGCCGTTGTTCCTAACCCCTACGCCGATTTTCCAGGCGGACTTTTGGCCGCGAGTGACCGCGGGCTGGCTCACGCTCATCTTGGTGATCTCTAGTACCGCCTGGGTCTGCACTGTAACATAGGCCGAATTGCCCTGCTTGGTTTCATCGCTGTAGGTCTGGGTAATTCGGGCCGAGTCGGTGAGCGACACGGTGCCCGAGATCATCACCACGCCGGCGGCCGTGGTCGAGGCCACTTCGTTGATGGTGAACGAAAGGGTTTGAGAAGATTTGCCGCGTAGAAACAGACTGCCGTTGTTGAATAGCGCCGGCTTGGTCAGTGAAAAATTGGTGGAAATATTCACATCGTTGCGGAAAAAAGAGAGCTGACTGTTGTTCAGCCGCAGCGTGTTGTCGCCGTTGTTGACCAGCACCATGGAGATCTTCCATGGTTTGGTCTGACCCGCGGTCACGGTCGGCACGCTGCTGCTCAGCGATTGAATGGTCAACGTCTTGGCGGTGCCGACGTTGGTGCTGTTGTTGCTGAGCAGGCCGACGCTGCTGAAGGGATTGCCGTTCTCCGTGCCCTTGAGGGTCACGGTCGGGAAATAAACCCCGGCGAGAAAACCGCCGGCGATGGGATTGAGATTGAAATATAACACCGTGTTCGCTTGACCGCTGAGGGTGACGCCCAGGGCAGGATCCAAGCTGGCTGAATAATTATTCAATCCATCGCTGAACTCCAGCTTGGTGCCCGCCGGATCCAGCACCAGCGTGGAGCCGCCCGCGTTGGAGGCGGAGATCTGATAGCGCACCACGTCGCCGGGCGAGACGTAGGCCGGCTGCAGGCTCTTGGCCACAAAGAGAATTTGCGCCTTGCTCTGAATGGTCAGGTTGTCGCCGAGAACGCCGCTGGCCAGGGCGGTGATGCTTTTGTTGCGATTGGTTTCAACCGCGGTGACCTGCGCCGCCACGCTCATGGGGCCGATGCGGCTGCCCGAGGACTTGAGCTGAAAGATCAGACTGTCCCTTTTGCCGGCAGCCAAAATTCTGCCGCCGCTGCCGGCCAGGCCGCCGGGCAAGCGGAAATAGTAATCCACCGGCTGCCCACCGGAGTCATAGAGCTTGACCCAGGTCTTGCTGCTGTCCGCCAGATTGAGCTGAACGTCCGAACCGCCTGCCTGATTGCTGACCTGCACCGTCACCCACCAATTGGTGCTTCCCTGCGTGACCGGCTTGCGCGATACGCGGACACGGTCGATGACAAAATTGGATGGGGTCTGCAGCTGCACCGTGCCGCGCGCGTCGCTGCCTGAGGTGACCGACTTGATCTCATTGGTGTTGACCACGCGATAACCGACCTTGGCGTCCAGCGTCAACACGCTCGCGGCCGCTGCGCCGGTTCTGCGCACAGTATAGATCAGCGTGTCGGATTGACCGGTTTTGAGATTGGCGCCGTAGCGGGCCAGGGCTGTGGGCCGCGTCAACGTCAGAATCGCCGGGGTTTGAATCAAATCGGTATAAGTCGAATCGAATTGAACCGCAACCTCGCTGCCGCCACTGTTCTCCACCAGCACGAATATTTTCCACTCATAGCTGTTGTCGTTCACCGTCACCGCCGGCTGGGAAGGGACGATCCTGCTCACCCGCACCACTTCAGCCGGCTGCACCTCCACGCTGCCCGAGGCATCGCTGACATAAATGCCGGTGGTGGTCTCGGCGCGGGCGTAAAGGGACATCACGCCGGTTTCTGCACCGGTTTTCGTTATCGTGTAACGCAGGGTCTTGGTCTGCCCGGCGTTCAGAGTCGCCGTACCGTCGGTGAACGCACTGGGCTGCACGATCGTGTAGGTGTTGGATAAATCTGTCTGCGCTTTTCGAATGCGCAGAAAAGTTTTCAACCCGTCGAAGGAGAGGGTGACGGCCGAGCTGCCGCTGTTTTTCACGCTCGCCGAAACGGTCCACACAGCGGTCTGGCTTTGCGTCACAGTGGTCTGCGAAGGCGTTATGCCGGTTATCTGTAGAACCGATGCCTCGCGGTTGATAAACGTATCCACCCCGCCGCGAACCGAATAGGTCTGGCTGGAATTCACATCGCTGTAGGATACATTCTGGTACACATAGATGCGGCCCAGCTGAGACTGGTTGCCGCTGGCAAGATAGTATCGCAGCGTGACGGTCCCTCCGCCGGCCACTGCGGTCGCGTTGTCGCTGTACGGGACCACGGAAAAAGAGGCGGAAACGTCGGTGATATCATCCTTAAGAAACTGCAGGGTGGAAGAAGTCAGGCCCGCACCGGCTGTGCCGTTGTTCCGGACGTCGCACTCCACCGTTACGCCCCCTTGTCCCTGATTGAGCGTATCAGCGGACACGCGCACGGCATTCACCTGCAGGGTCGCCTTGCTCTGCACCTGCCAGCTGTGGGTGGTGGCAGCGCCGTTGCTGTCGGTCATGGTCAGTGTGTCCAGTTTGCCGGAGACGAAACCGTTGATGGTTATGGTGGTCAACGCCGCGTCCTCTTCCACCCGAACCTGGAACTGAAGAGTCGCCTGTCCTGCGGCGGGAAGAGTGGTCAGTCCATCCACCCGCGTAACCTGATAATCATCGGTGTAAGCGGTGCCTCCGCTGTAAAATTGCAGAGTCGCCTGAACATTGGTCAATGCACGATCGCTGCTGTTGGCCACCTCCATCATCACCACGGCGTTGGTTTGACCGCGGCTTACCTTGAGATTGCTGCTGTAAATGCGATTGATGGTCAGAGAACTGACCTCGATGGCCGTCTGGCCCAACAGCGTCGGCGTGCTGTTGTCGCGCACCAGCAGATTTTGCCTGCCCGCTGTCTGCAATTTGAAATAGCTGCCGGAGAAGGTGTGCGAACCGGCATCGCTGGTTGTAAAGGTGTAGGGGTTGCTGCTGTTGTGATAGAGATAAGCGTTCACATCCGTGGAGGTGAAATAGACCTTGCCGGTGTAATTGGTCTTTAGGTTGGCGAACGCATCATAGGCTTTGACCGTCACCCCGCTGGGAAAATTGGCGCCCGCGGCAATGGCCGACGGCGCGCCGCTGATGGTGAAATAGCTCAATGCGCCGGGATTCACCACGATATCGGTGGTACGAATGACGCCGGCGTTGCCTGAGACCACCCCGCGCAGGGTCACCGCCTCGGCGCACACCAGCACCTGCGGCGAACTGCCGCTGCCATTGACCACCGGAATGTTGGTCAAAGTGGCCGCGGCGTTTTTGTTGGGCGCTTCGCTGGCGCCTACGGTTGCGTTGATCAGAATCGTGCCGTTGGCGGCATTGCCAAACGCGTCCCTTGCATTGGTGACGTTGATGGGAAATTGCTGACCTGCGATCTGAGGAGTGGCCACGCCGAAGGTAAAACCGGCAATAGCCGCAGGCTGCACCAGAACCGGCGCAGTGGTCTTACTCAAACTGGGACTGACCGTGCGCGCCGTAATGGTCTGCGAGCCGCTGGTTCGCAACTGAAAGTTGGTGCCAGGGACAAACACATCGCCTGAGGTGATGGCAAGCGGACTGGCATTCGTGAAGGTTAAAAGCGCCTGGCCGTCGCTGCTGGTAAAGTACAGGCTGCCGCTGTAATTGGTCTTGATGTTGCCGTAAGCATCGAGTACGCGGATGCGCAGACCGTTGACGCCGAAGGTCTGTCCGGCGACAACCGACGTGGGCATAGCCGGTTCGCCGGTCACCTGCAGATCAGCGGCTGCGCCGGGCAAAACGCTTGCAGAGGCCGTTTGAACGACGCCGGCCGCCATGGTGGCTTTCAAGACCACCGCGGATTCACTGAGATAAAGTCTAGAGTTGGCGGCGCCGGAACCATTGATCACTTGGACCGCGGTCAATTGGGGGGCCAAGCCGCTCAATGAGGTGTGCGGATTCGAATCGTCAAACGTGATCATCGCGGCGCCGTTTATGGGGTTGCCGGCGGCATCCTTAGCGTTGGAAATGGTGACGGGAAAATCAACGCCGGCGGTGATCGGGTTGCCGTTGTTTACAGACAAGGAAAAGCTGGCTATGCTGCCCGCTGTAACGGTGATGACATCCGTAGTGTCGCGCAACGGCGTGGGTTGATTGTCATAAACTATGATCCGCTGCTGGCCGGCTTTAGTCAGCTTAAATTCGCTGCCCGGGAAGGTGTGTTGGCCGTCGTCAGTAGGATTTGTCTCGAATTGATAGCTGGGTGGAAGCAATTTGTTGTCATCAGGAACAACAACATTAAAAGTGACTGTTCTATTGTAGGTTTTAGCCAAATTCCCATAAGGATCATACGCAGTCACTTTGATGTCATTGCTAAAGCTGGCGCCGGATTGTACGGTGGTGGGTTCACCGCTGATCACTAGGCGCGATGCATCCGTATGCCACACGGAAATATCAACATCTTTAACAACGCTGGATCTACTTGTGCCGCGCAATTTCACCGACTCTTGTTTGAATAAAATCTGCGGCGCTGACCCGGCGCCATTTCGAACAAGGATGGGATTCAGTTTCGCAGTGGTGCCATCCGGTGCTGGATTAGCGCCGACAACAGCGGAAACGGAGACGGTATCGACAGCAGGATTTCCGTACTCGTCCAAAGCATTGGTGACAAACAGTTCAAAAGGGACGCCCGCGGTTTTTGTAGACGGAGTGCTTCCTATTCCAAAATTATAATTGTGGATCGGCCCATCAATATGAAACGGCAAAGAGGCGCCGGAATCAATAATGGTATAGGCGTTATCCAGCGTCTGCACTGTGATGATATTATCCAGCTTTCTGCCCGACGGATTGCCCACCAGGGCCAGCCAGATGGAGACCGTGCTGCCGGCGCCTACAGACGTTCCGCTTCCATCCCGTGTGCACAGAACTGAATCGCCGCTCACCGCCGGCGCCAGAAATCCGCCGTCCAGATGCGAAGCGTCGGCGGACATGACCGCGATCACGGAGGAGAGATCAAAATCCGCGGCGTCGGGAAAAACCAGACGAATTTTTCCATCAGCAGGCAGTCCGGCGCCGGTGGTGGAGAGTGTAAAGGTGAATTTGTGCAAAGCGGGCGTATTGCTGGCATAGGAGGTCAGGCTGTCTTCGACTCCGCTCAGGATGCCGGGAGCAGCCGGCAAGGAAACCGCCAGAACAAAAATAAGGAATGCCGTTTTTATCTTGAAACGTGGTAGCAAGTTATAACCTGTCCGCTTTCCGTAGAGTGATTTCAGCCCGTTGTCGGCTGGTCTGCAAGGCGCTCTCCTCCCGGTGCAGCAGCAGCCACTCCGGCGCTGCGGGGATGGTTTCAGCGACCACCGCAGCGAGAATCAGATCAACCACGGTTCCAGCGGTGATCGTTTTACCCAGGCCGCTGCGCTGCGCCCACACTGTATCCGCATGAACCCGGACCAGCCAGCCGCCGTCTATGCTGCGCGAATCCGCCATCATCATTTTGCTCAAGTCAAATCCTGATGGAAAAACCACGGCCAAACCGGCCCTGGGGCTGAGCTCCTGATCCGCGGTAAAAGAGAAAACATAGACCGCCGGCGTTCCCGCCGCTGTGCTGGTGGCGGTCACCGTTAGACCGCTCTGCGCCAGGCCCAGGCCGGCAATGAGTAAAAGGAAAGAAAAAGAACTATATAACCTTCTGCAACTCATCATGATGCTTTTTGTTTCACTTTGATGTGCATTTTGTCCGCATGCGATACATTTTTCGGCCATAAATAGAATAAAAATCGGCCATTTACACGCCGAATCAGTAATATGCAAATTTTATACCAATCTTGAGCTGAGAGAGCGCTTTCATCTCTGATTTGGGGGGAGTCACCTTTCCATGTTGTCTGTCTGAGATAGATGCCGCCATCTATCGCTGCTCGAATGACCATCGTGTCGGATGGTGCAACGCGTTCACGCTGTATTACTGAGGAGCTGAGGATCTGGCGCCGCTCACCGGGTTGTTATGAAAAGGTGTTCTCGCCACCTGTTCTACTCTTCACCGGCGCCAATCGATGTAATTTAAATCACAAACCGGCCCTTTTCTCCCAGGCCGGCCGGGCAAAAACGCAACCAGCGTATCAAAAAAAGCCTGAGTCCAGTTGAAGCTTTGTATAGGCACATTCCATCTCAGGTAAAGCGATCGATGGAAACCTGCGTTTGAATGCGCATCCTATTTCAAAATAGCGCGCAACAGGAGCAAAAAACCGCGACCGTCGTTTTCCAGCAATTTCAGATTCTTTTTTGCCTTGTGAAAATTGGGATTGATCTTGACCGCTTCGCGGTACTCTTCCAACGCCTTGCCGTAATAGTGCCAGCAGCGGATCAGAAAGGCGGTTCCCAGACTGAGGCGCACATCCGGATAATTCGGGTGCTGGTTGATTGATTTTTCCAGAATCCGTATATAGTTGTCCAGCGAACGATGCTCTTTGTGCAGATCGGCAAACATGAAACGCAGATAAAACTCGCCGTCAAGCACCAGGCTGCGGGTGTCGACCGCCTTGATTCGGTTCGCCTTCTTGATCTTCTCGATCGCTTGTTCCCACTGATCGCGGTTTTCCAACAGCTCCAGGGCCGCACCGAGCCCTTCTCGATCATAGGCCTCGGAGCTCTTTGCAGCCTGCAACAGACAGGTGCGCGCCTCTTTCACCCGTTCGATGGGCGGCGGCAGTTCGGTGTTCTTGGGATCGCTCTGCACGCTTTCGATCAGATACAGGCCGAGATCGTACAGGGCCTGGTGGTACTCTGGATTGATCTCCAGGCTGGTGCGCGCCCGCTGAATCGCCTGGGTGAAATTCCCGCGCTCCCGGTGAACCCGGCTGATCCACAGCAGCACATCCGGGTAATCCGGTGTTTTTTCCACGGCGGTCTCGAGATGGCTCAGCGCCCCCTCATAGTCGCCCTTTTTAAAAAGCGCCCTGCCGAGTAAATAGTGACCGTTCTCATATTCCGCGTCCAGGCTGAGCAATGCGCTAAAAATCTCAACCGCCTCTTCAATCAACCCCTTGTCCAGCAGCAGGGTGCCGAGCCGGGCATGAGCATCGGCATCGGGCGTGGCTTGTACGTTTTTGATCGTGGAATAGAGCAACTCCAAATCCGCCAGCACCAGATCATGACACTGCCGCACCTGCGGGTCTTTAGGGTCCTGCTCCGCGGACGGGTCCACGAGATACTCGCGGCTGTCGATCACCTGGCCGGAATCGGCGACCGTCACTCTCACAACCTGATGCGCCGCGTCATACTCGGTCTGCACAAGCAGTTTACGTTTGCCGAACTTGATATGGCTGCTAAAACTGTTTTTTTCTTCCATCTAAGGTTTACTCGAGTGCTAAGAGTCCCGCCTCGATGCGGTCCAGCGCTTTTTCCAGGACTGCCAGAGAGGTGGCAAAAGAAAGTCGAATATGGCCTTCCATGCCGAACGCGCTTCCCGGCACCACGGCCACCCCGAAATGCTCCAGCAGAAACGCGCACAGCTCCATAGAGGTTTTGATCGCCTGGCCTTTGTATTGCTTGCCGAAATAGAATGAAATGTCCGGAAAGGCATAAAAGGCTCCCTGCGGCGGAAAACAGCGAACCCCGGGCATGGCGTTCAATCGTTTTTGCACATAGTCCCGCCGTTCACTGAAAGCCTTATGCATTTCGGCGATAAACGATTTGTCGCCGTTCAACGCCTGAAGCGCAGCCTTTTGTGAAATCGAGGTGGGGTTGGAGGTGCTATGGCTCATATAGCTCTTGATGGCGTCTGCCACAATCTCTGGCCCCACGATCCAACCGATACGCCAACCGGTCATGGCAAAACTTTTAGAAACGCCGTTGACCAGTAAAAGTTGCTCCCTGATCTCCGGGTAAGCGGCCAGGCTGACGAACTCGGCGTCGTCAAAGACGATTTTGTCATAGATCTCGTCAGAGAGTACATAAAGGCCGGCCTGGTGGATGACCTTCACCAGCCGGTCCAGTTCGCTGCGGCTGTACACCGCGCCCGAGGGATTGCTCGGGCTGTTGAGGATCAGCAGCCGAGTGCGCGGGGTTATGGCCGCGGCCAACTGCTCAGCGGTGATTTTAAGCTGACGATCAGGTTGCGGATTCACGGTCACCATTTTCGCGCCAGCCAGTTTGATCATCTCCGGATAACTGACCCAGTAGGGCGCCGGTAAGATCACCTCATCTCCCGGATCGCAAACGGCCAGCACACCCTGATACACCGCGTGTTTGGCGCCGCAGGTGATAATAACCTGCCGCGGCTTGTACTGCACTTGAAGCTCTTCCGCCATCCAGCGGCAGACCGCTTCGCGCAGTTCCATAGCGCCCTCGGCCGGCGTGTATTTGGTGAATCCAGCTTCAATGGCCGCCACCGCCGCCGCCTTGATGTGAGCCGGCGTGTCGAAATCCGGTTCGCCCGCACCCAGGGCCACCACATCTTTGCCTTCCCGTTTGAGTCGCGCCAGGGTGCTGTTCAGCGCCATGGTCGGGGATTCACAGATTTCCGAAAAACGTTTTGATAGGGTGGGCATGCGCCGCTCTCCTTGCTGTTCAAACCCCGGTTATATTCCATCGGTCAAATACTGGATTGCGCTTTAAGGCTGCAGATGCACGCCACGTTGACGATGTCCTCGGCTTTGCAGCCGCGCGACAGGTCGTTGGCTGGTTTTGCCAGACCTTGAATAATCGGCCCGATGGCTTGAGCGCCAGCCAGCCGTTCCGTCAGCTTGTATGCGATGTTGCCTGCCTGCAGATCTGGAAAAATCAGCACATTCGCTCTGCCGGCCACCGGGCTGCCCGGCGCCTTGCGTTTGCCCACACTGTCGACCAGAGCAGCATCTGCCTGCAACTCCCCATCAATTCGCAGGTTGGGGTTTTTCTTCTGCGCGATCTGCGTCGCTTTTACCACTTTATCCACAAGTTCATGGCTGGCGCTCCCTTTGGTGGAAAACGAGAGCATGGCCACCAACGGCTCTTCACCGGTCAAACTCCGGTGGGTATCGGCAGAAGCCAGGGCGATGTCCGCCAGCTGTTCAGCGGTCGGGTTGGGGACAACCGCGCAATCCGCGTAGGTCAAAGCCCTTTCATCCGCAAGCACCATAAGAAAAGTGCTAGATACCACGGAAAATCCGGGCGCCACGCCGATGGCCTGAATGGCAGCGCGCATGACGTCGCCGGTTGTGTGCACCGCGCCGGCGACGCTGGCGGAGACCAGTCCCTTGCGCACCATCAGCGCGCCGAAAAACAAGGGCGTTTTGACCGTCTTGAGCGCTGTGTCCAGATCCAGCCCTTTATGCTTGCGCAGCTCGTACAGGGTTTGGGCGAACTCGTCAACTGCCGGATCAACGGTTGGATCTATTAATTGTACCTGACCAAGATCGACGTTCAGCGTTCGCGCGCTTGCCAGGATCTTTTCGCGGTTGCCCAACAAAACAGGAATGACCAGCTTGTTCGCCATGCATTGGCCGGCGGCAACGATGGTCCGTTCATCCTCCCCTTCTGGGAATACGATTTTTTTGATTGAAGCGGCTGCTTTCTGCTGTATCTGCTCTAGAATTTTCATGCATCCCTCAGTTTTTTCACTATCTGTTCTTGGACAAACGGCGGAACGAAGCAGCTCACCTCGCCGCCGAATTTTGCCAGTTCCTTGACTATGCTGGAATTCAAATAGGTGTATTTCTCATGGGGCATTAAAAAAACCGTCACCAGGCTCTCGTCTAATTTACGATTAACCAGAGCCATCTGCAACTCGTACTCGAAATCAGAGATCGCACGCAGGCCGCGAATCACCGCCTGGGCGGATACAGACTGCGCATAGTTCACCAGCAGCCCGGAAAAGCTGTCCACCTCCACCCTGGGGATATCGCGCACCGCCTCGAGGATCAGCTCGCGACGTTCTGCCTCGGTGAACATCGGCGATTTGTTGATATTGCGCGCCACCGCAACAATCACCCGGTCGAACAGGGTGACCGCCCTTTTGATGATGTCGATGTGGCCATAGGTGATCGGATCAAAAGAGCCCGGATAGATGGCGGTTCGTTCAGTCTTCATAGCGGATCCCATAAAAAAGTACCCTGGTATCTCCCAACCTCTTTTGCTTCTTCTCATAAAAGCCCGAAACCAGGGGCAGCGGATTGCGAGAGCCGGATTCATAAATCAGCAGCCCCTTTTCGGTCAGAAGCCGCCGGTCAAAAATAAGCCGCATGATCTCATCGAAAGCGTCAAATCGGTAGGGTGGATCGGCAAAAAGGAGGTCCACCGGCGTTGCCGTCTTTTGCAAGAAAATGCGCGCCTCCATGCGGAACACTTGGGTCGGCTGCACCACCCAGACAAGATTTTTTCTGATCAACTCTACGGCTTGAATAGAATGGTCGACAAAAGCGGCGGAACGCGCACCCCGGCTCAGCGCTTCGATCCCCAGGCCGCCAGTGCCGGCAAACAGGTCCAAGACTTGGGCATCATGAACCAGCGGACCAAGATATGAAAAAATAAACTCGCGATTGCGATCAGAGGTGGGCCGCAGCCACTCCCCTTTTGCCGTGATCAGCTTCCTGCCTTTGTATTGTCCGGCAATGATGCGCATGGTACTTTAAGCTAGGCCGGCTGGGCCAGTTCCAGACGCAGCACAAAGGTCGAGGCAGCCTCCCGGGAGTCCAGTAGAATCAGTTTAGCGACCTGCAGGTTCCAGCCCTTGGCAGACAGCTGACGGCCGAACGCTTCGAACTCGGATTGATCGCCGCGAACTTTGATAAAAATCGGTGTGCGGCGGCTGTTGTTCTTGGTGATGGTCTTTTGCGGCGTGATCTCCACCACCGACAGACCGGTTGCCTGGGCGAGCTTGCGGATTTCCCCACTGACCGTTTCAGCGTTCAGGCCGGCCTGAGACCATCCTGACGATGCCGGCGAGGTAAACGTCGCGGTCATGAGGGTGCGCATGCCGCCGGCTTGACCAGCAGCCGGTGAAGTGGTAAACTCGCAGGGGATCTGCTGCCGCAGATCCGAGTACAGTTTTTCCAGCGTCGGTCGGTCGATATGGGACACCTCCAGAGAGAAAGAGCCATGATCCATCACCAGAGTGCCCAGCTTGACCGCCGGCGGAGTGACGGCGATGATCTTGGAAAAAGCGGTCATAACAGTAGCCAGTGCATCGTCGTCCGTCTGGACCGGCTTCATGACCGTCGTCGCGGCCGCAGGAGGCGGGACTAAATCGGCTGGCGCGTCAGCGGTCGGGGCCGGGAAGACGGGCGTCGGTTTTTCCTGCGGCGGCGCCAAGCTCACAGGGCGCTCGCCGCGTTTGCCCCACCTCTTGAGAAAATCCAGATCTCCCGGCTTGTAGAAAAAGCCGAAATAGGTGGCTGCGGCGATGGCGGCGAGCAGCAGGAGGATCATGAAAACGGGAAAAAAATAGCTCTTGGTTTTTTGCGGCCGTTCATACTCCAGATAATCCAGAGAGGCTGCGCGCGCAGGTTGCTCGAATATCGGCTCCTCCATCGTCGGCGCGGGTTCATAGTCAAACGGCTGCGGTTCCGGCGCCGCTTCGGCCTCCATCATCTCCCGCTGGTCTATCAACAAATTCATACGATCCCCATCCAATTGATACGCATGTGAGCAATCATGAAAAATACATACCCATCATCGACAAAAAGGAGCCTGCCTGTCTGCGCACGAGCTGCTGCTCAGCGGGACTCAAGGTGTGGTGCAAATTCCGCAATGGATCGATCATGACGAATTCGGTCGTGCGCATCAGCGGTTGCAGCGCACCCAACACTTCGCGACTGAACTCCGTTTCGGCAAAATACAACTGGTCGATGTTTTTCAGCAGTACCTCATCGCCGAGCGTATCCAACAGTCGCAGGATCTCGTCATTCATAAAGCCGGCGGTCTCTTCGGCCCGTGCCGGGTTCAAAGTCCTGGGCTGCAGTTCCGTGCGCAAGGTGGAGATCTGCGACGACAGCAGTGCGCCGTTGCGCATCAGGGACAGATACAGCTTGCCGTCCCGGGGGCGCATCAAAATGGACAAACCTTCAGCCAAATGGTCAGTCACGACGGCCAATCCACGGGCGGCGCTCAACACATCCACATCCACTTGTCTCAGCGACAAACGAGTCCTGGCAAAAATCGCCTGCAGATGCTGCAGGATGACCTTGCGCATTGCAGCCACGATGTATCCCTCCATGGTCTCGGTCTCCACCGGCATCCGTTCATAGCTGACGTTGTATTCATCGCGCGGGGCGGCGAGAAACTGCTCCATCTCCCATTCGATATGCTGACGGAGATCGCTTTCACTCAACCCCCGGTCCACGCGCAGCCGTTTCAGCAGCAAATAACCCTGATCAACGGCCAGCGCCGCCTGGCCTGCAGCGATACCCCGCTCCTCCAGCATCGACGAGATGGCAGCAGATTGGCGAAGGACTTGTTCCTCATCCTGGCAAGCACTGTAATCAAAGCGTCCATTCAGCAGGATCTCCCCGGCCGCCGACAACAGCGGCGCCGGATCGTAGGTTACTACCACATAATGAATACGGTCTTGATTAAAGGTCATGCCGATTTGCGTGCTTGATTTTTCCATAGCTTTTGCGCCACCCCTTCCAAGGAGTTTTTCTATTCGATCGCCAGATAGGGCTCTATCTTCATCAAGGTTTTTTTTCCGATCCCCTTCACCTTCAGCAGATCCTTTGTCGACTGAAACGAACCGTGCTCCCGCCGATAGGAGACAATGCGCAGCGCCAAAACCGGTCCGATTCTCGGCAGCCGGGCTATCTCGCTCTCCGTAGCCTGATTGATGTTAATCTTCCCGGATAAAAGGCGCTGTTTTTGCTCCCCCAGCGCCGTCGCCGCCGAGGTCTGCACCGGCGTCTGCAAAGCTCTGAGGGCCGCGGTCTGCTCCGCACGCCAATCAACGCGGACTTTGTCGGCAATGGTTTTACGGTAAAACTGCAACGCGCACCCGAGCAGAAACAGCGGCAAAAAAAACAGTAAAAACTTTTCTTCTTTTTTACTGAGCGAAAGCATGGCGATAGACCCGGGTACTGGTAGAACCGTGTTCCCGCAAGAGGAAAAAGACCCTGCAGCGCGGAACCTTTCGAATATGGTTCCGGCTGACTAAAGAATCGCTTCCTTCATTTTATCAAAAAACGAGCGATCCGCTTTGGTGGGCTTGGTGTTTTCCTGCTGGGCCAATTCTTTGAAGAGCTGCTTCTCTTTTTCGGACAATTTCGTCGGCGTGAACACCTGGACTCGGATCAATTGATCCCCCTTGCCATTGCCCTGCAAAAGCGGCAACCCTTTGCCGCGCATGCGCAGAATTTTACCGCTCTGCGTGCCGGGGGCGATCTGAATTTTCGCCTTGCCGGTGATCGTCGGTACTTCCACCTCATCGCCTAGAGCCGCCTGGCTGAAGCTCAACACCAGATGGCATACCAGATCGCTGCCATGACGTTCAAACTGCGGGTGCGGCTCTTCTTCAATGATGATGAGCGCGTCGCCCGGAGGGCCTTTACGCGGTCCGGCGTTCCCTGCGTTGCGCAGGGTGATGAATTGCCCCTCTGCCACCCCCGCCGGGATTTCCACTTCCATCGTGGTTTCTCCGCGCACACGGCCGTCTCCCCGGCATTCGCTGCAGGGGTGGCTGTTGATTTTGCCTTCGCCGTGGCAGCGATCGCAAGTGCGGCTGACAGTAAAGAACCCCTGGCGGTACGCCACTTCGCCGCGCCCTTGACACTGCGGACAGGTGGTGGGCGTTGTGCCGGGTTTGGCGCCGCTGCCGTCACAGCGTTCGCAGCGGATCATTTTTTTAATTTTCAGTTTTTTAGATACGCCGGTGGCGATCTCCTCCAACGTCAGCTTGAGACGGATCTGCAGGTCCGATCCGCGTTGGACCGTACGCCGGCCGCCGCCGGACATGTTGAACAGATCGCCGAACCCGCCGCCGCCGAAGACTTCACGGAAAATATCAAAAGGATCAAAGCCGCCGAAGCCGCCGCTGAACCCGCCGTTGCCGCGCATGCCCGAACGGCCGAATTGATCGTATTGGCGCCGCTTCTGCGGATCGGAGAGAACTGCATAAGCTTCGCCGATCTCTTTAAACTTTTCTTCCGCTGTTTTGTCGCCCGGATTTTTATCCGGGTGATATTGCATAGCCAGCTTACGATAGGCTTTTTTTATCTCCTCGGGTTCCGCTGAACGCCCGATGCCTAAAATTTCATAATAATCTTTTTCGTCCATGCCCAATTTATCCGGCGCTTGCCGTTTCGATCTGCGCCGGAACCGCTCCTTTCTATTTGCTGACGATCACCTGTGCGTGCCGGAGCACCCGGTCGCGAAATGTATAGCCTTTTTTATGCTCCTCGACCACCAGATCCGGGGCTTTGCCCTCCACCGGCACATGCAGCAAGGCGTCGTGCTTTTCGGGATCAAATGGTTGGTCCACTGCATTCATCGCCGCCAACCCGGCGTCCTGAAGAATCCGCATAAAATTTTTATACACCAGCCGAACCGCTTCCCCCATCGCCTCTGCGGTGACGGCCGTTTTTTCCGCTGATAGAACGCGCTCCAAATCGTCCACGACCGGCAGCAACGACAACACCAGATCCGCATTGGCGTTTAATATGGTGACGCCCAGATCGCGTTCCATGCGCTTGCGATAATTGTCAAATTCCGCGGCCAGTCGCAACAACTGTTCTTTGGTCTGGAGATTTTCCTCCTGCAGGATCCGCAGCCGCTCCTGCAAACTCTCCTCCGGCGCCGGAGCTTCGGCGACGCTGTCTTCAAGGGCTTCTACGGATTCGATCTCTTGATCAGGTTTTTTCTCTTCCATAATAGTGGTTCGTGTACTCCCTTATCTGCCGATTAAATATCCCAGGGTTTCAGACATAAACTTGACCAGACCGATGATCTTTTCATACGGCATACGCGTGGGTCCGATGATTCCAATGGTGCCTTCGGTGTCCTGTACATGATACGTGGTGGTGATGACGCTGCAGTGCTTCATCAGCTCTTCTCGGTTCTCTTCCCCGATAACGATGGAAACGCCATCCTGCGAATGTTCGCTGAGCACCCGCATGAGGATGTCGCGACGGTCGATGAGATCCAGAATCGCACCCACTTTTTCCCGCGAAGCGTATTCAGGATGCTTCAGCATGGTCCGAGTGCCGGCCATATAGATATCCGCCGAGGTCTCGCAGGTGACCAGCTTTTCCGTTTTTCCTTTCAGCGTCTGCAGAACGGATTTGATCTTTTCGTCCAAATCCCGAAAGCGTTCGTCAAAATCAACAAACAGCTCGCCCACGGACAAACCGTACAACCGCTCGTTCAACAGCTGACTGACCGCCCCGATCACGCTTGCCGGAATATCAGGGTTGATCTCCACGATCACCGTTTTGACCAAACCAGCGGTAATGCTGAGCACAAACAGCACCTTGTCGTCGGCCAGAGGAACCAGTTCGATTTTTTCTATTTTGCCTTTTTGGAAACGCGGCGCCAGCACCACGCCCAATTGCTGCGATATATCGCTCAACACCATAGAGGCGTGTTCGACGATATCGTCCAGATCTCGGGTGAACAGGGCCAGCTGTTCATAAACCTGTTTTTTTTCCGCAGGAGTAAGATGGGCGTTCTCCATCATCCCATCCACATACAGACGATAGCCGGAATCCGTCGGCACGCGGCCGGCGGAGGTGTGCGGCTGGGCCAGAAATCCCTTCTCCTCCAGATCCATCATGACATTGCGGATAGTGGCGGGGCTCAGGTTCAAGTCCGTATATTTGGACAGGTAGCGGGAACCCACTGGTTCAGCCGATTCAATAAACGTCTGAACGATGGATAAGAATACCTGTCGCTCTCTTTCAGTAAGTTGTTCAAAAGCCATAGGGTCGAAACACACAATTTCGAATTTAATTAAATTAGTGATTCAAACAAGCACAGTCAAGAGAAATCTGCCGCCCGCGAGGCGCTAAAGATAGCGTTTGATGCCGATGCAGCCGCCCAAAAGGCCCAACACGCCGCCGGCGGCGATCAGCAGACCCCCTTTTTCCATCCCCTGCAGTTGAAAACCGCTGAGCAGGCCGCCGATCATCGAATATATCCAGTGCAAGACCAGCAGAGCCAGCACGCCGCCGAGCAATCCCTGCACCACGCCTTCAACGATCAGCGGCGCACGAATGAACGAAGCGGTGGCGCCGACCAGCCGCATGGTGTCGATGCGCTCCTTTTGAGATCCAATGACCAGCCGGATGTTGTTCGCCACCAGCAACAGAGAACCAGCGGCGACAAACAAAAACAGAAAAAGATTGATGCGCGAAGCGGCATCTGCATAGCGGTTCAACAGCCGCAATGTTTTATAATGACTGACCGCCTCCTCCACGCCCGGCTCCGCCTGAATTCGCTCAGCCACCCCGCGGATGCCGGTTTCGGTACGATAGGATTCCTGCACATCGACGACAAACGAAGCGGGCAACGGATTTTCATCCATCAAAGAGAACAGCTCTTTGCCGAACTCGTGCTGAAACGCCGCCGCCGCATCTGCTTTGGAAATAAAAGTGACCCGCGCTACGCCGGCCACCTGCTGCAGCCGGGAGCGCAGCGGCTCTATCTGGCTTTCCAGCAGGCCGTCGGAGAGATAGGCGTGAATCTGCACCTGGCTGCTCAACGAATGCACCAGCTGCTGGAGGTTGATCCAGAGCAAACCAAAAAAGCCGAGCAGCACCAACAGAAACATGATCGTGAACACTGAGAACAAGGAGGACAGCCAGGCCCGCTTAAAATGCATCGCGCAGGTTTTCACTAAATAGGATAGACGCATCGCCGTTCTTCTCCTGTCATCCGCTGATCTGGCCGTTTCGAATAAAGACCACACGGCCCTGATACCGTTTGACCATCTCATAGTTGTGCGTGGCCATCAGCACAGAAGCGCCGCGCTCGTTGATGCGCTGCAGCAGCCGCATCATGTAATCCGCCGTCTCGGGATCGAGGTTGCCCGTGGGTTCATCCGCCAGCAGCAGCCGCGGCTCGTTGACGATGGCGCGCGCCAGCGCCACCCGCTGCTGTTCCCCTCCGGAGAGTTCCTGCGGCCGTTTGCGCGCCAGGTGGCTCAACCCCACATCGGCGAGAACCCGCAACACCCGCCGCTTGATCTCCTTGCGGCTTTTTCCGAGCACCTCCAGCACAAAAGCGAGGTTATCGAATACATCCCGGTCGGTGAACAAACGAAAATCCTGAAACACGATGCCGATGGAGCGGCGGACATAAGGAATGTCCCGTGTTTTGCTGAACAGAGAATGATAGCTGCCCACCCGCACATGCCCCTCGCTGGGACGCAGTTCCAGATACAAGGTCTTAAGAACCGTGGTCTTGCCGGCGCCGCTGGGTCCAACTAGAAAAACAAATTCTCCCGGCGCAATGGACAGGGTTGCTTGCTCCACGCCGTCGCCGTTGGCATAGGTGACTCGAACCTTGTGCAGTTCGGCATAGGACGTGTTCAGTTCGTCTTTCATCGCCACCTCCGCTTCCCGAACGAAGAACTGTGGGTCTCCGGGCCGCCGGCTGCGGTTTTCTTCAACACAAAATGCACGCGCTCCGCTTTCTCATTGGCCGGCAGAAAAGTGAAATCCGAATAACAAGCCTGCAGCTGAAAAGGGGTTCCCGCAATATAGCCGCGCACGGTGTCCAGGGATATAATTTTCTGTCGATGCACTTCCTTGAATAGTACGTCGGGTGCTTCGGCCAGCCTGATTTTGAACTCATTGACCTGAATGCTGCCGCGGGGTTGAAAATAGCTGGTCCGCAGATAATTGCCGCCCGGGGTGGTGTCTTTTTGAATGTAGCGTTGAAACACCGTGGTCGAGTTATACAGCGTGCTGACATCGAAAATAAAAATTCCCCCCACCGGAAGCAGCCGATGAATGGATTGTAAAGCGGCCAGCCAATCCGACGGCGTCATCAAATAGTTCATGCTGTCATAAGTGGACAGAACCGCCTGCGGCGCCCAGGTCGCTCCGATGGTGCGCAGATCGCCGCACCAGAGCCGCTGCGCGCCGATTTTTTTCCGCGCCACCCGCAGCATAGGCCAAGCGGCGTCACAACCGTAGACGGTCAGGCCGGCATCGGCCAAATGGCGACACAGAGAACCGGTCCCGCAGGAAACATCCAAAACGTGCTGTATGTTATCCCCGTGCTGTTGGAACAGGCCCAAAAGATAGCGCGCCCAAAGGGCGTAATCGACATGGTCCATCACATAATCGTATATCGACGCCAGGGCGCTGTACGGTGCGGTCAAGCGGACGGTGCGGCCGCTTTTTTTTTCGCTCGCTATAAGGGCGCTCATCCGGAGAGCACCTTGACGTAAAAAGTCCGGCTGCGTGGACCGTCGAACTCGGCGAAATAGATGCCCTGCCAGGTTCCCAGCACCAGACCGCCGGAAGCCACCAGCAGTGTCAGGGACGGCCCGAATAGAGAAGATTTGATATGCGCCGCCGAGTTTCCCTCCCCGTGACGATAGTGATCCTGAAAAGGCACTGTTTTATTGACCGTCTGAATCATGTCCGCCACCACATCGGGATCGGCGTTTTCGTTAATAGTCACGCCGGCGGTGGTGTGCGGGACAAACACCACACACAGCCCTTCGTCTATTCCGCTCTGCCTCACCACCTCCTCGACACGGCGGGTGATGTCGATCAGTTGCACCCGATCCCGCGTGGACAAAGCGATGCAAACGCTTTTCATGTTCTTCCTCCGACGCACTTTATTTTGTTTTCCGTCAGGTCTTCTGCTCCTTTTTTTTCGCCGCTGGAAACAAAATATTGTTCAGGATCAGCCGATAGCCGGGAGAGTTTTTATGCAGCGCCAGTTGCGTGGGCGGATCGTTGACAAAATGCTGGTAATCCTCCGGATCGTGGCCGCCGTAGAAGGTAAATGTCCCCCGCCCCCAGTTACCGTGAAGATATTTGACCTGATCTGTGCCCACCGCTTCGGCCAGCACCACGACCGATTTTTTAATCCGGGAGCGATGATACCCTGTTGTCTGCCCCATAAATCCCTTGATCGCAGACACGTGATTCTGCGTGAGCATGGTTGGAACCGGATCGTATTTGGCGGAAAACTCGAACAGGGTAAAAAAGTCCGCCTCAGCGCCGCGCAAAACCGGCGCATAACTCGGAGGAATGTCGATATCAGAATACTCATACACCAGTGGATTGAATTCCAGATGGAAATCGGTGAAGGCGAAGGTCTGGCTGAAATCGAGTTTGGCCTGCGCTGCGGGATCAACGCCGTCGCCGTCGAAAACAGCGTCCACGATATCCACCTGGCTGGCGGCCAGAGCGATGTCATACGTGTCTGTGGCTGAACACATGGCAAAGAGAAATCCGCCGCCCGCTACATACTCTTTAATTGCCTGCGCCACTGCGCGCTTGAGCAAGGAGACCTTGGCATAGCCCATCCGTTTCGCCGCCGCCTCGTTCTTGCGAACTTCATCCTGATACCACTCGGCGTTGCGATAATTGGCGTAAAATTTGCCGTACTGACCGGTAAAATCTTCATGATGCAGATGCAGCCAGTCGAATCGCTCCAGCGAACGGTTCAACACCTCTTCATCCCAGACGGTTTCATAGGGGATCTCGGCGTAATCCAATGCCAGCAGCACGGCGTCGTCCCAGGCCTGTTTGTTCGGCGGCGCATAGATGGCGATATCCGGCGCCTTTTCGAGCAGCATCACATCCATATTTTCCCGCTCGATGACGCTGTATATCTGCGCCGCCTCCGCGCCGTCGATCGGAACAAAGGAGACGCCGCGCACCCGCAGCTCGCGTTCCAGCGCCGGAGAATAATCGGTCATGAAAGCCCCGCCGCTGTAATTCAACAACCATTCCACGTTGATGCCGTTTTTCAACACCCAGTAGGCCGCGCCGTAGGCCTTGAGATGATCGGTCTGACGCAAATCCATCGGAATGAGCAATTTCTGGCCGAACGCTACGCTGCTAAACAGCAACCAGCCGGCCAACCACCGTAGTTTCAAAAAACACTCCTTTGATTCAACTGCTTATCCAACAGACGAACGCGCCGTCGCGCCTCTTCAATATAAATACTCTGAGGATATTTTTCCAATAAAGTTTCATATTTTTTCCGCGCCTCATCGGCAAGACCAAGCTCAGATTCATACAATCCGGCCAGCGTCATCAACACGTGATCCGGCGTTCGACAGAGGTCGTCCTGCAACAGCGCCTCACACACCGGAACCGCAGCCTTGGCGCGGCCGGAAAGACGATAGGCTTCAATCAGAGTAATCCGTGCCTCCGTCGCCGTGCTGCCCGCAACCGACAGCAGACGTTCCACCGCGCGATCGTATTGCCGTTGCAGCAGGTCCAGACGGCTGGCGCCCAACTTTTGCAGGCCGACAGAGTCTGCACGATTCTCTGTCAACAGCCAGTACAATTCAAGCGCATCGTTTTCCACTCGGCTGGGCGCAGAGCCGGCTTTTAGCGCCAGAAGCTCCTTCAGCCGCTGCTCGGCAGAGCCCAGCTTGCCGGTATAAAAATCAAGCGCGGCCAGGGCCAGCCGCGCCTGACGGTGTAGTTCCGCTGCGGCCGGAATTTCGCTGACGATTCTGGAGAAATGGGCTTCGGCAGCTGTCAAGCTGTCCGCTGCCATGGCGACTTCGCCCAATCGGTAATAGCAAAGCGCCTGCTGTGCGCCGGCCTGCATCAAAGCCCGCTCATAACCGGCCCGCGCAGCCGGTAGGTCGTGCAGCTGACGAAACTGAATGTCTGCGATGCGCAGCAACGCGGTGGTCATGTGACTGGATTTCTCATGCCGGCTGGTGAACTTTTCATAGGCGGCGATGGCAGCGGCATACTCCTTTTGTCGTTCATAAATCTCACCAAGCGCCAGTTCCGCATCCCGACTGAAGGGGCTGTCGTTATAGTGCTGCAGCAACAGGTTGAAGGCCTGCTTGGCCGGCACAAAAGCGCTGTCTTGCATCGCCGTCGTGCCCAAAAGATGCAGATAATAACCAGGGGGATGGGTGCGGGCCGAGTCCTGATTGCTGGTCTCCAACGCCAGATACTGTCTCAGCGCTTCGTCATACTTGCCGGACTGAATGTGCAGCGCGCCGAGGATTTGCCGGGCAATGACCGCTCTTTGCGGAACGCGCTTGATCAGGTCAGTCAGCGCATGCACCATAGACGGCAGCGCAGCCGGTTCCTCTGCCGCCTGATTTAAAAATTGACTCTGAATGCGGGCCGCCTGCTCTGGAAACGCAGCCAGATATGCCTCAAGCTCGCGGGCGCTCAGACCATAATCTCCCTGCCGGTGAGCAATACGGCTGATCTCCTGGGCATAACGGACCGGCGATTTGAATCTGCGGCGCGCCAGCTCGTACACCTGCCTCGCTTCATCTAACAGGCTGTAACGTTCCAGCGTCGCACCGATCAGAAGATAAACCTGCTCGCTCTGGGGATTGCTTTCCACCAGATTCATCCAGCGCTGAACCGCCTCCTTGCGTTGGCCCTGCAAAAATGCGATCTCTGCCAAGTCCGCTTCCAATTCCAATCTGCGAAAGCGGGTTTGCAGCTGCAAAACAAGCTGTTCCAGCCGAGCGTATTGCTGCAGCTGCAGCAGACACCGCTTGGCGCCGCCATAAGCGACCTGATCCGTTGGCGCCGCTTCGGTCAGACGGACATAGATCTCGGCCGCCAAGTCATAGCGGCGCAAAGACTCGTACTCCGCCGCCCGTGCCAGCATCTGCCTCGCCTGCTGAGGGCTGGGCGCCTGCGCTTGCAGACCCACTGCCAATGCCAACCACAGCAGCCCGTTAACGACTCGGTTGCTCTTTTTCAAACAAGGCCTCATAATACTGCTTGATGAGCTCCAGATAATCGCGGCTGTATCCCTCCTTTTTCGCGCGGAGAAAATCCTGCTGCCACTTTTGCTTGCGGTCGCCCAGATCCGCCGGCAACTCACCGGGGCTGACCGTCGAATAGGATCGCCCGGTCTCCGCGCGTCGGTCTTTGCTGTATTCCCGTTCGCGCAGGGATTTTTGCGAGTCCAGCATACGCGATAGAATCTGCTCCTGCCGTTGAATGGTGTTGCGTGTGACCTGACGGCCGAGGTCCTGCTCCACCTGTTTCATATCTTCGATCATTTTATCCAGCCTGGCGCCGGATCCAGCAAGATTTCCGGACTCTTGAGCCAATTGTTCCAACGACTTGCGCAGCTGCGCTTGCTCGGCGGCCAACCTGGCCATCGCCTCCTGCTGCCCGCTGCCCATGGCGCCATCCATGCCCAAAGCCAACGTTCGCTGATTGACGCCCTGCTGCCCTTTGGATAAAGATTGCATCTGCTGAATGAACTGTTCCATGCTCATGCCGCCGCTGCCGCCCTGCATCATGGCTTGCATGGCGGAGTGCATCTGCTTGGCCGCGCGATTGAGCAGGGCCATGGCTTGGCCCTGCCGTCCGGCAGCAGCGGCGTGATTGCGCGATTCCAACGCCTCCAGGGACTGGGCCATGCTCTGCGCCGCCTGCCCCAACGCCCCGCCGATCTGCGGATCGATCTGCAGGCTTTCTTTGGACGCGTTAAAAATCTGATCCATCACCCGGCTCAAGGCTGAAAAAACATTCTGCTGCTCCTCAGCGATATCGCGGATATCCTGGGTCGAAGATTGTGTGGATTCGCTGCGGTTGAGCAGATTCTCCTGCTTTTGCGACAGCGACAACAGATCCTTCATGCCTCGCTGCAAGGCCTGCATGGCGCGCTGCTGCTGAGCGCCCGATACTTTGTCCTTCGCCTGTTGCAGCTCTTGGGCTGCCGCGTTCAATTCGTTTCGAATGGGTTCGGAAAGCGCAGCCAGACCTTCGGATGCGCCGCGCTGCAACCGTTCCTGCATCTCCTGCAACCGTTCCTGCATCTCCTTGGATTCGAGACGGTCCTGCGCCCGCTGTACCTCCTGCTGCGGCATGCCCGGCTCGTTCGCCATCTCTTGCTGGACGCTATCGAGCATTTTCTGCAAATCGGCCACATGGTTGCGCAGATCCGCCTGCCGCTGCGATGCGCCGGACTGCTCCGGCTTGTCGCTGATCTGCTTTTGTTCCTCCGCCAGCTTTTGAGCTGTGCGTACCGCCTGATCCAACTGCTGCTCCATTCTGAATCGTTTGAGCAAAGAGATGGCGCGATCGAGATTTTGATTCATCTCCTCTGCAGATTGACGGTATTGTTGCAGCGCTGTGTTGACCAGCCGCGGATCCAGCTTTTGCATGGCCTCCGCCAGCTCCTGCATCGCCTTTTGCAGTTCCGGCGTCATGATCTCACGAAACAGTTGCTGCAGCTCCTCATATTTTTTCAACGTCTGCCAAGAGGCCAGCGCATTTTTTTCCATCTTTTGGAGCATCTGATCCAAGGACTCGGTCAGATGCTGTAAATCTTGTTTGATTTGCTCCTGCTGGCTTCCGGCGTCATCCAACTGCTGCTTGCGGTGCCAATCGATCTGCGGATCGCGCTGCAGCTCCCTCTGCAGCTCCTCCACATCCCTTTTCAGATCCTGACTCTGTTCATAGATCGATTCCATTCGCGCAATCGCGTCCGTCTGACTGGACGCCAGCTCTTCATACATCTCGTACAACGAAGGAAACCGTGCCCGATAATACGGAGTGCTGGCGGCTTTGGGGCCGTTGACCTGATCATTGTCAAAGACCTGAACCGCGTAAAGCACGCTTTCATTGGGCAGCAACGGCGATGAAGAAAGATCCCAGGAAAAAGCCAAATAGCTGTGGTCTGAAGCGGTCAACGGCAGCCGCTCGCGGGCAAAACGCGAGCTGTCGATCTCCACCTCTCCAGCCGCCAGTACCTGATAGAGCAGATACATGGCGGACAAACCATAGTCGTCCTGAGCTTCGATCGCCAGAGGCAGCTGCATGTCTTCTCCCAGATCCACATCGCGGCCAGGCGCCAGCAAGCGGACAAAAGGAGGTTGATCCGGCAACACGCGCAGATGATACTCGATCTGCGGCGCAGCCGGCCACCCACGATGGTCTGACAGATAAAACCGATATCGATCGTTAGTCTGCAGCACAAAAGAGGCCTGCAGATGCCGTCCGGAGACCGCCATCGGCAAGGGACGGGCAAAAGCGAACTCCACTCGAGCGGTGTCCACCCAGCCATTGGTCTCGGCCTGAATCTGCACGCATGTTCCCATCAGGGCAGACACATCGCCGCTGTTCTCTGGCAGCACCACCGGTTCCTGTCGAGAGTAGGACGGCGGAATCAGCTTGACATGAAGGGACCGGATCATCACCCGTTCTGCCACCGACACCCGATACCATCGGCTCCTCATTCTGCCGCTATGAATGCGGTAAAGAAAAGAATCGTGCACCGCAGTGAATCGATAATGCAGTGTGTCAAGCACACCTTTCTGCAGATCGGCGTTCTCCAGGCGGCCATCCCTGCGAACCTGCAGTTGCGGCTTGCTGAGCCAGGGCGTAGCGGTCACCACGCGCACGAGCAAATCCTGACCCTTGATCACCGTGACATCCCCAGGCAGCACGGAATAAGGCAGCGACGCGGTCTGATAAAAATCGCGCTGCGGAGAAAACAACCGGACCGCGCCGCGTGTCAGGCTCTGTCCTAGCAGAAGCGCCAGCAGCAAAGAGAAGATCAGGCTCTGCCCTAACCTCAAATAGATGCGCCGGTACTGAGGATTCGGGCCGCAGTCGGAGAAATCATACCCCTCGAGCTGCGCCGCCACCTCAGCGAACGCGGCTTGTATCAAATCCGAAGAGTAGGCTTCCTGATTGTGGTCCAGCTTGCTGAGCAGCTGCAGGGCATTGGCCAGACGATCATGCACCGACTCGTAGTGAGAACCCAGCTCCAGCGCCACCCGGTTGATAGACGGAGTGTTGGGCTGAAAAGCCCACTGGCAAAACGCACCGCCTGCCTTGTAGATCAGCCAGGTCGACGACCCCAGGGCTGCGGTAAGTAAAAAGGCCCAACGGAGCCAGGAGGGCAACAGCAGGGCGCCGTTGATAGCCAACACGACCAGCCAGACCGGCGCCAACGGCATCAGCCCCTGCGCCAGCGCGGCGCCCAGGCGTCGCCGCTTCTGCTGCCGTCGATAGGCCTTCAATCGAGCGATAAATATTTTTTCACTTTTTTTATTCACGTTATCGAGTCATGGCATAGTACAATATGTTTACGCCCATTTGCAGGGCCCGCTCCCGCACCTCGGGCGGATCCTTATGCACCTCTGGGTCTGCCCATCCGTCCGATATATTGGCATTATAGGAGTAAAAAACCACCAGCCTTCCGGAATGAAAATAGCCCCAGGCCTCAGGCGGGCCGCCGTCGTGTTCGTGGGTCTTTGGCAATCCGTTTTCAAAGGAATAAAAAGTGTGAAAAACCGGATGAGAAAACGGGATGGGCAGCAACGCCTTGTCTGGAAACACTTTTTTCATCTCACGGCGAAAGTGTTCATCCATTCCATAGTCATCGTCTGCAAGAAGAAAGCCGCCGCCCTCCAGATACTGCCGCAAGCGCGCGGCCTCCTGGTCGGTAAAATAGATGCGACCGTGGCCGGTCATGAACAGCAGAGGATAAACGAATAAATTCTCATCCAGCAGCGAAACGCGCCCCTCCTGATCCGCACAACGCAAGCCGGTCGCACGCTGGAAATAGTTCAGAAGATTGGGGATCATCGAAGCGTCGTTGTACCAGTCGCCGCCGCCACCGTACTTTAAACGAGCTACGGTAAAAGCCTCAGCAGCGGTCGAGGTCTGCGCCCACCCCACAGAAGTGCATACCCAAAGGCCGCTGAACAGTAAAATCGCTGCGTTTTTCATATGTCCACAAAACAACAAGTCGGCCTGATGCAAAGCCGACTTGTCCAGTTAAGGAAAAATCCATTGGTTTAATGTCGCCGCATCGGGACGAAGGGCCTCTGCCCCGGCCGCGCGAATAACTGCGTTAAAGATAGCTCTTGTCCTTGATATCGACAAACACCGTCTCTCGAATGTCTTGGAGCCAGGATTCGAACAGCTTTTGCTTTTTATGATCCAACGCGATCTGCTGAATCCGCTCAAAATCTTTTTCCAGCGACATTTCACGCGCTGGTTCACGCCGGTTGACGCGAATGATATGAAAGCCATATTGCGTCCGCACTGGATCGGAATAGGCGCTGTCAGCGACCCCACGGATGGCAAAAACAAACTCTTTGGCCCTTTCCCTCAGCTGATCGATTTCAAACACTCCCAGATGCCCTTTCAGATCTCGGGTGGAGCTGTCCTCCGAGTACCTGGCCACCATTTCTTCGAAGGAGGCGCCTGCCTGTAACCGGCGGTGAATGGCCCGGATGGTGTCTGCACTGGCCACTTCATCTTCTCTGGTCGCCTTTGGGGTAATGAGGATGTGGCGGACACGCACTTTTTCGCCCCTGCGCTCTTCCATCTTGATCAGGTGAAAACCGTATCGCGTTTCCACGAGCGGCGAAAGCTGACCGGGCTGCAGGGCAAACGCCGCCTCCTCAAAGGGCCGTTCCAGGACGCCTCGGCCCATAAAACCCAGATCCCCGCCGCTGCCAGCTGAGCCGGGATCCTGTGAGAACTCTCGCGCCAGCGCAGCAAAGTCCTCGCCTGCCTGCAGGCGTTGTTCGATGGAGCGTATCTTTTCCATCGCCACTTGCCGCGACGCGTCGCCGGCCTTGGGAGTGATCAACAGGTGACTGATATCCACCGTTTCTTGAATTTGTCCGATAGAGTCCTTGTGGCTTTTGAAAAAGGTTTCCACTTCCCGGCGGCCGATCTTGATCCCTGCCAATTTCTGGTTGCGCACCTGCATGGCGCGCAGATTTTTATCGATTTCATCCCGGTAATTGCGCCGTATCTTGGCCAAAGAAGAACCAAAGTAATCTTCCACCTTTTCCTCGCTGCCCAACTGCTGGATGACCCCCTGCATCTGTTGTTGCAGATAGGCTTCGACCTGCCGTTCATCCGCTTTAATCGTATCCTTCTCCGCCTGAATCAGCAGCAATTTTTGCGTCACCATGTTATTCAAGGTGTTCTTTTTCATCCGCTCGAATTCCTTGGGATTCTTGCTGACGTCCACCTGCATCTGCATGGCCAGCAAATAAGCTCCCTGAACGATCTCGGATTCCAGAATCACCTCATCATCCACAATGGCCACCACGCGATCTAAAACCTGCTGCGCCGGGGCTTGAACCGCGAGCAGAACAACCATCAGAAAAACTCTCTGCCAATGAATTTTCACCGCTTTTTGGACTCCTCTTGCATTAATCATTCGCCCCGGTCAATGCCAAGATCAACCTGTTCGCTGAGGTGGGCGATTAATTTTTGATATACCTGTTCCCGCTTTTGAGCGCGCTCCCGCGGCAGAATGGCCTCTCGTACCTGATCGTAGGAACGCACCTGCCCTTTTTTAAGCATCTCCCCCAGACGGATGATATGATATCCCAACGACGATTTCACCGGTTGAGAAATATCTTGCACCTTCATCTTCGCCACCACAGACGCCAGGGCGGGTGTGAGCTGCTGAAGAGGAACCAGTCCCCAGGCCCCGCCTAGTTCGCGATTGTGATCAATAGATTTCTCCTTGGCCACCAGAGAAAAATCCTCCCCAGCTACGAGACGGTCTCGCACCTCTTTGGCCTGCGCCAGAGTCTCCACCAGGATCATGTCCAGCTGATAAAGATCCTCAGCAACCTCGAATTCCTCTTGATTCTTCTGATAATAATCCTGCAATTCAGCCTCGCTCACCTGAACCTGCTGATCGACCCGTTCGGCGAGAAAAACGGAAACGATGTAATCCTTACGCAGCTTTTCCAAGTCCCTGCGCACATCCGGACGCCGGTCTATCTTTTCCTTAAGCGCCTGCTGATAGAGCAGTTCTGCCTCGAGCCACTGTTGAACATACCGCTCCTGCTGCAATCGGCTGAAAGCGCTGTCCTTAATTTCCGGCAGAGCGTCTGTTAGATCTTGCGCAGTCAAGACGCTCTTCCCAACATGGGCGATCACCTGTTGCCCCTGATCCTTGCTGCAAGCAGCCAACAGGCTGATCACTGCGGTCGCCAGACACCAGACTGTCCTCGAGCAGAACCGACTTAGAAATTTATCCCGTTTCTGTGGACCGCACGCTCTATCGTAAGCCATGAGGGGGAAAGCTCCATCTATATTTTTTCTAAAAATAGCAACTTAGAGTATACTTTGCAAGAACTTTTTCGCTGTTTCAACCGGATTATGATGTTTACTGATGTTCACTACGAAATAGAGTGCGTCTTTATCCTGCCGCAAATCAAATCGGCACGAGGCTTTGTCCAATATTTTATGCATCCAGGAGGTAAAATGTTCCTTGTCCGGCAAAGAGGGGGTGTGGAATTTTCCGATGAATTGACCGTTCTTGAATTGCAGTTCATCGACCAGCGCCTTGCGGGCATACAGTTTTAGCAGCACGAAATCGAACAGATCCCTGGCTGAGGCCGGCATGGGGCCAAAACGGTCGATCAACTCGGTGTGCAGCTCTTCGATTGCCCGCTCGGTTTTCGCTTCAATAAGACGTTTGTAAATGTCCACGCGGTCCGATGCCGCAGGGACAAAATCCACCGGCAGATAAACATCGGTGGGCATCTCCACCCTGCTTTCTATTGCAGGTTCCTGGTCCTGAGACTGCGCCATAGGCTCCAGATTCATCTCCTGGCGCAGTTCGCGGATCGCCTCTTCCATGATCTTGGCATAGAGTTCATACCCCAGCGCGTTAATATAACCACTTTGTTCAGAGCCAAAGATATTGCCCATACCGCGGATTTCCATGTCGCGCATGGCGATTTTATACCCAGAACCCAGATGCGTGTACTCTTGAATGGTCTGCAGCCGCTTTATAGCGTTGCGGTTCAGCTTGCGCAGCGCCGGGATCAGCAAATAGGCATATGCCTGCTGTTGCGAACGGCCCACGCGGCCGCGCAGCTGATAGAGCTGCGCCAGACCAAAGCGGTCCGCCCGGTTCACGATCAACGTGTTGGCATTGGGCACATCGATGCCTGATTCGATGATCATGGTGCAGATCAAACACTGTATTTTCCCCTCGCTGAAATCGATCATGATCTGCTCCAGCTCATCGCCGTCCATCTGGCCGTGGGCCACGCTGAAGCGGACTTCAGGCACCAGTTCGCGCAGCAGGCTGGCTATGCCATAAATGGTCTGAACACGGTTGTGGACAAAAAAGATTTGACCGCCGCGCTCAACCTCCTTCAAGATGATCTCACGCACGAACACCTTGTCAAAGCGGCTCACTTCGGTCTTGATCGGCCGACGGTTGTATGGGGGCGTGTTGATCACCGACATGTCGCGTGCACCCATCAGAGCCATATGCATGGTCCTGGGAATCGGGGTTGCGGACAGCGTCAATGTATCCACTGAAGCTTTCAGCAGTTTCAATTTTTCCTTATGCAGCACGCCGAATTTATGCTCTTCATCCACAATCAACAGGCCCAGATCCTTGAATTCGACATCAGCCGAGAGCAGACGATGGGTGCCGATGATCAAGTCCACTTTGCCTGCTTTGAGCCGCTGAATAATCTCCTTTTGCGCAGCCGGCTTGCGGAATCGATTGAGCATCTCGATGCGCACTGGGTACGGTTGCAGTCTTTCGCTGAAGGTGATAAAATGCTGCTGCGCCAAAATCGTAGTCGGCACCAATAACGCCACTTGTTTGCCGTCATTCAGCGCTTTAAAGGCTGCGCGCACCGCCACTTCGGTTTTGCCAAAGCCCACGTCGCCGCAGATCAGACGATCCATGGGAACCGGCTTTTCCATATCTTTTTTAATGTCCTGCACAGCTGCGAGCTGATCCTGAGTCTCCTCGTACAAAAACGAGGCCTCAAGCTCACTCTGCCAGGGCTGATCACTGGAAAAAGCATAACCCTCTTTTAGTTTGCGCAGCGCATACAGCTTGATCAACTGACCGGCTATCTCTTTGACCCGTTGTTTGGTTTTGGTTTTCAGCCGATCCCAATCCTTGGCGCCCAGCTTGCTCAGTACCGGAGCGTAACCGTCTTGCGAGGAGTACTTTTGTACACGATCCATTTTTTCAAGAGGTACATACAAACTGTCGCCATCCTGATATTCAATTTTTATGCACTCCCGCTGCTTGCCGTAAGCCTTGATGTTATGGAGTCCTCGGAAGATACCCACACCATAATCCACATGAACTACGATATCGCCTTCGTTCAGTGCGGTCAATTCATTCAGGGAAACTTGGCGTTTGCTGATACGGTCGCCGCGTCTATAGTTCGGCCGGTTAAAGATCTCTCGTGAGGAGTAGCAGGCCACATGATAATCGTTCCAAATAAAGCCGGCTGAAAGGTTCCATGTTTCTGCGCGTACAGCAGGAGAAAAGTGGTCCTGTTGCAGCAGCTGCTGCATGCGCTGGGTTTGATAGTCATCTTCACACCAAATGCGCAAAACAGGCTCCACGCCGGCTGCATGCGCATCGGCCTCCAGCCGTTGCAATTCATTTTTCAGCAGTGTTATATTGCCGGCGAACCGACCGCAGGGCTGAATGTTGAAAGAGATGGTCTCGTGGTCGGCGGTGAGCGAGGAAAAACCAAGTTGTGAATAGCTCACCAGCTGCGCCAGCACCACATCCGCGGTCTCATAAAACTGATCAAGGGTTAGTTGGCCCTGCAGTTTGTGATCTTCGATATAGGTTTGGCCCCGCACCTGCAGTCCTCGTTCCGCTTCTTCCAGAGTTATGCGCAACAGAGCGGATTCGGCTGTCATCACCAGGCTGTCGGTTTTTAGGTAAGCGGCCAAGGTGCTGTCCAATTTCATGATCTCCTGAGGGTGATCTGCTGCCGGGCCAAAGGGGCCGGCGCTTCCGGGCGGCAGCACCGTGAGTGCTTCTCGCGAAGAAAGGGAGCGTTGGTTTTCCACGTCAAAATCGCGAATGCTTTCAATGGTGTTGCCGAAAAACTCGATGCGGCATGGATGCGTTTCTTCATAACAAAAGATATCCAGCAATCCGCCGCGAACGCTGATCTCCCCCGGCCCTTCGACACGTTGTTCACGTACGTAACCCATGGACACTAGGCTTTGCACCAGATCCGAGAAATAGAGCTCGTCCCCCTGCTGCAAGTAGATCTGGGCCCGACGCAGAGAGGTGGGGTTGACGACTTTTTCCAAAAGCGCGGCTGCCGGCATGACGACAACAGGCGCTGGTTCGTTAAGGAGCGCCTTCAGCGCCATAAGCTTACGACCGATCGCTTCAGCAGAGGGTCCCAATTCGCTCCACAGCTGCCGGTCATAAAAAGGGAATAAAACGGATGAAATTTGTGGAGAGATCTCCTGCAAGTCGCTATAAAACTGCTCCGCCTCCTCCTCGCCAGGAAGCACACACAGAACGGGTTTTCCTCGATCAGCCAGGGCGTTGAGGATAAAGGCCTGGGCGATATGGTTGGCGCCGCTTGCCTGGACGATTTTATTGGATTGCAGGGCCCTGCGCAGCGCCTGCAAGGGTTCGCTGTTTGAAAAAATTGTCTTGATCTCTTGCATCATAGTCGAAGCGTCACTCCATGGTGATGGCTTTACGGACAAAGCCATCTGCCTGTTGCAGGCGTTTTTGCGCTGTGCGGCTATCCACTCCGGCCAGGATCATCACCAGCGCTGTTTTAACGTGGCCGCCAGCTGATTTCAGCGCTGATCCGGCTTCCTCATAGTCAACACCCGTGGCCAACATGAGAATTCGCTTGGACCGTTCCTCCAGCTTTTTGCTGGTCATCTGCAGATCCACCATCAAATTGCCGTAGACTTTGCCGAGGCGAATCATGGCGGTGGTGGTGAGCATATTCAGAACCAATTTCGTCGCTGTGCCGGCTTTCATGCGCGTGGATCCCATGATCACCTCCGGTCCCACTACCGGGCAAATAGCCACATCCACCGGAATGTTCATCTCCTCGCGCGGATTGCAGGTGATATAGATAGTTTTGGCCCCGGCTTTGCGCGCCTGTTCGATAGCGCCGATCACGTAGGGAGTGCGTCGGCTGGCAGCGATGCCGCAGACCACATCCTCGCGCCCCACCTCCCTGGCCCGGAGGTCATTGGCGCCCTGCTCGAATTTGTCCTCCGCCCCCTCCTGCGCCTGCACCAGCGCTTTGTTGCCTCCGGCGATCACGCCCTGAATCATCTCTACTCTGACGCCAAACGTAGGCGGGCATTCGGCTGCATCCAACACACCCAGCCGACCGCTGGTGCCGGCGCCCACATAAAACAACCGGCCTCCGCGTTTAAAGGCGTCGACGATCAGATCCACCGCCTGAGCGATATAAGGGATCTCTGCGCCGACGATCTCGGCGACTCGGCGGTCCTCTTCATTGATCATTTGCAAAATCCTCTCCACCGGCATGCTGTCGATATCCTTGGTGAGCGGATTAATTTGCTCCGTAGTCAGATCCTTGATCTCTTCAAACACTCTGTCTTTCACTTGACCTTTCCTTTCTCAGGAGCAACAAACGGCTTTCTGAGATTGTATGCAGCATCGGGATCGATTCAACCGTCGCGCCTGCGAGAGGCTCGACCTCCTCCTGCAAGCCCTTTTGCGTAACCAGAAATCCCTCAGGCCGCAACAACGGCTGTGCCCATACCCACAACTCTTCCAGCCCGGCCACGGCCCTTGCGGTTACCAGATCGAAAGAGTTTGACCTGCTCTGTTGCAGCTCCTCCGCCCGCTGGCGCAGCACCTGAGCGTTCGCCAGACCAAGCTGCTCCACCGCTTCGCGCAAAAACAACGTGCGCTGCCGCCGCGAATCCAGCAGCGTCACCCTTACATCTGGACGTAAAAGCGCCAGGACCACGCCGGGAAAACCTGCGCCGCTGCCCATATCGAGAACCTGGACGCCAGCCAGCAATCCAGCGACACGGGTGAAATTCCAAGAATCAGCCACATGTTTACTGGCGATCCTGTTGAGATCGTTTTTCGACACCAGATTGCAGCGGCCAGTCCACCGCTCGACCAATTCAACATAGCGGTACAGTCCGGCTGCCTGCTCTTCGGACAGAGCGGCTCTGGCGCAAAGTTGGAGCAGCCCGGTTTTGTTTTCGACCCGCATTAGACCTCGACCGTTTGGTTGAATGAATTAACAACGTTCCACGTGGAACGCTTTCATCTGCGCGGTTGCGGCCGCAGGTTCTCCCCGGAATGTTCCACGTGGAACATCAGCGGCGACGGCCGGTTTTTGTCAAAAACACCAGCAAAACGGCAATGTCAGAAGGTGCGACGCCGAGAATGCGTGATGCCTGGCCCAGCGTTCGCGGCCTTATCCGTTTGAACTTGTCGCGGCTCTCTTTTGACAACGCCTGGAGCGAATCGTAGTGGAAATCTTCCGGTATGGTGATCTCCTCCCATTGTTTCATACGCTGCACCTGCTGCTGCTGGCGATCGAGAAAACCTTGATATTTGATGGAGATTTCAACCTGCTCGCGGACCTGACGCCAGAAGGGATCAGCGTTGGCGGAAAAAAGTTCTTCCTGGTACAACTCGAAAAAATCGACAAGTCTCACCTCCGGCCTTTTGAGCAATCGCGCCAGGCTTTCAGTCTCGTTGAGTTCAGCAGAGCCCTCGGCAGCCAGGATTTTGTTTACCGCGACCAAGGCCGGCTTGTCGTGTTGCAGTCGCACCAGCGCCTGCTCGATGGCTGCTTGTTTGCGCTCGACCAGAGCGTAGGCTTGTTCGTCGATAAGGCCGAATTGACGGCCATACTTCATCAGCCGCAAATCCGCGTTGTCCTGACGCAAAAACAACCGGTGTTCGGCCAAAGAGGTGAACATTCGGTACGGCTCTTCTAGTTCCTTGGTGACCAGATCGTCTATCAGTACGCCGATATATGCCTCATCTCTGCGGAGAATAAACGGCGGTTGTTGGCGGATTTTAAGTACAGCGTTGATGCCCGCCATCAAGCCCTGAGCCGCCGCCTCCTCATAGCCTGAAGTGCCATTTATCTGTCCGGCAAAATATAATCCGGGAATAAACTTGCTTTCCAAAGTGGCCTGCAGTTGGATCGGAGGGAAATAATCATATTCGATGGCATATGCCAGCCGAGTGACCTGGCAGTTCTGCAATCCAGGAATGGTTCGAATGGCCGCCTGCTGTATTTCTTCCGGCAGGCTGGAAGAAAAACCATTGACATAGTATTCGTAGGTGTCTCTGCCCTCTGGCTCAAGAAAGATCTGATGCCCCTCGCGGTCGCCGAAGCGATAAATCTTGTCTTCAATAGAGGGACAGTAACGCGGCCCCACCCCTTTGATGATACCGGCATAGAGAGGGGACTGAGAAAACCCGTTGCGCAATATTTCATGGGTCTTTGGCGTGGTTCTGGTAAGATAGCAGGGCAGTTGGTCACAAACAACCTGCGCATGCCTATGGGAAAAAGAAATAGGTTCATCGTCGCCGCGTTGCACCGTCATCGCAGTAAAATCCACTGTGCGGCCATCGATGCGCGGCGGCGTGCCGGTCTTCAACCGCTTGACAGCGATACCCTGCTCTGCCAGCCATTCAGACAGGCCATGCGAGGAAAGCTCCCCTGCCCTACCGCCGGGAAAATGGACCATTCCGATGTGGATCAACCCATTGAGAAATGTGCCGGAACAAAGGATCACTGCCTGGCTGTGCAAATGAGTTCCTATCTCGGTCACCACTCCTGCTGCACGGCCTTGGTCGATCAAAAGGGCAGTGATGTTCATCTGCCGAAGGTACAGGTTCGGCTGATTTTCGATGCTTAAACGCATCCGCTGGCTGTAGGCGAGACGATCGTTTTGCGTGCGCAACGACCACACCGCCGGACCCTTGGAGCGGTTCAACATTCGGAATTGCACTGCGGTTTCATCCGCCACCACCCCCATCTCGCCGCCAAGACTATCGATCTCTTTCACCAGGTGCCCCTTGGCCAATCCACCGATGGCTGGGTTGCAGGACATCTGGCCGATGGTGAAAAGGTTGAGCGTGGTCAACAAGGTGCGGGCGCCCATGCGGGCGCAGGCCAGCGCAGCCTCACAACCGGCGTGACCCGCGCCGACAACGATGACATCGAAATATTCTTCATTCATAATTATTTGCCGATGCAAAAACGCGAAAAGATATCATGCAGCACATCTTGAGTCGTCACCTGCCCGGTGATCTCCCCCAGCGCATCCTGGGCTGCAGTCAAATCAGGCAGAAGAAATTCAGCGCTATAATTTTGCTGCAGCGCGTGCAACGCTTGTCGTATGGCGCTGCGTCCGGCGAGCAGGCTTTGTTGATGACGGATTTTGTCGATAAACACGCCCTGCTGCGGAGCTCTGTGACTGAGTGCCTGGTTAATGAGCGCCTGCTCAAATTGCTCAAATCCCTCGCCGGTCTTGCAGGAAAGGGAAATTGTCGTACTCGGCAACAACGAAAATGCGCTGGGAGAAAAAGAGGGCTTGTCTTTTTTATTGATAATCCGCAACAATGGTTTGTCAAGGGCCTGACAATCCCGCAGCAATTGTCGGTCTTCCTCCTCTTCAGGCTGACTCCCATCCACCATGCAGACGAGCAGATCCGCATCAGCCATGGAGTTTCGCGTTCGCTGCATCCCCATCTGCTCCACAGGATCTGTGCTGGAGCGCAGCCCGGCGGTGTCGACGAGTCTAAACAGATAGCCGTTGATGGAGATCGTCTCTTCCAGAGTGTCTCGCGTGGTTCCTGGAAAGTCGGAAACCAGAGCGCGATCCTTTTTCAACAAACGATTCAGCAAGCTGGATTTGCCCACATTGGTTTTACCAACGATAGCCACCAGCATCCCCTCACGCACCAAACGGCCGTATTCAAAGGAAGAGATCAGCGCACTGAGCTGCGAATCGAGTTTTTGCAGCAGTTGCGCCAGTTCGGAACGGTGAAGGAAAACCTCCTCCTCGTTGAAATCCAGTTCAAGCATTAACAGCGCCTGGGCATCGATAAGCTGTTGTCGAAGCCTCTGCACATACTCGGAGAGCTCTCCTCCCAATTGGGCCAGAGCTTGGCCGAGATTTTTCGGCGTGTTGGATTGAATCATATCCGCCACAGCCTCGGCTTGAATCAAATCCATTTTTCCATTCAGAAAGGCACGCAAAGTAAACTCCCCCGGCTCTGCCATACGACCTCCTGCTAGCAACAGTGATTGCAGAATTCGATCGATGATAAACAGGCTGCCGTGACAGGAGAGTTCAACCACATCTTCTCCGGTGTATGATGCCGGCGCCGAATATTTGGTAAGAACTACCTGATCCAACCAGAGACCTGATGGTGTGTAAAATTTGGCCACAGTGGCCTTCCGGGCAGGAGCAGAGGAAAGAATAGGCTTTTCGCCAAGGTGTTGTTCGACTAGATCCACCGCCTGCTTGCCGCTGATTCGAATCAGCGCTAGAGCGGAAGGCGCTTTACCGCTGGCCAAAGCTACGATGGTGTCTGCTAATGAATAATTGTTCATTTATTCCAGGCCCGCTAAAAAGAAAGCCCCACAGAAAGCGGGGCGTTTGCGGATAGTGTATGGCGATCTCCTGAATTATGCCGGCTGCAAGTATTTCTGCTGCAAGATCGTCAGTATATTGAAAATGGTGTAATATAAATTCAGGCCGGAAGGAAAAGAATAGAACATGAAAATCATCAACGCCGGCATCAGATAGACCATGGCTTTCTGTTTGGGGTCGGTCATCGTCATCTTTTGCTGCAAAATCATGGTGACGCCCATAAGAATCGGCAGGATATTGATCGGAATTCCGGCAACTATCCCGATAGTATCCGGCGTGGACAGGTCTGAGATCCAGCTGACAAATCCCTGTTGACGCAATTCAATCGTTGAGCGAAACACATTAAAAAGTGCAATAAAAATAGGTATTTGTATAAGAACTGGGAAACATCCGCTCATCGGATTAATGCCCTGCTCTTTGTACAGCTTCATGGTCTCCTTGTTAAGCCGTTGCGGATCATTGCCGTATTTCTCTTTGAGTTCATTCATCAAGGGCTGCAACGTCTGCATCTTTTTCATCGATGCGGTGCTCTTGTTTGTCAGCGGGGTAGTGATGATCTTGAGCAGAAGAGAAAATATAATGAGCACGAGGCCGTAATTAGTTACGTATTTGTGAATCTGTTTAAAGGTCCACAAGATGGCCACGCTGATGGGCTGAATAAACTTCCAGCCGAAATCCATGGCATTTTCTAAACCCACCTGATAGGATTTGAGAATATCATCATCCAGGGGACCCAGATACAGGGCGAAGGTTTCCTGATAATCCTTCTTGGTATAGGGCATGGTCAGGCTGATGGAAAATTTTTTCCATCTTTCTTTAATAGAGAGAGGGGTGGGAATCTCCCACCCTTGAGACTGCACGTACATGCCTTTGGACTGTTTGGGAATGAGCGCCATCAGGAAATATTTGGTGCGCAGCGCGATCCAATCGATGGAGCCGGTCTCCTTGATCATCTGGCCGTTGGCTTTGCCGTTTTTACTGTATTCTCCGGCTGCGGCAACGATTGTTTTGGCATAGCTCATATCCTCACTGACCCGTTTTTCCGTGCTGTTAAGACCTGAGGGCAGTGACAGGCTATAGGCCTTGTCCGCAATGATTTGTTCCATATTTTGCAGATCTATTTTCACCTCAACATGATAGGCGTTGGGGAGAACTTGGATCTCTTTGACGATCTTTTGATTTTCGCCGAAATCGAGCTCAAATCGAAGCGTTTGGCTTTCATTGCGTGCGTCGAGGAACGAATCGGCGGAGCAGGTGAAAGAGTAAAGGGCGGTCTCTATTGAATCGCCTTCATGAGTTAAAAAAGAGAGCGCCAAATTTCCTTGTGAAGGATCCGCGATCATTTGCACGGCATCGCCGTAGCCGGTGGTATATTTTTTTAGCATCCAGCCGGTCAGCAGGGCGCCACGGCTGCTAAAAGTTGCACGATAGAGCTGGGTTTCAACGGTAATCGTCTTTTCTTTTATCGTGTCTGCGTCCGAGGTGGCGAGCTCAGGCGCGGCCGGCATTTCTTTGCGTTCTTCAGCCTGTTTGGCTTGAGCGGATGGAGCCGTATAACGCAGAGAGTCCTGCAACGCCTTGCGCGCCTGTTCTTGTTGATAAACCTGGGGGAAAAAATATTTTTTGTACACAGGCGTCTGGACAAGGAGGAATACCAGTCCGATGAGGAGAAAAGCGAGAATGGATTTTTTATCGAAATTCATGGATGCATACCCTGGATTAATCAGACAGGATCATAGCCGCCTGGAAAAAAGGGGTTGCATTTAATCAGGCGGAGGATGGATTTGCAGCCCCCTTTGAGCAGGCCGTATTTGGTAATCGCCTGAACCGCGTATTCGGAACAAGTGGGATGGTATCGGCAAGCGGCGGGCAGTAAGGGCGAAAAGAACTTTTTATATCCTCTCAGGCCGAGGAGGATCGCCTTGAGCAGTGCGGCATGAATAAGGACCGGTATCTGTTTCATAGGCGTTCTGTTTTTGCAATTTTGGTTATCAGACGGTCAAAATCATTTTTCAGCGCATGGAAATCGATCTCGCTTGCGGTTGGTTTTACGACGATGATGAGGTGCGCTTTCAGGGACCATATCTCCTGGTTGGATCTGGCCAACTCCCGGCCTAATCGTTTTAAATAGTTTCTCTCTACCGCTGTTCTGCACCTCTTACCGGCAACGCCGATTTTTATGGATGGTGCAGGCAAGACGGATATGAACAAGTAAGCGCTGGAAAAGTGTTTTCCGGATTGGATGATTCGAGAGAATTCCGCGCTCTTTTTAACCCGGACGGCTTTTTTCAACCGACACATGGGAGGAATGCTGGTGCGCTATTTATTTATCACTGACGGTCAGTCGTTTGCGTCCTTTGGCTCTTCTGCTCTGCAGCACCGCTCTTCCCGATTTGCTTGCCATGCGGGCGCGAAAGCCGTGTTTGTTCACTCGCTTCCGTTTACTGGGTTGAAATGTTCTCTTCATGAATTAGCCCTTTCACAATTTGACGTAGAACATAAATTTAATTATTTTTTACTTAAAAATCAAGAGCTTTCTTTAGTGGAAAAGCGCTGCTGAACCTGACTGGGAATGAAAAAATAACGCATGGAACATTTTCATCATTGACTTTGCCTGAACATTTAGTAAATTAAAGTATAATAAACTGACAAAGAGCAACATGTGGATAAGTATCAGAGTCTGTAATTTCGCTTTTTCCTGTATAAAAATCTGAAAAATTAACATTGTGGATAACCGATCTATTAAAAAATATTATATTATTATTTTTCAATATTTTAATTAATTTATGCTGTTTTAATCTGATGTTGATAAGTGATAAAAAATGTTGAAAAGTCAAAAAGTGTCCCTTTTTATGCTCAAAAAGGACTTCTGAAACAATATGTTGATAAATAGAATAGGAAAAATCAATGCCTAGAACGCCGCTTGAAGCATGGGAGTTGGTATCAGCGCGCATTGCGGAACAGATCAAACCGGAAAGCTATACCACTTGGTTTAAACCTATTACGCCGATAAAATGGGATGAGAACACATTGACGGTTCAGGTTCCCAGTCAATTTTTTTACGAGTGGCTGGAACAACATTACAGCCAAATGATCCATCAGGCGATGACCGCGGCCCTGGGTCCTGGCGCCAAATTGCTCTATTCTATATTAATGGATGTCACACCGCAGAAAAATGATCCAACCATGGTCAACCGGGCTGTTCGCACTTCTGGCCGGGCGGACAATCTCAATTTGCGTTATACGTTTGAAAGTTTTATTGAAGGCGAATGCAATAAATTCGCCAAGGCTGCCTCTCTGGCGGTGGCCAAGTCGCCGGGCACCACTACTTTTAATCCATTGGTGGTTTATGGCGGCGTTGGTCTGGGCAAAACCCATCTGATTCAAGCGGTTGGAAATTATGCCAAAATGGCGTTTCCTAATATCCGCGTGCTCTATGTCGACAGCGAGCGCTTTACCATGGAGTTCATTAATTCCATTCAGAAAAACAAAACTACCGAGTTCAGTGGGCTCTATCGCACGGTGGATATTTTGATTATCGATGACATCCAATTTTTCGCCAATAAAGAGAGGACCCAGGATGAATTTTTTCACACGTTCAACACTTTGCATCAAAAGGGCAAACAGATCATTCTGTCTTCGGATCGACCACCTAAAGAGCTGCAGGGGATGGAAGAGCGATTGATCTCGCGATTTCAATGGGGCCTGGTGGTGGATATCCAACCTCCGGATCTAGAAACGCGGCAGGCTATTTTACAGAAAAACGCAGAGGACAATGATATAGAATTGCCTCAGGAAATTTTTCATTTCATAGCCACACACATCACCTCCAATATCCGCGAACTCGAGGGTGCCTTGATTCGCTTGCTGGCCTATGCTTCTTTGAACGGCGTCGATGTTACCTTGGATCTGACCAAAAAAGTGTTGCGCGACGTGTGCATCAGCAAATCCAAAACCGTCAGCATTGAGTTGATTCAAAAAATGACGGCTGACCATTTTGGCTTTCCAGATGATTTGATGCGGGCAAAAACCAGAAAAAAAGAGATCGCCCAAGCGCGTCAGATTGCCATGTATCTGAGCAAAACGTTGACAGACAGCTCGCTGAAAACCATCGGCCTGCATTTCGGCGGACGTGATCATTCCACGGTGATTCACGCTATTCAGTGTATGGAGCAGGCGCTGCTGTCCGATGAGAAGATAAAAGAGTCAATCTCGTTGCTGAAAAATAAAATTGAAATTTCACAACTTTGATTATCCACTATTTCAGTGGACAACCGCATGAATGCGGTCGATAAGCTGTGCATGGGACGTGTACAAAAAGGGCGCTTTCGCCGCTGCACGCTTGAATTCTGCACACACACTTATATCCGCAATTGAATCCACAAAGAGTGCACAGAGCAATGTGTAAAACCAATGAGCCGTTGATTGTTCAGATAGCCTATATTTATTAGGTTTACTGTTTGCGCGGAACGACGGTCAAGGACTTTTCCACTTTTCCACAGTCCTTACTACTATAAAATACTTGATTTATATATTAAATTTAGTTAAGTTATATGGATTTATTTTCACTCTATCTCATGGTTAGGAGGCACACATGAATTTTACAACGTCCAAAAGGGAATTCTTTGAAGCGCTGCAAAAAGTGATCGGCGTTGTCCCGCAGAAAACGACGATCTCGATTCTTACCTGTGTATTGATGGATTTGGACGGTGATAGATTGAATATGACCGGAACGGATTTAGAAATTTCAATCACCACCTCCCTTCAGGTCTCCGGCCATGAAAAAGGATCGGCAGCTATCCCGGCAAAAATATTACTGGAGATCGTTCGAGAGCTTCCGGATGTTCCGCTTCATATTCAAGATGACAGCAGCAACAAGATCATTATCAAAACAGAAAAAGGCGAATATAAAATTGCCACGCAACCTAAAGAGGATTTTCCTAAAATTGCCGTGGAAGAGGGTGAGTTTTCCTTTATCATGGATGCAGGGCTGTTGAGCCGCATGGTTGAAAAAACTATTTTTGCCGTTTCCATCGATGAGTTGCGCCCCGCGCTCACCGGCATCAATATGGAATTTTATCCCAATGAAATCAGGCTGGTGGCGACGGACGGTCACCGGCTGGCCAAAGTGTCCAAGGTCAATTTTCCCGTTAAAAAGGACATACATAAAAACCTGATTGTGCCTACCAAGACCATGACCCTCTTGATGAAGAATCCGCAGAGCAGCGGCGTTAAAATACAAATCGGCGAAGATCATATAGTGTTTTATTTAGAAAATTCCGTCGTCTATTCCAAATTGATCAACGGCGCTTTTCCCAATTATGATCGTGTTCTGCCCAAGGACAACGATAAGGAACTGAGAGTCAATCGGGACCTTCTGATTGCGGCCCTTCGCCGTGTTTCTATTTTTTCCAGTTCGTTGACGCATCAGGTACGCCTGATTTTATCCAGTCATGAGATGACCATTCGTTCGGAGGATATCGAGTTCGGCGCTGAAGCGAAAGAGGTGATTCCTTCGCAATTCAGCGATGAATGGTTGCAGATAGGCTATAATTCAAATTATCTAATGGATGTGCTGCGGCATGTGGACACCGAGGAGGTTGTTTTTGAGCTCAAGGATGGCAACAATTCAGCCATCATCACGCCGGCAGCCACAGAAGAGGGGGAATCGATTCTTTATCTGTTGATGCCGATCCGCATCAGTGAAGAGACAGCCGCGGCCTCTTGATCAGGTCTGTATGTATTTGAATTCTTTTTCAATCAGAGGGTTTCGTAATTTAAAAGAGCAGCGTTGGACATTCCCCCGACAGACGCATTTCATTTTCGGCGACAATGCTCAGGGAAAAACCAATCTGTTGGAGATGATTTATTTCCTCTGTTTGACAAAGAGCTTCAGAACCAGCGAGGATCAGGAATGCCTCAGCCATCAACAGAATCATTTTCTGCTTGAAGCCTGTTTTATTGATGAAAGTCAGCTGGAGCATTCTCTGCAGGTTTCCTATCAGCCGGGCGCGGGAAAAAGCATCCATCTGGACGGCAAACCATTGCATCGTTCTTCTGAATTGATCGGACGTTTTCCGGTGATCAAATTGTCTCAGGAGGACTTGGAGATCACCAGCGGTCCTCCGCATCAGAGAAGACGTTTCTGCAATATTCTCCTTTCGCAGGTATCTGTACGATATCTGGGTCTGTTGAAAGAGTATGAACGCATTGTCAAACAGCGCAATTGCATTCTGAAAAAGGGTTTGAATGATCGATCGGTCGCTGGGGCGGGCGTAGAAATATGGGATGGTCCGTTGATGAACAAGGCGGCCGCGATTTCAGATCTACGCGGCAAGATGGTTGACGAGTTGAATCCGCTTTTACAAGAGTATTATCAAAAGTTCACTGGGAAGGGGGATATTTTAACGCTGGAGTACCTTCCCGATGTGGCTGCGCGAAGGGATGAGTCCTATGCGGCCGCCTTTCAACGGCGTCTGAATCACTGTCGCTGGCAGGAATACCAACGGGGCATCACGCTGATCGGTCCGCACCGCGATGATTTTAAATTCTTCATCAACGGCAAAGAGCTGCGCTTGTTCGGTTCCAGCGGTGAGCACAAGAGCGTTGCTGTCTGTCTGAAAGCGGCGGAAGGAGTATTAATCCGTCGGACGTTGGATCGGCTGCCGATCGTATTATTGGATGATCTGTATGCGGAGCTAGATTGGGATCGGGGAGAGCGTGCGCTTCATCTGTTTTCCAGCGATCTGCAGTGTTTTGTCACCGGAACCTCATTTGATTATCAGGCGCTGCAGCCCTTGCTGCCGTCAAGTGGGCAGGTGTTGTGGATGCGTGCAGGAGCGTTGGAAAGGCTGTAGCATGGCGGACACAGTTAAAACCTTGGCGCATTCTCTGGATGAGCTTATCGATAAATTGGGCTTTCAAAGCAAACTGAAAGAGCAGACGGTAATCCGGGAATGGAGCAGCATCGTCGGACCGCAGATCGGCCGGATCGCCAAGCCGGAAAAAATTTTAGATCGGGTGCTCTATCTTCGGGTCGCCAATATGAGCTGGCGCACCGAGTTGACGTTTCACAAACAGACGATCTTGCAGCAAATAGAGAAACGGATCGGAAAAAGTATCGTAAGGGATCTGAGATTTTATTAATCGTGGAAGGTGCATGAATAAAAAGCAGAAAGAGCCGGTTTACGACGCCAGTCAGATTCAGGTTCTCAAGGGGTTGGAAGCCGTGCGCATGCGGCCGGCGATGTACATCGGCGATGTCTCTGTGCGCGGTCTGCATCACCTGGTGAATGAGGTGGTCGATAACAGCATTGATGAAGCGTTGGCCGGCTATTGTACCGAGATCGATGTATCCATCAACAAAGACGGTTCGGTTACTGTGGAAGACAACGGCCGCGGCATTCCGGTGGACCTTCATCCGGAGGAGAAAAAGTCCGCCCTGGAAGTGGTGATGACTGTGCTGCACGCCGGCGGAAAGTTCGATAAAAAAGCCTATAAAGTTTCCGGCGGTTTGCACGGGGTGGGCGTTTCTGTGGTGAACGCGCTGTCCGAATGGATGGTGGTGGAGGTGGCGCGCGGCGGCAAAGTGTATCGGCAGCGCTACGAAAAAGGATTTCCCGTCACGCCGGTTAAAATCGTCGGACAGCGCAAAGCGACTGGGACCAAAACCACTTTCTTGCCGGACGGCGCGATTTTTAAAAAACGGAAATTCAGTTTTGAGATTATCGTTGAACGTCTGCGCGAGCTGGCGTTTCTCAACAAGGACGTCAAAATTTCCATCATCGATAAGAACACCAACAAGTCGGAGAAATTCAAATACAAGGGCGGTCTGGCTGCGTTTGTGGAGTATCTCGATCAGAACCGAACCTCCATCAGTAAAAAAATCATTTACATATCGGCCGAGCGGGACGGCCTTCCCGTGGAGGCGGCGTTGGCGTACAATGATTCCTACAACGACAACATCTATTCCTACGTCAATAACATTCATACAATCGAAGGCGGCACTCACGAGGTGGGCTTTAAAGCGGCGTTGACCCGCACGCTCAACAATTTCGCGGTGAAGAACAAACTGATCAAGAACAACGACGCCACATTGAGCGGCGAAGATGTCCGCGAGGGATTGACCGCCATTATCAGCATCAAGATCAAAGATCCGCAGTTTGAGGGTCAGACCAAGACCAAGCTCGGCAACAGCGAAGTGAAGGGAACGGTCGAAGCGATCATCAACGAAAACCTTTCGCGCTTTCTCGACGCCAACACGATTGTCGGAAAACGCATCATTGAGAAATGCATCGTAGCCGCCCGCTCCCGCGAAGCGGCGCGCAAAGCCCGCGAACTCACCCGGCGAAAGTCGGCGCTGGAGAATGAAAGCCTGCCCGGCAAGCTGGCCGATTGCTCCTGGACCGAGGCGGAGAAAACCGAGATGTTCATCGTGGAGGGCAATTCGGCCGGCGGCAGCGCCAAACAGGGGCGCGATCGCCGGTTTCAAGCGATTTTGCCCTTGCGCGGCAAGATCCTCAATGTCGAAAAAGCCCGCCTGGACAAAATTTTATCCAACGAAGAAATTCGTACGATTGTAGCGGCGATGGGTACCGGAATCGGGCGCGAGGAATTCAATCTGGATAAATTGCGCTACCACCGTATTATCATTATGACCGATGCCGATGTCGATGGTGCGCACATCCGCACTCTGTTGTTGACTTTTTTTTTCCGCCACATGAAAAGTGTGATCGAAAATGGTCATCTGTACATCGCCAACCCGCCGCTTTTTCGCGTACAGCGGGGCAGCGAAGAGCTCTATGTCTATGATCAGGATGACCTGGAGGGGGCGATCAAAAGGATGAGCAAGGACGGCGGAAAAAACATCGTCACTCAGCGTTACAAGGGATTAGGGGAAATGAACCCTGAACAGCTGTGGAAAACCACGATGGATCCGCAGAGCCGAACGCTGCAGCAGGTGACGATCGAGGAGGCCTTTGAAGCGGATCATATTTTTTCCATGCTTATGGGTGATGAAGTGGAAAACAGACGTAAATTTATCGAGGAGAACGCCAAGTACGTCCGGAATTTGGATATCTGAGAGAACGGAAAGCTGATCGTTTATGCTGGAACTGAAAGAAAAAATCGTACCGGTCTTGATTGAAGAGGAGATGCGCAACGCCTACATCGATTATTCGATGTCGGTCATTGTATCCCGGGCACTGCCCGATGTTCGTGATGGTTTAAAACCAGTGCATCGGCGGGTGCTGTATGCGATGATGGATTTGGGGTTGCGGTATCCCGCGGCCTATAAAAAGAGCGCCCGCATCGTCGGTGAAGTGCTTGGCAAATATCACCCGCACGGCGATTCAGCGGTATACGAGACTATGGTGCGCATGGTGCAGAATTTCAGTCTGCGCTATCCGCTGGTGGATGGCCAGGGCAACTTTGGCTCTATCGACGGCGATGACGCCGCCGCCATGCGTTATACCGAAGCGCGTCTGGCGCGCATTTCGGACGAGATACTGCGCGATCTGGATAAAGAGACGGTCCCGTTTGTCCCCAATTTCGACGAAACGCTGAAAGAACCCTCGGTGCTGCCGACGTTGCTGCCGGCGCTGTTGGTCAACGGCGCCGCGGGCATTGCGGTCGGCATGGCCACCAACATGCCGCCGCACAATCTCGGCGAAGTGGTGGATGCTCTGGTGGCCTTGATCGATCATCCGGAGTTGAAACCGATCGATTTCAAAAAATACATCAAGGGGCCGGATTTTCCGACCGGCGCGCTCATTGTGGGCGATGAAGAGATCGACAATTATTTTAAGACTGGACGCGGCAAGTTGACAGTGCGCGCCCGAGTGCATACCGAAGACGTCAGCGGCGGCCGACAACGCATTGTGGTGAACGAGATCCCTTATCAGGTCAACAAGACCGCCCTCATCGAGCGCGTGGCGGAACTAGTGCGCGATAAAAAGATCGAGGGCATTTATGATATCCGCGACGAGTCGGATCGCGAGGGCATGCGGATCGTTTTTGAATTGCGCAAAGAGACCGACGCCGAATTCACGCTCAAGGAGCTGTTCAAGCATTCTCAGCTGCAGACCACCTTCGGCGCCATTATGTTGGCGCTGGTCGACGGCCAGCCGCAGGTGCTCACCATCAAACAACTGCTCTCCGAGTTTATCAAGTTCCGTCACGAGGTCGTTCTTCGACGCACGCGCTTTGAACTGGATCAGGCGGAAAAGCGCGCTCACATCCTCGAAGGGTTGAAAATCGCGCTGGATCACATCGATGAGATCGTCCAGCTGATTAAAAAGGCGCGGGACGTTGCCGCCGCTCGCACCGGGCTGATGAAAAAATTCCGGCTCTCCGAGATTCAGGCCAACGCCATTCTGGAAATGCGGCTGCAGCGGCTGACCGGCCTGGAACGGAAAAAAATCGAGGAAGAATATCTCACCCTGATCAAACAGATCCAAAAACTAAAGTCGTTGTTGAACAGCAAAGCGCTGCGGCTGCAGCTGGTCAAGCAGGAATTGTTGGAGCTTAAAGACAAATACGGCGACGGCCGCCGAACCCAAATCCTGGCCCAGGGCGGCGACACGCTGAAAGAGATGGTGTCCGAGGAGACCTTTATCATCGCCATGACGGCCAATGGACACATCATGCGGTTTCCGCTTTCCGAATACGAAGCGCTGAAAGACAAAATCAAGAACGAGTTAGGCAAAGACTGCGTACGGACGGTGTTCCGCTCCGTCAGCAGTCACTATGTATTAGTGGTGGGCCGCAGCGGGCATGCGTTCGTTTTGCGCACCAGCTATATCCCGTTGTCCAATTCGATCGAATCGTTCACGCCGTTGAGCCGCCTGGTGCAGTTGTCCCGGGAGGAATCTTTTATCGAATGCTTCGAAGTGGCCAAATTTGTGGAAGATCAATATGTCTTTTTGGCCACCGCGAATGGCCTGGTGAAGCGAATCGCCCTGTCCGAGTTCGCCAAAGTCAAGCCCACGGGAACGCCGGTGATCAGCTTGAAGGAGGAAGATCAGGTGGTGTCGGCGCAGTTGACCGGCGGCGACCAGGAGATCCTGCTGGCCACGGCCCAGGGCAAATGCATCCGTTTCAGCGAAAAGGAGGTCCGCGACATGGGCCTGTCGGCGGGCGGCATTCGCGGTATTGAGCTGGAGAAGAAGGACAAGGTAGTCTCGATGATCGCGCTTTCGGCCGGCAAGGCGAAGACCAGTTTGTGCACCCTCACGCATCTGGGCTATGGAAAACGCAGCGATTTGAGCGAGTACAGCAGCTTTCATCGCGGCGGCAAAGGGGTGGTCAATTACAAGATCTCTCCCCGGGTGGGCCGCGTGATCGGCATCGTTGAGGTGAAAGACAACGATGTGATCGTCTGGCTTTCGAAAAAGGGTAAACAGAAGCGATTGAAAGCCAAAGAGATCAAAACGATGGGCCGAGCGACGCAGGGTGCGGCGGTGGCGGCGCTCAAGCAGGGGGATGAAATCGCCGAGTTGTTTGTTCTGATGCAAGAAAATGATCGCAAATAAAAACGTGTTGATCATCGCCTGGGTGGTGATGATGCTTGGCATCATTTCTTAAAATCCGAGAAAGACTCTGTAAAGAAAGGTAGTATACGCGTGACGGGTTTTGAGGAGGGGAAGCGGAGACTGGCGACGGCGCTGGTTGAACGCGTGGTGAACGGCAAGGAGCATTGGACCTGCCGGCAGCTGTTGCAAGAGCCCATGCCGGAGTTTGCTAAAGAGAATATTATCGCCCTGGCTCAACGGCGGCTCAAACAGGAAAAACCGTTTTCATGGAATCCGACCGCTGACTTTGACGTCAACGATGTTGAGGTGCGCACCAGTTTTGAAAAGCTGATCGCCGCCCTGGTGCGCAGCATGCGCCTTTCGCATGCCGAGCTGGAACACTGTTTGCGCGAGGCGGTGTATTTGCGCTTCGATGTGTTGTTGAAACCGCAAAGCACCATTGAGGGGCTTCTGTTTCGTCCGGCGGAACGTCTCGACAAAAAAATCGCGCTGTACAAGCTGGACCTGCTCGGCGGCGACCTGCCCTTTATCCTCCGCTTGAAAGAAAAAATCACCGCCAGCCCGGAGAACCACCTGTCCAAACTGGTATTCGCGTTGATGGCCAAAGAGATCTCCGACGCCTTGTACACCTGCCGAAACAAGACCGCCGTGATGAAGGATTTTGAACTGCTGGAGGACCTGTTTCGATTGAAAGAAGAGTTGAAGCCAAAGGGCGTAGAGGCCAGTTTGCTGCCGGATTTTTTACAGTCGCGCGGCCTCAGCGAACTTCTCGGCCAGGTGGAGAAAAAAATTCAACAGGGCAAGACCTTCTGGCAAAAGCAAGATTTTCAGGACCTGTTCGATTTTGGCAAAACCGCGGGACGGTCCGCCTATGCGATCTCGGATCTCATCGAAGAAGAGGAGCGGATGCTGCCGCGGATCGTCTTTCAAGAGGAGGAAAAAGGACCGGTCTATCAATCCCAGCGGGAACACCAACCACCCGGCCCTTATCCGTCTATCCAGTCGCTCATCGATTCTAAAGATTATAAAGTGCTCGTGCAAAAAATATTCGAACGCGATGAACGCGCGTTTCGGTCCTTCATCGACAAGGTGGATCAAGTCGACAAATGGCGCGACGCCAAACAGTTGATCGATTGGGAGCTGAACAAACGGCGGCTTGATCCCTATTGCAAAGAGGCGGTCAAGCTCGGCGACATTGTGTTCGCCAAGTATTTCAACAACAGCGGTTATCTGTGAAAGCGGCGCGGTTTGTTCGGTCTTCAGGGCATAGTCGCCACGTCAAAAAAAATCCGAGCAACCACGCTCACTCGGAGCGCGCTCTGGCCGGCCAAGCCCCAGAGACCACAAGCCAACGCTAGAAGACATAGCCGAAAGAAAAATAGACGCGCGGTCGATGATGGCTGGCCTGCCCATAGCTGACGGAGAGCGGGCCGAGCGGCGTGCTGAATGACAGGGCCACGCCGCGGCCGGTGATGAAATCCGTGGCTTTCACTTTAACGGCATTTTTCCAAGTCCCGCCAAAATCAATGCGCAGCGAAAGAAACATCTCCCACAACGGCTTGTAAGGGATAAAGTAGCGATATTCTCCGCTTAACAGAATGGCATGCCGTCCCTGCATCTCTCCATCGCGCAATCCATAAAAAGTCGTTTCTCCGCCCAGGCGGAATTGTTCAGAAAAAGGTGTCGTGAGATCCGAAGTGCCCCAGTATACTTTTTGACAAAACGTATTTCTCTGTTTAAACGTCCAATACCCCGCCAGGTAGTTTTCCACCTTGAAAAACGAAAGCCCTGCGCCGAGAAATTTGCCGCTAGAGACCTCGTACATGAATTCATGGTATTTCCCGGAGAAGGGAAACGGCACCCGGTCGCGCGTGTCGACAATAGAGTTCAGCCCCAGGGTGTTGATGTGCAGGTCGCCTGCATCATACCCGCCGCCCTGAAGGCTGCGGATGGCGATGTGCTCTGAGCGGGCGACCGCCCACAGCGTGCCAAACCGTCCTAATTGACTGCCCAGACGGAAATGGCCGCCAGAGGAATGACGTTCATACTGGCCGCGTTCGACAAATTGCTCATAGTAATAATTTTTATTTTTTCGGTGATAAACCTGCATCTGGCTGGTCAGGTAGGTTCTGAAAATTCGGTTGGCATTAAACGTCAGCATCGCCGCTTGATCTTTTCTGCCGTATCCTCCATGCAGGGTTATCTCATTGCCGCTGCCAAAGAGGTTTTCGTGCGCGAATTCGATAAAGCCGCGGCCCAATCGTTCGTCGTCGTAGCGGGCGCCGAGGCGGAGCAGATAATACTTTTTTTCATCAAAGTGCAGGGCCAGATTCCAACTCGAATCGACGCGATGGGTTCGCAGCACGACGGAATTAAACAACCCGGAGCCGTAGAGATTAGCCAACCCCTGTTTGGTTTGCTCAAGTTGAAAGTATTCCCCAGGTTTCAGGGTGAACTCGCGTGCGATGACCATGTCGCGCGTGGTCCGATTGCCGGTAAAAAACAGCCTGGAAATCATCCCTTCCGCGATCGTCACATGGGCGGTTTGCGCGGCCGCGTCGTAGCGCACCTTTTGAATGGCTGCCAGAGAGTATCCCTGACGCCGGTATCTCTGCAACAGGGCGGTGCAGGCCTTTTGCCAGCCGTGAAGGTTCAACGGCTGGTGAATCTGGTTTTCGAACAGCGGCAGCAAAACTGAATCTGGCAGTGCGGTGTTTCCGGAAAAGCGGACCTGATGAAGCCAGGGCCTGGGAAACAGATGATAGCATAAAACCGTATCGGTGCGTTCCACGCGAATGTCGGCGAAACAACTGTCCAGCTGGCCTTGTTCATAAAGGGCCGTCAGGTTGTCGCGGATTTGAGCCGGGGTGAAGAGTCGACCGGCGGCGGTGTCCAGAGAGGCGGGAAGCAGGGCGCCGGAAGGCGCAAGGATTCGCTGGCGATGAATATAAAAAGAGGGGGGACTGGATCGGGGCGCCGTTGGCGTCATCAGCGCCCGCAACGCGGGAAGTGCCGCGCGCGCACGGCGTCGGCCCTCCTCGTATAATTCCGGAAGTCGCTCGGTATCGGTCGAGAGCATCTGCATGTCCTGAAAATCGATCACAATGTCCGCCAGCTCGAGCTGACGGCGCTTGTGTTCTTTTTGCATAATGGTGGTGACCTGATCCGCTATTTTCCAAGGCGTTTCCAGATCTTGACGCGTGTGCAGGTTCGAGGTGGCGTTGACCGCGATGACGATATCCGCACCAGCTTCCCGGGTCTCCTCCACCGGCAGGTTGTCCACCAACCCACCATCGACCAGCAGCCGGTTTTGATAAGAGACGGGATGCAGCAGCAGCGGAACAGCGATGGATGCGCGCATGGCCTCTACAAGATCGCCATGGGTGAGCACCACCTTGTCGCCGAGGATCAAGTCCGTAGCAACAATGCGCAGGGGTATGCGTAGGCTGTTGAAATCATTCTCATGGAACGGAGCCTTCAGCAGCATGTCGGTTAAGGCGTCCGACAGTTTCTGTCCGGGCGCCAGCGCTTCGGGCAGCACCACTTTCCAGCCATCCAGGCGCAGCTGCAAAATAGCGCGATGACGTTTTTGTTTTTCTGCGAGAAATTGAAAAGCCCGATTGGGCACATCGCTCCATATTTCCTTCCAATTCATGGCCAGAAAAAGCTCCCAGATTTCATCCGCGGAATAGCCGGAGGCATAGAGGCCGCCGACGACGGAGCCGATGCTGGTTCCGCAGATGAGATCAATGGGGATGTGATGGTCTTCCAAGCATTTTAGAACGCCGATATGCGTAACACCGCGCAAACCGCCGCCACTCAGCGCCAGACCAATTCTGGGTCTGGCGATCTGAACGGCCGGCAGCGGGAACAGGGGCGCTCGAGCCGGCGTCCAGCGGAGGTTGACGCGATAGAGAACGCGCTCCGGCTGAGCCAAACCCTGCGATGCAAAGAAAAGGGCTGCGAGAAAACTGACGCTCAGAATCCGTCCGATGTGTCGGCCTACAGACATAAATCCTCGAGAGAAAAAGCAAATTTAGATAAGCACGGTACGAAATGCAACAGGAAAAACAGCGGCAAAAATTGTTGCTTCCAAGAAGCCGGTTTCGTACTTTATGCAAATGAGACCATCCGCAAGGGGAACAACCTATCCGCTGGTCCTGGCGGCGTTGTTGACTGCCATGACGGCCGCCGGCGCGTGGATACGCATACCGGGACCGGTTGTACCCATCACCGCGCAAACACTGTTCACCTATCTGGCCGGCGCGCTGCTCAGCCGGCGGCAGGCATTTCTCAGCCAGGCGGCCTACCTGCTGCTGGGTTTGGCCGGCGTGCCGGTTTTCGCTCTGGGCGGCGGGCTGGCTTATCTGATGCAACCATCGTTCGGTTACTTGTTCGCCCTGCCGTTTGCCGCCTTGACTATCGCCCAGGTTGAACACAGCCGTCGGGCCATAACCGTTGGACGCAGGATGGTTTCCCTGGCGCTGGGAAGCGTGTGTGTTTTTTCACTGAGCGCCATTTGGCTGTATTTTTATTTTGACTGCGTGATGAAAACGCCCACCTCGCTGCGAACGCTGTCATCTCTGTGGGTGTTGCCCTTTGTACCAGGCGAGGCGGTCAAGATCGTTGCTGCGGCGTTTATCTCGATCGCTTTGGAAAAGCGGATGAAGGAGATTGTGATATGATACGAACGGTTATTGGTCTGGACGGCGGCGGAACCAAAACAGTGGGTGTGCTGGTGGACGGCCAGGGTCATGTGCTGGCGCGGGCCGTGGCCGAGTCCTCCAACTTTCAAGTGGTCGGAGGAGAAATCCTGAGCCGCGTGATCAGCGACCTGGTGAACCAGCTGCTCATGAAAGCTGGACAAAGCCAACCGGTTGCTCATCTTTATGCCGGGCTCGCCGGCGCGGGAAGGCCGGCGGACCGGCAGACGATTCTCGCCGCACTGGAGGCCAAAAAACTGGCAGAAAAAATAACGGTGGATACCGATGCGTCTGTTGCGCTCGCCGGGGCTTTTGCCGGCGGGCCCGGCATCATCGTCATCTCAGGAACCGGCGCCATCTGCTTCGGCAAGGACAGCCGAGGCGTATGGTACCGGTGCGGTGGTTGGGGATATCTGCTCGGCGATGAGGGCAGCGGCTATTATATCGGGCAACAAGCTCTGATTGCCGCGCTTAAAGATTGGGATGGTCGCGGACTTAAAACGAGTCTTCGCCCAGCGATCGAAAACAAATATGGCATCGATTCCATCGACCTGTTGATTTCCTCCATCTACAGTGGAAAAATCGACCGCACCGAAATCGCCAGCCTGGCGCCGTTGGTTTTTGCCAAAAGGGCGGAGGGCGATGAGGCGGCGCAGAACATCATCGCTTCAGCAGGCCATGAGATCGGTAAAATTATAGCAGCGGTCGCCCAACGAATGGGACTGGCCGGTCATTCGGTTCGCGTCGCGTTGATCGGGTCGGTGTTTAAGCAACGAGACATTCTGATTCCTTTGATGGAAAAAGAGGCCTGTCGAGTGGTGCAGGAAATCGACTTTATGGATCCACAATTTGAACCAGCCATAGGCTCTGCTATTTTGGCGCTGCAGCAGGAACAGGGCCTTTTGGACGAGACGGTTCTTGCCCATCTTGCAGAGACAAAATAAACGGCTGCGATTTACCGGCACTACAAGGGATTCGGCTATGACGCTTATCGAGCTGGCAAAAAAGACGCCCAAGTTGGTGGTTGGGCTTATGTCCGGCACATCGGCGGACGGCATTGATGCGGCTCTGGTTCGTCTGTCTGATCCTCTCAATATAAACCCCATTCACCTTTTAGGCCACGTCACCTTTCCCTATCCGCTTGCTTTAAAGGAAAAGATTCTGCAAGTTTCCTCCCATGAGATGGTTGCGGCTGACGAGCTGTGTGGATTAAATATGTTGTTGGCGCAAGAGTTCAGCCAGGCGGTTTTTTCTCTGTGCGAAAAGCTGCATGTACGCATCGATGAACTTGACCTGATCGGAAGCCATGGTCAAACGATACGGCATCTGGCCGAACCTACGCCGCTTTTGGGAAAATCGATCACTTCGACCTGGCAGATCGGGGATCCTTCGGTTATCGCGAAGCTTACGGGTGTGACCACGGTTGGTGATTTCAGGTTGGCGGATATGGCGCTGGGCGGACAAGGGGCGCCGCTGGTGCCGATCCTGGATTATATTCTGTTCCGATCGCAGCATGAATCCCGCTTGTGCCTGAACCTTGGGGGCATCAGCAACGTTACTTTTTTGCCCAGAGGGGCTTGTCCTGAGGCGGTTCTTGCTTTTGACTGCGGTCCGGGCAATATGTTGATGGACGGCGCGGCCAGGCAGTTTTTCGGCCAGCCATTCGACCGGGACGGAATTCTGGCATCCCGGGGCAGGGTGGATGAACAATTGATCCACAGCTGGCTGCAAGACCCCTATTATCATCGACCGCCGCCCAAATCCACGGGAAGAGAGCGGTTCAGCAGCCAGTATCTGAGCAGGCTCAAACAGCAGGCAGACGCCCGTGGCTTGAGCGCGACCGATTTTATGGCTACGGTAACGGCGTTGACGGCAGACGCGGTGTTCGCTCAATATAAAGCCTTTATTCGGCCCAAGGGAGAAGTGCAACGGATCATCGTAAGCGGCGGCGGCTGCCGCAATCCGCAGCTGATGCAGCGGCTGAGCGGTCATTTTACGGCACAGCGGGTACAGTGCAGCGATGAGGCTGGTTGGCCCTCTGAGGCTAAGGAGGCGGTCTGTTTTGCATGGTTGGCCAATGAAACAGTCAGCGGTCGCAGCGGCAATCTGCCGTCAGCCACAGGAGCCCGGCGGGCGACCATTTTGGGTAAGATTTGCCCTGCGGCATAAAAAAAGCCTCCGGAAGCGATTGACCAGGAGGCTGTCTGTATGATCCGGCAATTATTTTTTCATGATGCTGTAAAAGACCTGAAAGCCCTTCCAAAAGGCCGATAGATATCGAATGGTGCGAACCATGGGGATTGCCGCTCGATCGGCTTCGGTCAACAAATTCTCTTCGAAGTGGCGCACGCGCAGCGTCATGTCTTTGACGGTGTTGACGCTCTGTTCGACGGTCTCAACCTGGCGCTGCACGGAATCCATGATTTGCTGCGTTTTCTGTGAAACGCGGCTGAGGTCGTGCGAAACCGGAACGAGTTGCGTTTTAGCGGAGTCGATGAGAGAAGTGGCGGCCTTCACCAGACGAATGACATAGAGCAGCGCGATGATGGCGACGATTCCGACGATCACCATGACGGCTGCAATCACAGCCACGCTGATGGTTAGAGTCATAAGCGGCACTCTCCTAGGATGTTAGTTCGTTAACGGCCCAGTTCTTTTTTTGCCGCATCTATGCCCGCATTAAGCGCGGTGGTTATTTTATCTTTTTTTTTTGCTAGATCGGCCTTGGTCGTGTCCACCAAGCCACGGGCCGAACCGGTAAAATCTACGGCTTTTTCCTCAGCGCGGTTGAGAATTTCCTCGGCCTTGGCGCGCGCTTTGTTCATTTGTCGGGAAGCCTCTTCACGCAACTCCTGAGCTTTTTCGGTCGCTTCCGCAAGGATCTGTTGCGCCTTGTCCCGAGTCTCACCATATACGCGTTTGGTCCCCTCTACCGCTTCTTCGCTTTTTCGTTTGATATCTGCGCGCAATTCTTTTCCTGATTTGGGGGCAAAGAGCAATGCGGCGATGGCGCCCAGAGCGCCGCCGATTAAAAAGCCCTTAAAAAAACTGCCACGATCACAGCCATTTTCTGACATACTGCCTCCCTTGCTATTAAAAGGTTTAACGGACCGTTTTTCCATCATAACGTAAAAGTTGCAAAGTTTGTTCCATCCTGTATCTTAAATACTTACAAATTTTCCAGGATAAAGTCAAGCATAAAAGAGAGCCGCAGTCCGATACCCCGGGATCAAACGCTTAGAGCGCGCCGTTTGAGCAGATCCAGAACCAGGGCGGTGCTTCGTTCCAGGTCCAGAATGTCTGTATCAACGACCAATTCCGGATTCAGCGGCTCTTCATAGGGAGCGGAGATGCCGGTGAATTCTTTAATCTCTCCAGTGCGGGCTTTTTTGTACAAGCCTTTGGGATCGCGCTGTTCCGCGACGCTAAGGGATACTTTGACGTACACTTCGATAAATTGATCGGGCTGCAGCAGACGCCGCGCCTGTTCGCGATCCGCCCGATAGGGTGAGATGAACGCGGTCATGGTGATCAACCCGGCGTCGGCAAAAAGTTTGGCCACTTCGCCGATACGGCGGATGTTCTCCTCCCGGTCCTGCGGAGAGAAGCCCAGATTTTTATTCAGGCCGTGGCGGATATTGTCGCCGTCCAGCACATAGGTGAGGTGGCCGGCCTCATACAATTTTGCTTCAACCGCATGCGCCAGTGTGGATTTGCCCGAGGCGGGCAGGCCGGTAAACCAAAGGACCATCCCTTTTTGGCTCAAAAGCTTTTCACGATCCGCGCGCTGAATGGACGCCGTGTGCCAGGTGATGTTGGAAGCCTTTTGCTCGGTCATGGGTCACTTGCCTTTCTGAGTTTGATAAAATTTTTGCAGAACCGAGAGCACCTGCGGCCGGCTGAATTCAGCAGGAATGGGTTCGTTGTTGGTCAACATCTCGCGCAGCCGTGTGCCGCTGATCAGCAGATGATCCTCCCGCCCGTGCGGACAAGTTTTTGAGGACGCCATGGATTCGCAGCGGCGGCACCAAAAGGTCCAGTCGATCTTGAGCGGCTGAATGACGAGATCATCCGGTGCGATTTCATCAAATATTTTTTGCGCGTCAAAGGGACCATAATAGGCGCCCACGCCGGCATGATCCCGGCCGACGATCAGATGGCTGCAGCCAAAGTTCTGCCGGATGATCGCATGCAGCAGCGCTTCACGCGGGCCGGCATAACGCATCTCCATTGGATAGACGCGCAACAGGGTGCGATCCTGCGGATAATAGTCCTTGAGCAGGACTTGATAACATTCCATGCGTACGTCCGCCGGAATGTCGCCTTCTTTTAATTTGCCCACCAGGGGATGGATCAACAGCCCATCGCAGAGTTCCAGTGCGATTTTTGTGCAGTATTCGTGACTGCGATGAATGGGATTGCGCGTTTGAAACGCCGCGATGGTTTGCCAGCCGTGCGCCTGAAACAGCGCCCGGGTTTCCGCCGGCCGAGCGAACTGCGCACCATACCATTGCGGATACGGACCCTCGCTCAGCGCGGTGATGGGACCGCCGAGCAGCACCTCCTGCTGATCGAACAGTTTGGCCACCCCCGGATGCGCTGCGTCTGTCGTGCGAAAGACCTGTTTGGCTTCAAGGGTTTTGTCATAGCGGTATTTATCCTCGACCGCCATGGTGGCGATCAACTCACCACTCTCATCATCCACCAGAGCGACGCGGTCGCCCAGGGCCAGTCCGTTCGCCTGCTGCTGCGACACCGCCAGGGTGATGGGGATCGGCCAGAGCGTTCCGTCGGCAAGGTGCATGGATTGCAGAACGGAATGGTAATCATGCTGACGCATAAAGCCGTCCAGAGGACTAAACGCGCCGATGGCCATCATGATGAGATCAGAGGTCTCTCGGGAGGTCGTGCGGATGACCGGCAGGGCGCCGGCACGAGCCAGCTCCTGCTGCAAGGCGACGCCGGCTAACAATCGGGGCTGCAGTGCGCCTCCGTGTGGGGGTACAAGGTGTTCTTTCATTTAGGTTCTATTCCTGTTTTAGTTTTAGTGCGGGCTAGAAATAACCGAGTGATTTCAGTCGGGCTCGAATCGCCTCGATCTCTTGCGGCGACAGCGCGGTCTGATTGTTCGGGCCGGCGGCTGTTGTTGTCTGATTGGAAATCAGATCGCGCAGAACAAAAACGATAAAATCGGTCACAGAGTTGAAACCGCTGTCGCTGACTATGTGCGAAAGATGATTGTAAAGCGGCCGAGGGATTTTGATAGTCACTTTACTTTCAGCGATTTTTTTTGCTTTTGGGCTCATATAGCACTCCGATTAGAGCTTAAATATAGGCTGATTCTGCTTTAATGTCAAGGTGATTGTTCGCCGTCAGGGACCCGGGCGATGAACAAGGTGGAGCGGTTAACCGAGTTATGGGCGTGCGGTGAAAAGATTCTCTGGCATTTTAGAAAAAATTATTTTAATATAAAAGAAACTTTGGCATAGGCTCTTTTATGAAGAGGTGCACGTGGCTAAAAAGAAGAACGTCAAATCAGCGGAGAGCAAACCGGCGCCGGTGGAAAAAGAGACCTGGATCACTCGACATCCGGTCGTCAGTCTGATGATTCTCAGTTTTACGTTACTGCTCCTTTTTTTTAGTCCGCTGATGTTCGGCGGCAAGGCGGTGATGGCGCCGGACGCCCTGAGCTCCGGAGCGTTAACGCCGTTTGTTCAGGATGCGCAACAGCGCGGCATAACGCCATTATGGATTCCGTACCTCTTTGGCGGCATGCCCTCTTTTGGCAGCCTGTTGAGTGCGCCGGGGATCAATCCCCTTGATGATTTTTTCCGCGCGGTCTTGAACGCCGTTCAGGCGCCGGCCTTCACCTTTATTCTGCTCAACTATCTTCTGCTGGCCCTGTTGTTGTACGTGCTGTTGCGCGACGGCAAGGTGGCTCCGGCCGCCGCCCTGTTCTGCAGCGTGGCGCTCATGTTCATGCCGCAGTTTGTCGCGTTCACCACCTATGGCCATAACACCAAATTTCTCGCCTTGGTGCTGATCCCGATGATCCTCTGGCTGGTGCGTCGAATGCTGGAGGACAAGAGTTTACTCTATTTCTGTCTGGCGGCGTTGGCCATCGGCTTTCAAATGGTGCGCGCACACATTCAGGTCACCTATTACACATTTATCGCGATATTCATCTATTATCTGTTTCATGAAATCGCCGAATATCGGGAAAAAAAGCAGATCAAGCCGGTGCTGTTATCGACCGCGCTGCTGGCCGGCGCGGTGTTGGCCGGACTTTTGCTCTCCGCCAAATTGTATGTATCGGTGTTGGATTATCAGCGCTTTTCTATCCGCGGCGGCGGCCTCGGCGGCGGCGGCCTTGACTACGGCTATGCCTCCGGCTGGTCTTTTCATCCGCTGGAGATGATTACGTTTTTCATTCCGGCGTTTATGGGATTCGGCGGCGACACCTACTGGGGCAAGATGCCGTTCACCGACTATCCGCTTTATTTCAGCGTGATCGTGATGCTTCTGGCCGGCGTTGCCTTTATCCTTCGCCGCAAACGCATGACCTGGTTCATGGGCATCGTCGTCCTGTTCTCTCTGCTGGTCTCCTTCGGCAATCATCTGCCCCTTCTCTATGGCCCGCTGTTCAAAGTCCTGCCGTTTTTCGACCGGTTTCGTGTTCCCAGCATGATTCATATTCTGCTCGACATTGGCATGGTGGTGCTGGCCGGGTACGGTCTTCAGGGGATTTTCGATTTCCGCGCCAGCGGTCAAAAGCAGGCGGAGGCGGGAAAAAGATTGTTCCGCTATCTGAACGGTTTTTGCGCGTTCGTGGGTTTATTGTTGGTGTTTTTAGTCTTTAGCAAGTCAGTTTATTTGAACATGGCTGGCAGCGGACAGATGCCTTTGAACGAAGCGCAGCGAATGCTGGCGTACAATAAATCCGTACTCGATGGATTCAAGTCGGTCGCTCTGGTGTTGGTGACGGTATTTTTGATTCGCGGTTTTCTCAAAGGCAGGCTCTCCACTCTGGGCTTGAGTGCGATATTGTTGATCCTGGTTGTGGTGGACTTGTGGATGGTGGACAGCAAGATCGTTCAGCCTCGGCCGGCAACCGAAAAGGTCGATTATTTTAAAAACACAGCGGCAGTGGATTTCATTAAAAAAGACACCGGCGTCTTTCGCGTGTTTCCGGTTCTGGATGAAAAATCCGGCAACTGGTATGCGTTCCACTTTATTCAGAACATTATCGGTTATTCACCCGCCAAGCTGCGCATCTATCAGGAGTTTCTCGAGGAGACCGGCTTTAACAGCCAGGACCGCTATGGCTTGAACGGATTCATCTCCAAGTACTGGCGGATCGTCACGCGCGATGGCCAGCTGACCCCGCAGGCGGTGCCGATTGATCAGCTCGGGCGGGAGCGGCTACAGTTCGAATCAGGCATGCTCGACATGCTGAACGTCAAATATCTGATCGTCAACCATCTGACCCTTCCGGATCCGCGCTACAAAATGGTCTATACGCCGTCGCCGTGGATCTATGAAAACACCACCGTCTTGCCGCGGGCGTTTTTTGTCGATTCGACGATCACGTTGACCGGCCGCAAGGCGATCTTTGATTATATGCGCAGCGGCCGCTTTGATCCGCACCGGATCGCCATTCTCGAGGAAAAACCGGCGGCTCCGATCGTCGCTGGCGCCGGCAACACGGTGCAGCTGACTTCTTTCGACATTCATGAGATTCGTTTGTCGGCCAAGGTGATGCAGACGGCCCTGATGGTGTTGAGCGAAATATATTATCCGGCGGGCTGGAAGGCCTATGTGGATGGCCGGGAGACCAAGATCTACAAAACCAACTATATCCTCCGTTCCGTTCAACTGCCGCCCGGGGAGCACGAGATCGTTTTCAAGTTTGCGCCGGCCTCCTACCGTCTGGGCGCATGGATCAGCGTCACGACGCTGTTGCTGCTGTTGGGCTTGCTCGCCGTACAGCTGTTCCTGCGGCGGGAAAAGCTGTGGCGAAGAGCGCGGACGGCGTAGGGAAAAAACGCCATGTCGCTGCGACAGACCATTTATATGTTGTCCGGAACCCTGCGGCGGCTTTTTTTCGTCGTGCTGCTGGCTTGCGTGCTAGGCACCATCTATTACACCCAGCGGCTGGTCAACGAGCTGCGCAAAGAATCACGGCAAATTGTTGAATTTTATTCACAAACCTATCAGCTCATCGTGCAGACGGAAAACATGGAAGTGCTGGATTGGTTCTTGGCCAACAATATCCTGCAAAAGATGGATTTTCCGCTGATCATGATCGACAACCATGGCAACATCTCTTCCTGGCGCGGCATCGGCGTGCCGGAAGAGGACCGCTCTCCCCAGGCCATGGAAAAAGCGAAAAAGATTTTTGCCAAGATCAAGGATCAGAACGAGCCGGTGCGCTATATGTACAATGGCGAGGTGTTCCAGTCCATTTATTACGGCGATTCCCGTCTGATCACGCGACTGGAGTTGTTGCCTTACCTGACGTTCAGCGGCACCGGATTGTTGATTTTGATCGCCTTTATCGGTTTCAACAACATCAAGAAGAGTGAACAACGATTCATTTGGGTGGGGATGGCGAAAGAGACGGCCCATCAACTGGGCACGCCGATCTCGTCGCTGCTGGGGTGGCTGGAATTAATGAAAACCGGCGACATGTCGCCGGACAAGATCAACCGGCTGGCTCAGGATATGGAGATGGATGTGCGCCGCCTGGAGAAAATCGCAGCGCGGTTTTCCAAGATCGGATCCGCCACCAACCTGGAAAAGCAGGACGTGCATCAGGTGCTGCGCGAAGTGGCGGCCTATTTCCGCAAACGGCTTCCGCAGGCCGGCCGCGAGATCCGTCTGGTGGAGGATTATGGGGACCTGCCCCTGGTGCGGCTCAACCGCGAGCTGTTCGAATGGGCTGTCGAAAACTTGATTAAAAACGCCATCGATGCGGTGCAGGGGAAAAACGGCGTTATTGAGATCGTCACCGGCCGGTTGGCGGACAGCAAGCGAGTGTTCATCGAAATCCGCGATAACGGCTGCGGCATCACCGCCAAGCGGCGCGATGATGTCTTTAAGGCGGGGTACAGCACTAAAAAGCGCGGCTGGGGCCTGGGGCTCAACTTTGGCAAACGCATCATCGAAGAGTATCACGGCGGCAAGTTGTACATCAAGGAATCGCATGCTGGCAGGGGAACGGTTATGCGGATTGTGCTATGAAAACGAAAAGTTTGCAGGGACGCGTGGCCCTGGTAACCGGCAGCTCGCGCGGTCTGGGGCGTCATCTGGCCCTAGCCCTGGCTGGCCAGGGGGCGGACGTGTTCATTCACGGCCGGCGGAACAGTCCTGCGGGGGAACAAGCGGTGGCGGAAGTGCGCGCCAAGGGCGTACGCAGCCGGCTGGTGACGGGGGACGTCCGTCAGTGGCATCAAGTGCGCGAGCTTATGTCTACAGTGGTGGCTGAATACGGTCGGTTGGATATTTTGATCAACAATGTCGGCGATTTTCTTTTCAAGCCCCTGTTACGCCTCACCGTGGAGGAGTGGCGCGACATGATCGACAGCAATCTGCACAGCGCCTTTTATGGCTGCAAGGCGGCGTTGCCGACGATGCTGCAGCAGGGGTGGGGCCGCATCATCAACGTCGGCGTGGCCAACGCGGATCGCATACACGCCTATGCCGGCGCAGCGGCCTACGCCATCGCCAAGAGCGGTGTACAGATACTGACCCGGTCGTTGGCCGTGGAAGTGGCGGCTCAGGGCGTCACGGTGAACATGGTGTCCCCCGGCCTGATGGATGACAGCTCCCTGAACGACGAGGCGAGGGAGCGCCAGATTCATGCAGTGCCTATGCAGCGTTTGGGAGTCGCCACGGACCTGGTCGGCGCTGTGCTCTTTCTCGTGAGCGAGGAAGCGGAGTATATCACCGGTGCGAATATTACGGTGAGCGGCGGATGGGGGCTGTAGCCGCGTCTTATCGTTGAATGGCCTCCTCGTGATCCGGATAGCGATTGGGTTTTGTCTTTTTTACGGCGCTCCCTGTTTCAGGGGCGTCGTTTTTTTTATTCCCGCCGTTCTTCCCACTGTGAGCGGCTGCTTGGCCGTTGTTCAGACGCATTTTCAAGCCGCTGTCCGATATCCAGACGAAGACGGTTTCTCGATAATTGGGCAAGACCGCCTCTGAACTGACGGATTTCACCCGCACCAGTCCCAGGGCTTTGCAGATGGATGACAACGTGCGCCACAGAGCGTTCTGGTCGTCCTTGATCAGTGTATAGCTGTTGGCGCGTGCGCCGGCGTTGGTCTTGGTGACATACTGGCCGAGGATATGAGTGGACCGGTACATTTTTTTCAAGCCAAAAGCGGACAGCCAGCGATGCCAGTGAAGGATCTCTCCCTTCAGCAGCCAGCGCTGGCCTTTGATGACATAGTTGCCGGTGTGGGTCGACTCGCCTTTTTCGATAAAGGTCACTGCCAGTTTGAAATCGCCGAGATGAGCTTCCGCCTGTTGCGCAGTGATTTTCGCGATGGGTTCATCGGTGGAAAAGGGCGTGTACAGCACCAGATAGCGAAAAACGACAAATAGAAAAATTCCGGCGGTCAAAAGGATCAATAGGGTCAGGCAGCCCAGGGAGGGCTTGCCGTCTTTTTTTTTGCTCATTGAAAGTTTGAGCTTTCGTAAAAACCCGGCCACCGCGAGGCAGAAATAGGCGGCAAAAATCGTGATCACCAGCAGAAGCAGATAGACGGTCCAGGTGTTCATATGTCCGAGGGTTTCTTGCATGGATTGATCCTGTGTTTAGGTGGTGTCCAACGCGGGGCCGGATCACCGCGCTCCTGCGAGTTTTTCTTTCACCGCGGCAAAGAGCAGCGGGATCAGGATCTCATGGTGACCGATCAGTTCAAAGTACCGGCCGCCGGTGGCGGTTGGGCGTTGCAGCACGTTGACGCGCGGCCGGTAATGGGAGATCATATCGAACGCGGCTGTGGCGAACCCATGGGCCGGGTGGCCCAGGTTGCGCGCTACGGTCAACGCTTTTAAAAAGACTTCGGGCAGAATGACGGCTGAGCCGAACAGCAGCACCACGGAGCCGGGTTGCAGCTGGCACAGTTGCCCGGCCAATATTTTAAAGTCCGTATAGCTGGTTAGTCCGATCGCTGCGCCGTCTGCATTGGGGTGCTGATGGACGATGTCGGTGCCCAGCGCCACATGGACCGTGATCGGACAGTGGTGGTGCACGGCGCCGGCCAGCAGACTGAACGCTTGGTACGGCGGGGCGTCCGCCAGAATGCGCTCTCCCAGCAACTCGCCGTATCCTTTGCCGGAGGCTGCGCCGCGATGGATGGTCTCATTGATGATGACGCCGGTTTCGCGGGCCATGCCGAAAAGCCCGTTTTGCAGCCCTTCAGCCACATCCTCTGAGGTGGCGCCAAAGTAGGCAAGCTCCACATCATGGATGCTGCCGGCGCCGTTGAGCGCCAGTCCGGTGATAAGTCCGTTTTGCACCGCATCAAGCAGAACCGGATTCAGCCCCACCTTGATCACATGTGCGCCCATGAGTACAATGACCGGCTTTTGCTGCCGTCGCGCCTCGACGATGAGATCCGCCAGCAAAAGGAGATCGCCGGCCTTGAGCTGTTTGGGCAGATGGTCGATAAATTCCAGAAAGGAAGAGCCTGCGGCATGAGGGAGTGCGAACGTCGTCGGCGTGACTTTGCTCGATCGTTCTTGGATGGAATAAGTCTTGATATTGGCGAGATCCAGTGGGCTTGTGTTTTTCATCGCACGCTCTGTAAAAAATGACCGGCTTGAGAACGATCAGTGGTTGATCTTTTTTAATTCCATGGTAATGGCGCCGAAAGATATCTTGCTTTTGATTTTGACCGGGATTCGGCGGGCGTCATGGCTCAACCAGATCCACATTTTTCCTTTTTGTTCAATGATGCTTCCGGCCCGCAATCCGGGTTCGATCAGAAAACAGTAAAACTTGCCCGCAGGCACCTTGACCCCTTCCATTTTTTTCACCTGCACGTTCAGCGGATAATACTTTTTATCTTCATAGTTGTCGATGGCAAAAACCGTTTGGGGCTGCAGATCCAGCGTGCGCAGATAATAGAGGATGGAAAGCACATCTTGGGTGTAAGGTGCGATCTTGATGGTGTCCCCGCCGCTGTAGGCCCAGCCGCCGACTGGATCAAAGCGAGCACTGCGGTTCGCTCGGTATTTACCTTCGTGGATGCGCTTTTCATACCGCCAAGGGAACAGGCCGAGAACGTCCAGATAGGACTCGACGCGGTCTTCTACGTGGAAAAATTTTGAAAAAAAAGGGCTGGTTTTGATTTCGGAGATGAGATGATAACAGTCGCGCGATTGATAAGAGACAAGTTGTGGAATGTGCATGCGAGCTTCGCCGGCAGAGACCCTGCCGAATCGGACCTCATATACCAGATCCTCGCCCACGCTGAATGCAGAGTTTTCGATCGAACGGTATTCGTTTGGTCGAAAAGCCGCTGTTTCGTTTTGGCTGAATGCCCGAACGACTAAAAAAAACATCGAGCACAGGCTGTATTTTCTAAAGGTCACCTGCGGACTCCTTCCTGACGAAGGCAGCGGCTGGGAAGGTCGGCTGGGCCAGCTTTTTTTGCGCCAGAGCGAAAACCTGATCCACAGAGATCAGCTCCATACAATCCAGATAGCGGCACCCTTCCTTCTGGCAGTTCGTGCAGTAGGATACCTCGGGCATCAACACCGAATCCGCGCGATGATAGGGACCCCATCGATCAGGAGAACAGGCGGCAATCGGACAATAAAGGCCGATCACCTCGGCGCCCATGGCAACCGCCAGGTGGAGGGGACCGGTGCTGTTGCTGATCAACAGGCGGGCGTGTTTCAGCAGCACCGCCAATTCTTTGATCGGCAGTTTTCCGTCGACCCGGATCACCGAGGACTCGATGCCGGCTGTGACCCGGTCGATCAGCGGCCGTTCGCTCGCCGTGCCGGTGACCAGGACCGGGAGGTTCAGCTCTCGGTGCAGCCGGGTGATCAGCTGATGGTATGAGTCAGCCGGCCAATTGAGCGCCGATCCTCCGCTGCCCGGGTGCACTACGATGTAGGGCGATTGGATCGACAGGCCAAAGCGGTGGAGCCTCTGGCTGACGCGCTGGTAGGCCTCTGCTGTAAGGGTAAAATTGAAATGCACGTCATCCAGACGGGCTCCAGCGGCTTCTGCCAGCTGCAGATTGAGTTCCAGCTCGTGCATTCCGCTGTTTTTACGGTGCTGGTACACTCGGCGGTTGAACAGAAAAGAGTAGGCGCGGTAGCCGGTGCCGATGCGCAGCGGAATGCCGGCCAGCCTGCCGGCCAGAGCCAGGCGGCCGGTGGGATGCAGGAGCACCATGGTGTCGAAGCGGTGTCCGCGGAGCGTTTTGACCAGAGAGAACAGACTTTGTTCTTTCGGATCGTCGAGTATAACAAGATCGACGTCGCTGTGTCCGTCCACCAGGTCGGCCGTATAGCGGTTCAGCAGCATGGCGACGAAACTGCCGGGGAACGTGCGTTTAAAAGCCGTTGAGACCGGGGTGGAGAGAATCACGTCGCCAAGTCGGTCGGTGCGAACGAGGAGAATGCGCTGTGGAACACGGGGATTTGTTTTTTTCTTGTCGGTCTTCATGCGTCACCAGGGTGGAGGACCATCAAACCGCATCCAATACGGTATTAATTTCCAACTTGCTGACCGCGCCCTGGCGTATGATTTTGACCGGCGTTTTGGTCACGTCTACGATTGTAGAGGGGATTGTGCCCGGCGTTCTGCCGCCGTCGATGATCAAGTCCAGCTTTTTATCGAACAGGGCGAGGACTTCGCCAGCGGTGTCTGCCGGCGTCTGCTGGTTGAGGTTGGCGCTGGTGGACACGATAGGAAAGCCGCACCCCTTGAGAAGCGCCAAGCAGATGCGGCAATCGGGTATGCGCACTGCGATGGTTTTAGAGCGGCGAAATTCCGACCGCTGTAGATGCGGCGCTGATTTAAAAATAATGGTCAACGGCCCAGGCCAGAAATTTTCCATCAACCGTTCCGCGCTTTCTGGGATTTCGGCGACCACGTCCCGGACCTGCAGCGGATCCGCGACGATGAGGATAAAGGCCTTGTCGTGTCGGCGTTTTTTCATGGCGTAGATGCGATCGACCGCCTCCTGATGAAAAAAATTGCAGCCGATGCCGTAAACGGTCTCCGTCGGATAGCCGATGACGCCGCCGTTTTTGAGCACACGTACCGCTCGACCCACGAGATCTTCCTGGGGTTTAACCGGATCGATTTTGAGTATTTCTGTTATGGCGTTCATCTCTTGTTTATCATTTTTTGTAGCTGGTCATAAACCATGGTAACCGTTATCCCCTCTAGACAGGCGTGGGTTTTGATCGGGCATCGCTGGCTGCCGTGGGTGGTGCAGGGGCGACAATCGAGCGGCTTTTCCAGGACCACCGACTCTCGGCTGTAGGGACCAAAGCCAAAAGCAGGCACAGTGGGTCCAAAGAGCGCCAGAGTCAGGGTGGCTGTGGCTGACGCCAAATGCATGGGTGCGCTGTCGTTGGTGACCAGGATTCTGCAGCGCCGCAGCAGTTCCGCCGAAGCCCGCAAAGACAACTGCCCTGAAGCATCCACTACCTGCGGCGGAAGGTCCTCAGCGATGCGCTGGCAGAGCGGGCGATCCTCCTCGCCGCCGACGAGGAACACGGTACATTGGTCCGCAATCAATCGTGCGGCCAGGTCCCGATAATGGCTCTCTGGCCAGCGTTTGGTGGGCCAGACAGATCCGGGCGCCAGGGCCACCCAGCAGGCGTTTTTCTGCGCCTTGGCCGTAAGGCGATCCACAGCCGTCCGGTTTTCTTCATCCGGATATATTTCCGGCGGCTGAGCATCAGCATGAATGCCGAGCGCAGAGAGCAGGCTTAGGTTTCGCACGGTTTCATGCTGATTCGTGTCGTACCGGCAGCGGTGGGTGTACCACCATGCGCCGCTGTTTTTGTCAAAGCCGATGCGTGTCGGAGCTCCGCTGCTGTGCACCAACAGCGCAGTGCGCCATGAACGATGCGGCGCCAGCACCACATGGTATTGGCTGTGCTTGAGCTGCTGCATCAGTCTGATCAGGCCGGCCAGCCCTTTTTGGCTGTCATGTTTATCATAAGCGATGAGGCGATTCACATGCGGATTGTTCCGCAGCACATCCCCGGCTGCCGGAGTTGTCAAGCACTCGATCCACGCTTGGGGAAAGCGCTGTTTCAATGCGCTGAACAGCGGAGTCACCAGGATCACATCGCCGATAAACGCGGTTTGGATGACCAGGATTTTGGGCTGGTCAGGCATCGGGCTTGGTCTTCCAGCGTCGGTGCATCCAAAACCAGTGATCAGGCCATCGTCGGACGTACTTTTCCAGGAGCTGAACATGACGTTGCGTCAGGATGCGGATGTTCTCCTCCGTTACGCCGTTCAGATCCGAGTGATCAATAGTCTCCAAGTAGATTGTGTGCGTGCCGTCCGGCTGGCGAACCGCAGCTCCGAAATGCATCGGCACGCCGGTTTTTAACGCCAAAATGGCAGCCCCTTTGGCGGTGGAGGCGGGTCGGCCCAAAAAATTGATGAAAACGCCCTCCCGGTGAGCGTCCTGATCTCCGAGAACAGCGACAAATTTTTTTTCTCTCAACGCCTTGACAAATCCGCGCACTGCGATTCCCAACGGAAAGGTTTCAATGTTTTTTTTCGTCCGCGCTCGAGCGATATAATGATCCACCAGTGGATTGCGCTGTTCTTTGACAAGCGCGCTCATCGGAATACCTGCGTCGGTGATCGCGGCTGCCATCAATTCCCAGTTGCCAAAGTGGCCGCTCATGCAGATCGCGCCGCCAGGCGATTTTTTGGCGGACTCGATAAATCCCGGCGGTTCAAAGCGCACCCGCTGTCTCAAAGCTTCGCCAGAGGTGTTCGGCAGTATAATAAACTCGATGATCGTTTGGCCGAACTGAACGAACGTGTTACGTGCGAGGCAATACCGGGCCTGCTCAGACTGTTCTGGAAAGGCGTGGCGTAGATTTTCCAGCACCACTTTTTTACGGATGGGTACGATATAAAAACAGAAATAGCCCAAACCCCGTCCGAACGCCAGGGCCCACTTCCACGGCAGCAGGTTGATCATCCCAGAGACGAGGAGGATAAGCAAGTATTCTAAATAGTTTTGCAGTTTCTTCATTACCGGAATTTACGCATCCGGATCGTTATTTTCAATAAAAGTTTCACCCGTTGCGCTCCTGGGACCGGATTCCTCCGGTGTTGCGTCGCTGGCGGAGGGGGATGCCTCCAGAGGCGCCTCCCACTCTTGAACCGTCCGCTGATTGCGCCGGCGGATCCAGAGAAAGGCTGCGGCTGCGAGCAGAAGGATGAAAAGCCAGAGGAAGGTATCCCATTCGGCGAGCCAGTGATAGGAATAGCGGTCTTGGATGTACTGCTGCCATTCCAGCTCAAAGGCGGAAAAGGGGCTTCCCGTGGCCTGCACAAAGATCGCCTCCAGGGACTCTCTGCGCTGCAGGCCGTCCAACAGGATCTGCAAGCCGTCCAGATCATACAGGCTGAGGAAATAGGTGACGACCGAATAACTCTCCTGATAGGCCAGCGCGGCTTGACTCGGGTGGAATGAAAGTACCGCATCAATTTGGCCAAGGGGGATCAGGGAGCGGGTTAAAAGGGCTTTGGACAGGGCAAGCGGAAAATCCCAGTCCCGGGGTTCTTCATAAAACAGGGCCAGGCCTTCATCGAGCCAGCGCGGCGCCGGCTGACCCTTGATCCGCTCGTGGAGGAGCAGGTGGACCATCTCGTGAATAAGGGTTTTGCCAAAATCGTTCTCCGGCCGATCCCAGCGCGGTGATTTCATTACCAGCGTACGCATCGTTGGAACGGCATAAGCGCCGCTCCATTTTGGCAATCCGGAAATCAGATAATGGTTATAGTATTCACGGGATGGGGCGACGACGATCACATAAGGGCCGGCGGCCTGCATCGCCAGATCGCGCTGGATGTCGGGCAATTTGGCGTCGAGAAGTCTTGGCATGTCCCTGGCCAGCGCGGAATCCTGCGGCTGAAACTGGATGATCCAGGGCGGCTGGATCTGGGTTTGCAGCGACAGGAACGGGGCGTCATGCCCGCTGGCCGAAACCGGCAGAAAAGCGAAAAGTACAACGCGTACTAGGACTAACATCATAACGGCCACTCGACGTTCCTTGTCAGGACCGGCGCCGAAGAAGATCGGGAGGCCACCGAACCGCACCGTTGAATCAATAATTCTGCGAGGGTTTATGGCTTCTTTTGCGAAAAAAAACGGTGAGCAGCGATTGCCGGTCTTTGGATCGTTTGATGGTTGACTGGGGCGTATCCGTGGGGCGTTCTGCGGCCGCGTCGGCAATGCCAATCAGTCCTTTTTCCAATAGACGCCGGCAGGTAGTCAACGTCTGGCCGGCGGTTTCCAGTTGGTGCAACAAAGAGGCTACAGTCTGAGGGTGCTGAAGATGACGGATCCACCCGGACTCCTGTTCGCTTAATTCCCGAGGTTGCGAATCGGTTGTGGCTGCACATACCGCGGTCTCCAGCGATGGAATCAAAGCGGTCAAAAGCCGGCTTGCCTCCAGCAGTTCAGCGCTCCATTGCAACACCTTCGCGGCCGGGTAGGGAATGGAGCATTCTTCGAGAATTTCGGGCTGCAGTTGCACATGAAATCCGCCGCTGGACTGCAGCAGCAGCTTGATCAGCGCGCTTTCGCCGCGCTCCTTTTCCCAGCGTGCGTCCCAGATCGAACCGTTATTGATTAGGACGTGTCCTGGCTGCGGACCGACGGTTAACTGAATCCGGCCGGTCTTTTTGCCGCGGACCAAAAGCCGCAGCAGGCTGAGCAGGTTGAAATCATCCAACCGGCCGGACAAGGCGCAGTCGGCGTAAAGAGATCCGTCGGCCGATCGCAGCGATTCTTGCAATACGGTATTGATCCGCGCCGCCACTTCTTCTGGATAAAAGGGTTTGAGGATGTAATCATCCACATCCTGGGACATGCTCTTGATCCGTTCATCCAGATCGACTTCGCGGGTCAAGACGATGATGGGCAGGTCTTTGCTCCGCGAGCTTTCCTTTATTTGGCGGAAAAAATCAAAGCCGTCCATATCGGGCAATGTGCGTTCAGAGACTAGCAGCTGGATGTCTTGCTGTTCGCAGCAGGTCAAAGCTTCCGCCGCCGTGTCAGCCACGGTAGCCGAAACATTGTATTCCTTCAGACACTGAACGATTTGTTCCAGCTCCGGTCCAGGTTGATCGACGAGGAGCACCCGGGCGGGGTCGATTCGAGTCGGCGATGCGCCCATTTAAATCGTCAAGCTCCTTGTCAGTCTATTTTTTCTGCTGACGATCCGTTTGCGATAATAGGTTTCAATCAGGCGAAAGATGAAGCGTTTGCAGGTAATAGGATCAAACTCGACATGTGTAGCCAAGAGCTGATCGTCGGGCAAACCCAAGCGATCGCGCCAGTCGTGTTCCGAAAAGCCAGAGGAAATGGACAGCTGCGCCGGGATGATGATTATGGACGGCACGGCCAAGATCCCTTTCAACGCCTGAATAAGGTAGCGTTTATAGTTCCAATCGCCGGGCATGGTATCGATGAGCAGCAGATAGCCGAGCAAGGATCGGGAAAAATATTCGAGCACGCCGGTGAACTCTTTTTCAACTGACAGGCTGAGGATGTTGAGCGAATGTCCGCCCTTGAATTCCGCAGCACCGTAAAGAAGGTTTGACCAATCGGGGTTCTCGTAGGTCTTGATGTACACGCGGTTTGAGGTGAGGCTGGCGACCATTTGCCGACGGACCTCCTCATTGGATCCGAGGACGAGGACATGACCATAGCCGGGGACAAAACGTTCAGCGTTTTGTTCTTTGCTCCGGCGTAAAGGTTGACTGGGGGGCTCGGACGGCGGCGGCGCAAGGTCCCGGGGGGCGGTCGGCTGTTCGGAAGGGAACGCCGGTTCGCCGGGCAGGGCTAAAAGCGCATCGGCCGGATGTTCCTGCTCCAGCATTTCCAGGGTGGGGAACAGCAGTTGACTGTCGTCCTCAACCGGTTCGCGGCCGGCGGGAGGGTTTTGAAAAGCGGGCTGTTTTTCCGCCGCGCTGCGCAGTTCATAAAACAGATCTTTATCATATCCAGAGTCGCTGCGCCATCGGGTTAGGTCCTTGGTCAGCAATTCGCTGATGCCGTCATCGGCAAAGTCATGCTGTACAGCCAATTCGGCCTCCTCCTCCTTATCCTTAGGCTGCTGCTCCGGGGGAGAGCTCTCGAGCTGTTCCTGATCCAGGCTGTTCAACGCATCCTGTTGCAGGCTGGCCACCGTTTCTTCCTCAGCCTCCTCAGGCCAGGTGTCGGCGAGCGATTCTTCGGGTTCCATGGGTGTTGCTTTTAGCTGCAAGGGTCTCTCTGCCGCCGATTCGCCGCGGTCCGCAGCCGCAGACGAGGCCTCTGGTTGCTTTTGGCTGACGCGGAGAAATCCGAGCTGATATAATTTAAGAATTCGGCTGAGAGAGGTTATTTCGTCGTAAGTGCTCTCGTTGATGATCCGGCCGAGCGTTCGTTTGCCGTCAAACAGGGAGATGAAATAGTCCAAGTCTCCGGCTAGGGTTTTTTGCGAAACGATTTTTTTAAAATTGCTGGTAGTGACTAAAACACTGTCGAGCGAAGGAAGTTGCTGTAAAAGTTCTTCGCGCTGTTCCATCCTTTGGGCTCCTTGCGATAAGTGACCCTCCTGCCGTACGGCAACGGTTTCTTCAGCTGGAGTGAAGCGCATGGAGAAGCGGCCCTTTCCCCAAGACATCATTTTATCAAATGCAGCGCCGGACTGCAGGTCGCCGGAAACGGCGTGGACCAGGATGCCGTTTTGGATGTCCATCTGCCCGTTTAGATTGTTATCGTTATAGATCGTCAGTGTGCCGGTTTTCTTTTCATCCTTTAGAATCTGCAAGAGATCGCTGAGACTGAAATCCTGCAGCCGGCCGGAAAAGGAGGGCGTCGGCTGGGCGGTCGATTGCCGCCGTTCCAGGCGATCCAGCACCATCTGAACCCTGGCGGCGATTTCACGCACGTGCACCGGTTTAACGATAAAATCTTTGCCGCCGCGTTTAAAGCTGGTCACCCGATTCCAGACATCGTTTTTTGCTGTGAGAAAAAAGACAGCGGTATCTTTGCAGGGGGCGCTCTGCAGGGCTTCGAGAATTTTCAGACCGTCGATCTGCGCGCCGGACAGATCAGTGAGGATGGCGTCATAGCTTGTTTGTGCAATCAGACGAACGGCCGTTTCGTCGATAGAGGCTTCATCGACCTGATAGCCGGCCTCGGTAAAATGATTTTTAAGAATACGAAGATTTTTGGGATCGCCGTCGACGATCAGCAGTTTGCGATTTTTCATTTCTTCAGACGCCAAATCGGGAGGTGCCGAAACGCATAATTGACCGATACAATGTATTTAAAAATTCATAACCGGTCAAGGGTTTTTCTAAGTAAAACCGTCCTTGCGGAGCGCGGGTCTAATCGATAAACAGATCGACATGAGTAAAACTCTGTACATCGACCAGCCCCCGATCGGTTAATTTCAGCTGCGGAATCACCGATAGGGCCATAAACGATAACGTCATGATGGGGTCCGCCAGAGTCACGCCCAGCGTCCGGCAAGCGGCGACCAGAGAACGGGTGCGGCTGCTGACCTCCTCCAACGGTTTATCGGACATGAGACCGGCGATGGGGAGTTCGAGGGATTCGATCACCCGGCCGTCGTTCACCAGGGCAATGCCGCCGCCCATTTTGTTGATCGTGGTAACCGCTTTGATCACGTCGTTATCGCTGACGCCGATGGCGATGATATTATGGCTGTCGTGGCTGATGGAGGTGGCCAGGGCGCCGTGTTTGAGTTGAAATCCATGCACCAGGCCTTTGCCTATACGGCCGGAAGCCCGGTGACGTTCGACGACGTAGAGACGTAAGAGATCCCGGCTGATGTCAGAGACCACCTGTCCGTCATGAACCGTAGGCTCCATCACCAGGCTGTTGGTGACAATCTGGTCCGGCACGATGCCGATCACGCGGCAGCGTCGGCCGCGGCTGGGGATGATGAATTCGTCGCCTTCCAGCCATTTGATATTCACCGAACTGCGCAGCGTGGCTGGGGGGCGGCTGGCAAGGTCGTACACAGGGACGCCGTCCCGGGCGACCAATCGGCCGTTCTTATACACTCGACGGATAGTGAGGTCGGAAAAATTATCGAACAGCACCAAATCCGCCGTTCTTCCCGGTCCGATCGCCCCCAGCTTGTGCAAGCCAAAGTATTCGGCGGCATTGAGCGTGGCCAGACGGATGGCGGTGATAGGCGACAGGCCTGCGTGAATAGCGGATTTTACCATAAAATTGATGTGCCCTTCGCCGAGGATGTCGTTGGGGTGACGGTCGTCGGTGCAAAAAAAGCAACGCCGCTCATTTTCCGGCTTGATCAGCGGCAGCAGATCGAGCAGGTTCCTGGTCCCCGAACCCTCACGGATCATGACAAACATGCCGCGAGCCAGTTTTTCCCGTGCCTCTTCCACCGTGGTGCACTCGTGGTCCGATTGCACGCCCGCGGCGATGTAGCCGTTCAGATCCCTGCCGGACAGCGCCGGCGCATGGCCGTCGACCCGTTTGTCGGGTACGATTTTAATCTTATCCAGCACATCCGGTTCTGCATTGAGCACGCTGGGATAATTCATGACCTCCGCCAGACCCAGCACCCACTTTTCCCGCAGGAACGGAAAGAGGTCGAAGGCCCGAAGCTCGGAACCGGCCGTCTCCAAAGGAGATGCAGGCACGCACGAAGAGAGCATAAAGAACACATTGAGCGGATTGTATTTGCTGGCTTCCATCATGTAGCGGATCCCCTCGTAGCCAAAGATATTGGCGATTTCGTGAGGATCTGCGATCACCGAAGTCGTGCCCAGGGGCACCACGGCTCTGGCGAATTGCGGCACCTCCACCATCGAGCTTTCGATGTGCACATGGCCGTCGATAAAACCCGGCGACAGATACAGATATTTGAGGTCCGTCTCCTCCTCTCCGGCATAGCCCTTGCCGATGCCGACAATCGTATCCCGATAGATGGCAACATCGGCCTCTTCGATCTCGCCGGAGAAGACATTGATCACCCGGCCGTTCTTTAGCACCAGAGTGGATTTGATCTGCCCGCGTGCAGCTTGGATGATCTCCTTGAGCATGAAAGGATCCTCACAATCCCAGCGGATGTAAAAGGGGATGGGTTTGCTTGAAAATTAGCAAATATCGGTCAACAAGTCAAGGCCAACCCTTAGAGGCCATATATTTGCAGCGCAAGAAAAAAATGCTTGCGTCTTAACCCACTTTTTAATATAATGAACCGGATCATCATTTGATTCATTTTAGAATCATCCTCCTACGCGCTGAAGGGCTTTGACCGACCAGGCAGTGCATCCGCCCTATTGTTGATTTTGTACACACCGGGACCCATTTAGTCAAGCAGTAACAGTTTTCTCTCGAACGAATCAGACCGCATTCTCAGGAGGAGCCGATCCGGTGAATGTACCAACCGTTTGTCCGTTTTGTGGCTGTGGTTGCGGCTTGATATTAGAGGTTGAGCAGAATCGCGTGTGCGCAGCCTTTCCTCAACGATCCCACCCCGTGAGTCGCGGCACGCTTTGTATCAAAGGCTGGAACAGCCACGAGTTCATTCATCATCCGCAGAGACTGACCCATCCCCTGATTAAAAAGAACGGCGTGTTCAAGCAAGCCTCCTGGTCACAGGCGATCGCTTTTGCCGCCCAAGGCCTGCAACGCGTGCAGGAGCGTTATGGCGCCCATGCGTTGGGTGTCGTGGGCTCGGTGAAAAGCACCAATGAAGAACAGTATCTGCTGGCCCGATTCAGTCGTTCGGTTCTGCAGACCGCGAACCTGGACACTGCGATGCGTCTGCACGCCAGTCCAACGGTTCGCGGCCTGTTGCCGCACTGGGGCTATGGCGCCGCAGGCGCTGCAATGACCGACTTGGAATCAGCCAAGGCCATTCTCATTGTAGGCGCCAATCCCAAAGCGCAATCAGCCAATCTCGGATCGTTCATTCTGCAAGCGGCGAAAAGAGGCAGTCGGGTTTTGCTGATAGACAGCCGTGAACAGGATCATTCGCGATTTTACGGCCAGCAGATTCGACCGCGCCCCAACACGTATCTTTTGATATTGCAGGCCATGCTGCAGACTATTATAAGCAACGGGTGGCAGCGGCCGGCGGCTGCTCTGTCGAGCGGATGGAAAGAGAAATTAGCCGCCTACTCCGCTGAGCGCGCCGCCGCGGCAGCCGGAGTTACCGCTCAGGAGATTCGCTCGCTGACGGAAAGCTTCGCCACGGCAGAAACCGCGGTCATCGTCTATGGAGACGGAATAACTCAGCACGCCGACGGCCTGGCCTGTGTGCATGCATTGTGGAATCTAGCGGTGATCACCGGCAACCTGGATAAAGCGGGATGTGGTCTTTTGCCGTTGATGAACAGCAACAATATGCAGGGCAGCATCGATATGGGAATGGCCACGGAACTGTTGCCCGGTCATGCATTTCTCACCGATCGCTCGGCCGCCGATCATTTCAGCCGTATATGGAATTGTTCGTTGCCGGAAGAGCCGGGCAAAACACTGCCAGAGATGGTGCGGCAGGCAGGAACGTCGCTGCGCGCACTGTATGTGGTCGGTGAAAATCTGGCGGCCAGCATGGCCGCCGCCCCGGCGCTGGCACGGTTGGATTTCTTGGTTGTTCAGGATCTGTTTTTGACAGAAACCGCGCAGGCAGCGCACGTCGTTTTACCTGCGTGCAGTTTTGCCGAAAAGGAGGGAACGGTCACCAACCTGGAGCGGCGGGTTCAGCGCATCCGTAAAGCCATCGCCCCATTGGGTGAGAGCAAACCGGATGCGGAGATTATCACGCTGTTGGCGAATAAGCTTGGATCGGCCTGGCCGGACCGCGATGCATTGAGTTGGTTCGGCGAGATGCAAAACGCGCATCCCGCCTATGGACAGCTGGATGTGGAGTCGGTTTCTCATCCCGGGGGAGCGGTGTGGCCCGTGGTCCGCAACGGCAGCCGATATGCCTACGCTCCTATCGAAGCCCCGACGGCGCCGGGAGATGAACCCGATGCCGAGTTTCCCTTTCTCCTAACCATGGGCCCGGGGCGTTTGCATCGCATGACCGGCACCCTCATCCAACATTCCTTCACTCTGGAACGGGAAGAGCCCTTCGGCCTGCTGGAGGTGAACCCGGAGGATGCCAAAGCCCTGAAATGCCGCAGCGGCAGCGCCGTCAGAATCAAAACCCGCCAGGGGGAATGGGTAGGGCAGGCCGCAGTAACGCGTGCCGTGTTAGCCGGAACGCTGCATCTTTCCGTTTTCGACCGCGAAGGGAAAGCGCTCGCTTTGCTCGGAACGCTAATGGATCCCAGGACGAAAATTCCGCTTAAAGTGTGTGCCGCCAGATTGGAGATGGCCTGATGCCGATTATCGAAAAGTGGCTGATCAGCAAAACGCATCTGTTCGAGCGGCTGGAGAGTCTGAGCCGCGAGCAGACCGTCATCGCGCCGGTGCGTCAGAGCGATGGAGAGGTCTCGTTTCAGCCGATCCGTTCTGCCGATGAAATAACGCTGGAGTATGTGAACGAGTTGCATCCGCCAAAACGTTTTTTACAGCCGGTTTTTGAACCTTTGTTCACTTTTAATTTAGGCGGCGCCAGGCCGCAGCTGACCGCCGCGCCTCCTCCCTCACCGCAGATCCTGTTCGGCGTTCGTTCCTGCGATGTGCAGGGATTCCGGCATATGGATGGATTTTTCAGCGGCGCGTTTAAGGATGATCTCTATTGGCAACGGCGGAATCAAACAACGGTGATCAGCATGGCCTGTCTGCAGCCGGCGGACACCTGTTTCTGCATCTGCTGCAACGGAGGGCCATACCTGTCCGACGGCTTTGATTTGCAACTCACCGACCTAGGAGAACTGTTTTTAGCCGAAGTGGGCTCCAGCAAGGGCGCCGCCATCGTGCAGACCTGCGACCGGCAATCGGCCGGCGACAAAGAGGAGCGGCATAGGCAGGCGCTCATGCAGGCCTGCGATGAAAAAATGATCCCCACCGCGTACCTCGCCAAAGCGGTGATCGCCATCACCAATCAGCGGGTGGATGAGAAACTATGGGAAGAGATGGGGCTGGAGTGTTTTAGCTGCGGCGGCTGCACCCATGTCTGTCCCTGCTGCACCTGTTTTGAGGTGCTCGACCACAGAGAGACCGAGAAAACCGGCCTGCGCTTCCGCTGCTGGGACTCTTGTCAGTATGCGGGTTTCACCCGGGAGGCGTCGGGACACAATCCGCGCGCTCAAAGCAAAGAGCGGGTCAAGCGGCGCTTTTATCATAAATTGAGTTTCGCCTATATCCAAGCGGACGGTCATCCCGGCTGCGTTGGCTGCGGGCGATGTATTACCGTGTGTCAGGCTTTCGGGTTGCTGGATATGGCGGCGGTGGTGAAAAGGATCCGACGCGAAGGCCAGATGGTGGCGGAATAGACTCCAGCTCATGGCCCGCTTTCCGCCGGCCAGTTTGATTTGAGGGCGATTTGGAATTCTAATCCCAGACAGATGAACGGTATGCAAAAACTCTATCTTCCTCAGCTTGCCGTGATCGATCAGATCGTCGATGAAACGGCGGACACCAAAACGTTCACCATGCACTTTGACAATCCGCACTACAACGCCGAGTTCCGCTATTTATCCGGTCAGTTTGTGGAAGCGTCGGTGCTAGGCGTCGGCGAAGCGCCGTTTGGCTTCTGCTCCAACCCCAACCGCACCGGAACGTTCGCCGTCACTGTGCGCGCCATCGGCCGGGTGACCCGTGCCATGCACGCCATGCATCCCGGCGATCTATTGGGAATACGGGCGCCGTTGGGCAACCACTTTCCCCTGCAGGAAGTCCAGGGCTATGATATTCTTTTCGTCGCCGGCGGCATCGGATTGCCGCCGCTCAGATCACTCATTGAACCCATGCTGGACATGCGCGAAAAATTCGGCCGTTTCACCATTCTCTACGGCGCACGCACGCCGGCGGACCGGGTCTATAAAACGCGGCTGGAGGAATGGGCGCAGCGCAAAGATCTGACGCTGCTGCAGACCGTGGATGTGCCGGATGAAACCTGGAATGGTCCGGTGGGCGTGGTTACCACTCTGTTTGAACGAACGCACATCGATCCAGCCGCAACCGTGGCGTTTACCTGCGGGCCGCCGGTGATGATCCGTTTCGTGATTCAGGACTTGTTGGCCATGGGATTTCCTGAGGATCATATCATCTCCACATTGGAACGCTATATGAAGTGCGGAGTGGGCAAATGCGGCCACTGCGCCATCGGCCATAAATACATCTGTGTGGATGGGCCGGTTTTTTCCTGGCGGCAGATTAAAAAGCTGCCGGAGCGATAAGCAGCTGACGCAGGACGAACAAGAGAGGCTATGAGCGGTCTGTTGAGGCAAGAACTGCAGAGGCTGTTGGCCGGCAAAAAAACGGTGGTGTTAGGGATCGGCCGCGAGGGATGCGGCGACGATGCCGTTGGCCCGCTGCTGGCGCAGCGGCTCGGCCGCGGCGATCGGGTGACCGCCTTGGTGGCTGAGGAACTGCCGGAAAACTATACGGAACCCATCAGGCGCCTGGCGCCGCAGACGATTCTGTTGGTCGATGCGGTGGATTTTAACGGCTTTGCCGGCCAGGTGGTGCTGCTGCGCGAGGAAGAGTTGACCGCGGTCTCCTGCTCAGCGCATCATGCCTCCCTGCGGCCGCTCATGCGCTATTTGTCGTTGACCACCGGCGCCCAGATCAGGTTGCTGGGCGTACAACCCGACGCCTGCAGGCCGCAAACCGCTTTGAGCCAGCCGGTTTCGGAAACGCTGTCCGTGTTGCACTCCTTGCTGTCGCATGGTGAGACCGAAGAGGAAACGTCTAGATGGACACCCTGATCATCCTGCTGTTTGTGATACCCCTTATGGGCGTCGTGCTTGCAGCCTTTGGCCGTTCTTCCCAGGCTGACCGTTTGGCGCTGCCAGCCATCTCTGCGACGCTGATAGTGTTGCTGTTGCTGCTTGCGACGGCCGATCTGGCTACGCCGGTTGTGCGCGTGGCGATTTCCTGGAATTGGCTGCAGGATATGCAGCCGCCGCTGAGCTTTGGATATCAGTTGGATCCATTGAGTTGGTTGTTGTTGACCGTCGTTGTGGTGCTGGGTTTTCTGGTTTTTATTTTTTCCAGGACCTATCTCAGCGATCAAAACAAAGAACACCCGGATGCTGAGGGAAAAGCGCGCCATCATGCTTGGTTGATGCTGTTTGTGGTCGCCATGATCGGTGTGGCGGTGTCGCCCAATCTACTGCAGCTGTTTTTCTTTTGGGAGACGACGACGCTCTGCTCGTGGGCGCTCATCTCTCACTACCGGAATGCCGAGTCCCTGCGCGCCGGCTTTAAAGCGCTGTTGATGACGTTCGGCGGCGGTATCTTTTTTGCTCTGGGTCTGGTTTTGCTTTTTGCGCAAACGCGCAGCTTTGAATTCTCCGCCCTGCGCGATTTGCCGCAAACGTGGCGGTTTTGGGTTTTCGGCTGCTTTGCAGTGGCCGCCTGGGCCAAATCCGCTCAAGTGCCGTTCTTCACCTGGCTGCCCGATGCCATGGCCGCGCCTACGACCGTGTCCATGTATCTGCATGCAGCGGCGATGGTCAAAGCCGGCGTGTTTCTGATCGCCCGCCTCACCCTGGCGAATCAGGAGCTGTCTTTCGGCGCGGGCGTCCTGCTGGCTGTTATGGCGGTGGTCACGATGATCACCGCGCTGTTGCTGTTTTTCTACCAAAACGATTTAAAGAGGTTGCTGGCCTATTCCACGATCGCCCATCTCTCCTACGTATTGTTTGGTTTGGGCCTCGGGGTTATGGGCAGCGGTCTTGGCTGGTATGCCGGCGTCATGCATATCATGAACCACAGCGCGGCCAAAGGGCTGCTGTTTCTCTGTGTCGGCGCGGTTTCCTATAAAGCGGGAACGCGTCAAATCAGCGAACTGAGTGGATTGGCCCGAACCGCGCCGTTGATCGCCGGTGCGTTTTTTGTCGGCATGCTGGCGCTTCTCGGCGTGCCGCCGTTTTCCTGCTTTTACAGCAAATTTTATCTGCTCACCGCTGCGGTGAATCTGGGCGGTGTGGCGGGTTTCACTTTACTTATACCATTTATCCTGGAGATGGTCGTCGCGTTCGCCTGGTTTCTGCATATCGGACACAAGGTGTTTTTCGGCCCAGTCTCAGAGTCGGCCGGCCGGGCAGCCAATCCGCCCCTGTCCATGAGCGTGGTACTGATCCTGTTAATGCTGCTCACCCTGGCTGCCCCCTATTTTGCGTTGCACCTGATGCGCTGTATCGGCATGTAATCTTAACCGGCGCTGGAAGAGGAGTGTCGCCCTATGACTGGTTTTTTTATCGCTCTGATGTTCTATTTAACCGGCGCTGTGTTAGCTTGGCTCTTCAGCAGCAAACGCCGATGGGTGGGCTCCATCACTTTAGCGGCCCATCTGCTGGCCGCCCTGTCCCTGGCGGACGTGGTCATAGCAGCTTTTCGTCGCGGCACGGTGACGATGGAATACCCGCTGTGGACCATCGCGGGAATTCATGCTGAACTTTTTTTCAAAATAGATCCGCTCAGCGCGCTGTTTCTCGCCATCATCGCTCTGGTCGCCATTTTGGTGCCGCTGTACGGCCGCGGCTATATGAAAATGCCGGAATATGATGAGTACAATCTGGCTGGTTTTTACCCGGTTCTCTCGCTTTTTTTTGTCGGAGTCTGTTGCGTGGTGGCGGCGGCTGACTTGTTTTTCTTTTTTATTTTTTGGGAGATCATGACCCTATGCTCCTATGGGCTGGTGGTCTTTGAGAAAAAAGACCGGGAAAAAGGCCGGGCTGGATTGAAATATTTCATCATCACCCACATCGCCACGGCGCTGATGTTTATAGCAGCCATGATCCTTTATCGCGAGAGCGGTTCTTTTTCCTTTCAAGGTCAGAGCGATGCCATGACCTCCCTCTTGGCCACGCGGCCGTATTTATTACACCTGGTGTTGTTGTTTTTCTTTATCGGCTTTGCGACAAAAGCAGGCATTCTTCCCATGGGCGATTGGTTGCCGGGCGCCTATGCAGCCGCCCCCACGCCGGCCACCGCTGCATTCGCCGGCAGTATGACCAAACTCGGCGTGTATGGCATTTTGCGTATTTTTGTCGACTTGCTGCCCATCAGCGCTTCCACGCAGATTTGGGGCGCCATCATAGCCGTGTTCGGCACGATCTCTATTTTTATCGGCACGCTGACTGCGCTGGTTCAGGACGACGGTAAAAAACTCCTTTCCTTTCATGTCATCGGACAGATGGGCTATATGTTTCTCAGCATCGGCATCGGCATTTATTTTCTCCCCGTGCAGCCGCTGTTGGCGCTGGCCGGGCTGTGCGCCGGCATCTTTCATCTGATCAACAATGTGTGCTACAAATCATGTTTGTTTTTCAATGCAGGGTCGGTGTACTGGAAGGTAAAAACCTTCAACATCAACCTGGTGGGGGGACTGGCGCGTCTTTTGCCGATAACCGCGATGTGGACGCTATTGGCCTCTTTTGCCATCGCTGGGCTGCCGCCATTGAACGGTTTTGCCAGTAAATGGCTGATCTATCAGACCGCCATCGCAGGTTCAAACATCGCCCCGCTGTTTATGTTGTTGGCGGTTTTCGCCTTGTTTATCAGCGCAGTCACCCTGGCGTCTTTTATTAAATTTTCCACTGCGCTTTTCTACGGCAAATATGCGGATCATGGCAGCGGGGCCCAAACCGGCGAAGTGCCGCCGGGCATGCAGCTGAGCCAGGGATTGCTGGTAGCCGCTTGCATCGGCCTGGGGCTTTTTCCACTCTGGCCGCTGCACTGGATCAGCCAGGCGGTGTCCGGCCTTTTGCCGTCGGCGTTTTTGCCGCCAGCCTCTGCCCTGGCCGGCGAACAGACGTTGCATGGAATGGCGCTGCGGTGGGGCGCAGGCTTAACCGCAGCCTGGAATCCTTTATCCCTGCTGCTGGTTTTTATCCTCTGCTTCGCGCTGGTTTATGGCCTGTATCGCTTGACCAAACCGGTCCGCCGGGTGGAGACGACCTGGTACTGCGGAGAAGAACAGGCGGATGATCAAGTGCGCTATCAGGCCCACAGTTATTACCTGGCCTTCAAGCAGCTTTTCACTCTGCAGGTGGGCAGATATCAACGGCCGGGCGTGTATCCTACCATTCACTATCCCAAGATTGTTTTTTCCGACACCGGCCGGCTAAAAAAGCTGCTCGACCTGGATCACTGGTTCTATCATCCTTTGGCTGATACTTTTCAGAAAATGGCTTATCGTTTCAGCGCCACTCACAGCGGCATCCCGCACGTCTATCTGCTCTGGTTGCTGCTGGGAGCTGTCAGCGCTGTGGTTTTACTGTTCGTGTTAAAATAACAAAGGGCCTCCTATGACATCCAACGAGCTGATCGAACAGTTGCGCACCCGCTTTGGACCCGCTATTCAGCATGCGGAGAAAGTGCAGTCCAACCTCATCATGGCGACTGTGGACCGCACGGACTCGGTGGAGGTGAACCGGTATGTCTTTCATGATCTGCAAGCCAGGTTTGTCGTCGCGGTAGGAACAGACTTTCGCGATGTAACCGGCCAGTTTTTGGTCGATTACGTCTATTCTCTGGCTGACAGCCATCAGTTTTTGGCCATTCGGTTGCCTCTCCCTGCCGATGATCTTTGGATCAACGCCATCACTGGTAAGGCCGATATCCCGGCCGCCAACTGGGCTGAGCGTGAGATTCAGGATATGCTGGGAATCGTGCTTCGTGACCATCCGGATCCGAGAAGGCTAATGCTGGCGGACGACTGGCCGCAGGATCTGCATCCCTATCGACGCGACATGCCGCTGCAGACCTATCCTGCATCGGTGCAAAACGCGCCGGAGATGAAAAAACCGCCGGAAGGGGCTACCTTGGTGCCCATCGGTCCTTTTTTCCCAGTGCTGGAAGAGCCGACGCAAATCCGTCTGTTCGTGGAAGGAGAAAAGGTGGTGGGCGGCGATTACCGCGGCTTTTACAACCATCGCGGCGTGGAAAAGATCGCCGACAGCCAGCTGAACTATAACCAGGTGCCGTTTCTGGCTGAACGCATCTGCGGCATATGAGGGTCTGTGCACAGTACGGCGTACTGTCAAGCAGTAGAACAAGCAGCAGAAATAACCGTCCCGGCGCGCGGCCGCTATATCCGTACGATCCTGCTCGAATTGGAACGGATTCAAAGCCATCTTTTATGGTTGGGCATCGCCGGACACATCATTGGCTTCGACACGGTGCTGATGCAGGCGTGGCGCATTCGCGAACCGGTGATGTGGCTGTGTGAAAAGATCACCGGCAACCGCAAATTGTTGGGTATGAATCTGGTCGGCGGTGTCCGCCGTGATATTCCCCAGGAGATTCATGCAGAGCTCTTGCAAGTGCTGGCCGGCATCGATAAAGAGTGTAAAAAGGTCTTGGACGCCATCACCACGGACACAACGCTGTTTATGCGTTGTGAGAACGTGGGCAGGATCAGCGCCGCGGATGCAGTGGCATTGTCTCTGCTGGGACCGACCGCAAGGGCGTCCGGAATCGGCCGTGATATCCGCGTGGATCACCCCTACGCCGCCTATGCCGAAGTGGGGTGCCAGGTGATAGTGGAGACGGGGGAGGACATTTGGTCCCGCGTAGTGGTGCGGATGAAAGAGACGTTGGAAGCGGTCCGCATCATTCGCGATTGTCTCGCTTTGATGCCCAAGGGATCCATTATGGCCGACGTCACCGATCGCATCCCAGCCGGCCGTATCGGCCTCTCTTCTGTGGAAGCGCCCAGAGGCGAGACGCACCATTTTGTCATTACCGGCGAAGACAGCCGGCCTTATCGCTGGAAGGCGCGCGCTCCCACGTTCCAGAACCTGCAGGGCATTCCGGTCATGGTTCAGGGCGAGAACATCGCCGATGTACCCATCGGCCTGGGCAGCATGGATCCCTGTTTCTCCTGCACCGAGCGATGGGAGACCGTGGATCTGCGCAGTGGGCGGGTGCGCGTCTATAGCAAAGCCGAACTACAGGAGCTGTGCAGAAAACGTTATTCAATTCGTTGAGCAATACGCCTCTTTGATGACAGAGGCGAAGACCTTTGAACCGGGAGTTCGCATGTCCAGCTCTGTGCTGCAAACGGTCGCTCAGAGTGCGATCAATGTTCTGCTGGTGTTGCTGCTGTCCCCTCTGTTGGAGGGGGGGGTGCGCAAACTGGTGGCGCTGGTGCATTCGCGCATCGGTCCGCCGGTGTATCAGCCCTATCTGGATCTCCTGAAGCTCATGTCCAAGGAAGAGATCGTCAGTTCTTCGGACGGGCTCTTCCGCTACAGCCCGATGATCTGCTTGGCGCTGGTGCTGGCGGCCGCGGTGTTGACGCCCATCGGCGCTGCGCCGCCGATGCAGATGAGCGGCGACGCCATCACTTTTGTATACCTGATCACTTTTTCTTCTGTGATGATCATGATGAGCGGCATCAGTTCCGCCAGCCCCTACGGCGTGATCGGTTCCGCCCGGGAGATGATGATGATCCTCATGGTGGAGCCGGTGATGCTGATCGCTCTGATCACGCTGGGTGTAAAAAGCGGCTCCATGCAATTCAGTGACATGATGACGTATCAAGCGGGTCAGGGTCCGGCCCTGTCCACCGTCATTGCGGCCGTGGCGCTGTTCCTGTCTCTTATTGCTCAGATGGCACGGCTTCCTTTTGACATAGTGGAGGCGGATCAGGAGATTATGGAAGGACCGTTCGTCGAACAGAGCGGAACAAAACTGGCGTTTTTCAAGTGGGCTTTCTACGCCAAAGAGCTGATCTTCGCGGCGCTGTTCGTTTCTCTTTTCATTCCCCGGCCGGTCTTCGCCGGGTATGGGCTGAACCTGCTTTTCGGCTTGCTTAAAATGGCCGTGGTGCTGCTGCTGGTCGGCGTGGTGCATGTGGTGAATCCGCGCTTGCGCATCGATCAGGCGGTGCGCTATTTCGGCGTTTTGATATTTGTCGCATTGATCGGCCTGACCTTCGCCCTGGTGGGCGCCTGATCCATCGGTTTCCTATTCACAATCGGGAAGCATTATGTTCAAAGCCAAACTTAAAGAAGCGATCATCTGTTTTTCCAACCCGCGGGTGACCCTGCCCTATCCCTTCGGCCCCGGCAACCCGGTGGTGGAGGGATTCCGCGGCAAGCTCGATATCGATGAAACCAAATGCATCGGCTGCGGAGGTTGCGCCAATGTGTGTCCTTCCCGTTTGATCCGTTTTTACGACGACGGAACGGTCACGCGCATGCAGTTCGTTCTCGATCGTTGCACCTATTGCGGTCGCTGCGCCGAGGTGTGCCCGGAAAAAGCGATCACCATGACGCAGCAATTCGAGACCGCCACGGATGATAAGAGCGATCTGTACATTGAACAGACGCTGTACATGGCGACGTGTGCCCGCTGCGGCCGCTGTTTTGAAACCACGAACAGCATTGATAAAATTCCGACACGACGTCAGCGTCAGGGCCGCAATTATCTTGGGCCGGCCATGCCGCACGGCGCCCCGGCCGGGGCGGAGGGACAGTCATGACCGAACACACATTGATCACGCTGACCCTGGCGGTGCTGATCACCTCCATCGCCGCCATCGAGATTCGCGCCATGCGTACCACCTCATTCGCGTATCTATTGCACTCGATTTTTCTCTGCGCCATCATCATCACCTATGCGATCCTCAATGACAATGACAGTCTGTACCTGTGGGCCGGCACCTGTTTTCTGACCAAGGTGCTCCTCATCCCCTGGTTGCTGTTTCGATTTGTTAAAAACGTGCCGCCGATCGAACATAAACCGATCATCGGGTTTGCGCTGTCCGTTGCTCTCCTGACTCTGTTGATGGTGGTTCTGTTCTCCCTTTTCCGCAAGGTCATCATTTTGATGGCGCCCACCGCCGCAGCGCAGCAGGAGCCGGTGCGCTCTTTGCTGGCCGGCGCCTGCACCATTTTCTGTCTTGGGCTCTGGGGCCTGCTGACCCGCCGCGATGTAGTAAAGACAGTGATCGGGCTGGCGCTGCTGGAGAACGGCGTGCACCTGGTGTTGCTGGCCTTGGCGCCTCAGCTGAAAGAGACCACGATGATCGGCATTTTAACCAATGTGGTGGCCGTCGTTTTTCTGTTGCTCTATCTCAGCACACAAATCTATCATGTGTTCGGAACCACGGATTCAGCCCGGTTGTCGGAGTTAAAGAGATAACGAGGTTTTCATGCCAACGGCCCATTCTTCGTTGTTGCCTTTACTGTTGATCCTGCTGCCGATCTGCGGCGCGTTGTTTACAGTGCTGTTCGGCTGGGTTAAAGTCAGGAACGCCCGGGAGATCAACACACTGGTGATTCTGGCCGTACAGCTTTACGGCACTCTGCGTCTTGCGCTGCTGGTTTTCAACGGCCGTGTGGTCCATTGCCTGGGCAACGCCATTTGCATCGACGGCCTGAGCGCACTTATGGTGATCCTGGTCAACGCGCTGGTCTTTCTGGTTGCGCTCTATTCGGTCCGCTATATGCAGCACGAGGCGGCGGCCGGCGTGATCAGCGACGGCCGGCTGACGCTCTATTACAGCCTGTTGCTGCTGTTCACCGGCACCATGAACTGGACGGTTACCACGAATCATCTGGTGATGCTCTATGTGGCTATGGAAGCTTCCACCCTGGCCACAGCGTTGCTGGTGGCGTTCTACCGCAACCGGCCCTCTTTGGAGGCGGGTTTTAAATATGTCCTGCTGGTTGTGGTGGGAATGACCTTTGCGCTGTTCGGCGTGGTGCTGATGTTTTCCGCCGCGTACCCGCATCTGGGTTCAGCAGGTTTGTTGATCTCCGAAGTGGGGCGCATTGCCGCGGTGATTCCGAAAAACATCGCTCTTTTGGCCATTGCGTTTTTGACCGTAGGCTTTGCCACCAAAGCGGGCCTGGTGCCGTTTCATGCCTGGTTGCCCGACGCCCATTCAGAAGCGCCCGCGCCCATCAGCGCCCTGCTTTCAGGTTTGATCATAAAGCTCGGCGCCTATGCGCTGACGCGCACGGTAACGATCTTTGCGCCGACCTACCACGCCATCGTGGTTTTTATCGCCATTCTCAGCACCTTGAGCATGGTTGTGGGCATCGTCATGGCGCTGGCGCAGGACGATTTGAAGCGGATGCTGGCTTTCAGCAGCGTCAGCCAGATCAGTTATGTTTTTGAGGGGCTGGGCCTGGGCACATATCTGGGCATCTACGGCGGGCTTTTTCACCTGGTGAACCATACGATCATCAAGGCCTTGTTGTTTCTCAGCGTCGGCGCCCTGATGTACGCAACCCAGGGCCGAAGGCGCATCTCCGAACTGGCCGGCGTGGGCAAACGGATGCCGATCACCGCTTTTTCTTTCATCGTCGGCGCGCTGGCCATCAGCGGCCTGCCGCCGATGAACGGTTTTGCCAGCAAGTTTACCCTTTTTCTCGCCATCGGCGAGGTCGGGCTCTATTGGGCGCTGGCCTTGTCGTTGTTCACTGGATTGTTGACGCTGGCCTGCCTGATGCGGGCCGCCTACCTGGTGTTTTGGCAAGCCGGCGACAACGGAACCGTGCACACAGTCAAAAAGGCGCCCTGGCCGATGTCCGTGGCTATGCTGGTACTGGCCGGACTGTGTCTACTGATCGGGCTGTATCCGAACCTTTTGTATCCGATCCTGCACCAGGCGACCACTGCGGTGCTGGCCATTTGGAGCGTGGGGCAGTAGGCTGAACAGACCCCACTGGTTCTTTGTTGAAGACTAGAGGCGCATCATGCTGAAAAATCTGGCCACCAAAGCTTTTCCCAAATCCCTGTGGGTCTACCACACCAACTGCGCGGCCTGCAACGGTTGCGACATTGAGATCATCAACGTGCTCACGCCCTATTATGATGCGGAACGGTTTGGCATCAAGCTGGTTGGTTCGCCGCGCCATGCCGACGTATTGCTGGTAACCGGCGGCGTGAGTCGGCAAATCGCACCGGCTCTGCGCCGACTTTTTCGCGCCACGCCCAATCCCAAGCTGGTTTTCGCCATCGGCTCCTGCGCCTGTGGCGGCGATGTATTTTATGACAGCTATAACATGTACGGCGGCGTTGATAAGGTCATCCCGGTCCAATTTTATGTGCCAGGTTGTCCGCCCCGGCCAGAGGCGATTTTATACGGTGTGGCTGTAGCGCTGGGGCTGGCGCCCAAACAGGTTTCCGCCAAAAAGAAAGAGGATCTACCCCTTTTCGAAGAGGACTCGCTGCCTATGATCTCTCCGGCCGGAACTGCACGGTCTGAATGAAGACCGATCACGGGGGGTGTTTAAAGGGAAGGATACCGCCATTCCCGTCGTCGAAACCATCAAAGATCGCTGCCGACGCTGCTACTCGTGCATCCGCAATTGCCCGGCCAAAGCCATTCGGATCGAGCGGGGCCAGGCTATGGTCATACAGGAGCGCTGTATCGGATGCGGCCGTTGTGTGCGCGTTTGTGCGCAAAAGGCGAAAAAAATAGAAAGCGGTGTGGAACGGACCGAGCAGTTCCTGCAGAGCGGCGAACCGGTGTATGCGATTTTAGCGCCCTCCTTTCCGGCCGCCTATCCGGAGGCCAAGGCGGAACAGATCGTGGCGGCGGTGGCGGCCGCGGGATTCAGCAGGGTGTTCTCCGTTGCTGTAGGCGCGGATCTGGTGGCGCGTGCGTTTCGCGAGCTTTATCAAAAACAAAGCTATGCGACGCTGATCACCACCTCCTGCCCGGCAGTGGTCAGCTATATAGAAAAACACCAACCCTCCTTGCTGCTGTTTACCGCGCCGATCGTATCGCCCATGATAGCGACCGGGCGTTTGCTTCGCAGCATGTATTCCTTCACCGGCCCCATTGTCTTTATCGGACCGTGCATCGCAAAAAAAAAGGAGAAAAGCGACCCTAAAGTCAGCGGAGTGATCGATGAGGTGCTGACTTTTCACGAACTGAACCAGCTGCTGGACATGAAACGAATAGCCATCGCGGAACAGGGTGAACGGGAACTGGATCAGCCCTGGCCGCAGCTGGGCAGCATCTTTCCGGTCTCCGGCGGGCTGTTGCGCAGCACCGAGCTGGCTCACGATCTGCTGAGCAACGAAGTGATTGTGGCAGAAGGCCCGGAACGGGTGTTGGAGGTGCTGCGGCATGTGGAGCAGGGGACTGTGGAGGCGCGCATTCTTGATCTTTTGTTCTGTCAGGGATGCATCGATGGCCCGGCAATGAACAGCGGCCTTTCGGTATATCTGCGCAAGGATATTGTTGCCAATTACTGCCGTCGCTGGCTGGATAAGAAAAAGACGGCACCGGCGCTCGAAGCGGTGGACATGACCCGCCGGTTTACGCGCGAGGCGCATTACCTGCCGCTTCCCTCTGAAGAAGATATTGCCAAAATTTTTCTTCAGATCGATAAGCACAATCCCTCGGACGAGCTCAATTGCGGGGCCTGCGGCTATTCCAGCTGCCGCGAAAAGGCCATCGCGGTGTATCAGGGCCGCGCCGAGGTGGAGATGTGTTTGCCGTTTTTAATCGAACGCCTGGAAAAGATGAACCGGGAGGTTCTGGATGCGCAGGAACGGTTGATCCACGCCGCCCGGTTGACCTCCATGGGCGAGGTGGCGGCGGGCGTGGCGCATGAGATCAACAATCCTGTGGCCGGAGTGCTCACCTATGTCAAGCTGATGAAGAAAAAAGTGCAGGAGCAGCTGCCGGAGCCGACGCTTTCGGGTATCCTGCGTTATCTGGAGATCATGGAGACCGAGATGCGCCGCGTCTCCGAAATCGTCAAGGAACTGCTTGATTTCGCCCGTCCAACCGATCCGGACGTGACTCGGATATCGGTGACCGAATTGATGAAGAAATCACTTTTTTTGTTGAGTCATCAGTTCGAACTGCAGAACATTCACATCACCGAAACATATCCAGAGCCGGATGAATTTATCCAGGCGGATCTGAAGCAGATGCAGCAGGTGCTGTTGAATATTCTGATCAATGCAGCGCAAGCGATGCCGAAAGGCGGCGCGCTGTTCGTACGCAGCCGGCAGAGAGGCGTGGATCAAGTTGAAATAGAAATTCAGGACACCGGCGAGGGCATTCCCCAGGAACATCTGGGAAAAATATTCGATCCGTTTTTTACCACCAAACTGGAAAAAAAAGGCACCGGGCTCGGTCTTTCGGTGGTCTACAGCATCGTCGTCAAGCATCATGGGACAATCCATGTGCAGAGCCAGGTTTCCGTCGGCACGACGTTCACGCTCCGGCTGCCGCGGGCGGTCCCCTAGGCGGACGCCTGCGGACCGCTGGCGGAATAGAGAGAAACCCAAGGAGGACCTTTGGTTATGTCAAAAGAGGATATCGTACTCATCGTGGATGATGAAAAAGTGATGCGCGATTCATTAGTCGAATGGCTGCAAGAGGACGGGTTCGGCGTCGCCGCCGCCGAGTCGGGGATGGAAGCGCTGCAGATGCTCGATCAGGTCGATCCGACCGTGATTGTGGCGGACATAAAAATGCCGGGCATGGATGGCATCACGTTGGTGCGCAAGCTCAAAGAACGACGTCCGGGATTGCCGGTCATCATGATCACCGCTTTTGCCACCGTTGAAAACGCGGTGCAATCCATGAAGGAGGGCGCGTACGATTTCATCACCAAACCGTTTCCGCCGGAAAAACTTTCGCATGTGCTGCGCCATGTCATCGAGCATCAGCACCTGCTGCGTGAAAACCTCTTGCTGCGTAAAGAGAACCGCCATGTGATGCAGATGGTGATCACCACTCTGGTGGTTTTTGTCGTGCTGTTGTTCGCTCTCTATTTTATTTTCGCCAAATAGAATGCGCGCGCATGCAGCATATTGTCACGACAATCGAAACGCGGTGCAAACGCTGCTATTCCTGCGTTCGTCGGTGCCCGGCCAAAGCCATCCGCGTGGAGAATGGACAGGCCAAGGTGATGGCCGAGCGCTGCATTGCGTGCGGTTATTGCGTCCAAGTGTGCCCGCAAAAAGCGAAAAAAATCCGCGACGGCTTAACCCCGGTATGGAATATGCTGGCCGGCGAGCAGCCAGTGATCGCCCTGTTGGCGCCGTCGTTTCCAGCCGCCTTTACCGAGGTGCGGCCGACCCAAATGGTTAAGAGTTTGCGCCGGCTGGGCTTTGCTCAGGTATGGGAGGTGGCGCTGGGCGCTGACGGAGTGGCGCAGCAATACGCCGAGCTCGTGCACCAGGATGTGATGCCCATGCTGATCAGCTCGCCCTGTCCGGCGGTGGTCAATTATATTGAAAAATATTTTCCCGAGTTGGTGCTGGTCTTGGCCCCGGTGGTTTCGCCCATGATCGCGGTGGGACGGCTCCTTCGCAGCCGCTTCGGTCCCGACAGCCGCTTGGTGTTCATCGGGCCCTGTATCGCCAAGAAAAAAGAGATGATGGATCCTCAGGTGGCCGGCGTAATCGATGAGGTGCTGACCTACGAGGAGATCTTGGCCATGCTGGAGTTGGCGGAGATCGATCCGGCAGAACAGGAGGATGCACCGTTCGACAGTCCGGAGGCCGGCTTGGGCCGCGCATTTCCGCTCTCCGGGGGATTGCTCGAGAGCGCCGCTCTGCAGTACGGCGTGCTGCATGAGGAAATTGCGGTGACCGAAGGCCGTGACCGGGTGTTGGAAGCCATCGCCAAGACTGCAGAGGGCAAAATCGAAGCGCGGTTTCTCGATCTGCTCTTTTGCGAGGGATGCATCAACGGCCCGCAGATGGCGAACACGCTCTCCGGGTTTGTTCGCCGGGACAAGGTTATCGGCTATTGCAAAACCCGGAAGCAGAACTCCGACGTAGCGGCGGCGTTCAACGGAGTGGATCTGCACCGGACTTTTACGCCTGAACATCTGAGCACGCCGACGCCTTCGGAAGAGGATATACGTCGTGTTTTAGCGGTCACCGGCAAAGTGTTGCTCGAGGATGAGCTGAATTGCGGCGCCTGCGGTTATCCCAGCTGCCGCGAAAAGGCTATTGCCGTGCTTCAAGGTTTTGCGGAAGCGGAGATGTGTTTGCCCTATATGGTGGATAAGCTGGAGTCGATCCAGGAGGAACTGACCCGGGCCAATTTAGAGCTAAAGGACTCGCTCACCACCCTGCAGAAGACTCAACAACAGCTGGTGCAGTCGGAAAAGCTCGCTTCAGTCGGTCAGTTGGCCGCGGGGGTTGCCCATGAACTCAATAATCCACTGGGCGGCATTCTCATCTACTCCGGTCTTTTGTTGGAGCAGGTGGATAAAGAGAGCCGGCAGGCCAAAGATCTGCAGCGGATCATGGCCGAGACAGACCGCTGCCGTCGCATTGTCCGCGGCCTGTTGGATTTTTCACGGCAAACCCGCATTGACGCGGCGATCGTCAATCTCAATAAAATTTTGAGCAGCACTCTGGCCCTGGTAACCGAGCAGGCGATGTTCCTCAACATACAGGTGGTGCAGCAATTGGAGGACTCGTTGCCCAATGTGTTAGTCGATGTGGGCCAGATCCAGCAAGTCTTTCTCAACATTATTTTAAACGCCGCGGATGCTATGAACGGCAGAGGCACCCTGAGCGTGCGCAGTAGAACCTCGCCAGAGGGGGATTGCGTGCTGGTTTCTTTCACCGACACCGGCAGCGGCATGACTGCGGAAATCATTTCGAGAATTTTTGAGCCGTTTTTTACCACCAAGCCGCGGGGCCAGGGCACCGGGCTGGGACTGGCCATCGCCTACGGCATCGTGCAAAGGCATCATGGCGATATTCTAGTAGCCAGTCAACCGGGGATGGGCAGCACGATCACGGTCAAATTGCCGACCGCCGCCTGAGACGGCCGGCTGAATTTTAACCGCAGGAGTTCTTCATGAGCGAAGCCATTAAGATACTGCTGATCGACGATGATGTGGATTTCATCCTGATCAATCGGACGATTCTAGAGGCCAACGGCTATGAGGTCGATGCCTGTTTCGACGCCCGTTGCGCTTTGGAGAAAATCAAGACCTGGAAACCGGATCTCATCTGTCTGGATGTGATGATGCCGACCGGCACCGAGGGGTTTCACCTCGCCTATAAAATACGCCGGGATCCCGAGTGCCAGAACATTCCAATATTGATGATCACCTCCATCCATGATTACAGCGATTTCCGCTTTTCCACAGAGGACGGGGATTTTTTACCGGTGGACGAATTCATTGAAAAGCCGATTCGCGCCGAGGTGTTGTTGAAAAAAGTGCGAGAGCTTCTAGCGACCCGCGGGGCGGCCTCGGCAAAACCTCCGCAGGAGGACAAGGGCATCGGCTTGAAGAAAAAATGAGTTTCGCCTGACCCCTTCAGGCGGGAAAAGAGAACGTCTATGACGGCCGCTGAGAAAAAAATATTGCTCGTTGATGATGATCCGGCGTTTCTAGAGATCAACCACCTGATCCTGGAATCAGCCGGCTATCAGGTGGCGGAGGCCGGCTCCGTGGACCAGGCGTTGCGCTTGCTCCAGAGCGACCGCTTCGATCTGTTGGTTCTGGATTTGATCATGGAGAGTATGGACTCCGGATTCACCATCGCTTATGCCGTGCGCAATGACGAACGGCTGCGCGACCTGCCCATCCTGCTGTTGACGTCGGCACAGGAACGCACTGGTTTCACCTTTGAGATGGAACGAGATCAGGAATGGATGAAAGTGGATGAGGTGGCGGCCAAACCGCTGCGTCCCACTGAACTGATTGAACGGGTGGAGCGGCTGCTGGCTAAAACGAAAAAGGAAACGCATGGATAATCAGGTGCGCCTGTTAATCGTTGACGATGAAGAGATCATTCGCATCGGCTGCCAGCGTATCCTGGAAGAGACCTATGCGACCGTAGAGGTGGCGGAGAACGGTCGGTTGGGCTGGGAGCGGCTTCAGCAAGAGCCCTTTGATCTGATCCTGCTTGACCTGATGATGCCCGAGATGGGCGGCTTGGAGGTGTTGGAGAAGGTGCAGGCGCTCGATCCGGAGATGGTGGTGATCATGATCACCGGTTTTGCCACCATTGAGACCGCAGTGGATGCGATGCGCAAGGGGGCTTACGATTATCTGCCCAAACCGTTCACGCCGGAGGAGCTGCGCACCAAGGTGAGCCGCGGGTTGGAGAAACGGCGGCTGATCCTGCAGGCCCGTGCGCTGATTCTAGAACGCGATCGCAATCTGTTGGAATGCGCGAACGAAAAATCGCGCACCATGACCATCATCAACTGCCTGAGCGAGGGACTGATCGCGACCAACCGGACCGGGCAGATCGTGCTGATGAACCCGGCGGCGATCAAGATGCTGCGGCCCCAGGTCGATTCGGTGATCGGCCGCACGGTGTCCGGCCTGCTGGGCCATCCGGAACAAGAGAAGGCGATCGCGGAAATGCTGGCGACCGTGACCGCCACCGGCGCCATCACTCAGATGGAAATGCAGACGTGCGATGAGCGCGTGCTGGAATCACACGTCAGTCCGATCCTGGATGACCACGGCGAGTGCCTCGGTACGGTTACGGTGCTTTTAGACATCACCCAGGATAAAAAAATTGAAAAGATGAAGTCCGATTTTGTCCGCCTGGTGTCGCACGAATTAAAAGCGCCGGTGGCCGCCATCGCCGGGTATCTGAACCTCATCATCGACGGCTTGACGGCGAGCCAACCAGATAAAGAGAAGGACATCATCTTGCGTTCGCGCGACAAAGCCAATGCGCTTCTGGATCTGATCAACGATCTGTTGGATCTGTCGCGCAGCGAGCGCAACCGCAGCGCGGGCGTGCAGAAACGACTGGACCTAGGCGCGGTGTTGACCGAGACCGTCAAATTCTATCACAATGAAGCTCAGCTTCGGCATCTCGAGCTGGCCTTGCACCTGCCCACCACTATCCCGCCGGTGGTCGGCGATGCCGAGGCGCTGGGCCGGGTGTTCGCTAACTTGATCGGCAATGCGATTAAATACACGCCGGAGGGCGGTCGTGTGGATGTGGAGCTCATTCAGCGCGACGGTTGGCTGGCGATTGCCGTGCGCGATACCGGCATGGGCATTGCCCCGGATGAGATAAAAAAAATATTCGACGAATTTTACCGCAGCCGTCAGGTGATCCTGCAAAAGATCCCTGGCACTGGTTTGGGATTGTCCATCGCCAAACAGATCGTTGAGGCCCATCGCGGTTACATGGAGGTGGAAAGTGCGGTGCATCAGGGTTCGGTGTTTCGCGCCTGGTTTCCGATCGCCGATGCCCTGCCGACGGCTGCGCCCGTTGTCTGAACAGCGCGCAGGCCGAAGAAAAAAACTGTTGACATGAATGGTTGACATCAATACCTTGTTGGGTCGAGAGATGGTGATTCGCGATCTCGAACAGCTGCTGCAAAGCCAGGTGTTGAGCGGGCAGGATCGGCTGCAGACGCCCGTACAGGGCGTGCTGGTATCGGATATTCTCAGCGATGTGATGGTAAAAGCCGGCCAGGGCTGGCTATGGGTAACCCATCAGACCACCGTGAACGTGATCGCCATAGCATTCTTTAAAGGATTGGCCGGAGTGATCCTGCCCGACCATCTGCAGCTCAGAGACGATGCGCTGGCCAAAGCGGTGGAAAAAGAAATACCGGTTTTGTCATCCGCCCTGAGCGCTTATCAGGTAATCGGCAAGCTGTACAAAATGGGGCTGCAGGGATGAGCGGATCGGCGCCCAGCGCGAACCGTGGACGCCGGTGCAGAATCGATGACATGTTCTATTGGAGGGACAAGATGGCCAATCTATTTCTCGCGAGCGAAATTCTGGAGATGAATGTGCAGGAAGAACGCAACGGCGCTGCCTTTTACGCCCGTTTGGCGGAGAAATCGGCCCATCCGCTTGTAAAAAAACACGCAGCAGAGATTGCCGAGCAGGAGCGACATCATGAAACGTTGTTCACCAGGATGCTGCAGGAATGTGAACAGGTGGAACCCAATGAAGCGTATCCGGGCGAATACGACGCTTACCGCCAGGCCTTGCTAAAAAATAAAATGTTCGCCGACGAGCAGGATGCGGCGGAAAAGGCGGAACAGTGGACTGATAAAGAGGCCCTGACTTTTGCCCTGAAAACCGAACAGGCGACGCTGAATCTGCTGAAAGAGTTGACCAAGCATATCGATCCCCGGGAATTGCCGTTAATCCAGATCACAGTGGACGAAGAAGCGAATCACGTCAAGGTGTTGAACGAGCTGCTGCAGAAGATTTGAGCAGGGCGGAGGGAGGATCTTTTTTTAGGAGAATCGGCAGCGCCGGATCATTCAGCTTGCCCCCCAATAAAAACGGTGTGGATTTTCATGTTTTTTCTTTTTCTTGCCACGTTGCCGATGACGATCAACACCAACGTTGTGTTTCCCATCCAATTGCCGCGCCAGGTGGAACATTGGAGCCGACCGGACTCGGCGCAAACCATAACTGCACAGACAATTTTCGATTATATGGATGGCGCCGGCGAGCTCTACCTTGGCTTCCGGTTCGACAGCTTGCAGGTCGTCGAGTATACCGCGGAGGGTTCGTACAACCTCCTGGTCGAGATCTATTACATGCAAGAGTCCGACGACGCTTTTGGCTTGCTCTCGCTGGATTTGGATGGCGAGCGCATCGACTGGGGCGCTGCTCCGGAAGCGTCCAGCCCATCCGCCTTGTATGGCGCCGGGTTGCTGCGTCTTTGGGCAGGCCCTGTCTATGCCAGGGTGATGGCCTTTCAGGAAACTGAAACGGCCAGACGGGCGGTGCTTGAATTGGGCCGCGTCATCGCCGCTCAATGCCGGTCCGCCCGACCGCCGAAGTTGATTCAAATGGTGCAGCCGCTCTTCACGAATGCCCCGCTGAAATATTTCCGTTCTCATTTGGTCCTTAATTCGATCTTTTACCTCGCCAGTCAAAACATTCTCGATCTTGATCTTTCCGTCGAAGGCGTCTACGCCCACGAAGGGCAGATGAAAGTGTTGTTGCTGCACTATCCTGAGGCCCGCCGGGCGGCCGCTGCGGCGCAGTTTTTTTTGCAAAGCTATCTGCCAGATCACCAATCCGCCCGCTGCGGCGGATTCTATCCGCTTGAATCCGGGTATTGCGCCTGTTTTCATGCCGGCGTTTACCTCATTCTTCTCTTCGACTGCCCAGACATCGACAGTGGACGCCAATGGGTGCAAACCATTGAATGCCGTTTACGCACAGGAGACCGCTTATGAACGATCGTTTGATTACGCGCAGAGATTTTGCCCGCACCAGCCTGGCAGCCGCAGCGGGCGCATCCTTGACCAGCGCAGCCACGCTGCGAGCAAAGCCGCGGTCCAGCCGCGTTGTCATTGTTCGCGAGGAGGCTGTGCTGGATACTGCGCACAAGGTGAACAAGGCCATTCTGCAAAAGATGCTGGATCAAACCGTCATGGCTGTGACCGGCGGCAACGCCGCAGCCGATGGCTGGAAAGCGATCGCCGCGGTGAAAGATAAAGTCGGCCTGGTGCCCACCCCGCACCTCAACCCCACGCATCCGGAACTCATCGAGCTGGTCGCCTCGTCGTTGCAGAACCAGGCCGGCCTGCCGGCGGAGCGGATCGTCAACGCGCAGGGACGAAATCTCGAGATAGTGAAATCGTGCACCGTGCTGATCGCCCTGCCGGCTCTCAAAGCGCATTGGCTCACCGGCATCGGCACGGTGTTGAAGAACTATATCATGTTTTCGGGAAATCCGCAAGCGTATCATGACAGCAGGAACGTCAAGCTCGGGGAGATCTGGAAATTGCCGGAGGTTGAGGGTAAAACGAAATTGGTGCTGGTGGATGCCCTCTACCCGTTATGCGACAAGGGACCGCAACCGGATCCGCGCTATAAATGGCATTACAACGGATTGATCGCCGGTACAGATCCCGTTGCCGTGGAAACCGTATGTCTGAACATTATCACCAAGAAACGCGAATTAATCAAGGGGGAGCCCTGGCCGCTGACTCCTCCCCCGCTCTGCGTGGAGGCTGCGGACAAGCTGTATGGCCTGGGCACCAGTTCGATGGACGAGATCAGTCTCGAACGGATCGGCTGGAGAAAAGAGCTGCTTGTCTGAGTTAAAAGGCAGGGTGGGGACCCTTCACTCTGTTTACCAGTCCTTCTTTTTTTTCTGCACCGTTGCCCGGCGTATAAACCGCAGCGGCCTCAGCAAGATCTCCGGATTCATTCGCTCTTTTCGTCTCGCTGCCGCGGAGTGTGATCACGGAAAAGGAACACGATTGATGTTTCGGCGCCAGAATCGCTCGGAAGGCTGCTGACGTCGTTCTAAATATTCGTTGTGGTTCATATGGTTCACTGAACGGAAAAAAATATTGTCTGGAGACCCTATGCACACCATCGATTATTCGATCATCGGTTTTTATTTTGTTGTGTTGATCCTGTTAGGCTGGGTATTGCGCAAACGAGCCAGCCACGGCCTGGATGAATATTTTCTCGGCGGCAGAAAGATACCCTGGTGGGTGCTGGGCGTCTCCGGCATGGCCTCCAATCTGGATATGACCGGGACCATGGTCATCATCTCATTTTTTTACATCCTTGGCGCCAAGGGATTTTTAATCGAGCTGCGCGGGGGAGTGTGCCTGGCAATGGCGTTTTTTATGGTCATTCTGGGAAAATGGCACAGCAGGGCCGGCGTCATGACCGTTGCGGAATGGATGGAATTCCGTTTCGGCAGAGGAAAACAGGGGGAACTAGCCCGCCTGTTGAGCACCCTTGCCACGGTGATCACCACCATCGGCATGGTCGCCTATTTTTTTGTCGGCACCGGCAAATTTCTTTCCATGTTTCTCCCCTTTTCGCCGCAAGTCTGTTCCTTGATCATGATCGCTGTCGCCTTATTCTATACGACGCTAAGCGGCATCTATGGCGTGGCCTATACCGATTTGTTTCAATCCCTGCTCATTGGTTTTGCGACCGTCTTTATTTCCGTCAAAGCGTTTATAAGCGTGGATTATGCCGCGGTTCAGGCTATGACGCCGCCGGGTTGGACTAATGTCATTCCCTCCTGGCGCATGGCCATGCCCTCTGGATATGAAATATATAATCTTCTCGGACTTTCGGTGATTTTTTATTTTCTTAAAGTTTTTATCGAAGGATTCGGCGGTCCGCAAGGGTATACGGCGCAACGTTATTTTTCGGTCAAATCGGATCGCGAGAGCGGCCTTCTGTCCATGCTTTGGATATCGCTGTTATCCTTTCGTTGGCCGTTCATCATGGCTATCGCGCTGCTCGGCTTTACACTGGGGCCCCAAGTCACCGATCCCGAGATGGTGCTTCCCATGGTATTGGTTCATCTGATTCCAACCGGAATCAAGGGACTTATGATCGCCGCTCTGATCGCCGCCGCCATGTCGACTTTTGATTCGACCATCAATGCCGGCGCTTCCTATTTGATCAATGATATCTATCGAAAACATATCACTCCCAGGGCGACGGAGAAGCAGCTGGTACGTGCGAGCTATATTGCGTCCATTGTCATCGTGATCCTTGGGATAGCTATCGGCCTGGTCACCCCCACCATTAACGCCATATGGGGCTGGATTACCATGAGCCTTGGTGCGGGCATGTTTATTCCGCTTTTGGTCCGCTGGTATTGGTGGCGCCTGAACGGCTATGGATTTGCGATGGGAACCGCGGTTGGGATTATCGGCGCGATCCTGCAAAAAGCCCTGTTCCCCTCTTGGCCGGAATGGATGGCTTTTCTGGCGGTCAGTTTTATCTCCCTTTGCGGCATGATGATCACCACCCTGCTGACGGAAGCCACCCCGATCGAGGTGTTGAATAATTTTTACAGCAAAACCAGGCCGTTCGGTTTTTGGCATAAAATCAGGCAAGGGTTTGATCAGCGCGTTATTTTCTCGATTCGGAAAGAAGCGCGCGGTGATCTGCTCGCACTGGCCTTTGCCATACCATGGCATCTCGCTCTGTTCTTAACGCCGGTGCATCTGGTGTTGCATTACTGGTCCCGGTTTTTCCTGTTTCTTTCGATTCTGGCGATTTCCTCCATCGGATTGTATTTTTTTTGGTACAGGAATCTGGACCGGGATTATCTCAAAGAATAGAAGGGAGGAGCAGACCGGCTTATTTTTTGAGCGGGAAGAACGATCCAAGGCAGGAACAGCGATCATATGCAGTGAATGATTCAACCTCCTGCGCAAGACTTGCCGAAAAACAAGAGCCTGCGCAGGCTTGCATAACTGGGAGCGCGCGCATCAGGGATGGGCTTTTATCCCATGGATTGTAATTTTACGCACCAGCACGGCCTTGCGCTGGTTCCCCTGCTCATCCTTATACTGAAAATCGCAATAGGCCAGCAAAAGTTGATTGGAGCCGATGGGCAGCATGCTTGTATATCCATCCGTACTGGCCTCTCGGTTGTGTGGATCGCTCTTCAGCAGGCAGACGGGATCGGTCCACTCACGGCCGGTCCCGTCCAGAGAGAACGTCAACCAGATGCCCGGACGGCCATAGGTAAGCGCCAGTACGCCGCACTCCAGGGGAGTGAGGCAGGGCATCACGCCGAAATGGCCGAGCCGGTCGAGGCTGACCGGTTTTTCCCACGTCTCCCCACGGTCTTGGGAAAAGGTGATCATCATGGAAACTTGACGATGGTCGCTCCGCCGCAAGACGCACACCAGCTCCCCGTTTTTTGTTTGCGCAAGCATCGGTTCGGTCATCGGGTGGATTCCCTGCTCATCCACCGCAATGGTGGACCGCCGCCGCCAACTCCGGCCGTTGTCATTTGAAACCATACAGGATACGGACCAATGAGGCGGTACCGCGCCATCCGCCAGTAAATAGTTGGTACGATAATCAGCGTATAAAAGTTCGTTGCCGACCAGTAACGGCGGGCGTTCAAAGGTGGTGCGGGCCACCAGAGGGCTTTCCTCGCTTTCCGCCAGAGTCCAGATCAGTGCATCTGTGCTGTCGTATCGCACCATGTCCGGTTGCCAACGCTTGGATTCAGGAGACCAGCGTACCGCAGTCATGTTCACAAAAAAATCTTTTATCGGCACGGGGCAGTCGGCCAGACGGTAGAAATAGTACCCTGTGTAAGAAAAGACCTTGGCCAACGGATTGGGCAGAGTCAAGTCGGCGTGCTTGATATTGATCGGCACGGCTGACGGCAGGCAGAGATAGTGCCCATCGAACAGTGGACAGGACAATCCATTCGCCGGCAATCCCTCAGCGGCGAAGGGTTGCCAGCTCGTGCCCAGGTCTGCGGAGATGAACGTCGGCGAGGCCATGCCGTAAGCTTTGACGGCGTCGGCGCCCACGTGATAGCGGAGTAGGATTTTCCCCTCCGGGTAGGGGGAGATGGAGACAAATTGATGATAGCCCCATCTTTTTTCGTTCACCTGGGAGGTGGAGACGACGACCGGTGCGTCGAGAGTGGCGTACACCCCTTGTGCGAGGGTCACTGTTTTCGCTTCTCGCGATGTGCTGGTGCACAGCAGTCCATTGATACAGAGTGACAATCCGAATAGAATGGCGGGATGTTTTGTTTTCATCTTTTTTTATTCCAGCGATTACGCTTCCTTAAATCTGAACCGCATCCTTCTCGTTTTTCTGCCAGGTTTCGATCATCCGGCGCAAGCGTGCGATCTCTTTTTTATACCCAACCGCTGTATAGAGGTTGGTTGTTTCATATGGATCCTGCTGTAGATTGAACAGCTGATGTTTATCGCTCCGCGCCAGACAAAGCTTCCAACCCTCTTGGGTAATGACCGTGCGTATGGGGACGTTGTGAACGCGCATCGCCTCCTGGTCGCTGACGCCGAGATGGCCGACCGGCGCTCGTCCTTCTGCGCCGTTCCACTGGATGAAAACAGGTTCCTGGGCGGGACGACCGTTGCGCAGGATGGGAAGCAGGTTTTTGCCCGGCAGCTCTGTGCGGCGGCCCAGCAGCGCCAGTAAGGTGGGCGCCAGATCGATGTGGCTGAAACGGCCGGGGGCGCGGTGGTGACGGCGTCCCCACGACGGAACGCGCATAAGCCACGGCACAGCGATGGATTCTTCATACATCACCGTCTTGGCCAACAGCTGATGGCTGCCCATCATGTCCCCATGATCGCTGGTAAAGACAACCACGGTGTGGTCGGCCAGCTGCAGCCGTTCCAGTTCGGCGAGGATGGCGCCGACGCTGCGGTCCACCAGCGAGACCAGTCCATAGTAGCGCGCCATCAACGTGCGCCAGCCTTTTTCGCTTTTCAGGTCATGGCCGCCGAAACCCTGCTGCAGGTACTGCTCGCGCAGCAGACGATAACGCAATGGTTCATTTTCTTCCAGCGGATCATAAAAATTTTCCGGCAACGGGATGGAATGGGGATCATAAAGATCGTTCAGCGGTCCGTAGAAGGGCATATGCGGTTCGAGAAAGTTGACGCACAATATAAACGGATCGCGCCGATGGCGTTGGAGAAAATCGATGGCGTGCGCCGCCAGAAAAGCGGGTTTACCGTGCTCCATCGGCAGCTTGCTGGCAAAATCACGGCTGTAGTAACCGTCCACGGCGTCCGGCTCATACGCCAGCCCATGCAAATAGTTCCAATAGCTGCTGCGCAGGGATTTGTCCCGATGCGCGCGGTAATATTTTCGATAACCATCCTCAATGCTGACCCATTCCTCAAACCCGTGTTGAGCAAAGATTTCATCGCCTAAATGCCACTTGCCCATGTAGCCGGTGCGATAGTCGGAATCATGGAGCAGCTCGGGCAAACAGGCTATGGAATCGGGCAGGAGTAGGTTATTGGCCGTACAGCTGTGCTGATGCGGCCAAAGGCCGGTCATGGCGGTAGCGCGCGATGGGGTGCAGACCGGTTGGCTGACATAGGCGTGCTCCAACACCAAGCTTTCATGAGCCAGCTGGTCGAGGTGCGGCGTCTGGATCCACGAATTGCCATAGACCGCCAGGGTGTCGCGCCGTTGTTCGTCGGTCCAGAGAAAAAGCAGATTGGGTTTATCCTTTCTGCTGCAGGCGAGGATATACGGGGCTGAAAACAGCGCCGCGCTGTTCCTGAGAAACGTGCGTCGGTTCATCCGGCCTCCAATCGATTCAGCGGGTAGGCGGGGGGAAGAGGGCGTTGACGATAAACCCGCTGAGGGTTATAGCAGCTGCCGGCAGATCTCGGTCAGCAAACTCGCCAAGCGGTCGGCTGCTCTGTGGGCTGTGTCTGTCACTTCTTCATGGGTTAATTTCTTTTTACTGATGCCGGTGCCGGGATTGGTGATCAGCGAAAGGCCCAGCACGCGGAGATGGCGCTGACGGGCGGCGATCACTTCCGGAACCGTGGACATGGAGACCGCATCGCCGCCGAGCTTTTGCAGCATTTTTACTTCCGCGGCGGTCTCATAGGCCGGTCCGGCCATCCAGCAAAAAACGCCCTGTTGCAGTGGAATCTGCAGGTGGCGTCCAGCGGCCAGGGCGATTTGGATCAACTCTGGATCATAACACTGGTACATATCGGGAAAGCGCGGGCCCATTAGATTTTCCGGCCGACCGATCAGCGGATTGCCGAAGGCGCAGTTCATTTGGTCGGTGATGATCATCAAATCGCCGGCCTGGTAAGAAGGATTCAGTGCGCCGCTGGCAGTAGTGATGATCAGGGTTGTAATGCCCAGACTCGCCAGCAGATGCACGGGATAGGTCACTTGCTCCAGGGTATAGCCTTCATAATAATGGATGCGGCCTTGGACGCCGATGAGGGGGGTGTTCTCCAGCTTGCCGATGAACCAACGGCCATGGTGGCTGGGCACGGTCGAACGCGGGTAATGCGGAATATCAACGGTGTTAAGGATGACCGGATCGCGGATGGCCTCTGCAAACCTGCCCATGCCGGAACCCATGATGACTGCGACAGAGGGGGGGACGCCCAATCCCATAGTCTGGAGATAGGCGACGGACTCGAGGATTTTTTGTTTAAGCAAAAGGGCCATGGCGTTCAAGCAGATTGTTTTTGCGGCGCCTGTTGAAGGCGGGGTTTAGGATTATTTTACATCCTCACCGACGTCCGTGGACTCTTCATACACTCTATGGCAGAAGCGGCAGCGCGCCTCATAGATCTCTGCAGCGCCGACCACCACCCGTTTTGAATCGTGGCTCAGCCTCTGTGTTCGGTTGGCCGGGTTGCCGCATTTAACGCAGATGGCCAGCGTCTTGTGGATGTCCTCGGCCACTGCGAGCAGTTGCGGAATTGGCTCGAACGGTTTGCCGGTGTAATCCTGGTCTAGGCCGGCGACGATCACTCGTTTGCCGGAATCAGCCAGTTTCTGGCACACCTCCACCAGCTCCAGTCCGAAAAATTGCGCCTCATCAATGCCGATCACCGCAGCGTCGCCGGCTTTTTCCAGGATTTCCCGGGCCGAGCTTACCGTGATAGAGGGCAGCTTGAGAGAGCTGTGCGAAACAATATGCTCGACGGAATACCGGTCATCGATGGCCGGTTTAAAGATGGCGGTCTTTAATTTGGCGATCTCGGCGCGCTTAAGTCGGCGGATCAACTCTTCGGTTTTGCCGCTGAACATGCTGCCGCAAATCACCTCGATCCAACCAATCCCTTTGGCGATGGTATTCAGCATAATTGTTCTTCCTGGTGAGATTTTTTTACAGCGGTTCCCCGCCACACGGGCTAAGTGGGCAACTTGAGCAAAATTTTATCTATCGTCAACGCGCTTTCCTCTTCGCCCGAAACCACTAGGTCCGCGTGCACCCGGCTGGGGAACACATGGCGCAAATACATAGGGCGCACCGTAGCCAAATATTGGTCGATGACCGATTGGACGGAACGGCCCCGGCTGGTGGTGTCGCGCTGCAACCGCCGAATAAAGCAGAGGTCCATGGCGGTGTCGACAAAGATTTTAAGATCCAGCAACGGCAACAGCTCTGACACGGCGAGAAGCAGAATGCCGTCGAGAATGATCCAGTCGGAGGGCGACACCTTTACGGTCTCAGGTCTGCGATTGTGCGTGGTGAAATCATACAAAGGATGTTCGACGCTGTGGCCGTCGCTAAGGGCCTGCAGATGGCGGATGAGAAGAGTAAATTCTATGGCTTTCGGATCGTCATAGTTGATCCCTTGTCGTTGTTCGAACGTCAGGTCCGAACGGTCGCGATAATAATAGTCCTGTGAAAGCAGCAGCGGCCGGCGATCATGCAGCGCAGCAACCAGCCGCTCCGCCAGAAAGGTTTTGCCTGAACCGGAGCCGCCGGCAACCGCGATGATATAGGGCTTACGTCTCATTGTAAAAATCCTTCGTCGAACGCATGCGGCAACAGCTCCTGAAGCGTCCAGATCTGAAATTCATCTTCAGCAGCGAGGACGACTTTAATGTTTTTAGCGTAATCCCACAGCGCCTGGCGGCAAGCGCCGCAGGGCGGGCACAAGGGCGGTTTGGGCGTGGCGATGGCAATCGCCTGGAATTCCGTGACGCCCTCAGAGAGCGCCTTGGCCAGCGCCACGCGCTCCGCGCACAGGGTGAGTCCATAGGAGCTGGATTCGATATTGCAGCCGGTAAAGATCGATCCATCTTTGGCCAGCAGGGCTGCACCCACGGGAAATCCGGAGTAGGTTGCTTGAGCCCGAAGGATCGCCTGCTTGGCGTGAGCTATGAGACCGGCATAGAGGGACAAAAGCGCCTCCTAAAAAAAATCCAAGTCAAAGCGACTTGGATTTAAGGTAAGAAAATAACCGTTCAATGCAAATGATTTATTGCACCACGGCCGAGGCGGCCCGACGGAGCTTAGAAGGGCAGGTCGTCCACATCCGCTGGCAAGGGTTCGCTGAAATTCGCTTCCCCGACGGCTGGCGGCGGTTCATGGCTGACTGGCTCGCGATCGCCCTTGGCTTCGAGGAACTGAATCGAATCCGCCTGGACCTCTGTGGCATAACGCTTGTTGCCGTCCTTGTCGTTCCAGGAACGGGTCACCAGCTTGCCCTCCACATAGATGCGGTGTCCCTTTTTGCAGTATTGGCCCACCAGCTCGGCTTGTTTGCGCCACACCACCACCCGGTTCCATTCGGTCTGCTCCTGTATTTTACCGTCCTGATCCTTGTAAGAGGTGTTGGTTGCCACGCTCAGAGTGGCCACCGCCGCTCCGGAAGGGGTGTATTTCACCTCCGGATCCTGGCCGAGCCGGCCGATAAGCATGACTTTGTTCAAGGTGCCTTTACTGTCGTACGCCATGACACACCTCCATATGAGATAATAGTTTGAAAGGAGCAGTGACCCTAAGTTCAGTCTACAAAGAAATATTAAATTTGTCAAGCGGTATTTAACGAAACGCTGATTTCTTGGCTCTGAACTCGGAAAAGTGTTTCAAGTGAGCGGAAAGTTATGTAAATTTATCGTTAAATGAAACAATTTTTGGAAAAAGCCATGAATGGGTACCGGTTTGTCCTTGTCCCCGTAGCAGAGATCGCCGCAGAGGATGAAACCTTTCGTGTTGCGCTGGATCCGCCGGAGGCGTCACTACGCGCCAGCGTGGCGGCGCATGGGCTGCTGCAGCCGTTGCGGCTGCAACTACGCGCCGACGGCCGCTACAGGCTGGTCTCCGGATTTAAACGTTTTCATCTGGTGCATGAGCTTGGCTGGGAACAGGTTCCGGCCTTGGTGGTGAGCGAACGGCAAAACGATCTGGCTCTTTATACGTCAAGCCTGCAAGAACGGTTGGCTGCCCCCAAACCGTTAAGCCCTCTAGAGATCGCAGAGGTGTTGTCCAAGCTGCGCGCTGTTTTTGCTCTTTCCGAGGAAATCGTGGTCCGTGATTTTATGCCCTCCCTGGGGCTTGGCAGAAACCGCATCTGGCTCGAACGCTATTTGCCGCTCTCCGGGTTGGATGAGCGCAGCAAAACTGAATTGCTAAGGGAGGGATTGTCTCTGGACGTCGTCTTTGCCCTTCCTGCTTTGGCCGCAGAAGAACGTCATCATCTGCTGGATTTGTTCAAGGCATTGCGTCTTGGCAAAAACAAACAAAGCGAAATGTATTCGCTGATCCGCGATGTCTGCCGAATGCAGAGAAGGTCCATCGGGGCGCTGCTGCAACAGCAGGGACTGGCGGAGATCCTCGCCGACGTTGAGCTCACTTCCACACAAAAAGCCGAGCGCTGCAAGGAGCTTTTGATGCGGCTGCGTTATCCCCACTTCAGCCGCGCCTTGCAGGCTTTTCACGATCTATTGAAAGAGGCCGGTGTGCCGCCGGCGCTGCGGATTTCACCTTCCCCCTTTTTCAACAGCGAGGAGGTTTCGATCGCCTTTTCGTTCAAGGACGAAAATGAGTTCCGCCGGTGGATGGGCGAACTGCAGCGGCTGGACGCCGAGGGGGTGATTGAAAAACTGGTTCACCTGCCATGATGCACTTTCCGTCGCAGAAAGATTTTTCTCCCAACCGGTTGATCATCGAGGAGCCGGTTGCCCGGGAGCCGCTGGTGAACCGTATTCGACAGCGCCTGCCCCAGGTCTCCGCCGAGTTCGTTAAAGATATCGAACAGCTTCGAGGAGACCGCGATCTGGACGATGCCCTGTTGCTGGCCCGGCAGCGCGGACCGTTTTTGCGCTATTGTCCCGGAACGCCCAGACATATCTGTTGTCTCTATCAGAATCTGGATGTGGCCGCCGGCTGCGATATGAACTGCACCTACTGCATTCTCCAGGGCTATCTCAATACGCCGGGCAAAACCCTGTATGTCAACACCGGCGATCTGTTCCAGGAGCTGGACAAAGTGCGTTTGCAGAGAACGGATCAATTCTTCCGCATCGGCACAGGCGAGTTATCCGACAGCATGACCTTTGATCATCTGACCGGTTTTTCCGTGGATCTGGTGGAGTATTTCAGCCGTTGGCAGAATGCGATCATCGAGCTCAAGTCGAAGAACGTTCATATCGATCATCTGGCAGCGCTTCAACATAACCGGAGGACGGTGGTCTCCTGGTCGGTGAACGCGGAACCGATATGCCGAAGCGAGGAAAGCGGAGCGCCGACGTTGACGGATCGTTTGCAGGCCGCGGCCAAGGTGCAGGAGATGGGCTATTGGCTGGGTTTTCATTTTGATCCGATGATCTGGTTTGACGGCTGGGAGGATCATTACCGTGAAACGGTGGCACGCATCTTTCAGTTCGCCCGACCGGACAACATCGCCTGGATCAGTCTGGGCGCGCTGCGCTATCCCGCGGCTATGGAGGAGGTGATCCGGGAAAGACATCCACACTCCCGCATCGTTCTGGGTGAGCTTTTGCCGGGCCCGGATAAGAAGCGGCGGTATTTCAAAACTCTACGCATTGAGCTCTTTCGCCGCATGGTTGAATGGATCCGGGCATACGGGTACGATAACGGCGTCTATCTCTGCATGGAGAGCGACGAGGTGTGGCACAAAGCGTTCGGCTGGTCGCCCGGCAGCAGTGCAGGGCTTAAAAAACTGCTTGACGATCGCGTGCGGGTGCGTTAAAAGTCATTAAAACCCTTTATGACAAAGCAAAACGACGAGGACACATGATCACTGAAATCATTTCGCAGTATGCAGTTAAAATTCTGGAAGCGATGGGGTATTGGGGGGCGGGTTTGCTGATGGCGTTGGAGAGTATGATTGCCCCGGTGCCCAGCGAAGCGGTTATGCCGTTTGTCGGTTTTCTGGTTGCGGACGGCAAGTGGAGCCTCTGGGCATCTCTGCTGTCCACCTCCCTCGGCTCCATCGTCGGATCTCTGATTTCGTATTATCTAGGCTATTACGGCGGCAAACCGCTGGTGCTCAAGGTGGGCAAGTATCTGTTGCTGGATCGTCATGATCTGGAGATGACGGAAAATTTTTTCAACAAACGCAGCGGCGTATGGACGCTGTTTATCAGTCGGTTCATTCCGGTGATCCGTCATTTCATCTCCATCCCGGCCGGGATCGGTCGGATGCCGATAGGATCGTTTGTCATCGCAACGGTCATCGGCGCGACCCTGTGGAACGGATTTCTGCTCTATCTGGGCCTCAAGCTGCGTGAAAACTGGCAGGTGGTGCAAAAATACTCGCATCAGATCGACATCGGCGTGGTCCTGTTTCTTGTCGTTTTGCTGGGCTGGTTCGTTCATTCCAGGCTGCAAAAACGCAAAGCGCTGCAGAGTTAGAAATGAATCGCGGCGCCGAGTTGGATCAGGACCAAATCCGTCTTGGACTCTTTGACGTCATAGAGGACCTTGCCGTTCTCCCGGTGGACCGAGCCCTTTTTTAGATAGCGGGCCTGTTCGCCGATCAGGTATTTCGCCTGAATATCCAACGCCACGGACAGGGGGTGGTACTGTTGACCTTCGCGCGGCGAGGCGGTGTAAAGAGTGTACTGCAGGCCGCCGCCGGCGCCGTAATTAAAGGCGGTGTCGTCGAAATCGACCTTGCTGGCGATCCGCTCGTCCTCATACCAGTCATCCACGTTCTCAATCCTTGTCTCCGTATACAGATAATTCAAACCCGCGACCGCCTCCACATAGGGCTGCAGCCGACCGGTGGGATTCTGCAGACGAAATACGAGTTGGGCCAGCACCATGGAATTATCGGTGCTCACCTTTACGGTGAAATCCGGGAACTCGCTGCTGAGCGGTTGGCGGCGCGATTCCATGCCGTAAATTAGAAATCCCGCACTGACGCCGATGCTGAAAAGGCTGCGGGACGGCGAATAAAAAAATTCGCCCGTAAGGCCAAAGCCGTCGCTGCCTGTGTTCTGTTTGAATTCGCCCTGCAACAGGCCTGAGGCCAGATGCAGACTGCCCTGAAATCGTGGCTGGCTGCTGGCGGCCGTGGCCCAGGCCACGACGAGAAGGATGATTGTTTTTGGCATGCGGGGTTTCATGGAATCTCTCCTGGTTAACGGTTATCGCTCTGAGGCACGGCTGTCTCGTCCTCATACAGGGAATGCCATAGTTGCGGATCATATGCGGTCCTGCGCGACGGACAGTCGGCTCGATGGCAGAGCCGGCAAGACTGAAAATCGATGGTGGTGGGGAACAGGATGCCGGAAACGGATTTGTTCGGAATCATCAGACAAGAGTCGGTCAGGGTGACGCCGATGTGGGCGCGCACATCTCCCAACAGTTTGAATAAATTGGTTTGCTGTTCAATGGGCCATATTTCGGCATCGCCGGAGCCAGGGCTCATGGAGGAGGAGCGGCTCCATCCCGCTTCTTTCTTCAGATGTCTGCGCAGTTCGTTCAGCGCGCACTCCAGCGCTGCGGCTTTGATGTGATCCCAGAGGAAATCCTCCAGCGGATCGCCGTTGGATACATGGACCTCATCCAATTCGGTTCCGCAGGTGGCGACGAAAACATAGCCTCTTTCAATGGTTTTTAAATTTTCCGCCAGCGCGCGGCTGTGGAAGGTGATGCCCTCAAAGGTGATCGCATTCGGTTGCCGTTCCTGCACGAAAACCGGTTTGTACAGGGCCTTGGGTCTGCCATGCATCTGCGCCGATTGGACCAATTCTCTGATCACCTGCGGATCCAGCACATCGGCGGGCAGATGGGCTTTTTTCATCAAGCGGGCGGTGTCCAGAGTGAACGGTATGGAAGTCAACAGGGTCATGGCTTTTCCTCAGCCAACCATAAGGTGACAGGCCCCAGCAGCCCGGAGGGCAGCAAAGGGGTATCCGCTGCGAAGGGTTTGTAAGTGGACCAGGCGATTTGCTTTTCCGCCGGCAGTGCGGCATCGCCGATGAGACGGTTGGGCCAGAGATTGGCAACAGTGATCTCCAGTTCGTTGTCTTTCCCCTGCACCGCCGCACTGATGTCGATGCGATAGGGTTTTGTCCAAACGGTGCCCAACTCGTGTCCATTCAAACGAACCGCGGCCATCACTTCCACTTGCCCGAGATCCAGCCACAGCCGGCCGCGTTTCATGGACGGCAGGTCAAAGCGTAGGGAGTAGGTTGCCAGACCGGAATAGTAACGGATGGCCTGATTCTCGTGCATGCTCCAGTCCTGTAATACGTCGAAAACGACCGGATGTTTCGGTCCGCCGAGGCGTGCATCAAACGTCACTCGCCACGGCCCTGCGACCGGTTGTAAGACCTTCGGTTCCAGACATGAAGCAGTGCGAGGGCGGGGCGCGGCTTTAGTAAAAACGATAAAGATCGAGCCGTGGGGCTCCAGCATTACCTCGATTTCCGTACACTCCTTTTTTTCCTTGAACGCCACCGCTTCATTTGCAGTGCCGGTCAGTGGATTCCACAAACTCGGCCGAAGTCCGGCTACGCGAAAACGGCAGGCGGCCTTGATGGCCCGCTCCTCGCTGTTGGCGATGAAATAGAGCTCGCCTGCATTCACACGGCGGTGTGTATAACGAAAAGGGGCGTCGGTGCTGAAATCCGGCGGATAATTCATTTTACCGAAAAGGGATTCCAACATCGGTAGATCAGGATATGTTTCTTCAGCCGGCAGCGGCGACCAGATCAGGCGCCCCTTGCCCAGTCTGCGCTCTCCGGCGTTCGCCTCAGAACCCCACAGTTCTTTGACCAGTTTCTGCACCTGCTGATCGCATTCCGGGTAACCGGCTAGAGACGGGGAGCTTTTCGGCGGAACGCCAAAGACCACCGCGCCGTCGTAAATCAGCGTGCGGATTTTATGCAAAAGCTGCGGCGTCATGGTTGCGGTCTGCGGCAGGACCAACAGTCGATACGAGGCGCCGCCGTCCAGCTGCAGGCGGCCGTTTTGAACTTTAGCGTGATGCAGCAGCACCTCTGGGGCGCAGCCATCGAAATTATAGCCCGGCCGGTCCGGCAATCCGCCGCGCTGCGGCAAGGCCATGGGACGAAAGACATAGGGAGCGGCCTCGGGCGTCAACAGGCAGATATCCGCCACAGCAACGCCCTGTTGCAGCAGATATTGACAGCGCGCCAGATAGGTGTGAAAACCATCGATAAGCGGCCACCAAGTTTGCGTACGCTCCCAATGGACGCCATAGGGTCCCATGGTCATACCCGGCGCGCGATCCAGCCAGGGTTGATGGGCGTAGCGATGAAACGCCAAGCGGTTGATGCCAACGCAAAACGCCCAGTCCGCCTGCGCTTTCATAGCGCCAGGATGTAATTTCCATGCCTCGTTATGATCAGAGGTGAAAGCCTCAGCTGCGACGATGGGACGTCCGTGGGTATGGGCGATGGAGGTCGCTTCAAAACAGCTATAATCGGTGTTGAATCCATAACCTCTGGCCCAGAATTCGCACATGGGCACATCGGCGATGCCGCCGAGACTCAAATCTGCGGTTGGATTCATATCATAGGGCTCGATCGAGAGGTTGAAACCGTTCTGATGCGCCAACTCTTTGAGATAACCGGCGTGATTTTCCAATAACAGCTCCTGCGCGGTTTGGCGCAGGTCCCAGAGAAAACGCTCGCTGAGCTCGGCGGCGCCTACGATGCGACCTGTCAGCACAGGAAAATAGAGCAGCGGATCATAGCCGCGCCGTTGTTGGAATTCGGAACGAAATCCGTTGGTCCAATTCTGCGATCCCATCTCCCAGCTGTCGATATGGAGCATGGTCCATCCGGTGGTGCGATGCTGCGGCCGCGGACCAATCTCCTGCAGCAGCAGACCGATATAGGCGTTCCAATGAACATCAAAGGCCTTGCGGCTGAATTTGTCGCACTCCAGACCAAAACCCGGCCTCGGCGCCGGACGCGTGTTGGCGCCGGTACAGGTGGCGCCGAAGCGCAGAATGGTCCATCGGCCTTCCGGGACCTGCCAGTCCAACTGTCCATTCGCGGAGAGTCTGCCGGTCAGATCGACGATCTTCTGCGGATCGATGGTCGCGCCAGGGGGTAACCCCGGATAATGGCTTGCCAGCGGAAGAGATGGCTTGACGTCAGGCGCAGAAGAATAGGGTGCGCGAACGTAGAGCGCTTTTTCTTTCACATCGACAATGCGATGACCCTCGTCGAGGGCGGGAAAGGCCAACACCGCGACGTCTTGGTAATAGTCCCGATAGATGGTTTTCATCTCATCAGTCCAGTCGCCGTCGCCGAAAAACGGCGGATAGGGTTTTGGCTGTCGCAAGGTCGCGTTGAAACGCCGACCGCCGAGGACCGTGGTGTCGCTGGCGACAAGGTGTTGCATCGAGTGTTCGCCGTCGATCCAAGGGCCGCCGCTGCCGGTCCAACCCGGGCCGCTGTTCAGGGTGATCTGCAGCCCCAGGCGCTCGGCTTCCTGAACGGCATGCTTGAACAAGGCCCGCCAGGGCGCGCTCATAAATTTGATCGGCCCCCGCGGTACGCCCACATCCACCTCCATGGACAAGACGCCGCCGATCCCCGCCTGCGCCATGGCTTCGAAATCAGCGGTGATGCCCTCTTTAGACAGATTGCCATCCATCCAAAACCAGTAAACCCAGGGTCTGGCAAAGACAGGCGGTTGACGAAAGGCCGCTTCATCCGGCTGCGCCCATGAGGCAAAGGGAGCATAGAACAGAACCCCGGTGATAAAAAAATAAAATCGTTTGTTCATGCGTGATCTCCATGGCCGCCGGTCTGCGCTATTTAAACAAGCCACAGCGGACAGCTGAACTCCCGAGCGTTCATCCTCCGACGAGTTTGGTTTTATAGTTCATCTCTGCAAGCAGTTGAACGATTTTACCGCGCTGATCCCCTTGAATTTCAATGCCGCCCTCGCGGACCGTGCCGCCAGCGCCGAGCCGGTTTTTCAGCGTCCGGCACAGCTCCTGGGTTTGAGGCGAGTTCGCAGGGACACCCTCGATCAGGGTAACGGATTTGCCCTTTCGTCCTTTGCGATCCAGCCTGATGCGCAGGGGCTGCGATGACAGGGTCTCTGAATGGTTCGAGCGGCAGGTGCACGGAGTTTCACCGCAGCGCCGGCATACCGGTTCTTTCTTTAGAGTCGAGTAAACGGTTACAGAGTGTTTTACGGTCATAGGTTGTCAAATTATTTTACCGGGGCAATAACCAAATGATAAATATAAAGTAAAACAAAATCACTTCAAATACAAAATATTTTTTTAACCAGCCTACTACGGCTGTGGGAAAATCCTTTTTATCATTTCATTTTGAATTTTGTGGAAAAATATATAAACTAATGTTAAAAAGGGCCGTGCGTTCAAGGAGGGTCGCATGTCGGAATCGACAAGGGGTTTTTGGGCCGGATTGTTCTTGTTTCTATCAACGATAGCGTCAGCGATGGATGATACAGTGAGGCAAAAGACGATCGAGGTTCTGGTGAACCGCTGCGGCGAGTCGCAGCGCGAACGCATCGTTCGCGGAGTCACACAGGCTGCCGCTCTGTGGCGTGAAGCGGATGGAGACGCGCAAGCGTTTCATCGCTTTTGCCTGGAACATTTTATCGCGGATCCGGCTGAGTTATCGCAAGCGTTGCAAAGGCTGGAGGACAATTTAGAGACCATCGGAGGACATACCGTGGAGGTGGCCCGCGATCTTGCCCGGCCTTTGCAGCTGGAGATCGGGCCGATCCTGGCAATGGATTATCTGTTCGCCGAATATGATCCCTCGGCGCATGTGTCGGAAGATCTGTTCAAAACCAAGATAGCGTTTGTAGCGCTGCTCAATTTTCCCAACACCACGCTGACCGAGCGGCTGCAGCAGGGTCCGCATTGGAGCCGGCTGCAGTGGGCTGCCGCGCGATTGGTGCAGCGTTTTAACGAGCGCGTTCCTGCCCCGGTCCATCAAGCGCTCACCCGCGCTTATGTTCAGGCTGATGATTATATCTCCCATTACAATCTGTATATGCATCAGCTGGTGGACGGCAAAGGCCGCCGGCTTTTTCCTCAGGATTTAAAACTGATCTCGCACTGGGGATTGCGGGATGAGTTGAAAGCGCAATACGCCGCAGCGGAGGGTCTGGCCCGTCAGCGGCTCATTCAATCGGTCATGGAGCGCATCATCGCTCAGCAGATTCCACAGGAGGTCATCGATCAGGATCAGGCGACCTGGAATCCGTTGCAGAACAGGTTGGTGCCCGAGAGGCCGTTCGAACCGGAGCCGGATGCGCGCTATCAGCGATTGCTGGATGTTTTTCATGCAGAGCAGGGCGCTGATCCGTATTATCCGCAGCTGCCGTCCAAAATCAGCCGTCGCTTTGAACGCGACCGTGAAATACCTGAGGCGCAGTTTAAACGCTTGTTGGTTTCTGTGTTGACCGATCCGGTGGGTCGGGACGTCAGCCGTCTGATCGCAAAACGGCTCGGCAGAAAGCTGGAGCCGTTCGATATCTGGTACAACGGCTTTAGACCCGTCTCCGGTTATGACGAGACGGAGCTCGACCGTCGGGTCATGGCCAGGTATCCCCACACCGCGGCTTTTCAGGCCGATCTCCCCCGCATCCTGATGCAGCTGGGTTTTGCCGCTGAAACCGCCGAGTTTCTGTCCGGTAAAATCACCGTCGATCCCTCCCGAGGCGCCGGCCATGCCATGGGCGCCGGCCGGCGCGACGACAACGCTCATCTGCGCACGCGCATTCCCAGCGACGGCATGCGCTATAAGGGCTATAACATCGCCATTCACGAGCTGGGTCACTGCGTTGAACAGGTGTTCTCGTTGAATCGCATCGATCACACGCTGCTGGCCGGTGTGCCCAACACCGCTTTCACCGAGGCCTTCGCCTTCGTCTTTCAATCCCGGGACCTCGAGCTTTTGGGGCTTGACCAGCGGGATGCGCTGGCAGAACCCTATCGGGCACTGGATACGTTTTGGTCCACCTGCGAGATCGCGGCCGTGGGGCTGGTGGATATGGAAATATGGCACTGGATGTACGATCACCCCCAGGCCACTGCCGCAGAGGTCAAGGCTGCGATGCTGCGAATCTCACGCGAGATATGGAACACCTACATCGCCCCGCTGATCAACGTCACGGATTCGCCTCTGCTGGCGATTTACTCTCATCTGATCGATGCCGGTCTCTATCTTCCCGATTATTCCCTGGGACATATCATCATGTTCCAGATCGAACAATATCTGCACGACCGGAACCTGGGTCAGGAGATGGAGCGCATGTGCAAGCTCGGCGCTCTGACGCCGGATGTTTGGATGCAATCGGCGGTCGGCGGCCCGCTGTCAGCTGAGCCTTTGCTGCAAGCGACCCGGGCCGCGATCCGGACGCTGAACTCTTCACAAAGCGGAACAAAACCATGAAAAAGATTTTTTTATTTTCTCTCTCGGTCTTTTGCTTCAGCGCCGTGCGGGCGGATGATGCGGTGCATTGGGAACGCTTGCTGCGGCCTGACAGTCTGGTGCGTTCCGGCGAGGTGCTGTTGAACGGCGCCTGGCACTATCGTATCCATGTTCGGGATCAATGGCATCCGATTCAGGTCCCGCATGTTTTACGCACGCGGGGTCAGTATTCTTTTCGCCGGTTTTTTACCCTTGAACCCGCTCATCGCAATGAACGGTTTCGCTTGCTTTTTGAAAATATTGAGGGCGTCAGCGCCGTCTATCTGAACAAAAAGTTGCTCGGCACTCGGCAGCGCACGTCAACGCCCATCAGCTTCGAGCTTGCCAAAGAGGATCTTTTCTTCAACGAACGCAATGAACTGGTGGTGGACCTGGACACACGGATTAACTACAAAACCACCATTCCACACTGGGTACGCAGCCGTGGCCTGCCCTCGCTCGCCGGCGGCATCGTGCGGCCGGTCAAATTGGTCTACGGCCGCGGAACCTGCATCCGCTCGGTGAACGTAAAGGTGCAGCCGGCTGATCTGGACATCCGAGTGGCGATTCAGACTCCGACCAGCGACACCTTGACCGTCTTCCCTGTTCCGCTCAAAGGGCTGATAGAAGTTTTCTCCGCCGATACGCTCCATCCTATGCATACGATGCTCCTGCCGGTCACGGATTTTACGTCGGAGCTGCGGGCCCAGATTCCGCTGTTCAATCCAGCGCTCTGGACTCCACGAGAACCGGTTTTATATCGCGTGCGTATTACTCTGTTCGAGGCCGAGACCCCCGTGGATCGCGCAGAGGTGATGGCAGGCGCAGGCGCGGCAGTCAAGGGCGCCGCCATGCGTTGGAAGGCCATCGAATGGATGGAGGATTTTTCCTATAAAGAGCTGGGAGAGCAAGAGCTGACCCTTAGGATCCGCGAAGACATGCAGGCCATCTATCGAACCGGCGCCAACTGCGTCCGCGTTTTCGGCGCCGCTCCCTCGGAACAGATGCTGTCGGTGTGCGATCAATTGGGCCTGGCGGTGCTGGTGGAAGTGCCTTTGATCAATCTGCCCTCAAGCCATTTACGCAACAACGACCTGCGAAAAAAAACCGAAGGGCTGCTGACGGACTTGATTGAATTCGGCCGTAAGCATCCGAGCGTCGTCGGCTGGGGACTGGGCAATGGTTATGATGCCCATGACAGCAAGGCGATTTCTTTTCTGCAGGACATGAGCCGATTCATCCGCGCAAAAGACACGCGATTGATTTACGCCGGATTTCGCGGCGAACGGCCCCTGCCGGCCACGTTGCCCGTCGATTTGGCGATTTGGGAGGTTCGCCCTGAACGCCTTTCAGCGCTGACTGACCTGCATCATTCTACGTCCTGTCCGCTCATTTACCGCGTGACCGTTCCCATGCCGCCGGCTGCGCTGCAAGAGTCCTACAGTGAACAGCTCCAAGCCTATCAGGTTAAAAATGCGTTAACCGCCTGTTTAAAGTCAGAGAGGGTACAGGGGATTCTCATCAGCCCTCTGCGCGATTATCAGAGCGATACGCCGCATTTACTTTGGGGCGACCGGCCTAATACCAATCTGTTCACCGCCGGGCTGATGGACAACCGTGGACAAGTTCGCAGTGCATATCATGTGGTCACCAGCCTCTATTCCGGCGCCGCTTTGCCGGAGCTGCTGCCCGTAGAATGGCGTGAGCCCGCCCCCGCCCTTTTTCAAGCCCTGGGTCTGGCGCTGCTGCTGGTGGTCCTGTTCTTTATCAAGCAGGATAAGCGAATGAGCCACTATGTCCGCCGTGCTTTTATCTATCCCCATGGCTTTTACACTGATCTGGTGGAGAATCGTCAGCTCGCTCCGTTCCTGACCGGTTTGGTCGGATTGGCTTCGTTTTTGTCCCTCGCCGCCCTGTCGACAAGCTTTATCTATCATTTTCGTTCCAACACCTACCTGGATGAGTGGTTGACCTGGCTGTTGCCGTCTGCGGGAAAGAAATACCGTGCTATTTGGTTCATCTGGCATCCGGCGGCCCTGATTGCGCTGCTCACAGCCGTTCTGGAAGGGCTGGCGCTGCTGCAGGCGGTGCTCATCAAGGGAGTGGTGCTTTGGCAACGCCGTTATCTGCGTTTTACTCAGATCGTATCCTTTGTGCACTGGGTGCCCGTGTCTTTTCTCTTTTCTTTGCCCTTGGTGATTATTCTGTATCAGGGTCTGGAGCGGAATTATTTGGTCTCGTTTCTGCTGCTGTCGCTGCTGGTTCTGGTGATCTGGTGCATCGTTCGCATGTTCCGTGGACTGAAAGTCATTTTGCAGACAACGGCCCTGAAGGCGCTGCTCTTTCAGGCCGCCATGTTGGCTGGACTGGTTTTTATGCTCATCCTGGCTTTTGAGCCCAGTCGTTCGTTATGGGCTTATGCCTCCTATTACTGCTCGTTATTGGCTCGATAGAAAAGGACCAAAGCAGCCCGGCAGGGGGAGAAAATGTCCTTGTTTTTTAACTGGAAGCATAGTAATTTCTACGCCTGTCCGCTTTTACCCATTTACCCTTTAACAAGGAATTTGAACCATTCGTGTACCTTTCTGAACTCACAATCGTAGGCTTTAAGTCCTTTGCAAAAAAGACTAATCTCCTCTTTCATGACGGCATCACCGGTATCGTCGGTCCAAATGGTTGCGGCAAGAGCAATATTGTCGATTCCATCCGCTGGGTCATGGGCGAGCAGCGCACCGGAGCGCTGCGCAGTGATCGTATGGAAAATGTTATTTTTAATGGTTCCGCCACAGCCAAACCCGTGGGCATGGCGGAAGTGTCGCTCAAAATCGAAAACACCAAAAACATCCTGCCCATCGATTACAGCGAAGTAGTGATCACGCGTCGTCTGTTTCGCTCCGGTGAAAGCCAGTATCTCATCAATGGCAATACCTGCAGGTTGAAGGACATATTGGATCTGTTTCTGGACACCGGCGCCGGGCCGCACACCTATTCGGTCATCGAGCTGGCGCAGGTGGAGCGTATTTTGAACGGCAAGGAGGATGAACGGCGGAAAATTTTCGAAGAAGCTGCCGGCATCACCAAATACAAGCTGCGCCGGAAAGCCACCTTTCGCAAGCTGGAATCCACCGAGAAGGATTTGATCCGCATCGAGGACATCATGTCCGAGGTGGAGAAAAACGTGCGCACGTTGAAACGGCAGGTGACCAAAGCACAGCGCTATCAGGAGTTGGCGGAGGAGCTCAAGGCGCTGGAGATCGCGCTGGCAGACCATGACTATAACCGGTTGACGCTGGAGCTTGAGCCGCTGGAAACGCATCTGGATTTGGCCCGGGGTGAACGCGAGTCCTCCTCCTCCACTCTGGCCATGCGCGATGCGGACTATGAAGCTGCGCGCGCCAAGCTCTTGGACCTGGAGCGTGCGCTTGCGGAAAAGCAACGCCTATTGAACGAACAGCTGCGGGAATCGCAGAAATTTGAAGAGCGCATTCTGGTCAACCAGGAGCGCGTCCGTTCTCTGGAAGAGTCCAACCTGCGTTACATTCAGGAGCGGGAATCTCTGCAGCTCAAGCTGCAGGCCCTGCAGGAGCAGCAGCAGGTGATCAACGAACGCACGGCGGTCTCGGAGCGTATATTAAACGATCATCTTGCGGAACAGGTGCAGGTCAATCAGGATTATGAGGCCATCCGTCGCGATTATGAGGAAAAACGGATCCGTTTTCGCGAGATCGAATCGCAGGTGCTGATCATCACCGAAGAGCTGAGCCGCAAACAGAACGAAGGGGAGCGGCTCAAGGCCACGGAAGAGAATCTGTCGCGGCGCATCGCCCAGATCACGGAAGAGGAAAAGGCGACCAGCGAACGGCTGCAGGAGGTGACAGCGCTGCTGCAGTCCACCCGCACGCGCGAAGTCGGCCTCACGCAGAGCCTGGAGGAGAAAAAGAAAAAGACCGCCGAGTTGATGCGCAGCGAGGACGAGATGAAGCGCTCGTTCGAGCAGATGCAAAAGCAGGAGGGGCAGGACCGCAACCGGGTGGAGGTGTTGACGCATCAGGCCGAATTGATCAAGCGGCTCATCGACACCTATGAAGATTATCCCTCGGGCGTCCGGTTTCTGGCGACCAATAAGGAAATCGGGTTTTCCAGCTATGGGCCTCTGGCCAACATCATACAGGTTCAGCCCAATTACCGTTCGGCCATCTCGGCCAGTCTCGGCGAAGCGGCCACCTATCTGGTGGTGGAGGATGCCTCCGCGGCGTTCAACGGCATCGGCCTGTTGAAGGAGGAACGCCGGGGGGTGGTGACGTTTGCGCCGCGCAATGAGATCAAGTGGCGGGTGAATCATCGGCCCGCGGTCAGTGACTTGGGGGTGATCGGCTATGCAGACGAGCTGGTCTCCCACGATGAGTCGTTTCAGGATCTGATCTATGCGGTGTTGGGCCATTTTCTGGTGGTGCAGGATTTGCAGACCGCCAATCGCATCTACAACCAGGTCAAGTCCCATCAGGTCAATGTGGTGACTCTAGCCGGCGAGGTGTTGGGCCACTCTGGCTTTATCCGCGGCGGCACCAACCACCGCAATCAGTCTGATTTTGTCGGCCGGCAGGAGCAGCTGCAGGCGCTGGTGGCGGAGATCGATAAATTAAAACAAGGGATCGACCTGCGCCATACGCAGATGGCGCAAAAGGAACTGGACATTCAGCGCACCAAAATCGACATCGAGGCGCAATCGGCTGAAATTAAAAAAATGGAAGAAGAGCTGGCCAATCTCAAGGTCGAACTGGGCAAAATGACCTTTGAGGAAGCCAGCCTGCAGGAGACGCATCACAAGCAACTCACTGAACGTCAGCATCTGCTCGGCGAGGTTAGCCAGTTGGGGCAGAACCTGGAGCTGCAGGCCATGGGAGCGGATGATCTGACCAGCCGCCGTCAGCAGCTCGGACAGACCGCGAACCAGCTGAGCGAAGAGATCAAGAACCAAGAGCAGAACGTCGCCGATGTCTCCGGCCGTCTGCAGGAGATCAACGTGCTCGTGGCGAAATGGCAGAGCGATCACGAGTCCCTGCGCCGTGAGATGGAGTCTATCGCCGGCCAAATCCGCGAGACCAGTGATCTGATCCGGATGCGCACCGAGGAGACGGACCGGGCGCGCAAAGAAATATTGGAACTTCACAAGGTCAATGAGGAGTATCATCAACGGATAGAGGAGCTGAAGGGAAAGCGTGAAGCGCTGCAGGCGGAATTGACCTCCCTGGAAGAACAGCAGTATCAGACCAACACCCTGGTGGCGGAGCAGGAAAAGGCCATCCGTTATGAGCGCGGCAAGCTCGATGAGCTGGCCGAATCGGTGCACAAGATCGAGTTGCGCGTTTCCGAGCTCAAACTGCGGCTGGAGAATTTAAAGTCCCGCATGCGCGAAGAATTTGAATACACCCTGCAGCGCGGTCCGGTGGATGAGACTTTTAACGCTGAAGAGATTGGCAAGCGTATCGAAGAGATGCGGGAAAAAATCAAAGAGGTGGGGCCGGTCAATCTCCTGTCGCTCAAAGAGTACGAGCAGGAGAAAGAGCGGATGGAGTTTTTGCAGGTGCAGCGGGACGATCTTATCAAAGCGCGCAAGAATTTAACCGAAACCATCGACATCATCAACGCCACGGCACGGCAAAAATTCATGGAGACCTTTGAACAGGTACAGCAGAATTTTTCCCAGGTGTTCGGCAAATTTTTCGAAGGCGGGCGCGCCAGCCTGGCCCTGCAGGAGACGGCCGATCCGCTGGAAGCGGAGATCGAGATATTCGCCACGCCGGGCGGCAAAAAAATGTCTGCCATCACGTTGCTTTCGGGAGGGGAAAAATCCCTGACCGCCATCTCTCTGTTGTTCGCCATCTATTTGTATAAACCCAGCCCCTTCTGTATCTTTGATGAAGTGGACGCGCCGCTGGACGATCGCAATGTGCGTCGGTTCACCAATGCGCTGCAAGAATTCTCCAAGAACACTCAATTTTTAGTGGTCACGCATAATAAAATGACCATGCGGGCCGCGGACCAGCTGTACGGCATTACCATGGAAGAAAAGGGTGTGTCCAAAGTCGTATCGGTCAAGTTCGATTCCAATCAAAACGGGAATGCCGCTGGCTAGTTCTCTGTCAGCCGGCTCTCAGGAGATACAACATGAGCCGTCGAATGCATGGCGTGGTTGTTCTGTTGTCGATGCTGCTGGTCGTTGGGTTTACGGTCTTCGGACAGAACGCAAAGACGCCTCCGCAGAATTTGCATTTTGTCGCTGATTATTCCCAGTTCCGTTACTCCGACAGCCTGATGTATGTCGAATTTTCCGCCTCTGTGGACCGGGAGATGCTGGTCTACATCGCGGACGGCGGCCGGTTTAAAGGGGAATTCCTGGTCACAGCCGAACTGCTGCAGCAGGATTCGGTGGTCAGCCGCAAAATGTGGAGAAATGTCAACCAAGTGGACAGTCTGGCGGAAATCGTGCCAGGGCAAAAGCTGTATTGCATGAATTCTTTCGTCGTTTCGCCGCAGCCGTCGCGCATTCGTCTAACCATTCAGGATCCTCAATATCCGCAAGGCGCCGGCGTCGTCGAATGGCCGTTTCAACCGCGCCTATTCAGCGGCGATTCTCTGCAGCTGTCCGATATCCAGATGGCCGGCTCCATCGAGCGGGACACGACCACCAGCGTATACACCAAGAACGGTTTTCGGATCAGCCCCAATCCCACCGCGTTGTACGGAATCGGTTTGCCGATCATGTACAGCTATCTCGAAATTTACAATTTGGCGCCAGCCTCCTCCGAGGCGGGTGGCAACTACCGTGTGGAATATAAAGTGTATTCCACGGATGGCGTTCTGGTGAAGAGCTATGGAGTCAAGGAGCGGCGCAAACCCGGCACGTCGGCTGTGGAAGTGAACGGCGCCAATGTGGTCACTTTGGTCTCCGGCGCCTATCTGCTGCGCGTCGAGGTGACGGACCTGGAAACCAACGCCATAGCCAAAGCGGAACACAAATTTTTTGTGTACCGTGAAGGGGATTACGCCGAGGGCGGCGAACGCTTCAAGAAAAGAGAAGAGATCCTGGGCGCCGGGAGCGCCGGGTTGGACGCTGGACGATACGACACTATGAGCGAAAAGGAGCTTAACACCGAGTTTGAATACGCCCGCTACATCGCATCAAAGGAGGAACGCGACACCTACAAAAGGCTGAATCTGGAGGGGAAACGCAAGTACATCAAGGAATTTTGGGCGAAACGCGACCAGACGCCGAATACGCCGGAAAATGAGTACAAACGTGATTATCTCGAGCGCGTTCAGCACGCCAATCAATCGTTGCGTGGAACCTTCCGGGATGGCTGGCGCACAGACCGGGGGCGCGTGATTCTCATCTACGGCCGCGCCGATGAAATCGAAAGGTTCCCTTTCAACAATCAAAACCGTTCTTATGAAATCTGGCATTATTATCAGGTGCAGGGAGGCGTGGTTTTCATTTTCGTCGACAAGCGTGAGATGGGGGATTATGAACTGGTGCACTCGACCGCCCGCGGTGAGTTGTACGATGAAGAGTGGCCGCGCTGGATCAACCCCAACTCGGACGCCTCCAGCAGCGGCGTCGCCTATTAGGCTCGCCAGCCGCCAAAAAAGCGCCCCTCTCTGGGGCGTTTTTTTTATCCACGATCAACTCCCTCGCACCGCATCAGTCTTCCAGCGTCGGCCGATGCGCCTCCTCAATCATGGCCAGATAATTTTCCACCGGCACATAGCTGGGTATGGAATTGCCGGATCCGATCGCATACCGACCGCGGCTGCCGCAGTTGTCGATCAGCTCTCTCGTTCTTTTGCGCACCTGTTCTGGAGTGCCAGCCGCCAGGATGTTGATGTCCAAACCGCCGAGCACCGCGATTCGATCGCCAAAGCGCTGCTGAAACGCCTCCACCGGCAAGATCGCATCCTCAAATGAATGTTTGCCGTCGATGCGGACGTCATCGATCAGGGTTTGCATCACCGGCGTCACCTGGCCGCAGGAATGGAGAAAATACGGGAGACGGTGTTCATGGGCCAGGGCGGCGAACCGTTTGTGCCAGGGCAGAAAATAGGTTTGCAGATCCGCCGGGCTGATGAGCGTGCCGGAGCGGAATCCCATATCATCTCCCTGAAAGATCACCAGCAGGGTGTCCAGTTGCAGCAGACGGCGATAATAGGCTTCAATGAGTTCGCCGACCCGGTCGGTGACGGCTTTCACCAGATCCGGCTGATCCATCAGGCTGTAGCATAATCCCTCATAAGAAAAAATCTTGGATACATGCTCGAAAATGCCGGCGGCGTGACAGGTGATCAGGCCCATGCCGTCGGGCAAATGGCGGTTCAAATAGTCCAAGGGAAAAAAATCAACCTGTTCGACATCAGGCCAGTCGAACGTTTCAAAGTCCTGCCAATTGGCGATAACGCCCTGGTGCTGTTCATCCCATTTTCGTAGACGCTGTGGATCCGGCCCCACATCCTGGGCGATCAGGGCGTGGGGTTGAAAGCTCATGCCGGTTTCAAAGCGGACAAAATCGTACCCCAGGCGGTACCAGACCTGAATAAAATTATCCAGATAGGCTGACTGGCTGGAGCGGTCCGGCCCAAACGGCGTCCAGGTCCGATCAAGCAGGTTGGTGACAATCGGGCGCAGCAGCACATCGTCGATGATGTATTCGATCAGGGGCACACGGCCTCCCGGACGATGTTGCATCAACCGGGCGACAAAATCGCGGCCGTCCGGATGCGGCGGTGAATTGAGAAAAGAGTACATCTGTTGATCCTCATTTTAAGTTCGGCAATAAGTATAGTCATTTGCATAAAAAATATCAATTACTATTTACCGTTGGAAGCAGAATTTGCTGTTGCATTTATCTGGTGATTCCGTTATATTTATCGTTATGCTTGTAATGTATCCATTAAAGGCGCCCCATTTATGAAGAATCGGCTGTTTGGTCTGCTACAGATCATCCGGCCATTGAATGTGATCATCGCCATGGCCTCGGTGCTGCTCGCCGTGCTCATCTGTAATCCGCACACCCGGTTGCGCCATCTGATTCTGGCAATGCTGGTGGGCGGTCTGGTCACCAGCGGCGCCAATACGATCAATGATTATTTTGACATCGAGATCGACCGTATCAACCGGCCGCGACGGCCGCTGCCGGCCGGGCTGTTGTCGCCATCTGCCGCCCGGAAAATTGCTTTTTTCTTTTTCACTTCAGCGTTGACGTTGGCCGCGTTTCTCGGCCCTGAGAGCCTGCTCATCGTCGGTCTGAGTATCCCCCTGGTCTACGTTTACAGTGCGGTATTCAAGACCACCGCGGTGTGGGGCAACCTGATCGTGGGCTTGACCACTGGATTGGCGTTTATTTTCGGCGGCACGGTGGCGGGCGATTTGCAGCAGGCGTGGATGCCGTTTCTGTTCGCCTTTGTTATCAACTGGGCACGCGAAATCATCAAAGACATCGAAGATATCCCCGGCGACCGTCAGGCCAGCGCGCAGACGCTGCCGATCCGTTACGGCGTTTCGGCAGCGAGACGGTTGATCACCGCCCTGCTGATAGGACTGATCCTGCTCACCGCAGTGCCCTATCTGTTGGATCTTTACGGCCGGCTCTATCTGTTGGCAGTCATGACGCTGGTCAATTCATTGTTGATAACGGTTCTAGTGGAATTGTGGCGCGAGCTGGACAGCCGCAGGCTGCGCCGCATGAGCAATTGTCTGAAAGTGGCCATGTTCTCAGGCCTGGTGGCTTTGCTGGTCGGACACTGGTAAGGAATCCAGTTTTTCATGCGAGCACTTTTGCAACGCGTTACTCAGGCGTCCGTCAAGATCCATGGGGTTGAAACCGGCCGCATCGACCGAGGACTGGTGGTCTTTCTCGGTGTCAGCAGCCGGGACGCCGAAAGTGCTGCTGCCTATCTGGCTGAAAGGATAGCTCACTTGCGCATTTTTCAGGATAACGAAGGCAAGACCAACCTTTCGTTGCTGGAGGTGCAGGGTTCGGTGCTGGCGATCTCTCAATTCACCCTGTACGCCGATTGCACGCGCGGTCGGCGTCCGGGTTTTTCTTACGCCGGACGACCGGAGATCGCCGAGCCGCTCTATCACCGCTTTATGGAATTGGTACGATCGTTCGGTGTGACTGTGGCCGAGGGTCAATTCGGCGCCGACATGTTGGTGGAAATACATAACGACGGTCCGTTTACGATTTTGCTGGACAGCGACGAAAAGCGCCGAGAGGATTGAGGGTGTTTCAGGAACTGCAGAAACGCAACTATGTATTGGCGTCGCGATCGCCTCGGCGCAGTCAATTGTTGTCGATGATCCAGCTGCCCTTTACCGTCTTGGCCAGCGACCACGATGAAAAAGCGTTGGACGAACCGGATCCAGGCCGTCATGTTCTGCTGCAGTCGTTGGCCAAGGCGCAGCAGGTGGCCGGCCAGGTGGAGGATGCGATCATCATCGGCGCCGACACCATCGTTGTGCTGGACGATGAAATTCTCGGCAAACCTAGATCCCCAGAGCATGCGGCGGAGATGCTGCGCCGGCTGAGCGCCAGAACGCATCAGGTGTTCACCGGGTTTTCACTTGTCGACCAACGGTGGGGCCGTACGCTTTCCGAGTACGAGGTGACCGCGGTTCATTTTCGTGCGCTGTCGGAGAAGGAGATTCTCTCCTACGCGCACAGCGACGGCCCCAGGGACAAGGCGGGCGCTTATGGCATTCAGGATGCCAGCGCTGTTTTTGCCGACCGGATCGACGGATGCTTTTACAATGTAGTCGGTCTTCCTTTGACCAAATTCTATCTCGCCCTGTCAATCTTTATTCAAAACAATTAGGAAGTCTGTGAAGGAAACAACCCAAGAACTTGCTCAAGAGTTGATCCATCAACGTGAGTTGAAGGGTCTTAACGTGGCCCAGTTGTCGGCAAAAACAAAAATCGCCGAACGGTTTATCGAAGCCATGGAACGAGGGGATTTTACTTTTTTGCCTCCGGTTTATGTGCGCGCTTTTCTGCGCACGCTGTCGCTGGAACTGGGTTTGGACCCGGAGGTGACGATTCGTCGCTACCGTTCACTGAGCGGCAGGCCGGAGGCTGAGGCGGTGGAAGTCGAAGCCGCTCCAGTCGCGCAGGCTCCGCCGCCGGGCTTGTCGAGCGGTCAGGAGACCTATGCCCTGGGCAAAAAAGAGTCGGCTGGTCGTGGGCAGGGTGCTGGCGATAAGCGGGCTTTGATCATAGGCAGCATGGCGTTGATCGCCTGTGCGCTTTTGGCCGTCTATTTCCTTTTTCTGCAACCGGCTGAAGAGACGCTGCTGCTGGATACTGGAACCGTGGTGGAAAAAACCGAACCGGGCGCATCGGCAGACACCTCTCTGCTGATCCCTCTGAACGAAACGCCGTCCGCAGAGATCCCTGCGACTGAGGAACTGCATCTGGCCATCAAGATTTCCGACAGCGCCTGGGTGCGCATCGTCTATCAGGACAGCCTGGTGGATGAAGGGGTGTTCGCACCAGGCGACGGCCGCAACTGGTCCAGCTCAAACCGGTTTTATATGAAAATCGGCAACGCCGGCGGCGTACACTTGTATTTGAACAACCAGGATCTGGGCGATGCAGGTGTGCGCGGTCAGGTCGTCAATTTGATGATCGATGCACAGGGGGTGAGTAAAATAAGCGATGCGGATTTTCCGGCGGCGATGCGACAACCGCCAGGCCGCGAGTGATCGATATGGAGCTACCTGAAGGACCCCGGGCGTCTTGCCGCGGCGGGAAGGCCTCCTCTGTGCGTCAGGCGCCGATCCTGGGCATGGAAGCGCAAAGAATCAAATGCATTTATTTCCTGGCTGTCTGCGGCACGGCCATGGCCTCGCTGGCAGCCCTGCTCAAGCAGATGGGCTATCACGTGTATGGATCCGACAGCGGCGTCTATCCGCCCATGAGCACCTTTCTGCAGGAACAGGGCATTCCGGTGTTTGACGGTTTCGATCCTGCGCATCTCGATCCGGCGCCCGATCTGGTGGTGGTGGGCAACGTCATCTCCCGCGGCAACGTCGAGTTGGAAGAGCTTTTGGACCGCCATATTCCCTATATTTCTCTTCCAGATGCTCTGCGGGAATTCTGCATCCGCGGTCGCCGATCTGTGGTGATCACCGGCACGCATGGCAAAACCACCACCAGCGCGCTGCTGGCCTGGATGCTGGAGCAGGCCGGTCGCCAGCCCAGTTTTTTGATCGGCGGAATCCCCAATAATTTCGGCCGGGGTTTTCAATGGGGCGCCGGCAGCGAAATCGTCCTGGAGGGCGATGAGTACGATTCGGCCTATTTTGATAAAACCGCGAAATTCCTGCATTACCTGCCGGATATCGGCGTCATCAATCACATTGAATTCGATCATGCCGACATTTATACTTCGTTGGATGAGATTGCGCTGGCCTTTCGCCGCTTTGTCAATCTGATCCCCCGCAGCGGTCTGCTGGCCGCCTGTTTTGATTTTGACCAAGTCCGCGAGGTGTGCCGCAAAGCGTTTTGCCTCGTGCGCTCGTTCGGCCTGGGGAAGGAGAATGCGTGGCGCGCCTGCGACATCGAACAGACCGACCGGGGCCAGAACATGAGCGTGATCAAAGAAGGCCGGCTGTTTGCCCGCGTTTTCATCCCCCTGTTCGGCGATCATAACATTCGCAACAGTCTCGCTGCCATGGTGGTTGCCGATCATCTGGGGCTTTCAGCGGATCAAATCCAGGATAGCCTGGCCACCTTTGCCAATGTACGAAGACGATTGGAATTGAAAGGGGAGGCCGGAGGCGTTCAGGTGTACGATGATTTTGGTCATCATCCAACCGCTATTCGAGAGACATTGGCCGGATTTCGCCGCCTGCACCCGGATCGGCGCATTTGGGCTCTGTTTGAGCCGAGAACCGCCACCACCCGGCGTTCGATTTTTCAGAACGAAATGATCGAGGCCTTTCAGGATGCCGACTGCGTGCTGGTCTCGGCAGTGGATCGGCCGGATAAAGCGCCGGCCGGCCAAGTGTTCTCCAGCGAGCAGCTGGCATCCGATCTGGGGCGTCTGCACAAACAGGCGTTTTATATCGAGACCGTCGACGCCATGGTGGATTTTTTAAAACACCGGCTGCAGCCGGGGGATGTGGTGATCACTTTCAGCAATGGCTTTTTCGGCGGCATCCATCAAAAATTACTAAACGCATTAACCTGATCCTCTTTCATGCAGCGGCGAAGATCGCGCCGCTGCCAAAAGGAGTAGACAGGAGACCCTTTACCTGTGAGGTCTTGCCTATGGAGAGAAAAACACGAGAGCGCAGAGAGTTCAAAAAGCGACACACTGAACCGATGGATGAGAAAATGGTGAGGTTGATCGCAAAAATCAGAACGGATTTATGCGACTCCATTATTCCGATCTCCCTGACCCGCTTGAGCCCGTTTGAACGAAAACAGATCCATCGCGAATTCGATCGGGATCCTTCGGTGACTACCAAAACTTATCGCATCGGCGAAGAGGAATATGAACTACGATTGTATCCAGTGACCAATTTGCGCAAATATGCAGAGAAAAAAGCCGAAGAGGCGATCCAAAGCGGACAAAAAGTGGTGTTGCCGCACATGAGCAGCTATGAGCGCTTTATCGTTCACGAGGCGCTGAAAAACAATGAGGCGATCAAAGCCAATAGCTACGGCGAGGGCGACGATCGGCACATCGAAATTGAACCTGAGCTGTTCGGCAGGGGCTTGCGTAAGATCATGAAAAAGATCAAACTGTTTTGACGTCGAGATACACCGGATTGGTCAGGCACTGGTAGCTGCGCTGACCGGCGCCGCTCATCGCCCGCAGTCGGACATAGCCCCAGCGAGGCAGGACTACATCGGTCAATTCTTTTACGAAATGGAGACAAGCAGGAGGTACTGCGAGCGGTCGCGGCACCTCCTGCTTTTTTTGACAGTCGCCGATGATCAGATCGACGCGGTTGAGAAAGCCGAAATGATCGCTGGAGGAGGCGACGATTTTTAGCGTTCCGCCGGAACGTGCAACGGTTTCGCCGCTGCTCCGGCCGTCCAGCCACAGCTGCGCAAATGGACCGTTGCTAACCAGACTGCGGCCGGCCTGCAGAACGCGGACCATTCGGTCCATCGATCGCGGCGGCGGCCCGTAGAGGCCGGTGCGAACAGCGCCGAACACATGGTGCGTGCTTTCCAGCACTGACCAGAACGGCACACGGATGTGGCGGACGCGGTTAAAGTCGCCGTGGCTGTCGTTGCCGCCGATAATGGCAAGACGACGACCGGCGAGCAGCTGCCGCACCCAGGCTGAAAGCCCGTCCTTCCAACCGCTGGCGCCCTCCCCATTCCATATCTGCAACCCATGCAGCCCCTTTGCGGCGTAATCCTCAGCAGACCACTTGTCCCGACCCAACACCAGGCGTTGCGGCCATGGCGGCTTCGCCTCAGGGTGTGCGGCGAACGCGGCCGCGCGCGAGGACAGTCTGGCTAACACCTGGGCGACCTGTTCCTGCGGCCGAATCTGCGGCCAGTTCTCCCCGGAATCGCCGCTGCCGGGATAGAACGTAGGGTCGTTGAGGATCAAGAGATGCACGTTTCTGCGGCGGCGATTTCCGACCGAGATCTCTTCGCCGCAGATGATTTTTATTTCATTCGCCTCATTGAGCGCTTGGACCTCCTCGTGCAAAGCCCGCCATTTGCCAAGCTCCACATCGGCCGCCAGATAGCTGTCCATCTGATCGTCCAGATCAAAAGAATGATCCGTGACCGCCACAGCGCCCAGACCGACGGCTTTGGCCATAGCCAGCAAAGCCGGCAGCGGCGGCCCGAACTCCACCTGATTGTCGGTATAGGCGCTGTGGCAGTGCAGATCGGTCCAGAGACAGCGCTCCGATCCGGGCAGCGCATCCTCATCCACCTGCACAGTAAACGGCTCATGGCCGGTCCTGTTCAAGTTGTCGCTGTGGATCACATGACGCCGGCCGTTAATTCGCACCTGAACCATCGCCTCCACCGTCGCCCGACCGTTTTCCGCTGGGATCTGTTGCAAATAGAACAGCCGGTGCCACTTCGGTTGATCGACCAGTTCATTCTGAGCAAAAGTCCAGATCCGTTCGGCGATGCGAACAGTCAGTTTCTCCAGCAGGACGGGAAATCTGTGGCTGTCCTTGACCAGCAACAGTACCGGTAAATCCTGCCCCTGCTGCAGCCGGTGCGGTACATCCACAAGAATCTCCGGTTGCTTTTTGTACAACCGACTGAACAGGCCGGGCAAGCGGAAATGGGTTTCAGCGTAAAGCACCAGCGGAAGCGTACAGATGAGATCAAGCAATCCAGAGGTCAACATTTTTCAGCAATGATTTGGTTAAAGACGACCGCAGCCGGCTTGTTGCTTGCAGCCCGCGGCGACAGATATTTATATCGGATGTAATGGAGCTTGGCAACCAAGCTGTCGAGAAAAAAACGGTCCAACACATAATGAAAAGAGGGATCAAAATAACAGTTCAGGCTGCAACCCGCGCAAAGCGGAAAAGCGCCTTGTTGTTTTTTCAACGCACGGAACCATTCGCTGTGAAACAGAGCTGCCAGATCGGTTATCTGCTGCGTCTTCTGGACAAAGTGGTAACAAGGCGCCAGCAGCTGATCGTCGGGGGAGATGACCAGCACGCTGTCCATGACCCGGCAGCGGGGCCGTACGATTCGATTCCCACCCTGACGCAGCAGCCGGTGAAACGCGGTGTTGATATAGACATAGGGGCGTCCGGCAAAGCTTTCGATATAGGACAACTCTTGCTCGGACAGGGGCCGATACCCCTGATGGCGAAACACCGGATTGACGATGAGGATCAAACCGAGCTCCGCTGCGATGCGGCTGAGGAGCGGCAATTGCTCCAGATTGTGCGGTCCGATGGTAAAGGTGATATCCGGCCGCTCACCACAGCTCCGCGCCTGGTCCAGACTGCTGAGAACGCGGTCGAACGCTTGAGCGCCGCGCAAACGGTTGTGCACCTCCGCTTCAGCACCATCGAGCGAAAAGTGGAGAAAATGCACCAGGCCGGCAAGTTCTTTGCATCGCTGCGGATAGAGCAACGCGTTGGTGGTCAGAGTGGTCTTTAATCCGCAGGCTTGCGCGGCGCGCAGCATCTCGGGCAGCTGCGGATGCAGCAGCGGCTCTCCGCCGGTAAAATCCACGAAACGAACGCCGAGGCGTCTCGCCTCTTGCAACCGTTGCACCACCACCGCGAGGGCGGCTTCTCCTGTTCCCCCTTTGCGCCATATGTCGCAGACGCGGCAGCGGCAATTACATTGTTCGGTGATATAGTACTGCAAGAGCAGAGGACGTAGAAGGGCCATGGCGGTTCAGCTTCATTCAATAGGGGTACACATCATCTTTCCAAATGATGGTTTTATCCAGCCAGAGCGCGGGCGGCATCAACACCACGAATAGAAAATAAAACAATTCGAAACCGGGTACGGCCCTGAAAAGTTCTCGAGCGGAAAGCATGGGCCGGCTGGATAAAATCAATCCGTCGCCCAGCACAATGGCAGCCAGAGCAATCCATCCGGCGGGATGCAGCATCGCAGCGCACAACCAAACCAGCATGCGGATGCAATAGGTGACCGCCATCAACATCTTTCCTAACGGCCGTACCGGTTGGATGCCCAGCGCCCATCGTCTGCGTTGCTGGTACAGTTGTTTCAATGTTTTTTCCGGCCGGCTCTGAACAATCGCCGCCTGATCGGTGTGCAAGACCACGCGCCAGGAGGTCTTGCGGCTGATCGCGTTCAGCAGGCTGAAATCCTCGATCAGGCTATAGTTTAACTTGCGATACCCACCCACCTCATCGTACGCCAGTCGGCGAAACGCCATGTTGTTGCCCATCCAGCTCAGCGGTTTGCCTGTGTGCGCACAGGCGGACGAGATTATTTGCAAGAACAGCCAATCCAACGATTGCACCCGGTCCAGCCAGGAGGTATCGCTGTGACGCCGGTGTAAAAGCGTCAGCCCGCCGACCATGCCAACCTCGGCGGTGAAATAGGTCAGATGCGTCTCTATCCATCGAGGAGGAACGCGGCAGTCGGCATCGGTGATAAAAAGGTACTCGCCGCTGCTTTTTTCGATCGCCTGAAGCACGGCGCCCGCCTTGCCGGAAAGCTCTTTTGCTTGGCGCTCCAGCGCCAATACGGTGACATGCTGTTTCCCCTCAGCAAAGGCCTGCAGCAGCGCCAGCGTGCCGTCGTGGGAACCGTCGTCCACCAACAGAATCTCGAGCTTTTCGGTCGGATATTGCAGCTGCATCAAGCTTTCCAGACAACCGGGCAGCTCTTCTGCCTCATTGCGACCGGCGATGATTATGGAGACCAGGGGCGCGTCCGCCTGTTCGTCTCTGGGCCAAGGCCGGCGTACCATGCAGCGAACCCAGAGACTTAGCGACACATACAGACAGGCAAAAAGGAAGCTCAGCGTTCCCACCATAGCATCAGCCTTTTTTACGAGAGAGCAATTTCATGGAAACCGGATTGGTACCGCCGCCGATTTGCATCCAGATCGGCAGGTTCTCCGGGGCAGGCCCCATCTTGAGAATCAGCCGACCCTGGCGGCCAAAGCGGTTGGTCAACAGATCGGTTTTCCATTCCCTGGGCTTCATGGGGCGTTGCGGAACAAAATCGAGCACGATGCTGCGGACAGGCAGATCGGCGAAAGATCCATCGACCGGCTCGCTGGTCTCCACCCGACCGGTGACGATCCATAGTTGGCTTTCGATTTCTAAAAGGCAGTGCAGCGAGTCCGACGGCGCCGGATCCATGCCGCGCAATTGATAGAGCAGGGAGAAGAGCGTCTGCAGCTCGTCGCCGATCTCCCAATCAAATCCATGCGAAGCATGAGCGCGACCGGCGGCGTAATCATAGAATACCGCCATTTCTTGAGTCAGGTTTTTTTGTTTTATTTTTTTTTCGATCTGGACGACCCGTCCGCTTGGTTGGTCAATGAGCGTGATATAACGGTTGCATACCGGAAAGATCAGGTCTGCCCAAAATTTGGTGTCCGTGTCGACCTGAATCCGCCACAGATGGTCGGGAAGCGTTTCGCAGCGCATTCGCGCCCTGGCTGCTGCTACGCCGCGGAACGAAAGGGAGAAAGCCAGCTCTTCACGTTCGAATCGGTTCAGATCGCTGTTGCCGATGAATTTGGACTCTGCGGTCAGCAGAAACGGGACGAGCAGTAGGGCGGTCCACTTGATCATCGCCGCCGCTCCCGTTGATACCGGTGCAGCCGGATCATCTTGACGAGATTGTTAGACCACTCTTGAAACGAACGCGGATGCAGCAGCAGATAGCGCTGCGTGTAGCAAGTCGTCCAGCATCCGCTGCACGCGGCGTACTGCTTTAATCGTTCATGGTAGTCGGCGCTGTTGAAAACCTCCTGCAGGGATTGTTCTCCAAGCCGGCCGAGCGGTTCGCCCCAGCACAGATGAACATCGCCGGTTTCCATGATTGTGACGCGAGTCATCCAAAAGCGACTGGCGACGAATGGGCAGGGTGTGGTTACGCCGTTTCGCAGGAACGGACCGATGCCGCGGATGAAGGCGTTGAGGTTGAGAATATCTACATGGTTGTCCAAATAGGCCAGCAGCGCATCCAGCCGTTCGTCCGGCACGATCTGCAGTTCGTCGTCGACGCGTGTGGTCTCAGTGAGATGATGGTATAATCCGATGGTGGCGCGCCAGTGTAGGCTGCGGGCGCGTTGAATCAGCTGGGGCACTTGGTCCAGGTTTTTCTGATTGAGGACGATATTGGCATAGAGCAGGGATTTCGATTTGGATTTTTGCTTCATATCGCTGATCAGGGCCATATGATCCAGCACGGTGCGGCTGTACTGCTTGACGCCGCGCAAATAGTCGCCGGTTTCGCCCAAGCCGTCCAATGAGGTTTGAATGTTGATGTCGTTCGCCAGACAGTAGGCCGCCGCTTCACTCACCCAGTCCCGCTGGTGATACAGACCGGTCACCAGCGTGGTGGCGACGCGAAATGTTTTTTTCGCTTCCGCCAGAATCGGCAGCAAATCGGGATTCAGCAGCGCTTCTCCGCCGGAGATGAAGCCGAGATAGGCCCCGTATTTTTTCAAATCTGCGGCGATCGCTCGAAAGCGTTCGAGGCTCATATTCGCTGGATCGGTGTTCCGCTCATACACCCGGCATTGACGGCATCGTTGGCTGCACAGCCGGGTGATCCGGATCTCGGTGCTCGAGTTGACCGGACGGCGGGCAACGGCGTGCCGAATCATGAGAAAGGGATTAATGAGCATAGTGGCTTGGTCACTTGTCCTTGTCGTGGCGAAAAGGTTGTGAGGCGCTCCGGTTTTAAACAATAAATTTACGATTTATTCGCGGGTTTAAAAAGAAAATTTATTCGGTTTGAGCAGGAAAGACGCGGATCCACCGATAAGGGAGGACCCCCGGCCTGATAACGGTTAAGGCCGGGGGCTTGGAGGACAGGCTATTTTACATATTCCATCAGTTTGACTTGTTCAAACGAACCGGTTTTCAATTTATAAAGATAAGAGCCGCTGGGCAGCAACCGGCCTTTGGCATCCCGGGCATCCCAAACCGCGGTGTAGGCGCCTGCTTCCAGAATCCGGTTTATCAGCGTGTTCACCCGTTGGCCTTTGAGGTTATAGATCTCCAGGCTGACCGCTCCGGCCTGCTTGATTCTGAAAGGGATGACCGTCGAGGGATTGAAGGGATTGGGATAATTCTGTTCCAGGGCAAACTGCTCCGGCGCCAGCACGGTGATGGTTACCGGCTCGCTGAAGGTCAAGCGGCCGGAGTGGTCCAGATCCGCCAGTTGGTAGCGATAGGTTTTTCCGGCCAGCACATTGGCGTCCTGATAGGTGTAGGAACGCGCCGCGGCGGTAGTGCCGGCGCCGGGAATCAACGCCTCGTTGATCCGCTGAAAGGCGTCTGAGCCTTCTGATCGGTACACATAGAAACCGAGGTTTTCCGTTTCCGATTGGGTGGTCCACTCCAGGGTGACGGCGCCCGAGGATTGCCTGGCGGTGAATGCGCTTAATTCGACCGGCACCAGCAGCGTGATCTGATAGTCCTCCACCTCGCCGTCTTCAGCAGGCCCTGAGGCCGTGAGACCGCCGATGGAGTTGAAACGAAACCGGCTGCTTACATTGGCCACTTGAGCATCATGAGGAATGGAAAAGGACAGAGCGTTGTCCCCTGCGCTCAAGGGTTGATCGACAAAGATCTGTTCGCCGAGGTCGTCCCAGGCGCCGTTGCCGTTAAAATCGATCCAGGCGTTCAATTTTCCCGCACCAGATGCGTTGGCGATGATCAGACCAGTTCCGCCCTGCTGCAGAGAAGCGGCGGCAAAGGAGATGCCGTCCTCATCGTTGCTCTCCTGGTTGTCATCTCCACGGGCGTCGGCGCTGGGTTGACCGTCCTGCTCCGCATCGATGACATGGCCTAATTTCAGTTCGCTGATGCGGTGGCGGGCGCCGTCATGGCTGAGCAGCGTGGGGAATGTCGGATCAGGCGCATCGCCAAAATCATATTCGGCAGGCAGAATGGTCAGCGCATAGTCCTCCACTTCGCCGTCGCCGGCTAGGCCGGTGCAGGAGAGATGTTGATCTGTGCTGAAACGAAAGCGTAGGACCGTTGTCCCGGTTGCAGCGTCATTCGGCAGAGTCGCTGTCAAACTGTTCACGCCGGGGGTAAGCGCTTGGTCGGTGAACAGCTGTTCGCCGGCGTCCGCCCAGCTGCTGTTGTGATTGAAATCCGCCCAGCCGTTGAGATAACCGTCTCTGGAGGCGGTTACCAGGAGAGACAGAGCGCCGCCCTGGGTCAAATGGCCGGCATTAAGAAACTGCACGCCGTCTTCATCGTCGTCTGTATTCAAGTCGTCGCCGCCAGCCTCTGCGTCGGGTTGACCGTCTGTTTCTGCATCGATCAGAGCGCCGAGGCGGCACCCCTCTGCGATGATGTGACGTGCGCCGTCATGGCTAAGCAACGTAGGAAACTGGGGATCCGGCGCGTCGCCGAAATCAAAAGACAGACAGGCGGTCTGAATTTCCACACGGTAGTTGATATGACTGTTCGGCCCAACGTTAAACCGGATTTCAATCCGCTCACACGCGGGCTGCGGCGTGATCTTGAAAAAAGAGAGCTCAAAACCGTTTTGAAAATCGAATTCAGGGGTAAACACGCCCTCTGCCTTCATAAAGCCCGCGCCGTCCGCTGGATCGGGAAAAGGCAGCTCTGGATTGCTTGGACAATCCCCATCGCTGTTCATCCATTTGATCAGATGATCATAGGATCCGGTTACGAATTCACCGGTGCCTTCCACAAGAGACCATTCCACCTGCACCCAGACGTATTTTGAATAATTCTCCCGAAAAGTATTGGCGACATCGATCTTGGCGATGATAAACTGCGCCTGCGGACCTGTATTGGAGGCGGTCCCGGTCGCGATGGTCTGAGTCCAGAAGGGTAAATTTTTCGGGTTGTCCCACCAGATCGGCGTGTTGGCGGCGCGCACCAGCGTGGCCAGCCCGAGGATAAATAGAATTCCCCACCCACTTCGCAACAAAATTTTCTTAGGCGTCATGATCAACACCTCCCATTTTAACGACACCTGCAAGCGTTTCTGTCGCTCCTTTATTGCTGCTTTGGCAGGGCCCTTTGCGCCGGCTTGGCATAACCCTCGTATTTTCATAAATGATCGACAGAGCCGCTTTTTTCTCAAATGTAATTAAGCAATATGCGTACCATGCTTGCACTTTTTTTGTGGGGAGCACAGAATACAGCAGCGCCTTCTGCCGCTGCTCAGGGATCCATGGTAAACCAGGATGGGAAATAAACCTGAAGGTCAGGCAGGGGATGAGAGAGCGACAGAAGATAAGACGATTGAGTAGGCGGGTCTGGTTTTAACTGTATTAAAGGCGGTCGCTGGAGATTTTACTTTTTTCTGCCATTTCACGTTGAACCAGAGGTAGCGCAGCCGCTATCCCGGGTCAGCATTTTATTTCAGTTGCGCCTCTACGGCCTTTCCAACGAAACAAACCCAATGAGCCCATTACGCCTACGGCAACCACATAGGGGATTTGCAGTATGAACCATAATGGAAAACAGCGCAACAGGTCGCAACGCTGAAAGTAGCGGCAGCCGCTGCGGGCGATGCAGTATTCGAACCAGCCTTTGGCGGCGAGGCAGAGCGGCAGCAGAGGACTCTTGAGCGCGCCTGAAAGATAAAGGAACACTCCTGTCAGCAGCGCCAGGTTACAGGAAAAAGTGAGGAGAAGATAGGCGAAGAAAAGAGGATTGAGATGCAGCTGATAGCCGCCGTTGGAGGCCCAGCGATTGCGTTGATTGATGAAATCCGCCCAAGTGGGTTGCGGGGCTGAGACCGCATAGCTGTCCGGCTCGGAAGCGAACACGATGGAAAAGTCCGTATGTTTGCGGATCATCTGCATCAACAATACGTCGTCGCCGGATATGCGTCGGCTGATGGCGCGATAGCCATCCACGCGATCGAACGCTGACCGCCGGTAGCCCAGGTTTTGCCCAGAGGCAGCCAGCGGCACGCCCAGGTGCGTGCTCGCCGCCGCCACACCCATCAGGGTGACAAAATCAAACGCCTGAAACCGTTCCACCAGCTTTTGCGCCTGCCCGGCTCGGCCGAATTGCGAAAAGCCGATGACAAAGCCGACGTCGGCTTTGAAATAGCGGACCATGGTCGCGATCCATTTTGCTCCCACCCGACAATCGGCGTCTGTGGCCAGGATGATTTCCCCCCGCGACATCTCCACCGCGCATTGCAGGGCGTATTTCTTGGGACTGAATCCCGCCGGCGTTTCGTGAATGTCCAACAGATGCACCTGCGGGCAGCGCGCCGCCAGGCCGGACACAATATCGGCCGTGCGATCGGTGGAACCGTCATTGGCCACGATCACTTCATACAACTCGGCCGGATAGTCCTGTTCGATCAGATCCTGAAGAAGGCTGCCGATGCTGCGCTCTTCATTGCGCGCGGCGACGATCACCGAGACAGAACAGCGCTTTTCGTTGGCGGGCCGCTGTGGACGACGCAGCGCCAGGATAAAGATGAAAATGATCGTACCGTATAGCGCGGTGAGCAGACCGATGATGTGCGGCAGGGCGTTCATGGGGCGGAGTCGCCCCCCTTCCAAGAGACCTGACAAAACGGACCCAACGCGCCGAACAGCACCACATAAAAGACGTGCACTATTGCAGCGATAGGCCACACTGTAAAACAGGCAAGGCGTTTCATTTTGCCGGCAAAGGCGAGCAACAGCGGCAGTTCTGAAGCCGCCTTGATCGTCCAAAGGATTAGACCATAACGGCGATAAGGAGTGAACAGCGCGGTCAGTAGCAAAAAATTAAACAGCCAGGCGCTGAACAGCACTCCGGTCATGACCGGCCCGTAATGAAAGCCTTTGGACGCATGGCGCAGCCGTTGCCGGATCAAGTGCCCGGCACTCGGCGGAATATAGGTGGGTACCGCCAATTCCGGCGCCAGCGCATAGCGGACGCGGAGGTTATGCTTCAGTACGAGTTTCAAAAATAGGTCGTCGTCGCCGGAGACAAAACCGGCGATGTCCCTGAATCCCCCCACCTGCTCATACGCCGATTTTCGATATCCCAAATTTCGTCCTGTGCAGGTCGCCGGTCGACCCCAGCCGCTGCATCCGGCTGCCAGCGCCGCCAGGGATAAAGCTTCCAAAGCGATCAGGCGCGATCCCAGGGTGTTCAGAGATGGCAGCTCGTAGGGGGAGTATCCGATCACCATGGCGACCTCCGGCGTGAACCGGCTTGTCATGCCTTGCAGCCAGTGGGGCGATGGCCGGCAGTCCGCATCGGTGAACAACAGCAGTTCACCCCTGGACGCTGCGATGGCCTGGGCCAAGGCGTTTTTCTTGGCCGAAATCACCTTGTCCCGGCCCTGAACAGAGATCACCCGCACGGCCGCGGATCCCGAATTACGGCTGAAAGCGGACGCCCGTTCTGCTGTCGCATCGGTCGAACCGTCGTCGCTGAGAAGGATTTCGTAGAGGTCCTGCGGATAGGTCTGTTGCGACAGAGCCTGCAGCAGAGGGGTCACATGGCGTTCTTCGTTACGGCAGGCGATAATCACTGAAACCATGGGGCGTTGGTCGCTTTTGCGCGGTTTGTCACGGTACAAACCGGCGAAAATAAAGAGCAGGCTCAGGCTGTAAAGAACCGTCAACAGGACCGTTATGTACAGGAGGGCAGCCACGGGCGCCTTAATAGTTGAGATCAAGTTCGAAGCGCGCCGAATGATCGAACGAGTTGATTCCCGCCTGGCGATGCACATTGCGGACGTCGGCATAGCGATAATGCACGGCGATAAAAAAATCGCGGTAGACCTGTTCTCGAATTTTGATGCCGAAGATTTTTTGCTTCTGCACGACGCCACGGAGAAATTTTTTTTCTACGCCTTGCGCGGGGCGAGAACGCGTGTCCGCGTCGCCTTCGCCTTTGCGCTGTTGCTGCAAAGACAGCTCGATGCGAAAATCCCGCAGCGGCTGCCAGCCCAGCTGCAGAAAGAGGCCGTCGGCGTTGGGACCCAGCCAGTGGCCGATCAGCTGATTATAATTGGTATAGATGTTGATGGAATCATAATGGGAGTATACATACGGCTCCACCCGCGCATATTCGATGCGCAGATCGGTGTCGGCGATGCGCAATGGGTTGATGAATTGGCCGCCGAGCAGAAAAGCGAACTTGTTGCCAAAGTAGCGGATCAGACTTTCTGTGCTGGTCATGTCGTCGATGAAAAATTCGCCGTAGAGTTTACCGCCGAACCAAGGCGTCCAGGTCAGATCCAGGCTTATGGTCTTGTTATCCTTGTCGCCGAGGTGATGCTGCGCGATGTGGATGGGCATGATGGGATTGAGATAGGCGAATTGCACATCGCGACCGCCATAGACTACGGTCTCTGTGGCGCCGAGGTAGAGACCCGGCTTGACCATGAAATCCAACCGGTGCCCCGCCAGGTACTTGCTCCCCAGGTTGCTGCGCAAAAAGGCGTGCACATAGCTGAAGGAGAAGCGGCGGAAAAAAGCGTTGATCCGGATCAACTCGGCAGCCGGCGTATTCCCGGAAAGCGAAAGGCCGCCGTGAAATCCAGGCCCCCAGGCGATCTCATCCCGTCCGGCCTGAACCCGGAACCATGTGTTCTGCCAAGTCCAATAGGCCAGCGCCTGATCTTGATAGACATTGGAACCAGCGATCACCACCGGCGCGCCTTGAGAGGGATCGAAATGTTCTTCAGTCTTTTGGTTGCCGCGCGTCAAGGTGTTGCGCGCATCCAGATAAAAGCCCACCGTTTGATCCAGGGTACCGCGAAGGATGCCGCCGCCGCAGGTCTCGGAGATCAGTGCATCGGGCTGATATTGATGTCCGCGATTTGAGAGGATCGTCTGATTGGCGTGCAGGTCGAAATGGATGAGGCTGTTTTTTTCCCGCCAGGTCAGCAGGTGGCGTTCCGGGCTGCGCTCCGTCGCAGTGGGATTCAATTCGTCAAAAAAATCGCCCAGCAGCTGATCGAGCATTTTCTTTTCAGTTCTGCTGAACCGTTCTGGGTTCTGTCGCGCCTGTTCGCCGGCTTGACGCACCAGGCCGGCGAACGCCGTTCTTGATAGGGGTCGCACGCGCAGTTCATGGCTGAAGATCAATCCTCGGCTTTCCATCCGTTCCAGAAAAGCATAGCCCCAATAGTCCATCGGTACATTGACCGACGGCGCTGTGCCGGCGAGAACGCCGGCCGCTGCCAACAGTAGGAGCCGAAAGATTTTATTGCAGCTGATCATGGCGCTTTTCTTTCCGCGGGTTTCATTGCTGCGTCTGGCTAAATATATCAAACCACCTGCTTTTTTCAAATTCTTTTTTCCTCAATCAGTTTGCCGCGGGTATAGCGTCGGCCTTTCCAGACAAACCGTCCTCGCCAGGCCAGCAGACCGACCAGGAGCGTGTAAAGAACCTGCCACCATTGCGCCAGCAGAAAATCTACCAAGTTTTTCCGGCCCGGCGGGGCGCCGGATCGGTGCAACAGACCGGCATCGCAAAAAATTTTAACCAGGAAAAAAAAGAGCCAGGTCGGTCTGAAAAACACCAGAATCGCCAGCAGCAGCAGGGACGCGTTATAGAGAAAAATAAACCCCTCCAGCGCGATGATGGAAAAGGGATAGAGAGTGGTTTTGGATGCCCAGCGCAACCGCTGCTGCAAAAAAGCGGATAGAGAAACGCAAGGGGTGGTACGGACCCGGCAGTCCGCCTCGTCGGCAAAAGCGACGCTGTATTCTCGGCGTCGCATTTTCTGCAGCAGCAGATCATCATCACCCGAAGCGGCTGCCTCGATGCCGCAAAACCCGCCGGCCTGATCATACAGAGCCCGTCGGTAGCCCCAGTTGGCGCCGTTGGCCAGGAACGGCTGTTGATGACCGATGGCCCCTGCGCCGACGACCTGAAACGACCAGGCATCCAGGGCCTCCAGCCGGGATAGCAGGGCCCCGGTCGATTCGATATCCACCCAGGACACCACCACGCCGACTTTCTCGCCAAAGTAGCTGATCATGGTTTCAATCCATCTGGCAGGCGCCACACAGTCCGCATCTGTGGTCAGAATGATCTCCGCCTGACTGCGCTGAATGCCCAGGTGCAGCGCCGCTTTTTTGGGCGACCATCCTGACGGAAGCGGGGTGGATAAAACGCAGCGTACGCCATGGGCCAGAGCGACGGCCGCCGTATCGTCGGACGAGTCGTCATCCACCACCAGGATCTCGTAGCGGTCGGAGGGGTAGGTCTGCCGTTTCAGGGCGTCGAGACAGCGGCCCAGTGTTTTTGCCTCATTGCGCGCAGGAATGATCACTGCGACGCGAGGCTGATCTACAGTGCGAGGCTGTCGGCGCAGCCGATGGAGACCGGCCCAAAGCCACAGGGCAAAAGCGCCGTAGAGTAACGACATCGACCCATAATAAATCAACGCCGCGCTCACGTAGGTTCCTGCCTTGACTCTTTTGAGCTCTGCAGTACGCGGCTTTTCATCAGGACGGCAAAACCGGCCACAGCGGGTAAAAGGACGTTGATTGCGAACAACAACAGCGCGCTGTCGAAAGCAGCCGCCTCTGACACCTGCAGTTTGCCGAGGAAATAGATCGACGCACTCTCGCGAATGCCCAAATCGCCCAGGGAAACCGGGAGCAGAGTTTTGCTCCACATGATGGCCGCCACCGCCGAAAGCCCGGAGTAAAGCGGCAGAGGCGTAAACGCGCGAACGAGCAGATAAAATTGCCCAAGATACACCGCCACCTGAGCGACAGTGTAAAAAAACAGCGAACGCGACACCTGCGGCGTCAACCGGCTCACGCCGTTAAAGACCTGCTGCAGCCGTTTATGTTTCCCGGAGCTGTTGAATCGCTTGAGCACATAGTTGAGAAAGGCAGGATGCAAGGCCAGACCAATGCCGGTCAGCGCCAGCGCCAATCCGGTGGACTCCACCGGAACCCACAGCTCTGGGCGCAACGCAGCCCGCAAGAAGGGGAGCAAACCCCACAAACCGGCGAAATAAACCACCAGCAGCGCATACCATTTTTCGATCAGCATCAGACCCATCAGCCCCAGCCAGTCGGCGCCGGGGATCAGCACCGTGCGGCCTAAATCTCCAATCCGGCCCGGCGTGATCAGACCAAGGGTGATGCCGGCGAACAGCGAGCGCACCAGTTCCTTTACTGGAATCGCCGGATCAAATTGCCTTACAATGAGCTGCCATCGTTTGAACTGGCAGTACAGATTGAGCGCCAGCAAAACCAGAGCGGCTGTAATCCAGCCGTGCTGCGCGTGGACCGCTGCATTGCGCAGATCGATCCAACTGATTCGGTGAATCAGCAGCCCCAGCACGCACAACGCGACCAGGATCTTGCTCCAGTGGATCCATTTTTTGTTATTGGTAAAGGGCCAGTCCATGAGTACAGTTGTTACAAATGTCAGGTTTACAGGATCCAGCGACGCGCCGGCGAAAGTGCCGCAGCGCCTCTCCCCGCCAGATGGTGATAAAAGACTGTTCGGATAGACGGCCGAGAAGCGCGCTCTCGTCTTTATCAAAGCAGCAACCCACCACATGGCCGTCCTGATGAACGACGCAGCCGGTCCACAATCGGTCGCAGATTTTGCTTTTTCTGCTTTTAACGGTCAACCGGCCGGAGCCGAAGGTGTAGCGCCGGTACTTTTCAGCCAGCGGTAAAAACCAGTCGGCATCTTGCGGCGAGCGCACCTGAACGGATTTGATCAGTACACGATCCGCGCCCCAGCAGCGAGCTGTGTCGCGCACCCGCTCCAACTCGTGTTCGTTATGCTTCATCACCAGAAACTGCAGGCAGATGCGTGGCGTTTTTTGCCTCAGCTGCTCCCTGGCTTTGCGCAAGTTGGCGATAGCGGCAACGACCCGCTCGAGCCGTCCGCCCTGGCGATAGATTTGATAACTCGACTCCTCCAGACCATCCACAGATAGAATGATCTGGTCCAGACCGCTGGACGCCAGTTCACAGGCTTTGTTAAAATCCGCCAACAGCTGTCCGTTGCTGCTGCAGGTTACAACCACTTTGGCTGTCTTGGCCAGTCGGATCATCTCCATATAATCTGCATGCAACAGCGGCTCCCCCTGATCATAGAGCAACAGATAGAGCAACGATCGCTGCGTTTGCTGCAGGATGTGTTGATACAGCGCCAGCGGCAGATCGCCCCTCGGCCGCCGCAACAGGCCGGCGCCGGTGCTGCACTGCGGACAGGCCAGGTCGCATCGATTGGTTGGTTCGATCGTCAATACCAACGGAAACCCCCAGGAGACCGGGCGGCCTGACAACCTGGAGATGCCCAGAGATATAAAGACCTGGCCTAGATTTATCAGCCGATACGGCGTAAGACAGGCCAAGAGACGGAAAAGCGGCACTTCTTTCATTTCTTGCGGGCCAGCACATAAAAGGTGGGCATCAGCCATTGACTCAGCCACCCCGGGCGTTGCGGCGTCCGCGCCACCAGGGGGCCGGCAATGTTCCAAGCGCACAGGCGACGCACGAGCGCAAGATGCCAAGCCCGGTTCCACAGGGCTTGCGGCTGAGCCAGGGCCAGGGCAGCGACCTCGCGGATCTGCCATCTGGATTTCAGCTGCGATTTCTCCAGCATGCGGTTTAGATCGCGCCAGGACAATAGCTGGGCGATATCCGGTTTGTCTGCTTCGAACCAGTGCAGCGAATGCACGATTATTTTTTTTATGGCAGCCCGCTGCATACAGGAGATCAGCGGCAGGCTGTAGTGCGGGTCGCACAAGAGATGGATTGGCGACCATTTGTTGGGCGTGGAAAAACAGAGCACGCCGGTTTCCTTGAGCGACCGGCTGCATTGCGCGAGCAGGTGCGAGGGGTCGGCGACGTGTTCAAGCACGTCCCAAAGCAAGATGGCGTCCAGGGCGCGTACCGCCCTCCACTCCAGCACATCCTGGCAGTGAATCGAAATCGACAGACCTTCCTGGCTTGCCTGGGTTTCAAGCAACTGCAGAGCCTCGCTGCGGATGTCCACTGCCGTCACCCGACTGCCGCAGCGCGCCAGCTGCAGGCTGGCTCCACCGGTACCGCAGCCCAAATCCGCAATCTCGGCGTTTTTCAAGGGAAGGTGCTGCGCCAGCCATTCGGCCGCCAGACGGCCACGGTGAGGCGAAAAGGCGTGGTATTGCGACCACAAGGCGCTGTTGATCGTGCTGGTCATGGCCATCCTAACGCCAGGTTGCCGGCGGCTGCCAGCCATGACAGGCCATCCAGGCGTGATAGAGTAAAAAAAGCGGCTGCCAGGCTAGAAAGCCTACCAGCGGTAGATTTTGCTGCAAAGGACGGGCGATGGAAAGCAGGACAAGGCCGTCCAGCAGCACTTTGAGCCCAAACGGCAGTATCAGTCTAGGAGTGAAAAGAATTCCGCTGAAAAAACCGACCCACAGCGCGGTGTTGAGAAGGTGATAGACGCTATAAACAGCCTGGACCGGCAGCGGATAATGTGCGCCGGCGGAGAGATGACGTTTTTTCTGTTTTAGAAATTCGCGCCAGTTCCGCGGGCCTTGGGCAGGTACCACCGAATCCGCAGACAAACAGTAGTGGAGCCCGCCGCTCCGGCTCAGCCGCTGGATGATGAAATCGTCATCGCCCGACAACGAGTCCGGCAAATGGGAAAAACCCTCCATGCGCTGCCAGGCGGAGCGGCGATAGGCTAAATTCCGGCCGGAACCGGTGATCCCTATGCCGTGGCCGATGGTTCCGGCCGCCACCACAGCGGCGGCAAGGCTGTCGGCCATTAAAAAGCCGCGCCACCAGGAGGCACAGGGACAGGTCTGTGGAGAAAAGCCGGCGACCAGGGATGTTTGAGCCTGGAACCGGCTGGCCATGGTTCTAATCCATGTGGGCGGCGGTGAACAATCGGCATCGGTCAACAGCAGCCATTCGCCATGTGCCTGTTCGATTGCAGCCTGCAGTGCGGCCTTTTTCGAGCTTTTCCACGGTTGAGGCGGAGCGGCGGAGAGCAAACGCCAATTCGGCCGGTCTTTGATGAACTCTTGAATCCAAGCTCCGGTGCCGTCGGTGGAATGATCGTCTACTATGAGAACATGATACCTGGAATAATCCTGGTTCGCCAGCGCCTGCAGACAAAACGGGATTTGATTGCGTTCATTTTGTACGGCCACAATGACGGCGACCTCTGGGTCGCTCTGGCCGTCGTCCCTCGTGGCCTGATTGCGGTCGACGCCGGACACCACCCAGATCAGGATGATTCCATAGAGGAGGAGCAGCAGCCAAAGCAAAACCATCATACCCGGATTCTCCGAACCGTGCAAAGTATCCAAAATATCCTTAACAATCAAGAAATTTATCGGCCGGCCCGGAGAAGGGAAATCGATTGACAGAGCCGAATCAATTTTGTAATTTTACCCAGCTGAGATAAAACCGGCGACAGGTCGGTTCCTGCATAAGGAGAGGAGAATGGCCACAAAAGAGGAAAAATTCATGCGCAATCTGCGCATCACTATTTGGGTGCTTTCCGCCCTCGTTTTGGTGGTGATCGCAGCCGTGGGCATCAAGTATACCTACAACAGCCGCTACCAGAAAAAAGTGGCGGAGCTGGAAGGGGTGATTAAAAGCCAGCGCTCTTCGATGAACATCGAAAGCCTGCGCCAGTATAATATTGTGCGCATCAGCGCCATCATCTCCCAGTACAATCGCATCATGTCCGGCCCGATGAAATACGACATAGCCCGTGAGATCTATGACGCCAGCCTTTTGCACACCAGCCTCGATGTCCATCTGGTCTGCGCCATCATCACCTATGAAACCAATGGAACCTGGAATCCGGAACTCACCAGCTCGGAGGGCGCCATGGGATTGATGCAGGTGATGCCGATCACCGGCATGTACATCGCCCGCTCCATGCATCTCAACTGGGTCACGCCGGATGAGATCCTGCTCAATCCAATCCACAATATCCGCATCGGCGCCCGCTATCTGGCCGCGCTGATCGATCTGTATGGGGTGGACGGCGCACTGGCCGCCCGGCGCGTGGGGGAATGGCGCGCTGCTCTGTGGATTAAAGGCGGCCATCGCAGCGGCACACTGCCGGATGATGTGCAAAAATATATGAGTGACATTTTAAAACAGTACGAAGCGTTGAAGCAGTTCAAGGGCTAGGTCGGTGCATGGATGATACGTTGATGATTGCAGTCATCGCAGAGGAGCTGTCCCTGCGATGGCAACAGGTTAAAAACACATTGGAGCTGTTGGATCAGGACAACACGGTTCCTTTTATCGCACGATACCGCAAGGAAGTGACCGGCAGTTTGGATGAAGAGCAAATCCGGACGATTGCCCAGCGCGGCAAATACCTGCGCACTCTGCAGGAGCGCAAACAGACGGTGCTGAGAAGCATCGAAGAGCAGGGCAAGCTCACTGCCGAGCTGGCGGAACGGATTCAGGCGGCCGTCAAGCTGCAGGAGGTGGAAGATCTGTACCTGCCCTACAAGCCGAAACGGCGCACCCGCGCAACCATCGCGCGGGAGAAAGGCCTGGAGCCGTTGGCGCTGATGATTATGGCACAGACGCTTGAGACCGGCGATCCGGAGGAGATCGCCGCGCCCTATGTCGCACCGGACAAAGGGGTGTCCTCGGCTAAAGAGGCGTTGGCCGGCGCACGGGATATCGTGGCGGAGATCGTTTCCGACGATGCCCGCGGCCGCGGGATCGTACGGGAGCGAACGCTGGGAACCGGCTTGCTCAAAGCCGAAGCGATCGACCCTCAGGAGCCAGGCAATTATGAGCTTTACAAGGAGTTCAGCGAGCCGGTCAAGACTGTGCCGCCTCATCGCATTCTGGCGGTGAATCGCGGCGAACGGGAGGACTTTCTCAGAGTCTGGATCGAGGCGCCGGAGACCGAGATGGTGGCTGAACTCGAAGGCCTTCACCTTCATAACCCTTTATCGATTTTCACCGACGATCTGCGCAGCGCCATCAAGGACAGCTATCATCGTCTGATCGCGCCGGCCATCGAGCGCGAAATCCGTACGATTTTGACGGAACGGGCCGGCGACCACGCCATTCGCGTGTTCAGCGCCAACCTGCGCGCTCTGTTGATGGCGCCGCCCATGCGCGGCCAGGTCATCATGGGCATCGATCCCGGTTTTCGCACCGGCTGCAAAGTCGCGGTGATCGACCCCACCGGCAAGTACCTGGAAGGCGATACCATTTACCCGCACGAACCGCAAAAACGGTGGCAAGAAGCCGCGGACCTGCTCGCCGAGCTAATTATCGATTACAACGTGTCCATCGTGGCCATCGGCAACGGCACCGCCGGACGGGAGACGGAAAAACTGGTGGCTGAAGTGCTGTCGAAACTGAAAGGCAAGACCGCTTACACCATCGTCAATGAGGCGGGCGCTTCGGTCTATTCCGCCTCGCCGGTGGCGAAGAAAGAATTTCCCGATCTGGAGGCTTCACAACGGGGCAACATCTCCATCGCCCGACGTTTGCTGGACCCTCTCTCTGAGCTGGTAAAGATCGATCCGCAATCCCTTGGCGTAGGGTTGTATCAGCATGATGTGGATCCGGCCAAACTCGCTGAATCCCTGGATCAGACCGTGGAGTCGTGCGTGAATCAGGTGGGCGTGGATCTCAACACCGCCTCAGCCTCTCTGCTCAAATACGTTTCTGGCGTCAACAGCCGCCTGGCGGAGCAGATCGTGCGCCATCGGGAGGAACACGGACCGTTCAAAAGCCGAACAGAGCTCTTGCGGGTCAAGGGGTTGGGAGAGCACGCGTTCGTTCAGGCGGCAGGATTCCTGCGCATCCCCGGCGCGGAACGGTTTTTTGATTCCACGGCGGTTCATCCCGAGGCCTATGACGCAGCTCAATGCCTGCTGCAGGAGCTGGGCCTGGAGGTGCAAGACATCCAACGCGACGGAAGCCTGCTGAACCGGCAGTTGCAACAAAGCAAACAAAGCGTGGACCAGTTGAGTCGACGCTGCGGCTGCGGACGCGAAACGCTTCTCGACATCATCGGTTGCCTGGAAAAACCGGATCGAGATCCGCGCGACGAAATGCCCAAACCCATTCTGCGCAGCGATGTGCTCTCCATCGAGGATCTGGCCATCGGCATGGTGCTGAAAGGCACGGTGCGGAATGTAGTGGATTTCGGCGCCTTTGTGGACATCGGCGTTAAGGAGGACGGTCTGGTGCATCTCAGCCGTATGGCGAAAAAATATGTCAAAAATCCTTTGGAGGTGGTATCGGTCGGCCAGGTGGTCGAGGTCAAGGTGATCAGCATCGACAAGGAACGCCATCGGATCGGGTTGAGCCTGGTTCTGGATTGATCCGGCAGCCACGGTTCGCATAACCAGAGGTCAGGATCGTCTCTGCAGAATGGCAATCGTTTATTGCAGCTGACGATAATGCCGGTCAACCTTTCGCAGCAAGCTCTGAAATCAATCCACTGAAAGGTGAATATGGACGTCGGGAGAGAGTCGGCAGCATGCTCTGTACGGTGATTGAACCCTCTTACTTTCTGCGGCAGGATGAATGCGCCAAAGCGCTGCAGGCGGACGTCGTCATCTGGGCGGATTCGTTTTCTTTTCGCCGTCACAGCACCATCAACCGCGCGGCGATCAAGACCGTGCACGGCGCCCACTGGCTGACCATCCCGGTGTTGTCAAGAGGGCTGTCCGGACAATCCATCCGTGAAACCAGAATACAGAATCAAGAGGATTGGCGCACCGCTCACTTAAAGACTTTGGAGATCAACTATCACCTCACGCCCTGGTACGATGCCCTGGCGGACAAAATCGCCGCTGTGCTGCAAAAGCCCTGGACGCATCTCAATCCCTATCTGCAGCGCCAGATCAAAGTTTTGCAGCCGCCCAAACCGATCTGCGCCGTGGGCAGCAGCGAGCTGCAGCCTCACGCCGATCGCACGGATCGGCTGATCGCCTGGATGCGGCAGATGAACGCGGACGCTTACCTGGTGCATGCGCATCAAGTTTCTCTGCTCGACGTGCCGCGGTTGCAGCATAGTGGAATAGGTCTCTATGTCTTCCAGTTCGCCGCGCCGGTCTATCAGCAAGCGTTCGCCGGATATGTTCCTCATCTAGCGATGATCGACCTGGTGTGCAACGAAGGTCCAGCGAGTTACGGCCTTTTACAGCGGGCCGGACGCGTACAACGCCTGTAAAGGAGAGCGCTCATGAAGCTACCGCAATGGTTCGATCAAATCGACCGGTCCTCCTCCCTGGTGATCGAATGGCAACGGGCCATGACCGCCATTCCGGCGATGGGACCGGAGAGCGGCGGCGACGGCGAAAAGGAAAAAGCCGATTGGGTGAAGGGGCTGCTGCAGGAGATCGGGTATGACGCTCTTACCGACTATCCGGCCCCGGATCCCCGCGTCTCCTGCGGCTGGCGGCCCAATTTCCTCGTACGCTGGCATGGCCGCGATCGCAGTAAAACCGCGTGGGTGATGACGCATCTGGATGTGGTGCCTCCGGGCGACTTGAAGCTGTGGAGCAGCGATCCGTTTACGTTGACCGTAGCGGGCGATCGGTTGATCGGTCGTGGGGTGGAGGACAATCAGCAGGGACTGGTGTCCGCTCTGCTGGCCGTGCGTTCTCTGCGCGAGGCCGGTGTGACGCCCGCCTGCAACATCGGGCTGGCCGTGGTGGCGGACGAGGAGAACGGCAGCGAATTCGGATTACACTATCTGCTCAAGCACCATCGAAATGCGTTCGGCGACCAGGATTTGATCATTGTTCCGGACGCCGGCGATGAAAAAGGGTTGACCATCGAAATAGCGGAAAAGAGCATCCTCTGGCTGCAGGTTCAGGTGCAGGGGAAACAATGCCACGCCTCTACTCCATCACAGGGCATTAACGCGCATCGCGCCGCCGCCCACCTGGCGGTCAAGTTGGATTCGCTGTACCAAACCTTCAACCACTCCGATGCGCTCTTTGATCCACCGGTCAGCACCTTCGAGCCGACGAAAAAGGAGTGCAATGTTCCCAATATCAACAGCATTCCCGGTGAGGATATTTTCTATCTCGACAGCCGAGTGCTGCCGCACTATTCGCTGCAATCGGTGGAGGATCGGATTCAAGAGCTCTGCCGGGAGGTGGAAGCGCAGTTCGGCGTGACCATTGCGCTGTCATCGAAACAGCGGGCTGCGGCAGCGCCGCCGACTGCAGCGGATGCGCCTGTGGTGCAGGCGCTCAAGCGCAGCATTGCGGCGGTCAAAGGAAGCGAGGCCAAAATGATCGGCATTGGGGGCGGCACCGTGGCTGCGGCTTTTCGTGCTGCAGGATTGCCGGCTGCCGTCTGGTCCACCTTGGAGGACACCGCCCATCAGCCCGATGAATCCTCACTGATCTCCAACACTCTTTCGGACGCCAAAGTGCTGGCCCATCTGTTCATGGGCTGATCCTTTCCGGACTGAGGCCGGCTGCCAGGGCATATGGCCAGGCCATTTATCCAGAAAACTGAATTTTGTTCCAAACGGCAGCTCCAGGATCAGGCTGGAGTCGCTGAAGAAAACAGATCGCCCACCATGAGCCCCAGTTCCTTGCGCAGAGGTTTCCAGTTCTGCCGATAACATCCCTGATCCACACGGATGCCGTTGCTGCCCTTGATCACCGTGTGGCTTTTATGGTTCGGGTTCTGAATCAAAGGCCGAAGGCGTTCTCGGTCGTTGCGCTGACTAAGAATCACCGTCAGACGTCGATACGCTGCAGCACTGTATCGTGAAGAAAATTTTCGTCGTCCTTTTTTGGATAGTCGGTTGTATAATGCAACCCGCGGCTTTCCTTGCGCATCAGGGCGGATTGGATGATCAACTGAGCGACGGTGGCCAGGTTGCGTAACTCGATCAATCCCTCGGTGATTTTTGTGCGGCGATAAAAGTTTTCTATCTCCTGCCTGATCAAACGGATTCGACTGAGGGCGCGTTCCAGACGCAGAGTGGAACGGACGATGCCGACGTAATCCCACATGAGGTTTTTTATCTCCATTTGATCATGGGAGATGAGCACCCACTCCTCGCTGTTAAACGTTCCGCTGTCGTCCCAGCGGGGAATGTCGGGAAAGTCAAAACGACGGGATTCCACGTAGCCGACAGCGGTCTCACTGGCGACATGGGCAAAGACCACGGCCTCCAACAAAGAGTTTGACGCCAGCCGGTTGGCGCCGTGCACGCCGGTGCAGGTCACTTCCCCGGCGGCGAACAGACCGCCGATGCTGGTTCGGGCCTGTAGATCGGTGATCACGCCTCCACAGGCATAATGGGCGGCAGGCACCACCGGGATCGGTTCCTGCGTGATGTCGATTTTATAGTTCATGCAGTTTTCATAAATGTGCGGAAAATGGCTTTTGATCTCTTCCGCGCTTTTATGGGTGATGTCGAGATAAACGCAGGGATCGCCGCTTTTTTTCATCTCACTGTCTATAGCCCTGGCGACGACGTCGCGCGGCGCCAGCGAGGCCATGGGATGATATTTTTCCATAAAGGACTCGCCGGCTTTGGTGATCAGACGGCCGCCGAATCCGCGCACGGCTTCGGAGATCAGAAAAGAGTTCGCCTCTGGATGGTAGAGAGAGGTGGGATGAAACTGCATGAACTCCATGTTGCCGATGGTCGCTCCGGCGCGGTAGCTCAAAGCCACGCCATCGCCGGTGGCGATGGCGGGATTGGTGGTGTGTTGATAGACTTGTCCGCATCCTCCTGTGGCCAGGATGGTCGCCTTGGCGAGGAACCGGTCGATCTGATTGGTCTGAACTGCCAGCACATAGGCGCCCCAGCAGTGCAGTTCCATTGGTTGCAGTTGGGGTGAAAAAATATGATGCTCGGTGATCAGCTCGATGGCTACATGGTGTTCATAGAGCGTGATATTGGCGTTGCTTTTAACGGCTGCCAGCAGGGCCTGCTCCACATCCCGGCCGGTGTGGTCTTTGACATGGACGATGCGGTGATGGTGATGCCCCCCTTCCCGGCCCAGGTCGAACCGGCCGTTCTCCTTCTGGGTAAACGGCACGCCCAGGGAAAACAGCTCGCGCACCCTTTCGGGGCCCTGTTCGACGATCAGGCGAACCGCATCCTCATGACATAGTCCGGCTCCGGCCTGCAGCGTGTCCTGGATATGACGATCAAACGAATCGCCTTCGTCAAAGACCGCGGCGATTCCGCCCTGCGCATAGTTGGTGTTGGACTCGTTCTTTTGCTTTTTGGTGACCACGGCCACCGTGCCTTTTTGGGCGAGTTTGATCGCTGCGGAGAGTCCGGCGATGCCGCTGCCGATGACCAGATAATCAGTGTGAAGGCTCATTGCATCATCCTTTACCAGGTCTGCCGCCGGCTATCGAGTTCGATCGCCCCAGGAGCGATAGTACAGCTCTTTGGCTTCGATGGTCATGCCCGGATTATGTCCCTGAATGGCAAAATGACCCTGGCTGTATTCCGAATCAGCGAATTCAGTGACCAGCTGCTCGTTCACCCAGATCTGAATGTTCTCGCCGATCGCCTTGACGCGCAGGGAGAACCATTCGTTGTCCTTGGTCAACAAGGCTTTGGCCTGGCCGGTCGGTTTGCCGGGTTTCCATAGCCAGCCGGTGTGCGCGGTAGAATGGTTATCGATCTGCGCTTCATAGCCGCGGGGAAAGCCATCCGGATTGGACTCTGGCGGATTGGCGCGAAAGTAAAAGCCGCTGTTGCCTTTTTCGCTGATGCGGAACATGCCCTTGACTTCCAAATCGCTCAGCACCGGCTCTGCGTAGAGATGGCCCATCCCGTCCCGGCCGATCAGGACGCCGTCGCGCACCTCCCAGGTGGCTTTGCCGCGGCTGAACCAGCCGTCCAGATTTTTACCGTTGAACAGGGAAATCCATTCCGGCTCTGCGTTTTTTTTCACATCGGATTTTTGGCATCCAGCCGCGGAGAACAACAGGCCTCCCAGCAGGACGAGCGTTCCTTTTTTCATGATAGATCCTCGTGTGATAATGATGGTAAGCGGTTATCATCCATAGTATACGTTTTTTCCGACCAAGAGTCAAATAAAAATACGCGGGAAAGGACTGGATCATCATCACAGCGTGTCGTATATTAACGAGTCCTCAGCGTTGAAAAGTCAAAGGAGCCGGTCATGAAAATCAATCCGTATCTGCGCTTGATCACAAGTGTTTGGATGGTCGTGAGCGCGCCGCTGTACGCAGGGGCTCTATCCCCTGTGGATGGGATGCGGGACATGCGTTACAGCCGCCGAACTGCGGCAGAAGCGGTACGATGGCAACACCAATTGCGTCAACAATGTATCGAGCTGCTTCACTTGCAGGATCTGATGAACCTGCGCGGTCAATTGCCGTTGCGAATAAAGCGATGCGCAGAGGCGGACCGATCCGGCTACAGAATGATGGAATTGGAAATAGCCGCCACTCCCGGAAGAAGAATAGCCGTGGTTTTTACCCGTCCTTCTCAGGGAGCAGGACCGTTTCCCGCGGTGGTGTGCGTGCACGGACACGGCGGTTCGCGACACGTCGTGTACGATGTCGAGACCATTTATAAAGGCTTTGCGCATCACCTGGCGTCAGCGGGATATGTGACCATCTCGACGGAGGTGGGCCAGCATCAAGTCTTTGAACCGGGCCGTACTTTGATCGGTGAACGGTTGTGGGATTTATTACGCTGCGTCGATTATTTGCGTTCGTTGAAGGAGGTGGATGTACAGCGCATCGGTTGCGCAGGGTTGTCTCTGGGCGGTGAGATGGCCATGTGGTTGGCGGCCATGGACGAGGGGATCGCCGCAACCGTCAGCGCCGGATTTCTCACCCTGATGGATCAGATGGAAAAGAATCATTGTCCGTGCTGGAAGTTCGACGGCCTGCGCCAGCGGGCGGATTGGCCGGACATCTACTCGCTGATTGCACCGCGGCCGTTGCAGTGTCAGAATGGATGGAAGGAGCCGCCGTCGGATTTTGTCGTGTCTTTTGCCCGCCTGGCGATGGCTCAGGTTCGGCCGATCTATCAGGACCTGGGCCGGCCGAATGCGGTGGAGCTGCACGCCCACTGCGGCGCTCACGAGATCGATCTTGCCGCGTTGATGGATTTTTTCGATCGTACGCTGCGTGTTCGTCCATGAGGTGTGGTCTTGGGACGTCGTGGCTGTGATCGGGCGGTACGGCGTGAATAATTTGTTCTTTGTATTGTGAAAATAATATCTAACTTCTAGGCGATTCAATCTTTCAGAAAGACAAGGAAATGGCTACAACCGCGCTACCCGTTTGGCGCCGGGCGGTGATCAAAATCGGCAGTGGATTGATCGCGCCGGGCGGAAAAAAATGCAGCACTCAATACACGCTGTCCATCGCCGGTTTTATTACAGCGGCGAAAAATCAGGGCAAGGAAATCATCATGGTGTCCTCCGGCGCTGTGGCCGGCGGCTTGTCCACCCAGCCGGAACTGCTCAAGCATACAACTTGGACTATTCCGGAGAAACAGGCGTTGGCCGCCATCGGCCAGCCGCTGATGATGAACCATTGGCGCCGCTTTTTCGATTTTCCCTGCGCACAGTTGCTGTTGACCTATGATGATGTCCATAACCGCAAACGGTTCGTCAACGCCAAGAACACCATTCGGCAGTTGCTGAGAATGGGTTGTCTGCCGATCGTCAACGAGAACGATACCGTGGCGGTGGAGGAATTACGGGTCGGCGACAATGACAACCTCGCCGCCTATGTCGCCATGCTGGCTGAGGCCGATCTGTTGATCATCTGCAGCGATATCGATGGTCTGTATGACAGCGATCCGCATTGCCACAGCAATGCGCGGTTGTTGCCGGTGGTGGAAAAAATCGACCGGACCATTTATACCCTGGCCGGCGGATCAAGAAATCCCATCGCCACCGGTGGCATGCGCACCAAGATCGAGGCGGCGCAAAAGGCATGCGCCCGCGGCATCAACACCGTGCTGATCAACGGCAGGCGGCGTGAAGCGCTGGATTCGCTGCTGGCAGGGCAGCTGTCCGGAACGCTGTTCAAGCGCTCGCAAAACCCCATGACTGCGAAAAAACACTGGATGGTGCACGCTCTGACCCCCTGCGGTCAGATCATCATCGACAGCGGCGCCGGCCGCGCCCTGCTGCAGGGCGGCGCCTCTCTGCTGCCCTCCGGAGTGACCGGCGTAGCCGGCGATTTTAAAAAGGGGGATGCCGTGTTGGTCCTGCTGCAACAGGGCAAGCAGATCGTACCGATCGCCAAAGGGATCACCCGTTACGGCGCACGCGATTTGACCAAAATCAAAGGGAGAAAAAGCGCCGAGGTCACCGGTATTCTCGGTTATACCGGGGCCGAAGTGATCCATCGGGACGATCTAGTGTTGATCTACGAATAATACCAATCAAGGAGAAAATAAAAGATGCAAGCATCGCTGGTTGACCTGGTGACGGCCACGCGTCAGGCCAGCCGTACCATCGCCAGACTCGATTCGTCTGCTAAAAATCGCGCTCTGCTGGCCATGGCCCGCCGGCTGATCGACCGGCAGGCAGAAATTCTACACGCCAATGAACAGGACCTGCGCCAGGCTGAAGCCAAGGGAGTGTCTGCAGCCATGCTGGACCGGTTGACCCTTGACTCGGACCGCCTGAAGACTATGTCCGTCGCGCTGGAGGAGTTGGTGCAACTGGCCGATCCGGTGGGAGTTACCACAGAGTCCTGGATACGCCCCAACGGCCTGCGCGTCTGCCGTATGCAGATTCCTCTGGGAGTCATTGCCATCATTTATGAAGCACGCCCAAATGTAACCTCCGACGCCGCCGGGCTTTGCATTAAAAGCGGCAATGCGGTGATTCTGCGCGGCGGTTCTGAGGCGTTACGCTCCAATCTGGCTGTGGTGGCCGCGCTGCGGCAGGGGTTGGAGGAGAGCGATCTTCCCGCAGCGGCTGTGACCCTGATGCCAAGCACGGACCGGCAGGATATGGCGGTTTTGCTCAAGATGGATTCACTCATAGATCTGGTGATACCTCGCGGCGGAGAGGGATTGATACGCTTTGTCGCGGAGAACAGCCGAATACCGGTCATCAAACATTACAAGGGCATCTGCCATCTCTATGTCGACAAAGATGCGGACCTCGATATGGCGTTGCGATTGCTGGTCGACGGAAAAACATCGCGTCCAGGCGTGTGCAATGCACTGGAAACGCTGCTGGTGCATGCAGAAGCAGCCGCCGCGTTTTTACCCAGGGCGCATGAGATATTGAAACGCAAAAACGTCGAGCTGCGCGGATGCCCTAGAACCTGTGAATTGATCCCCGGCGCTCTTCCGGCGCAGGAAAAGGATTATGATACCGAACATCTGGACTTGATCCTCTCGGTGCGCGTAGTGAAGGATGTCAACGCCGCGGTCGCCCATATCGAACAGCACGGTTCAGACCACACCGAGGTGATCGTGACGGAAAATTTGACCACCGCTCGTCATTTTGTTCAGCAGGTGAATTCTTCTTCGGTTATGGTGAACGCCTCCTCGCGTTTTGCCGACGGCGGGGAATTGGGGCTGGGCGCTGAGATCGGCATCTCCACCACGCGGTTGCACGCCTATGGCCCCATGGGCTTGGAAGCGCTGACGACGAAAAAATTCGTCGTCCTGGGCGCCGGACAAACAAGACATCCTGTATGATCAGGAATGAGGAGAAATGAGATGAGTCCTTTTATCGATCATATCGCTTTGCGGGTGAGCAACCTGGATCAGGCGATATCATTTTATACCGACGTTTTGAAATGTGATCTGGATTTCCGCACCTTGGATGAGGAGCATCACGAGGCGTTCGCTTTTTTACAGATGGAGGGAGGCCGGATAGAATTGCTGCAAAAGCTGGATGCGGATAATCAACCCATGGCCTACGAGCGGCCGCCTGTCGCGCCGCCCTTTTGTCCTCATCTGGCGCTGGGCTGCGCTGATTTGGACGAGTGGATTGTTGAACTGCAAAAAAGAGGAGTGCCGCTGATTGAGGGCCCTCTGGTCATTGCGAAGGAGGTGAAATGGCTGTACATCGCCGATCCAGATGGCAATATCCTCGAATTCGTGCAGTGGCTGAAATAATCCTGAGCGCAGAGCTTTTGTTGATCGCAGGAGCACGCAGGCGAATGCTTGTTTTAAAACTCAGGGCAAAGCCTGTTCAATGATTCCGCCCCCCACCAGCCTGTCCTCCTGATAGCAGACAACGGATTGTCCCGGCGTCACCGCCGGCCGCGGCTCGTCAAATCGAAGGATGAAGCGGTCGGTTTCCACTTGATCGATGGTCGCCGCGAATCCGGGATCCTTGTAACGAATCCGCGCTTCAACCTTGGTTCCGGCAGCCGGCTGCGGCCAGGCCAGCCAATTGCTCTGATCGGCTATCAATCCGGAGGCCAGCAACTCTTGCTGCTCTCCAAGCCGAATGCGGTTGCGGCCGGGATCGATCTCGCAGACAAACACCGGCCGCCCCAGGGCGACGCCCAGCCCCTTGCGCTGACCGATGGTGTAAAAAGGATATCCGCGATGCCGGCCGATCACCGCGCCTGTGCGGTCGACAAAATCGCCTGAAGGAATAGAGTGGCCGGCCTGCGTCAATCGGTCGGTGAGGAAACGGCGAAAGTCGTCATCCAGAACGAAACAGATCTCCTGGCTTTCATTTTTGTGAGCAACAGACAGGTTCCATTCCCGGGCTTTGGCTCTGACCTCCTCTTTGCTCCACGCGCCCAATGGAAACAGTGTGCAGCGCAGCTGTTCCTGCGACAATCGCCACAGAGCGTAAGATTGATCCTTGGGCCGGTGCACCGCCTGCTGCAGCCAATAACGGCCGGTCTGCGGATCTGATTGCACACGGCAGTAATGGCCGGTGGCGAAAAGTCCGGCTCCACAGCGACGGCCGAATTCCCACAGCGCTCCCCATTTGATATGCACATTGCAGTGGACACAGGGATTAGGCGTTCGGCCGGCTAGGTATTCGCCGACAAAATAGTCGATGACGGTTTGCTCGAACAACGCATGCAGGTCTACCACATGATGCTCGATGCCCAACTGCCGGCAGACGATGGCGGCATCGCGGCTTGGCTGGTAGGGATGGCGAAGCGCACCCTGAGCAGGCAGCAGGGAAGCATCCAAGTGTTCCATGGTGACGCCGATGACTTCATAGCCCTGATTCTGCAGCCAGGCGGCAGCCACCGAGCTATCCACTCCGCCGCTCATAGCCACAGCCACTTTGGATTTCATAGCCAACCGCTCACTTAGTCAGTTCCAATCCCCAGGTTTTGTTTTTCATCGTCGCCGGCACGCCGGTTTTCATCCATACGGGCATGGGAGCGTCCATTAAATAATGATCGAAAAACTGCTGCAGGCGGATGGAGAGATCCTTGCGATTTTTTCGTTCTTTTAGATTATGTTCTTCGCCGTTGTAAACCAGCAGCCATGTCGGCTTGCCCAACCGGCGCAGTGCAGTGAACAGCTCGATCCCCTGCTGATAGGGGACTGCGCCGTCATTGTCGTTATGCATAATCAGCAGCGGCGTGGTGACATCCGGCGCCTTGAACAGCGGCGAGTTCTCGATGTAATGCCACGGTTTTTCCCACAGCGTGGCGCCGATGCGGCTTTGTTCCCGCTCATACTGAAACTGGCGCACTCGGCCCGACTCCAGACGAATGCCTCCGTAGGCGCTGGTCATATTGCTCACCGGAGCACCGGCGCCGGCGCAACGAAACAGGTGCGAGTGCGCAACCAGATAGGCCACTTGGTATCCGCCCCAGCTCTGCCCCTGAATGCCGATGCGACCCTGGTCGACAAATCCACGACCGATCAGAGCCTGAACGCCGGGAAGAATGCACGACATTGCGCTTTTCCCCGGATAACCGTTTTCATAGACGATATCCGGAATAAAAAAGAGATAGCCGCGGCTGGCGTAGAACACCGGCGAAACGGTGGACGCACTGGGGCGTGGTTCAAAGTAACGGTGCAGCAGATCGGCGTTGCGCTCATAAAAATAGACGATCATAGGGTATTGCCTGGTCGAATCGAAATGCTCCGGCTTGTACAGCAGGCCCTGCAAGGGTTTGCCGTCGTTGGAGAGCCAGCGGACCAGTTCCACCGACCCCCACAAATAGTCGGACTGTTGCGGATTGGCGTCGCTCCTTCTCTGCGGCTGAGCGAACCGTGTATCCGTAGTCCACAGATCGGGAAACTCGCGAAAGGTGGAGCGGGTAAAGGCCAGGGTTTCCGCTTGTTTTGCTTTGATCGGATGGCTCAGAGATTGAGCGGCGTGAAAAAGGACGGCGGGCGCCGCGTCGTCGCTCAGGCGTTTGCTGCAAAAGCCTTCGGATTTATCGCGATAATCAAAGGTTTTCAGCAGCAGCGGCTTGTCGCTATCGATAAATTTGGCCTCCGGATCCAGCGTCAGGTATCGGTAGCTGGTTTGCTCCTGCCGCCCCAGCCCGTTGGTGATGATGCGGGCGGCAGCTTTATTCGTCGGATCCAGTTCCCAGATATCATAGCGGTCATAGAGCAGAACGCGGCGATCCTGAGCGGTCCAGCCCATCAACCCATAGGGGGTCGGGTCATCCGGTCGGTCATTCAGTTCATCGGCAAAAGAGACGCCAAGGCCGGCGGTAAGGTTGTTGGTTTTTCCGGAAGCGACTTCATAAGAGAACCAGTGGCCCTGCACTTCATCGAACCACAGCACGTATTTGCCATGGGGCGAGGCGCTGACTGGGCCGGCGATTTTTTTAGCGATGAGAGTGCGCGCGCCGTCTGCAAGGCGTACGCAATAGAGATCCTGAAAGGCGGCATCATCCCAGGACAGCTGCATCTGATAGGGCAGCCCGCTCAGTCCCAGTGCCCAGCCGGCATCGCCCTCTTGGACGATTTTCAGCTCAGGCAGATCCACGGCCGCCAGTTGCGAGAATTTTTCATCTTTCACACGGACCACCGCTGTGTAACTGCGCTTGAGTTCCTTGTCCAAGTCGTGAATCTGCTGCGACTGTAGGAGGGGGTCCTGGTAATGCCAGATGTCGAGTTTGGCGGTTTCAAACTCGACCAGCGTGGTATCCTCAGCCACGGGGATGGGCGCTGTGCCTAAAAACAGCTGTTCGCCGTTGCGGCTGAACTGGAGCGTTTGGTTTTCGCTGATCAGCCAGTGTCGCGGGAAACCGGTTTTCAGTGTGTCAAGGAGTTGCCGCGCTGAATCGTTCTCCGCGCGCCAGTAAAAGAGAGAATAAAACCGTTGTTTGTTTTTGCTGGTGTCGCGGTCAGCAAGAAAGGCGGCTTGCTGACCCTGTTCGTCCCAGAGCAATTTTTTATACACCGCCTTGCCGCTTTGAATCATGCGCCAGGAAGCAGAGGGGGTGTTAAAGACATAGACGCCGGGCTTTTGCGCGCTGTCAGCGGCAGAGCAGGCGAATAGAATGCGATGTCCTGGCTTGGCGACCTGATAGTCCGTGACGCTGTGAAACGTCCACTCTCTGCCATCCGCCAGCCTGTGTATCACCAGATCGCCGCCCGCATCATCCGCTTTCTTTTTATTTTTGTCCGTCTCCTGCTTCGCGAGCGCTGGATCTTTTTCCCGCTGGTAGGCCAGCCAGCCGCTGCCCTTTTCCGGCAGCTGATAGGATTTGACCCAGCCGATTTTTCTAACCGAACCGTTGTCCAGTTGCAGGATGGCCAGAGAATCCTTGGGCATCTCCTCCTCTTTTTTCTTGGCGATTTTGGCCTTGCGGATATCGTTAAAGAAGGGTTGAACCTGCGCTACCACGAAACGCGAGTCCTGAGTGAAACGCGCTTTGTGGCCGCGGGGAATCAGAAAGGTTTGTTCTCGATCGATCGAGGTGATGCGCAGTTCACCGTCCCCTTCCTGAGGCACGAGGCTGTAAAGCAAAAAGGCGCCGTTTTCCGATAGAGCGGTTCCGGCGATAGAGTTCCATCGATCATAGACCGAGTGGTCGAGCGGTTTTTTTTCAGCCAAACAGCTTGCGGCGATTGCCAAAAGGCAAAGCGAAAGACCGATCCGTTTCATTGTGAGCACCTGACTGGTTGTGAGCGAAGAGGGATTTAGCGAATGTAGGAATTTTTACGGGAAAAATAAACAACTATGTGCAACGGGCGTCCAGCGAGGAAGCGAAGAACGTCCTGCTGGTGCGGCGGTTCAACGGCCGTGAGGTGGTCGGCGAAAAGCCGCTGTGTGAAAGAAGGGGGGGCTTGCACGCGCCGTCCGGCCTAGCTCTGATCATGCGCCACGATGCGCGCCTCGGTTAAAAAAAACACCTCTTCAGCGATGTTGGTGGCATGGTCAGCTAATCGTTCCAGCTGTCTGGTCAGCACGATCAAATGCGCACATGGTTCGATGTCGCCGGTTCTGGCTTTCATCCGCTCGACGAGGAATTTAAAAATGCTTTTATTCAAACCGTCCACCGCGTCGTCCTGGCGCCGCACTTGCAGCGCTTTTTGATTGTCCAACTCGGTGAACGCCGCGATGGCTGTCTTCAGCATCACCTGCGCCTGTTTAGCCATATCGATCACCTGCGACTCTTGTACCAGATCGTGGCGGTCTGCGGTTTTGCGCGTACGGTTGACGATGTTGACGGCGATGTCGCCGCACCGTTCAAGCTGGGCGCTGATTTTCAGCGCTGTGATGATGATGCGCAGGTCTATAGCCACGGGTTGAAATAGAGCGAATAGGTTTTCACACTGAGCCAGAATCAGGTTTTCATAGGCGTCCGTCTGTTTGTCGCGCTCCTTGACCACGCGACACAACTCCACATCGGCTTTTTCCAGCGCTTCAATGGCCATGCCCACCTGGCCGTCCACCAGCTCCACCATCTGCTGCAAGGACGTTTTCAGGCTGTCCATTTCCTGAGTAAAATGATTCTGCATATTCAATGAACCTCGACCTTGGATAAAGTAATATACTCATGTTTTTTTCTGAAATCAACGAAAACGAGAGGAGGCCGCAACCGCCGTCGTCCTGCTTGTCTTATGGCGTATCCTGGTCCCGTCGGGCCGGCTAACACACCCTAACTCCATATTTATAATATACTGATTTTGACGGCGCGCTTCCCGGTCGCGTGCGAGTTCTTGACTTTGTAGCTAAATATGTGTAATTTGCTGCTGCGAAAAACGAGGGAGCCTATGCGCAGAGCCTTTGCAGTATTCGCGGTTGTGCTTTTTTTTGTGCTGATAGCCGCTTGCGGCAACCGGCGCAGTTCGATCACTGTGGCCGGTTCCACGGCTTTTCAGCCCTTTGCGGAAAAGTTGGCTGATCAATTCATGACCAACCGGCCCACGGCGAACATCATTGTGCAGGGCGGCGGCTCTGCAGTGGGCATCCAGTCCACGCTGTCAGGAACGGCCCAGATCGGCATGGCTGATCTGGTCAGCCTTCCTGAGGAGGCAAAGGTACTGCAGGCTACGGAAGTAGCCCGGGACGGCATCGCGGTTGTGGTGCATCCGTCCAACCGCATCAACGACCTGACGATGGACCTGCTGCGCCGAATCTTTAACGGATCGATCCGCAACTGGCGCGATCTCGGCGGTAACGACGGCGTCATCACCGTCGTTTCCCGCGAGGCAGGATCGGGCACGCGCATTTCCTTTGAGCAGATCGTCGGCGAACTCGTGTTGACCAAAGAGGCCATTGTTCAGGATTCCAACGGCACGATTCGGGAAACCGTAGCCAATGATCCCAATGCCATCGGTTATCTGTCGCACGGTTTGCTTAATGAAAAAATCAAAGCGGTGACCATCGATGGGGTGGCGTGCACCAACGAAGCCATTCAAAGCAATCAGTACGCGCTGGCACGGCCGATCTTTTTACTCACCCGCGGAGAACGCTTGCCTGACACGCAGGCGTTTATCGATTACATTCTATCCGCAGAAGGGCAACAGACCATCCAGTCCAGCGGTCTCATTCCGGTCAAGTAGCGAGCGCCATGAAATCGCATAACCTGAGAGAAAAAGGCGTTCAATATCTGTTGACCGCCCTCGCTTTTTCCGCGCTGTTCGGATTGTTGCTGATTGCGCTGTTTATCCTCAAAGAGGGGCTGCCGTTTCTGACGCAGGTGGGTTTGAAGGATTTTATTTTCGCCCACGACTGGGAACCCCAGAGCGGCAAATTCGGCATCTATCCCATGATCATCGCCTCTCTGTGGGTGACCTTCGGCGCCATGCTGATCGGCGCGCCACTGGGCATCGCCTGTGCGGTCTTTCTCACCGAATTCGTTCCCCGGCCGGTGATGCATACCATCAAGCCCATGATCGAACTTCTGGCCGGCATCCCCTCGGTCATATATGGTTTTATCGGCGTCATTGTTTTGGCGCCTCTGATCCGTACGCATCTAGGCGGCCCCGGACTTTCGTTGCTGGCCGCCTCCATCATTCTCGGCATCATGATCCTGCCCACCATCATCAGCATCTCTACAGATGCGATCAATGCAGTGCCAAACTCCTACCGTGAAGGCTCCCGGGCCCTGGGCGCCACCCGCTGGCAAACGGTTTATATGGTGGTGTTGAAAGCCGCGCGATCCGGCATCATTTCCGGCGTTATTCTCGGTATGGGAAGAGCCATCGGGGAAACCATGGCGGTCATCATGGTGGCGGGCAACGCGGTCAAGGTGCCGGGCACTGCCCTGGATTCGGTGCGCACATTGACGGCCAACATCGCCCTGGAGATGGGCTACGCCGTTGGCTTGCATCGCAGTGCGCTGTTCGCCACCGGCGTGGTGCTTTTTATCTTTATCATGCTGTTGAACACCCTGGCCAGCGCCTTTGTCAAACAGGAGATACGCCGGCGATGATGCGGATCCCTGCAAAAGTCAACCAGGCTGCGGCGGCGACTGTGATGGCGCTGGCGACCTTGCTCACCCTGGCGGTGCTGATTTTTATCGTAGTCTTTATTCTGGAAAAAGGGTTGCCGATCCTGAGCCGTACTTTTCTTTTCAGCGTCCCGCGGGACATGGGCAAAGCCGGCGGCATTTTTCCCACCATTCTGGCGACCATCATCCTGCCGCTGTTGGCCATTGCGTTGGCTCTGCCATTAGGCGTCGGCACAGCCATCTATCTCACCGAATACACTCGCGAGAGCCGTTTAACGCGGATCATTCGTTTTGGCAACGATTGCCTGGCCGGCATCCCTTCGATCATTTTCGGCCTGTTCGGTTTTCTCTTTTTTGTTACTTTGCTGGAGATGGGTTGGTCGTTGCTGTCCGGCGGACTGACCCTGGCGTTGATGATTTTGCCCACGATCATTCGCACCTCTGAGGAGGCGATTAAATCTGTGCCGACCTCCTATCGCGAGGTCAGTTTTTCGCTGGGCGCCACGCGTTGGCGCACCATTCAGAGGGTGGTTTTGCCCAACGCCCTGCCCGGCATTTTGACCGGTGTGATGCTGGGCATCGGCCGCTCGATCGGCGAGACTGCGGCGCTGATTTTTACCGCCGGCTCTTCGCTGCGTCTGCCGCAATCGCTGTTCGACTCCTCGCGCACCATGTCGGTCCACTTTTACATTCTGGCGCGCGAAGGGTTGTCCACGGAAAACGCCTATGGCACAGCGGCGGTTCTGATTCTGTCGGTACTGTCGGTCAATGCCGTGGCCTATTATCTTATGCACCGGTATATGAAAAAAAATGCGTAACCTTTGCTCACCGACGCAAGCGGCGACGAACAGCTCGTCCGCAGGATGATCATGAAAGCCAAATTCACTTTATCTCGATTCAGCGCTTATTATGGTTCGCATCGCGCGCTGCAGCAGATCGATCTCCTCATTCCGACGCGGCGAATCCTTGGCATCATCGGTCCTGCCGGATCGGGCAAGACCACTTTTTTGCGTTCACTCAATCGGCTGAACGACCTGACCGCCGGCTTTCGCCGGCAGGGAGAGGTGAGACTGGACGGCGAGGACATCTATGGCGCGGAATTCGATCCCATCGCCCTGCGTCGGCGTGTGGGCATGCTGTTCGCCCTGCCCATCGCCCTGCCCATGAGCATCTATGAAAATGTAGTCTACGGTCCACGCATGCAGGGGATCAACACGCGATCGCAGCTGGATCAGCTGGTGGAGAGCAGTCTACGCGCTGCTTTTTTATGGGATGAGGTCAAAGACCGTTTAAAGAGTTCCGGACTGCGGCTGTCCGGCGGCCAGCAGCAGCGGCTCTGTCTCGCACGCGTCCTGGCTCTGAATCCCGAAGTGATCCTGCTGGATGAGCCCACGTCCGGATTGGATCCCATCTCTACAGCCAAGATAGAAGACGCCCTGACCATGCTGAAGGAGCAGTACACCATCGTGCTGGTGACCAACAACACCATGCAAGCGGGCCGCGTCGCCGACGCCACCGCCTTTTTTTTCATGGGCGAGCTGATCGAGCACGATGAGACTAAAAAAATTTTCACCAATCCTGCGCAGCAGCGCACTTTGGAGTATGTGACCGGTCGGTTTGGATGAGGCCCATGGCAACGAGGAACAAAATAGAGATCCAGCGTCTGAACCTCTATTACGGCGCTTTTCACGCCCTACATGACATCTCGATGGACATTTTGGATCGCCATATCACCGCGCTCATCGGACCCTCCGGCTGCGGTAAATCGACGCTGGTGCGCAGCCTCAACCGAATGAACGATCTGATCAGCGGCTCCCGGGTGACCGGCTCCGTGCGGGTGGATGGGGAGGACATCTATGCAGCCAAGGCGGATGTCGAAAAGGTGCGCAAAAAAGTGGGCATGGTTTTTCAACGGCCCAATCCTTTTCCGCTGTCCATTTTCGACAATGTGGCCTACGGCCTGCGCGTGGCAGGCGTGAAAAATAAATCCATGCTCCAGGATAAAGTGGAGCAGAGTTTAAGAGCCGCGTGGCTATGGGACAGCCTGAAGGACCAGCTGCATTTATCGGCGTTGACCCTGCCCCTGGATCAGCAGCAGCGTCTGTGCATTGCGCGGCTTTTGATCATCGAGCCGGAAGTGATTCTGATGGATGAGCCCTGCTCCGCGCTGGATCCTATCGCCACCGCCAAGATCGAAGAGCTGATCCTGGAGTTGAAGAAAAACTATTGCATCGTCATCGTCACCCACAACATGCAGCAGGCGGCGCGGGTTTCGGATTATTCCGGGTACATGCTCCTCGGCGACCTGATCGAGTACGACGACACAAAAAAAATATTCACCCATCCTGCTGATCAACGCACCGAAGAATATATCACCGGCCGCTACGGCTGAGGCCGTGAATTCGGCGCGAGTCGGTTGCACTGCGGCCATCGGGGGGTGAGGAGTGCCGCCTGATTAGGAACCGGCTCAGTCCGAGGCGGTGATCGTGAGGCCTTGTTTTATTTCGACCAGCCCCCATTTGCGATAATCCCCGTTGTTCATCACCGGAATCGCTTTGCCGATTTGATAAATCTCTTGTCGATGATAATGGCCGTGCAACACCAGGTCCGGATGAAAGCGATCGAGGAGGGCGACCAGCGTTCGGCGGTTGATCAACCTGGTGGCAGCGGCGAACAGCCTGCCTTCGCGTCGGCTCACCACAGAGGCGGGCAGCAGATGGTGGTGCAGCACCACGATTTTAAATTTACCGTTCAGCTTCTCGTGCGCCAGGATGCGTTCGGCGCTGCCGGGATCCACATAGCCGTTGGAGCAGAAAAGGTTGCGGCTGATGCGCGGCAGGCAGCGGTTGGAATCCAATACAATCAGAGCAACGCGTTCGTCCAAAAGTTTGATAAAGGGATAGGGGTCGGTCTCCCGGTCGTTCAACGTCAGGATGGAGCGAAAGGCGTTGCGAAAGCTGTGGATGAAGAAGGAGAGATCCTTCTCATACTGCGGTTGATCATAGGCGTGTATTTTCATGGCCGTGCGTGGTACCTGGCGCCATTTGCGGTAAAAGTCACCGCCGGCGTGGAAATCTTGAAAGAAAAAAGAGTAGAGATCGTGATTGCCGGGCAAAACGGTCAAGCGGTCCGAGGTAAAAAAGCCGCTGCGTCGCATCAAAGCGGCCAGGGCGCGGAACTCTTCAGCGCGGCCGCTCTGACTGAGATCCCCGCTGAGGATGAGATGATCCGCATGCGCGCGCTGGACCTGAAAAAACCGGCGTTCCAGCAATGCGTCCCGCTCGGCGGAAAAGCCGTAATGCAGGTCCGAGAGATGGGCGATCTTCATTGGGCTCGATTCGACGAGGTTAACCGAAGCAGAGGATTTTGATCACATAGACCAGGATCCCGGCTAGAGTGAAAAAAAGCACATCCTGCAAACGATCCCAGAACATGAGGATCTTTAAATCAACTTCTTTCCATTGCTCCCACTCTCGAATGACGCCGAGGAAAAAGCCGCTCAAGCCGGCTGTAATAAACGATGGCCAGAGAAAAACCGGCAGCAAAACCACCGCGCTGTGCAACATATGCAGCGCTTGATCCAGCACATTGATCCAACCGCTGTGTTTGGGCCGCCAGGGATGCCGGTAGGCCAGGATGTTGAGCACTTTATGGTATTCGGGGTCCGGCAGCTTTTTCAACTGTTTCTCGACCCGGTCCGCCACTTTTTCCAGATCCGGCGGCGCGGCACCGTAAAATATGCGATAGTGCTCCGGATTCCGCATGGTCTCACCTCTTTAGGCTGCATGAGCATACTCAAAGCAGGGCTCCAGGATGCTGTTCAACCACCCCCTGTACAATTTACAAACCGAAGTATGATTTCAAAGCATTTTCTTCCACGAGCCGTTGTATGGTTGCGGCATTGCGCTCACCGCCTCGCTGGACCTGGGGGCTGGACTTTTTTCTTGATTTTTGCCGCCTGAATACCTAATTTGATTTGCGTTATTTGACCTGTAACGCCGGGACGATGGGACACATGGCAACGGACCGGGGTGCATCCCCGTACGGGGATGATCAGCCGGCTGTTCATTTTTAGGCTCTGCCCAGGACGAGCGAGGGAGATGGCAAGTCCATGAAAGTGAAGAAATTTTTCTGGTTCGGCACGGCGCTGTTGCTCTTGGTCCTTGCCGTGGTTGTTTGGTGGAGATATTATTTCGTGTTCGGCGAAGGGGTTAAGGCCGGCAATTTAAACTTCCTGGTGAAAAAAGGCTACCTGTTCAAGACCTGGGAGGGCCGTCTCATTCAAACCGGGTTCAAAACCCCCAAGCCGGGTTCCCTGCAGAGCAATGAATTTGAATTCAGCGTGGTGGATGACAGTCTGGCGCACCGATTGGAAAGAGCCAGCGGCAAATTCGTCGAATTGCGCTATAAAGAATACCTGCACGCATTGCCCTGGCGGGGCATGAGCAATTACACCGTCACCGCTATCCTGAGCATCGAGGATGATCCGGGCCATTCGGTTTTGCCGTTCTAAAGGGAGAAAGGAACGTCTTTGGCGTAGACATTGATCCAAGTGGGAGGGTATTGCAATTGTAAATCAAAAAGATACCAGCAGAAATTCGCGTAGGGCTTTGGTATGGTCGAAGTCCTAGTGCACCAGGCAGCATGCCGTTGGACTTCAAGTCCGGTCTGCCCCCGCCCCTCTCTACAACCGGTACGACGATCAGGTGCCGGTTTTTTTTTATTGTTAGGTGCCCGCTGGCGGCAAAGGAGCCTGCCGCCTTTTCCTTCTCGTGGATGTTTTCTGTTTTCGAGAGTTGACATTTAAATAAAAATGTGGTAATTTAATCCTCATTTTTCAGGCGGCATAAAAGGACTCTGCCTTGTTACGGTGCATCCGACCACGCTTCATGTTCTTCCTCCTTTTGGGTTTGCTCAGTTCCCTCATAGCCCAGCCCACTCGCGACATCCGGCCGCGCAAATCCGCGCGTCTGCACAAAGCGGCCGTGGACGACTATTGGCATTTCCATAATGTCGGCAATCTCGGATTGACCATCACCAATTACGGCGTGATCGGCGAAGGCTATAACAATCCGGATCAGCCCTCCTGCATGTACAAACTGCATGCGGATAACTTGCGTCATCAGATCGAGCACATGTCCTTCGGCGGCCTCTGGGTCGGCGGCCGCAGCGAGGCGGACGGCGCTGTGCACGTCTCCACCGCTATTGTGGACGGCGTATTTGAAGCCGGCGAAGAGGGCTTTGAGTTTACCAACAGCGAAGCGGCCGGCGATACGATACAAGTCCGCTCCACCATTGTCACCTCCCCCTATTTTTCACCGCAAGCGGTATCGCATCAGGACTTTGTCGCCACTTTTACGGATCTGAACACGCGCGTGCCCGGAACCGACTTTGAGATTCCCAACCACACTCCGCTCGGACTCAGCATCCGTCTGGAATCCTATGCCTGGAATTACAGCTACACCGATGCGTTCGTCATCCTCAATTACACCATCACCAACGTGTCGCGCTATATCATTGAAGACGTCTATGCCGGCCTGTGGGCGGACGCCGCAGTCGGAAATATGAATTACACCAGCATCTATACGCCCGGCGGCGGCTGGTCGTGGTATGACAACATGAACGGATTTGATCAGGCCTACCGACTGGCTTATCAATTTGATGCCGATGGCGACGACGGTTTCGCGCAAAGCTATTTCGGCCTACGCTATCTGGGCTCCTCCCGACGCCGTGATTCCGTCCAAGTCAATTATGACCAATGGCGCTGGTCCGCCAGCTCAGCTATGGATTTTCCAGAGTATGTCATGCCGATCAACGATGAAGGCCGGTATGAGGTGCTAGCCGGCCGGCATACCGGTAGGTATTACAACGAGGTCACAGACGGCGGCATTCCGACCGACCCCGCCAGCCGAGGCAGCTGGATGCTGGTGCTCAGCGCCGGCCCCTTGGGCACACTGTCGCCGGGGGGATCCACCACAGTAACCTACGCGGTCGTTTGCGGTCTATGGGCTACCCAAGAGATGAGCGACACTCCCGGCCGCCGCGCCAATCTTCGCCTCAATTCCGATTGGGCGCAGATCGCTTATAACGGCGAAGACGTGGACGGCGACGGCAAACTCGATCCCGACGAGGACCAGAACAAAAACGGAATCCTCGACGGACAAGAGGATGTCTACCGCTCTGATCTTGATCTGAATCGAAACGGCCGCTGGGATGCCGGCGAGCCGATTTTCGGCGACGGCGACGGCCATCTCGATATTGAAGAAGACGTGCACAGCAATGCCATCAGGGGCATTCAACCGGGGAACAGGGTCATCGATCGTTTTATTCTACCCAGCCCGCCGCCTTCGCCGCACCTGCTCGCCGTGCCGGGCGAAGGCCGGGTGACGCTTTATTGGGATAAGGTGTCGGAGGAGTACGAAGATCCCATCACCCGCGAAAAAGACTTTGAGGGATACCGCATCTACAGCTCGCCCAAAACCGCTTCTTCCACAGAGGAACGCACACTGCTGGCGGAATTTGACCGGATCAACGATTTGGGGTACGACACCGGCTTTGCCGCGATTCAGGTCGATACCCTTATCGACGGAAGGCGTTATTTTTACCGCTTTACCAACACTGAGCTGCTTTCCGGCTGGCCTGGTCAGTACTGGTTCAGCGTCACCGCTTTTGACCGCGGCAATCCGACGAACAACCTGCCCAGTTTGGAAAGCTCTGTGCTGGAGAACAAGACTTATGCGGTCATCGGATCGCCCGCCAGACCAGCCGGCAGCGATCTTCGTGTGGGCGTCTTTCCCAATCCCTACCGTGGTCAAGCTCGATGGGACGGCGACAGCGACCGCGACCGAATGCTGTGGTTTTTCAATCTGCCGGCTGAAGCGGAGGTGCGCATCTATACGTTGGCCGGCGATCTGATCGATGAGTTCCGCCATCATGGCAGCAGCTATCGCGGCGAAGACGTCAATTTAATGCAACAAAAGATCGGCGGCAGCAACACCGTGTTGCCAGGCGGATTGCATGCCTGGGATTTGATCTCCTCTTATGATCAGGCGATCGCCACCGGCTTGTATTTTTTCAGCGTCAAGGACGTGGAAACCGGGGAAATTCAAACGGGTAAGTTCGTCATCATCAAATAAACGCATCACCTGGCGAGGCCGAGGGGTAACAGACCTTCAGAAAGGAGCTGCACCTTGAAAAAAGCGATACTGACTTTGTTGCTGCTGGCTGTACTGAGTTCTGCCGGGGCTCAGGTCACTTTAATCCGCGACATTCAATACACCACCGCCCCCACAGGGGATTCGCCTCTGAAGGATCAGATTGTGACCATCAGCGGCGTGGTCACCGGCGAAATCTATGCCTTTAAAAACAGTTACTATTATGTTCAGGACGCCAACGCCCCCTGGTCCGGCATCAAGGTTTACGACAAGACCCATTTCGCCGCCCAGGGTGATCGCGTCACTTTGACGGGAACGGTGGCCGAGTACAAGGGCGTCACCGAGATCACCACGGTAACTGCTTTTTCCATAGATTCCACCGCTACCAACTGGATTCAGCCCATGCCGGTGACCACCGGCGAGATCGCCACCACCGGCGCCAACGCGGAGGCCTATGAAGGCTGTCTCGTTCGCGTAGGTCCCGCCGCCATCACCAATCCGAACCTCGGCTATGGCGAGTGGCAGATCGATGACGGCTCCGGCCCCTGCCGCGTCGATGATGAGGCCAAGTACTATTTCCTTCAGGCCCAGTATGGCTCTGTGCAGTCGATCACCGGCATTCTCGACTTTGCCAACGGCGACACCAAGATCGAGCCGCGCCTGGCCAACGACGTCATCGAAGAGGGTCCATACACCCGCATCCAGCGCATTCAGCAGGTGCGTTACAGCGATCTGCTGAAAGCGCCGACACAGAACGCCGCGGATAAGAGCTATATGGACGGCGACACCGTGACCGTGAGAGGCATTGTCACCATGCCGACCGGATTGTGCTACGCCGGCGCCGGCATCAAATTCACCTTTGCCGCTGCCGAAGGAGGCCCTTGGTCCGCTCTGCTTTCCTACCATGCCGATTCGACGGCGTATGGATCCCTATATGAAGGCGATGAAATTGTCATGACCGGCTACATCTCAGAGTACACCACCGCCCCCTCCAACATGACCGAGTTTTTCATCACCAGTCCCATTGATATCGTCAATATAAACCAGCCTCTGCCCAAAGTCGATTCGATCAAAACAGGCGATCTGCGCTGGCCCACCACGGCTGAGCAGTGGGGAACCTGTATGGTCAAAGTCGGCAACGCCAAAGTCACTTATCTGACTCCGCAGTACGAATTGTTCGAGATCGATGACGGCAGCGGCGGCGTCCTGGTGGACGACGAATCCGACAGCATCCGCAACTATCCGGATCCGCCGCTGAAATCGACTTTTGAATCGATGCAAGGCTGGGTCTATCATCATTACGGCTATTACACCGATTCCACCGCTTACAAACTGGAACCGCTCTATCGCACGCAGATGGTGCTGGGCGCCGCTCCGTTGACGATCAAAAACACCACGCGCAATCTGGCTGCCGCCGGGCCGGCGCAGGCCGTCAGCGTCACCACCACCCTGGACCCGGCGGCCAATGTCAGCTCCGCCAAAGTGGTTTACAAAGTCAACGACGGCGCCTATGCAGAACTGCCCATGACCTTGAACAACGGCGTCTATGGGGCCGAGATCCCGGCTCAGGCGCTTGGCAGTGTCGTGAACTATTATATCAAGGCCACGGACCAGGGCGGTCAAAAAACTTATGATCCGCCGGATCAGACTGTGTCAAATTACACCTATCTGGTGCTGGACGGCCCGCCGACGCTGGCGCAGGTGCAAAAGACCTACTGGCCTTCGGGAGACAGCCCGTTCCAGAAATTCACCGTGACGGTGGAAGGCGTAGTGACGGCGGACTCGCTGTTCTATGCCAAATACGGCGCGTATCCCATTCAAGACGCGGCCGGCGCCTGGAACGGTGTTTTCATTCTGGGCAAAGTGCCCAACTCGCTGCATCGCGGCGACCGAGTGCGCGTGACCGGCCGGGTGGAGGACCACAACGCCGCCTACTTGTATAAATGGGAGGGCAACACCCAGATCATCGCCGACACCACCATCGTCCTGGCCAAAGCGCAGGAGCTGCCTGCAGTGGCGACCGTGACCACTAATGATCTGAAAAGCAAGAGCACTTTGGCCGAGCAGTACGAGGGCGTGCTGGTGCAGGTCAGAAACGTCACCCTCACGTCGGTCAATTCCTATGATGTGACGATCAACGACGGCAGCGGCGAATGCCTGTTGGACGGGGATGCGTTCATCGGCCGTGATCAGGATGCCAACCCCAATTTCTATATCAATCGAACCGCCAAAGTGTTGATCGTCGCCGGCGATACGGTCAAGATCGGCGAACAGATCAAAATGGTACAGGGCGTTTTTCTCTACAGCTTTGGCAGCCACAAAATAGAGATCCGCGATCTCAGCGATATCGGCACCACCACCGGCGTCCTCAACGCGGTGGTCGCGCAGCCGCTCCGGTTTAGCCTGGAGCAGAATTATCCCAATCCGTTCAACCCGGAAACGCGGCTGTACTTCCAGATTCCCGAACCGCAAAACGTGCAGTTGGTTATCTATAATATCCGCGGTCAGATCGTGCGCAATCTGGTGGACAACCGCCTCGAGGCCGGCGATCATATCGTCAATTGGGACGGCCGCGACAACCGCGGCATTCCGGCGCCGACCGGCGTTTACATCTATCGCATCAAGGCCGGCGATCACATCGCGGCGCGCAAGATGACGCTGGTCAAGTAAAATCGGTTCGGCGGTTTTCGGCGAATTCTTGTATAAAGCGCCGACAGGCTGAGGCGTGTTGGCAAAAGCTCAACGCCCTCAGCCTGCAAAGGCGCTGACGCGGTTTAAAATCACTTCTCCCGCAGTTTCATTCTTCGCTTGGGCCATGGAACGCGGCGGCGGGATCAAGTCAGACCAGAGGCAAAGCTGTTTCCTTATTATTTGCGTGCAAATGATTTTTAAAAATTCCCACATCGTCGTTTTATTCGGCCTGTTGCTGAGCATGGGATGCGGTCTCAAGGATCCGTTCGGCGATCGCCGTGATTCGAATCCGAAGGGCAATCAGCCGCCGCAGACCCATCTCTTCCTTCAGGTGTCGCAAACGCAGATCAGCGTGCACGACACCCTGACAGACGGAACTATTGTGACCAGGACCTACACCGCGGGATTGGATACCACGCCGAGCCGGCAGATCGTGCACTGGTGGGGCGATGACCCGGACGGCTCGGTGGTTGGGTATTACTATCAATGGGACTATCAAACGGCGCCCGTTTACACCACCCAGGAATATGATACTTTTTATGTGCCGATCCGCAGTCGGTACGACGAGTTCACCTTCAAGGTCTGGGCTGTGGACGACCAGGGATTGCAGGATCCGACGCCGGCGGAACTGCGCTTCCCGGTCTACAACACGCCGCCGGCGATCTCCTTTCGCCTGAACACCAATCCGAGCATCACCGGAAATCCGAATGTAACCGCATATACCTTTCCCACAAGGACTTTTATCTGGGATGCCTCGGACGACGACGGCCGGGAGACGATCACCCATATTTTGTACGCGCTGGACGACACCAGCACCTGGCGATTTTTGCCGGGCGATGCGGATCAAATCACTCTGCGCGATATCCCGCCGGGCGAGCACCGCTTTTTTGTCAAGGCTCAGGACATCTCCGGCGCCGCCAGCCGGACGATTTCATTCCCGGATCCCGCGGACGCTTCTGTGCCGTTGCACTGGGTGGTCAAACCGGTGCAAGGCGAAGTGCTGCTGGTCAATGATTTTGCCCAGGATCAGCGCCTGTATCAGGTGCAAAGTTTCTACACAGAGATTTTGAACGAACTATTGGGTCCGAACGGCTATTCCGTCTGGGAGATCGGTTCAGAGACGACGCCGCTGATCAATTCTCAGAACGCTCTGCCCTATTCATCCCTCGACATCGAGGCCAATCTGGCCTATTTTGAAAAGGTCATCTGGTTCGCGCATCTCGGCCGACCGCATTTGAGCGCCGCCGGTCTGAGCATCACCCGCTTTGCCGGCCGCGGCGGCAAGATTTTCATCAGCAACGGCAATGAGGAGACGCCGGACACCACCTGGATGTTCACCAGCCTGGACTCGGTTTATCGGTTGAATCCCGGCGGCCGTTTGCTGGCCGGCGTTCATGTGCTCGCCAGCTTTGGCAGCGCCGATGACCGGCAGCTGGATTTGAAACTGGAAAAAATGATCGGCAACCGGGTGTCTGCCTTGGTGCCGGGTCCCGGCGCCGAGGTGGTCTGGCGGATGGAGCCGGATAGCTCCGCAAGCATTACGGTACCGTATAAAGGATCGCCCGCAGTGGCGTTACGCTATGCCATCGGATCGGGAAAGTGCATCTATTTCTCCCTGCCGCTGCATATGTGCGACGGCAATAAAAACATGACCGGCTTTTTCCGCTATCTTCTGTTCGAAGAGTTCAACCGTTAAACGCATGAATGCTTATAAACGCCTACTCATCCTCAGTCTGGTTTCCTTGTGGTGTGTGACCGCGGCCTGGGCTCAAACGTCGCTCATCAGAGGCCGGATCATCGACAAGCGCACCAAGGAGACGCTGCCCGGCGTCAACGTCTCAGTCCCGGGGACCTACAAAGGCGCGGTCACCGATATCGACGGTGTTTACGAGATCCGCGATCTGGCGCCCGGCGACTATGATCTCAAGGCGTCTCTCCTCGGCTACACCGTGCAGGTGCGCACCGGCGTTCATGTGGAGCTGGGCAAAACCACGCAGATCGATTTCAGCCTCGAGGCCACGGTCCTGGCTCTGGGCCAATCCGTCGAAGTCATCGGCAAAAAGCCGTTGTTCGAAACCGATATCACCGCCTCGCAACAGCATATCTCCTCCGAAGAGATCCAACAAAAGGTGGTGGAGAGCGTCACCGATCTCGTGGGCGAACAGCTGGGCGTGGTGGTTCAAGACAACAAGATCCATATTCGCGGCGGTCGTGCCGATGAAAGCCTGTACATCATCGACGGTCAATCCATCAAGGACCCGCTGTCCGGCTATTCCAACACTCTGTATGTCAACGCCGCTGCGGTCAAGGATCTCAAGGTCATCACCGGCGGCTTTGACGCCGAGTACGGCCAGGCCATGTCCGGCGTGGTGGACATCGAGACCAAAGAGGGCGACGACCACTATTCGGGCGGTGTCAGCGTCAAATCGGACAACCTGGTCAAAGGGCTGTTCCCCTCTTTCAACACCGACATCGTTCAGCTCACTCTCGGCGGTCCGGAGCCGCTCACCCGCCGCCTGCTGCCCGCCATCGGACTGCGTCTTCCCGGCAAACTCAATTTTTTTCTCAGCGGATACGGCAACATCAGCGACACCTATTTGCCTCATGCGGACCGGCTCTATCCGGCAAAAGCCTCGTATGAAAAGTTCGCTCAGCGCCAGGAGAATGATTGGCATCTCATGGGCAAGCTTTCCTGGGAGATCCGGCCGGGCCGTAAACTGTCGCTCTCTCATGACCGATCCGTGAACATCAATCAAGGGTATTTTACCTCTCTGGCGACCGACATCGGCGGATTTCCCTATGACTATTCCAAAATGCTGGATCACTATAACACCCTGACCAAGGAAGCCAACCTGACCACGGTGCAGTGGATCCACACTCTCAACCGTCGAACCTTTTACCGTATGACCTTGTCCCGATTTTTTACCAGCATCCACTCCGCGGTGCAGAACAAACATTGGAGCGCCTATCAGGAAGGACTGGACCTGTTGCCCATTCTCTATATTCCGGATTCAGAGGGCAATGTGAAAACCCGGTACGGCGACGGCTTTTACGATACCGGCGATGCTGAAGGGTGGTATGACTATTTCAGCGACAATTGGACGATCAAGACGGATCTCACCACGCAACCGAACGACAAACACTCGATCAAAGCAGGTCTCGAGGCGCGTTATACGGACATGCAGGTGGTGGATATCAATGCGCCCTGGTACGGCGAAAGCGGCCTGGGGCGCAACCATGATTACTTTCGCGTTTACCCCAACGACGGCGCTCTCTATCTGCAGGATCGCATCACCTACGACGGTATGATCGTCAACATCGGTCTGCGCTATGACTATTGGTTTCCCGGCAAATTTGTCGACGACGCCATCAAGGATTCCAACACGGTGACCATCACCGATGCGGCGCGCGTGAAATATAAAGACGAAACCTTCGAGCTCTGGGGATTGCGCGGTAAAAGTCATCTCAGCCCGCGATTGGGCATCAGCCATCCGGTCACCGACAACGACGTGCTCTATCTTCATTACGGCCATTTCTCCCAGCAGCCTAAAGGCCAGTATGTTTATGCCAAGCTGCGCTCCACCTCGGAGGCGACGTATCAGCTGTTCGGCAATCCCAATCTCAAGCCCACCACCACGGTGGCCTATGAGTTGGGCCTCAAGCATCGTTTCAACGCCAACCAGACCCTGGAGATCAAGGCCTATTACAAGGATATGTTTGATTATCCCACTGCGGCCACGGTGCGCAAATTCAGTCCCCGTTACGGCAACATCAGCTTTCTTATGTATGTGAATATGGATTATGCGCGGGCCCGCGGGATCGAGATGCGCTTTCGCCGGCGCTACAGCCAGTTCCTCAGCGGCAACATCGATTTCACCTATGCCCTGGCCACGGGCAAGAGCTCAACGCCCAACACCAATCTGCTGGTCGCCGCAGGCAAAGTATCGGAAAAGCCGCTGGGCGAGAGCCGGCTTAGTTGGGATCGCCCCTACCGCCTGTCGACGGATCTCTATTTCGACATGCCGGAGAAAGCCAACATTCGATTGGCCGGGGTGCGCTTGCCGGAAAAATGGGGTTTGACCCTGCGCTGGGAATACGAGTCCGGCAAACGCTACCGGCGCATCATCGATGTGGCCAATAACATCTACGAAAAGGATGAATACGGCTCCCTGTCCGATCCCTGGATGCGCCTGGATCTCAAATGGTATAAAGAGTTCGAGTTGTTCAAGACGCACCTGGCCCTGCTGATCGAAGCGGAGAACGTGTTCAACGCCAAGGTGCCGCGCATCATCAATCCGGTGACCGGCCGGCCGTATCAGCCGGGCGATGTGATCCCGGTCAGCTGGTATGATGATCCTGATGATTTGCCGGCCGCCAATCCGGCGCGCTACGACTGGCCGCGCCGGGTGATGACCGGATTGGAGATAAGGTTCTGATCGCCATGGCAGGAAGGAATCGACATAGCCTGAACACGACCCTGGGTTACGCTCTTTTGTCGACCGTCGTGCTTTTCAGCCGGCCGGCGGAAGGCCAGGGGCTTTTACCCCGGCTGGGCGAGCAGCGCGCCGGCACCGCTTCGATGACGTTTCTCAAGATCGGCGTCGGCGCCCGCGCGGTCTCCATGGCCGGCGCCTATGTGGCCATGGCCAACGACGCCTCCGCAACCTATTGGAATCCCGCCGGCCTGGTGCAGATCGGCCGCAACGAACTGATCGTTTCACATTCCGATTGGCTGGTGGACGTCGATTATGAGTATTTGGGTTATGTGCATCAGCTGACGCGGAATTTGAGCCTGGGCGCTTTTGCCGGCTATCTCCATTTTGCCGACATGCCGGTGACCACTGAATATCATCCTTACGGCAACGGCGACTATTTTTCCTATCACGACTGGGTGGCCGGGTTGAGCGCTTCGCTAAAAATGACGGACCGGTTTTCCTTTGGCGTGACCGTCAAATATGCGGCCGAGGAATTGGCCGGCCTGCGCATGGGCGGCCTGCTGCTGGACATGGGCACCTATTATTGGACCGGCTACAAATCTCTGCGTCTGGCCGCTGCGCTGCGCAATTTCGGCAACGACCTGCGGCCGGCTGGATCTTATCTGCGCACAAAAACCAGCGGCAGCACGATCACCTCCTATCAGGCGTTTTCGCCGCCGACGCTCTTTACTCTGGGCGCGGCCATGGAGGTGTATCAGGCCGACGCTCACAGGGTCACGGCAACGGTGCAGATGAACCATCCGATGGACGATCAGGAAAATTTTATCGCGGGCGGTGAATACCGTGTGCGCTCGCTTTTTACGTTTCGCGGCGGCTATCGCGCCAGCTCGGGAGAGAACCACTGGACCTTTGGCGCCGGCGCCAAATTCATCCTCAAGGGAGCGCAACTCAAGATCGATTACGCTTATGCGGATTACACCCATTTGACCATGACGCAGCAATTTACCTTTGGATTTGAATTTTAATGAAGCATGCTCTTTATATCGTCGTCGCCGCGCTGTTGACCGCGCTGGGATGCAGTGAGTACAAGATGCCGCTGCCGAGCCCGGCCACCGCCAGCCTATCTTTCGGCGCCAACGACACCAGCTATGTGGAGCTCAAGCCGCAATGGGATGCTGCGTATCTGGGCGTTCCACTGCAGGCTCCGGGAGATTTGACCGTCAGCGCCGATGGCACGCTCTACCTGGCGGATGAAGGCGCAGACCGGATTTACGCGCTGAGCAAGGCGGGCCGCGTTCTTGAAGATTTCGGCCAGAATGCGCTGGACGCCGTACCCAAGCCGCGCGCACTGGCCATGGACAGCAAGTTGAATCTGCTCATCGTCAACGGCACTCACACGCTGTATATTTGGAATCAATTTTTGAATCGCATGCCTATCGATTCGGTGGCGGATTCCGGCATCTTTTTCGACCGGGAGAAAAACGAAACCGTTCAGCTGACCCTCGACGAATGGTCGCAACGCGTCGCCGCGGGGGGGGCTTCGTTGACGCTGCGCCGCTATGTCTTTCGCAGCGATCCGGAGCGCATCGCCGCTGCCCGCAGGATCTATCCGGCGTACCAGGATGAGGATGCGGCATCGCAGTTTAACGGCGTTGCAGCGGGCAAATACGGCGAAGAGACGGTCTACCTGACGGAATCCCACTCTGATCGAATTCTGCAACTGGTTTTGATCCCGAACCTGGCGCTCAAGGGGAATGACCGGAGCGTGCTTTTTGGCTACAAGGCGGTGCTGCGAAAGACCGTAGCGGTCTACGGCTCCGGTTCCGGCACTGTGGATGATCCCTGGGCCATCACCACCGACAGCGATGAAAACCTTTATTTCACTCAATTGGGCGGCAATTTTCGTGTGCAGAAATTGAGCGCCGGCACGTTCACGCCGCGCTATGTGCTCTATCAACACGCGATCATGGATCTCGAGCGGTTCGTCGCGCCCTATGATGTAGCGCTGGATGGAGCGAACCATATTTTTATTCTTGACGGCGCCGCCGGCACGGTAACCAAGTTCGCCAACTCGGGGGGCAAAGCCGGACAGATGCTCAGTCTGGGCAAAAAGGGGTTGGCTCTGGCTCATTTTCAAGAGGGCAAAGGGCTGCTGGTCAGCGACCAGGTCGTCTATGTGGTCGAACGCGGCGCCCGGTGCATCCGCCGGTTTCAATATTCCATCTCGGAATCCGATCTTCCCTATGATGATAAAAAACCTTGATGGTCCAGGCGGGAATGGAGGCTCGGTCTTTATCCATCAGAATTCGAGCATAGAATAGCGCAAAAGAACGGTTAGGCAGCCGTTCGTTTATTAAATCACATCATTTAGGAGGAGTGGAGTTATGAAAAAACTATTCAAGGCGGCGGGAGCGCTGTGCCTGTTGTTTATATTCGCCGCCGGCTCGTACGCGCAGACAGGCAAAATCGTCGGTCGAGTGATCGACGCCACTACGAAACAGGAGATGATCGGGGCTAACGTGCTGGTAACCGGTACCACGCTGGGTGCGGTGACAGATGTGCGCGGGAATTACACGATCACAGGCGTGCCAGCCGGCAGTCACCAGTTGAAAATTACTTTTATCGGATATCAGACGGCTGAGGGTTCAGCCACGGTAACCGCGGGAAAAACGACCGTCGTTGATTTTGCGCTGACCCCGTCGATGATCATCACCAAGGGCATCAACGTTTTTGCCGATCGCGCCAAGGAGCGTGAAACTCCGGTGGCGTTCACCAACATTCAAAAGCAGGAGATGGTGCAGCGATTGGGCTCCCGCGATATTCCGTTGGTGCTCACCACGGCGCCCAGTGTGTACGCCACCTCTTCGGGCGGCGGCGCGGGGGATGCCCGTATGAATATCCGCGGCTTTGATCAGCGCAACGTGGCCATCATGATCAACGGTGTGCCGATCAATGACATGGAGAACGGCTGGGTGTACTGGTCCAACTGGGACGGCGTTTCCGACGCCACCTCCTCGATCCAGCTGCAGCGCGGCCTCAGTGCCGTCAATCTGGCCACGCCCTCCATCGGCGGCACGATGAACATCATCACTGATCCCACCGCGCAATCCGCCGGCATCCTCGCGCGGCAGGAGATCGGCAGCGGCGGTTTTCTCAAGACTACGGTCAGCGCCGCCAGCGGTATGCTCAACGGCAGGTTCTCCGTCAATGGAACGGTAGTGCGAAAAACCGGCGACGGCATTGTAGACGCGACCTATACCGACGCCTGGGCGTATTATTTGGGAGCGGCCTACAATCTCAACGCCAACAACCGTCTCGAGCTGTATGCCATGGGCGCTCCGCAGATGCATGGCCAGAACACCAACAAACAGAACATCGGCGTCTTTAACAAAGAATTCGCCCTGGGCCTCGAGGGGTACGATCCGGCTGCGGCTGATAAATACGTCGAGTCCCCCTCGGGCGTCAAGTACAATCAGAATTGGAATGCTGTCAGCTCGTCCTATGCCGGCAAACAGTACTGGAACGGAAAAACGCACGATCGCCAGACCTCGGATGTCCTCTATGAACGGGAAAACTATTATCACAAACCGCTGGTGAACCTGAACTGGTACTCCAAGCTCAGTGAAAAAGTGGGCCTCTACTCTGTGGCCTATTACGCCGGCGGCCGCGGCGGCGGTTCGGGCACCTACGGATCGGTGACCAGCGACAAGACCCAATTCCCCAATCCCCGGGATTGGAACGCGACCATAGCCAAAAACCAGGCCAGCACCACCGGCGCTCTGGGGGTGCTGCGCAACAGCACCAACAATCAGGATGCTTTCGGCGCCATTTCCAAACTCAACTATGAATTCAGCAAAAATCTCAAGAGCGCCATCGGCGTCGATTGGCGCACAGCGACCATCGATCATTTCCGTGAAATCCGCGATATGCTCGGCGGCGCCTATTATGTAGATCTCAAGGCCGACAAGGTCAGTCCCCGCAGCGACTTTTGGACGGCCGAACAGACGCAGCGCAAGTTGGGCGACAAGATCGATTACGATTTCACCAATAACGTTGACTGGGTAGGCTGCTTTGGTCAGGTGGAGTACACGCTGAACAAAATCAGCACGTACGCCATGGCCGGCTGGTCGACCATCAAGTACGCCCATACCAACCATTTCAAAAAAGACGAGACCGGCAAAGAGCTCTATCTGGAGAGTGATTGGATCGGCGGCGCGCAGGTTAAAGGCGGCGCCAGTTATCGCGCCACCAAGAGCATGGATCTGTACGCCAACATCGGCCATGTTTCCAAAGTGCCGATTTTCGACAACGTCATCAGCGACGTCACCTCATCTCTGGCTGCGGCGCCGGTCAATGAAAAATTCTTTTCCATGGAAGCCGGCGTCAACATGCGCCTGCTGACCAATCAGCTGGTCGGCAAGGTGAACATCTATCGCACCAACTGGATGGACCGCGCCAAATCCTATTCCATCATCGATGCCAACGGCGACGAGTCCATCGTTTTTGTCACCGGTATGGATCAGCTGCATCAGGGCGTTGAGGTTGAGCTCGCCTACCAGCCGGTCAAACAGGCCCGGCTGGATGCAACGGTCAGCGTCGGTGACTGGGCCAACACCAGCGACGTCAGCGGCTATTATAAGGATTACTCCGGCGGCGTAGAGACCGACAAGAGCTACAATTTCTACGTGGACGGCCTCAAAGTCGGCGATCAGCCGCAAAAGATGCTCGCCCTCAGCGCCAGCCTCTTTCCGCTGAACGGCATGACCCTGGAAATTTCGGCCCGTCACTATCGAGATCACTTTTCCTCCTGGGATCCCTTTGGCCGAACCAACGCAGCCGATCGCACTCAGAGCTGGAGAGCCCCGAACTATACGCTCCTTGACCTGCACGCAGCCTATACGCTGCCGGTTCAGGTAGGCAGGGCCAAGATGCAAGTGTTCGCCCACTGCTTCAACCTGTTGGATGAGCTTTACATTCAGGACGCTGTGGACAACAGCAGCTACAGCTCTTTTGGTCCCAAGACCCATGCAGCGGATGACGCCGAGGTCTGGATGGGCCTGCCGCGCAATTTCAACATGGGCATTCAGGTCAGTTACTAGGTTATTATTTCTGCAAGCCCCCAGCCATGGGGGCTTTTTTTCTTGGATACGCGCTGTTTGCCGGTTGTTCTCCGCGGATGTTTGCGCCGCCGGTCGGCCGCGATTTAGTCCTTGACATTCACCGCAAATCCTGATAACTTTTTATAATTTAGGCGGGGAAATGGAGAGAGGAATGGCGAAACAGTTATTCTACAGCCTTTATGCCTGGGAGCCGGCCAATTTGTTGTTGGTCGCTTCTGAGCAGGGATTGTTCCGGATCGAATTCGTCCGCCCGGGCGAAGAAGACCGGTTCCTCACCGCTTTGCCGCCGACGGTTCATTTGGTCAAGGACGAGCGCGCTTTCGACAAGGTACGGCCGCAGCTGGATGTCTATTTTTCCGGCAAGCCGGTGGACTGGCAAATGGCGCTGGACGTCTCGTCCGGCACCGATTTTCAGCAGCTGGTCTGGTCAGCCCTGCGCCGGATTCCGTATGGTCAGACCATCACCTATGGCCAACTGGCCCAGAGCATCGGCAAACCCGGCGCCAGCCGTGCGGTGGGCGCGGCCAACGCCGCCAATCCACTCCCGGTCATTATCCCCTGTCATCGCGTGGTGGCCGGCAACGGCCGCTTGGGCGGATTCAGCGGCGGACTGCACATCAAACAGGCGCTGTTGCGGTTGGAGGGGGCTCTGCTGTAATGGCGGTGTATCGAACTCTCGCCAGAGGAAGTTGGCGCAGCGACCAAGTGCGCATGGAGTGGCGTGCAGAATTTCATACCCTGCCGAAGGTTCTGCAGCCTGATGTCGAACGCCTGTGGCAGGAAAAGGAAAAGCAGGGTCACTTTAACGGCCGCATGGCCCGGCTTGATGGATACGAGATGCAGGACAGCTGTCTGTGCCTGCGCCTGTCCACCGGCGATTATCGAACATTGATGTATTCAAATGCCTATACAGAACGAATACTGCGGGACTGGCCGGTTCAAGCTCTGTCCTGCGCTCTGGGCATCAGCGCTGTGGTGCGCAGCCGCGACGGCCAGGTGGCGTTGATCCGGCGCAGCGACACGGTCGGTGAATATCCGGGGCACATCGACGTGTTCGGCGGCCACATCGACGAGACGCTGCGGGGGGATGAGCACGCCGCTTTTTCAGCCATGCGTCAAGAGCTGCGGGAAGAAGCGGCGCTGCGAAACGAACAGTATGACTTGCGCTGCTTTGGCCTGATCGAGGCGCTGGACCATCGCAAACCGGAATTATTGTTTCTCGCCGACTGTCGGCTGACGGCGGACGAGATCGCGGCGCGAGTGCGTGAGGCGGTCGATCGCCACGAGTTGCAACAGCTGCTGTTTTTTCCCGATCATCGCATGGCTCTCGAACGGGTACTGGAGATTGAAAAGATGATCAGTCCGTCTGCGGTGGGATGTGTGGAGGAGTATATCAAAATAGAGCGAGGATAAAGATGATGGGCGGAGAAAGATTTCCTCATTCGAGAGTTAAGCCCTAGAATAGCCCCCATCAATATCAACAAATCATGATCAGACGATGAAAGACAAACACAAACATCATCACAGAAAACAGCATCGGCCGGCGGTGGAGCCCCTGCAGGTCGATCCCAACAAATCCTATGATTTTCCCAACGTCAACCGGGTGGTGGTGGCGGGAAAGCTGATGCAAGACCCACCGCTGCGCTGGACCTCGCGCGGCGTGCCGGTGACCAATTTCGTCATCAGCACCGAGCCGGAACCAGAAGCAGGCGCGCTGGAGGGGATGGAACGGGAACATTGCTACATCAGCGTCGTCGTCTGGGCTCAGCAGGCGGTGCAATGCAATAAATATTTGAAACGGGGCAACGGCGTGTTGATCATCGGCGAACTGCAGTCCATGCCCAACAGCGCGCCGGAGAAGGTCTATTATCCCATTCAGATCAACGCCCAGTGGATTCAATATCTGGAGAAGGGCCTGGTGACCGCTATCGATCCTAGCTATGAGAATCAGGGCGACGGGATTTTAGAAACCTCGGAGAACACCACCACCGGCGCTTAGTCCGTTTCGCCGAAAGGGGGAATTCACCGGCCCAGCGGTTTGTTTTTCTCAATCGCCGCGACCGGGCAGGCTCTGTTTTTTCGCTCGCAAGGCCGGGCTGGTTCAAGTTTTTTCAGTCAGGCGTTGCTCAATACCCCAACACGCTGCCGGCGCCGCCGCGTTTTTCCAGTTTGATGTCCCGCAAAGTGGGCGACTTGACGCTGAGGCGAAAATAGATCCGCTTGCTTATTCCGGACGGCACCCAGTCCACCTGCGCCTCCCAGCAATGCAAATCCCGATAAAACGCGAACCGATGATAGGCGATCTGCTGTTTCTCCAGATCATAATGCGCGCTGTAGTTGATGCGCCAGTTCTTGGTCAGGCTCATCTCCGCACCTGAAATATCCAGGTAGTGTCGTTTCACCGCGCTCGCCGGATTCGATTTATCCAGATAAAAATTAAACGTCATGTTCAAGCGCCAGGGGATGTTCAGCCCCTGATACACCCCTTCATCATAAAACCGGTTACTGCCGCGTCGGGAGCTCTCTTCCAGAACCGACAGGTCCTTTGGACGGAGCGGCTCCTCCGGGTTTTCATAGTCTTCGTCGTACCCTTGCAAGGTTTCAGGCTGCTCGGCGCCGGCAGAGCCCTTGCCCTCCAGACGCAGAGAGAAATTCAGGTTCAGGGAGGTGAAGCGCAGATAATTCCAAGGCTGCCAGGGCGAATCCTCCAGTAGATAGCGGTTGACGCGTTGCCGGGTTTGCTGATCCCAGGCGTAGAAAGAGTGGCCGGTGCCGGCGGAGAGACTGAAATTGCGCGCCGGATTCGCCTGCCAAGTAGTGCGCAAATCGGACAAGCGATATTGCGTGGCTTTGAAGTTGTATCCGGTGCTGAAATCCATGGTGAACAGATCGATCTTTTTCTCTTTTTCCGCCAGCCCTTTTTTCATCTGAAACAGGTTGCGCACGCTGAGACTGACCATCTGCGAGCCGTAGGCAGAGGTGCCGCGGAAACGGTCGCGTTTGACCGTCTCGCCCTTTGCATCGGTGATTGTCTGAAAATAGCCCCAACCTGAAGTGGAGAAATCCGGCACATAGGTGAACGACAGCGATGGGGTGACTACATGGCGGATCATCTGAATATCGCCGATGCCCGGAGCCAGCACGCCGTAGATCTTGGTGGAGGCCGAAGCGCCGTAGCTGAAGGTGTGGCGGGCGGCAAAGCCGGATTTTTCCCGGCTTTCGATCTCGCCGGTCTCTTGGTTCAGGGTGTACTCGTTGGTGCGATCGAACCAGTCCTCCGACAGGCTCAACGATTGGTTGAGCGACAGCATGCCGAAATATTTTTTCGGACTGGTCAGCGACAGATCCAGGTCGTGGTTCAACTGGCGATCGGTTTCGCTCTGTTTTGTAAAGAGATCGCCGCCGGTCTGCAGATATTCTCGAGTGGTGCTGTAGAAATTGGAGCCGTAGGAATAATAAAAAGAGTGGTACCATTTTTCACTGCGGCGGCGGCCCTTGCCAGCCCTGGGATTGAAAAGTTGCGTTTGACTTTTACGGAAGCTCAACTGGGGCAGCGTAGTGGTGGTGACATCGTCCTCGAGATCGCGGACCTGGGAGGCGTTGACGCTTAGGCTGAGTTTGTGCTGCGGCCAGGATTTGGAAAAGGTGGCGTTGGAGCGTAATTCGCGCGTCAACCGCGTCGACAGGTTGGTGGACAGATCCTGATAAAAACTTTTATCGCTGACGAAATAGCCGTTGGCGTTGAAACGGGTGTTAGGGTCGAACTCTTGGCTGTGACGCACGGTCAGGTCCCAGCGCCGTTCTTTCTCCGCATCGCCAAAGTTTTTTCTGGTGAAGGAGCCGTTGATGCTGCCGTTCAGCAGGTAACGCACCGCATAATTGAGGCCGCCGTCGACCAGCCAGCCGGATTTCTCGAAAAAATCGACAGTGGCGCGGGCATCCCAGTATTGGCTGGCCGCCCAATAGTAGCCCAGACCGCGCAGATACCGGCCTTCACGCATGCTTTCGCCGTAGCGGGGAATAATCAGCCCCGAGTGCCGGCCGGATTGGGTGGGAAAAAAGGCGAACGGCAGCGCGGCGACCGGAATGTGGCCGAGAAACAGAACAATGGGCTTGGCGATCACCCGGTCGTTGACGATCATTTTCAGCCGCCTGGCGCTAAAGTGAAAATGGGGGTTGGAATCCAAGTCGCAGGTGGTAAAGGAGGCGTTGGACACGTTGAAGGTTTTTTTCGCCACCATTTTGATTCGCGCGCCCACATACTGGCCGTCTTCCAACCGGGTGCGGCCGCGAACCACCACACCCTTGTCGGTTTTATAGTTAAAGATCATTTTGACTCCGGTCATCTGAGTGCCGCCCTGGATCAAAACCGGATCCCCCTGGCTGCGGATGACCTGCGTTGAATCCTGGGAGTCGGGGGTCTTTACCCACACCGTGTCCGGCACTCCTTCTGCGGTGACCAGGTTGTCGTTGAAATCGATGCGGATTCGCGCCGCCCGCAGGGTCATATCCTTGTACGCGACCACGGCGTTGCCGCGGAAATAGCTGGTGCGTTCCTTGACATAGTTGTCGATTTCTATCGCATCGTATTTGATCGATGTGTCGATCTCGGACGTCTTGAGCTTGGGCGACACCGCTGCGCGGCTGCTGTCGACACGGCTGGTGTCTGCAGCAGAGGCGTAGACCGCACTGCAGCCCACCAGAATCCACGGGATTGATTTTAAGAGAAAGCTGCTCACAGGAATGATCGCGGCGCCTTGATTCTCAGGGTTTGCTCATCGTTTTTTCTTCGGCCACAGCATCAGCAGACGTTCTTTGATCTTTTTCTCGATGCCGTTTTCCGTGGGACGGTAAAAAATTTGTTCTTGCGCCTCCTGCGGCAGATACGCCTGGTCGACGAATCCGCCGAAATCGTGCGGATACCGGTAACCGTCGGCATATCCCATGTCCTTCATCAGGGTCGTCGGCGCATTGCGCAGATGCAGCGGCACTTGTTCCGGCGATTGGGCTCGCACCTGATTTAACGCCGCTTCCACCGCCAGATAGGAGGCGTTGCTTTTAGGCGCGCAGGCGAGATAGACCGTGGCCTGGGCCAGGGTGATGCGCGCCTCCGGCATGCCCAGATAATGGACCGCGGTGAACGCACTGGTCGCCACCATCAACGCATGCGGATCCGCGTTGCCCACATCCTCGGAAGCGAGGATCAGCAGACGACGGGCGATGAACAGCGGATCTTCGCCGCCGTCCAACATCACCGCCAGCCAATAGACCGCGGCATCCGGATCAGAACCGCGGACGCTTTTGATAAAAGCGGAGATGGTATCGTAATGGTACTCGCCCTTTTTATCGTACAAGCGGCTGCTGCGCTGCAACGCCTCTTCGATCAACCTGCGGTCGACGATGCGCACGCCCTGCTCGTTCGGCTGCGCCAATTGTGCGGCCAACTCCAGGCCGTTCAGCATCACGCGCGCATCTCCACCGGCGAGTTTCAATAGAACCTGCCGCGCTTCCTCCTCCATCCGCACGTTCCAGGCCTGCAGCCGGCTGTCGCCGGCCAAGGCACGATCGAAGATCAGTCCCAGATCCTCTACCTTCAGCGGCTCCAGCTTGTAGACGCGGCAGCGGGAGAGCAGCGCAGAGATTACCTCAAAGCTGGGATTTTCGGTGGTGGCGCCGATGAGGACGATGGTTCCGTCTTCCACCGAATGCAGCAGGGCGTCCTGCTGGGACTTGTTGAAGCGATGGATTTCGTCGATGAAAAGAACGGTGCGCGAACCGGTTTGGCGGTTCTCTTGCGCTTCGGCAATCACCTTGCGAAGGTCAGCCACGCCGGAGGTGACGGCGCTCAGACTGAAATAGTGTGAGCGCGTTTCATGGGCGATCAATCTGGCCAGAGTGGTTTTGCCGGTGCCGGGCGGTCCCCAGAGGATCATTGACACCAGCTCATCGTCCTCGATGGCGCGGCGCAGCGCTTTTCCCGGAGCTAAAAGATGCGCCTGCCCCACCAGCTCATCCAGCCGCTGCGGTCTGACGCGATCGGCGAGCGGACGATAGGACTCGACCGGTTTGCCGGATTCGGTATGTGTGTTGGCCATGGCGCCGCCGCTCTGTTTTTGTTTAAATACCAATCATGTAAAATTTAGTGAAATTTGCACCTATTTGCAAGGCGATAAAAGCGGGCGGCTATGACAAAAGCCAGCGGAGTATGTACCGCGGGCTTTTACCAAGAATGGGGGAGCGGTTTTCCGCACGAGACGCAGCCGGTGAGCCGACGATGAATAACAACCGCCGCCCCTGCCTTCAGTCGCCACCACTTGAGCAGGGCGACGCCAGGGCGCCTCGGATCATGATGGATATTTTTTTCTTGAATATGTCCGCTAATTATCCTATTATCTACGAATTAACATAAAGAAAAGCCGTGGCGCAGCAACCCAAATTACACGAAAAAATATTTCTTGGCCTGATCATCGGCAGCCTGGCCGGCCTGATCGTCCAGTACTCCGGTCTTTCCAAGGAAACGATACAAACGCTCCTTGTTTTCATCAAGCCGGTGGGCGATATCTTTTTGCGCATGATCTTTATGATGGTCATCCCGCTCATCCTCAGCGCGCTGGCCCTGGGTGTGGCGGATCTGGGCGATGTGAGCCGCATCGGCAAGATCGGATTGCGCACCCTTGGCTACACGTTGATCGTCTCGGCGATCTCGGTGATCATCGGCATCGCGCTGGTAACGTTGTTCAAACCCGGCGAAGCGTTGTCCACCGACGATCGCACTATGCTGATCGAGCGTTTTGCCGGCACCACGCAGATGCTGAATCAGGCGGTTGCTGAGGTCAAAAGCCGGTCCGTCTTTGAAGTGATAACGTCTCTGGTGCCGAAAAATCCCATAGAGGACATGGCCCGCGCCTTTGATCTGTCCTACCGGGGCGGCGGAGTTTTGGCGATTATGTTTTTCAGCCTGATGATCGGAATCGCCCTGTCCTCCTGCGATCACCGCAAGACCGCGGTTCTCAAACAGGCGCTGGAAGGGCTGTATGAGATCACCATGAAAGTGATCTCCATCGCCATGCGCCTGGCGCCCTATGGCGTGGCGGCCATGTTGTTTAATCTGACCGCCACCATGGGTTTTGCCATCCTGCTGGTTCTGTTGCGCTTTGTGCTGGTGGTTCTGGCCGGTCTTCTGATCCATCAGTTCATCAGCTACTCGTTGCTGCTGAAATATCTCGGCAAAATGAGTCCGGGATTTTTTTTCCGCAACATCCGCGAGGTGATGCTGATGGCTTTTTCCACCAGTTCCAGCAACGCCACGCTGCCCACCTCCATCCGCGTCACGGTTGAAAATTTAAAGATTCCTCCGGACGTCGCCCGATTTGTGCTCACGCTGGGCAGCACGGCGAACCAGAACGGCACCGCGCTCTATGAAGGCGTTACGGTGTTGTTCCTGGCTCAGTGCTTCGGCATACACCTGGCATGGTCGCAGCAGATCTTTGTGGTGGTGTTGGCGATTCTGGCCGGCGTCGGCACCGCCGGCGTGCCCAGTGGATCATTGCCGATCATCATGATCATTCTCATCACCATCGGCGTGCCCGGCGAGGCCATCGGCATTATCTATGGGGTGGACCGCATTCTAGACATGTGCCGTACGGTGTTGAATGTGACCGGCGACATAACCGCCGCCGTGTATGTCAGCCGGTATGAAGAAACGTTGTCGACCGCCGAAGATAGGTGCGGATGAAGGGTGGAAGGCTGAAAAGAGGAGTGAGCCTGGCCGTCGGCGCGGTTTGCGTTCTGCTAGGCAGTGCTGGCATTTTCATCCCTCTGCTGCCGACCACCCCCTTCCTTTTGCTCGCCGCCTGGCTCTTTATGCGTAACTCGCCCACCTGGCACGCCTGGCTGATGAATCAGCGCTGGCTGAGCGTTTATATCGTCGATTATCAGCAGGGTCTCGGACTTCCCCTGCGCGTCAAGATCCGCATGTTGATTTTGCTGTGGCTGACGATGACGTTCACCGCGCTCGCATTTGTCTATTCCTGGTGGCTCAGAGCGGTGCTGTATGGAATCGCCGTCGCGGTGACCGTTCATATCCTTTGCTTAAAAACTCGAGAAAAAAAGTAATCAGCGGACGGGCTCGACGCCCCGGTCTGCGGCGCCGGCCGTAGCGTGAAGATGAATAGAACCTGGCCCTTGGAAAAAAGCTGCGTCGGCAGACGGTAAGAGGGCCTTGATGGAATGGAGTGGAGTGCATGAAGGAACAGCTGTTTACCCGTAAACCGCTTTGGCTTTTGCTGGAAGAATTAAAAGGAGAGAATCGGCTGCGTCGTGTGCTGGGACCGGTTCATCTGACCAGTCTGGGAGTCGGTGCGATCATCGGCACCGGCATCTTTGTGCTCACCGGCGTCGCCGCGCACGACAAAGCCGGCCCGGCCCTGGTGCTTTCGTTCGTTATTGCCGGCATCGCCTGCATCTTTGCCGCGCTCTGTTACGCCGAATTCGCCTCCATGGTGCCGGTGGCCGGCTCGGCTTACACCTATGCTTACGCCACCCTCGGCGAGTTGTTCGCCTGGATCATCGGCTGGGATTTGGTGCTGGAATATACGGTCGCCTCGGCCGCGGTGGCGCACGGCTGGTCAGCCCATTTTCAGGATTTTATCGGCAGCTTTGGCCTGAAACTACCCCCTCAATGGACCACGCCGCCGTTCGATTTTAATCCGGCGACGGGACAATTTCTCGCCACCGGCGCCTATCTGGATCTCATCGCTGTGGCCATCACCGCCATCATTACCATCATTCTGATCAAAGGCATTCGCGAGAGCGCCAATTTCAACTCGGGGATGGTCATCGTCAAACTGGCGATCGTTCTATTTGTCATTGCGGCCGGGGCGTTTTATTTTGACGCGCAGAATCTCAAACCGTTCGCTCCCTATGGGTATTCCGGCCTGAGTTTCTTCGGCCATACCATCCTGGGACAGAGTGGACCAGGCGGTGAACCGCTGGGCGTTCTCGCCGGAGCAGCCATCATCTTTTTCGCCTACATCGGATTTGACTCGGTTTCCACCCACGCGGAAGAGGCCCGCCGTCCCAATCGCGATGTGCCTATCGGCATCATCGCCTCGTTGATCATCTGCACCGTGTTGTACATCGCCGTGGCGCTGGTGCTCTCCGGCATGGTGCCCTATGATCAGATCGACATCCACGCACCGGTCGCCAACGCCTTCAAACAGAAGGGGCTATACTACTCACAACGGGTCATCGATATCGGCGCGCTGACCGGCATCACCTCGGTGCTGCTGGTGATGATGTTGAGCCAGCCGCGCGTGCTTTTGGCCATGGCCCGTGACGGCCTGTTGTCGCAAAAATTTTTCGGCGCCATTCACGACCGGTTTCGTACGCCATGGAAATCCACTCTGCTGACCGGCGTGGTGGTGGCTGCGCTCTCCTCGCTGATTCCCCTGCGCATTCTGGCCGACCTCACCAACATCGGCACGCTGCTGGCCTTTGTGATCGTTTGTTCGGCAGTGCTGATTATGCGCCAGACGCATCCGGAGGCGGAGCGGCCGTTTCGCGTGCCCCTTGCGCCGCTCACCCCTATCCTGGGCATCCTTTTTTGCTTGCTGCTGATGTTCTCGCTGCCGTCAGAAAACTGGTTCCGCCTGCTGGTGTGGCTGCTCATCGGTTTCGCCATCTATTTCGGCTATGGCCGGCGGCACAGCGTTTTGGATAAAATGCGTCGGCAGGGCAAACTGTGAAATGAAAAAAGGGCGGGCTGAACGCCCACCCTTTTTATAAGAACGCCAACTTTTCACAGATATATAAAGATCGGCCGGCGGAATTCCATCCTGCGTCTGCGCAAAAGCATGGCCTCAGCCGGCCAGTCGATGCAGATGCTGATAGCTGCTGGCCACAGCATCCAGCACCGATCCCTCACAGCGATCCTGCTCCACCACCAGCCATTGAACGCCTGCCTCGCGCCCCGCCTCGATAATCCCCATGATGTCCATCACGCCCTGACCCACTGGCGCAAAGGTGTGCGGTTCGCCGGCGGTCATATCCTTCATGTGCAGCAGCGGACAGCGGTTCTGCAATTTTTTGATCAGCGCGATGGGATCCAGGCCGGCATGCCGGACCCAATAGGTGTCAATCTCCATCTTGACCAGTTCGGCATCGGTCCTCTGCAGCAGCTGATCAAAGAGGCTGGGCCTTTCAGCGGTATGAAATTCAAAGTCATGGTTATGATAGCACAGCTGCATTCCGGCCTGCTTGATTTTTTCTCCTGCTTGGTTCATGGCATCGGCAAACGCCGCAACGCCGTCTGTTCCTTTTTCGCGGAACTCGCGCGGCATCGAAGGGCAGACGATGTAGGGATTGGCGATGGCGGTGTTGAATGCGATGGTCTTTTCCAGCATCTCCGGCGTTAAAGCGCCATAGCCCTCATGGGCGCCGCAGCAGCGCAGATTCAACCGTTTGAGCAGGTCGCGCACCTGTGGCGCCGAAAGACCGCCGTAACCGGCAAACTCGACGGCGGGATATCCCAGGCTGGCCACTTTTTCTATAGTGCCGGTAAAATCGTTCTGCATCAGATCGCGCAGCGTGTAGAGCTGGATGCCGATGCCAAGATTTTTCTTTTTACTGCATTCTGCGGCCAGGGTTGCCAAAGCGGTTGCCGCCAGCATCCATCCGCTGAATTGACGGCGGGAAACGGGTTTATCGAACATAGTCTTTCTTCCTTGTATGCTTGGATGGCGAATCGTCTTCCAGTGTACAAACATTTCCTGATAAATAAAACAGTTTTCTTGTTCAGAGCCGCGGCGTCTTTTTTTCTTGGATATTCGGACGCTTTTTAATATTATACCGGTGCTGCGGCGCACAGGGGGAGCACCCAGCCGCCGCGACGACCGGTCGATCTGCAGCCATGCGAATGCACAGTGAACTCTCAGAAACAGTCCGGTTTGAACGATCATCGCAAAATCCATCCACCATCCATGGAAAAGCATAAACATATGTCCGAGACCAAAGAACGTTATTGCGCCGGCCGCGATCAAAAGGGCGACGTGTGGATCGAATGGACGCCGGCGCCGACTCGGGAGATTCATCTGCAGAGTTCGGTAAAGGCTTTGTTCGGCCCGCACCTGTTGGAGGTGATCGACCGTACATTGATCGAGTTGGGCCTTGCAGACGCCCGCGTGGTGGTGCAGGACCAGGGGGCGCTGGATTTTGTCATCGCCGCGCGGCTGGAGGCTGCGGTGGGCCCGGTGACCGGGAAAAAGCTTGCACTAACTGCGCGGGCTGCTGCCGCCCCACAGCGCAAACGGCTGCGCCGCACTCGGCTTTATTTGCCGGGCAATAATCCGGACTTGATGATCAACGCCGGCCTCTACGGCGCAGATTGCCTGATTCTCGACTTGGAAGATTCGGTGGCGCCGGCTGAAAAAGCTGCAGCGCGGATTCTGGTTCGCCATGCTTTGGCGCATGTGGATTTTGGCGCATCAGAAAGGATCGTGCGGGTGAATCCCCTGTCCTCGCCCTACGGCGGCGAGGATCTGGATGCGATCGTTCCCATGGCGCCGGACGCGCTGCTCATCCCAAAATGTGAGAGCCGCACCGATATTCTGAACGTGGAGGAGCTGATCGCGAGCCTGGAAAAGCGGTTCGGGCTGGTCCATCCGATACCTCTCATCGGCTTGATCGAATCGGCGAAAGGGGTGGTCAACGCTGCGGAAATCGCTTTGGCCTGCGATCGCTTGGCGGCGCTCTGTTTCGGCGCAGAAGATTTCAGCGCTGATATCGGGGCGGAACGTACGACCGATGGCCGGGAAAGTTTTGTGGCGCGCTGTCAGGTGCTGCTGGCCGCCAAAGCAGCTGGACTGCAGGCGCTGGATACGGTATATGCCAATGTGCAGGATGAAGCCGGCCTGACGGCCAGTGCGCAGGAGGCGGTGGCCCTGGGATTTGACGGCAAGGGGGTCATCCATCCCAGCCAGATCAAACCGATCCATCAGGTTTTTTGTCCGACAGCGGAACAGATCGACAAAGCGCAGCGGATCGTCGCGGCCATGGAAGAGGCCCTGGCGACCGGCTCAGGCGTCACGGCGTTGAACGGCAAGATGATCGATGCGCCTGTGCTGATGCGGGCGGAACGAACCTTGGCCTTGGCCAAAGAGTACGGCCTGCTTTGACCTAGGGGCGTTATGTCTTTTCTCACATAAGGACCGGTTATGGATTTTATCGCCAATGCGGTCGGCCGCCTGGTGCCGACCGAACTGGAGGGCCGCCGGCTGAAACCCTTTGCCGGCGCGCATGCCGATCTGGCCGGAGGAACCGGCTACGGCGGCCGCATTCGTGCAGCCGCACAATATACGGACAAGCTGCTCCCTGATCTCGATGCCGCCATCGAGGCGTGCGCCATTCGCGATGGCATGACCATCTCTTTTCATCATCACCTGCGCAACGGCGACATGCTCATCAATCTGGTGATGGAAAAGCTGGCGCAGCGCGGATTGAAGGACCTGGTGCTGGCGCCGTCCGCGCTGTTCCCCACCCATGAAAAATTGGTGGCTTTGATCGAGTCCGGCGTGATCTCTCATGTAGAAGGATCCATGAACGGCCCCATCGGCCGCGCCTGTTCTTTGGGCAGAATGAAAAAGGCCGCGGTGCTGCGGTCCCACGGCGGCCGCTTTCGCGCCATTCAAGATGGCGATCTGCACATCGATGTGGCGTTTATCGCCGCTCCCTGCAGCGACGCGCATGGCAACGCCAATGGATTGTACGGACCGTCCGCCTGTGGACCGCTTGGTTTTGCCCTGGCCGATTCGTTGTGGGCGGACCGGGTCGTGGTGGTCACCGATCATCTGGCGCCGTTCCCCTGTTATCCCTGGACCATCGAGGGCGGCCATGTGGATTACGTTGTGCAGGTGGAGCGCATCGGCGATCCCGCACAGATCGTCTCCGGCACTACCGAGATCACTCGCAGTCCTACCCGGCTGCTTATCGCTGAATACGCTGCGCGCTTTGTCCGCGATTCAGGGCTGATGACCGAACCCGGCTTTTCATTCCAAGCCGGCGCCGGCGGCGTGTCTCTGGCGTTTGTAAAATTTATGGCCGACTATATGGCCGCAGCGGGCATCACCGCTGACTTTGTCCGCGGCGGCAGCACCCGGTTCATGGTGGATTTGCTCAACCGTGGTCTGACGCGCTATCTTTTGGACGGCCAGAGTTTCGACCGGGATACGGTTGCGTCGCTTCGGGACCATCCGCGCCACGTGGAGACCAATCCGTTTGTCTCCTACAATTATCACAGCAAAGGCTGCTTTGCTCAACGGGTGCAGGTTTCCGTTCTCGGCGCCACAGAGGTCGATCTGGACTTTAATGTCAATGTCAACACCCACTCGGACGGCTGGCTGCTGCATGGCATCGGCGGTTTTACCGATGCGGCCGACGCACACGTGACCATGATCACAGCGCCTCTGGTGCGCAACCGCGTGCCCATCATCGTGGATCGCGTCACCACTGTAACCGCGCCTGGGGAAATGATCGATGTGATCGTCACTGAGCGCGGCATCGCCATCAATCCACGACGCGACGATTTGCAGGAGCGACTCAGGCACAGCTCATTGCCGATCGTGCCGATAGAAAAGCTTTCCGCCATGGCCGTCGCCATGACCGGCGTACCGGAAAAACCGCGATTCAACGATCGGGTGGTGGCCCTCATCGAATTCCGCGACGGCACCATCATCGACGTTGTCAGGCAGTTGATCCCCCGCGAATAAGCTTCGGGCGGGCTGTCTTTTCCGGTCCCTTTGCAGCGAGTCCGGCAAGCAGTGCTGTCATGGGGCTGAATAACAATAGGGCAGTGGATAACACGAACCGCCGTTATGTCGAACGCATGCGTGCTGAGACAAGGCGGAAAGGATTTTTATTTGACTTTTATGCATTAAAACGGTATATTTATAAGCTTTTTTTGAAATTATCACATTCCCAGGAGGTCTCACTTCGATGCAGCGCAAAATCCTATTCAAAATTGTTCTGGTCGTTTTGCTAGTCGCAGCTGCTCTGTATTCTCTATACCCCACCTTTCAATTGAGCGGGCTGCAAAAACAGGAAACACAACTGGTTGGACAAATCAATCAATTGTCCGGGTTGTCCGCTGCGGATATTGAAGGAGCGCTGGCAAGCGGCGACCTTGAAAATCAGTTGCGTGCCACCGTAGAAGCCGGCGATCAGGATAAGGCTCTGGCGCTGGCCGATCAATTGATCAAATTAAACGCCCGCATTGCCAAGGTGGAAGGCAAGGCGATCCATCGCGGACTGGATCTGCAGGGCGGCACCTACATGATTTATGAGGTGGATCTGCGGCGGTTCTTGGACGAGTTGGCCAAGAACAAGGATGCTCGACTGGACGATATTTTAAAGGCCACGCAAAAAGAGTATGAAGACGGCGGTGATTTTTTCAGCGCCCTGAAAAGCAACTTTGCCAACCGCGACATCAAACTCAACCGCTATTTCGGCCGTCGCGGTCAATCGGATGATGAGATTCTCAAAGAGCTCACGGTACAGTCTGAAGACGCGGTCAACCGCACGCTGGAAGTGTTGCGCAACCGCATAGACCAGTTCGGCGTTTCCGAACCCACTATTCAGAAAGAGGGCAGCCAGCGCATTATCATCGAGCTGCCGGGCATTCAAAACATTCAACGCGCTAAAAAAGTCATCGGCACCACGGCGTTGCTCGAGTTCAAGCTGGTCAAAGAGGCGGATGTTGTCGGTTCAGTGCTCAACGATATTGACAAAGTGCTGCGCACCAAACGTCAGGGTCTGGCGGCTGAAGTAAGCGCTCGTGCGGATACGGCCAAGATTGCGGATGGCGAAGAGGCGAGCGACAAACAGGTCAGTCTGAACGAACTGTTCGGCGACCGGCCGGCGGAACCCGCTGCGGCCTCCGCAGACACGTCGGTGCTGGTGGATCAAAAAACCTTTGAAGAAAAACCGTTTACTTCGCTGTTGCGCGGCATGGGCGGCCGTTATTCGGATGCCATCGCGGTGCCGACGCAAAATGTCCGGGCGGTACAGCGCATTCTGCAGATGCCCGAGGTCGCAGGCGTGATCCCAAGCGATGTGCAATTTTTATTTTCCAGCAAAAGCTACGACACCGGCGACATGTCCTTTCAGCAGCTCTATCTGGTGAAAAAAGAGGCGGAGTTGCAGGGTTCCATGCTTACCAACGCCGAGGTGCAGATCAGCGGCGGCGACGCCAGTCTGTCGGCCGGCGGCGCTGAAGTGCATATGACGCTCAACAGCGAGGGCACCAAGCTGTTCGCCAAAACCACGGGCATGAACGTCGGCAAGCAGCTGGCAATCGTGTTGGACGGCAAGGTCGGTTCAGCGCCCAACATCAAGGAAAAAATCCCCTCCGGCAGCGCCCGCATCGACGGCATCGGCAATATGGATGAGGCCAAGGACTTGGCGCTGATGTTGCGCGCCGGCGCACTGCCCGCCCCGGTTCATGTACTGACCGAAAACACCGTGGGCCCTTCGCTGGGCCAGGATTCGATCAACTCCGGCACCCGCTCCGCCGTCATCGGCCTTTTGCTGGTCATGGTGTTTGTGGTGGTCTACTATAACGCTGTGGGATTGATCGCCAACTTTGCCCTGATCCTCAACGGACTGTTCGTCATGGCGATCATGGCCGGGTTTCATTTCACCCTGACGCTTCCGGGCATCGCTGGTTTCATCCTGTCGGTGGCCATGGCGATCGACTCCAACGTGCTCATCAACGAGCGCATTCGCGAGGAGCTGCGCGGCGGCAAGACGATCCGCGCCGCCATCGAGACCGGCTATGAACGGGCCTTTGTCACCATCCTGGATTCCAACGTCACCACCCTGATCACCGGTCTGGTGCTGTACACCTTCGGTACCAGTTCGGTGCGCGGCTTTGCGGTCACGTTGTGCATCGGCATTCTGGTGTCCATGTTCACCGCCATTTTCGTCACCCGGCTGGTGCTGGATTACTTCACCACCCATTATGCGATTAAAAAGCTTTCCATTTAACCCGTACTTCGGAGCGCCACCCATTCAAGAAGGAATCGACCATGGAATTTTTTCGTCAAACCAATTATAATTTCATCGGCATTCGCAAATACACTTATATTTTTTCGGCTGCCGTCACGCTCATCAGCCTGATCCTGATTTTGTTCGTCGGTTTGCATTACGGCATCGATTTCACCGGCGGTACGTCGCTGGAGCTCAAGTTCGCCAACCCCGTCTCCATCGGCGACGTCCGCAGCGCCGTCGGCAACGCCGGTTTCAACGATTCCGAGATCAAGCAGATCGGCCCCAAGGAGCGGAATGCGTATCTGATCCGCGTCGGCATGATGCAGGAGGGCATTCCGGTGGCTGACGCCATTCAGAGCCATTTCAGCCAGGTGTTCCCGAACAATCCCTACGAGGTCCTTGCCGTAACCCAGATCGGGCCCAAGATCGGGGGTGAATTGCGCCGGGCCGGACTCATGTCCATCCTGGTGGCCCTGGTCGGCATGCTCATCTATATCGGCTGGCGGTTTGACAGCAAGTTCGCCGTCGGCGCCGTCATCGCCACCTTTCACGATGTGATTTTTGTCATGGGTATCTTTGTTCTACTGGGCCTGGAAATGACGTTGACGGTGTTGGCCGCGATTCTTACCATTGTCGGTTATTCCATCAACGACACTATTGTGGTGTATGACCGCATTCGTGAAAACCTCAAGATCCATCGTCGCGACAACTTGGCTACCATCATGAACCTGAGCATGAATCAGACGCTCAGCCGTACGTTGCTGACCGGCGTTTCCACCCTGGTGGTGCTGATCATCCTCTTCTTCATGGGCGGCGAGGTCATTCACGACTTTTCTCTCGTATTGTTCATAGGCACGATCATCGGCACCTACTCCTCCATCTGGATCGCTTCGGCGCTGGTGCTGGACTGGAACGCCCGGCTGGAAGCGAAAAAGCATAAAAAGCCGGCCGCGCGCACGGCGTAATGATTAGGGACCGTCATATGAAAATCGAACAAAACCAGCTGGGCGACGTGGTGGTGCTCAGTCTCAGCGATAACATCATCGGCGCCTCCGACTCTGCGATGCTGAACGATAAAATACACGAGCTGACCGACGCCGGCAGCAAAAAAGTGGTTTTGGATTTCAGCCGGGTGCAATGGCTCAACAGCTCGGGCATCGGCACAGTCATCAGCGCCATGACGACGTTGCGCAACGCCGGCGGTCATCTCAAAATGGCGGCTGTGCCCGAAAAAATCATGACGATTTTGACGGTGACCAAACTGACGACCGTATTGGAGATTTACCCCACCGTCCAGGCGGCTGTAGAGAGTTTTTAAAGACTTGACACGCTCCGTCGATTTCATCACGCAAGACTCCGAACCTTCGCGGAACGGAGTCTTTTACATTTAAGGGAAGATTATGGCTGTTACGATTATCGTCGGCGCCCAATGGGGCGATGAAGGCAAAGGCAAAATCGTTGATCTGCTCAGCGCAGAAGTCGATGTCGTAGCCCGGTATCAGGGCGGACCCAACGCCGGCCATACGGTGGTGGTGGAGGAGGAAGAGATCGTTCTGCACCAAGTGCCCTCCGGCATCCTTCATCCGCACACCCAGTGCATGATCGGCAACGGCGTGGTCATCGATCCGGTGGTGTTGATGGATGAAATCGGCTTTCTGGAGAAAAAAGGCATCACGGTACAGGGCAGGCTGTTCATCAGCCAGCGCGCCCATCTGATCATGCCCTATCACAAGCTGCTGGACGCCACGCGCGAGCGCCACTATGGATCGCGCAAAATCGGCACCACCGGCCGCGGCATCGGGCCGGCGTATGTGGACAAATACGACCGCTGCGGCATACGGATCGTGGATTTGCTGGACCGGACCACCCTGAAGGAAAAGCTGCTCACTATCATCGAGAGCAAGAACAAGGTGCTGCAGCGCATCTATGACAGCGAGGCCATGGATGCGGAAAAAATCGCCAACGATTATGTCGAGTTCGATCGGCGCATCGATTCGTATGTCAAGGATGTTTCGGTGCTCATCAACCGCGCCGTGGAGGCCGGCAAGAGGGTGTTGATCGAGGGCGCCCAGGGGACCATGCTCGACATCGATTTCGGCACCTATCCCTATGTCACCTCCTCTAATCCCATCGCCGGCGGCGCCTGCTCCGGACTCGGCCTCGGTCCGACCAAGATCAACCGCGTGCTCGGCATCGCCAAAGCCTACACCACCCGCGTGGGCATGGGGCCGTTTCCGACCGAGTTCGACGAGGCGTTCAGCGAACACATCCGCAAACTGGGCGGCGAATACGGCGCCACCACCGGTCGTCCCCGCCGCTGCGGCTGGCTCGACATGGTGGTGCTGCGCATGGCGGTCATGGTCAACGGTCTCACCGATCTGGCCATCACCAAACTGGATGTGCTGGATTCTCTGGATGAAATAAAAATCTGTACCGGCTACCGGACCGGCGGCCGGGAGCTGGAACATTATCCTGCGGAGCTGGATCTGCAGGAACAGGTGCAGCCGATCTATGAAACCCATCCGGGGTGGAACCGCTCGACGCAGAACGCGCGCACCTTTGCCGACCTGCCGGCTAATGCGCAAAGCTATCTCAAACGCATCGAAGAGCTGGCCGGCGTGCCGCTGTCCATCATCTCCGTCGGCTCCAGACGGAATCAGACGATCATCTTGTAGCGCCGTCCAAATGAGGCGCTGCCCCAGCCATCAGCGAGGACATTATGAACCATCGCTTACTTGGACGGGCGGGGGTGCTGTGGGGGCTGCTTCCAGCGGCGGGCTTGTTCGCGCAAACGTCTTCCGCCGATCGATTGATCATCAACGAGGTGTTCTACAACACCGATAAAAAAAGCCAAGAGTGGGTCGAACTGGTTAATCCCAACACGCAGGCCATCGACCTGGCTCATTGGGCTCTGCGCGACAGCCGCAAAAAGCAAGAGCTTTCCTCTTCTTCCTATTGGGTCCCCGGAAAATCCTTTATCCTTCTCAGCAATATGAACCTGGCGGATTCGTTGCAAAGCCGCACCCTCGTCGTCGCCGGCTTGCCTGAATGGAACAACGGCGGCGATGAGATGGTCCTCTACGACGCGAACGGTGCGGTGAGCGACAGTCTGGTTTACAGTGCGGAATGGGGCGGCGGCCGTTTCATTTCGCTGGAACGCTTGGCTTGGGACGGCGACAGCTGCGATCCGAACAACTGGGCTTCCTGCATCGATCCGGCCGGCCACACCGCCGGCCGCAGCAACAGCGTCCATGCGCCGGAACGCCATAGTGCGGTGACGTTGTCGGTCTCACCGTCACCCTTTTCTCCAGACCACGACGGCATCGAAGATCATGCGGAGATCGGTTACACTCTGCCCATGGCGCGGGCGGTGGTACATATCAAGATTTTCGACAGCACCGGCCGCCAGGTCCGCTATCTGCGCTGCAATGGATCATCCGGCCCTCAGGGCAGTGTGATCTGGGACGGCGCCGATGAACAGGGACGGCGATGCCCGATAGGGGTCTATATCGTTTATCTGCAGGCCATCGATGAATCGGCGGGACGGGTGGAACAGGCGAAAACGCTGTGCGTGCTGGCGGAAAAATTCTGAGAAGGATTTCATCAACAGCGGCCGGCGTTGTGTCCAGCGTCCTTCCCCCTCGTTCCAGCTTGGGAACGTAATTGTTGAAAAGCTCCAGCTTTGGTTTAATATTTGGCG